>Ga0114932_10000002_pt1 | contig 392739 bp, 360 predicted proteins | sample 2SBtaG_2_FD_87286 | JGI IMG/M metagenome (GOLD analysis project Ga0114932, IMG submission 87286) | Deep subsurface microbial communities from Kolumbo volcano to uncover new lineages of life (NeLLi) - 2SBTROV12_ACTIVE470 metaG | ecosystem: Environmental > Aquatic > Marine > Volcanic ...
CTCCCCCCGGGCCCCGGCGCCGCCCCGGGCCCTTGACCCCGCCCCCCCCCCCCCCGCGACGACGGCGACCGCAGACGCGGCGCCGATCAAGCCGGGACAATGACGGAGTCCCCACGTGTCCGAAGAGACCCTCACGATCAAGCCCTACCTGAAGGCGCCCGCCGACGGCGACCCCTATCTCGAAGGCCAGAAGTGCGACAGCTGCGGCGCCATCTCGCTCAAGGAGCGTATGGCCTGCGCGAAGTGTGGCGGACGCGACACCGTCAAGCCGACGAAGCTCGCAACCACCGGCAAGCTCCACGCGTTCTCGATCATTCACCGGGCCTTCCCTGGGATCGAGGTGCCGTTCATCTCGGCGATCGCCGATCTCGACGGCGGCGGCACGATCAAGACCAACATGGTCGGGATCGACGCCGACCCGGACAAGATCACGCTCGGCATGGACATCCAGGTCGCTTTTCAGACAGCCCCTCGCAAGGACGCGGACGGCAATGAATACCTGACGTTCGTCGTCAAGCCGGCGGCGTAGCGCGAACCGGATTCAAGACTTCCGGTCTCCGAGACCGGCACCAGGACCTAACAAGGAGCGGAGACAATGGGCAGCGAAGACGTCTACATCACCGGTATCGACATGATCAAGTTCGGGAAGTTTCTCGATCGCTCGATCGCGAGCCTCGGAGCGGAAGCAGCGCTCGGCGCCATGGACGACGCCCGTGTCACTATCAACGACATCCAGGCGCTCTATAGCGGCAACCTGATGGCTGCGTCCGGCATGGTCGGCCAGCAGATCCAGCAAGAGATCGGCCAGACCGGCATCCCGGCGATCAACGTGTCGAACGCCTGCGCCACCGGCGCGACGGCTCTGCGCGAGGGTTACATCGCCATCCGCGCCGGCATCTACGACACCGTCCTCGCGGTCGGCGTCGAGAAGCTCGCGGGCGCCGGCATGCTCGGTGGCGGGGGCGGCGCGCCAAAGGGTCTTCACCCGGAAGGCCTGCTCGGCTCGGGCTCGATGCCCTGTGTCTTCGGGGAGGCCGGCATGGCCCACGCGAAGGACTACGGCACGACCTTCGAGCAGTTCGCGCAGATCTCGGTGAAGAATCATCACCACTCCACCATGAACCCGAAGGCGCGGTACCAGATCGAGACCCCGCTCGAAGAGGTCATGAACGCGGAGATGATCTCCTACCCGAACACGAAGCTGATGTGCTCGGCGAACGTCGACGGCTCGGCGGCGGCGGTGCTCATGTCCGAGAAGGAGATGAAGAAGCGCGGCCTCCAGGGTCAGGCGGTCAAGATCCGTGCCTCGGTCCTCACCACGGACCCGTGGACGGATCGCGACGAGGTCATGCCCGACGTCAACACCTGCACGCGGAACGCCGCCAACCAGGCCTACGAGATGGCGGGCGTCGGTCCCGACGATCTCGACCTCGTCGAGCTCCACGACTGCTTCGCGACCGCGGAGGTCCTCCACTACGAGAACCTCCAGCTCTGCGGCGACGGTGAGGCCGGCAAGCTGATCGACGAAAAGCAGACCTGGATCGGCGGTCGCATCCCGGTGAACCTGTCGGGCGGCCTGCTCTCGAAGGGCCACCCGATCGGCGCGACGGGCATCGCCAACCAGTACGAGCTCGCGATGCACCTCCGCGGTCAGGCCGGCAAGCGCCAGGTCGAAGGTGCCAAGATCGGTCTCGCCCATGTGATCGGCCTCGGCACCTGCTGCGGCATTCACATTCTCGAGGGCCCCTCTTCTTGAGGGACTGATCGGCGGTGCTGATGGTCTGTTCGCGACACCATGCGGCGGCGTGAGCAGGACTCCAATCGCGCTCGGGTTCTGGGAGAGAACGACTGACAGGGGCCGGCGGGCATTGCTCGTCGGCCCCTCTCGTATTCGGGGAGCGACTCGGCGTGGATCGCGTGTTCAGTGACGAAGAGCTGCGGGTGCTCGGGATGCGGTCGGTCGACGCGCTCGCGGAGGCGCTCGAGGCGGGGGATCGCGAGGCGGCGCTCGGATTCGTGACGCGACTGCGGCGCGAGGTGCTCTCGATGATCCGGAACTATTCGGGTTGGGAGGAGACGCTCCTCGCCTGGGTGGACCGCGAGGTCGCCGGGGCGAATCGGGGCGAGGTGCTCGAGGCGATCGAGGACTTCGAGGCGGCGCCGGAACGCGGGGGCGACGGATCCGATCCGGTGCCGCGCTGGAAAGAGGCCACCCAGGCGATCGCGGCGGCCGTCGAAGCGGGCGACGACGACGAGGCCCTCGCGCGCGCGCGGGCGCTCCATGACGAGGCGCTCGTGCGGCACGACCGCGGGATGTCGCGGGTCTCCGCGATCCTCTCCTGGATCGGTCGAAGCAGCGGTCTCGACGGCGTGGGATCCGCCCTCGACGAAGCGATGTCCGGCGGCATGATCGGCGATGCATCGTTCGGCGAGCGGGCAGAGGCGCTGATGCACTTCACGCGGGTGCACCTTCAGCCGGTGCCGCTCTCGGAGGACGACGAGAAGCTCACCTTCGCGTGCGCGATCTGTCCGAGCGGGGGCCGCATGATCGCAGCGGGACACTACGACACACCCCGGGACGACCTGGTCGTCCGCGGACCGCACCCGCTCACCTACGGTCGCGACGAGATCCCCGTCTACTGTTGCCACGAGCCGGTCATGGAGATGGACTCGATCCGCGAGACCGGCGTCCCGCTCTTCGTCGTCGAGCCCGCCGAGCGCCTTGGCTTCGAGACCTGCAAGACCTATCTCTACAAGCGACCCGAGGACATTCCCGAGCGCTACTACACGCGTCTGGGGATGGAGAAGCCGAAGCCCTGAACCGGAGCGAAGACGAAGCGTGGGACTGAGAGGCGAAGCAGCGATCGTCGGCGTGGCCGACTGGAAGCCCGAACGGAAGTACGAAGGGCCGCGCGTCCCCATGCTCGAGCAGATCGCCGAGCTCGCGCGGCTTGCCCTCGTGGACGCCGGGATCGAGGCAGCGGAGGTCGACGGGCTCGTGACCCCGATGGTCGCCGAGACCCGCGGCTTCGTTCCCGCGACCGTCGCCGAGTACCTCGGCCTCGAGGTGAACTTCGCGGAGAAGGTCGACCTCGGCGGTGCGAACGCGGTCGGCATGGTCTGGCGCGCCGCGGCGGCGATCGAGCTCGGGCTCTGCAACGTCGTCGTCTGCGCGATTCCCGCGCGCCCGACGCCCCGAGACCCGCGTCCCGATCAACCCTTCGACGACCGTTGGATCTACGGCGCGAGCTCGAACTCCTTCGGCTCGCCCCAGGCCGAGTTCGAGATCCCCTACGGTCACCTGGCGCAGAACGCCGGCTATTCGATGATCGCCCAGCGCTATCGCGCGGTGCACGGGTACGACGAACGCGCGATGGCGAAGATCGCGGTCGACCAGCGGACGAACGCCTGCGCGCATCCGGACGCCGTCTTCCACGGCCAACCGATCACCGACGACGACGTGCTCGCGAGCCGCGTGATCGCCGATCCGCTCCACCTGCTCGAGATCGTGATGCCGGTCGCGGGCGGGCACGCGCTCATCGTCGCGAGCGCCGACCGCGCGAAGACGACGCCCCATCGCCCGATCGTCGTCGCCGGCTGCGGCGAGCGGCTCACGGTCAAGTCTCCCGCCAACGCGCGCGACCTGCTCGAGACCCCGGTCGGGGTCGCCTCGGATCTCGCGTTCGGAATGGCCGGGGCCACGCGCGAAGAGATCGATCTCGCCTGCGTCTACGACTGCTACACGATCACCGCGCTTCTGACCCTCGAAGACGCCGGCTTCTGCAAGAAGGGTCAGGGCCTCGCATTCGTGCGCGACCACGACCTCACCTGCTCGGGCGACTTTCCCCTGAACACCCACGGTGGCCAGCTCTCCTACGGGCAGGCCGGGGGCGCGGGCGGCATGTCCCAGGTGAACGAGGCCGTCCACCAGCTGCGCCACGCGGCTGGCGCGCGCCAGGTCGCGAACTGCGAGACCGCCTTCGTGTCGGGAACCGGTGGCGTGATGAGCGAACAGTCCGCGCTGATCCTGCGCGGCGGCTGAGGTCGAGTCGATGTCGAATGCCTTCGAGGACATGCCCAAGCCGCTCCCGGTCGCGACCGAGACGTCCGCGCCCTTCTGGAAGGGGCTGCGCGCCGGCGAGGTCCGGATCCAGCGCTGTGACGCTTGCGAGGCCTGGGTCTTCTACCCGCGCTCGCATTGCCCGCGCTGTCTCGCGAACACCCTCACCTGGCAGACCGTGTCCGGCCGCGGCGTGCTGCACACCTACACGATCGCCGAACAGCCGACGAACCCGCTCTTCGCGGACGATGTGCCCCAGAAGCTCGCGATCGTCGAGCTCGAGGAAGGCGTTCACGTGCCCTCGACCCTGGTCGACGCCCCGCCCGAAGCGATCGAGATCGGCATGCCGCTCGCTCCGGTCTTCGACCCGACCGAAGGCGGCGAAGGCGTGCTGCTTAGGTTCCGACCCGCGACCGACTGAACGCAGACCGCGAGGACAAGTCCATGAGCGAAGCCGACGACCGATTCTCGATCATCGCCACCCTCGACCGTTATGCCGAATGCCTCGATGCCCGCGACTGGCCCGGCCTCGCGGACGTCTTCACCGAGGACGTCGAGATCGACTGGGTCGAGTGGCGGCAGACCGGGCTCGAAGAAGCGACGAAGTCGATCCGCAGCTACCTCGACGGCTGCGGCCCGAGCCAGCACCTGTTGGGCAACTATCGGATCACCCTCGACGGCGACCGCGCCACCAGCAAGCACTACTGCCGCGTCATGCACATGGGCAAGGGCGACGCCGCGGGCAAGACCTACGAGTCCTGGATCGAGTACGCGGACGAGCTCGTCCGGATGGACGACCGCTGGCGCTCCCGCCGGAGGGTCTGCCGCGCCGTCATGGAACAGGGCGACCGATCCGTCCTGAGACCGGGCTGAGCACGGCACGAGATCGCGGCCCGCGCCCCGCCCTGTCCTGCTGCCCAGGGGCGAGCTACCCCTACTCTCCCGGCGCGAGCACACGCCCGGCTCGCAGGACGACCCCATGAGCGCGCCCCTCCGCTACAGCCCCTTCGACCCCGCGATCTTCGACGATCCGTACCCGATTTACGCGCGCCTGCGCCGCGAGAGCCCGGTCCATTACGTCGAGGAGTTCGACTGCTGGGCGGTATCGACCTTCGAAGATGTCTGGGACGTCTGCCAATCGCCGGATCGCTTCACCGCGGAGCAGGGAACGACCGCAGGCCACGTCCTGCAGAACGTGGTCGGGGTCTTCCCCGCCCTCGACATGATGGATCCGCCGCGCCACACCGCCCATCGTGCACTGATCAGTCAGCGTTTCCTGCCGGGCTTCGTGAAGCGCTTCGAGCCCGCGTTCCGAAAGATCGTGCGCGACCGACTCGAGCGCGTGCGGAGCCAGGGCCGGATCGACGTCGTGAAGGAGCTCGGCAGCCACCTCTCGACCGGCGCCGTCTGCCGGATCCTCGACTTCCCCGAAGAGGACGGCGACATGCTCCGCGGCTGGGTCGAGGCCGTGTTCCACCGCGAGCCGGGCCAGCTCGGCATCACGCCCGAGGGCGTCGACGGCTTCGCGCAGCTCGACGCCTACTGTGTCGAGCTCGTGAAGGCGCGCCGCGCGTCCGGCGAGGTCCGCGACGACGTGCTGGGCCGATACCTCTCCGCGGAGATCCCCTCCGAGATCGACGGCGCGCCGATGACCGACGACAAGGTCGCCTCGCTCCTCAAGGAGCTGGTCGTCGCGGGGACCGAGACGCTGCCGAAGATGCTCGCCGCGACGCTGCTCCGCCTGGGCGAGCGACCGGACGTGCGCCGCGAGGTGATCGCGGATCCCGCGATGATGCTGGAAGCGTTCATGGAGACGGTCCGCTTCGACATGCCGACCCAGTTCATGGCCCGCGTCGCCAAGGTCGACACCGAGATCCGCGGCGAGAAGATCCGCGCCGGGCGCCCCGTGCTGCTCCTTTATACGAGCGCGTCTCGCGACGAGGCCGAGTTCCCCGACGCCGACACCTGGGATCTCCATCGCGGTGCGCCCCGCACGGTCGGCTTCGGCCACGGCACCCACGCCTGCCTCGGGCGGCACGTCGCGCGCCTCGAGGCGCGGGTCGCGCTCGAGGAGATCCTCGCCGCGATGCCGGACTACGCCGTCGATCTCGACGCGTCCGAGCGCCTCTACACCGAGTACGTGCAGGGCTTCGCCTCCCTGCCGATCGACTTCCAACCCTACTAGCCTCTCGCCGCGCCTCTGCGCGCGACCACCCAGGAGCCTCCGGTCCAATGTCCAGCGATGCCCCCGCCCTGCTCTCCCTCGAGGAAGCGACTGCACGCCTGCTCGCCCCCGGCAGCCCCTTCGAGCTGACCGAAGAAGAGGTCCTCGGCGAGACGATGCAGGTCTACAAGACCCGGGCGAGGTCGCTGTCGCAGCTGCTGCGAGCGTCCGCGGCACACGGCGACAAGGACTACATGGTGTTCTCGGACGGGCGCCGCTGGACCTACGCCGACCATCTCGCGGACGTCGCCAGCGTCGCCGCCGCCTTCCGCGACCGGTACGGGATCGGCAAGGGCGACCACGTCGCGATCCTCGCGGCGAACGCCCCGGAGTGGGTGCTCAGCTACTGGGCGACGGTCTCCCTCGGCGCGGTCGTCATCTCGATGAACGGCTGGTGGCAGGGTGACGAGATCGCCTACGGCCTCGACCTCACGAAGCCGAAGCTCCTGCTCGTGGACGAGCGCCGCAAGGAACGACTCGCCGAGATGGAAGGCGAGCCCGACATGCCCGTCGTCTCCTTCGAGCAGGACTTCGAAGCGATCCGTACCCACGCCCCGGGCTGCGATCTCCCGGAGACGCCGATCGAAGAGGACGACCCGTGCCTCCTGCTCTTCACGTCCGGCACGACCGGGCGACCCAAGGGCGCCCTCGTCTCCCACCGCACCCTCGTCGCCTTCACGATGTCGAGCTTCTTCATCGGCGCGCGCCGCGCCATGACCGAGCCCCCGGCCGGCCAGCCCGGCGCGACGCTCGCGCCCTTCCCGCTCTTCCACCTCTCGGGCACGATGGGCAGCACCACGGCGACCCTCGCCGGCGGAGGCACGACCGTCTGGCCGATGGGTCGCTTCGATCCGGCGCGGATCATCCAGCTCTCGATCGAAGAGAACATCACCAGCTGGAGCGGCGCGACGACCCACGTCTTCCGCCTGATCGACCACCGGGACATCGAGAGGCTCGATACGAAGCGCTTCTCGAGCGTGGGCGTCGGCGGTTCCGCTTCGACCCCGGAGCTCCTGCGAGCCGTCGCCGAGAAGTTCCCGCAGCTCGAGAACTCGGTCGGCTCCGGCTACGGGTCGAGCGAGACGGGCGGACTCGTGAGCTACGCGAACAACGCGATGCTGCGCGAGGCAGCCAACTGCGTCGGACCGCCACTGCCGACGGTGCAGATCCGGATCGTCGACGACGCCGGCCAGGACGTGCCGGACGGCGAAGCGGGGCGCGTGTGCGTACGCAGCCCGCTCGTCATGCTGGAGTATCTGAACAACCCGAAGGCCAACGCCGAGAACTTCCTTCCCGGACGCTGGATCGACACCGGGGACCTCGGCCGCCTGGTCGACGGACGCCTCCTCATCGAGTCGCGGCTTCGGGACATGATCATCCGCGGCGGGGAGAACATCTATCCGGCGGAGATCGAAAATCGCATCGAGCTGCACCCGGAAGTCGCGGAGGTCGCCGTCCACGGGGTCGACGATCGCGAGCTCGGCCAGCGCGTGAAGGCGGTCGTCGTCCCGAACGAGGGCGCCGACCCGTCGCAGGACGCGATCCGCGACTTCTGCGCCGAAAGCCTCGCCTATTTCAAGGTGCCGGAGCTCATCGAGATCCGGCGCGCGCCGCTCCCGCGCAACGCGACCGGCAAGGTCATGAAGCACGTGCTCGAAGGACTCGGCGAGAACACCTTCGTCGAGGAATGACGGGCGCCGCGCGCCAGAAGGCCCAGACCCATGCAGGACGGCGGTACCCGCTCCGATGATTCGGTCCAGCCCGGCGCTGCGAGCCGACAGGACGTGCCGGACGCGGCGCGCGCCGTCATGCGGCTCGCGTTGAAGATCGTGCCGCGCGCACGCCGAGCCCGGCAAGCCGTCGCGGAGCGCATTCGCGCCCTCCGTGGCGCGCCCCACGTCGTCCATCTCTTCCATCAGGTCGACGATCCGTACAGCGAGCTCGCCATCCAGGCGGCCGCCGAGCTCGCCGAGGGCTACGCGATCGACCTCCGCTTTCACCTCGTCGGTCAGGCCGACCGGGTCTACGTCCCGGAGCCCGAGATGCTCGCCGCCTACGCGCGTCGGGACTGCGCGACCGTCGCCCCGCATTACGGCCTCGTGTTTCCCGACAAGCCCGAGGCCCCCGCCCCCGATCGTGTGCTGCGCGTCGAATCGCTGCTCGCCGACCTGTGCAAAGACCCGCGCTTCCTCGAGGTCGCGCGCGAGGCCGGCCGCGCGCTGTGGTCCGGGGACGAAGCGGCGCTCGTCGCCCTCGAAGAGCGCGTGCCGGCGGCCTCGGGCGAACGCACGAAGGCCGCGATCGAAGAGGGCAACGCGCGGCGCGCGCGTTGGCGCCACTACTCGGGCGGCATGTTCCGCTACGGAGGAGAGTGGTACTGGGGCGTGGACCGTCTCCATCACCTGGAGCGCCGACTCGTGCGCTACGGCGCGCTGCGCCCCGGGCGCAAGGACGGTTCGCGCTTCGACCGTCCGCCCCTCGACGCCGGGTCCGTCGCGAACGCGGGGCGCCTGCGCCTCGAGATCTATCCGTCCCTGCGCTCGCCCTATACGGCGATGATCTTCGACCGGAGCATTGCCCTCGCCGCCAGCGTCGACGTCCCGGTGGATCTCTTGCCCGTGATGCCGATGGTGATGCGGGGCGTGCCCGCGCCCGGCGAAAAGGGCATCTACATCATGACCGACGCCATCCGCGAAGCGGAGCACCTGGGCGTGCCCTTCGGCGACATGTTCGACCCGATCGGCGAACCCGTATTGCGCGGCTTCTCGCTCTGGCCCTTCGCGCGGGACGCCGGTCGCGGCGCGGAGTACCTCTCGTCGTTCCTGCGTGCCGCCTTCGCGGAGGGGCGCCGGACCGGCACCGACGAAGGACTTCGCTTCGTCGTCGAGCGAGCGGGCCTCGATTGGGAGGCGGCCCAGGCGCACCTCGACGGCGACGCCTGGCGTGCGGAGCTCGAAGCGAATCGACGGACGATGTACGAGGAGCTCGGGGTCTGGGGCGTGCCGAGCTATCGTCTGCTCGACGCGGAGGGGCGACCGCTGCTCTCGGTCTGGGGGCAGGATCGTCTCTGGCTCGTCGCCGCGGAGATCCGACGCCTGCTCGCCTGATCGTCGCGCGGCCTAACGCGCGGACAGCTCGCTGCGAACGAGGGGGAGCACCTCCTCGCCGACACGAGCGATCTGCTCGGAGACCTGCGACGGCTCGACCCCCTTCACGTGCACCCGCAGGTTGAAGGCGTCGCACTCTCCTTCGCGGGCGACCCGCAGCAGACCGCTCGCCACTTCGTCGACGCTCGCGCCGGTCACGAGTTCCTGCCCCGCACCCCAATGAGCCTGCGCCCCGTCCGGCGCGTAGCTCCGATAGAAGTCCATCTGCGCCTCGACGGCCGCTTCAGGGGGCGGGCCGATCCAGACGCGCCGGATCGCGATCCGCGGACCCGTGCCGCCGGCCTCGAGATAGGCGCGCGACAGCTCGCGCATCCGGTCGAGGGTCTGCATCGAATCGTAGAGCACGCCCACCCCCGCCTCGGCGGCGCGAGCGATCGCCTTCGGGCCCTGGGCGGCGGCGACCACGGGCACCGGTGCATCGCGCGTCGCCGCGATTGCCGGGTCCGAGGCGAGGGGCTCGGTCGCCCCGCCGCGGAGCGCCTCCGCGAGCAGCGGCAGCGCTTCCCGGAAACGGCGACCGCGCTCGGCGTAGTCGAGACCCGCCATCGTGAAGTCCTGCTCGAGACCACCGACCGCGACGCCGGCGCCCACGCGCCCAGGGAAGCGCGCCGCCTGCCACGCCAGCTGCTCGGCGACGTGACTCCAGTGGTAGAGCGGCAGGAGCAGCGGACACGGCGCCGCCCAGATCCGCTCCGTCGCCTCGAGCAGCCAGCCCGCGAGCTGGAGCGGATTCGGCACGTAGTCGGGAAAGCCGCCGTGGTGCTCGCTCGTCATCAGCCCATCGAAGCCCGCGGCTTCGGCCGCTCGCGCCTGCGCGCGCATCTGCTCGACCTGCTCCGCGGGCGGAAGCCGATGGGGATAGATCCGCAGCGAGAGCTGGCCGGGGCCGAGGGGTGTCACGTCGCGACGGTAGCCGTTCCGAAGGAGATCGGGCGCCAGCTGCTAGCCTCCCGCGCGATGTCGATCCTGCGTTATGTCCTGCTCGGACTCCTCGTCGTCCTCGTCGCCCTCGTGATCTGGCAGCGCGATCTCCCGGTCGCGGGCACGGGCTGGGTCGCCAAGCGGCTCTGCTCCGCGGTCTTCGTCTCCGGGCGCACGCCCGAGTCCGCCGTCGAGGTCGAGGTCCCGCTGCCGATTCCCATTCCGATCCCGGGATTCGTCGACCGCGAAGACCAGAGCGTGACCGCCTGGTTCGCCGATGCGATCTCTCCGAGCACCGCCCGCTATCGGCCGGGTCTCGGCTGCACCCTCGATGATCCGAACGGCGCGCCGTCTCGCCTGGATGCCGTGGATTTCGCCCCGCGTCCGCATCCCCGGCGTCCGCTGCGCGTGCTCGCACCGAATCCTGCACTCGACGCCGCCGTCGCATCGGCCTTCGATCCCAAGGACGCATCCGGTTGGGGCACCCGCGCGATCGTGGTCTTCCGAGGGGGCGCCCTCGCTGCGGAGGCCTACGCCGAAGGCTTCGACCACCGCACGCCGCTGCCGGGCTGGTCGATGACGAAGAGCGTGACGAGCGCGATGGTCGGATTGATGGCGGACGCGGGGCGACTCGAGCCGACGACCGCGGTCGGGCTCCCGGAGTGGCCCCCGGGCGACCCGAGGACGGCGATCACCTGGGACCAGCTGCTGCGCATGAGCAGCGGACTCGCCTTCCTCGAGCTCTACACCCTGCCGAGCGCGAACGCCGCGCAGATGCTCTTCGGGCGCGCCCGCACGGCGCGCGGACGTTATGCCGCGAACCAGGGCCTGCAGCATCCGCCCGACACGTTCTGGAGCTATTCGAGCGGGACCACGAACCTGCTTCAGTACGCCCTCCTCGCGCGCGTCTTCGGCGACGACCTCGGCGCCTATCTCCGATTCCCGCACGAACGACTCTTCGGCCCGGTCGGCATGTCGAGCGCGGTGCTCGAGCCGGACGCGAGCGGGGTCTACGTCGGTTCGTCGCACATGTTCGCGACGGCCCGGGACTGGGCGCGCTTCGGCCAGCTCTATCTCGATGGCGGGCGCGTCGACGGGCGCACGATCCTCAGCCCGCGATGGATCCAATACTCTTTGCAGCCCACGCCGACCAACGAAGAGGGGACATACGGCGCCCACTGGTGGCTGAACACGGACCCCGCCGAGGGCGAACGCCGCTGGCCCTCGCTCGATCCCGACGTCTTCGCCGCGACCGGCTTCGAAGGGCAGTACGTGATGGTCGTGCCGCAGCACGACCTCGTCGTCGTGCGACTCGGCGTCGACCGCGGCCCCCGGATCGACATCGAGGGGCTGGTCGCGCGCATCGTCGAGGCGGTCGGGCCGCAGACCTAGCGGGTCTTCTCCCGCATCAACGCTTCCTGGACGACCGTCGCGAGGTGGACGCCATCGGCCGCGTAGACCTGACCGATCGCGAGGCCCCGCGCGCCGGTCACGCCGTGCCCCATGAAGTCGTGAAACACCCATTCGTCGTGGCGACCGGGCCGGTGGAACCAGATCGAATGATCGAGGCTCGCGCCGACGAAGACGTCGTTGTGGGTCTCGGCATCGTGATAGGGATCGGGGTGCCGCGGATGCGCCATCCCCACGGCCTCCGTCGGGATGTCGTCGGAGGCGTAGGCGAGGCCGCAAGCGTTCAGATTCGGATCGTCGCCGATCTCCTGGGCGATCTTCAGCCACGCCGCCGAGTGCGGCACGCCCTTCTCCCGGCGAATCGAGCGTCGCGACAGGATCGGCCCCCAGTCGTCCGGCTCGAGCGCGTCGGGCCCCGGGGCGTCGGGCATCATCTGCGTCTGCGCGTCGGACTGGGCCGGCTCCGGGATCTGGAACGACGCCGAGAGATTCAGGATCGGACCGATCGACTGGCGGGCGACCACTCGACGCGTGAGAAACGAGCGGCCGTTCCGGATGCGATCGACCTCGAAGCGGATCGGCTCTTCGGTGTCGCCCGCGCGGATGAAGTAGGCGTGGAGCGAGTGCGGGAAGTGATCGGCCCCGACCGTGTGACACGCCGCGCGAAGGGCCTGCGCGACGACCTGCCCGCCGTAGAGCCCGCCCCAGGGATAGGCCGGGCCGATGCCCACATATACGTCCGGGCCGTGGGACTCGAGGGCCATCAGGGTGTTGAAGTCGGTGACGTCGTACGGCATGGGCGCGCAGGATAGCGGCGCGATCCGTGGACGCAGCCTAGGCGAGACGCGGAATGAGGTTCTCTCCGGTCAGTCGGATGCTGCGCAAGACGCTCTCCTGGGAGACGTGTCCCATCTGCATGAGGCACATCAGCCGATCGCAACCGATCGACTGATAGCCGCGCAGCTTCGCCTCGCAGGCGTCGACGTCCCCGATCACCACCGACGGGATGGGCTCCATCACCTCGAACACCTCTTCCGGATCGAGCTTCTCGCGGGCGAGCTGCCGGTTGAGCAGCGCGATCACGGGGATCGGATCATTCAGATCGAGATCGTCGTACACCTCCGGTGCGTCGAGGGCGGCGTCGCTGGACGGGGCGGAGTCCTTGAGGTCGCCGCGGATCGCATCGATCCAGGTGTTGCGCGGCACGTGGAAGACCGCGGGCGCGGCGTTGATGAACCAGAGCACCGCCTCCGCCGCGCCGGACGCGATCGCCTGCTCGCGGGTCTCGCAGCAGTGCATGAACGTGAAGACGGATCGCTGGTCGTTCACGAACTGACCGACCGGTCGGGCGACCTCGAGTCCCTTCTCGTACTCGCGCAACATCATGTCGAGGGAGTCGAGGGGCGAGACGAGGGTCGTCGCGAGGGCGCCCACGCCGAGCTCGCCCGCCATCCGGAAGGACTCCGGGCTCGTCGACGTCTGCCAGAGCGGGGGGTGGGGCCGCTGGAGCGGCTTGGGCACGACGTTCCGCGGCGGGATCGTCGCGTGGTCGCTCTTCCATTCGAACGCTTCCTCGGTCCACATCCGCGGCATCATCGTGAGCGCCTCACGCAGCTGGTCGCGGGAAGAGTCCGGGTCGACCTCGAAGGCCTCCCACTCGGTGCCCCCCGAACGCGCGAGGCCGAGCTCGAGACGCCCGCCGCTCACGTGGTCGAGGAACGCCGCGCGTTCTGCCACCCGCAGCGGGTGGTTGATGTTGAAGGGCGCGAGCACCCCGGAGTGTCCGAGCCGGATCCGCTCGGTGTGCTGCGCGATCACCGCGAGCATCATCTCCGGCGACGAGCTGTAGGAGAACTCGGTCGCGCCGTGGTGTTCGACGGTCCACCAACAGCCGAAGCCCAGCTCGTCGGCGAGCTTCGCCTGCTCGATGGCATCGCGGAAAATCCCCGCTTCGAAGTCCCGATCGGCGGCAGCGCCCGGCGGCAGCGCGCGCTGGAGTTCGGAAAAGATGTCGAGGATCAAGGTCGGACCTCCTCTCCCGACTCTACCCGAATGACGCGTCTCCGCCCTCGCGTTCCCGCCCTCGGCGAGCGAAGATCGAGCGAGACACGGAACGGCGAAGGAGGCCTCGGATGAGTGACGACGCGAACGACGGCTGGGAAGTACAGTCCCTGTTTCACTTCGTGGTGAACGCGTCGAACTTCGAGCGCTCCCTGGCGTTCTATACCCGCCTCGGATTTCGGGTCCTACGCGACAACCGGGACGTCGTCTGGCCCGACTTCGTCGGCCACAACTTCGGCATGGCGAAGGCGCAGGGTCGCGGCGCGCTCCTCGGCCTCGGCGAATCCGAACACCACACGCGGCTCGACCTGATCGAGTGGCTCGAGCCGCGCTGGGAGAACCCGGACGCGACGCCCTCCCCCGCCCGGGTCCCGCGCGTGATGGCCCTGCGCACGCGCAACATCCGCCGCGCCTACGACGAGCTCCGGGCCGAGGGCTTCGAGTTCATCGACGAGCCGATGGAGCCGAACCCGACGACCGGCGTGGAATCGGTCGTGTGCCTGCGCGACCCCGACGGCTACGTCGTCGAGCTGATCGAGTACATGGGCGGTCGCCTCGGCAGTCGGGTCGACGAGCTCGAGACGCGTCCGGCGACGGACGGCAACTAGCATGTCGACGCTCGAGGAGCGGCTGGGGCTCGCCGGGCGCACCTGCTGGGTCGCCGGCGCCGGGGGAGGCGGAATCGGCACCGCGGTCGCCCGCGCGCTCGCCGACGCCGGCGCCCACGTCCTCGCCCTCGATCGCGACGAAGCCGCACTGGCACCGAGCCTCGAACGAGCCGCGGACCTCAAAGGCACGATCGAGCCGATCGTCGTCGACGCCATGGACCGGTCGGCCGTCGAGGCGCTCGTCGAGACGAAACGGCGGGAAGGCGCCCTGCCCCACGGCTTGGTCAACGTGATCGGTGGCCTCGGCCTGGACGAGTTCGGATCGATCGTGGACACCGACGACGCCACCTTCGACGCGGTCCTCACGCGCAACACCCGCGCGGCGTGGCTCGTGTCGCAGCGTGTCGCCGAAGCCGTGATCGCGGAGGGCCGGCGCGCGAGCTTCGTGCACGTGGCCTCGATCGTCGCCCTCGAGGCGATGCCCTTCGGCGCGACCTACGCGATGGCCAAAGCGGCGCTCCTGTCGCTGGCGAGGACCCAGGCCCTCGAATGGGGCGGGTCGGACGTGCGCGTGAACACGGTCGCGGCCGGCACGATCCGCACCCCGCGCGCGGGCGCGACGGACCCGGAGCTCGACCGGCGCGTGCTGCCCCTCGGTCGCCGGGGCACACCGGACGACATCGCCGGCGCCGCGCTCTTCCTGCTCTCGGACCTCGCGGCGTGGATCACCGGGCAGGTGATCGCCGTCGACGGCGGCGCCTCGATCAAGCCCGCCTACCTGGACGACGACGGGCTGCCTGTCTTCGTGACCGACGAGGCCCTGCGCGCGCGTCTTCGCTGAGCACTCGGGCCGCCCGCGGATCGCTATGCTCGAGCTTCGTCGCAGCCAATCGCGGCGGCCCCACTCGGAGGACTCATGAGCCAGGACACGATCATCGTCGGCGCAGGATCCGCCGGCTGCGTCCTGGCAGCGCGCCTCTCCGAGGATCCGACCGAGCGCGTCCAGCTCCTCGAAGCGGGCCCGATCCACGATCCGACCGCGCTCCCCGAACAGGTGGAGTTCCTCGGGCGCGGCTACGCGTGGCCGATCGAATGGGGCGAGGAAGTGGACTCGAGCGACGGCCGCCGCCTGCCCTACCTCCGAGGCCGGGGCCTCGGGGGATCGTCGAGCATCAACGGCGGCGTGGCGATGCGGGCCGAGCCGGAAGATCTCGCGAACTGGCCGGAAGGATGGCAGTGGGACGAGATGCTGCCGTGGTTCCGCCGAGTCGAGAACGACCTCGACTTCGGAGAAGCGAACTATCACGGGAACGCAGGGCCGATCCCGATCACGCGCTGGGCCGAGGCCGACTGGGACCCGACCTACCGCGCGTTCTACGACGCGTGCGTCGGCCACGGCATCGCGGAGTGCCCCGACCAGAACGCGCCGGACACGACCGGCATCGGACCGATCCCGATGAATCGTGACGGAAAGCGCCGCCTGTCGGCTCCGCTCACGCATCTCTTCCCTGCGCTCGATCGCGACAACCTGAGCGTCCGTGGTGACGCACAGATCTCGCGCATCTGCTTCGACGGCACGCGCGCCACCGGCGTCGAGCTCTCCTCGGGCGAGGTTCTCGAAGCCGGACGTGTGGTGCTCGCAGCAGGCGTCCTCCACACGCCCACCCTTCTCTGGCGCTCGGGAATCGGTCCGGCCGATCGCCTGCGCGCCAACGGACTCCCGCTCCTGCTCGACCAGCCCGGCATCGGTCGCCACTGGACGGACCACATGGTGGTCCAGCTCTCTGCTCCGCTCTCCTCGCGGTTCGATCGGCCGGGCGGGGACGGGATCCAGGTGCTCGCGCGGGTGACGGCCGAGGGCTCTCCGTGGTCGAACGATCTGCAGCTCACCCCCTGGTGCGAACGCACCGGACGCGACGCCTATCAGCTCAACCTGAGCGTCTCCCTCCAGCAGCCCTTCGGAGAGGCGTCGATCGAGGCGACGTCTTCCGACCCGAGCGACCGCGGTCGGTTCAGCTGGCCTTTCCCGGGCGAGCCCGGCAACGTGGAACGTCTGCGCTTCGGAGTTCGCCTCGCGGCGCGGCTCCTCGCCGAGAGCAAGGTGAGCGACGACCCGGCGCCCTTGCGTGCCCTGGCGGATCGCAGCGACGCGGAGATCGACGCCTGGATCGCCGCGGAGCACGGCGCGTTCTACCACGGCGTCGGAAGCTGCCGCATGGGCGCCGAGTCGGACGCGCCCGTCGACCTCGACCTCCGCGTGCGGGGCACCCAGGGACTCTTCGCCATCGACGGCGCGACGATCCCGCGCGTCACGCGCAGCAACACACACATTGCGATCGCCGCGCTCGCCGAGCGGGGCGCCGCGATCCTCCGCGGGCAGGAGACGATCGGATGAAGCGGAGGCACGACACGGCGTGATCCGAGCACCGCTCTATTCGGACACCGCGGACGAGATCCTCGCCCCCGAGGCGATCGAGGCGCCGCAGAAGATCTACGCCCGCCTCCGCGAGCAGGCCCCGCTCGCGCGGATCGGCGAGTCGGGCGTGCACACCGTCGCGACCTGGGCCCTGGTCGACGAGGCCCTGGGACGGGAGGCCGACTTCTCTGCGAACCTGACGGGCGTCCTCTTCCGCGGCCATGACGGCGAGCCCAGCGTGTTCGAGCTCGCGACCGGCGGCAACGCGGTGATCGCGACCGCCGACGAGCCTCGACACGCGGTGCACCGTGCCGCGGCCCAGCCGCGCCTCGACGCGCGTCGCACGACGACGCCCGAGATGGAAGCGCGCGTCCGCGGCTGGACCCGCGACGCGCTCGCCCCGTGGCTGGCGGCCGGGCACGGCGACGTCGTGCCGATCGCGGAGTTCGTCCCCGCCCTCGCCGTCGCGTACCTGCTGGGCCTTCCCGAGCGCGACGTCGCGGATTTTCGTACCTGGTCGATGATGGGCGGCGACATCCTCGCGGGCGAAGCCGACTCGGAGCGACTCACGTTCCTCGCGCGCGAATCCGGCAACATGGGTCGCTACCTCGGCCGCCACTTCGACGCCCTGTGCGAAGCGCCCGACCCGGATCCCGGTGCTCCGCTCCTCAACGCGTTGGCGATCGCCGTCGCAGACGGACGAATCGATCGCGACGAGGCGATCGGGATCGCGATCGTGATGTTCGGCGCCGGGGGTGAGTCGACCGCGGCGTTGATCGGCTCCTGTCTTCGCCGCCTCGCCGAAGACCCCGCGCTCGCGACGCAGCTCCGCGGCGAGCCCGGGCTCGTGCCGCGCTTCGTGGAAGAGATGGTGCGTCTCGAGCCGCCCTTCAACTTCCACTACCGCGTGGTGCGTCGCGACTGTCGTTTCGGGGGCTACGACCTCGTCGCCGGCGACCGACTGATGCTGCTGTGGGCTTCGGCGAACCGCGACCCGGCGATCCACGACGCGCCCGACACGCTTCGTCTCGATCGCAAGCACCCCAAGAAGCACATGGGCTTCGGCCGCGGGCTCCACTTCTGCATCGGCGCGCCCCTCGCACGCCTCGAAGCGCGCGTCGTGGTGGAGGAAGTGCTCGCGTCGACGCGCGATCTCGCGCCCCTCGAGCCCGAGCGGGGAGCGTCCGCGTGGGCGCGCTATGCGAAGAGCATCTTCATCCGGCGGCTCGAGGGTCTCGACCTCGTCGCCGCGCCCGCGTGAATCACTCCGCGCGTCCGCCTAGCGCCCGAGGAAGTTCCCGAGTCCTTCCTTGAGAAGTCCTTCGGCGGCATCGCGCTCGCTGTCCTCCTGCGGATCGGCGTCGTCGCCTTCCTTGCGCTTGCCGAAGATCGCGTCGGTCAGCTCCTTGGCGGCCCGGTTCTCGATCTCACGCCCCAGCCCACCCGAGAGCGCCGCGATGTCCGGCAGGAGCAGCGGCGACTCCGTCGTGCCGCCGATCTGGAGCGGCAACACCACCGCGCCGTCCTGATCGAGGACCCGGGCGACCTGCCCGCCCTTGTCGAGCAGCTTCCGAGAGAGCTCTTCGGAGAACGTGAACGTGCCGTCCGCCGCGACCACTCCGTCGAGGCCGACCTTGCCCGCCGCCTGGATCCCGAAATCCCGCGCCGCGATCCGGAGATCCTTCGCGTGGATCGCGCCGTCGAGGACCTCGAGCGCCATGTCGATGCCGTCGAAGGGCGTGCGATCCCCGGACAAGGCCTCCGGCGCGACGTCCTGGATGGAGGTCGCCGCGAGCTGCCCGATGCCCGGACTCGCGGAGAGACGCCCGACGAGGGTACTCAGGACGTTCACCTGCTCGAGGGCGCCCTCCCCCACGTCGAGCCGGAGCTTCCCGACCAGGCTCTGCTTGAGCGACTCCCATTCGAGGCTGTCCCCGGCCAGCTCGAGGTCGCCCTCCACGACGCCGGAGAGCGCCTCCCTCGGCACGCCGAGCAGGACCGCAGCGAGCTCGCCGGAGTCGATGTCGCGGATCGTGGTCTTCAGATCGAAGGGCGAGCGACCGGGTTCACCGAGAAAGACGTCACCCGTCAGGTCGATGCGTCCGCCGGCGAGTCCGAGGGCGACCTGGTCGAGGGTCACGTCCGAACCGCCCTTGGCGCCGCGATAGTTCACGTCGATCGCGATGTCGTCGAGATCGAAGCCAGCGAGCCGCGCAGCGCTCGACCGGACGGCGACCGGGTAGCCGCTCTTCGGCGGGTCGGCCGGCAGCGCGATGTCGATCGTGAGGGCATCGAGGTGCTCCACGACGTCGCCCTCCTCGAGGCGCACCCCGAAGATCCCCGGCTGCAGCGAAGGGCTCCGCAGCTTCACCCTCCCTTCGAGCGGATCGAGGCCCGCGAGATCGACTTCGCCCTCGACCTCGCTCGCGAGCCCGGCGTCCGCGGGCTTCGAGGAGCGGACGCGCCCCGCGAAGTCGATCGTGATCGGACCGTCGAGGGCGAGGTCCGTGCCCGAGCTCTCGAACGCCTCGATCACGAGGGCGAGACCCTCCGCGCTCGTCCGGTCTTCGAACACGATCGTGCCGTCGCTGATCTCGAGCGCGGCGATCGCGAGCGCGAGCGGCGCGGACTCTTCCTCGCTCTGGCTGGGCGGCGGTGCCTCGCCGCCTCCGCCGAGACTCGCGAAGTTGAAGCCGTCGGCGGTCTGGATCACGCGGATCGTCGGGGCGTCGAGACGGATCCCGCTCACTTCGACGCGGCCCTGGAGCGCCGGCAGGATCCGGACGCCCACGAAGGCTTCGTCGAGGGAAAGGAAGTCGGGCTTCCCGAAGCGCGGGTCTTCGGCGACCCGCAATCCGGCGACCCGCACGGCCAGTCCGCCCGCGAAGGCGACCTCGGCGCGGTCGAAGGACACGCTTCGACCAGCGGCATCGCTCGCAAGACCCGAGAGCGTGTCCCGGTTCTCCTCGAGGTACCCGTTCAGGTTCGAGACCGCGACGACGACCACCGCGATCACGATCACCAACAGGATCGCTACTGCGATCGCGACCTTGCGCATCGTTCCCCCTTGCATCCCGCCCGTCGAGCGCGCTCTCGCTAGCCCGCTGCATTCAAGATCGCGTACGCGACTTCGGTCGGTGCGCGTCGAAGAAAGTGGGGCATCCAGCGGGACGGATCAAACCGGTGCCGCGATCCGTCCCGCAGAACGCGTGTCGCCTGCTGCGACCCCCCTCGAAGGACAATGTCGCGCGCGCGCCGACGGTCACAAGATGGGTCTCAGTCGGGTGCCCCGATCCCCAATGCGTGGCATTCTCTACACGTTCCGCAGGAACGGAGGCCCACGGTGTCCGAGGACGCGCCGCGACGGAAACAAGCTCGGGTCGACGCCCAGTCAGCGTTGGACCTGAAATCGCTTTCACCGACGGTGGCCGACGTACTCATGGGGCGAACGCAGGGCGACGAGAAGTCGGCGACCCGCCACCCGCTCGTCCAGGCGCTGATCGAGAGCGAGACCCGCTACCGCACGATCTTCGAGTCGGAGCCCGCCTGCGTGAAGCTCGTCGCCGAGGACGGGACGCTCCTCTCGATGAACCCGGCTGGACTCGTGATGGTCGAAGCGGATCGCGAGGACGAGCTGATCGGAGCGAGCGTCTACGATCTGGTCGTCGAGAAGGACCGCGCAAACTTCATCGCCATGAACGAGCGCGTCTTCCAGGGCGAACACGCTCGGCTCGAGTTCGAGATCGAGGGTCGCAAGGGCACACGGCGACAGATGGAGAGCTTCGCGGCGCCGCTCGCCGACGAGGTCGGCCAGGTCGTCGCGCAGCTCGGGGTCACCCACGACATCACCGAGCGCAAGCGGGAGCACGCGGAGCTGACGGCCTACCGTGAGCGACTCGAAGCGCTCGTCGCGGAGCGGACGCGCGAGCTCGAGGCGTCACGCGACGAGGTACGCCACAACGAGCAGCTCGCCGCCCTCGGAACCCTGGCCGCCGGGCTCGCCCACGAGCTGAACAACCCCCTCGGCACGATCCTGCTCGGCGCCGAGATGGCCGCGACCGCGAGTTCCGAGGAAGAGCGCGAAGCGGCCGTCGCCAGCATCCGGAGAGACGTCGCGCGCTGCAGCCACATCGTGCGGAGCATGCTCCGGTTCGGGCGGGGCGAGTCGTCCGTGAAGGCACCGGTCTCGATCAACCAGGTCGTCCGTCGCGCGCGGGACGATGCGCGCAGCCTCGTCCAGCGGCGCGCCCTCGACATTCGCGTCGACCTCGCGCCGGAGCTGGCGAGCGTGCTCGGCAACGACACCGAGCTCGGTCAGGTGCTGCTCAATCTGATCCAGAACGCCGCGAATGCGAGCCCGATCGGGGCGTGCGTCGAGATCGAGACGCGCGACGCCGGCGCCACCATCGAGTGCATCGTCCGGGACAATGGCCGGGGCATGCCCCAGGACGTGCTCGCACGCGCACGCGATCCCTTCTTCACGACGCGTCTGAACGCCGGCGGAACGGGCCTCGGCCTCTCCGTCTCGCACGGCATCGTCGCGGACCACGGCGGGCGGCTGACGATCGACAGCGCTTCGGGCCGCGGCACGACGGTCGTCGTCACGCTCCCCGCGATCGGCGCAGGCGACCTGACGGTCTAGACGGGAAGCCGCTCCGTCAGGATCCGCCGCCGCTCGTCGCGCGTCGCCCGGGCGGCCTCGAAGAGCGAGAGCTGTCCTTCCGCGCGTACGAGGTTGTGCGCCGCGGCGTCGTCGAAGCGCTCGCTGTCCCAGGCGAAATAGCGCTCCTCGAGCGCGTCCGTCGCGTAGCGCGTGGCGAGCTCGAGCGCGATCCGTTCCGTCGCGTCGACCAATGCGTCTCGCTCGTCCGCGTCGATCTCACCGGCGAGGCCCATCGCGATCCCGTCGACCGAAGCGGCGAAATACGCGAGGTCGAAGGTCGCCACGCGCTCGTCCTCCCCCCGCCGGTTGCACCACGACCGCCAGGCATCGCCCCACTCGGACCAGAGCGGCGCGCGCATCAGCGTGTCGAAGTCGATCAAGGCGGTCGCCACGTCTCTCTCCGGCGCTGCCTCCCCGGCGAACAGGACGTTCGAGATCTTGAGGTCCGCGTGGATCACGCGCTCGCGGGTGGCGGGCGCCGGTCCCAACGCCTCGAACGCTGCGTCGATGCGAGGCGCCAACGCCGACACGTCCTCGTGTCGACGGTGGTCCGCGCGCTCCTCGAGCGCCGTCGCGAGCCCGCGTCGGTAGAGCGCAGTCTCGCGAAAGGGCAGCCCCATCGGCGCGAGCGGGGCGTCGAAATCGTCCAGGGCGGCGTGGAATCGACCGACCAGCTCCGCCGCGGAGCGCACTTGTTCGGCGGACTGCACGCGGTGGAAGCTCACGCCGTCGAGCCGCGTCAACAGACGCCAGCGCTCGCCGACGCCCGCCTCGAGACTCGTCGCGCCCTCGCGGGTGGGCACGAGTCGAAACGTGGGGAAGTCGCGGGCCGCAAGATGGGTCGTCACCGCGGCGATGTTGTCCTGGATCTCAGGTGCGAAGACGTCGCTCACGCGCTGCAGGACGAATCGCTCGCCCGCGGTCGTCGACAGCCGCAACGTGTGATGGAGCAGCCCGGTCGTCCCGGTCTCGACCTCGAACCCGCCCTCAAGCGCCGACCACGCGGCGCGCACCGACTCCGGAATCGCGCCCTCGCTCACAGTCCCGCTTCCGCCCGGATCGTCTGTGCGCGCTTGTCTTCCCCGTCGTGGCTCCAGCCCGGCGCATCGACGACGTAGCGCAGCCGGTCACGCCAGCTCGTCGCGCGGCGCATGTCGGCGACGAGCTCCGTGTAGCCGTGCACCAGGACGGTCCAGGGATTGAACGTCGCGACGTTGGTCGTGAGCCCGTAGACCACGGGCTCTTCGTCGAGCTCCGGGCTGAAGGTGCCGAAGAGCTTGTCCCAGACGATCAGCACCCCGGCGTGGTTGCGGTCGAGGTAGCGCGTGTTCGAGCCGTGGTGGACGCGGTGATGGGAGGGCGTGTTGAAGACGGCCTCGAACCAGGCCGGGCCGCGCCGTATCGCTTCCGTGTGCACCCAGAACTGATAGGTGAGGTTCAGGCCGATCATCAGCAGAATCATCGCGGGGTCGAACCCGAGCGCCGCCAGCGGCAGCCAGAGCACCAGCTTGTAGACCCGTTCGACGACGCCCTGGCGGAGCGCCGTCCCGAGATTCATGTACTCGGAAGAGTGGTGGTTCACGTGCCCGGCCCACAGGAAGCGGACTTCGTGATTCAAGCGGTGGAACCAGTAGTAGGTGAAGTCGTCCAGGAAGAAGAGGAGGAGCCAGGCCCACGCCTGCCGCCCTACGACGTCCCGGAGCGGGCTCCCCTCGTGAAGCTGGAACATCAACGCGATCAGGAACGCCTTCGGCACGACCTCGATCAGGATCGAGCCGAGGAGCATGCACTGGGACGTCAGGAAGTCGCGACCGTGATAGAGCCCTCGCTTCGCCCGCGCCGACCAGATCGCTTCGATCAGGATCGCGAGGAAGAAGAGCGGCAGCACGAACTGGATCAGCTTGTCGTCCAGCTGTGCCTGGAACGCGGTCTCGAGCAGGTCGGGCATCGCGACGGGATGATGCCCCACGCCCGCCTACGGGGCACGCCGCGAGCGATCGATCAGCGCGACTCGTGGATGATCGTGTCCGCGAACCCGTTGATCTGCCCGATCTTCTCCTCGAGGGTCTGCGTATCCGGCTCGCCGTCGTAGGGATTCCGGAAGCCGATGATCGCCTCCTGGACGCCGAGTTCCTCGAGCTTCTTGATGCCGTCGAGGCTGAATGCCTCGGCGCCCATGGACTGGTATTCGAAGGGCTCGCTCTCCCGCCCGTACTCCTTCCGGTAACCATCGATCTCGTCGACCATCGCCTTCAGGTCTTCGAAGGTCCCGCCGGCGTGGATGAAGCCGTCCGCGACCCGCGCGGCGCGCCGAAGCGCCGGCTTCGCATGTCCGCCGATCAAGAACGGCACCGGCACCTTCGGCACCGGCGTCAGCTGCATCGAGTCGATCTGGAAGATCTCGCCGTCGTAGCCGAAGAACTCGCCCGTGAGCAGCCCCTTCACGATGTCGAGCATCTCGTCGAGGCGCTTGCCGCGCTTCTCCCAGGGGATCTGGGTGGCGGCGAAGTCGTCCGGCCAGGGGCTGATGCCGACGCCGAAGGTGAAGCGGCCCGGAAAGAGATAGCCGAGAGACGCCAGCTGCTTGGCGACGACGACCGGCTGTCGGATCGCGAGCTTGTAGACCGAGGTCGAGAAGCGGAGCTTCGTCGTGACCGCCGCCATCGCAGGTACCACCACGAAGGGCTCGAGGAAGGGCACGCCCTCGAGGAACTCGCGATCGCCGGTGCCGTTGTACGGGTACTTGCTGTCCGACTCCTCCGGATAGCAGATGCTGTCGGGCAGCGTGAAGGTGTCGAATCCGGCCTCTTCGCAGGCGATCGCGAGAGGCAGGTAGAAGTCGGGATCGCACATCGAGGCGTGGTAGGCGAAGCGCATGGAGTCTCCTTCGGCGCGCGGCGGGCCGCCGGCGCGAAGGCGAACTCTAACTGCGTCGACGGGCGGTGGGGAGCCCCGGAATCGCGGGGCGCTACTGCTCCCAGATCGGCACGATCGGCGCCTTGCCCTCGACCTGGTCCGGGGTGTAGCCGCCGCGACGATGGCGCGGGCCGGGATAGCCCGCGACGCGCCAGCCGGCGAAGTCGGCGTTCCCTCCGTAGGCGGGATCCGCGAGGAAACCCACGATCGTGTGCGCGCGCAGGGTCTCGAAGAAGAGCGGGGACGGGAGCTGCTCGGCGATCGCCCATTCCGCGGCGGCGCCCTTCTCGAGGTCCGCGAGGATCGCGTCCTGCTGCGCGGCATCGAGCGCAGAGAAGCCCTGGCCGTGCCGCGCCTGCGCGACCCCGACGAGCGCCGCCAGGCCGCCCTTGTAGAGGGGCACCGCGACCGAATCCTCGTTCGCGAGCGCCTTGTCGATGAAGTTCACGCAATTCGCTTCGCGGGCGCCCGGCTGATGGTCGGTCGGAATGATGCGCGCCGTCGCTGCCTCGAGATTCGCCCACTCGACGCGCGACAGGACGACGGGCTCGGTGCTCTGGGCCGCGGCTGCGGCCGCCTTCGGACGTGGCAGGTTGAGCGCGACCAGCACCCCCGCGCCGTAGATCCCGCCCCGCTGGAGGAACGCGCGCCGACTGAGCCCATCGCCCTGCTCTTCTCGTCGATTCTCGTCGGACATCAGAGCGACCCTTTCTTGGCCTCGCGAACGAAGTGGTCCGCGACGCGGTAGGCGTTGGCGAGGATGGTGAGCGTCGGGTTGTAGCCGGAGCTCGTCGGCATGAAGCTGCCGTCCACGACCCACAGGTTCGGCACCTCGTGACTGCGACACCACTTGTCGAGCACCGACTTCGAGGGGTCGGTCCCCATCCGCGCGGTCCCGTGATTGTGGGCGTTGCCCTTCTGGGCCTGGGTCTTCGTGATGTGGACGTCGGGATTGCGGCCGAGCGCGATCGACTCCGCCCCCGCCGCCTCGGCGACCTCGACGAGCTTGTCCTCGTACCAGGCGAACATCGCGAGATCGTTGTCGTGGTGGCGCTTCGTCACTCGCGGTACCGGGAGTCCGAAGCGATCCTTGACGTCCGGATCGAGGTCGACGCCGTTTTCCTCCATCGGCATCTCCTCGGCGATCACCGTCAAGGTGAGCGTCCGCGGGAACGCCCGGATCCGGTCCTTCAGCCCGGCGCCCCAGCTCGACCCGAAGGTGTGGTCGTTCGCGAGGACCGCTGCGTAGGCGATGGGCTGATGGGTGAACGTATTCAGCTCTCCGATCACGCCGCCGCGGATGAAGCCGCGCTTCGGATCGCTCGCGTGCAGGTCGTCGAAGGCCGCGTGGCTCTCGAAGCCGGTATACCCGCGCAGATCTTCGTCGAAGACGCCGATCACCGAAGGGTGGTGGTGGAAGGTGAGGTTCCGACCGACCTGGCCGGATCCGTTCGCGAGACCGTCCGGGAACGCGCCCGACTTCGACATCAGCAGGAGCTGCGGCGTGCCGATCGATCCCGCAGACACGATCGTGTGCCGCGCACGGACCTCGTGAGCGCTGCCTGCGGCGTCGAGATAGCGCGCTCCCGTCACGCGCCCGGCGTCGTCGACCGGAAGCTCGAAGACCATCGCGTCGATCCGCAGGTCGAGCTTCCCGGTCCGCTCCGCCCGGGGTAACGAGACCGAGAGCGTCGTGGCCTTCGCGTGGATCGGGCAGCCGTAGGAGCGACACGCCCCGCCGTACATACAACGAGGCCGCCCGCCGTAGGGCTGCGAGTTGATCGCCTTGGGCACCGCGAAGGGGTGATATCCGAGCTTCTTCGCCCCCTGCGAGAACTTGCGGGCGGAGACGCGAACGGGATGGGGCGGATTCGGGAGCGGCGTCTCTTGCGGTGCGCCGAAGGGATTCTTCGTGTTGTCCCCGGCGACGCCGAAGTCCCGCTCGGCCTGCGTATAGAAGGGCTCGAGCTCGTCGTAACCAATCGGCCAATCCGCGAGGTTCGCGCCCGCGACGGGCCCCTCCTTGGAGAGCACCTCGAAGTCGTCGGGCTTGAAGCGCCAGGACCAGGCCGCCCAATGGGTGATCGTGCCGCCGACACAGTGGGCGAGATGACTGAAGCGCCCGGTCTGACTCGGGCTGGAAGCGTCGAAACGGTACGTCTCGAGCTGATGCGGCGAGAAGACCTCGTCGCGGATCACGTTGCGCAGCTCGTCGTCGTCGAAGTCGATCGGACCGACCCGGCCGCCGCGTTCGAGCGCCACCACCCGGAAGCCCGCCGCGGTCAGCTGGTCGATCATGACCCCGCCACCGGCTCCGGTCCCGATCACGCAGACGTCGTATTCCTCCGCCAATCGCCCCTCCTCACGCGGGCCGACGCGCCCACGCACCCACCTGCGACCACGATCATCCCACGTTGCGTCCCCCGTGAAAAGACGCGGGATCCCCTACCATCGCGACCGCGCGTCCCCACGCGGCGCGCAGGGAGGCCCTCCACGTGCACGACCCGACGTCGCTCCGCACCCTTCGACACGCCCTCGCGGTCGCGCTGATCTCGATCCTGGTCGTGTTTCGCGCCGACAGCGGCCTCGCCGACGCGTACACCGATGAAGCGACCGAAGCCGCGCCGCCCCCGCCGCCCGCCTACTCCGCTCCGGCCCACGACCCGATCCCCCGAGCGCCGCTCTGGGGCGACACGCATCTTCACACGAAGCTCTCGCAGGACGCCTACAGCTTCGGCGTCACCCTCGACTCGGATGACGCCTATCGATTCGCCAAGGGCGGGACCCTGGTCGCGACCCATGGGCAGAGGGCCCGCCTCGACCGCCCCCTCGACTTCCTCGTGATCGCCGACCACGCCAACGGTCTCGGCGCGATGGATGCGCTCGTTCAGGGAAACGAGACGCTACTCGCGAACGACCGGTTGAAGGAGTGGCGACGCCTGCTCGTCGAGGTCGGCGGCGCGAAGGCCGGCCTGGCGATCTCCGAGGAGGGTCGGATGAAGGGCTGGCCCGACGAGCTGAACGACCCGTCGATCGTGGGCCCGGCCTGGAACGAGGCGGTCGACGCCGCGGAGCGACACAACGCGCCCGGCCACTTCACGGCGCTGATCGGCTACGAGTACACCGCGTGGCCCGGCGGTAGCAATCTCCACCGCGTCGTCGTCTATCGCGACGGAGCCGACCGCTTGAAGGACCGACCCCCCTTCTCGGCGTTCATGAGCGACGACCCCGAAGATCTCTGGGCCGCGATGGGCCGCTACGAAGCAGAGACGGGGGGACGCGTCCTCGCGATCCCGCACAACGGCAACCTCTCGAACGGCCTGATGTTCCGGCCGGAGACCCGCGACGGCGCGCCGATCGGCGCGGACTACGCCAAGCGCCGCGCGCGATGGGAGCCGCTCGTCGAAGTGACCCAGATCAAGGGCGACGGCGAGGCGCACCCTTTCCTCTCGCCGGACGACGAGTTCGCGGACTACGAGAGCTGGGACGTCGGCAACTTCATGGGCGTGCCGAAGACCGACGACATGTTCGAGTTCGAATACGCTCGCGGCGCGCTCAAGGTCGGCCTGCGTCTCTACGGCGAGCTCGGCGTGAATCCGTTCCGCTTCGGCCTGATCGGCTCGACCGATTCGCATACCGCCCTCGCGACCGCGGACGAGTCGAATTTCTTCGGGAAGCACAGCGCGGGCATGGAGCCCTCGTCCGTGCGGGCCGTGCGGCCCGTCGGCAAGGCGGGCGAGATCGTGACGATGGGCTGGCAGCAGGCCGCGTCCGGCTATGCCGCCGTCTGGGCCAGCGAGAACAGCCGCGAGGCGATCTGGGACGCGATGGCCCGCAAGGAGGTCTATGCGACCACCGGGCCGCGCATCACCCTGCGCTTCTTCGGCGGCTGGGCCTTCCTCGAGGACGACGCGCAGAACGCGGATCCCACGCGAATCGGCTACGCGAAGGGCGTGCCGATGGGCGGAGACCTGGGCGATCGGCCTCGGGGCCGGGTGCCTTCCTTCCTGATCGCCGCCCAGCGCGATCCCATCGGCGCCAACCTCGACCGCGTGCAGGTCGTGAAAGGCTGGCGCGACGCAGCCGGTGAGACCTTCGAGCGCGTCTACGACGTCGCGTGGTCCAACAGCGACCCCAAGCGGCGCGATCGGCGGCGCATCCGACGCGGAGGCCGGCTCGACCCCGTCGGCGACACCCGCGACCTCGAGAACGCTTCGTACTCGAACTCGATCGGCGCCGCCGAGCTGACGACCGTCTGGCGCGACCCGGACTTCGATCCCGACGAGGCCGCCTTCTACTACGTGCGCGTGCTCGAGATCCCGACGCCGCGCTGGACCGACCACGACGCGGCCGTGTTCGGGACCGAGGTGCCGGAAGAAGCGGCGGACATCATGAACCAGGATCGCGCCTACTCGTCGCCGATCTGGTACACGCCCGCGGTGGCCGCCGCGCCCGATGCGTGAGACGCTCGATCGTCAGCCCGCCAGCTGAAACCCCTCGTAGCCCTTCGCGACGACCTCGTCGCAGATCTCGCGATAGACCGCCCCGCCGCCGACGAAGGGCATGAAGACCCGGGGCTTGCCTGGAATGTTCACGCCGAGGTACCAGGAGCGCGCCTCGTAGAAGAGCGTCTCCTTCGCCTCCTCGTTCACGTGCTCGACCCAGCGGTTCTCCGCGTCGAGGTCCGGCTCGATGCGTGTCGATCCTTCAGCGCGCATGTGCTCGATGCAGTCGGAGATCCAGTCGACGTGCTGCTCGATCGCGACGGGCATGTTCATCAACACCGACGGGCTGCCCGGTCCGGTGATCGTGAACAGGTTCGGGAAGCCGTGTACCTGGAGTCCGAGGTAGGTGCGCGGCCCGGCGTGCCACTTCTCGCCGAGGGTGAGGCCGTCGCGACCCCGGATGTCGATCTTGAGGAGCGAGCCGGTCATGGCATCGAAGCCGGTCGCATAGACGATCGTGTCGAAGGTCCACTCGCCCTGCTCGGTCCGGATCCCCTTCTCGGTGATCTCCGCGATCGGGTCGGTCCTGATGTCGACGAGCTCGACGTTGTCCCGGTTGTAGGTCACGAAGTAGTCCGTATCGATCGGCGGACGCTTCGAGCCCCACGGATGGTCCGACGGGCAGAGCTTCTCGGCGGTCTCCGGGTCGTCGACGATCTCCCGGATCTTGTTCCGGATGAACTCCGCGGCGAGGTCGTTCGCGTCCCGGTTGCGCATGAGGTCGTGAAACGAGCCCCACATGAACTTGAACCCACCCTCCTGCCAGAGCGCTTCGAAGATCTGGTTGCGCTCTGTCTCGGTCACGTCGAAGGCGCTGCGCTCGATCGGGTCGTAGGGGAAGCCCGCGGCGGTCTCCCGCGTCTTCTGCCGGATGCCGGGATAGTTCTCCTTGATCCACTTCGTGGCGTCCGCGCTGAGGTCGTGGTTGCGGGTCGGGACGGTGTAGTTCGGCGTCCGCTGAAAGACCGTGAGCGATCGCGCCTCGTCGGCGATCACCGGCGTCGACTGGATGCCGGAGGAGCCCGTCCCGACGAGCGCGACGCGCCGGCCGGTGAAGTCGACACCTTCCTTGGGCCACTGGCCCGTGTGGTAGGACTCGCCAGCGAACGTGTCGCGTCCCGGGATGTCCGGCAGATTCGCGGCGGACAGGCATCCGACGGCCGTCACGACGAAGGGCGCGACCACCCGGTCGCCGCGGTCGGTCTCGACGCGCCAGCGCGCATCCGCCTCGTCGTAGGCCGCGCTCGTGACCCGGGTCGAGAGCTGGATGTCCGGCATCAGGTCGAAGCGATTCGCGACGTGCTCGAGGTAGCGGAGGATTTCGGGCTGCTCCGGATACTTGCTGCTCCAGGTCCACTCCTGCTCGAGCTCCTCGGAGAACGAGTAGGAGTAGTAGAAGCTCTCGGAGTCACAGCGCGCGCCGGGGTAGCGGTTCCAGTACCAGGTCCCGCCGACCCCGTCGCCGGCCTCGTACACGCGCACGCGAAGCCCGAGCACGTCCCGGAAGCGGTAGAGCGCGTAGAGGCCCGCGAAGCCCGCGCCGATGACCACGACGTCGTATTCGTGGGAGCTCGCGTCGACCATGATCGTCTCCTCCTGGTGCGCCTACCACGAAGCCGGCGTGGCGTAGTCGACGACGCCTTCGAAGTGGACGATGCCCTCGACGCCCACGTCCGAGAGCGTTCGATTCAGGATTCGCCACTCGCCCTCAATGCGCTGCCATTCGTCGCGGTAGATCGCCGAGTGCTTCATCACGTTCTTCTCGCCGTCCTTCGTCTCCTGCATGTGCATCAGGTAGCCGTAGGTCGTCGACCAGGCGCGATCCCCGCTCTCGTCGAAGCTGACGATCGGGTTGCACATGTTGTGCTGGGTGCAGCGGAAGATCGACAGGCGGGTGAGCCAGGACTTCATCTCGGTCCATGGGCCCTTGCCTCCGCCGTCGGTGTCGTAGTGGATCACCGAGTCGGGCTGGAAGAGTCCGTCGAGATCGTCGAAGCGGCGGTGGTCGATGCACCAGCCGTAGAAGAAGATCCGCTGCTGGATCTCGGCGAGATCCGCCGCCCGCTCGGGGGTGAATCGGCCGGGGAGCCGGACGTCCGGGTGGCTCATTGGGGGGCGCGCCTCCTGTGTGTCGCTGTGGCCCGTCAGCGTACCTGATCGTGGCGCCCCGCATCGGCAGCGCATCGGGCAAGCCCTCCGCGCGGAGGCTACGCTCCGGCGCCCAACGAGGAGAACCCCATGAAGACGATCGCCATCACGGGCGCCGCCAGCGGAATCGGCGCCGCGACCGCCAAGCAGCTCGAGGCCGAGGGCCACCGCACGATCGGCATCGACCTGAACGAGGCCGCGCACTGCAGCGACAGCTTCACCGCCGACCTGGCCAGCCCCGACGGCCGTCGCGAGGCCGTCGCCGGCATCCTCGATCGCTGCGACGGGCGCCTCGACGGCCTCGTGCCCTGCGCCGGCCTCTCCGGTCTACCCGACCGCCCGGGCAGCCTGCTCGTGAGCCTCAACTACTTCGGCTCGATCGAGCTGATCGACGGCCTGCACGAGGCCCTTGCCGCGAGCGACGAGGCGTCGGTCGTCGGACTCTGCTCGAACTCCACGACGACCGCGCCGGGCGTCCCGATGGAGCTCGTCGAGGCGCTCGGGGAAGGCGACGAGAGCGCCGCCCGCGCGATCGCCGACAAGACCGGCTCGATCCCCGCCTACCCCGCGTCGAAGATGGCCCTCGCGCGCTGGCTGCGCGCCCGCGCCGTCAAGGAGGAGTGGATCGGTCGCGGCATCAACCTGAACGCGATCGCCCCGGGCAAGACGATGACCGCGATGGTCGAGGAAGGGATGAACGACCCGATCCTCGGCCAGCACATGGACAAGTTCCCGATGCCGATCGGCCGCAACGGGGCACCGGAGGAGATCGCCGAGCTGATCTGCTTCCTGTTGGGACCGAAGGCGCGCTTCATCGTCGGCTCGATCTTCTTCGTCGACGGAGGGACCGACGCGCTGCTCCGCGCCAACGATTTCCCGGCGCCCTGGAATCCCTGATCAGGCCGGCGCGTCGGAATCAGCCCTCGCGCAGCGCGCGATCGAGGTCCTCGAGCGTCGCCCCCGATCGGTCGTAGACGAGCGGATGCGCGTTCGCTTGCGGGCCTTCCCATCCGGGGAGCAACCCGCGCTCGTGGCAGAGGAACTGCGCCTCGACGTTGCGTCCGGTGTACGCGTCCGCCGCGTCGTCGTCCGCGAGCCACGCAACGACCTTCGCGATCACCTCGACGGGCGCACCGCCCTCGAAGCCGAACGCCTTCATGTCCTGGACGACGCGCTCCGTCGCCGTCAGTCCGGGGTGCACGAGGAACGAGCGGATTCCGTCGCGCTCGTGCTCGGCCTTGAGGAGGCCGGGGATGCGATGGGCGGCGGCCTTCGACATGCCGTAGCCGAGGCCCCATCCGCCCTCTCCCGCCGGCGCCGGAGGGTCGGTGTAGCCGGAAGCCGAGGTCACGAAGACGATCGTCCCGCCGCCCTGGTCGATCATCCCCGGCAGCAGGCGACGCGTGATCTCGAGCGGCGTCAGCACGTTGCCCTGCAGGTGGCGCGCGATCACGTCGACCGGAGTGTCGAGCAGCACGTCGATGTGACCCGGCCCGACGTAGCGGGCGTTGTTCAGGAAGAGGTCGATCCCGCCCCACTCGCCCTCGATCCGATCGACGGCCGCGACGAGCACCTCTGGCTCGAGGAGGTCGGCGGGAAGCACCATCGCCCGCGCGCCCTCGGCCTCCACCGCCGAAGCCGTCGACCGGAGGCTCCCCGGCAGCGGAGAGGTGTCACTCGCCCGGATCGTCGAAGAGTGTTCGCGCTCCTCGCCGTCGTCGATGGTGCGAGCCGTCAACGCCAGGTCGTAACCCGATCGCGCGAGCTCGACGGCGCACGCGCGGCCGACGCCGCGCGACGCGCCGGTCACGAACGCGACCGGGCGAGACCGTCCGCCGCGGGCGCGCGGATGGCGTGCGCCGTCACCGGACGAGGTCATTCCGAGACGATGCCCGGGTCGCGATGGCCCGCCATGCGGCCGCCATCGGCGACGAACTCCGAGCCCGTCGAGTAGCTGCTCTCGTCCGAGGCGAGGAAGAGCACGAGGCGCGCGATCTCCTCGGGCTGCGCGATGCGCGGGATCGGTTGCGTGTCGAAGGGATCCGACTCGGCCATGTGTCCCAGCTCGTCGCCGCCGAGCATCGGCGTGTCGACGCCGCCCGGGTGCACCGAGTTCACCCGGATGCCGTACTGGCCGAGCTCGATCGCCGCGGTCTTGGTCATGCCACGCACGGCCCATTTGCTCGCGACGTAGCCGATCACGCCCTCGACGCCTTCGAGCCCCGCGTTCGAAGAGATGTTCACGATCGAGCCGCCGCCCGCCTCGCGCATCGCCGCGACGACCGACTTCATGCCGAGGAAGACCCCCGTCTGGTTGACCTCGACGACGGCGCGGTAGTCCTCGAGGGCGTGCCCTTCGAGGTAGCCCGTGCGCACGATGCCCGCGTTGTTGATCAGGACGGAGAGGGAGCCGAACGCGCCGACCGTCTCCGCAACCGCGGCCTGCCACTGGGACTCGTCCGTCACGTCGAGGTGCACGTAGCGCGCCGCCGCGCCGATTTCGCTGGCGGCCTTCTCGCCTTCCTCGTCGAGTACGTCCGCGAGGACGACCTGCGCGCCCTCTTCTGCGAAGAGGCGCCCCTCAGCCGCACCCTGGCCCCGCGCGCCACCACTGATCAGCGCCACCTTTCCGTCGAGTCGTCCCACCGTGCTGCCTCCTTCGCGCCCCCGGGCGCGGCGTACTCCCGATGTTCCGCGCTCGACGCGCCGCCCGCCACCGGGTCCATCCGGCGCCCCGGATCCGCTATTCAGGGTGGGGCGCGGCGCACGGCCGCGAGGAGGGCCGAAGGTGAAGAAGATCCTGCTCCGCGGACTCGCGGGTCTCGCTGTGGTGCTCGTGTTGGGCGGCGCCTGGCTCTGGAGCCGTCTCGACGAGATGGGAAGCGCCGAGTTCTGGGCCTCCGAGATCGACGCGTTCGAGGCAGCCGACGCCGAGCGCTTCCCCGACCAGGGGCTCGTCCTCTTCACCGGCAGCTCGAGCGTCCGGCTCTGGGACACGCTGGCAGAGGACATGGCGCCGCTGCGCGTCCTCAACCGCGGCTTCGGCGGCGCGCACATGAGCCACGTGCTGCACTACGCCGACCGCATCATCACGCCCTACGCCGCACGCGCCCTGGTCGTGTACGTCGGCGACAACGACATCGGTGCAGGCAAGACGCCGGAGACGGTGGTCACGGACTTCGAGGCGCTCGTCGCGCACGTACGGACGAACCAGCCCGAGATCCCGATCTACTACATCACGATCAAAGCCTCGCGCGCGCGCTGGGAGTTGTGGCCGGTGATGGATGACGCCAACGATCGCATCGCGGCGATCGCCGACCGCGATCCGCTGATCACGGTGCTCGACGTGAGCGCACCGATGCTCGCACTCGGGGCGGGCGGCGCCCCGCCCGCGGATCTCTTCTGGATCGACGGCCTCCACCTCACGGCGAAGGGCTACGCGCTCTGGACCGAGGTGGTGCGGACCCGGCTGCTGGCGGATCTCGGGCCCGGCTGAGCAGAAAAACGCCGGGTCGGCGCGGCTACCGGGACGCCGCCAAGTGTTGTAGAACCTCGGCGCGCGTATGGCTTCCCACGCCCCGCGCCCGGCGCTGGCCGGTGCCGTTCAGGCCGCAGCGCCCGATTCAAACCATCGTTTGACCGTCCGTAAAGCGCTGAATCCACAGGGAGAATCCGGTCCCTGGGCGCCACACTCAGAAAGAACCCGAGCATGAGCCACTCCCCGCCGATCATCTACACCTGGACCGACGAGGCCCCTGCCCTGGCGACCTACGCCTTCCTGCCGGTGATCCGGGCCTTCGCCGGCGCGACCGGCGTGCCGGTCGAGACCCGCGACATCTCCCTCGCCGGCCGCATTCTCGCGGTCTTCCCGGAGAGCCTGACCGCGGACCAGCGAGGGGCCGACGGCCTCGCGGAGCTCGGCCAGCTGGTGAAGACGCCCGAGGCGAACGTCATCAAGCTGCCGAACATCTCCGCCTCGACCCCCCAGCTGAAGGCGGCGATCGCCGAGCTCCAGTCGAAGGGGTACGCGCTGCCCGACTATCCGGACGAGCCCACGAATGCCGACGAAGAGAAGATCAAGGCGACCTACGACTCGGTGAAGGGTTCCGCGGTGAACCCGGTCCTCCGCCAGGGCAACTCGGATCGTCGTGCGCCGAACGCGGTCAAGGAGTACGCGCGCCAGAACCCCCATCGCATGGGCGCCTGGGCCGACGACTCGAAGACCCATGTGTCGACGATGTGCGAAGGCGACTTTCTACACAACGAACAGTCCGTGACGGTCGACGCCGCGACGAGCGTATCGATCGTGCACACTTCACACGCGGACGGGACGAAGACCGTGCTGAAGTCGAACATCGAGCTCCTGCCTGGCGAGATCATCGACGCGACGCTGATGAGCCGGACGGCCCTCGTCGCGTTCCTGAACGAGCAGATCGACGACGCGAAGGCGAAGGGCGTCCTCTTCTCGCTGCACATGAAGGCGACGATGATGAAGGTCTCCGACCCGATCATCTTCGGCCACGCGGTCAAGGCGTTCTATGCGCCGGTCTTCGAGAAGCACGCGGCGACCTTCGAAAAGCTGGGCGTCGACGTGAACCAGGGCTTCGGCGACATCGAGGCGAAGATCGCAACGCTCCCCGGCACCGAGCGCCAGACGATCGAGGCCGACATCGCGGCTTGTTATGCGGAACGACCGGCGATGGCGATGGTGAACTCGGACAAGGGCATCACGAACCTGCACGTGCCGAGCGACATCATCATCGACGCCTCGATGCCGCCGATGATCCGCGACTCCGGCGGCATGTGGAACCCGGACGGCGACCTGCAGGACTGCAAGGCGGTCGTTCCGGACTCGAGCTACGCCGGCGTCTATCAGGCGGTCGTCGAGGATTGCCAGGCGAACGGCGCCTACGACCCGACGACGATGGGCACGGTCCCGAACGTCGGCCTGATGGCCCAGAAGGCCGAGGAATACGGCTCCCACGACAAGACCTTCGAAGTGCCCGCTGACGGCAAGATGGAGATCGTCGACGCGAGCGGCGACGTCCTGATGTCCCACGACGTCGAGCAGGGCGACATCTGGCGCGGGTGCCAGGTCAAGGACGCCGCGGTCAAGGACTGGGTGAAGCTCGCGGTGACGCGCGCGCGCGCGACGGGCTGGCCGACGATCTTCTGGCTCGACGCGGATCGCGCCCACGACGCGCAGCTGATCAAGAAGATCGACCGGTACCTCCGTGAGCACGACACCAGCGGGCTCCAGATCGAGATCAAGACGCCGGTCGAGGCGACGAAGTTCTCCGTCGAGCGCATCCGACGCGGCGAGAACACCATCTCTGTCACGGGCAACGTCCTGCGCGACTACCTGACCGACCTCTTCCCGATCCTCGAGATCGGGACCTCGGCGAAGATGCTCTCGATCGTGCCGCTCATGAACGGTGGCGGTCTCTTCGAGACGGGCGCCGGCGGCTCTGCGCCGAAGCACGTGCAGCAGTTCGAAGAAGAGGGACACCTGCGCTGGGATTCCCTCGGCGAGTTCCTCGCGCTGGCCGCTTCCCTCGAGCACCTCGGTGAGAACTTCGACAACGACGCCGCCAAGCTGCTCGGCCGGACCCTCGACGCAGCCACCGCGCAGCTCCTGCTGAACGCGAAGGCCCCTTCCCGCAAGGTCCACGAGATCGACAACCGCGGCAGCCAGTATTTCCTCGCGCGCTATTGGGCGGAAGCGGTCGCGACGCAGACCGAAGACGCCGCCCTCGCGGAGAAGTTCGCCCCGATCGCGCAGGCCCTCGCCGACGGTGAGTCGACGATCATGGCGGAGCTGAACGGTGCACAAGGGCCTGCGCAGGACATCGGCGGCTACTACCGCCCCGACGTGGACCGCGCGACCGCAGCGATGCGTCCGAGCTCGACCTTGAATCGGATCATCGACGCGATTTAGGCGATGCGACCCAGCTCGACCCTCAACGAGATCATCGACGCGATCCAAGGCTTTTCGCGCCAGCCTCGCATGCTAGATTCGGCCGCCCCCCCGGTCCCGAACGCGACCCCGTGCGTTCACGTTTTCACTTCGCGCGTCCGTAGACCCCGAAGTGAGTTGATCGAGGGATGGCCTTCGTGGCGGCGCCGATCCGCTTTCGCGCCTGGCAGAAAGAGGCGCTCGCCAAGCTCGAGTCCCGGGTGCACTCGAGCTTCCTCGCGGTCGCGACGCCCGGCGCGGGCAAGACGACGTTCGCCCTCGGTGCGATCCGCAGGGCGCTCGTCCGGCGCGAAGTGCGTCGTTGCGTCGTCGTCGTCCCCACCCAGCACCTGAAGCTCCAGTGGGCCCTCGCGGCCGAGCGCTTCGACATCCACCTCGACCCGGACTGGTCGGCGTCGGACGGAGCGCTGCCCTCGGACGTGCACGGCGTCGCGGTCACCTATCAACAGGTCGCGGCGAATCCGCGCGCCCTGCGTCGGCTCGTCGCTCAGGCTTTCATCGTCCTCGACGAGGTCCACCACGCGGCGGACGCGCGCTCCTGGGGCGATGGGATCCGCCATGCCTTCGAAGACGCACCGGTCCGCCTCTGCCTCTCGGGCACGCCCTTCCGCTCCGACCAGAGCTCGATCCCCTTCGTCCGCTACGTCGGCGACGAAGCCCACGCCGACTACGAGTACGGCTACGGCGAGGCCCTGCGCGACCGGAAGGTCGTCCGCCCGGTCTACTTCCCGCGCATCAACGGGCACATGGAATGGACCGCACCCGACGGCTCCACCCACGCGGCGAGCTTCGACGACCCGATCGGCCGCAGCCGCGCGAGCCAGCGCCTGCGCGCCGCCCTCGACGTCGGGGGCGAGTGGCTGCCCGCGGTCCTCGTGAAGGCCCATCGGCAGGTCATGCACCTGCGGCAGTCCGACCCGCGCGCGGCGGGCCTGGTGATCGCGATCGACCAGGACCACGCCCGTGGCATCGCCAAGCTGCTCGAGGACCGCTGCGGCGTGCGCGCGACGGTGGCGACCTCAGACGATCCGACCGCCTCGCGCAAGATCGCCGACTTCACCGACGACACCGACCCCTGGATCGTCGCCGTGCGCATGGTGTCCGAAGGCGTCGACATCCCGCGCCTCAAGGTCGGCGTGTACGCGACGAACACGATCACCGACCTCTTCTTCCGGCAGGCGGTGGGCCGCCTCGTGCGAACGACCGCGAGCGCGCATCAGCAACGCGCCTACATGTTCATCCCAGACGACCCGCGGCTGCGCGCGTTCGCCGGGGGCATCACCGAGCAGCGTCGCCACAGCCTCCGCAAGCCCGAGCGCGAGGACCACGATCTCTTCGACGAGCCCGACGAGGAGCGCGCCGCGCCGGAGATGGATCAGATGTCCCTCTTCTCGGTCATCAAGGCGGTCCCCCTCGACGAGCACGGCAACCCGCTCGACGAGCAGCCGGTCGAAGACCCGGAGGCGGCGGCGGATCCGGTGCCGATCGACGCCGGGGAAGCAATTCCCGGTCTCGTGGGGGAAGACGACGAAGGCCCGACACCGGCGCCGTTCTCGCTCTCGGCTTCCGACTTCGAGGAACCGGTTCCGACGCCCGAGCCGAGCCCGGTCGTCGCCCAGTCCCCGCGCTCGAAGAAGCGGAAGCTCCGGGAGCAGAACAGCGCGGTCGCGCGCGCGCTCGTGCACAAGACGCACCTCGGACACGCGCAGGTCAACGCGGAGCTCAACAAGCGCGTCGGACTCAAGCGAGTCACCGAGGCCACCGTCGCCCAGCTCGAGAAGCGACTCGAAGCCGGACGCAAATGGTTGGAGCGCGGTTAGGCGTGGCCGGCCCTGATCCCCCGCCCTCGCCCTCGCCCTCGCGCGCCCACAGGGTCATCGCCCCACCGGAGAGCGCGAACGCCGCCGCATACGCGCCGAGCACCCACTCCGGGTGGGATTCCGCGCCCGGCGCGAGCACGAAGGGGATCAGGAAGCCACCCGCCGCCGCAGCGGCGGTCGCCCATCCGATCGCCTCGGGCGCGAGGTCGGCCGGGATCCGGCGATCCGCGAGCATGACCGGGAAGAACACCACCAATGCGCCGCAGAGCAGTCCGAGCAGCGCGTTGCCAGCAACGACGACGGGATGGAAGCCTCCCCGTGCAAACGCGATGCAGAGGGCGCTGATCGCACCGGCCCCGATCAGGCACGACGTAAAGGCCACGATCCGGCGGCCCGACCGATCCGTGAGTGCGCCCCAGAGCGCGGACCCCGCGATGAAGCCCAGCGTCGAGAGCGCGAGGGTCGAGTCCGCGGACGAAGCGGACCATCCCCACTCGCGCAGCTGGTAGGGCAGCAGCCCCGTGATGCCGAGATAGCCACCGTTGAAGCTGGCATAGACGAACGCGTAGCCGGCGATCGCGAACGCGGCCGCGCGTCGCGCTCCCTCGGCCTTGGAATCGCCACGTGCTGCGTCCGGCTGCATCGCGGCGATCGTGGGTGCATCGAGCCGAACGACGAGCGCGGGGACCAGGCTGACCAGCGAGAGTCCGCCCCACGCGAACGCCACCGCGCGCCAATCCCCGAGCGCCGAAGCGAGCGCCGAAGCACTCGCGAGTCCGACCGCTGCGCCCACCGTGTACGCCCCGAAATAGGCCGCCTGCGCCCGCCCCGCGTGCTCGCCCTGATAGGCGCGCGTCACCCGCGACATCAGCACGACGAGGACGCCCCCGGTGCCGAGGCCGTAGAGGCCCTGGGCGAGCGCGAAGACGAGCTCCGTCGTCGCGGCCCCGCGCAGCCCGATCGCGAAGACCGCCGCGAGGCCAGCGAGCGCGAGCAGCCCGCGATCGGCGTTGGACTTGAGCCAGCGGCCCGCGACGAACGCGGACACGCCCGAACCGAGGGAAACGAGCGCCCAGGCCCGCTGGAGAGACGCGAGGGACCAGCCTCCGGTCGTCACGATCGCATCGAAGAAGGGAGGCAGACTCAGATTCGCCCCGCCGATCAGGACGGCGTGGACCGCGCAGGCCGAGACGAGGAGCCCGAGCGGCGACGTCCTGGGCTTCAAGCGGGGTCCGGCTCGATCAGGGAATGCATGAAGAAGAGTGGCCAGATCACGAGGAGCGCGTTCGTTCCGAACCAGCCCGGATCGATCTCCCCGAGCAGGGCCCAATAGCTCACGGCCATGCCGCCCGCGGCCATCGTCAGGGTGAGGGACACCAGCGCGTGCCCGCGCCAAGGTCGGCCCGTTCGCGCGCGCGCCACGGCGCGCAGCCCGAACCACGAGAACGCGAGGTCCATTGGCAGGTACGACCAGTTCCAGGCGATCACGTCGGGCTGGTCGTAGTTCGCGTACATCCACTCGCTGGGGATCGCGATCAGCCCGAACTGCGACAGCGCGGCGACGGCCCAGTAGGCGACGAAACCCACGTCGGTGGCGGTCAGGGCGATGCGCAGGGATCGCGGCATCCCGTCCTCGCTCGTCATGTAATTCGGCCTCCTCTCTCGGTCCCGTCAGGTTCCGCTGTCGGTTGCGTACTCGGCGAGGCGAGCGTCGACGAGCGCACGCGCCACGACCCGTGCCGCTTCGAGTCCCGCGCCGTCGTTTCGGTGACGGGCCACGCCGAGGCCGAGGCCATCGACGAGTGCGATCCACTCGGCCACTTCCGCAGCGACGCGATCGGCCGGCACGAGATCGGCCAGGAGCTGCACGAGTGCCGCCGCCCACTCCGCATAACGTCGCTCGTTCTCACTCGCGAGTACCTCGTCGAACATGCACTCGGACCAGAACGCGAGCCAGACGCGCCACTCCTGCAAGCTCGTCGCCTCGAGGGGCAGCGCTTCGTCGACCACCCGACGAAGCCGATCGAGCGGATCTGCGACGTCGGCCACGGCCGATCGCATCCGCTCCCCGGCGCGCTCGTGCACGGCCCGGAGCGCGGTCACGAGGAGCGTCTGACGATCCGGGAAGTAGTGCGTGAGCGATCCGGTCGTGCACCCGGCCGCCGTCGCGACCCGGCGCAGGCTGGCGGCGCGCAGCCCCTCCTCCGCGATCACCCGCCAGCTCGCATCGACGAAGGCGGCGCGCTTCTCTGCGATGTCGACGACACGGGGCACGGGGGACACTCCGGGGTTGCGGAACGATTGTTATATAACATACGTTATCCACACTGAGCAACCCGCTTCGCCCACCAGGAGATCGAGCATGCCCCCGTCGAACACCTCCCTCCGCCGCTACGACGCCCCCTTCGACTGGCCTGCCCTCGAGGAGGTCATCGCGCGGGAGAGCGGCGTGATCGCGGAAGGGATGATCGCCACCGACACGATCGACGCGGTCAACGCAGAGATCGACGCGTGGCTCGCGGCGCACGAAGAGGGCGGCGCGCCGGCCAGCGGGAACCCGCTCTACGACGCGTTCCTGGGGCACAACACGATCCGACTCCACGGGCTCTGCGAGAAAGTGCCCGGCACGAACGACCTGCTCGCCCACCCGGAGCTCGTGGATTGGGCCGAGCGCGCGATCGCACCCCTGGCGGCCTCCGTGCGCTTGAACGCCGGGGAGCTGATCCAGATCGGCCCCGGCGAACCGGCCCAGATGCTCCACCGCGACAGCGACTCGTGGCCGCTCCCGGTCGGCCCCGATCCCTGCGTCGTGAACGCGATCATCGCGTTCGACGACTGCACCCTCGAGAACGGCGCGACCTACGTCGTGCCCGGCAGCCACGCCTGGCTGCGTGAGCGCCAACCCGAGCCCCGCGAGTTCGCGCGCGCCGTCATGAAGCGGGGGGATGCGCTGCTCTTCCGGGGCGACGCGATCCACGGCGGTGGCGAGAACGTCTCCGAGGGTCGGCGGCGCGCACTCTCGATCTCGTACTGCGCGGGCTGGCTGCGGCCGGTCGAGAACAGCTTCCTCAACGTGTCCCGCGAATCCGCCCGCGCCGCCTCGCCCGCCCTTCGCGCGCTGCTCGGGTACGCGGCCCACGACGGTACAGCGATGCTAGGCGGGCTGATCGGTCTCTACGAAGGCGGCGATCCCGCGCACGCCCTCTGACCTCGACGGGTCTCGCTCGGCGGCTCCCCAGAGCAAAAGAGGCCAGCCCCGATTCCGTCGGGGCTGGCCTCTCGTTCTCGTCCGCGTCGGTCGGAGATCAGACGACGGCCGGCTGGAGCAGCCCCATCGCGTTGTCCCGCATCACGAGCTGGATCTCCGCGTCGCTGTAGCCCTCGCAGTCGTGGATGAAGTCCGTCGGCTCCGCGAGGCCTTCGGCGTGCGGGTAGTCCGAGCCGAAGAGCACGTGCTCGGCGCCGATCAGCTCCTTGAGCCGCGGCAGGTCGTCCTCGTAGTAGGGCGCGACCCAGACGTTGCGCTTGAACTGATCGACCGGGTCGTTCTCGAAGAACATCGGCATCTGGCCGTAGGCCTTCTTCAACCGGCCAACGAGCCCTTCGACCCAGTTGCTGCCACACTCGACCGTCGCGACGCGCAGCTGCGGGTGGCGCGAGAACACGCCGTGACAGCACATCGCCGCGAGCTTGTCGGCCACCGGCGCCGCCGACATCGCGATCCGCAGCGGATCGAAGTCGAAGGCCTTGAAGGTCCCGCCCACGCCGTACAGGTCGGCGAAGCCGTTGTAGCCCGCGTCCCCGGAGTGGATGCCGAGGGTCATGCGGGCCTCGGCCATCCGGGCCCAGAAACCGTCGTAGATCGGATCGCCCGGCGAGCCGTGCTTGGTCCCGCGGATCGGTCCCGGCGTCTGCGAGACCATCTTCGCGCCCTGGGAGATCGCCCACTCGAGCTCCTGCTCGGCCCACCTCGGATCCGCGAGGGGGATGTAGGGCGCGGCGTAGATGCGATCCTGATAGGCGAAGCCCCAGTCCTCGGCCATCCACCGGTTGAAGGCGCTGAACGCGGCGCACATCGCTTCCGGATCGTCCTCGAGGGCCGTCTCCATTCCGACGGCGAGGGTCGGGAACAGCCAGCAGCCCTCGAGCCCCTGCGTGTCGAGCAGCTTGATCCGCGCATCGCGATCGCGATAGGCCGGGTTGATCGGGTCGAGCTCGCCGAAGAGCTCGATGATCCCCTTGCCGTCCGGGTTCTTGCCGCGGAAGTACTCGTCCAGGATTCCGGGCTTCGCGACCGGGTCGAAGGTCGGGTTCGGGATGAAGCTGTTGATCTTGCCGCCGACGAGCAGGCGTTTCTTGCCGTTCACGACCGCCCAGTCCATGCAGCGGCGCTTCATGCGCGGGTCGATGTGGCGGATGAAGGCATCTTCGTGCTCGTAGTAGTGATGGTCGGCGTCGAACGCCTGGAAGCTCAGGTCGGCCATGGGTGGGAGTCCTCTATGGTGGGTCCGGGCCCGAAGGTCCCGGCGAGATTGATTTTGAAGAATTTCTCCTCGATTTTCAATGAATATCGAGTAGATTTTCTTCAGGGGCCGATTCCGCCCCCTCCCGAGGTCCTCATGTCCGCGCCCGTCGCCCAGGAGTCCGCCCCGAACCGCCGCCAGGAGGAGAGCGAGCGAAAGCGTCGCCGGATCCTGGAGGCGGCGAAGACCTGCCTGGGCGAGGCCGGCTACGCCGGCGCGACGGTGACCGAGATCGCGCGACGCGCCGGCGTCTCGAACGGCCTCCTCTACCAGTTCTTCCGGAACAAGGAGGCGCTGGTCGCGCAGGTGCTCGAAGAGATCGTGCGCGACTGGGTGCGCGCCATGGTGCCGCGGGACGACGAGACCGCGACCCAAGCGCTCGAGGGCATGTTCCGTCGCTCGGTCGACTTCTGCCGAAGCCAACCGCTGCTCCCCGCCCTGCTCCGCGGCGATCCCCAGCTGCAGCTCGCGCGGATGGGATCGGCCGGTCGCGACCGGGTCGAGCCCCACCGCGAGCTCGTCGCGCGCATCGTGACCCGCGGCATCGACGAGGGCGAGCTCAGACGCGACGTCGACGTGACCGCGACCGCCGACGTCATCTGTCAGCTGCAGTCCGACTACTCCGGTCGCGCCTACCGAAACGACGAGCATTTCCCGGACGACCCGAGGATCATCGACGCCGCGGTCGGGATGATCCTCGCGTCGGTCGCTCGCTAGGGTTCCGGCGATGAACAACGAAGATCGTCTCCCCCAGACTCCGGACGAAGTGACGCCGGATTGGCTGAGCAGCGCCCTCGGGGAGCGTCACCCCGACGTTCGCGTGCGCTCGGTCGACGTCCTCGAGATCCACCACGGCACGAACTCGAACGCGCGACTCGGCGTGACCTACGAGGGCGACGCCGGTCTCCCGGAGACGTTCTTCCTCAAGATGCTGCCCCTCGACCCGGAGCGGCGGAAGACGATCAACGACACCGGCATGGGTCGGCGCGAAGCACTCTTCTACCGGCACCTCGCCGACGACGTCCCGATGCGCGTGCCGCGGCCCTACGTCGCGCAGCTCGACGAGCGCGACGGCAGCTTCGTGCTGCTGCTCGAGGACCTCGGCCCGACCGACTGCAGCCTCGCCGATCCGACGACGGGCCTCGAGGTCGAGCAGGTCGCCGCGGCGATGGAAGACTACGCGAAGCTGCACGTCCGCTTCGCCGACGCGCGCGTACGCGAGGAGCAGCTCCCGTGGCTCGAGCCGATGAACGAGAACAGCGACATGGGCATCTGGATGCTCCAGTTCGGCCTCGACCACCATCGCGACAAGCTCCGCGATCCCTACGCCGAGATGGCCCAGCTCTATATCGACCAGCGCCCTGCCCTCGACGAGATCTGGCTGCGCGGCCCGACGACGGTGCTCCAGGGCGACAGCCACATCGGCAACCTCTTCCTCGATCCACAGGGCCGAGAAGGCGGCCGCGTGGGATTCCTCGACTGGGGCCTGATCCAGCTCGGCACGCCGATGCGCGACGTCGGCTACTTCATCACGATGGCGCTCTCTCCGGAGAATCGACGCGCCCACGAGCGCGACCTCATCCAGCGCTACCTCGACGCGCGCGCGACACTCGGCGCCGAAACGTGGTCCTTCGACGAGGCCTGGCTGCTCCACCGCGTGCACGCGGCCTACGCCGCGCCCGCCTCGTGTCCCCTCGTGATGTTTCCCGAGGACGAGCCCGAGGAGAACAAGCCGCTGTCGCGCAGCTTCCTCGAACGCTCCCAGTGCGTGATCGAAGACCTCGATCCGCGCGACGCACTTCGCGAATTCGCGGGTCTCTGACCCATCGCGCGGCGGGTCCCACGGTCCCGATCACCTCGCTACGCTCGAATCGGCCCGGCGAGACCGGGCGACGAGGACATCCCATGCAGAACGAAGATCGAGGCGCCCCCGGCTTTCCCAACGGCTGGTACGCGGTCGCCTGGAGCAAGGACCTGGGCGTCGGCGACGTCCAGCGCATCAAGTACTTCGACAACGAGATGGTGCTCTTCCGCACACGCGAGGGACACGCGCGCGTGCTCGACGCCTACTGTCCGCACATCGGCGCGCACCTCGGCGAAGGCGGTCGCGTGCAGGGCGAGTCGATCCGTTGTCCGTTCCACGCCTGGGAGTTCGACGGCGAGTCGGGTGCCTGCTCGAAGATCCCCTACTGCGCGCGCATCCCGGCGCGCGCCCGCGTCCGCGCGTGGGAGGTCCGGGAGCTCAACCACATGATCTACGTGTGGCATCACGCCGAGGACAAGGCTCCGGATTGGGAGGTGCCGGCGTCGCCGCACTACGACGATCCGGACTGGTCGCCCGTCCGCACGTTCGAGATCGAGGTGCCCGTCCACATGCAGGACATGGCCGAGAACAACCTCGACCCGGTCCATTTCGAGTACGTGCACAAGATGAAGGGCACCCCGGACACGGAGATCTCCTTTCAGGAGGACGGCCGCGTCCTCTACGCCGTCAGCTACAGCACCCAGGACACGCCGCTGGGTACGTTCGACATGCAGCTCGTGCGGGAGACCTACTGCCTGGGCCTCGGCACCGTCGAGAGCTCCGGCATTCCCGGCGTCGGCCTCTACATGTTCACGTCCACGAGCCCGATCGACCGCAACACGACGATCTCTCGCTGGGCCCTCACGACGACGAACAACGCCGTCGACGAGGCCGGCGAGGAGTGGATGGACAACATCACCGCCGGCGTGTACGACGACATGCGCATCTGGGCGAACAAGATCCACCGCGCGGAGCCGGTTTTTTGCGAGGCGGACACGCTGCTCGTCGAGTTCCGGCGCTGGGCGAAGCAGTTCTATTCACCGGACCAACTCGCAAGCTAGGTACACGGAACGATGACGAAAGAGAACGGACGGTCGCGGCGGATCGCGATCATCGGCGCAGGCCCGGGCGGCCTCTGCATGGGCCTCCGCCTCGAGGCAGCGGGCTTCGAAGACTTCGTGATTCTCGAGAAGGGCGAAGGCGTCGGCGGGACCTGGTACCACAACCGCTATCCCGGCTGTGCCGTCGACCTCCCATCGTTCTTCTACTCGTTCTCCTTCGAGAGGAAATACGACTGGAGCCGGCCCTACGCGCCGCAGTCCGAGCTGCTCGCCTACTTGGAGGGCATCGCCGAGAAGTACGCGCTGATCCCGCATTGCCGCTTCGAGCACGAAGTCGAACGAGCCGTCTGGAACGAGGAGACCTCGAGCTGGACGCTCCGCGTCGCCGGGCGCGAGGCGATCGAGGCGGACGTCGTGATCTCCGCGGTCGGCATGTTCAACGACCTCGTGTACCCCTCGATCGATGGCGTGGACGCCTTCGAACGAGACTGCTTCCACTCGGCGCGCTGGGACTGGAACGTACCGCTCGAGGGCAAGCGGATCGGCGTGATCGGCAGCGCCGCGAGCGCGGTGCAGATCGTGCCGGAGCTCGCGAAGGTCGCGGAGCGCGTCGACCTGTATCAGCGGACCGCCAACTGGGTCCTCCCGAAGGAAGACGACCCGTACACCGACGAGCAGCTCGCGCAGTTCCGCGAACGGCCGGAGCTCCTCGATGCCCAGCGCGACGAGTACTTCGCCGTCGTCGACGCGGGCATGACGTTCCAGAACGAGGAGATGATGGCCGCGACCTCGGCGGCCGGGGTGGCCGCGCTCGACGTCGTCGAAGACCCGGACGTGCGCGAGAAGCTCCGCCCGAACCACCCCTATGGCTGCAAGCGCCCGCTGGTCTCGAACCTCTTCTATCCGGCCTTCAACCGCCCGAATCTCCACCTGGTGACGGAGCCCATCGACCGGATCACGAAGGCGGGCGTCCGAACCGAGGACGGGACCGAACGCGAGATCGACCTGCTCGTATTCGCGACCGGGTTCAGCGCTACGAAGTACCTCTCCGCCCTCGACGTGACGGGCCGCGACGGCCTCCACATCGACGAGGCCTGGGACGACGGCGCCAGCGCCTTCCTCGGCATCACCACCGCGGGCTTCCCCAACCTCTTCATGCTCTACGGACCGAACACCAACAACGGCTCGATCCTCGAGATGATCGAGTACCAGACGGCCCACGTGTTGCTCCACGTGAAGCGCCTCGCCGAAGAAGGCCTCGCCTGGACCGATGTGAAGCCGGAGGCGCAGGCCGCCTACAACGAGCGCGTCCAGGAGGCGATCGCCGGCGTGTCGGTCTGGAACCACGGCGTGAACGGCTACTACCGCTCGAAGAGCGGACGGGTCGTGACCCAGTGGCCGTTCTCGATGACCCAGTTCCAGGACATGACGGCGAAACTCGACCCGAACGACTACGAGGTCGGCTGAGGCCGACTCAAGGAGACCCCGATGAGTGATCCCTGTACACGAGCGAAGCGAGGTCTCGACGCGCTCTCGACGATCGGCGGCTCCCCGGAAGCGGGCCAGGGCATGGCCGACTTCTTCGAGGGGCGCGGTGCGGTCGGCAGCATCGCACTCCGGACCGCCGCCGGGGAGATCTGGATCCGCGATGCGATCTCGCGTCGCGACCGGAGCGTGATCGTGATCTCGGCCCTGACCGCGATGGCCCGGGAGCTCGAGCTCAGACAGCACGTCCACGGTGGTCTCAACCACGGCCTCAACTACGACGAGGTCGACGAGATCCTCGTCCAGCTGACCGCCTACATCGGCATGCCCTTCTGCCTCGCCGCCCAGACGATCGTCGACGAGGTGATCGCCGAGCGCGAAGGAACCGAGACCCGCGAGGTCCCGCGATCGCCGGCCTCCCTGATGGACGACGGCGAGCGAAGAGCCGCTGCCCTCGACGTGCTGACGACGCTGCTCGGCGACCCCAACCTCGACAAGGCCGCGACCGAGCAGGCGATCCTCGACAGCCAGGGCGACATGGGCCACCTCGTGATGGACTTCGCCTTCGGCGACGTCTGGTCCCGCCCCCAGCTCTCGCGTCGGGACCGCAGCCTGATCGTGGTCTCCGCGCTCACCGCCCTCAACCTGAAGCACGAGCTCGAGATCCACATCGGCGCGGGCCTCAACCACGGGCTGACCCCGGCCGAGGTCGAAGAGATCATGATCACGATGGTGGCCTACGGGGGGTTCCCGAAGGCGATCGACGGGATGATCCTCGCGCGCAAGGTCTTCGGCGAGCGCGGCGTCTCGGCCTGAACACGATCGGAGACCGGATGCGCGGTTGGACTCTGGACGACATCCCCGACAGACCGGGCGGGTCGCGATCGTGACCGGCGGCAACGTCGGCCTCGGCTTCGCGAGCTGCGAAGCCCTCGCTTCGCGGGGCGCGCACGTCTTCCTCGGCTGCCGACGCGCGAAGAGTGGCGAGGACGCGGTGCGACGCATTCGCGAGCGCTCCCCGGACGCGCGGGTCGAAGTGCTCCCGCTGGACCTCGTCGATTCGGCGTCGATCGCGGCCTTCTCCGCGGCCGTCGTCGCACGCGTCGACCGGATCGACGTCCTGATGAACAACGCAGGCGTGGTCAATCATCCGTCCCTCGTGCACACGCAAGACGGCCACGAGCTGCAGATGGCCACCAATCACTTCGGCCACTTCGCGCTCACCGGGCGACTCTATCCGAAGATCGTCGCGACGCTGGGGGCGCGGGTCGTGACCCTGTCCTCCGCCGGCAGCCGTGGCGGCGAGATCCGCTTCGACGACCTCGATTGGCGAAAGCGCGAATACAGCCGCGTGAGGGCCTACGGCGACAGCAAGCTCGCCAACCTCCACTTCACCCGGAGCCTCGAGCAACGCTTTCGCAAGACGGACACTTCGGCGATCTCCATCGCCGCCCATCCAGGACTCACGGGCACCGAGCGCCAGCAATCGATCGGGATCGGCGGCTTCGTCACGCGCTGGTTCGCCTCGCCCGTGTCCGACGGCGTCCGCTCACAGCTCTTCGGAGCGACGGCGAGCGGCGTGGTCGGGGGCGACTACTTCGTCCCGCGTTACGGACTACGCGGCGAGCCGAAGAACGTCCGCGGCGAGATCGACGCCCTCGACGACGCGATCGGCGAGCGGCTATGGCAGGTCTCCGAGGACGTCACGGGCGTGACCTACGACGCGAAGCCCGCCTAACCCGGTCCGAGCACCAGCAGCCCGCCGCCCAGGCAGACGAACGATGCCAGGAAGATGACGAAGCAGTAGCCCATGATCGCGCGGGCGTTGAGGCCGACGATCGCGAGGAGCGGGAGCGCCCAGAAGGGCTGGATCATGTTCGTCCACTGATCCCCGTACGCGACGCCCATCACCACGACGGCGTCGGAGACCCCCAGACTGCGAGCCGCCTCGAGGAAGATCGGACCCTGCACGGCCCACTGCCCTCCCCCGCTCGGCACGAAGAAATTCAGCACGCCCCCGGACACGAAGGCCCAGAAGCCGAGGGTGCGTTCCGTGGAGATCGCGACGAAGCCGTCCGAGAAGAGATTCACGAGCTCGGTCTGCGTGATCAACGCGACCACAGCGGCGTAGAGCGGGTACTGGAGCACGACGGGCCCGAGGGTCCGACTCGCGTCGTTGATCAGTCGAAAGTAGTGGACGGGAGAACGCGCAAGCAGCAGTCCCGCGGCCACGAACGACCAATTCACCAGGTTCAACGTGAGCGAGAACCCGCGATCGCGGAACCACACGAAGATGAACACTGCGAACAGTACGCCGAGGGACGCGGAGAGCAGGCGCGCGTGATCGAGCCGGTCCGCGGGCGTGGGCCCCGCGCGTGCGTCGTCGGTGCCTTCGGGCGTGTCCGCCTCTCCGAGCGCGACGATCGCCCCCTCCTGCGGTCCGAGCTGGCTGCAAACGAGGGCGACGGCGAGGAGCGTCACCGCCGCGAGGCCGAGATTCCACCCGGTGAAGGTCGTTTCGGTCACCGGGAGCAGCCCCATGACCGACTCCAGGGTGTGGCCCGGCGTGGCGACCGCGAGCGGGGCCGTCCCCGAGTAACCCATGTGCCAGATCACGAACCCCCCGTAGGCGCTCGCGACCAGCAAGGGGAAATGCAGCGCGATCCCGCGACGCGCCCCCTCCCGCGCGATCGACACCGCGCCGAGGGCGCCGACGATCAGGCCGAGAGCGCCGGCGATCATGCTCGCGAGGCCGGCGAGCACGCAGATCAACGCGTAGGCCTGCGACCCGGTTCGCGGCCATCGTGCGACGGCGTCGATCCCGCGCTTGACCGCGTCGGTATGCGCGAGCGCGTGCGCGGCGACGAGGACGATGCAGATCTGCATCGCGAAGCCGAGAAAGCCCGTGAGCCCGTTGCCCCAGAGCGAGAGCGCGTCCGCCGCGGTCGTCGGCGTCGCGACCACCGCCATCGCGAGCGTCACGAAGGTGAGCCCGATCGCGAACACGAAGGGGTCCGGGTAGTAGCGCTCGGAGAAGGCGACGAAGGGCTGGGCGATCCGGTCGAGACTCAGGCGCATGGCGGCACGTTATGTCCTGACGGTCGTGTTGTCGCGTCCCCGAGAGCACATCATCCGGCGCCGAGGAGGAGCAGACCCCCGCCGAGACAGATCCCCGCCGCGAGGAACGCGAGGAAGCAGTAGCCCATGATGTCGCGCGCCCGGAGCCCCGCGATCGCGAGCAGCGGCAGCGCCCAGAAGGGCTGGACCAGGTTCGTCCATTGGTCGCCGTACGCGACCCCCATCACGACGATGCGGGAAGAGACGCCGAGCTCACGCGCCGCCTCCAGGAAGATCGGCCCTTGCACGGCCCACTGCCCGCCGCCGGAGGGAATGAAGAAGTTGAGGACGCCCCCGGACACGAAGGCCCAGAACCCGAGCGTCCCTTCGCTCGCGATCGCGACGAAGCCGTCGGCGAAGAGACCCACGAGGTCCGTCTTCGTCATCAGCGCGACGATCCCGGCGTAGAGCGGATACTGCAGCACGATCGGCCCGAGGGAGCGACTCGCGGACGTGATGAGGGCGAGGAAGTGACGCGGCGAGTCGGCGAGCAGGAGACCCGCGGCCAGCAGCGTCCAGTTCACGATGTCGAGGTTGAGCGCGAGCCCGCGACTCGCAAACCAGGAGGCGAGGAAGGCGAGCACGAGGAGACCTAGACCCCCCGAGAGCACGCGAGCCTCGTCGAGCCGATCCGCTGGCGTCGCTGCGACGGGTTCGACGGGCGCCGACGCGTCCGTTTCTTCTTCTTCTTCTTCCGTCAGCTCGACGATGGATTCGTCCTCGTCCGGCGCCATCCCCGCACAGACGAGCGCGACGACCGCGAGCGTCGTGGCGGCGATCGCGAGGTTCGACCCCGCGAGCATCGTCTCGGTCACGGGCAGCAGCCCCATCTGCGCCTCGAGGGTGTGCCCCGGCGTCGCGACCGCGAGCAGCGCCGTCCCCGAATAACCCATGTGCCAGACGACGAAGCCCGAGTAGGCGCTTGCGACGAGGAGCGGAAAGTGCAGCGTGAGTCCCCGCGCGCGTCCCGCCTCCGCGACGGCCCGGGCCGCGAGGGCACCGATGACCATCCCCAGCCCCCAGGCGACGAAGCTCGCGAACCCGGAGACGACGGCGACCAGGGCGTAGGCCTGCGCCGGCGTCCGCGCGAAGGTCGCCACGGTCTCGATCGCGCGATGGACCGCGCGCGTATGGGCGAGCGCGTGAGCGAGCACGAGCACCAGGCAGACCTGCATCGCGAAGCCGAGGAACGCCGTGAGTCCCTCGCCCCAGATCGACACGGCTTCGAGGGGCGAAGTCGGCGTCGCGAACACCGCGAGGGCGAAGGTCGCCCCGGACAGCAGGATCGCGAACACGAACGGATCGGGGTAATAGCGCTCGGAGTGGACGACGAAGGGGCGAGCGAGACGATCGAGGGAGACGAGCATGGGGCGGGTGCGAGCGGAGCTCAGCCTTCCTCGGCCTCGGCGACCACGCCGGCCGCGAAGAGCGTTTCGATCTCGTCGGACGAATAGTCGAGCTCCTCGAGCAGCGAGCGCGACTCCCGACCATGGGGCTGCGCCCCGGCCAGCGCGACCGGTCGATCGTTCACGATGGGCGAGCCATAACGTCGATAGGGTCCGGCCATTGAATCGTCGACGTCACAGACCACGCCCTGCTCGAGCGCCCAGTTCTGGTCGAAGAGCCACGTCCGATACGTCCCTTCGTCGGCGCGCATGCACGCCACACCGGCCGCCGCGAGCGCTTCCTCGAGGTCGGTCGCACCTCGCTTCGCGACGGCGGCGCCGATCGCGTCGGCCAACGCGTCGGCGTTCTGCGCGCGCGCTTCGGGCGTCGCGAAGCGCGCGTCCGAGACGAGGGGTTCGAGACCGAGCGCCGAACACAATCGCTCGAAGTCCCGCGGCTGCGGCGCCGCGACGAACACCCAGCCTTCCGCCGCCGGATAGAGGCGGTAGAGCGGCCCGAGCCCGTTGAGCTCGGGGTCGACTTCGCGTCCCGCGGGCTTGCCTTCGTAGGCGATGAAGTCTGGCGACATCATCATCGCGTTCGACAGCATCATGCGCGTCTCGAGCGGAATCGCCTCGCCCGTTCGCTCGCGGTGATAGAGCCCGATCGCGGTCGCCGCAGCGGCGGTCACCGCCGAGTTGAAGTCCGGGTTCGCCTCGTTCGCGAGCTCCAGTCGACGCGACACGGCGACGCGCTCCGCATCCGAGACCGTCGCGTCCGGCGGCGGAGGACATCCCGCCCCGGCCTGCGCGAACGCACCCCCGGCGACGGCGCCGCCGGTTACGTGAAACGCCGGCGCATGGCTCTTCGGCCCGCGTGATCCGTAGGACCCGTTGTAGAGGTAGACGAGCGACGGATTCAATCGGGAGAGCGTCTCGAAGTCGATGCCCAGGCGCTCCGGGACACCGGGCCGATAGCTGTGGAGCACGGCGTCGGCGCGCTTCACGAGCCGGTGCACGATCTCCGTCGCCTCGGGGCGCTTGAGGTCGAGGGCGAGGCTCTCCTTGCCCTGCACGATCTTGAACCCGACGGGCCCGGTCGACCGCATCGGATCCCCGGCGAGGGGCTCGAGCTTGATCACCCGCGCCCCGAGCTCGGCGAGCTGCGTGGCCGCGTAGGGCAGCGCGATCCACATGCCGAGTTCGAGCACGGTCACGCCCGCGAAGAGCCCCGGACCGCGTTCGTCTCGGGCCGCCTCCGCGCTGGCGAGGTCGGCGCCCGGGGCGCCCGCGAACCCGGCGCTCGGATCGCTGGCACCTGGCGCCGGGCCGGCGGGCCGGAGCGGCCGCGTCGGTGCATCGACGATCGGGCCGAGCTGTCGCGTCACGCGGCCCGAAGCGTCCGGGACCTCCACCGTGTCCCCGATCGCCTCGAATTGCGGGTGATTCAGCGCCTGCCCGGGCGCGTGGAAGGGCTCGGCCGACAGGTTCCGCTCGTCGGCGAAGGCCGCCTGCCATTCGGACCACGTCTTCTCGCGGATCTTCCCCTGGACGAGATCGCGATGTCGTCGTTTGATGGCCGGATCGGCGGTCTGCGACATCGCGTCGAGATAGTCGACTTCCCCGTCGAGGCCTAACACGCGCTGGAAGTCGGTGAAGAGCGCGGGGCCGTTCTGCGCGAACTGGATCCAGACGCCGTCCTTCGTACGCGCGACCGCATAGGGGAGGAAGGGCACGTCCTCGGTGCGAAGCGGCGGCGGGCCGCCGGGGAACCAGCCGATCAGGTCATAGACGGTCAGCGCACGGGCCAGACTCGTCTCGACTCGCTGGCCGCGACCCCCGTTTCGCAGGCGCTCACGGAGCGCGCCGAACACGCCGGTCAGCAACGCCATCGCCGCGCCGTAGGTCGGCACCATCGCAGCCGAGTACGCCGGGCGTTCGCCTCCGTGCATCGTCGAGAAATCGTACATGCGCCCGCCGCGCGCTTGCATGACGGCGTCGTAGACGGGGACGTCGCGGTAGGGACCGTCGATTCCGAAGCCCGTCAGGTACGCGCTCACCAGCTGCGGGGCGCCCTCCGAGAGCGTCGCGTGATCCAGACCGAGTCGGTCGAGACTCGCGGGCTTGAGTCCGAGCAGCACGACGTCGGCGGCGCGCACGAGTTCGAGGGCGCGCGCCCTGCCCGCTTCTTCGCGGAGGTCCAGTTCTACACGCCGCTTGCCGCGCGACCACATCGCGTCCGCCGGCTCCGAGCGCAGGAGGCTCCCGCCCGGCTTGTCGACCGTGATCACGTCGGCCCCAGCGTCCGCGAGCGTCATTCCCGCGAGCGCGACCGAGAGACTCGAGCCGATCTCGACGACGTTGAGATCTCCTGCGATCGCGTTTCCGGTCGCCATGCGGTTCCTCCCCGGGGCCCGACCGACCCCGACCCATCGTACACGCCCCGACGGGCGCAGGACACGGAGCGAACCAGGCCCTAAATCGGCGGCGACAAGCCCGATTCTTCCGGTCTAACTTGGTGGAGCGACCACGGAGGAGACCCGAATGCCCGTCCAGCGATTCGCGCCGATGACCAAGTCCTTTCCGACCTTCGATTGCGACGCCCACGTCGCCGAGCCGCCGTGGATCTGGGACCGCGCGAAGGAGTGGCTCTCCTCGGACGAGTACGAGCACTTGAAGCGCTCGATCTGGTACGACACGGAGAACCGGACGCTGATCGTGAACGGGCGCGCCTCCGTCGGGATCGGCGCCCAGAACGTCGGCGGCACGCAGGGCATCGTGAACGTGCTCTCCCTCGCCGGCCCGGGCCTCAAGCACGACATCCAGCGCGCGATCAACGTGCGCAACCTGGATCCCTCGACCGCGATCACCGCCGAGCAGGCCGCCTACCTCGATCACCGCGGCGCCTACGACCCGAAGGCGCGCCTCGCGGACATGGACACGCAGGGCATCGATCAGGTGATGATCATCCCGAGCGACATCGACACCTACCCCTGGATCCAGGATCACCGCGGCGCCGCCGCCATGTGCAAGGCCTACAACGAATGGGCCTACGACTACTGCCAGGAGGACTCGGAGCGGATCTTCTTCGGCGCGATGCTGCCGATGCAGGATCCGGTCCTCGCGACCCGAGAGCTCTATCGCGTCGCCGAGAAGGGCTGCCGGATGGCGCTGGTTCGCCCGATCGACGCGATGGGCAACTACCCGCTCCAGACGAAGTACGACCCGCTCTGGCGGGCGATGGAAGAGACCGGGGTCGTCTACGGCATGCATCCGTTCCCGGCGATGGGCGCGCTCAAGCCGCCGGGGTACACCGAGCAGCATTCCCCGGCCGAGTTGATCCACAAGACCTGCTCGAGCTCGGGCCTGCAGCATTTCTTCCTGACGAACGCGCAGAACTTCCAGAGCGAGGCCTCGCTCTGGGTCGTGCTGGTGCTGATGTCCGGATTCTTCGAGCGCTTCCCCGGCATTCGGGCGGGCGTGTTCGAGGCGTCGTCGACCTGGCTCTCGTTCCTGCTCGACGAGTGCGACAAGTACTACAAGCTCTACAAGAACGAGCGACAGCTGCCGGAGCTCGAACGCCTTCCGAGCGAGACCTTCCATCTCCACTGCGTCACCGGCTTCGAGGGCGACGAGGCGCCGCCCTCCAAGATCCCCGAGTTCTACGAGAACATCCTCGCGTGGTCCTCGGACGTCTATCACCACGACGGCGACGACGTCTGGCGCGCGATGGAGACCATGCAGGAATGCGACCTGTCGCTCTCCCATCAAGCGAAGTTCCTCGGCGGCAACGCGCGTGAGCTCTACCGGATCGACGCGCCGGCGACCTTCATCCAGGGTCGCGTGACGGAGATCGAACGACCCGACTGGTGGCCGGATCAGGACGAGATCGACCGCGCGATGCCGGCCGAGATGGGCCTGCGGCCTCATCTTCGATCTTCCGCGCGCACGGAGGGTGAGTGAGATGCCGACCAAGGCCTTTCCCGTCTTCGATGCCGATGCGCACGTGGTCGAGCCGACCGACCTCTGGGAACGCCATCTCGACCCGGAGTTCCGGTCGCTCGGGAAGAGCGCGCTCTGGCGCGAGCGGGGTGTCCACGACGCCTGGCTCAAGATCAACGGTCGAAAGATTCGCGACCGCGCCAACCCCAGCATTCCGCGACACGCGATCTGGCGGCCCGGCATGTCCTGGGAAGACGTGGGGGCGCTCGACGCGAGCGTGCAGCACGAGCCGGTGCCCGGCGCTTCGGACCCGAAGGCACGCCTCTCCGACATGGACGCGATGGGCGTCGACCAGGCGATGCTGCACCCGACGTGGTTCGCGGAGGGCTTCCATCTCGTCGAGGACCCCGACGTCGCCTGGGCGCTCGCGCGCGCCTACAACGACTGGCTGACCGAGTTCTGCTCGGCCGACCCTTCGAGGCTCTTTGGCGCAGCGATGGTGCCGCTCCAGTCGATGGACTTCACGATCGCCGAGCTCGACCGCATCGCGGACCGCGCATGCTTCCGCGGCGTGTTCGTCCGCCCGATGTTCCTCGAGGACCGGTACTTCACCCATCCGTATTTCGAGACGCTCTTCGCGGAGATCGAACGGCGCGGCCTGGTGGCGACGATCCATCCGTCGCCGGGGCTCTGGAATCCCGAGTGGACGTCCCACGGCCCCTTCATGGAGAAGGTGAAGGACCGGATGAACGACGGGTTCGGCGCGATGGCCGGTGGGCCCGACGCGGGAGGCGGCAGCGGCCCCGGCATGGGGTTCCGGTCGGGCCAGTCGATCGGACATCCGATCTCGCCCATCCTCTCTCCCTGGCTCGACAACCACATGTTCGTCGCCGCGGCGCTGATCGGCTTCGGTGCGATGCAGCGCTTCCCCGCGCTCAAGGTGAACCTCCCGCACGGCAAGGCCTCGTGGATGGAGGAGGTGCTCGAGAAGATGGAGGCCTCCACCCGAACGCTCCCGCTCAGCTACCACTATCCGATCCGCACGGACCCGGAAGAGATGTGGGAAGCGGGTCGCGTCCTGCTGGGGTTCGATGCCGAGGAACGACTCGTGCAAGCGCTTCCCGAGGTGTTCCGCAGCAAGGTCACCTGGGGCTCGCGCTATCCGCACCAGGATACGACGAGCGCCTGGGACGCGATCGCGCAGCTGACCGCCGCCGACGTCGACGAGGAGACGCAACGCGCGATGTTCGGCGAGAACGCTCGCGCGCTCTTCGGCGTCGATCCCCTGTAGCGCTTCCGGGCCGCAGATCACTGACGGGAAGCGAGGCGGAGCCGACCGCTGGTTCGCGACGCGGATCGTACGAGTGGTACGCTCGGGCCGGAATGTCACCGGACCCCGATCAGCACGGGCGCACCGCGCCGCGCGACGACGAGCGGCGGCACATGACCGTGCTCTTCTCGGACCTGTGCGGTTCGACGCGGCTAAGCCGCGCCACCGACCCCGAGGTCCTGGACGAGATCCTCGGCCACGTGAAGGACGCCGCCTTCCGGATCATCGACGAGCACGGCGGCACGGTCGTGCAGTTCCACGGAGACGGCGTGCTCGCGGTCTTCGGCTATCCCGCCCCCGGGGAGGACGACGTCCAGCGCGCGGCGGCAGCAACCCTCGCACTCCACGACGCCGTGCGTTCGCTCGAGCTCGGCCACCTGACGCCGCCGGGCTTCGACCTGCGCATGCACTCGGGCATCGACGCGGGTCTCGTCCTGGTACGAGAGGGGGACGCCGTGCTCGGCGCGTTCAAGCTCGTCGGCGATCCGCCCAACACCGCCGCGGGTCTCGCCGCCCACGCCAACGCCGACCAGATCCTCGCGAGTCGAACGGCGCTCCTCGGCAGCCTGCCCTTCTTCGAGACCGAGACCGTCCCGCCGGTCTCGCTCAAGGGAATCGAGGCGCCCGTCGAGACCTATCGCATCTTCGCGCGAACCGACATCCGGCGACGCTGGGAGGCGAGCCAATGCCAAGGCCTCACGCCCTTCATCGGACGCACGGACGTGCTCGTGACCCTCGACGAGGCGCTCGCGACCGCGCGATCCGGCCGACTGGTGAGAACCCTCGTCGTGGGCGACGCGGGAATCGGCAAGACGCGCACGATCGAGGAATTCCTGTCTCGCGCCCGTGACGGAGGGGCGCGCGCGCTCGGCGGTTATTGCGAACGGCAGGGGAGCATCGCGCCGCTCCTGCCCTTCCAACAGATCACCCGCCAGGCCTTCGAGCTGTCCGCCGACGCGGCGGCGAAAGTCGACGTCGAAGGGGTCGAGGACCGAATCCAGGCGCTCGGCCTCGCGGACCACGCCGTCGAGCTGCTCGGACTCGCATCCCTCCGCCCGACCGCGCGCTTCGGCGACCCGGAGGCGCGCGCCGAAGGGGGCGTGAAGGCCCTCGCGGCGTTCGCGGCCCTGCTCACGGCGATCGCCCGTGACGCGCCGATCGTCCTTTTCCTCGACGACTGGCAGTGGTCGGACGACGCATCGCGCGTCGCGGCCGGCGCACTCGTCGCGATGCTCGCCCGCGAACCGATCCTCTGGCTCACCGCGACGCGACCCACCGAGACGAGCGAGGCGGCCCGGGACGACGAGCTCCGGATCGAGCTCGCCCCCTTCGGCGACGACGAGTCTGCCGCCGCCATCGAGCTGCTCGCGCCGATCGGCCTCGATCTCGACATGACGGGTCGCCTCCACCTCCGGTCCGGAGGCAACCCGCTCTTCCTCGAGGAGCTGTGCCGAAGCCTCTCGCCGCGGGAAGCTGACGCCGATCGCGCGATCGACGTGCCGACGACGCTGCACGGGCTGATCGAGGACCGCGTGCACGCCCTGCCCCCCGCGCAGGCGGAGGCGATTCGCGCCGCCGCCGTGATCGGGAACGTCGTGCCGCGAAGGCTCTTCGAATCGCTGACCGGGCTCGGCGAGGACGCGCCGATCCTCGACGAGCTCGATGCCCTCGACCTGCTCCATCCCGGTGTGATCGACGGGACCCTGCGATTCAAGCACGGCATCACCCGCGACGTCGTCTACCACTCGGTCCGCCTGGCCGACCGGCGTTCACTGCACGCCCGAATCGTCGACATCCTCGAGGCTGGCCAGAACGTGGAAGGCCCGGATGCGCCCTGGGAGAGCCTGGCGCATCACTGCGAGGGTGCGGCCGACTTCGAGCGCGCCAGCCTCTACGCCGAACGCGCCGGCGACCGAGCCTGGGCGACCGCGGCCCTCGACCTCACTCGGCAGCAGTACGGCGCCGCGCTGGCGGCCCTCGACCAGCTTCCGGAGAGCGAAGAGAACCAGCGACGGTGGCTGTCGATCAGCAAGCGGCGAGCCTTCGCCTGCGTCTTCAATCCCGCTCGGGAGCAGACCGAGATGCTCGCCAACGCCGCGCGGATCGGCGAGCTGCTCGGCGACCTCTCCGCCGTCGGGCACGCGCTCTTCTGGAACGGGTTCATCCACTACTCGCTCGGCAACATGGCCGAAGCCCTCGAGACCTATCAACAGGGCCTCGCCGTCGCCGAACGCGCCGACGACGAGAAGCTCGTCGCCCAGCTCCGCGCGAACATCGGCGAGCTGCGCGCCGCGACCTGCGAATACGAAGAGGCGGGCGCGCTCCTCGACGAGTCCATCGAGTCGAAGCGACGGCTGCAATCCCGAAAGGAGGGCTCGCGCGCTCCGACCGGCTCGGCGTACGCGCTCGCGTGCAAGGGGTTCATCGCCGCCGAGCGCGGCGACGGCGAAGCCTCGGAGTCCTTCTTCGGGGAGGCGCTCGATGCCGTGCGCGGAACGGGGCACCCGGTCGGTGGCTCGTGCCGCGCGTTCCAGGGCACGGCCCAGATCCTGCTCGGACGCTTCGAACGCGCGATCGAGATCGCCGACGAGGTCACCGCGGCTGGGGAGCGCATGAACGGCCCCTATCTCTTCGGGCGCGGGCGAACCGAGGGCTCCTTCGCGCGCTTCATGCTCCACGGCGACCGGGACGCGCTCGACACGCTCCAGCGCACGACGGACTGGCTCGAAGAAAAGGAGATCAAGCTCTACATCTCGGTCGCCTACGGCTGTCTGGCCGAAGCCTTCGTGCGTGCGGAGCGGCTGGACATCGCACGCCGCTACGCCGACCGCGCGCTCGCGCGCGCGGAGCGACTCGACCCGATCGGCGAGGGCATCGCCTGTCGCGCCCTCGCCCGTCTGACCGCGCGGGAGGCGCCCAATCATCCGGACCAGGCGGACGCCTGGCTCGAGCGCGCGCTCAACGCGGCCGAGAAGCGGGGCTCCCCCCGCGAGATCGCCCTCACGATCGCGACCCACTCAGAGATCCTCGCCTGGCGGGGCGAACGTGAACTCGCCCGCGCACGCCTCGGCATCGCCCGACCCGAACTCGAGCGCATGGGACTCGAGTGGTACGCGGCGGACGCGCGTCGACTCGCGGAGAGCCTCGAGCGGGCCTGACTCGCTCGACGCGACTGCCTAACGGCGGCTGCGCCCGATGTTGCCGCCCTTCCCCTTCGGCGTCGGTCGCTTCTTCTTCGCAGCCGTCTTCACGGTCTGGCTCCTTGCCGACTTCTTCTTCGGGGCGGTCGTTTTCGCCGCCTTCTTCTTGCCCGCATTCTTCTTCGGCGCCCCGGGCGTCGCGCGCTTCTTCGCGGCCTGCTTACCCCCCGCCTTCGTCGCCGCCCGCTTCTTCGCCGCGATCGCGTAGGCCCGCATCCGGGCGGCGATCCGGTCGTCACCGGCGCCGTTCCGCTTGCGCCAGGGGCCGAAGGGATCCAGGTCGAGCTTGAGCGGCGCGATGCGTCGCAGGTTGCCGGCCTGCGCGAGGGCCGAGAACACCCCGAGGATCGTTCCCATCCCGATCGCCTTGCCCGGACAGGCATGCAGCCCCGTCTTCCTGGAGGCGTCCTCCCCCGGATAGGCGGCCCCGTCGGTCCCGCGCGGATACGCCCCGCCGAAGAGCAGATCCCCGATCGGCATGTCGACGGGACCCGTCTTCGCGCGCGTGTCGTGCGCCGCGGACACCACGCCGAGGACCACCTTCGTTCCGGCTTCGATGGTCACGTCGAATTCGTCGGGGGCCGGCCCACCGCTCCGGTCGCCGCGCGCCCGCGGACGCTGGCGGAGCACGACGTCCCGAACCGGGACGCGGTGGAGCACGTAGGGGAAGGGCTGGATCCGCATCCCCTCCTCGACCGCACCCAGCAGGAGCGGCGCGACGTCGTCCCAACGGAGCGACGTCGTCGGATCGGGGAACGCTTCGAACAGCGCGAGCTGCTGTCGCCACAGCTCACGGCTCTTGATCCATTCGTTGAGCAGGGACGTGAGACTTCCGCCCACCGGTCCGACGAACCCGTGGATCGTGCCGAGCAGGATCCCCGCGCAGAAGCCGGCGAATCCACCTTCGTCGATCCCGGACTCGACCAAGTCGTCCTTCGCCTCGACCAGCGCGGCGAGCAGCGTGCCCTCCTCGCCCGCCGTCTCCCCCCTAAGCACCTCCTCGACGTACGCAGTCGCGCCTTCGAGGAGCTCGGTGCCCTTCGCGCGGCCGTCCTGCTCCACGAACTCGGTGGGGTTCGGCGAGAAGATGTAGCGGGCCGTCGACTTGAAGTTGTCGGGGTTGTGCGCGGTCTCCGGGAAGGGTTCGCCCAGCGTCATGAACTCGCGACGCATCGGCTGCGGCAGGTCGAACCATTCGGTGCACATCGCCGCGACGGTAAAGTCGACGAGGCGAGCGACGTCGACGACCGTGACGTCCGAAGCGTCTTCCGGGTCCTCGGTGGTCGGCGCACCCGCCCAGATCATGTCGTCCAGGACCGCGCGCGCGGTCCGATAGGCGTGATCGAAGGCCGCGGATTCGTCGATCCGGGAGATCCACGCGTTCGCCAGGGTGGCCTCGCGCGCATACCTGTCTCGATCCACCGCGGCCACGTAGCGGTCTTGCTGGATCCGCGCCGGCAGGTTCGCGTGAGGCGCCATCGGCGCCTGCTTCGGGTCCATGCCGAGGTAGTGCTCGCCGAGGGAGTCGCGCATGCGATCCCAGTAGCCGCTGACCGAGTAGTCGCGCGGCTCCGAGAAGATCTGCCCGATCAGCTCGCGGGAGCCGACCAGTACGCCGTAGGGCGTCTCGAGCAGGCCGCCGCGCGCGCGGATCGCCGCCCACACCTTCCGCATCGTCTCCCGCGCCGAGAGATCCTCGATCAACACCTTCCAGCGATTCGCCATCAGGAACCACGCCCGCTCGGGGTCCCGGGCGCGCTCGACCTGGAGCAGTGTCTCCATCCGCCCGATGACGGCCTCGCCGTCGCGAACGTCGTCGTCGCTCGCGAGGTCCGCGACGGCCAGCTCCGCGGCGCTCTCGGCGGTGAGCTTCTCGAGGGCCGAGGGCGCCGGCGTGAAGAGGTAGAGCCCCCACTCGAGCTTCACGAGGGGCTCCGTTCCGAGATCGACGGAGCGCACGACCTGCCCCTCCGCATCGAACTCGCAGAACCGCTTGTGCTCGCCGGGCTGCGGCAAGCCGAGGAAGGCGTCGTTTCGCAGGCCGACGACGCCCGAGCTGTTCGCGCCGGCCAGCCAACGCTGAACCACCTCGAACTGGTCGGCCAGGCTCGCGTTGAAACAGCTGAAGAGGAGACCTCGCTCTTCGTCTGCGGTGCGCTTCGAAAACTCGGAGCCATAGGACATGCCGCGCCGGGCGATCCGTGGGAGCGGCGGCGCCGAGCGAAAACGCACGCGCGCGTCGTTGTCCGCCGGGAACGAGCGGGGATTGGATCGCCGGACATGACTCTCCGGCGGCGCCTCGTCGCCACGCCCCCCTTCGCCGAAGTCGTAGTGCAGCAGCTGGGGGCGGTCCTTTTCGGCCGCGTCGACCAGGGGATCCTGCTTCGCGAGCGGACGCCCCGTCATCGAGCGCGCGAGCGGACGCCCCATCATCCGCTCCGCGAGCTCGGACCAATCGTCGTTCTCGTCGATGACCGCGCAGAAGCGTCCCACGTCCTGGGACAGCTTTCGCACGACCTGAAAGCTGCCGTTGCGCAGGAAGTCCGGGCGGTGTTCGGCCGCGGCGCCGTCGCGATCGTCGCCGTAGCCGAGCACCAGCTCGCCGAGGGCGACGCGATCCCGCGCGGGCAGCCCCTTGCCGTCTGCGAGGGCTTCGACCGTCGGCTGACTCACGCCGTCGAGATAGCCGAAGTGTTCCATTCCCCAGGGCTGGCCCGCGGTCTCGCTGTGCCCGACGTGGCGGGTCGGCTCGACGGCGAGCAGCTGCACGCCCTGGTCGTCGAGTGCCCCGAAGTGTTCGAGCACGTAGTCGTGGAGCGGATGATCAGGCTCGAATGCGTGATCGCGCCCCGTCGCATTCGGACGACTCGTCTGCAGCTGGATCACGAAGTCGACGGAGGAAAGCCGCACCCGGAGTGCGTCGTCCGCGCGATCCGGCGGCCAATTGCGCTTCGGGAGCCGCCACCGCGCGGGATGGTTCGGCCCGAGGTCCCCGAGCCAACCCGCGCGCGCCGCCATCCCTTCCCGGAACTCGAAAGGCAACTGCTCGAGCGCGTCCTCCGGGACCCCGAGCTTCTCGAGCCCGCGATAGGTGAGGCCGAGGTTGCAGGTCACGTCCGGCAGCGCGTCGCCGTGACAGGTGAGGCGCAGCCCGCGCAGGAACGACTGAGCGCGCGAAAGGTCGGTGATCCGCATCAGCAGCGTCGCGCCGTGGGTCATTTCCGGGTAGCCCTCGAGGATGTTGCCCTGCACGTCGTGGGCGGGCGACGGCATCGTCTCGATCGGATCCCGCTTCGGCACCTTCGGCCGCGGTACGGCGACGGAATCGAAGCTCCCGTCCGAGGGCTCCTCCTTGACCCAGTTCATCGCAGCTTCGTGCACGCGCTGCTGCCCGGTCCCGATCCACGCGTACTCGCCCATCCGGTGCTCGAGGGCGGGCATCACCGACGCGAGCACCATCTGCGCGGTCCGCCGCAGGAAGTTCTTCTCGGGGGTGGCCGGAAAGAGCTCGTCGAGGGCGTAGAGCTGGTGCAGCGCCTTGATCCCACGGCGCACGTCGTCCGCGGTCGGCGGCGGCAGCGGATCCGGCGGCGGCGGCTCGCCGCACATGCGCTGGTGGAAGTCCTTCAGGAGCTGGACGTCCTTCGCCGTCGTGCCGGGCGAGTCGGCGAAGAAGAAGTCGGCTTCGACCTGATGGGAACGCACCCACTTGGAGAAGATCGGGTAGCCCCGGTCGGACGAGTGCGCGTTGTAGTCGACCGTATGGCAGAAGATCACGTCGAGGAGCGGACCCGCGCGCTCCGCGATCGCGCGGATGTAGGGCTCCCAGGCACCATCGAAGGTCACGCCGAGCAGGAACTTCGAGTCGTTGTCGAGCAGCGCGAAGCGGACGAAATGGAGGAACTCGAGGGACTCGAGGGGACCTGCGAGTCGACGGCCTTCCGTCTCCTCGACAGCGGACCGCCGGATCCCGTACAGCGTGCGCAACAGCAGGCGCAGTCGGGTTCCGTGAGTCATCGTGCGGCGGATCTCGCAGAGCTCCGGACGCACGTCGGCCATCAGGGTCAGCTCGCTCACCGATCCCATGTTCTTGCTCGAAATCATCCGCACGTCGGTTTCTCCTTCGCTCGCTCACCGTGGTCTACCGCAGTTGCCGTCCCCGAAAAGACGCCTGTTTAACATTTGGTCGCGGTGGCTTCCTCCCAGGCACGAGACGGCTGCGAAATTCCCGCCTGCTAGGTTCGTTTCGTGTCCGACACAGCACCGTCCGTGACGTCCCGCCCCTACGTGCTCTACGCGATCGCGGTCGTGTTCCTGGTGAGCGTGTTGAACGTGGTCGATCGCCACATCCTGAACGTGCTCGCCCCCGTGATTCAAGAGGACCTCCAGCTCTCCGACACCCAGATGGGGGTGCTGCTCGGGCCGTCGTTCTCGGTCGTGCACTTCGCAGCGGTGCTGCCGGCGGCCTGGCTCGCGGATCGTCACGCGCGGCGTTCGATCGTGGCCGGCGGGCTCGTCGTCTGGAGCGCGATGACTGCGCTCGGCGCGGCCACTTCGAGCTTCTTCACGCTCACGCTCACCCGGATGGGCGTCGGGATCGGCGAGGCCGCGGGCTCGCCGCCGAGCGTCGCGCTGCTGAGCGACACGGCCCCTGCGGAATGGCGCACCCGCGCGCTCTCGTCCGTGACGGTCGGTGCGTTGGTCGGCGTGGCGGTCGGCATGATCGTGGGCGGCGCGCTCGGCGCGAGCCACGGCTGGCGCGTCGCGCTGCTGGCGGTCGGACTGCCCGGTCTCGCGCTGGCTGCGGTCGTGCGATTCACCCTGCGCGAGCCACCGCGAAGTCCGGGTCCGGGCGCCACGCCCCTCGAGGCCGGTCGGCACCTCGCCGGCTTCGCCTCGTTCCGCTGGGCGGTCGCTGGAGTCTGCCTGGCGAACATCGGAATCGCCGGACGCCTGGCGTGGGAGCCGAGCTTCCTCGCCCGGAGCTACGGACTCGAAGGGGCGGCCCTCGGATCGACCTACGTCGTGATCAGCGCCCTGCCCTCGATGACCGGCGCGCTGGTCGGCGCCGGCCTCGCCGATCGATTGGCGCGCCACGACCTGCGCTGGCTGGCGTGGGTCTGCGGCTTCTCGATCCTGCTCGGCACGCCCTTCATCATCGCGTTCCTGCTCTGGGATCCATCGGACGTGGCCCACTTCGCCGGGACGACGTTCCCGATCGCGTTCCTGTGGTCCGCGGTGGGGAGCTTCCTGATCGGCTTCTTCTCGCCGCCCATGGCCAGCCTCGCACAGGCGCTCGTCACGACGCGCATGCGGTCGCTCGCCCACGCGATCTGGACGATGCCCTACACCCTCGTCGGAATGGGGGTCGGGCCGCCGGTGATCGGCGCGCTGAGTCAACTGGGTCAGGACGGCTATGGTCCGGACGCGCTCCCGCGCGCGATGGTCGCCGCGACCGGGTTCCTCCCGATCGGGGCCGCCGGTCTCTTCGTGGCCGCACGAACGCTCCGAGAGGACGGTGCGTCCGCGACCGACGCCTGATGCGAAGCCGAGAGAGGACGAAGCGAAGATGCATCCGCGAACCCGCCAGGCCTGGCTCGCCCTCCCCCTGATCCTCGCGGTCGGCGCCGGAATCGCGTGGGCCGGCAGCGAAGGCCCGGCGATCGCACTCGGCCTGCCCCTCTTCGCGCTCTGCGGTCTCGGCAGCTTCGTCGTCAACTGGATCGTCTTCACGCACGCCTACGCGACCCAGACCGAACGCTTCTTCGACATCACCGGAAGCCTGACCTACCTGACGCTCCTCGGTGTCGCCCTGACCCTCGGACCCCGCGACCCGCGCGCGCTCCTGATCGGCGCGTTGGTCGGACTCTGGGCGCTCCGGCTCGGTCCCTTTCTCTTCAAGCGGATCCAGGAGGATGGCGGCGATGGGCGGTTCGACCGGCTGAAGCCGGACTTCGCGCGCTTCCTGATGACCTGGACGCTCCAGGGGCTGTGGGTCTTCCTGACCTTCGCCTGTGGGCTCGTCGCGATGACCACGTCGGAGCCGGTCGCGCTCGGCGCACCGGCTGCGATCGGCGCGGCAATGTGGATCGTCGGCTGGACGCTCGAGGTCGCCGCCGACCAGCAGAAGCGGGCCTTTCGACGCGACCCGGCGAACGAGGGCCGCTTCATCACGAGCGGCCTCTGGTCCTGGTCGCAGCACCCGAATTATGCGGGCGAGATCCTGCTCTGGGCGGGCATCGCGTTGATCGCGCTCCCGACGCTCCGCGGCGCCCAGCTTGCGACGTTGATCTCGCCGCTCTTCGTCTTCGTCCTATTGACGCGGATCAGCGGGATCCCGCTGCTCCGCGCGCGAGCGAAGAAGCGATGGGGCGACGACCCCGACTATCAGGCCTATCGCGCGCGCACGCCCACCCTCGTGCCGCGTCCGCCGCGAGGCTGAAGCTGGGCGCCCGGCCTAAGTCGCCGTGTAGGGGTCCATCACCGACTGCGCGACCGGCGGCGCCTCGCGGGTCTCGATCGCGCGGTGTCGCGCCTTGATCGGCTCGCGATAGAACTCGTCGGTCTCGATCCAGAAGCGCTCCTCGACGACCGCCGCGAGCACGCGCTCGGCGACCGCGTCGGGGGTCTGCGCGATCTTCGCGAACTCTTCGGCCCACTCGGAGAGGTCCCCGCTCGCGGCATCGCCGACGGACGGCGCCTCGTGCTCGTTGCGAAGCTCCTTCGGCCGGTTGCGTTCCGAGTCGCCGATGTTGGTCGCCACCATCCCCGGGCAGAGACAGTGGACGTTCACGTTCGATCCGAGGTTCGCGAGCTCCGCGTACAGCGTTTCGCAGATCGACACGACCGCATGCTTCGACGCGTTGTAGGGCGCCAGCCAGGGGTAGCTCGTCAGCCCGGCGACGGAGGCGGTCACGACGACGCTTCCCTCGTCCTGGGCCTTGAGCCCGGGCAGGAAGACGCGGAGGCCGTGGATCACCCCGAACAGGTTCACGTCGAGGGTCCACTTCCAGTCGTTCGCCGAGAGCTCGTCCATCGGCACCGTCGGCGCGGACACGCCCGCGTTCAGGCAGACCAGGTGTGGCGCACCGAAGGCCTCGCGCGTCGCGTCACCGAGGTGGTCCATCGCCGCCTCGTCGCCGACGTCGGTCACGACCGGGAGCACGTTCGCGCCGAGGGACTCGATCCGGGCTGCGGCGGTCTTGAGCGCACGTTCCTCGATGTCGGCGATCACGACGTTCATTCCCTCGCGCCCGAAGCACTCCGCGAAGCCGAGCCCCATTCCGCTCGCGCCCCCGGTGATCACCGCCGTCCTGCCTTCGAATTCCCGCATCTCGCCTCTCCTGCCTGTCGCTCGAGGCGTCCAGCCCCGGGTCGGTGGAGAACACTCGCGCGCCGCAGGGGCAGAGGCCAGCCCTGGAGCTGATTTTTCTCAAGGTGATGTTCTTATTTTGTCAATCAGCCTTGAAGAGTTGCTGCCCGACCCCTAGATTTCCAGCCATGCGAGCGTCCCCCCGCAGCACGCCGGCCACGACTGCGCCCGATGGGGCGATCTGGGCGCGCTACCGCCGGAACACGGCGCGCCACCTGATCGGAATCGCCCGCGAGCTGCAGCACGAGGTGCTCCGAAGCCTGACCGACGAGTTCGGCCACCGCGGCCTGCGCCCGAGCTTCGGCCCGCTCGTGAATCGCGTGGCCCTCGCGCCGAGACCGATGGGCGAGCTCGCGACCGCCCTCAGTGTCTCACCGCAGGCGTGCAGCCAGCTCGTGAGCGCCGCCGCTCGCGCCGGCTACGTCGAGCGGCGCGCGGACCCGAGCGACGGGCGCGCGCGTGTGATCGCCCTGACCGATTCCGGCACGCGCCTCGTCGCGGACGCCGCACGCGTGTTGCGACGGATCGCCGCCGACTACGCCGAACGAATCGGCGCCGACGAGATGGCCCGCTTCGAAGACGCGGCCGGCCGGCTCTTCGAAGTCCTGGCCGGCGCGAGGGCCCGAACGCAGTCCGAGGACGATCGCGTCGCGATCGGCACCCTCGCCTATCTCTCCGTCGAGGCTCAGCGGACGCTCATGCGCTCGGCCGCCGCCCGCGGACACGACGGGCTCAAGATGTCCCACGCGCAGGTGCTCCCCCTGATCGGAGCGGACGGCGCCCGGGTGGGTGCCCTCGCCCGGCTCCAGCGCATCTCGCGTCAAGCGATCAGCGCGACGGCGCGCGAGCTCGAGGGTCTCGGCTATCTCCGCCGCGAACCCGACCCGCGCGACCGCCGCGGCGTGGTCTTCAAGCTGACCGATCGCGGCGAACGACTGATCGAGGACTCGGTTCGCGCCCTCGACGAGCTCGATGCGCTCTACATCGAGACGATCGGCCGACGACGAGCCGCCGCGTTCGAGCGCGGCGCGCGCGCCCTCTACGAGGCCCTCGGTCTCGAGCGCGAGATCTTCGAGACGAGCACAGCCGGAGAGCAACCCCTCACGCGGCTCGCCGAACGCCTTCGCCGCGAGCTCGGCAACGACGATGCCGACCGACTCGCCCGACTCCTCACCACCGACGGCGGCGCACGCGACGCGGCCCCCGCTCACTGACCTCGAGCGGCCGGCGCCGAGCGTGGCCGCTCCCTAGACCCCGCACACCCAGGAGAATGGACATGACCTACGACTGGCTCGCCGCCCTCGCCTACGTCGCCGTGCTCGTTGCGCTCACGATCGCCGGCAGGAAGCTCGTCTTCAGCATCCCCGTCATGGAGGAGATGCGGATCGCGAACCGCGACGTGGACAAGACCAAGATGTCCAAGGAGAGCTTCCGCGCCGGCATGAAGTCCAGCGAGAACATCGGCAAGTACACCAACCTCGGGTTCTACCTGACGATCCTGCCCTTCACGGTCAGCTTCGACTCCCGCCCGCTCTGGCAGCACTTGGTCGAGATCATCGCGATCCTCGCGATCTTCGACTTCATGTACTACTGGACGCACCGGTCGCTCTTCCACGGCCAGATCCTGCGCAAGGTCCACTCCCTGCACCATCAGGCGCGCCAGCCCACCTGGGCGGACTCGCTCTACGTGCATCCCCTCGAGACCTTCATCGGGCTGAGCCTCTTTCTGCTCTCGATGCCGATCGTGGCGCTGATCGAGGGTGCTCCCCTGCATGCGGGTTCGGCCGCGATCGCGACGCTGATCTTCACCCAGCTGAACACCGTCAATCACGTGTTCACGAAGCTGCCCGAGGACAACTGGTTCTTCCGGACCGTCGACTACATCACCGGCGTCCACCATGCCCACCACGTCGACATGAACCAGGGCAACTACGCGACACTCACGATGTTCTATGACAAGCTCTTCGGGACCTTCGAAGAACCGGTGAAGCGCGAGGCGGCCTGACTCCGCCTAGCAGGCAACACCGGCGCGAACCTGGAGCGACGGGGACGAAGATGGGGAGACTCGACGGTAAGGTGGCGGTAGTGAGTGGCGCCGCGCGCGGGATGGGACGGGCCTTTGCCCAGCTCTTCGTGGAAGAAGGCGCCAAGGTCGCCGTCTGCGATCTGCTCGACGACGAGGGAGAAGCCCACGCCGAGAACCTCGGGCCCGCAGCGATCTATCTCCACCTGGACGTCACCCGTGAGAACGAGTGGCAGGACACGATCGCCGCGACGGAATCGGTCTTCGGCCCGGTGACGACCCTCGTCAACAACGCGGGGCTCGCCGAGGCCGCCCCCTTCTACGAGATGACCCTCGAGAGCTATCGGCGCGTGACCGAGGTCCTCCAGACCGGCGTCTTCCTCGGCATGAAGAGCGTCGTGCCCTCGATGACCCGCGCGGGCTTTGGATCGATCATCAACATCTCGTCGATCGACGGCCTGATGGGCATGGATCACATCCTGTCCTACGTGGCGGCGAAGTGGGCGGTGCGCGGCATGACCAAGACCGCCGCGCGCGAGGTCGCGGATCGCGGCATCCGGGTCAACTCGATCCATCCCGGCTTCATCTACACTCACCTGGCCGTCGAGGAAGAGGAGCACCTCGCAGCGACCCACGCGCTCCTCGATGCGCACACGGAACGGCATGCACCGATGAAGCGAACCGGTCAGCCCGAGGAGATCGCGAAGCTCGCCCTCTTCCTCGCCTCCGACGACAGCTCCTACTCGACCGGCTCCGAGTTCGTCGCGGACGGCGGGCTCACGTCGGGCTACCCGCCGCCGGGCAGCTAGCGCAAAGCCCCGTTCCGAACGAGACTCGGGGGTCCCACTTCGACAGGAGCGAACGCATGAAGGACCTACGCGACAAGGTCGCCGTCGTGACCGGCGGCAGCGGCGGTATCGGTATCGAGATCGGGCGAGCCATGCTCGCCAAGGGCATGAAGGTCGTCCTCGCGGACATCACCGCCGAGAAGCTCGACGGCGTCGTCAAGGAATTCGACTCCGCGGACGTGGCCGGTGTCCCCGTGGACGTCACTGACTTCGATTCCCTCTGCGACCTGCGCGACCAGACGCTCGATCGCTTCGGCGGCTGTCACGTGATCGTGAACAACGCCGCCGTCGGCGCGGGCGCCAAGGGCAGCGTCTGGGAACACCACCTGAACGACTGGAAGTGGAGCCTGGACGTCAACGTGCTCGGCGTGATCAACGGCATGAACGCCTTCATCCCGCTGCTGGTCGAACAGAACGAGGGACACGTCGTGAACACTTCGTCGGGCAACGGCGCCTACTACCCGATGGCGAGCAGCGGGATCTATCCCGTCACCAAGGCCGCCGTGACGACGCTGACCGAGTGCCTCTGGGGTCAGCTGCGCGAGATGGACTCGAAGGTGTCCGCGTCGCTGCTGCTGCCCTCGAGCCCCACCCCCGGCGTGCTCGCCACGGGCATCTGGGCGGCCGGCGCGAATCGACCGGACCGCTACCTGCGCGACGACCCGGACGACCGCAACGTTCGCAACGCCCTCGCGGACTACAAGGAACGCGCCGCGGCCGCAGGGCAAGAGGTCGTCGAGGCACCGCTCTCGGACGTGGCGGACCTGTGCGTGCGAGCGATCGAAGAGGATCTCTTCTGGGCGACGTATCCCCTCGAACACCAGATGCAGAAGCTCGACGAGCGGTATGCCTCGATGCGCAATCTGACGCCACCGGACTACCTGCGCGAGGTGAACCTGATGTCGGCGGGCGCCGACGAGCGCGAGAAGCAGAAGGACTAGGACCGACTAAGCCCTCGGAGCCCTCGGAGCCCTCGGAGGCTTCTGGGCCTTCTTGGCCTCCTGCGCCTCCACCGCCCAGGGCGGCGCCTGCATCGTGTACGGAATCTCCCGGCGATCGAGGAGCTGGTTGATGACCCGCGTGTAGCCGGTCTTCGAGATCCGCCACACGCCGTCTTCCTTGCGGTACGCGTCGTCGTAGTACACGAACATCTCGTCGACGAAGCCGCCCTTCTGGCTGTAGAAGTAGTGGTACATGGCCCAGATCGCCGTGGCGCTCGTGTCGCTCTCCAGCGTGATCTCGGGCATCCCGGCCATCCAGTAGGCCATGATGCCCGCTTTCGGATCGTGGGACTCGGTCAGGAACGTGAGCAGCTGATCCCGATCCTCGAAGACGTATTTCCCGTCCGAGTACGACGTGACGACGTCCGCGGTCAGCGTGTCCTTGATCGCGTCGTGGTCGTTGTACGTCATCGCGCGGAAGTAGCGATGCTTCAGCTTCTTGATCTCTTCGAGGTCGCGGAGCTCCGCGACCTGCTTCGCGAGGGTCTCGAGGTCGGCCATGTGTCCTCCTTGCATTTCCTAGAGCAGATATCCGTCGCCCGAGGCGCGCACGGTCACGTCACTGATCGACACGCCCCAGGGCTGGTCGATCGCGTACACGATCTGGTCCGCGAGCAGCTCCGGCGCCAGGGCGAAGTATCCGATCCGTTCGGGATCCGTGAGCTCGGCGGGCGGGTCGTCCCCGAAGACCTGCCCCATCGTCTCCATGAACTCCGGCGCGCCGCCGCCGAGAATCCCCGAGAACGCGGCGGGATTCACCACTCCGTCGCCGAGGGCAGTTCCCGGAACGCCGGTCGGGCGGATCGTAGTGACCTTGATCCGTCCCTGGGACTCCTGGCGCAGCGCCTCCGAGAGGAACCGGACCGCCGCCTTCGTCGCGCCGTAGACTGCGGCGCCGGGGACCGGCGCGTTCCCGTAGATCGAGGACAGGTTCACGATGTGGCCGCGACCCTGCTCGATCATCGTGTCGTAGACCGCGGTGATCCCGTTGAGCACGCCCTTCAGGTTGATGTCGATGCAGCGATCCCACGCGTCGGCCGCGTCCGCGTGATCGGCATAGAACGCGAGCGGCATCACCCCGGCGTTGTTCAGCATCACCTCGACCGAGTCGAAGCGCTCGACCGCAGCGTGCGCGAGGGCGCGCATCGCGGCGCGGTCGGTCACGTCCGCAACGACGCCGATGGCCTCGCCGCCCGCCTCCTCGACGGAGGTCACCGTCTCCTCGAGTCCCCCCGCGTCGACGTCCGACGCGACGACCTTCGCCCCGAGCGCAGCGGTCTTCTGCGCGACGAGGCGGCCGAAGCCGCTCGCTGCGCCGGTGATCACGATGACGCGCCCTGCGAGATGTCCGGCCATTTCGTTCCCTGCCCTCACGTTCGATCTGCGCGCGCGGAAGAGCACGCCGGCTGGGACGATAGACCGCTCCGGCACACGCGGTAGAGTCGATCCACGACGAGGAGGCGACGCCATGGCGCAGAAGGAGAAGGCCGGGAATCAGCGAAGGTCGGTCGTGATCACGGGCTGCTCGGTCGGCGCGGGCCGAGCCGCGGTCCTGCGCATGGCGCGAGCCGGCTGGGACGTATTCGCCGCGGTCCGCCGACAGAAGGACGCGGAGGCCCTCGAGAAGGAGGCGCCGGGCGCGATCCACGCTTCGCTCTGTGACGTGCGGGACCGCGAGCAGGTCTTCGCGATGGCGGATCGCGTGCGGGCGCATCTCGGTGACGCGGGACTCGACGGTCTCGTCTGCAACGCCGGCGTCGGCGCGAGCGGGCCGATCGAGTTCCTGGACGAAGACGAAATGCGGATCCCGGTCGAGGTGAACCTCTACGGCAGCATCCACTGCGCCCAGGCCTTCCTGCCGATGCTGCGGATGGCGATGGGCCGGATCGTCAACGTGACGTCGGGCTCGGTCCTGTTCACGATGCCGATGATGAGCACCTATCCCGCGTCGAAGCTCGGGCTCGAGCTGCTCTCGCGCCAGCTGCAGGCGGAAGTCGCCCCCTTCGGCATCCACGTCTGCGTCCTCGACCCCGGCCACATCAAGACGCGCATGACGCAGACCGCGGCGGAGGCGAGCGAGACCGCCCGCGCGAAGCTGCCGGCGCAGGCCAACACGCTCTACGGCGGGATGCTCGATCGCATGTCCGAGCTCTCCCGTGGCATGGAGGGCTCGGGTAAGGAGCCCGAAGAGGTCGCCGAGGTCTACTACCGCGCGTTGACCGACCCGCGGCCGAAGGCGTTCTACACGGCCGGGCGGGACGCTCCGCTGCTCCGTCTTGCCCATCGTTGGCTTCCCATGAGCGTCCGCCAACGCATCGCCGATCGCATCATGACCGGCTAGCGTGCGTGCGCGGGCACGACGCCCACGACACCAGGAGCACACATGCCTTTCCGGATTCTCTCGGGCCTGCTCGGCGCCTTCTTCTTCGTGCAGGGCGTCAACTGGATCTTCGACGCACAGGGCGCCGCCGAGGGGCTCGGCATGCCGCTCCTCGACGGCATCGCCCGCAGCACCCAGGCGGGGGACCTGACCGGGTTTTTCCTGTGTCTCGGCGGCTTCGGCCTCTACGGCGCCTACAGCGAGTCGCCGACCTGGCTGCGCGCGGCAGGATTCCTGCTCGCGGGCGCCGCGTTCGGCCGGACCCTCGCGGCCGTCGTCTCGGATGCGGCCTTCGCGACCCAGTTCATCACGATCGAGGTGATCTGCGCCGGGCTCTTCTTCTTCTGTGCGACGCGTGTGGGCGCCCCGGCCGCGGACGCTGCCACCGCCGACTGAGCGCGCGCGGGAGAGCTGGGCATCCCCTATCCTCACGCCGGCCGCGATGACCCGCGGACCGCTGGGGGGCAAGCCGCGTGGAACCGATCCGCCCGAACCGATCGGCCGGTGATCCCTACTCGAACCCGGACCTCGTTCAGTACCTCGATAGCCTCGAGGGCGCAGCCGACGTGCTCGGGCCGGGCGAGACCGAGGCCGAGCGCGAACGCTGGGCGCCCTGGCAACATCGGGGCAACGCGCTCTTCGCGCAGCTCGGCGACGTGCTCCCGGGACTCGCGCTGGCGCTCTCGATCGCCGCGATCGGCGGCGTCGTCGCCGAAGCCTTCTCGGACGGACTCGGCTTCAGCGGCGCACCCCTGTCCCCGATCCTCGTAGCGATCCTGCTCGGCCTGCTGATTCGCAACACGATCGGCTTGCCGGGGATCTTCGAGCCGGGCCTCGCCCTCGCGCTCAAGCGCCTCCTGCGAATCGGGGTGGCGCTCCTCGGAATCCGCCTGAGCCTGGCCGCCGCCGGCACGATCGGTCTCGTCGCGCTGCCGATCGTGATCGGCTGCATCGCGACCGCCCTGCTCCTCGTGACGCGCATCGGTCGCGCGGTCGCGCTGCCGCCGCGGCTCTCCACGCTGATCGCCGTCGGCACCGCGATCTGCGGCAACACCGCGATCGTTGCGCTGGCGCCGACGATCGAGGCGACCGACGACGAGGTCAGCTATGCGGTCGGGTGCATCACGCTCTTCGGCCTGGTCGCGTTGGTCGCACACCCGTTCATCGCGCACGCGCTCTTCGCCGGCGACCCGACCCTCGTCGGGCTCTTCCTCGGAACCGCGATCCACGACACCGCGCAGGTCGCGGGCGCGGGCCTGGTCTACGCCGAGCAGTTCGGAGCGCCGAACGCACTCGACGTCGCGACGGTCACGAAGCTCCAGCGCAACATGTTCATGGTCGCGGTGATCCCGGCGATGGCCTTCTCCATGCAGAAGCGAAGGCCCGACACGCGGCTCACGGCGCAGCTCAAGGCGGCGATCCCGTTCTTCGTGTTCGGGTTCATCGCCATGAGCCTGCTGCGAACGCTGGGTGACGCCGGCGGAGAGCCCTTCTGGGGGCTGCTCTCGAGCGAGGCCTGGCAATCGGCGATCTTCGCGACCACCGACCTCTCGAAGCTGCTCCTGACCGTGGCGATGGCCTCGGTCGGGCTCGGCACGAGCTTCGCCCGCCTGAGCGGACTCGGTCTCCGCCCACTCGCGGTCGGCCTCGCGGCCGCCACGCTCGTGGGCGGAATGAGCTTCGTGCTGGTATCGCTGATCGGGCCCTTCGCTTGAAGGGCCCGATCCTCGCCTAACGCGGTGCCGAAGCGGAGTGGGTGCGTCGCCCGCTCGATCGGCGGCGGCCGCCCGAATTGCGGTCGTTGCCGCCGGTCTTCTTCGCAGACGCGTCGCTGCGGGCGCCGCCTCGCGGGCGTCGCCGCTTGCCGCCGGAGCCGTCCGAGCCGCCGCGTCCCTCGGCCTTCGCCGAAGAGCCGCTGCGTGCCCGACCGTTTCCACGGCCGTTGCCGCGACCGTTGCCGCGACCCCGATTCCGGTTACCGCCTTCGCGCGGTCCACGGTCGAGGCGTTCGCTGCTCGCCTCGACCTCGGGCGCGTCGAATCGCTCGAGGCGCTCCCCGAGCATGCGCTCGGTGTCCCGCACCCAGCCACGATCTTCGCCGGTCACGAAGGTCACGGCCCGACCGGCGGCGCCGGACCGGCCGGTCCGCCCGATGCGGTGCGTGTAGGTCTCCGGCGTGCTCGGCACGTCGTAGTTGATGACGTAGTCGATCCCGGCGACGTCGATGCCGCGCGCGGCGATGTCCGTCGCGACGAGCACGTCGTACTGTCCCTTGCGGAAGCCGCCCATCGCGCGCTCGCGCTGGGCCTGGGACATGTTGCCCTGGAGCGCGATGGCGCTCCGTCCCTTGCGATCGAGCTGCTGCGCCAGGCGCTTGGCCCGGTGCTTCGTGCGCGTGAAGACGATTGCGGTCTTGCAATCGTCGCCCGTGAGGAGATGGTCCAGCAGCCCCGACTTCTGCGAGGGCCCGGTCTCGTAGAGACCGTGCTCGATCGCCTCGGCCGGCGCGCTCGGCGCGAGCTCCACGACGTGCGGGTCGTCGAGCAGGTCGTTCGCGAGCTTGCGGATCGGTCCCGGCATCGTCGCCGAGAAGAGCAGGTTCTGGCGATCGTGGGGCAGCTCCTTCAGGATCCGCCTCAGGACGGGCAGGAAGCCCATGTCGAACATGTGATCGGCTTCGTCGAGCACGAGGGTGTCCACGCCACCGACGTCGAGCTTGCGCTGACCCATCAGGTCGAGCACCCGACCAGGACAGCCGACGACGATCTCGGGATCACGCTGCAGGGCGCGCAGCTGCTTGCCCATCGGCACGCCGCCGATCAACGCCACGCTCTCGACGTCGACGTTGCGGGCCAGCAGATCGGTCTCGGCCTGGATCTGGAGCGCGAGCTCCCGGGTCGGGGCGAGGATCAGGACGAGCGGCCCGCGGCCGGGCTCTTCGATCAGTCGCTGCAGGATGGGCAGCGCGAACGCGGCGGTCTTGCCGGTTCCGGTCTGGGCCAGGCCCATGACGTCGCGGCCATCGAGGCACGCGGGGATCGTCTCGGCCTGGATCGGGCGGGGCTGTTCGAACCCCGCGGATTCGAGGCCCTTCTGAAGGGAAGGATGGAAGGAAAACTGGCCGAATCCCTCGGCCGTGGGGTGTTGGTGCGCGTGTGCGCTGGACAAAATGGTTCTCCGCCGTGGACGGCGCCCTGTGGCGCGCGCGCACGGCTGTTCTCGTATTCAAACCCCGACAACAGAACGGGGAGAGAAGGGAATTCCGGTGCGATCTGCCGTTAGGAGGGGCTCGTCCTGTCTTTCGACCGACTGGTTGGCGACGAGCGGAGGCAGATCCTGTTGTTCACCGGGAGGGGTCGAGGGCGCTTCTGATTGGCCCAGGACCCGGACGGGAGGTCCCCGTCGCGGCAATGTTTAGCCCTCTTCTCATCGACCGGCCACCCGAGGGACTTGAAGGCGATCTCGGGGTGCCGTCAGGCCTCGGCCCGCTGGGCCGCCTCGCCGTCGATCAGCACGCTGCAGGACGCCTCCGAGAGCACACGCTGGGCCACGCTGCCGAGCAGGAAGCGTCGCAGGCCGGTGTAGCCCCGCGTCGCGAGCGCGACGAGATCGGCGTTCGTCGAAGCGGCGTGGCGGAGGATCTCGTCCGCCGGCTGGCCGGACAGCACCTTGGACTTCGCATGGACCCCCTCCTCGGAGAGCCGATGGACCACCTCGGCGAGCCGGCTGGCAGCCGCTTCGAGACGCTCGTCTTCGAAGTCGCCTGCGCCGACGAGGGTCTCGATCAGGCCGGACGACCCGTCGCGGATCACGTGGACGACCTCCACCTGCGCGCCGAGGCCCGATGCCCAGGCCGCGACGAGCGACTCGACCCGAGCAGAGCGCTCCGTGAAGTCCGTCGCGAACACGATCGACTGGAAGGCCTTCGACGCGTCCTCGACCTCTCCCCGAACGATCAGCACGGGCTTCGGCGCGCCCAGCACGGCCTGCGACGCCACGCTGCCGAGCATCCAGCGATCGAAGCCGCGGCGCCCGTTCGATCCCATCACGATCATCGACACGTCCGCCGAACCCGCCGCGTCGTGGATCGCGTGCGCCGGGTCGTCCTCTTGAAACGAGGTCGCGAGGGGCGTCGAACCGACGTCGAGCTCCTCGACGAACCCGTCGAGACGAACCTTCGCGGCCCGCGCGAGCTCGACGGAGAGCGACTGCGAGACCTCGAGCTCGAAGCCGAGGGGCACCATCGTCGACGCGTGAACGAGGTGCACGCCAGCATCGCGGTCGGCGGCGAGGGCGAGCGCTCGACGCGCGGCGATCCTCGACGGCTCCGAGAAGTCCACGGGAACCAGGATCGTCTCTCGCTGCGTCACATCGGTCTCCTCGGTCGCCGCATTCGGGAAGCGACGAGCTCGGAGACTCGATACGCAAGCGGCGTGCCGACGCGAGGGCGCGTCAACGACCGCCTGAGGACGCAGCAAGCCCGATCTTCGCGACGCGTCGCGCGGATCAGTGCAAGATGAAACGCGCGGCCGTCAGGCCAATCCGCCGGTCTCGAGCAGCGGCCCGTCGTTGATGCGGACGATCATGTCCTCCTCCGCGGCCTCGTGCTCCTCGATCCGGCGCGCGAGCCGCTCGAGCTCGAAGCGCGCACGGTCCGTCTCGCTGGCCTTGAGCGCCTGTTTGAGGGCACCGAGCCCCCCGCGCAGCTCGTCGTGTTCGACGATCAGCTGATCGAGCTCCTCCGAGAGGTCGGGCCGAAGCCCGTGGAACGCGGGAAAGTAGATCTCTTCTTCGACCGTCATGTGCGCCTCGAGCACCTGATGGAAGAGCAGGAAGTCGTTCACCGCGGCGCGGGGACCGTCCTTGTCGAGGAGCGCGTAGATCTCGCGACACAAGACGTCGAGCTTCTCGTGCTGAGAAGCGATCCGACGCTCCTCGCCGCGCATGCGCAGCCGGAGCCCTTCGTCGTTTCCGATTCCGCCGGTCGTCGTCTCGGTCGTCATGGTCACGGTCCCCGTCTAGAGGTAGAAGCCGAAGAAGATCATCCCGACGATCACCGAGAAACAGAACCCGATGCCCAGCGCGAAGATCCGCGTCGCGAAGCCTTCGGCTTCGGGCATCGGCGGCTCCGCTTCGACGGCCGCTTCCGCGCGGCCAGGGGCTCGTTCGCTCGCTTGCACGACGGACTCGACCGCCACGTGTACGGCCATCGAGACCTCGCTCGACTCCGCTCTGAGTTCTGCCACCATCGATCTTCCTCCGTTCATCACGGCCTCATCGCCGTCGACGATCACGCTGCAAGGTGCCTGGGCCAGGACTCGCTGGGCCACGCTGCCGAGCAGGAAACGCTGCATTCCTGAGTAGCCGCGCGTTCCGACCGCGACGAGGTCGACGTTCGTCGACTCCGCGCGGCGCAGGATCTCCTCCGCCGGCAGCCCGTAGACGATCTTCGACTTCGCGTACACGCCGTGCTCGCCGAGCCGCCGGAGCACCTCGGCCATCCGGCACTCCGCTGCTTCGAACATCTCACCTTCGAAGTCGCTCGATCCGACGACGGCGTAGGGCGCGAGCAGGACCGAGGTCTCGCGAATCACGTGCACGACCTCGACCTCGGCTCCGAAGCGCCGAGCCCAATCAGCGACCAGCGGCTCGACCCGCTGGGCACGGTCCGAGAAATCCGTCGCAAAGAGGATCGAGCGGAAGGGTGCTGCGCAGGTCTCTTCGTCGCCCCGCACGATCAAGACGGGCTTCGGTGCGCCCTCGACGGTCCGCGCCGCGACGCTGCCGAGCAGCCAGCGATCGAAGCCGCGTCGACCATGCGACCCCATCACGATCATCGAGACGTCCGGGTCCCGCGCCGCCTCGTGGATCGCCCGTGCGGGATCGGTCTGCCGGAACGACGTCGAGACGTCGACCACGCCGTCGTCGACCTCGTTCGCGAAGTCGGCGAGCCGCTTCTCCTCGGTGCGGGCGAGCTCGCGGGAGAGCGACTCGGAGAAGCCGGGCTCGAGACCGATCGGCGGCATCGAACACGCATGCAGGAGCGCGATGCGAGCGCCTCGCGCGGACGCCAGCCCCAGCGCGCGCTGCACCGCGAGCCTCGAGGTTTCGGAGAAGTCGACGGGAACCAGGATCGTCTCGCGCTGTGCCATGGCGGCCTCCCGACCGCCGGATGGGGTCCGGTGGTCCTGGTAGGCACCATCGCAAGCGCCGTGCCGTGCCGAGGCGGCGCCTGTCACGCCTCGCGGCGAAACGCGACAGCGACGCGAGACACGTCGCCTCAGCTGCGCGACCTCTCGCCACGACCTCGCGATGGGGCGGCAGGAGACGCTATTCGGAGGCGGGAAGCGTCTCGGCGACGGCCCTGGGCGGAAATCGGAGGGTGAAGTGCGCGCCCTTCCCGACCTCGCTCTCGACGCCGATCGTGCCGTGGTGGGCGAGCACGATCGAGCGGCAGACGACGAGCCCGAGGCCCGTGCCCTCGCCCCTCGCCTTGGTCGTGTGGAAGGGTTCGAAGATCCGGTCGAGGGAATCGGGATCGATCCCCTCCCCCGTATCGCGCAACCCGACCTCGACCCAGCCGTCGGTGCCTACCTCGACGGACACGGAGAGCTTGCCCCCGTCTGGCATCGCGTCCGCCGCGTTCACGATCAGATTGAGGAAGGTCTGCTCGAGCCGGTCCTTGTCGCCCAGGACCTCGGGAGCATCGACGTAGCTTCGCTCGACCTCGATCCCGCGAGAGCGGAGCTTCTCCCGGAAGAACTCCAGGGCATGGTCGATCACGTCGGCGATCGCGAGCGGTCCTCGTACAGCCTCGTGGGGTCGGGCGATGTTGAGGAGAGTTTCGATCAGGTTCGTCACCCGGCGGACCTGCTCGGAAATGATCTCGGCGCGGCGCTTCGCCTTCGGGTCCGTGAGCGAATCCCGGAGCATGTCAGCGTAACCGAGGATGACGTTCATCGGCGTGCCGATGTCGTGGGCGATGCCGGCGGTGAGGAGCGAGAGCGAAGCGAGCTGCTCGGCGGCCTTCGCACGCTCCTCGGCGACCCGCAGATCGGAGAGGTCCCGCACGATGCCGGTGAAGACGCGGGCGTCTCGGTGGCGTCCCTCGCTGACCGCGAGATAGAGCGGGAAGGTCGAGCCGTCCTTGCGGCGTCCCGAGACTTCGCGCCCCTTGCCGATGATCTTCGCCACACCGGTGGCCACGTAGTCGGTGATGTAGCCGTCGTGCTCCTCGGCATAGGGCGAGGGCATGAGCATGTTGACCGACGCGCCGATCATCTCCTCGCGCGAGTAGCCGAACGTGCTCACCGCGGCCTCGTTGACCGACTCGATCGTGCCGCGCTCGTCGATCGACAGGATGCCATCGACGGCGGACTCGAGAATCGCCTCGAGGCGCTCCGCGGTTTCCAATGTTTCGCGGTCCATGGGGCTCAATGCTAGGCACCATCCTCGCGGTGTACAGACGTGGTCACCGATTTTTCATCGATTGGCCTGAGATGTCAGGGGCACCGGCGTGACGGCGAACGGGTGCATATCGCGCACGTGCGTGACCAGGCCACCCCGGGAAGATCTCGGATCAACTCGCCTGACGTGCGACGGCGTCGCGCTCGCGACGCTCCTCCCGTCGATAGAGCGTCCGGCGATTGACCCCGAGAACGCGCGCGGCTTCGCTCTTGCGACCATTGGTCGCTTCGAGCACCGCCTCGACGTAGAGGTCGCCGAGCTCGGCGAGGGTCATGCCGCGCTGTCGAGCCAGCTGCGCGATCGCTTCCTCGAGGGTCCCGTCGCCGCGGACCGGGTCGTCGGGAATCAAGATGTCGGTGGCGTGGATCTCGTTGCCCTCCGCGAGGGCGATGCTTCGCTCGATGCAGTTCTGGAGCTCTCGCCCGTTTCCGGGCCAGGCCGCGCGCGTCAGCTTGCGGATCGCGTTTTCCGACAGCGAACGCGCCACGCCATCGGCTTGACGAGCGACGAACGCCTGCGCGAGCGCGGGGATGTCCTCGGGCCGCTCGCGCAGGGGCGGAATGTGGACCGGGATCACGTTGAGCCGGTAGTAGAGATCCTCGCGGAAGCGCCCCTCGGTGATGTCGGCGCGCAGGTCGCGGTTGGTCGCCGCGATCACGCGCACGTCGACCTTGATCGCCTGGGTGCCACCGACCGGCCGGATCTCCTGGTCCTGGAGCACCCGAAGCAGCTTGCCCTGCAGCGTGGGCGACATGTCCCCGATCTCGTCGAGGAAGAGCGTGCCGCCGTGGGCCGCCTCGAAGAGCCCCTTCTTGTTGCTGCTTGCGCCGGTGAACGCGCCGCGAACGTGCCCGAAGAGCTCGCTCTCGAGGAGTCCCTCCGGCATCGCCGTACAGTTGATCGGAACGAAGGGCCCCTCGGATCGCGCCCCGGTCATGTGCACCGTCCGCGCGACGACCTCCTTGCCCGTCCCGCTCTCGCCGGTGACCAGAACGTTGCTGCGGTTGTTCGCGATCTTGCGGATCAGCGCGTAGATCTCGTTCATCGCGAGGCTCTTGCCGACGAGATCACCGAACGACGCCGTCCGCTCCGCCGCCGCGCGCAGCCGTCGGTTCTCGTCGACGAGCTCACGATTCTCGAGAGCCCGCTCGAGCGTGAGCAGGAGACGCTCCGACTGAAATGGCTTGGTCACGAAGTCGTGCGCGCCGAGTCGCATCGCCTCCACCGCCGTCTCGATCGAACCGAAGCTCGTCATCAACACGACCGGCGTTTCGGGGCAGCGCTCGCGCAGCGCCCCGAGCAACTCGAGCCCGCTCATCCCGGGCATCTGCACGTCGGACAGGACGCAGCCGAAATCGGGCGCGTCGTCGAGGGCCGCGAGGGCCACCTCGGCGGTCTCGGCGAGCACGGTCCGGTAGCCCGCCTCGTCGAGCAGCTCGGCCACCATCTCCCGCATCACGGGGTCGTCGTCCACTACCAGGATCGATCGCGTCACGGAGTCTCCTCTCTGGGCATCTGCACGTGGGTCCCGCCCGCTCCGATCCGCAGACGCAAGATCGTGAACGCAGCAGTTCCCCGCTCGTGACACCCGTCTAGTGCACGAGTCGTGCCTGATCTAACGCGATACAGCGCGTTTCAGAACAAGAATGGTGACACGAAGACTCATTATGAGTCAATATGCCCCAAACCCCGCGCGCAGTCACGACATGCGGCGGCGGCTCGAGGCCGGGCCGGATGCAGGCAGATCGCCCGCGATCCGAGCGGCGTACCCGCTACGCGGAGCGCGCTCGCAGCCGATACCGGATCGGGAGATGCTTCAGTCCCGGCACGAGATTGGACGCCGTCCGCTCGTCCGGCCCGGTCTGCTCGACCGACTCGACGCGCGAGACGAACTCCCGGAAGAGCGCCTGCTGGGACTTTCGCGCCAGGTGGGCGCCGAGGCAGAAGTGCTCGCCGATTCCGAACGCGAGGTGCGGATTCGGGTTGCGGTCGACGCGGAACTCGTCGGGTGCCTCGAAGACGTCGGCGTCCCGGTTGGCGGACGCGTAGTACATGATGAGGCGGTCGCCGGCCTTCATCTGACGACCGCCGATCTCGACGTCCTCGGCGACCGTGCGGGCCATCGTGTTGACCGGCGTCACATAACGCAGGATCTCTTCGACCCCCGACTTCGTGTAGCCCCCGGGATCGGTCTGCCACTTCGCGAGCTGGTCCGGGTTGTCCAGCAGCGCCTTCATGCCGCCGGTGATGCCGCCCCGCGTGGTCTCGTGCCCGGCGATGAACATCACCAGGCAGTAGCCCATCGTGTCGATCTCGTTCATCGGCGCACCGTCGACCTGCGCGTTCGCGAAGAGCGAGACCAGATCGTCCCGAGGCGTCTCGCGCCGGTCCGCGAGGATCTTCGCGAAGTAGCCCCCGAAGTCCATCGCGGCGGCCATCACGGACTCGCGCGCGTTCATGCCCGGACGCTGGAACTCCGGATCGTCGCGCCCGAAGATCTCGTTCGTCGTCTTGAGGACGAAGGGCTCGTCTTCTTCCGGAGCACCCAGGATCCGACAGATGATCGACAGCGGATGCTGAGACGCGACGTCGGTGACCCAGTCCGCCTCGCCTTCCTCGCCGAGCGCGTCGACGAGCTTGATCGCCATCTGCTCGATCGTGTCGTCCCAGCGCGAGAGGCTGCGCGGCGTGAAGAACTTGCTCGCGACGGCGCGGTACTTGCGATGATCCGGGTTGTCCATCTCGATGATGGTGCGCATCTGCATGTCGGCGTTCTCGCGATCGAGTGCGGAGCGGAGCGGCTCGAAGTTGATGCCGTCGGCGTTCAGGAACGACTGCGGATTCTTGGAGATCTGGACGATGTCCGCGTGGCGCGTGATCGCCCAGAACGGCGGCCAGCCCTCCGGCTCGAAACGTTCGACCGGGGCCGCCTCGCGCAGGCGCGCCCACTCCTCGTGGGGGTAGCCCCGGGTCGCGTAGGACTCCGGCTCGACGAGGTGGAGGGATTCGATCAGATCAGTGGCTGCAGCCATCTTCGGGCTCTCCTGGAAAGGTCGGGTTCGCGAGACGTGTGAATCGAAAGGAGTTTTTCGGCGGAACGGTCCGCCGACTCGAGTCGGCGGGGCTCAGCCCGCTTCGGGCGTGTACCAGATCGGTGACGTCCAGGCGCGCTCCTGCTGGACGTCCTGCATCAGGTCGTCGTCGCATGCGCCGGGGCGATCGCCTGCGGGCAGACCGAGACATTGCCAGGCGTGGTAGCGACAGCTCGGGTTCTCGACGGCACGCGCGTAGTAGACCGCTCGCCGCTCGGGATCGAAGTCTGGATCGCGCCAGACGCCGCAGAGCACGTCGTGCCCGGCACCACGCGGCGTGCACGTGTTCGGATCGACATCCGCGTCGTTCGGTCCACCCGCGACGTCGACCACCTCTTCATGGACGATGCCGTCGTCGTCGACCCAGCCCTTCACGATCTGCAGGCGCTGGAGCAGGCCTCCGGGCGCTTCGTTCGTGCCCGCGTCGCGGGTCGCCCAGACTGCGAAGGACGGGCTCCCCTGCCCTTCGCGGGGCGGCAGGTCACCCCCCATCGGAACCGCCACGCCTCCCAGTCCGAGCACGTCGCCGACGACGTCGGCGCCGCCGCAGATCCCCGTCTGCAGGCCCCAGCCGCCGTAGAAGCGAGGCTCGATCCGCGGCCCGCTGGTCCCGAAGACTTCCTTGCGCTGCATCGCGTCGAAGATCGAGTCCCGCGAGTTCTCCTCGGCCCACACCCCGATCAGACCGCCGGGTCCGTTCGTGTAGTTGCCCATGCCCTCGTCGCCGGGTCGAAGCCGCGCTTCGAGCGTGCCATCGGCGATCCCGAGGTGCCCCGGCCAGGTTCGCTCCTCGACGCCGCCGGCCATCGCGTTGTGCGTGTCGGTCGAGGCCATCAGGCCGAACTTGAAGGGGTTCACGCCGATGCGCGCTTCTTCGGCCAGACCGTCGGCCAGGGCGTAGCGGACATAGCTGCGTCGCGAGAGGCAGTTCGGGCCCATGTGCGGAATCGAGTCCTGCAGGAAGCCGTCGTAGCACTCGCGCGGAGGCTCGTCGCCGTTGCGATAGCGGAAGGCGCTGTTCTCGAACTTCTCGAACTCGCAGAGTGCGTCGTCGACGCCGATCACCCCGGGCAGGCCGCGGCGGCACTCCGAATCGCCCTTGTGCTGCATGATCTCGACGATCGGTTCGACCTTGATCCGCAGGCGGGCGCGCTCGGCTTCTTCTTCGACGGAGCTGGTCCCTGGGTAGTCGATATTGAACATCCGGCCGTTGCTGATGTTCGAGTTGTGCGGGATCGCGATGGCCTCGCAGCCCGTGTCCGACTCGTTGCACTGGCTGTCGAGCAGCGACCAGAGATCCCACTCGCGCTTCACGTCCATGTAACTGATGGGACGCTTCGGAACGACGCTGCCCCGGAAGATCACGTTGCGGTGGAGATTCGAGCCGAGGCGGAACGAGCTGTACTCGTACGCGATGAACGCCGTGCGTTCACAGGCCTCGCTCGTGTCGTTCCACTTCTCGGCGGCATCGATGACTTCCGACCAGATGCGGCTGAGCGCCTCGTCGCAGCGACTCAGGTCGTCGCCGCAGATCTCGGTTTCGCGCGCGGCGATCGGGTTCATGATCTTGAAGCCGAGGGGGGAATCCGTCGGCTGCGTCGCATCGCGAATCTGCTGGCACATCTCGGTGTAGTAGGCGGGCGACACCTCGTCGGTGCAGACGGATTGCTCGCCCATGAACTCGGCGTGGTCCGTGACCGCCGCGAAGTCGAGAGGCCGATCGATCCTCACGGTGCGCGTGCCGCGCCCGTGCTCGTCGTTCGGCGGCAGCAGAATCTCGCCGCCGAACGCGTAGCGATACGCGCCGTCCGGGCGGACCTGCAGGTCGTAGTTCCAGGCGTCCGTCGACAGCATCGTGTGGACGTGGAGGTCGCCCCAGAGCGCCATCTTCCGCTCGTCGCGATGGGCACAGGCCTCGCGCGGTGTGTCCTCGAGCCCCTCCGGCACCGCATAGTGGGAGGGATCCGGCGCGTCGGGGCCACAGGCGGACAGCAGCGCTGCGAGAGCGAGAAGGCCACCCGCCGTCGCGATCGAACATCTGCCCTGCACTGCCACTGACCCACCTCCTGGTCGAAACGTCGGCCCCCGATCGTAGACGACCCCCTCCCCGGGACAAGCGAGGCGATCGCCTCGATCGGCTCGTCTGACACGCCGACGTTCGCCCGACGTCGCGCGAGCTAGACGTCGCCTCGAAGGATGTGCCACATGAGACCGACCGCCGACGCCATCACGACGAGCGCGAGGGGGAGGCCGATCACGATCGACGCGGCCTGGAGTGCCGTGAGCCCTCCGACGACCAGCAGGATCGCGGCGACGGCGGCGACCGCGACGCCCCAGAAGACCTTCGCCACGGGGGCGTCGCCGACGCCCAGGAGCTCTGCGATCACGAGGGTCGCCGAGTCGAGGCTCGTGATCAGCCAGGTAAAGAGGAGGAAGGCGGCGACGGCGATCAGCGTCGTCGACAGCGCCTCGCCGCCCAGGGTCCGGATCACGGCGACGAGCCCGAGGGCGTAGTCCGCTTCGACCGCCCCGGAGATCACGCCGGGAAACGCCCGTTCCTGCAGGAGCGCCGTCCCTCCGAAGATGCCCATCCAGACGAGTGTCACAAGCGTCGGGAGGATCGTCACACCGACGACGAACTCCCGGATCGTGCGGCCACGGGAGATGCGCACGATGAAGAGCGAGACGAAGGGCGTCCACGCCAGCCACCAGGCCCAATAGAAGATGGTCCACTCCGCCTGCCAGGCGCGCTCGGCGGCGGTCGATCCGACGAAGAGGCCGAGTCCGGGCGCGGCCACCACGTAGTCGACGAAGGTGCTGCCGACGAGCGAGAGGATCTCGCCCGTCGGACCGAGCACGAGGAACGCGACCATCAGGCCGACGCTCACCCAGGCGTTCACGCTCGAGAGCCAGCGGATGCCGCGCGAGACCCCGGAGAGCGCCGAGGCGATCCCGAGCACCGCGACGACGGCGATGATCGCGACCTGCACCCGGACGTCGAGCGCCGTCTGGGTGTCCGCGCCGAAGAGCCCGGCGAGAGTCGCGTTCATGCTGCTCGCGGAGAGGCCGAGCGACGTCGCGACGCCGCAGATCGTCCCGAAGAGCGCGAGCAGATCGAGGGACGCGCCGACGGCGCCGCGTTGGCTGCACGCCCCGAGCGCCGGCTCGAGCACCGAGCGGAAACGGAAAGGCGCGTCGCGGCGATAGACCGGGATCGCGATCGCGAGGGCCGCGAGCACGTAGAAGCCCCAGCCGTGGATACCCCAGTGCAGCATCGTGATCCGCATCCCGAGCCGAACCCGCTCGTCGATCGACGCACCGGAATCGAGCCAGGGGTTCGCCGCCGCGTGCAACACCGGCTCGGCCGTGGCCCAGTAGAGGATCCCCGAGGCGAGGCCCGCCGAGAAGAGCATCGCCAGCCAGGTCGGACGCCCGAACTCCGGCCGCTCGTCGTCGGCCCCGAGCCGGTGTCGCCCGACCGGATGCACGGCGACGGCGGCGAGGATCACGAGGCAGAGATTCGCGACGATCACGAAGAGCGTGTCGCCGACGGAGACGACCGCGTCCCGGCTGGCGGTCAGGAGCGCGTGGGCACGCTCCAGATCGATCATCGCGCCGAGGACCACCAGACTGACGAGTCCGACGGCGATCCGCGCCGTGGCGTTGGGGAGGCCGATCCGCTCGAGCCTGCCTGTCGCCGGGTCGGACATGGGGCGGAACCTAGCAGGCGAGACCGTCCCCGGAGTTCCGGAAACCCCGCGCCCGATGCGTTACACCCTGAACGACGCACCTCCGCCCTGCGCCCCAGGAAGACCGATCGATGAGCAGTGCCGAATCCCTGAGCTCCCTTCCCCCCGAATTCGATGCCGCGGCGATGCGCGCCCGCTACGAGCAGGAGCGCGACAAGCGCCTCCGCGAAGACGGCAACGAGCAGTACGTCGAGATCGCCGGCCGCTTCTCCCACTACCTGGACGATCCCTACGTCGACGCCCCGATCGAGCGCGAACCGCTGGACGAGGAGTGCGAGATCCTGGTGATCGGCGGCGGCTTCGGCGGGCTGCAGATGGGCGCGCGTCTGAAGGAGTCCGGCCACGACGATGTCCGCATCATCGAGAAGGGCGGCGATTTCGGCGGCACCTGGTACTGGAATCGCTATCCCGGCGCCCAGTGCGACATCGAGTCCTACATCTACCTGCCCCTCGCCGAGGAGATCGGCGCGGTCCCGAGCGAGAAGTACGCCTTCGCCAAGGAGATCCTCGCCCACGCCCAGGCGATCGGTCGCCACTACGGCCTCTACGACGACGCCCTCTTCCAGACGAAGGTCGACGAGCTGCGCTGGGAAGACGACGCGAAGCGTTGGATCGTGAAGACCGACCGCGGCGATCGGCTGCGCGCGCGCTTCGTGACGATGTCGACCGGCCCGCTCAACCGACCGAAGCTGCCGGGCATCCCCGGGATCGAGGACTTCGCGGGGCATACGTTCCACACCAGCCGCTGGGACTACGAGTACACGGGTGGGAACGCCGAGGGCGACCTCGACCGTCTGGCCGACAAGCGCGTCGCCATCATCGGCACCGGCGCGACGGCCATCCAGTGCGTCCCGCATCTCGGCGCCGCCGCGAAGCAGCTCTACGTGTTCCAGCGCACGCCGTCGACCGTGGACGTGCGGGGCAACGCGCCGACCGACGTCGAATGGGCGCGATCCCTCGAGCCCGGCTGGCACAAGCACCGCATGGAGAACTTCAACGCGCTGGTCTCCGGCGTGCCGCAGCCCGAGGACCTCGTCGACGACGGCTGGACCGACCTGATCGGCAAGACCGTGAACCTGTTGAAGAAGGCCAGCAGCGCGGACGGCGACGGCGAGCTGGACATCGGCGGCCTCCTCGAGACCGCGAACTTCGAGAAGATGGAGGAGCTCCGCGCCCGGGTAGACGAGCTCGTCGACGACCCGGAGACCGCCGAGAAGCTGAAGCCCTACTACAAGATGTTCTGCAAGCGGCCCTGCTTCAACGACGACTACCTGCCGACCTTCAATCGGCCGAACGTCCAGCTCGTCGACACCGACGGCAAGGGGGTCGACCGGATCACGCCGAAGGGACTCGTCGTCGCCGGCACCGAGTACGAGGTCGACTGCATCATCTTCGCGACGGGCTTCGAGGTCGGGACCGAGTACGCGCGACGCTGCGGCTACGAGATCGTGGGTCGATCGGGCAAGACCCTGTCCGACCATTGGAAGGACGGCATGCGCACGATGCACGGCATCCTGTCCCGCGACTTCCCGAACTGCTTCATCATGAGCCAGACCCAGGGCGGCTTCACGGCGAACTTTCCGCACCTGCTCGAAGAGCTCTCGACGCACCTCTCGTACCTGCTCGACCACGCTCGCGAGAACGGCCACACGGTGATCGAGCCGAGCCAAGCCGCCGAGGACGCGTGGGTCGCGGAGATCGTCGAGAAGTCCGCGCTGGCCACCGGCGTGATCGGCGGTCCGGACTGCACCCCGGGCTACTACAACAACGAAGGCAAGGAGAACCCGCTGGCAGCGCAGAATGCGCCCTACGGTGGGGGCTCGATCGCGTTCTTCTCGCTGCTCGCGAAGTGGCGCGAGACCGGGGCCTTCGAGGGACTCGAATTCAGCGCCTAGTCGTGCGACCTGGGCGCTCGGAGGAAAACGCGATGTCCACGTTCGATCGATCGGAAGTCGAAGAGGCCTATCAGAACTTCGTCGCGGTCGGCGATTCCGGCAACTGGAGCGCCTGGGCCGATCTCCACAGCGAAGACGGTGTCTGGGTCGAGCACCACCTCGGGACCCTCGTCGGGCGCGAGGCGATTCGCGAGAAGATCCTCGAGGTGATGAAGCCCGTGCCGATGATGATCTTCCCCGTCGAGTGGCACGTGATCGAGGGCAACCGCGTCGTCTACTACCCGTGGCAGGTGATGCCCGATCCCAAGGGCGGGGACGAGGACTACCGCTTCAGCTGCGTCACGATCCTCGAATACGCCGGCGACGGCCTCTTCTCCTATCAGGAGGACCTGTACAACCCGCGCGAGGGCGAGCAGGTCATGAAGCGCTGGATGGAGGCGGGCGGGAAGTTCGCGGCGTGACAGCGCGGGCGACCCTCGCCCTGGTGGCTGCGCTCGCGACCAGCTGCGGCAGCGACGCCCCGGGCGTCGGCGATCGGCCGACCCGGGCGCGCGCCCAGGACGGACGCTTCGTGTCCTGGGTCGAGCATCGCATCGACGACTCGAAGCTCGCCGGCGTGCGGCTTCGCGGCGCGGACGGGCTCGCGATCGCCGATCTCGACGGCGACGGCTTCGAAGACCTCGTGGTCATGCACGAAGACAGCGACCACGTGCGGCTCTCCTTCGGGACCGGCGACCCGGACGTGTGGGCGTCGGTCACCCTCGCGAGCGGAAGTCTCGTCGCGGAGGTCGAGGATCCGGCCCTGGTCGACCTCGACGCGGACGGGGATCTCGACCTCGTCGTCGCGTGCGAGGACGCTCACCTCGCCTACTTCGAGAATCCCGGCGGAGCGCAGGCGCGGGCGGTCGACGCGTGGCGATCGGTGATCCCCACCGCTACGCGCGGGCGCGGCTCGTGGATCCGCGTGTACGCCGCCAATGTCGATGCCGACCCGATGCCCGAGATCGTCGCGACGAACAAGTCGATCCCGATGCCCAGCGGCAAGGGATCGATGGACGTGCCGAAGACCCCGGTGTCGATCTTCGACATCGAAGGCAACCCGCTCGATCCCGACGCTTGGCGCGAAACGAAGCTCGCCGAGTACACCGTTCCGGTGAACGGGCGACCGATCGACCTCGACGGCGATGGCGACCTGGACGTGATCGCGGGCTCCCGGGGCGAGTCGCGCATGGTCGTGCACGAGAACCGTGGGGGCGCCTGGATCGCTCACCCGATCGTGCGCGCGAATCCGCCGCTCCTTCCCCTGCCTACGCTTCCCAAGTCGATGTCCGCGTTCGACCTCGCCTTCGCCGATCTGAACGCGGACGGTCGCCTGGACGTGGTCGTCAACGACACGACCTGGAGCGTCGTCTGGCTCGAGCAGCCCGAACGTCTCGACGCGCCCTGGACCGCGCATCGCATCGGCTGGGTCGCGCCGGATTCGCCGAGTGGCCTCACCCTCGTCGACATCGACGGGGATGGCCGACTCGACCTCCTCTCCGGCGGCTACAGCGAGGACCCGCGCGAAACCGAGACTTCCGATCCGGGCTTCCTGCATCGTGGCGGCGGTATCTGGTGGTTCGCTCAGCCCGAGGATCCGACGCAGACCTGGACCCGCCACGACGTCTCCCGTCGTGTGCGCGGCATGTACGACGTCTTCGTCCCGCGCGACCTCGATGGAGACGGTCTCGTCGACTTCATCGGCACCCGCGGCAACAGCGGTGCCCTCGATGGTGTGTTCTGGCTCCAGCAGCGCCGAACGGAGACGCCCGTGACCGTCTTCCAGTCCGCGTGGGAAAGCGACAGCCGGCAGCTCCCGCCGTCCTTTCGTTAGGCGCGAGGTCGACGGCGCGCCGACATCACCGCCAGTCCGAGCCCGACGAGGAGCCCCGTTCCGGGCTCAGGAATCGCAGCAAGCATCCCGTCCGCGAGGATCGAGTTGAGCTCCGTCGATGGATGCACGGTATCGAAGAACGCGAAGTTCGAGCACGCAGGGGGCGAACCCTGGGTGAGACACGACCCCGTCACGTTGATGCCCGCCGGCAGTCCGTAAAGCGCGGGGTTCAGCTGCACGTCATCGAAGAGCGAGATCACGTCGAGCGTGTGGACGCTGGGATCGAGGACGGCGAAGAGCTGGCCGCTCAGATTCTGCGAGAACGCGCGGCCGTGAACCGGAGCGCCACCACCGAGGAGCAACGTCTCGGGAATGCTGCCGACGTCGCCGACGCCGTTCACCAGGATGTGCTGCGCGCCGGCGGACTGGAGGGCCGTCACCTGCGCAGTGATCGCGCCGAGCACGGCGTCGATCACCTGTTGGTCCGTCTGCGTCGCCGTTCCGGCTTCGACGGCCTGAACGTGGTCGCGAACGTCATTGCCACCGATGTTGATCACGTAGAGCGCGTTCGCGTCCGCGACACCGGAGACGTCCAACATGAACTGGCCGACCTGGAGCGACAGGTCCGGGAGCGAGCCGCCCAGGGCGCGGGCGCCGCCGTACGAGTAGTTGGTGCCGCCCTCGGTGGTTGCGACCGAGTTCCCCCCGGACACGGCCTGGTTCACGAAGTCTGCCGCGTTCGGGCCGTTCGTGAAGCGGCCATCGAAGTAGCCGAAGGACGCCGGAGCCGGATCACACGGGATCGCCCCGCCATTGATCAGACAGGGGGTCGCGCTGGGGCCGCCGAGCGCGTTCTGCGTGTTGCCGGCGTCGACGATGCTGTCCCCGAAGACGAAGACCTGGCTGAGCGAGCCGATCGGAACGGCGAGCGCCGGCGAAGCGACGAGACCGAGTAGCACGAAAAAAGTGACGAGGGCGAGGAACGCCCGACCGCCGTCATGCGATCGCATGAGGACACCTCCCAGGGATCGTCGAAGCGTTGAAAACACCTCGACCTCAGTTATCTCTACCATCTGCGGCCCTCCCGCCTCAAGCGTGGAGTTCCCCTCGACTACGACCGCGCGTCAGTTTCTGGGCGAAGACTCGTTCGCGTCGCCGCGCGCTACGCTGCGCCCGCCGGGGGATCCGCGATCGACCGATCCGTTCCCCGCCAACGTGTACCCCGCTGGAGATCACCATGACCGCCCGTCTGCGCCGCTCTCACATCGCCTCGCCGCTACGCGCACTGGTCGCCGCGACGATCCTTGGCTGTGCCCCCTTCGGCACCAACGAGGATGAGGCCGCGCCGGCCGGAGGCGTGGCGGCGGTCGATTCGAATCGCCTCGTCGAGGCGGAGCGCGAACCCGGGAGCTGGATGAGCCACGGCCGGACCTACGCCGAGCAGCGTCACAGCCCCCTCGCCGCGATCGACACCGACAACGTCGGCCAGCTCGGGCTCGCCTGGTCGTACCCCCTCGAGACCGAGCGCGGGATCGAGGCGACGTCGATCGTCGTCGACGGTGTGATGTACGCGACCTCCGCCTGGTCGATCGTCCACGCCCTCGACGCACGAACCGGCGAGAAGCTCTGGAGCTACGACCCGCAGGTCGCGAAGGACAAGTCGAAGCACGCGTGCTGCGACGTCGTGAATCGCGGCGTCGCCGTCTGGAAGGGGCGCGTCTACTTCGGGGCCCTGGACGGTCGGCTGATCGCCCTCGACGCCGCGACCGGCGAGGTCGTCTGGTCGGTCGCGACGGTCGATCCGAAGCTCCCCTACACGATCACCGGCGCGCCGCGCGTGATTCGGGACAAGGTCCTGATCGGCAACGGCGGCGCCGAGTACGGCGTGCGCGGCTTCGTCTCCGCCTACGACGCCGACAGCGGCGAGCTCGTCTGGCGCTTCTATACCGTCCCCGGCAACCCGGCCAGCGGCTTCGAGAACGAGGCCATGGAGATGGCCGCGAAGACCTGGAACGGCGAGTGGTGGGCCCTCGGCGGCGGCGGCGGAACCGTCTGGGACTCGATGGCCCACGACCCGGAGCTCGACCTCCTCTATATCGGCGTCGGTAACGGCACGCCCTGGAACCAGACGATCCGATCGCCGGGCGGCGGCGACAACCTCTTCCTCTCTTCGATCGTCGCGCTCCGACCCGACACCGGCGAATACGTCTGGCACTACCAGACGACCCCGGGCGAGACCTGGGACTACACCGCGACACAACACATCATCCTCGCCGACCTCGAGATCGAGGGCCGCGCGCGCAAGGTTCTCATGCAGGCGCCGAAGAACGGCTTCTTCTACGTGATCGATCGCGAGACCGGCGAGCTGCTGTCCGCCGAGAAGTTCATGGGCGCGACCTGGGCGAGCCACGTCGACATGGCGACGGGCCGCCCCGTCGAGACGGAGAACGCGCGCTACCTCGACGGTCCGCAGACGATCTGGCCTTCGTATCTCGGTGGCCACAACTGGCATCCGATGTCGTTCAACCCGGCGACGGGTCTCGTCTACATCCCCGTGCTCGACTTCCCCGCGAACTACGGTCCGCCCGAAGAGTTCGGCTTCGAGTACCGGCCCGGCGTCCCGAACCTCGGCATCGACGGCATCACCGGATCGCTGCCCGACGACCAGGCCGAGCGGGACGCCTACGGCGCCCTCGTGAAGGGACGCCTCCTCGCCTGGGATCCCGTGGAACAAAAGGAAGCCTGGCGCGTCGAACACGCGGGCACCTGGAACGGCGGTACCCTCACGACCGCCGGCAACCTCGTCTTCCAGGGCACCTCGGACGGCGAGTTCGTGGCGTTTGGAGCCGACGATGGCCAGCGCCTCTGGTCCTTCCCGGCGCAGACCGGGATCGTCGCTCCCGCCATGACCTACGAGGCGGGCGGCGAGCAGTACGTGTCCGTCAATGCCGGCTGGGGCGGTGCCTTCGCGCTGGTCTTCGGCGAGTTCGTTCGCGCCGAGAGCATGCCGAACGTGAGCCGCGTGTTGACGTTCAAGCTCGGCGCCGACGGCTCGCTGCCCGAGGTCGACTGGCAGAAGCACGTGGTCTTCGATCCGCCGGAGCAGACCGCGTCCGCCGAGACGATCCGCGCCGGCTACAGCCTCTACCAGGACATCTGCCTCGGGTGTCACGGCCTGAACGCGGTGTCGGGCATGTTGATTCCGGACCTGCGCGGCTCGGCCTACATCCATGACCAGACCGCCTTCGACTCGGTCGTCCTCGACGGGGCCCTCCGCGCCAACGGAATGGCGGCCTTCGGCGAGCAGATCTCCAAGGAAGAGAGCGCGTCGCTTCGGGCGTACGTGATCGACCAGGCCTGGCGCGCGAAGAAGCTCGCGGACGCGTCGCCTTGATCGAGGAAGGCATGCCGATCGTGGTCCCGCGCGGCACGGTCGTCGGGTAGACCGTGTCGAACCCGACGATCGACCTCGAGCAGCGGCGACGATTCGACGCTGCGGAGAAGACCCGCGTGCACGAGTCGCCCCTCGCGCGTCCGGCCCTACGGCCGACGGAGGCCAGCCTGCGCGCCCACTTCGCGAGCCGTGTCGGCCGCGAGGTCCGGGAGCTCGAGAACCCGCACGTCGAGCCGAAGGTGACCGACGAAGAGCGCGCAAAGGCGACCCCCGCGTCCGTGCTGCTCGCGATCGTGCTCAGGGAGACGGAGCCGACCCTGCTGATCACACAGCGCCATCACGGCATCTCGTTCCCCGGCCACTGGGTCTTCCCGGGCGGCCGCGCGGACCAGGGCGACGCGACGCCGATCGAAACCGCCATCCGAGAAGCGGAAGAGGAGATCGGGCTCGATCCGAGCGGCGTCGAGGTCCTCGGGCGGCTGGGCGACTACGTGAGCCACAGCGGCTTCCGCGTGGTTCCGACCATCGCCCTGGTTCAGCCGCCCGTCGATCTGCGGCCGCAACCCGGCGAGGTCGAGGCGATCGCCGAGATCCCCCTCGCCTCCCTCACCCGCCCCGAGAACTACTTCTTCTTCCGCTTCCGTGAGCGCCAGAATCGCGCGCACTTCGCCCTCGACTTCCCCGACGATCCGGAGCGGGACGGCATCCTGCTCACCGGCGTCACCGTCTCGATCGCCATCGGCTTCTACGGCGAGCTCCTGCGCGGCCTCGCGAACGGCGCGTAACCCTGGGCCGGATGCGCGCGTACTACGCCCCATGATCGAGCTGCCCCGCGTGAATCCCGTCGGTGTGTCAGAGATCCCGGACGAGTTCGTCCGAACACCGCGACGTCACCCACTCTCGAGCCGCGTCCTCGCCGGCGTGCTCGCGGTGACGTTCACCGCCGTCGTCCTCGCGACCGGAGTCATGAGCCTCGCGACCTGGTGTCTCACGAGCGATGCGGGTGCGCCCTACCCGTTCTGGACGCCCTGAACGCCGACGCCGCCCACGACCGGCGCTAGGGTCTCTCGATGCGCGAGGCTCTCCGGGACCACAAAGGTGTCGACGATCTCGACCGATTGCTGCGCGACGGGTGGGTCGTCCTCCCGGGCGTCCTCGATTCCACCGAGGTCGGCCGGCTCCGCGCAGCCCTCGACCCCGTGCTCGTCGCGAACGGCCGAGGCCGAACCGACTTCGAAGGCCGGTCGACCGAGCGTGTCTACGCGCTCCTCGGGAAGTGCCCCGAAGTCGCGGCGCTCGCCGAGCATCCGCGCGTGCTCGCGCTGGGTGACGCGCTCATGGAACCGTCGTATCTCCTGTCGAGCGTGCAGGCCGTCCGGATCCACGCCGGGGAGTCCGCGCAGCCCCTTCACGCGGACGACGATCCGGGCACCGTCGGTCGGCCTCGCCGACTCCACGGTTTCAGCGTGATGTGGGCGCTCACCGATTTCACCGAAGCGAACGGCGCGACGCGCCTCGTCCCGGGAAGTCATCGCAAAGAAGAGAACACGCCCCCCGCCGAGGCGGCGGCGATCTCCGCGACCATGCACGCTGGATCCGCCCTCGTCTATCTGGGCGGCATCGAGCACGGGGGCGGGGCCCACACGGGCGGACCCGCCCGGCTCGGCGTGTCCATCATCTATTGCCAGCCCTGGCTCCGTCAGTTCGAGAATCTGATGATGGCGGTGCCTCCCGCTACCGCGAGCGCGCTTCCCCGTCGCGTACAGGAAATGCTCGGATACAAGCTGCTCCACGGAGTATGGGGCAGCGTCGACGGGCGTGATCCGATGAGACTCCTCGATCGAACCTAGCAGCCCGTCATCGTCCGAATGGACCATCCCATCCGGCACGAGACGTGTCGGATCGCCCATTCGAGCCACGACCTCCGTGCGGTGGTCATTCGATTCGAGGATCGAATTCATGGCCGCCATCTATGTTAATTTGCCTCTGCGCCCGAGCCGGAGGAGAAGCGTCATGCCGTGGTGGGGATGGGTCACCGTTGGTGCGCTGTTGCTGGTCGCCGAGGCTGCGGTCGTCGACCTCGAGTTCTATCTCGTGTTTCTCGGGATCTCTGCGCTGCTGACGGGGCTTTCCGTGCTAGGCGGCGTCGCCCTTCCCGTCTGGGGTCAGTGGCTGCTCTTCGCGGGGCTTTCCGGCGCCTCCTTCGTATTCTTCCGCCGAGCCCTCTACGACCGGATCCGCCCGCCCCTCGAAGACAGGATCGGCGAGGGCGTCGACGGCGAGCGTGCGATCGCCAGCGAGGACATCGCGCCCGGCGAGCGGGATTCCACATTCTCATCCCCTTCATCGAGCGGATCGCCTACAAGCATTCGTTGAAGGAGATGGCCGTCGACATCCCCGAACAGATCTGCATCACGAAGGACAACGTCCAGGTCGGCGTCGACGGCGTGCTCTACCTGCAGATCCTGGACCCCGAGCGCGCCTCGTACGGAATCACGGACTACATCTTCGCGATCAGCCAGCTCGCTCAGACGACCTTGCGGAGCGAGATCGGAAAGATCGATCTCGACCGCACGTTCGAAGCGCGCGGTCATTCTCGAGTCCGAAGGCGTGCGCGACGCCGACATCAACCACGCCGAGGGCCAGAAGCAGAAGGTCATCAAGGAGTCCGAGGCAAAGCGCGAACAGCAGATCAACGAGGCGCAGGGCGAGGCCGCCGCGATCGAAGCAGTCGCGATGGCGACGGCCGCCGGCCTCCGCGAGGTCGCGTCCGCGGTGGAGGCGCCTGGCGGCCGAGACGCGATGCAGCTGCGTGTCGCGGAGCAGTACGTCGCGCAGTTCGGAGAGCTGGCGAAGGAAGGCAACAGCCTCGTGATCCCGGCGAATCTGTCGGACGTCGCCTCGATGCTCGCGATGGCGACACGGATCGTGAAGGACGGACACGTTCCGCCCTCGCGCCCGACGCCCTCCGCACCGGTGCGGCCGGTCGACTGAGATGGTCGGCGCTGCGCGCCTCTCGAAGCGCCCTTTTGGGGCGCGTCTTGCGCTGAGGGCTCCGGTGGGGTCGGCGCTGCGCGCCTCTCGACGCGCCCTTTTGGGGCGCGTCTTGCGCTGAGGGCTCCGGTGGGGTCGGCGGGGGCGCTTTTGCTGAGGGCTCCCGCGCAGGCCGATGGAGAGGGCTAGGACCGCAAGATGTTCTCGTTCGAGGCGATCGAGGCGCCGGACTTCTTGTAGCTCTCGCGGCGCTCCTTGCTCCAGGAGTCGATCTCGTCCTTCGGGACGCCGTAGGCGAGACCGCGTTCGACGCCCGGTCGCGCGCGCACGCGATCGATCCAGGCCATCACGTTCGAGTTGCCCGTGATGTCGACCTTGCTCCATTTGTAGCCACGCAGCCAGGGATAGGTCGCGATGTCGGCGATCGTGAGATCGTCCCCGCAGATGTAGTCGCGCCCTTCGAGCCGACGATCGAGCACCGCGGCGAGGCGTAGCGCCTCGTTGCCGAAGCGTTCGAGCGAGTGTGCCTTGGCGGCGTCGTCGACTTCGGGCATGTAGCGCGTATACGACAGCTTGTTGCCGAAAATCGGGCCGACCCCCGCCGCCTGCCAGTAGAGCCAGGGCAGGATGTCCCAACGCGCGTCGCCCTCCGGAAAGAGCGGCGTCGGAAATTTCTCGCCGAGATACTGCAGGATCGCGCAGCTCTCGAAGAGCGTGCGATCGCCGTCGACGAGCCCGGGGATCTTCTGGTTCGGGCTCACCCGCGTGAACGCTTCGCCGAACTGCTCGCCGTCCGCGAGGGAGATCGTCTGGACCTTCACGTCGCCAACGTCGATCCCCTCCTCGCGCAGCTCTTCGAGCATGATCGTGACCTTCCAACCGTTGGGGGTCGGCGAGGTCAGGAGTTCGAGGGCCACGGCGCGATCCTCCCGGTGTGAGCGCATCGATCAGCGTGCGCCAGAAGCCCGCGGCCGACAAGCTTTCGTCCGAATCGGCTAGTCCGATCGGACGATCGCGATCCCCCGGGCGGCACCTAGTCTGCCTGCGCTGCCGCGGCCGGGACTGGGCGCTGCGCGCGATACGTCCGAGTGGACGCAGCGCGCGTGGTCCCCGGCCGCGGTACGCCACGGGCGCGGTCGGTCGGTCGCCAGCGGGCGGACTCGATCCAGGCGACCGATCCGTCTCGCGGCGAGGGACCGATCAGTCTCCGGCGGGCGGACTCGCCCCGGGCGACGAACCGTCGCCGCGGGGTCCGCGACCGCGTCCGCGGCCGCCGCGACGGCGACGTCTCCGCGCGCCGGTCTTCGCCGGCTTCGACGGGCCGCCGCCCTCGGAGGAGCCACCCTGGGCCTTGCCTCCCCGGTTGCCGCCGCCGTTGCCACCGCCCTCGCCGCCCTGCGCCTGCGCTCCGCCTGAGCGCCGTCGCTGTCCGCTGCGACGACGCCGGCGACGTCCGGGCCGACCCTCCGGCCGGCCGCCTTCGGCGCCCGCAGGCGCCGCGCCGTTGGCCACTGCTTCGTCCGCGTCTCCGCGTCCGGATCGGTCGTTCGGGTTGCGCCGGCGTCCGCGTCCGCCGCGCGTTCGGCGACCGCCCCGCTTCTTCTTCGAAGCCCGCTTCTTCTTCGCGGCCTTCTTCTTGCGGATCGGATCGAAGAACGACGAGGGGCGCGCAGGGGAGCGTCGACACGCGTCGCAGACCCCGCACTCCTCCTCGATCGGAATTCCGAAATACTCGCCGAAGAGCTCACCGCGACAGCGCTCGGCGATCGCATAGCGATCGATCGCGTCGAGTCGTTCGGCGTCCTGCTTCCGGAGGGTCCGGAGCTGCTCGGAGAGGCGCTTCGCCTGCTGCTTGAGCTCGTCGTGATCGACGAGCGCCTCGATCGACTTGTCCGGATGGATCGTGACGAGACCGGCCGTCTCGAACATCGCGACCACCGCCTGCGTCACGCGCTGGGCGACCCGGGCTGCCGCCGCGAGCTCGATCGAGTCGGGCTCGCGTCCTTCCTCGACGTACTCTGCGAGGGCCGCGGCGACCTGGTAGAGCTGGGTCGGACTCGTTCGACTCTGGTTGAGCAGGAACTCGTGGATGTTCCGGTCGACCATGTCGTGGAGCAGGATGCAGTTGGCGCGCTTCCCGTCACGACCGACGCGACCGGCCTCCTGGACGTACTGCTCGATCGACGCCGGCGTCTGGAAGTGCACGACGTAACGGAAGTCCTGTTTGTCGATGCCGAGACCGAAGGCGCTGGTGGCGACCATGACGTTGCGCCGACCGCGCTTCATGAACTGTTCCTGCTGCGCCTTCCGGTCGCTGCCGTTCATGCCGCCGTGATACTTGTTCGCGGGGATCTTCATCTGCTTGAGCGCGCCGTAGACCGTATCCACGTCGCGGGTGGTCGAGCAGTAGACGATGCCCGGTCGCCGGAGTCGGATGACGAGGCGGCCGAGGGCGCGCAGACGCGCGTCGCCGGCGCACTCGATGACCTCGAAGCAGAGGTTGGCGCGATGCGGGGAGGCAACGACCTCGAGGGGATCGCGCAGCCCGAGAATCCGGATCAGGTCGCCACGCACGTTCTCGGTCGCGGTCGCCGTGAGCGCCATGATGGGCGGTCGGCCGTAGCGTTCGAGGAGCGTGCCGATCCGGAGATAGGCGGGACGGAAGTCGTGTCCCCATTCGGAGGCGCAGTGGGCTTCGTCGATCGCGAAGAGCGAGATCCCGCTCTGGAAGAGCGCGACCAGCAGCTCGTCGCTCGCGAGGGACTCCGGCGTCGTCATGACGAGGAGTCGTCCGCCCTCGGAGATGCGTGCGAGGGCGGCGGCGCGGGCCTTGCCGCGGACCGTCCCGTCGAAGCGAACGACCGGGATGCCCCGCGCCTCCATGTTCTTCACCTGGTCCTCGATCAGCGCCAGGAGCGGCGAGATCACGACGACCGGCTTCGGCATGAGCAGCGACGGGATCTGGAAGCAGGCGGACTTGCCGTAGCCCGTCGGCAGGACCACGAGGGCATCGCCGCCGTCGAGCGCGTGCTCGATCACTTCCTGCTGCTCGGGATAGAGCCTCTCGACGCCGAAGAAGCGGGCCGCGTCCTCGATCGTCTCCGGGGGCCAGACCGGTTCGGGCTCCGGCTCGGGCTCCGCGGCCTCGGCGTCACGCTTCGACGATCGACTCGTGCCGAAATCATCATCGTCGTCGTCGTCGAGATCGAAGACGCTGAAGGTCTCGAGGTCTTCGTCGTCGGACAGCGCGAGGATCGACATCGGCGTGTCGTCGTCCTCGTCCGGGAACGTGAGCTGGGCGGGCTCGGGCTCTTCGGCCGCTTCCGGTTCGGGGCCGTCCGCTGCCGCGAGGATCGCGTCGGCGGCGCGCTCGAGCTCTTCGGCAGCGTCAGTCGCTTCGACTTCGTCGGGCGTCTCTTCCTGAACGGGCGGCGCGGACACGTCCACCGCTTCGGGCGCGACGTCGACGTCGGCCTCGATGCTCGCCGTCTTACGGGTCGCGCTCTTCGCCGCCGCCTTCCTGGCGACGGTCTTGCGAGCGGCGGCCTTCTTCTTCGCGGCCTTCTTGGCCGCGGATTTCTTGGCGGCGTTCTTCGCAGCGCCCTTCTTGGCCGAGGCCTTCTTCGCCGCCTTCTTCTTCGCGGCAGCCTTCTTCTTCGCGGCCTTCTTGGCGGGCGCAGCCTTCGTCGATCGGGCAGTCAACGATCGTTCCTCGCTTGGCGCGACGCGGTCCTCGACGGGCGGATCTCGCCCGAAGCGTGCAACCACGACCCCCGCCCACACCTCCGGAGCCGTGTCTGGTCGATGCACCGACGTTCGGAGTCCGGTGCCGGCCCAGCGGCGGCCCTGCTCAGCGGGAGCAGGAGGCGGAACGGGCGACCAGGGACAAGGGCGGCGGCGGATGGAAGGTCCGGCCCCAGAGAACAAGCGCCCCCGGTCGAGGGGAATTCTAGTCGGTCCTACGCCGGTTTGCAGCCGAAAGTGCGAATTCCCCGCCAAGCCCCTGAAACGGGTGGGAAAATTCCGCCGCCCGCGCCTCGATCGGCCACTCTTACCCACATTCGCGGCCGTTCCGCGTCTTGCAGCCGTCGCTTCGCGGCTGTACCAACCGGTTCAAATGCCTGAAGAGAACACGCGAGAGCGCATCCTCGCCAGCGTCGTCGACACGCTGGCCCGCTCGGGCATGGCCGGCACGGGACTGCGTGATCTCGCGAGCGCCGCCGGGGTGAGCCACCGCACCCTCCTCTATCACTTCGGCTCCCGCGACGCGCTCGTGCTCGAAGCGCTGCGTGAGCTGCGCGACCGGCAGTTCGCGCAGCTCACCCACACCCTCGGCAATCCCGGCGCGACTCCGCCGCCCCAGGACCTGGCCCGAGGCGTCTGGAAGAACATCAGCGCGAGCGAGTCGTCGGACTGGTTCAAGCTCTTCTTCGAGGCCTACGTCGCTTCCCTTCGTGCACCCGACGCCTACGAGGAATTCCTCGACGGCGTGGTACATCGCTGGGTCGGACTGATCGACGCGATCTTCGAAGAGCAGTGGCCGCACCTCGAAAACGACGAAGCCGGAACGTTGCTCCTCGCCGCGCTGCGCGGACTCCACCTCGACCTGCTCGCGACGGGCGACCGAGCGCGCGTGGAGCGCGCTCTCGAGACGTTGCTGCGTTTCTTCGCGCCTCCCGCGCCGACCGAGGGCGAACGCAGTCGATGACCTTCGAGATCGACCACGTCGTCTTCGCCGCGTCGGACCTCGAAGGCGCTTGCGAGGAATTCGAAACGCGCACCGGTGTCCGCCCCCACCCCGGCGGCCCCCACGTTGGGATGGGCACGCGGAACGCGCTCGCGAGTCTGGGGACCGGCACCTACCTCGAGCTGATCGCCCCGGATCCGGACACGGCCGGACCGGAAAATCTCGGCGGCGCGTTGGCTCGCCTCGACGCGACGATCCTCTTTGCCTGGGCCCTGCGCTCGAAAGACCTGCCCGGGCTCGCCGCCGATCTCGGGCGACTGGGCCTCGAGACGACTCGGATTCGAGCGGTGTCGCGGGAGACGCCCGACGGTGAGCGCCTGAGCTGGGATCTGATGGGTCTCAGCGGCGTGGGCGGTGCCTGGCCCTTCTTCATCGACTGGCGCGACGCGCCGCATCCGTCGCTCGGTGCACCCGCCGCGGGAGAGCGCCTTCGCCTCGAAGTTTCACTCCCCGTCGACGACGTCGCACGAATCCCCTTCGCGAACGTGAGCGGACTGGCTCTCACCGCCGGCCCTCCGAGCATGACCGCAGTCTTCGACACGAAGGCCGGCGAGTTCCGCCAATTCGCCGAGGACCCTACCGGATTCTTCCGCTAGACAGCGACGCGGGGACATCGCGGCGCGCTACCCGAAGGACGCCTAATGGTCGGAGACGCTCGCGTTCACCCGGTCGTCGCGGATGCCCCGCTCGATCAGGAGCGGCTCCAGGGCTTGCCACGCCTTCGGCGTGTCCAGCAGCGGAATCTTCGGATAGAGGTGGTGGATGATGTGGAACTCCATCCACAGCGAACCCACCCTTCCGACCGGAGACTTCCAGAAGCGCGTGTCGCGGTAGCGCCCGCGCTCGACCATCGGGTGGTGCGGGGCCCAGCTGAGGAAGGTCACCAGGTAGATGAAGCCGAGATGCCGCGGCAGCCACCAGAGCAGGCACGCTTCGATCGCGAAGCCGGACCAGGCGAGGACCGCGAGCACCGCGAAATGCGTCGTGCGCAGGATCGCCGCCTCGACGAGCGCTCGATCGCGACCCGGATCGTCGGTCTCGCGCATCGCCCTCGCGTAGCCGCCTTCGCTTCCGGGTTGCCGCTCGCGCAACGAGTTGTACGCGCCCTTCCACCAGGTTTCCCCGCGGCTCGAGATGTCCGGATCGCGCTCCGGATCGTTCGCGTAGGCGTGATGGCGACGGTGGGTGATCCAGCCGACGCGATACGGGAACACGAGCGGGATCGTCGAAACGTGTCCGACGACGTCGTTCAGCCAGCGGAGCTTCGTGCCCTCCGCTCCGATGATCGAGTGCTGCGCCTCGTGGGACGGCAGATAGGCGAGGGAGCAGTTGACCAGCGCGATCAGGAAACCAACCCAGAGCGGCAGGATGCCGAGGAACACGAGGGGCCAGAGCGACAGCCACACGAGGAAGTTGCCGATCCCCCAGGCGACCATCTCCCACGGCACGCGGCCGAGGTACGCCTTGGCGATCTCGCGCTCTTCACGCGTCAATTCACGGTCGCTGCGTCCGTTCGTTTCGACGGCGGCGCTCATACCCAGCTCCTCCGAGCCTTGGCGACGAGGCCCCCGGCGACTCCGACCATCAGGCCGACGGCGATCGGCGGCCAACCGAAGGGCGCCGGCACACCGGTCGCCTCCATCGTCTGCGCGATCAGCGGCGCGAGAAAGCCCACGCCAAAGAGCACTGCTCCCCAGTCGTTGAGCGACCGCAAGACTTCCATCCATTTCATGAGGCTCTCCTCTCGTCGTCGTCGCCCTCGGCACCCCCCGGCAGAGCCGTGGTGCGCGTGCGGTCGACGATCAGATCCAGGACGTCGTCCGCAAGAGCGTCGACGTCCGCCGCGTCGATCAGCGAGGACCAGCTCCCGTCGGAGAAGACCGACGCGGCGCCCATCGCCCCCGCGACGCTGAACGCGACGAGCGCCTCCGGCGACGCTTCGGGGTGCCAGCCCGATTGCTGCGCCCGGGCGGCACCGTCTCGGAGCGTCGTGAACCACTCGGACTCGAGCGTGCGCAGCTCGTCGTCGCGGATCGCGCGCACTTCGGGGTGGTTCATCGCGCGGAAGAACGCGGCGTCCTCGCGTGCGAAGCGCACGTAGCTTCGACCGAGAGCGCGATAGCGTGCGACCGGATCCGCCCCGGCGGCGTCCGCGCCGTCGTTCATGGCGTCGACCGCGCGGCGGAAGCCCTCCTTCGCGAGCTCACCGACGAGGGCTGCGCGATCGGGGAAGTGCCGACGGGGCGCCGCGTGCGACACCTCGAGGTCGCGCGCGAGCCCGCGCAGGCTGAGGCCCTCGAGCCCGTGCTCCGCGATCACTTCGGCCGCCCGCTCGAGCAGCGCCTGCTTCAGATTGCCGTGGTGGTACGCCATGTTTTCGGCGTCAACATATGCCAATCGGATGAGAGTTGTCAATGACAACATCGACCGGGCGTCGCAGGAATTCGCGTCGGGGCGCGACAGCCGTCGCGTATGCTGGCCCCATGCGCCTGCTCCACCTGCTCCACCTGCTCCCGCTCGCTGTCGCGCTCCTGGTGTTGCTCACGCCACTGGCTGCGACGGCCGGCCCGGCGAGCGTCTACCACAGCCCCGCGGACGACGGTGTCCCTGCGGTGGGACTTCCGATCGAGCCGGGCGTCCCGATGGTCACGCTCTTCCTCTACGTCGACGGCGGCCCAGCCATGACGACGACGGGGACGCCGTGTGTCGACGGGGACGGCGACGAGCTCTGCGCCTGGACCTTCACGCTCGTCTCGGGCGGCGATGCGACGATCCAGGCGTTCGTCCCCGATCCGGGCGTCGACGTCGTCTCGCGAGACGACGCCGGAGAGTTCGCCGTGATCGGCGGGGATGCGGTCAACGGCGTAGCCGGCCCGATCCGGGTGGGCGCCCTCGACCTGACGGTGTCGAGCACTAGCTGGAATCTCTCGCGCAGCGTCGGCAGCAGCATCGACGCCGGCTTCGATCTCTCGGCCCTCGGCAGCCAGCTGATCGCGGCCCCGGAGCCGTCGGGACTCGCGACCTGGGCTGCGGGCCTCGCGGCGCTCGGCGCCCTCGCCCGTCGGCGCGAGCGCCGGGCAGGCGCAAGGGCGCGAACGATCGCGATCGCCGCCCTCTCGACAGCGCTCTTCGCGGCGTGCGTCGCGTCGGCACAGGATGCCGACGGGGACGGCGAGCCGGACGCGACCGACAATTGCGTCCACACCCCCAACGCCGACCAGCTCGACGTCGGCGGCCTCGGCGGACCGTTCGGCGATGGCATAGGCGATGCCTGCCAATGTGGCGACCTCAACGACGACGGCATCGTCGACCTCCTCGACGCGGCGCTCTACCAGCGCGGACTCGCCGGCGTGCTGCCCGTCGCTCTCCCCGAGGACAAGTGCAGCGTGATCGGCGGCCGCCTGGACTGCGAGCCCAACGACCGCCAGGCGCTCCGCGAAGCGCTCATCGGTGCGGGACCCGGCCTCGCCCAGGTCTGCCAGGCCGATCAGCTCGTGCCGCCGCCCCCGACCCGGATCGTCGCCGCAGGTGACAGCATCACCCAGGGCTTCGCGGCGGACTGCACCTGCAACGCGGGAATCTTCGGGCTGCTCTGTCTCCTCTGCCCGGCCGGCGGCGACCAACCCGAACACTCCTGGTTCGACGGCGGGAGTCTCACGAGCAGCTTCTACGACTTCTACGGCGGGCCGGCCTCCGGGATCACATCGAGTCGGGTCTCCGTCTCCGGAGCCGAGATGACCTCCGGCGCCGACCGCTTCGCCAATCAGGTCGACGACATCCTGCTGCTGTCGCCGATCCCGGATCTCGTCGTCGTCGAGCTCGGCGGCAACGACGTCTGCAATCGCGACTGCGTCGACCCGGGGAGCTGCGGGAACCCACTCTACGACGACGCGACCTGGACCGCGGCGATCGAAGCCGGGCTCGACAAGCTCGTCGGGTTCGGTCACCCGACGTCGCTCCCGACGGACGCCACCGTGTACCTCCTCGGCGTCCCCCGCGTCCAGGACCTCTACGCCGCCGGTGTCGCCAAACAGACGGGGACCAGCAGCATCGACTGCGACTCCTTCCGCGACACCTTCAACGTGTGCGAGGTCGCGACGCTGGACGCGGTGATCAACGGTGAGGAGCTGCCGACGCGCCTGGCGGCGATCTCGACGCGCGTGGCCCGATACAACGAGATCCTGCGCGACCTGGCCCTCGCGTACACGTCGAACGCGAACGGTCGGAACCCGAACGGGATCGAGGTCGTCGCGGACTACGTGAACGAGACGCTCCCGTCCACAGGCACGACGGCGTTCGGCGCGAACGAGATCAACGGCGGCGATTGTTTCCACCCCTCGCTCTCGGGCCAGGGGCTGCTCTCGTCGGGTGCCTGGTTCTCGAACCCGCGTTAGTCGGCGTCGCCGCGAATCCGGTACTCCCAGCTGTGGGGCCGTCCGCGTCGCATGATCAGGATCTCCACGACGTCGCCGGCGGCGAAGGCGTCGAGGAAGCCGTCGTGGGCGACCGTCACGAACGCACCGTTCACGGCGACGAGCACGTCACCGGGCTCCAGCCCGAGGCGCTCGAGGAAGGGCTGCGTCGCTCCGTCGCGCACCTTGAGGAGGCGTTCTCCCGAGAACTCTCCCCGCGTCGGGCGGAGTTGCGCCTCGATCTCCTGACGCTCGGCGAGGGCCACGTCGACCTCGTCGCGCCCGAGCGAGATCACTCGTTCGGGCTCGGCCAGGACCCCGGGCGGAATCTCCGGCAGAGGCGACACCGCAGGCTCGGAGTCGTTGAAATCGACCGCCTCGGCAACGTCGCCGGCCTCGACGACCTGAGACAGCGGGACTCCGGCCCGTTCGAGCTCGCCCCGCACGATCGCGTCGAGGGCAGCGAAATCGGGCCGGCCGGCCACGTATCGACCGTTGACGAAGATCGTGGGCGCGCGCCGGACACCGATCTCCCGCGCCAACGCGAGGTCGTGATCGATCGCACCGTCGATCTCGGCGTCGTCGAGGCACGTCCGGAACGCACGCGGCTCGAGCCCGATGGTCGCCGCGAGCTCACGCACGGCCTCATCGGACTGGTCGGGCTGCGCACCGAGGAGCACGTCGTCGAAGTCGTCGAATCGCCCCTGGGCCTCGGCGCAGAGCGCCGCGCGTGCCGCGACCCGCGCGTGGCGATGATAGGCGAGCGGATGCTGACGAACGGCGAGGCGCAACCGTTCGCCGTGGACGTCTCGCAGCCGAACGAGCTCGGGCTGGAGACGGCGGACATGGGACGAGGCGTAGTCGGCGAAGACCGTGAGCGTGATCGGCGCGGCAGGAGAGCCCACGAGGATCGCGCCTTCGACGGGCAACGCGAACCGCGGAGGCTCGGGTGGGTCGAGGTGCCATTCGACCCGCTCTTCCCAGGTCGGGGAGTCGGGGGAAGGCCCGTCCGGACCCAACGCGCTGCGCACGAGGGATTCGAGGCGCCGACGACGCGCCTCCCAGGTCGCGAGCGCGAGGTCATGGAGCTCGATCCGGAGCGGCGCGTCGACCGATTCCAGCGTGATCGGCTCGCCGTCGACCGTCGCCGCGATCGCCACCGGATCAGAAAGGACGTGCGGATCGGGGTTGGCCCCGTCTCCTCGCTCGCACGCGAGCACGACGAGCAGCGACAGCGCGACCCGAGCAAGTAGTCGAACGCGAAGCCGCCGGGCGCGCGAACGCATCACGCGGCCCGCGGCGTGCCGACCAGATAGCCAATACCGACCGGCATCCCTGGCATCCCGATCTCCCCGATCTCCCACTCGAAGTCGTCGCCCCCTTCGAGCCCGTCGATCAGGGCGCTCAGCTCGGCCTCCGAGTAGACCCGCAGGCAGGAGACCAGCCCGTCCCACATGACGAAGAGGGGAATCACCGGGACGAGATAGGTCAGCGGGACCCAGGCCCAGCGGAAAGGGCGCAGAAACGGCAGGACCAGCATCACCGGGATGAACACGAGCAGCATGCCGAGGATCTGGGCCGGGTGGCGGCCGACCATCTCGAACACGGCGATCGGCTGTCGCGCATCGACCGCGCACTGAAGAATCCTACCGGCCGCCTCCGGACGGAAGTGGTGGAGCGCATTCGTCAGCGTCCGCAGCCCCGGGCGTTCGGCGCCGACGCGCGTTGCATCGGTCGGCGTCGCGATCGCCTCGATTCGCCCCTCCGATTCACGACAGGCCCGTTCGAAGGATTCGGCGTTCGGGTAGAGGTCGGTGAGCGTCGCCTTCGCGTCGCGCCCCTCGCTGGCGAGGACGTCGACGACGTCCGGGATCGGTCCGGACCCGCCGGAGCAGAGGTCGACGATCCGATCGATCCCGCTCTGGTCGAGCACTTCCGCGATCTTCGGCACGATCGCGGCCGCCTGACCCGACTTGCCCATCATGAAGCGGAGATAGGCGGTCCCCGCGTCGCGGATCACGTCGGGGAACCAGGCCTGGTCTTCGAGCTCGAAGAGATGGATGCGCCCCAAGGCCGATGCCCTCCTGCGTGGCGCGCCGCGAGCGGTCGCGGGATCACGCTAGCATCGGGCACGGGAGCCGATCCGCAACGATCCGGCGCACCACGAACCCCGCGCGAGCCCACGTCGCCGAAGACAACCGGGAGACCCGATCCATGCGCCTCGCAACGCCCCGCGTGCCCCCGCTCTCCGACGACGAGATGCCTGCCGATCTGCGCGAGCGCTTCGGCGACGGCCCGCTGCTGAACATCTTTCGCACCCTCGCCCACCACCCCGACCTGTTCAAGCGATGGCTGGTCTTCGGAAACCACGTGCTGGGCAAGAGCACCCTGCCGGCCCGCGAGCGCGAGATCGCGATCCTCCGTGTCGGACATCTCCGGAACTCGGGCTACGAGTGGACGCAGCACGTCCGGATCGCCCTCGACTGTGGCCTCTCCGAAGAGGAGATCCGTCGCATCCGAATCGGGCCCGACGCGTCCGAGTGGACCGACGCCGAGCGCGCAATCCTGCAGGCGACGGACGAGCTGGTCGAGGACGCGTTCGTCTCCGACGCGACCTGGAAGGCGCTGACCGAGCACTTCGACACGCAGCAGTCGATCGACCTCGTGTTCGCGGTCGGCCAGTACAACCTGGTCTCGATGGCGCTGAACACCCTGGGCGTGCAGGTCGAGGAAGAGAACCTGCGCTTCGCGCTCGACGATTAGTCCGCTCTGCTACTCGTCGGCTCTGCTACGCGCCGCGTCGCAGCCCGTGGACGCCAGGAACGCGTCGAGCTCCGGCGCCGCGCCGACGGGCGGCAGCTTGCCTCGGAGGATCCCGAGCGTGAGCGCCGGATATTTGAAGGTGCGCTGATAGTAGAGCCGCCCGTCCATCTCGAGCTCGGTCTGGGCCTCGCCGGCCGCGTTCGCGCGTTCGTTGGCCAGGTCCCAGGCGAGGAAGCGCGGGCCCACCTCGCGCGCAAAGATCGGCTCGAGGGTCGGACGCAGCGTATCGAGTGTCTCGAAGGCGCCTTCGACTTTGGGCTCGAGCATGCGCTCGATCCAGGCCACGACCGCGGGCCCGTGCTCGCGCAGGTGTTCGCCGCAGGTCGGGTCGAGGAAGGCCTGATGGAGCTGGCCCCAGAGTCCGAAGTCGCCGAACGCGGGGCGGCCGCCGAACACATAGGCTCGTGTCGAGAGATGCGCCTCGAGCATCTCGACGAGGTTCGCCCAGGATTCGACGAGCAGCGGTGCGTTGTTCGCGTTCGCGCCGGCGAACGCCATGCCCGGGATCATCCGGCGGACGACGAAGCGCGCCATCACCGGCGCGAAGATCCGCAGCGGGTGTCCCCCGAGCATGCCCTTCGCGAGGGTCCGACTGCGTGCCTTCTGATCCAGCGGGTAGCCCCAGCGGTGGTGGAACATCAGCTTGTTCCCCCACTCGTCCCCGTATTCCTCGAGGACGTCCGAGAGCGCACGCAGCGCGGGATCCTCCGGATGGAACGACGGCTCCGGAAATTCGCGTTCGAGCCGCTCGAGGATCGGCGTCGAGTCCTGGATCGCCTCGCCGTCGGGCAGGAAGACCAGCGGGATCAACTGCACCTTGGCGTGCGCCTGGAAGAGTGCGTCGTTCGCCAGACAACGATCGACCCACTCGTGCGGCACGCCCTTGAATCGCATCGCCGAGCGGGCCTTCATCGAGTACCCGGATTCCGGGCGCCCCATGATCACGTAGTGCTCACCGTCGCCGATCGTCAATCGCGCAGATCCACCGGGAGACTCGCCAGCCGATTCCAACCGGGAAGGCGCACGCGCTCGAGGCGATCGGTCGCGAGCGAGAGGTTCGGATAGCGATCGAAGAGCATCGAGAGCGCCATCCGCGTCTCCATCAGCGCGAGGGGCCGACCGAGACAGAAATGGGTGCCGAAGCTGAACCCGAGGTGCGGGTTCGGGTCGCGCGCGACGTCGAGCGCGTCGGGATCATCGAACACGAGCGGATCGCGGTTCGCCGCACCGAAGACCGGCATGACCGCGGTGCCCTTCGGAATCTCGAATTCGCCCAGCATCAGGTCTTCGGACGCGTAGTTCGGCTTCGTCCCATCGACGGGACCGCAGAACCGAACGAGTTCCTCGGCGGCGGTCTCCCAGGACGCCTCGCCGGCGCGAAGTCGAGCGAGCTGGTCCGGGTGTTCGATGAGCGCGACGGCACCGTTCGCGATCTGGTGGACCGTCGTCTCGAAGCCCGCCACGATCAGCAGGAAGGCCATCGCGAGGAGCTCGTCCTCGGACAATCGGTCGCCATCCTCTTCGGCTTCGATCAATGCGGTCAGCAGGTCGTCTCCGGGGGTCGCCTTCTTCTTCGCGATCAGCCCACGCAGGAAGCCCGCGACCTTGCGCAGGTCCCAGACCAACGTGCGCACGAGACTGAACCCCGAGAGGCCGTCCGTCAGGACCCGCATGCCTTGCTCGAACTCGCGCATCTCGTCGTCTTCGATCCCCATCATCGCCGCGATCACGCGGGTCGGGACGTCGCGCGCATAGGTCGTCACGAGGTCGACGGTCCCGGCCCCGTCGAGGGCCTTCAGCCGATCGCCGCAGAGGGACTCGACCTGCGACTCCAGCTTCGTGACCGACCGGGAAGTGAAGGCCTTGTTCACGAGGGAGCGATGGCGCTGGTGCTCCTCTCCATCCTCGAAGATCATGCTCTTCGAGAGCGCAGCGATCGACTTCGGGAGCGGAAACGGGAGGGGGCTCGCGTCGCTCTTGCCCCGGGCGCGACCGCGATTGCGGATGAACCGGGGATCGGTCAAGAGCTCTCGGCACTCGGCGTGACGCGACACGATCTTCAGCTTGATCAAGCTGATCTTCGCATCTCGGACCGCGGGCCCCTCGAGCAAGGCGTGGTAGGACGCGACCCGGTCTTCGCAGAACGCGGGGCTGATGAGGTCGACCGGCCGGGTCGGATCGAAAGGCGCGGCGAGAACGGGAGCGGCGGCCATATCCGGTTGCCTCCAGGATTCCCGGAAGGATAACGCTCCGATCAGCCGCCGCGCGGATCGAAGAGCACCTTCACGTCCGCCGCCGCACCGCCCGCCAGCTCGTCGAAGGCTGCCACCAATGCCTCGGGGCCGACCTTTCGGGTGTGGAGATCTCCGCGCACCCGGCCGTCGACCATCATCGCCATCGCCCGCTCGAACTCGGTGTGGTGATACGCGATCGACCAATCCATGCGGATCTCCTTCGAGAGGATGATCCCGGGCGTGATCAGCGCGTCACGATCCGACAGGCCGATGATCATGAGGGCCCCGCCGCGCCGCGCGAAGTTCGCGGCGGTCTGGATCGTCTCGGGTCGACCGACGCATTCGAAGACCGTATCAGCGCCGAGGCCCTTGGTCCCGTCACGCACGAGGGTCTCCGCGGCCTCGCCCGGCGCGACGACGTGGGTCGCGCCGAGGGTCTTCGCGAGCTCCGCGCGCGCCGGCGCGCCCTCGATGCAGACGAGGGTGCCGGCGCCGGCCGCCCTCGCCCACTGCAACGTGAAGAGACCGATCGGGCCCGCGCCCTGCACGACCGTGTAGTCACCGAGCCGCAGTCGGCTCCGACGTACGCCGTGATAGGCGACGGTCGCCGGCTCCACCTGCGCCGCCGCTTCGTCCGAGAGCGCGTCCGGGACGAGCGCGACGCGCCCTTCGCTCACCGCGATCGACGATGCGTACCCGCCGTGGAGCGATCCGCAGGGGTCGCCGCCGCCGAGGGAGTTCATCGCCGGGAGGCAGAACGCTTCGTGGCCGGCGCGACACTCGCTACACGCGCCGCAGGGCGGCAGGATCGAGACGCAGACGCGATCGCCCTCGCGAACGCGCGAGACCCCGGCGCCTGCCTTGCTGACGACGCCGCCCCACTCGTGCCCGCAGAGGGCCTCGGGATAGGGCCCACCGTGTTGATAGGCGTGGATGTCCGTCCCGCAGATCCCGCAGTAGGCGACATCGACGACGATCCCGCTCGCGCCGACGGGATCCGGCTCGTCGTACTCGCGCCACTCGAGGACGCCTTCCCTGCTGATGATTCCTGCTCTCATCGATCGCGTCCTCCGTCGGCGTCGCCGATCGCCTCGCGCGCCTTCAGGACGGGCACGGGGAAGGGCTGGCCCCACACGAGATTGATCAGGAACGAACCGTTGAACACGCCCTGGCCGTATTGGAGCACGACGCCTGCCTCGGCGCGAAGCGAGCCCGTCATCTCCGCGATCAGGGTCCCGCCGAGCTGGGTGTAGTCCGAGAGGCCGTAGAGCGGATCGCCTCGCAGCGCGCCGAACTCGTCTCCATCGAAATACGAAGCGTGGTACCGGAGCCCGACGCGATCCCAGGGCTGCGTCTCGAGGCTGATCTCGGCTTCCCAGCCCCGGCCGGTCGAGAAGTTCCCGTTCCGGCCGTCGTCGAGCACGTGGAAGTAGTGGCCGCCGATGCGCAGGTCTTCGATCCACGTGGCACCGAAGGGCTCGGCGCACCCCCAGGTCGCGCCGCCCACGAACGCGAGGTTGTGTTCGACCCGCTTGGTGTTGTTCTGCTGCCCGCCGACGTGGGACCAGAAGACCTGTCCATCGACGTGCAGCCCGCCGAAGGGCCGCAGCTGCCCGGCGAGGCCCATCTCGAACTCCTCGGGTCGGATACTGGTCTCCCGGATGCGCCAGTTGATCCAGGTGTCGAGCTTGAGCACCTCGCGGTCGACACGCACCTGGAAGCCCTGCTCGGTGCCCTGTAGCCGATGCGTGTCGTCGAGCACGGCGTCGTGGATCCAGTGCGTCGGCAGGATGGACCCACCGACCAGGAACACGTCGTCGACCGGCTCGGCGATGAGACGAACGATCGGCTCGGCGATGTCGAGCTCACTGTCGTCCCCGAAGTCGTGTCCGAGGAAGCCCCCGAGCTCGATCGTGACCGCTTCCGAGGCGCGGTATCGAAAACGTGCCGGCGTCAGAAAGCCGATGAACGTGCGGCCGCGCACGGTGTCGATCTTCTCGATGTTCTCCATGAAGACCGCGAGCTCCGGCACGAACTCGACGGTCCCGACGGGGGGATGACCCTGGTCGGGGGTGCCGCTCGCGTAGCCGATGTTGCGACCGACGACGCTGCTGTCCTCGAGGTGCGAGTACAGCTCGGCGGTGGCGGTCGTCGCCGTGCAGGTCGCGACGATCACGACGAGCCAAGCCGCGACCGGGATTCGAGGGCGTCCCCGCTCGTGTCCTCGACTCGGCATCGCGCGCGCTCCTGGCGTCGAGCGTCGACGGGGGCGCGCTCGCGTGGTGGCATCGTGGGGGTACGGGACGGGTAGCACGACCCTGCGTCCACGCGACGAGCGAGGGACCGGCGCTACGCTCGCCCGGCCCGATCCACCCGACCGGAAGGAACCTCATGCCCAGACTCTTCGTCCACGGCAACCCCGAATCCCCCGCGCTCTGGCGTCCGCTCCTCGACGCGCTTCGCGCACGAGGCGAAGACGATCTCGAAGCGCTCGCCCCGCCCGGCTTCGGCGCGCCAGTTCCCGACGGTTTCGCGGCGACGCGCGAGGCTTATCGCGATTGGCTGGTCGGCGAGATCGAGGCCCGCGGTGGCGCCGCGGATCTCGTCGGCCACGACTGGGGCGCGGGACACGTGCTCGGCGTGCTGGCCGAGCGTCCAGACCTCGTACGGAGCTGGGCGGTGGACTCCGTGGGTCTCGTCCACCCCGACTACGTATGGCACGAGCTCGCGCAGGCGTGGCAGACCCCGATCGTCGGCGAAGATGCCGTCGCCGCGATGCTGGACGCGCCCCTCGAGCAGCGGATCGAGACGGTCACCTCGTTCGGGATCCCGGAAGACGTCGCGCGCGAGCTCGCGGCGGCGCAGGGGGCGGACATGGCACGCTGCGTCCTCGCCCTCTACCGCTCCGCCGCGCAGCCCGTCATGAAGCAGCTCGGCGAGAAGCTCACGGCGTCGCCGCGTCGACCGGGGCACGTCTTCGTAGCAACCGCGGATCCCTTCTGCGGAACGCCGGAGATGTGCGAAGCCGTGGCGAGCTCCGTCGGGGCCTCGACCACGACGCTCGCGGACCGCTCGCACTGGTGGATGTTCGAAGACCTCGATCCGATCGTGGACGCACTGACCGCCCATTGGCAATCCGCCTAGCAGCCCATCCTCGGGCAATCGGGCGGACCGCGACCTAACGCGCGGCGGCCGGCACTCCTGACGCCTATCCTCGCAACCGAAATCCGTCCGGAGGTCCGATGTCCCGCTCGCGCTTGCTCTGCGTCATCCTGACCACGCTGTTCGCGCTCGCCTGCGACCCGATCGTGATGATCCCGGGCGGAGCCCTGTCCGGCACGGAACGTCCGGTCCCCGACAGTTGGGCGTTCACCGACGACGTCGACACGGTTCAGCTCGAGACCCGACCGAGCGACCCCTACTCGGTGAACATCTGGTGCGTCGCGATCGAGAGCGCGCTCTACGTGGGCGGGGCCCGCGAGAGCGCATGGACACAGCACGTCGTCGCCGATCCGAACGTCCGTCTGCGGGTCGGGGAGGACCTCTACGCGCTCCGCGCGACCGAGGCGACGAGCGACGCGGAGGCCGAGGCCTTCATGAAGGCCGCCTTCGCGAAGTACGAGACCGAGATCGACCCGGAGCTCCGGGCCGAGGCAATCCTGTTCCGGCTCGAGCCGCGCGTCTGACCGCGTCGGCGCGTCAGGCGCGCCAGGCGCGTCAGTCGATTCCGTTGAAGTCGGCGGCCGAGTGGCGCTCCGGGACGCGAAGCTCCTCGGGTCCCCACATGCGGTTCACGCGCTGGCCGCGCTTCACGGCGGGCCGCTCGACGATCATCCGTGCCCAGCGTCCGACGTGCTCATAGGACGCGACGTCGAGGAACTTCTCCGCCTCGTAGAGGTTGTTCAGGATCAGCCCACCGAACCACGGGCAGATCGCCATGTCGGCGATCGTGTACTCGTCGCCGATCACGTACTCGCGATCCGCCAGGTTTCGATCGAGCACGTCGAGGAGGCGCTTGACCTCCATCGCATAGCGGTTGATCGGGTACTCCCACTTCTCCGGCGCGTACGCGTAGAAGTGGCCGAAGCCGCCGCCCAGGAAGGGCGTGCTGCCCATTTGCCAGAAGAGCCAGGACATCGTCTCGGCACGCTTCGACGGATCCGTCGGCAGGAACTCGCCGAACTTCTCGGCCAGATAGACGAGGATCGCGCCCGACTCGAAGATGCGCGTCGGCGGCGAGGTCGAGTGGTCGACCATGGCGGGGATCTTCGAGTTCGGGTTCGCCGCGACGAACCCGCTCGAGAACTGCTTGCCCTCCTGGATGTTGACCAGGTAGGCGTCGTACTCCGCGCCGGTGTGTCCGAGCTCGAGCAGCTCCTCGAGCATGACCGTCACCTTGACGCCGTTCGGGGTCGCGAGGGAATGCAGCTGCAGGTCGTGCTCGCCGCGGGGCAGGTCCTCTTCGTGGGTCGCGCCGGCGATCGGCCGGTTGATGCTCGCGAAGCGGCCTCCGCTCTCTTTGTCCCAGGTCCAGACTTCGGGGGGCGTGTACGAGTCGCTCATCAGGGGGGGCCTCTCTCGGGATGGTTGTCGCGAAGGCGCGGGCGTCGCGCGGGAAGATACCGCGCGACGATCGGACGCGCCGTCGGCGTCGGCGACGCAGCTAGGCGTCGAGGGCGAAGACCCGACGCGCGTTCCCGGCGAGGAAGAGCGCCTGGACCTCGTCGTCCAGCCCGAGCTCGTGGAGGCCCGCCAAGGCCTTCGCCGGTTGGATCATCGGGTAATTCGTCCCGAAGAGGATCTTCTCGCGCCCGTTCGTCTTCATGAAGTCGACGAGCTGCGGCGGATAGCGGCGGACGGTGTAGGCGGAGGTGTCGATGAAGACGCGCTCGTGCTTCGTCGCGACCGCGATCGCTTCGTCGGTCCAGGGGTAGCCGATGTGGCCACCGACGATCGTCAGCTCCGGAAAGTCGAGGGCCACCTGATCGAGGTAGAAGGGGCGACCGACCTCGGAGGGCATGAGCGGACCGGTATGGCCGATCTGCGTGCAGAACGGGACCCCCAGGTCTGCGCAGGCGACGTAGACCGGGTAGAAGCGGCGGTCCGTCGGCGGCACCTCCCAGAGCCAGGGCAGGACCCGGATCGCCCTGAAGCCGAGCTCGTTCACGCAGCGGCGGATCTCGGCGACCGCTTCCATCGGCTTCGAGAGGTCGACCGAGCCGACGCCGACGAGTCGACCCTTCGACTCCGCGACGAAGGACGCGACCTCGTCGTTCGAGATCATCACGTTTCGCGGCGCGTACCACGCGCTCACCAGCGAAGTCGTGACGCCGCCGGCGTCCATCGCCGCCAGCGTCATCGAAACCGGGATCTCCACGTTCGGATCCGGATCGGGCATCTTCGTCCAGCGACGCAGCGAGGCGAAGATCGGGTCGGCGAGGTGTCGCGCGGTCGGGTGTTGGGCCCAGGCGTCGATGATCTCCACGGGTCTCTCCTCTGTGGCGGGCACGCTAGCAAGCGCCTCGCGCCACCTCCGACGCCAGGATCGCGATGTCGTCCCGCGCCTCGCGCACCACGCGCGTCATCGTGATGTAGCCGTGGGGCATCTCGGGCTGATGCACGCGTCGAACCGGCACGCCTTCCTTTTCGAGTCGGTCCGCGTAGGCGATCCCCTCGTCCCGGAGTACGTCGAAGCCGGCGGTGAACACGATCGCGCGCGCGACGCCCTCGAGCGTCGTTGCATGGAGCGGCGACAGCGAGGGATTCGTCGGCTCGGTCCCGCCCGCGATGTAGGCGGCGAAGCACGCGTCACAGTCCTTCTGCGACAGGCCGTAGCCCGCTGCGAAGGCCACCTGCGACGGACGGTCGCGGCGCGCGACATCGACGCACGGATAGATGAGCCCTTGAAGCCCGACCCGGCCCGCACCCGACTCGCGGTCGTGCAAGGCGACGACCGCTGCCAGGTTGCCTCCGGCGCTGTCGCCGGCGACCGCGATCGGCCCCGGCCGCGCGCCGAGGGAGGCTGCCGCCGCGTGCGCCCACGCGACCGCGAAGTCCGCGTCCTCGACCGCCGCGGGAAAGGGATGCTCCGGGGCCATTCGGTAGTCGACGCTGATCACGATGGCGGGGGCCTGGGCGGCGACGCCCCGGGTGACGGCTTCCGTGTAGTCCGGGCTGCCCATCACGAAGCCGCCGCCATGGAAGTAGACGAGGAGCGGAAGCGGCCCGGCGGCCTTCGGCGTATAGACGCGGACGGGCAGCGGCCCACCCGGTCCATCGAGGGTTCGGTCCTCGATCTTGCCGTCGAAGGCATCGAGCTTCGAGAGCGGCGCGGTCTCGCGAATGAACGCCTCGCGGATACCCGCGTTCGCCGCTTCGTCGACCATGGCGTCGGCGTCGAGGACGCCCTCGGCGCGCTTGCCGCCGAAGCGCCTCATCAGGCCGAAATAGAGCGCGAAGCGACGCTTCAGTCGACCGTGCGGCGTGCGGGACCAGAGTTCCGCCAGGGCGACGAGGCCCAGCGCGAGGGCGGCGAGGAGAGACGCGAAGATCGTCATGACCGGAGCGTATCACCGCAGGGCGCCCGATCCGCCGACGGCGAGTCGCGCTCGTCCGGCCCCGCCACGCGCCTTCCCGCTTCCGCTCCCCCGCCGTCCTCGTTACGCTCCTTGTTCGCGCGCTCGTCCCCCGAGCGCGGCGTGGAGGACCCCCCGCATGGCGATGCAACACACTCCGCTCCTGATGGCCAAGCTGCTCGATCGCGGCGCGGTCGTCGCGCCGAACGAAGAGATCGTCACCGCCACCAACGACGGCACGCGACGACAGACCCTGCGCGAGACCCGCGACCGGGCCCACCAGCTGGCCCACGCCCTCGCCGCCGCCGGCATCGGGATCGGCGACCGCGTCGGCACGTTCATGTGGAACGGCTCGCGCCACCTCGAGGCCTATCACGCCTGCGCGGGGATGGGCGCCGTCCTCCACACGCTCAATCTGCGCCTCTCGGACAAGGACCTCGAGTACATCATCGGCCACGCGCAGGACAAGGTGATCATCGCCGACGCCGACACGCTCCCCCTGCTCGCGCCGCTGGTCGGGCGGATGCCCTCGGTCGAGCGCGTGATCGTCGCGACCGAAGCCGGCTTCGAAGGCTGGGAGACGACTCTCCCCGATCCGATCGACTACGAAGCGTTCATCGAAGGCCAACCGACCGCCTACGACTGGCCGACCCTCGACGAGAATGCTCCGCTCGGGCTCTGCTACACGAGCGGCACGACCGGCAACCCGAAGGGCGTCGAGTACGAGCACCGCTCCCAGTACCTGCACACGCTCACCCAGTGCATGACCGACTCGATGAGCCTGTCGGCGACGGACACGCTGTGTGGGATCGTCCCGATGTTCCACGCGATGGGCTGGGGTCTGCCGTGGTCGGCGACGATGCTCGGCTGCAAGCAGATCATGCCGCATCGCTTCATGGATCCCGGCCGACTCCTCCAACTGATGGTCGACGAAGAGGTCACCCTCTCCGCGGGCGTGCCGACGATCTGGCAGGGGATCAAGTCGATCTACGAGGCGAACCCCGACGCCTACGATCTCTCGAAGCTGACGCGCCTGACGTGTGGCGGCTCGGCGCCGCCGCCGTCGTTGATCCGCTGGTATGCGGACACCCTGGGCGTCGAGATGATCCAGGGCTGGGGCATGACGGAGACGTCGCCGCTCGTGACGCTCTCGCGACGGGTCATGAAGCGCTCGCAACACGCCCTCACCGACGACCAGCAATTCGAGAACGTCGCCAAGCAAGGCCAGATCATGCCGGGCATCGACGTCGAGATCTTCGACGAAGACGGCAATGCCCTCCCCCACGATGGGGAGTCGATCGGCGAAATCATGGTCCGCGGACCGTGGATCTGCTCCGAGTACTACCACGATCCGCAGCCCGAGAAGTTCAACGGCGAGTGGCTGATCACCGGTGACGTCGGCAAGATCGATCCCGAGGAGTATCTGATCCTCTCGGATCGCTCGAAGGATCTCGTGAAGAGCGGCGGCGAGTGGATCTCATCCGTCGACCTCGAGAATCACATCGTCGCGCTCGACGGCGTCGCCCAGGCCTGCGTCGTCGCGCAACCGCATCCGAAGTGGGACGAGCGGCCGGTGGCCCTCGTCGTGCTGGCTCCGGGCGCGGAGGTCTCCGGCGACACGATCCTCGAACACTGCGCCAAGGCCTACGCCAAGTGGCAGCTTCCGGACGACGTCCTCTACGTCGACACGATCCCGCTCACGTCGACCGGCAAGATGGACAAGAAGGTCGTCCGCGCCGATCTCGCCGACCAGGGCTACCAGCTTCCCGACCTGCGCTGACGCGCCGGCTCACGCTTCCCATCCAGACTCATACCCAACCCACCCAGGAGAACTCCATGTCCATTTCCTTCTACGACGCGAGCGTCGGCAGCTACCTCCAGATCCTCGAAGGCACCGCCGGCGTCCTCGAGATCGGCAAGACCCACGCGAACGAGACCGGCCTCGACCTGCAGGAGATCGTCCTGACGCACCTGCGCGACGACATGATGCCCTTCCACTTCCAGGTCGTGTCGACGGCGCATCATTCCTTCGGCGCGATCCAGGGAATCCAGAAAGGCGAGTTCAGCCCGCCCTCCTTCGACCTCGACCTCGACTACGCGGGTCTCCAGGGTCTGATCGAGGAAGCGCGCACCGGCCTCTCGGGACTCGATCGCGCCGACGTCGATGCGCTCGCCGACGGCAACCTCACGTTCAAGCTCGGCAAGAACGAGATCCCCTTCACGGCGAAGAACTTCATCCTGTCCTTCTCCCTGCCGAACTTCTATTTCCACGCGACGACGACCTACGACATCCTGCGTCAGGCGGGCGCGCCGATCGGCAAGATGGCGTTCCTGGGGCAGATGAAGGCCGGCGTCTGACGCGGCGGGTTCGCAACATCGAGCCGATGAGACGTTTACTTCTGCTCGCGGTGACAGCAATCGCGGTCGCGCTCGCCCCGATCGCGATGACCGAGCCCTCGGGCGCGACCGCCAAGGACCTCGTCGGCGTCTGGCAGCTCGATCGCGACGCCTCCGACTCCGTCGCACCCATGCTCGAGCGGATGGATGCGCCGTGGATCGCGCGCCGGATGGCGGATTCGATTTCGCCGACGATGACCGTGACGGTGCTCCCAGGCGGCGGGCTGCGGATTCGGAACGAGAATCCGATCCGGACGACCGAGCAGGAGCTGCCCCTCGACGGAGTCGCGCGCGAAGCGCGGGACGCAATGGACCGGAGGGTCGTCCGGAGCGCGTCCTGGGACAGCGGACACCTCGTGGTGACGAGCCGGAACTACGTCGAAGTGGACCGGATCGTCTCGGTCGAATCGACCTGGACGCGTTCCGGGGACACGCTCGTGATTGCAAACCGACTCGATCCGGAAGGGGATGCCCTCGTCATCCGGCGGGTCTTCCAGCGCCAGACCGAAGGCGGTCGCTGAGCGCCCGAGCCTACCACTTCAGATACTGGCGCTCCGCGAAGCCATGCATCCCCTCGATCGCGTGCTCCCGCCCTTCGATGCGGACCACGCCGTCGAAGCGGCCGAAGAGTTGCGCGAAGCGCGTCGCGGTGATCCACGCATTCCGCTCGACGCGGTAGGCGCCGAGCGGCTCGAAGCGAAGCGACACGCTGGCGTCGTGGCTCGTGATCTCCCACGGCCGGTCGAGATCGTCGTCATCGAAGTCGAACAGGACGGTGTCGACCTTCACGAGGCGGCCGTCGACCCAGAGACAGTTCTCGGTCACCCCGGTCTCGTTCACGCCCGAAGACAGGTTGAACCCGAGCGCCTCCCCCGAAGGCAAGCGACCGCTCAGACAGGCCCAGTTCCAATACGTCTCCGGTCGCAGATAGCCCGCGGTGAAGTCGTGGTGCGCGAACGCTCCGAGCTCCGCGAGATCGAACGTGCCGAGTCGGCCGCTCGCGCGGCCGCGCGCCGGCACCCCCGCCACCTTCTGCGCGTACGTCCACCCTGTCGCCCCGGTCTGCGTACAGATCCGCATCGGCTCGAAGGGCGGGGCATCGTCGAACTCGAGCTCGATCGAGAGCCCCGAGGCGATCTCGACCTCGAGGCGCTTCGTTCGCAGCGCGCCGTTCTCCCCGCGCCGACCGCTCATCGACACGCGTCCGTGCTTCGACTCGAATCGGCTCACGCCCTCGTCGGGATCCGGGTTGTAGCGGAAGCCGCGTCCGAGGAGCGTCTCCCGACCCCGCTTCTCCATCCGGCGATCGCGCGGATCGAAGAGATAGGCGAAGACGTTCACGAGCAAGCCCGTGTCCGCGATCGCACAGCCGACGAAGAGCTCGTCGCTCACCGCGCCCATGTACTGGAAGTGCTTGAACCCGAAGCGGCGGCGCCACCACCCGGCGCGCCCTCCGAGCGGCGTCCGCAGCTCGAACCCGTCGCGCTCGATCGCACCGACCGGGGCGTCGAGGAGTCCGAAGGGCGGGCGACCGACGGCTTTTCTCGCCACGACTAGGGCACCAGCAACTTCGCGACGAAGTCCGCGTGGGCTTCGATCGCGTCGGGCTTGGTCGGATCGAGCCCGGTCAGGCGCCGCACCTCCGGCGCGTTCGCGAAGATCAAGGATCCCGCACCGACGAGCACGTACTGGAGGTGTGCGCGCAGGTCGTCGTCGACGATCGGGCCGAGCCCCGGACCGTGCAGTTTCTCGAAGACGGGACGTAGGTGGGTGTCGACGAGCCAGTGCAATCGCTCGTCGTCGTTCTTGCCCGCCTCGAGCATGAATCGGAAGAGCTCGGGATGCGCCGCCGCAAATCGCACGAAGAGGCGGACCGCCTCCCGCGCCTGCTCCCTCGGAGGGAGGCCTTCGAGGAGCGGCTCGCGTTCCTCGACCATGCGCTGCAAATATCCGAAGAGACGATTGGCCGCCGCCCGCCAGAGCTCGTCCTTGCTCTTGAAGTGATAGGTGATGAGGCCTTGATTGGCGCCGGCCCGGGTCGCGATCTGGCGCGTGCTCGCGGCGCGGAACCCGCACTCCGCGAAGCACTCGATCGCCGCTTCGACGATCCGTTCGCGGGTCTCCTCCCGCTGCTGCGCCCGCTTGTTCATGGGGGTTATATTATTCACTTGACAAGCGAAATGCAACCCGGAAGAATCCGGGACGATCACGCGCCCATTCGACTGCCACGGAGGACCCCATGGAAAACCCCCGCCTTCCCGAGTTCGACGAGAATTCGCCGCTCCGCCCTGCCCGCTTCGGCCACCTCGTGCTCCGCAGTCCGCAGTTCGAGGAGATGGTCGCCTGGTACAAGACGTTCCTGAACGCCGAGACCCTCTATGAGACCGCGAGCGTCAACTTCCTCACCTTCGACGACGAACACCACCGACTGCTGATCGCGAAGGATCCGACCGCGAAGCCGAAGGACCCACAATCCGCCGGCCTTGCCCACTTCGCATATCTCTACGACTCGCTCGACGACCTGATGACCGCGTACGCGCGCCTCCGCGACGCCGGCGTCACCCCCGCCTACTGCGTCGACCACGGCTTCCAGTTCTCCCTCTACTACCACGACCCTGACGGGAACGAAGCCGAGATCGGCTGCGACAACTTCGGGACGCGCGAGGAGATGCAGGCCTGGTTCGACGAGGGGCACTTCGCGAAGAACGTCTTCGGACACATGTTCGACGCCGAAGCCGTCTACGAACGACACAAGGCCGGCGCGTCGCCGAAGGAGATCTTCGCTTTCACCTATCAGGGCGAGATCTCCGAAGGCGCCAAGCGGATGAGCGCCAAGTGAGCGCCCCCCGACTCGTGCCCCTGAAACCGGAGTCCCTGGATGCCGAGCAGCGCGCGCTCTACGACGCCGTGCTCGCGAGCCCGCGCGGCCAGGGACCGCTCCGACCGATGATCGTGCGCGACGACGGTTCGCTCTGCGGTCCCTTCGACGCAGCGTTGCGCAATCCGGCGGTCGGCAGCCTGCTCGAGAAGCTCGGGATGGCGCTGCGTACGGACATGGAGATCTCCGGCGCGGCGCGAGAGATGACGATCCTCGTCGTCGGACGGGCCTGGGGTGCCGCGTTCGAGTGGTGGGCGCACACGATGATCGCGAAGCGCGAGGGCGTGACCGAGGAGGAGATCGACGCGGTCGGTCACGGGCGCCGCCCGGACTTCGCCGACCCCGCCGTCGCCGCGGCCCACGACGTCACGCTCGCCCTCGTGCATCGGCGCGAGGTCGACGAAGCCACCCTCGAGCGCGCTCGGGAAGCTCTCGGCGAGCGCGGCCTCGTCGAGGTCGTGACGCTGGCCGGCTTCTACCAGATGATCTCGGGCATCCTCAACGCGTTCGAACCGCCGCCGCCGGACGGCGACTTCGAGGTCGTCGGTCCGCCCACGAAGGGAGCACGCCCCTGATGGAATTCCAGGAAGTCGTCCGAACCACCTTCGCCGCCCGCGCGTTCACCGACGAGCCCGTCGAAGACGCAGCCCTCACCCGCATCCTCGAAGATGCCCGCTTCGCCCCGAGCGGCGGCAATCGCCAACCGTGGAAAGTCGTCGTCGTGAAGGACGCCGAGAAGCGCAAGCAGATCGCCGAATGCTGTGTCCCGGTCTTCCAGCAATACCTCGCCCAGCGCATGGCCGGCGAGAACCCCTGGAACTCGATCGAGCCGACGAAGCTGACCGCGGAGGAGATCGCTGCGGCGCCCGCCGGGACCGAGATGCTCCAGGGCATCATGTCCGCGCCGGCCCTGCTCACGATCTTCGTCGACCTGCGCGAGGTCGCGTCCTTCGACTCGCTGCTCGACCGGGTCGGGGTGATCTCCGGTGCGTCGATCTACCCCTTCGTGTGGAACATCCTGCTCTCCGCGCGGAACCAGGGCTATGCGGGCACGATCACGACCTTCGCCGCCGGCGGCGAGCCCCAGATGCAGGCGCTCTTCGACATGCCGTCCTACATGGCGGCGGCCGCGGTGTTGCCGCTCGGCCGACCGGTCAAGCAGCTGACGAAGCTGCGGCGCAACGCGGTCGAAGACTTCGCGACGATCGACAGCGCGAACGGCCCGCCGCTCGGTTCGTAGTCGTCCGCGCGTCCAGGTTCCCGGCCGCGATCCCCGAGAAACGAGCATGAACAAGAGACTCGCGCCGATCAGCTCCTTTGGGATGCTCGTCCTCGTCGCAGGCGCAACGCCAGCTCCACGAGGGCCATGACAAAGGATCGCTCGCGCCTGGCAAGCGGGCCGACCTGATCGTGCTCGACCGCAACCCGCTCGAGATCGATCCGACGACCCTCCGCGAGGTGCGCGTCCTGCAGACGATCAAGGACGGCCAGGTCGTCTACGAGGCCGACCGTTAGCGCGACGCCGCGCGCAGCGGCTCGAAGAACGCGAGCACGCGCCTCGTGTATTCGCCGGGATGCACGTCGTAGATCTGCGTGTGCTCGGCGTCCGGCGCGATCCACAGTGACTTCGGTTCGCGGGCCGCGGCGAATAGTCGCTCTGACTGCGTATAGTGGATCACCGAATCCGCCGTGCCGTGCATGATCAGGAGCGGACGTGGCGCGATCCGTCCCACCACGTCGATCGGGTGCGGCGTCCCACTCTTGCCGTAGGTGCGCCAGGAGGCGGCCGTCACCAACGGCCATCGAATCGGCAGCGGCACGTCCCGCGCGCCGTATTCGAGCAGCTCCTCGATCGTCGCGAAGCGGTTCTCCGCGATCACGGCGTCGATCCCCGGATCACGCGCACCCGCGAGGATCACGCTCGCGCCGCCCTGAGAAGTGCCGAGGACGCCGACGCGCGCGAAGCCACGCTCGTTTCGCAGCCACGCGACCGCGGTCGACACGTCGCGATGTTCCCGCACGCCGAAGGAAACGCCGATCCCCTTCCCGTCCGACGCGCCCTGCTCCCGGCAGTCGAAGAGCAGGACCGGCCAGCCGGCCGCGTGGAAGAGCGGCACGTGACGCAGGTAGTCGCGCCGGTCACCTCCGCCGCCGTGCACGAGCAGGATCACGCTGCCACGGTCGTCGATCGGGGTCTCGGGTGGAACGAACCAGCCGCGCAGGGTCTGACCGTCTTCCGCCGCGAACGCCACGTCTTCGAAAGCGATCCCGAACGCGCGCGCGGGATCCGTATCCGCTCCGTTCCAGCTCTCGTTTTCGACCAACGGCAGCGTGCCGTCCGTAGAGACGCCGGCATACCAAGGTGGGTTCAGCACGTACCCGGATCCGAGCCAGCTGATGCCCCCAAGGAGCAGGACGCCGGCGAGCGCCGCGCCGCCGGCGATTCGCGGCGCGCGGGTGCGCCCCGCGGCGAGGCTCACCCTCGGCGGTTCCCGCCGCGTTCGCGCAACGCCATGTACTGCTCGCGATCGACCGGAATCCCAGGCGGGATCACATCCTCCGGCGGGGGCGCGTGATCATGGGCCTCACCCCGAATGAGCGTGAACTGCCGCTGCGCCTCGTCGGGGGTCGTCCACGTCCGCACGCACTGCGTCGACACGTAGTGCCCCGAGATCGCCCGGCGAAACCCGTCGCTCCGGTTGCGCCCGGATCCGTGCAGCAGGACCGGATGGAAGAAGAGCGTGTCGCCCGGCTCGAGCTCGATGTGCACGCGATCCGGGTGGGCGCCCACGCCCTTCGCGCCCCAGTACCCGGCATTCGCGCCTTCCCACGGCAAGGTCTCGTGGTCGATCAGGCCGCGGTCGTGGGTGCCGGGCACGACCGACAGACATCCGTTCTCGCGGGTCATGGGCTCGAGCGCCGTCTGCGCCGCGACGATCTTGTCCGCGGGGCGGAAGCCGAAGTAGACCAGGTCCTGATGGAGCGGGTGTCGCCCGTCGACGTTCGGCGGCTTGTTGATGAGCATGGTGTGGAGCGTCTGGATGTCGGGACCGATGATCTGCTCGACGATGTCGAGGATCCGGTCGTCCTTCACGTAGCCGAAGAAGACCGGGTCGCCGACGAAGTCCTGGATCTTCGCGATCTCCTCTTCCGGCGTGGCCGGCTTCACCTTGCCGTTCACGACGAGCACGTCCCGCATCACGAGCATGCCCTTGGCGGTGGGGATCGTTCCGTGGGTCACGGCCTGGAAGCGATCGCGAAGCGTTTCGACCGTGTCCATGTCGATCAGGTCGCGCCGGAGGACGTAGCCGTTCATCCAATAGGACTGGAGTTCTTCGTGAGTGAGGGGCGCCGTAGACATGCATCCTCCGATCGGACGCAACCAGGCTAGCGCTTCGATCCCCCGGCCTCCCTCCCGAGCCAACTCGAAGCAGTAGACTCCCCGTCCTGCCACGAATCCGCGGAGGACCACCGAATTCCATGACCCGCTCCCGCCACGCTCGCGCGCTTCGCCTGCTCGGGGCGCTCTTTCTCCTCGCCTGTGAGTCGCCGGAAGACCCGACCCTCTTCCCCGTCTTCGATCCCGCCACCGCGGAACCGCCCCCGCCGAAGGCCGCGACGCCGCCGTCACGAGAACGCTCCGTCTTCTTCGGCGACCTCCACATCCACACGTCGTATTCCCTCGACGCCTATAGCTTCGGCGTCCGCGCCCTGCCCGACGACGCCTATCGCTACGCGAAGGGCGGCACGATCGAACACGCGATCGGCTATCCGATCCGCCTCTCGCGTCCCCTCGACTTCGCGGCCGTCACCGATCACTCGGAGTACCTCGGCATGCTCCGCCACCTCGAGCCGGATCTCCCGGTCGACGGCGCGGTCCTCCGCGAGGCGCTCCTCGGGCGGAGCCGCTTCGAGCAGACGCGGGTCTGGATCGAGGGACTTCGATCGCTGGTCCGGCCGAAGGACGCAGGTCTGGGGGACCCCGAGGTCATGCGCTCCACCTGGGCGTCGATCGTCGATTCGGCCGCGCGTGCGAACGCCCCCGGAATCTTCACCGCCTTCATCGGCTACGAGTGGTCGAGTTTCGTCGACGCTTCGAATCTGCACCGCATCGTCGTGTACCGTGGCGACGCCGCACCGGACCTCCCGTTCAGCTCCGACGACTCCAAGGACCCCGAGGACCTCTGGGCGGCCCTCGCCGAGCAGAGCGCGCAGGGCATGGAGGCGCTCGCGATTCCGCACAACCAGAACCTCTCCGATGGTCGCATGTTCGAGACGACGACCCTCGACGGCGGGCCGATCGATGCGGACTACGCAGCGCGGCGCACGCGCTGGGAGCCGATCCACGAAATCTTCCAGGTGAAGGGCGCCTCCGAAACGCACCCGCTCTTGTCGAGCGAAGACGAGTTCGCGGCGTTCGAGATCCACGACAAGCTGATGAGCACGGAGGGGGGCCGCAGCGAACCGAAGGGCAGCTACATCCGTGATGCGCTTCGCACCGGCCTCGAGCTCCAGGTGCGCGGGGGCTACGACCCCTTCGACTTCGGCGTGATCGGCAGCAGCGACGGCCACAACGCGAGCTCGCCGATGGACGAGGACACCTTCCACGGCAAGCTCCCTTTGATGGATGGCGCGCCGGCGCTTCGGCTCGGCGAAGGCATCTGGATTCCGGACAGCATCAACCAGGCGATCACGTGGGGCTCCGGCGGGCTCGCCGCGGTCTGGGCGGAAGAGAACACGCGCGCTTCGCTCTTCGACGCGATGCGCCGACGCGAGACCTATGCGACGTCGGGGACCTGGATCACGCTTCGCTTCTTCGGCGGTTGGGACCTACCCGCTGATCTGACGGAACGCGCGGATGCAGTCAGCGTCGCGGACGCGCGGGGCGTGCCGATGGGCGCCACGCTCGAGGGCGGCGGCGCGAGCCGCCAGCTGCGTTTCGCGGTCTGGGCGCGGAAGGATCCGCAGGGCGCGAACCTCGACCGGATCCAGATCGTGAAGCTCTGGGTCGACGAGAACGGGGACAGTCACGAGCGCATCTTCGACGTCGCCGCGTCGGACGGTCGCACGCCGGATCCGGAGACGGGTCGCGTATCCGCGCTGCAGAGCACGGTCGACGTCGCGAACGCCTCCTACGAGAACTCGATTGGCGCCACGCGGCTCGGGGTGGTCTGGCAGGATCCGGCCTTCGAGACGGATCGTCCGGCGCGATACTACGCGCGGGTACTCGAGATCCCGACTCCGCGCTGGAGCACCTACGACGCGAAGGCGCTGGGCATCCCGGCGCCCGATCCGGCGGAGATCCAGGAGCGAGCGGTTTCGTCTGCGATCACGGTTCGGCCGTAGGTGGGTTGCCCGCCAACCGGAGCCCCGTCCATTCGATGCCCAATGCCTCACATGCATCGCCCAGCCCCGGATCCTCGTCGGCGTTGATCACGACTGCGCCCTCGCGCACCTCGAGCCAGCCATCCACGTGGCTCTCGATTCCGAAGTGGAAATTCGGCGCCGTGACCATCGACTGATCATCGAGCGTCCCGATGCCGACACGCGCCACGTTCGGCCCGTAGGGTGCGACGGCGTAGCGATGCATCAGCGAGCTTCCGCAGTCGGCACAGAAATGGCGTTCGAGGAGCGGCGACGCCATGTAGACGCGCGGCTCGCCGCGCGTGAAACGGAACGTCTCGGTGTCGAGGGCGACGGTCATGACCGCGACTGCGCCCGTCCAGCGCTGGCACATTCGACAGTGGCACGCGCCGGCCATCTGCGGCGGCGCCGTGGATTCGTATCGAATGGCGCCACACAAGCAGCCGCCGGTGATCGAGGTCGAGGTGGTGGTCATCTCGTGGACTCCGCGCTGGGCGTGCGTGGAGAACGTACTCGACCGCGCGCGATCAGCCGGCGATCGCCAGCGCCTCTCGCCCGAGAATCGCGTCCGCCGCCCGCTCCGCGATCATCATCACCGGCGCGAAGATGTTCGCGTTCGTGATCTTCGGCATGACCGACGCATCGACGACGCGCAGCCCGGTCGTTCCGCGAACCCGGAACGAGTCCGGCTCGACGACCGCCTGCTCGCCCGTCCCCATAGCGCAGGTACACGACGGATGCAGCGCCGTCTCACCCTCGCGCGCGACCCAATCGAGAATCTCGCTCCGCGTCGACACGGCCGGACCCGGCGAGAGCTCCCCGCCATCGAATTCCTTGAAGGCACGCTGGCCGAGCAGGTCCCGCGCGCACTCGACGGCTTCGACCCACTCGCGCTGGTCCTGCTCGCTCCGCAGGTAGTCGAAGCGGAGCGCGGGCGCCTTGGTCGGATCTGCCGACCGGATCCGCACGCTGCCCCGCGCGTCCGAGAGCATCGGACCGATGTGCAGCTGGTAGCCGTGGTCGCGGGTCACCATCGTCCCGTCGTAGCGGATCGCGAGCGGCAGGAAGTGGATCATCAGGTTCGGGTAGGGCACGCTCGAATTGCTGCGCACGAAGCCACCGGCCTCGAAGTGATTCGTCATGCCGGGCCCCGCCCCGAACAACCACTGCAGCCCGACCCACGGCCGCCAACGTCGCTTCACGTTCGGCGTCATCGAGACCGGCTGCGAGCAGGCGTGCTGCACGTAGACCTCGAGATGGTCCTGCAGGTTCTCTCCGACGCCGGGCAGGTCGCGCACGACGGGGATCCCGAGGTCGTTCAGCAGCGCCGCCGGACCGATCCCCGACACCTGCAGCATTTGCGGCGTGTTGATCGCGCCGCCACACAGGATCACCTCGTCAGCAAAGACCCGTTCGACCCGCCGCCCACGCGCGTATTCGACGCCGATCGCGCGGCTCTGGTCCCGCTCGTCGAAGAGAATACGCCGAACGAATGCGTGACTGCGCACGTCGAGGTTGCTGCGCCCGAGGGCCGGGCGCAGGTACGCGCGCGACGCGCCCCAACGCAGGCCGCGCCGGACGTTGCGATCGAAGCGGCCGAAGCCCTCCTGCCGAAGGCCGTTGACGTCATCGGTCAGCTGATGGCCCGCCTGCCCCGCCGCCTCGAAGAAGGCGTCGTGCAGCGGTCCCTCCGCTGGCCCGCGCTCCAGCACGAGCGGCCCGTCGCGGCCTCGAAGTTCGGGATCGCCATCGGCACAGGTCTCCATCCGCTTGAAATACGGAAGACAGTCCGCGTAGCTCCAGCTCTCCATGCCGGGCTCCTCCGCCCAGCCGTCGTAGTCGGCTGGGTTGCCGCGCTGGAAGATCATGCCGTTGATGCTGCTCGATCCGCCGAACAGCTTGCCACGCGCGTGATAGATGCGGCGACCCTTCATCGCGGACTCCGGCTCGGACTCATAGCCCCAGTCGTAGTGGCGATTGCCGATCGGGAAGGAGAACGCGGCCGGCATGTGCACGAACACGTCCCACCACGCGTCGCGCCGTCCCGCTTCGAGCACCAGCACCCGGCGATCGCCGTCGGCGCTGAGTCGGTTCGCGAGCGCGCAGCCCGCCGAGCCGCCGCCGACGATCAGGAAGTCGTAGTGCGTCGAGACCGCCGGGACTTCAGCCACGCGTCGCCTCGACCAGCGCGCGCACGGTGTCGCGGCCTTTCGCGTCACTCGGCGCGTCCAGTCCGAGCAGCGCCGAGAGCCAGAGCCCATCCGCGGCGAGCCGGACGAGCTCGGCCCGCTGCGGATCGATCCCATCGTCCGCCAGACGCGCATGCCACTGAGCGAATCGATCCCGAACGACTTCCAGGTGACTCGAGTCGCGACCGAGCGTCGCGAGGATCCCCGCCATCAACTGAGCAGAGTTGTCCGCCGGCTTGCCCTCGCCGGTGACCGTCGAGGCGAGATACGCGCGCGTCCAGGCGCCGCGCTTCTCGGCGTCCGGGTCCGATTCGTAGAGCGCCTCCAACGCGCGATCGAAGCCCTCGAGCATCCGCTCGCAGAGGCCGCCGACGAGCGCCTCTTTGGAGGCGAAGTGATAGAGAAGGCCGCCCTTGCTGACGCCGGCCTCCGCAGCGACGGCGTCCAGCGTCAGGGAACCGGGGCCGCCTTCGAGCAGGCGATTCTCGGCCGCGTCGAGGATGCGGTCACGCGAAGAGGAACGGGGCGACATGGCGAAAATGTACCATCCGGACGGTATAGTCAGCGACCGCCGGAAACGACTCTCAGGCCCGCGGCGCGGATGGACACAGCCCCAGACGGCTGGCAGCCTTCGCGCCACCCGACGACGGCCGAGCCGTATTCAGCTGGAGGAAAGCCCAGGTATGCCCTCCTCTCCCGACCACGAAGTGATCCTGATCGGCGCCGGCGTATCCGGCATCTATCAGATCAAGCGACTCATCGACCTCGGACTCGACGCGATCCTGCTCGAAGCCGACGAGGACCTCGGCGGCACCTGGTATCGCAATCGCTATCCCGGCTGTCGCTTCGACTCCGAGAGCTACACCTACGGCTACTCGTTCTCGCGCGAACTCCTGGACGAGTGGCATTGGAAGGAGCGCTTCTCCTCCCAGCCCGAGAACCTCAAGTACCTCAACTACGTCGCGGACAAGTTCGACCTTCGCCGACACATGCGCTTCGACTCGCGCGTGGCAAAGATGGTCTGGGACGAGAATGATCGGATCTGGACCGTCGCGCTCACGAGCGGGACATCGCTCACCGCGCGCTTCGTGATCACCGGTCTCGGCGTCCTCTCGACCCCCACCCTGCCCCGCTATGACGGCATGGACGACTTCGCGGGCGACTGCTTCCACACCTACTACTGGCCCCAGGAGCCCGTCGCCCTCGAAGGCAAGCGGGTCGGCGTGATGGGCACCGGCGCGACCGGCATCCAGGTGATTGCCGAGATCGCGGACAAGGCCGACCACCTCACGGTCTTCCAGCGCCGGCCGAACTGGAGCGTGCCCCTGGGCAACTCCGAGATCTCCGACGAAGAGATGTCGGAGATCCGCGCACGCTACGACGAGATCTTCGAGCACTGCGCGAGCACCTCCGGCGGATTCGAGCACCTCCCGGACCGGCGCGGGTTCTGGAACGTGACGCCCGAAGAGCGGCGTGCGCTCTGGGACGAGCTCTACGACGCTCCGGGCTTTGCGATCCTCGGGCGAAACTTCCCCGAGATCTTCCTGGACGAGGCTGCAAATCGGGAGCTCTCCGAGTACATCGCCGAACGCACCCTCGAGCGGATCGACGACCCGGTCGTCGCGGAAAAGCTCATCCCGAAGGACCACGGCTTCGCGCTCCAGCGGCTCCCCCTCGAGACGAACTACTTCGAGGCCTACAACCGCGACAACGTGCGACTCGTCGACCTGTCGGAGACGCCGATCGAGCGTTTCACCCGGACCGGCATCCAGACGACCGGGGAGCAACACGATCTCGACCTGATCGTGCTTGCGACGGGTTTCGATGCCATGACCGGATCCTTCGACCGGATCGACGTTCGCGGCGCGAAGGGCGCGACGCTCGCGGACAAGTGGCGCGAGGGGCCCACCACCTACTACGGCTTCATGACGAGCGGCTTTCCGAACCTCCTGATGGTCGGCGGGCCGCAGAGCGCCTCGGGCTCCACGAACTTCCCGCGCGCGATCGAGGTCGGCGTCGACTGGGTCACGGAGTTTCTCGAGCACGTGACGAAGCGCGGCATCACGCGCTTCGAGTCCGCGGAGCGTTCGGAGAAGGAATGGGAGAAGGTCGTGATCGACGCCCACGAGAAGATGCTCGCGCGTCGCAGTCGAGGTTGGTTCACCGGCTACAATTCGAACGTCGCGGGCCACGGCGAGGGCAGCCTGCGCTACGTCGCTTACTTCGGCGGCGCGCACAAGTATCGAGCGACGATCGGACGGCTCGCCGATGCCGGTTATCCCGACGTCGACATGCAGACGGGAGCCTGAGAGTGAACATCGACTATACGGACAAGACCGTGGTGATCACCGGAGCCGGTGGCGGCATCGGTCGGGCGAGCTGCCTCCTCTTCGCGCAGTCCAGCGCCAACGTAGTCGCGACCGACATCGACGAAGAGAAGCTGCAGGTGACGATCTCGCAGGTCGAGGAGAACGGCGGCACGATCGCCGGGACCGTGTGTGACGTGACCGACGCGGACCAGGCCGCGGGGGTCGTCCGATTCGCCTGCGATCGCTTCGGCGGAATCGACGTGCTCTTCAACAACGCCGGCGGCTCGTTTCCGACGCCGATGGAAGCGATCGACCGCAAGGAATACGAGCGCCTGCGCTGCCTGAACTTCGACGCCGTCTACTTTGCATCCATGGAGGCACTCCCGATCATGGTCGAAGCCGGCGGCGGCGTGATCCTTTCGACGACGAGCGGGGCCGGGACCGGCGCCGTCAAGGGGCTCGCGGTCTACGGCGCCGCGAAGGCGGGCGTGAACAGCCTCATGCGCAGCATCGCCATCGAGTACGGCTCGCGCGGAATCCGCGCGAACTCGATCGGTCCCTCCGCGGCGACTCCGGGCCTCGTCGCCTGGCTCGAGACCCTGCCCGGCGGCGTGGAAGCGCATGCAGCGAAGCAGCCGATGGGCCGACTCGGCACGTCGGAGGACATCGCATCGTTCGCCGTCCTGCTGTGTTCGGAGCAGGCCGGCTTCGTGAACGGCGCGACGATCCCGGTCGATGGCGGAATCGAAGCGAAGCTCGCGACGATCTGAGCTTCCGCCTAGACCGGCGTCATCAATCGCATGAATGGCTTGAGCACCAGGCTCCGGTAGAAATCGCCGGGGACCGGCAGCTGGCTTCCGACACCGGTCAGGTAACGGACGTGCGGCTCGTCGTAACCGACGATTCGACAGGCCGTGAGATAGGCGTTGTTGTGGGCCGGCATGATGCCGAGGCCGTTGTACGCGGCGCTCACGTGGACGTTGCCGTCGCCGATCGGGCCCGAGAACTGCTTGAAGAGGGCCGTATGACCGGTCACGCCGTGCCAGCCATGCGTCAGGCCCACGTCTGCGACCGCGGGGAAGCGCTGTTCGAAGATCCGCTGTGCGAGCGACCGCGCGCTTCCGAGATCGGGCCATACGCAGGAATCGTGGCTCGCGTAGCCGAGCACGAGCCGAACGAAGAAGTGCCCATCCGGCGTCACGCTGAAGGTCACGGGCAACGTGCTTCGTTCGAATCGCAGCATCCAACGGTCGAGACCGAAGCGCTCGAGCTCCCCCGCGTCGAGTCTCCGCGTGGCAAAGCTGTACTGGTGAACGGGGAACATCGAGTAGCGGCCGATCCCGAGCCGCGGCGTGTGTGCGTTCGTCGCGATGACGACCTGATCGGCGACCAGCTCGCCACGGGGCGTCTCGATCCGCGCCGGGCGCCCCAGCTGGACCGTGAGCGCGGGGGAGTGAGCGAAGAGCTCGGTACCGACCCCAAGCGCGGCGCGCGCATGACCGACGGCGAGCTTCGCCGGCTGAACGTGGTAGTAGCCCGGTGGCGCCACGGCCCCGGCGTAGTACTCGGTCGCTGCGCGCTCCGCGAGCTCACCGGCGCTGACGAATCGGGCGCCCGTCGGGAGGTCGGCTTGCGCGCGCTCTGCGGCGCCCGGTGAGGTCAACATCATGAGCGTCGACGCGGGGCCGAAATCGCAATCGATCTCCTCCTCCTCGATGAAGGTCCGGAGTCGGGCGAGGCCCGCGTCCGCGAGGTCCGGGTCCGATTCCCCGACGTAGCTCGCGTAGACCGCGCCCGAGTTCCGGGAGCTCGCACTCGACGCGAGGCCGTGGGACTCGAGGACGACGACCTTCCAATCCGGACGGAAGCGCTTCGCGTAGTAGGCGCAGGCGAGGCCGGTATATCCGCCACCGATGATCGCGAGGTCGACCTTCCGGTCGCCGTCGAAGCGAGGCACGTACGGCATCTCCGGCGCCGAAGCGACCCAGACGGCGTCCTCTCGCGGGTCGAGTTCGACACCACCGCGACCGGCGGCGAGGCCCGCCAGACCCGGCGCCGCCACCGCGGCCGCGCCGCCTGCGAGCAGGAACCGCCTGCGCGTGATCTCCATCTTCCCCTCCGATGAACAGCGAATGCTAAGGCTCTGGTGCCGCGACGAACGCTTCGATTTCCTCGCGATAGGCGTAGAGCCCCGGGCTGCCGCCCGTGTGCCAGAAGAGCACCGGACCGTCCGCCAACCGTCCCTCCCGCGCATCGTGCACGAGCGAAGCCATGGCCTTTCCGGTGTAGACCGGATCCAGCAGCAGCCCCTCCGTTCGAGCACAGAGACGGACGGCCTCGAGCGTCGATGCGACGGGCACGCCGTAGCCTTCGCCGAGGAAGGCCTCCTCGAACCGGAACGACGCGGCCGGACCGTCGACGTCGAGCAGCGCGCGAAGCTCGGCAACCAGCGCTTCCGTCGGGGGGCGATGCTTCGCTTCGTCCCCGGAGACGCACACGCCAGTGAGCTCGACCGCCCAGGACGCGAGCGAGGCGCCGACCGCGAGTCCCGCCAGGGTCCCACCGGTTCCCACCCCGAGATAGGCCCGGGAGAACGCGGGCGCGCCGCCTAGCATCTGTTCGGCGAGCTCGATCGCGGCGTTCACGTACCCGAGCGCACCGATCGCCGTGGATCCGCCCGGCGGATGGACGACCGCGCGGCGCCCTTCCGATTCGGCGTCCTTCAGCAGCCGCTCGACATAGCGGAGCGCCTCGGCCTCGTCGTCGACGACATGCACTTCGGCCCCGAGCAGTCGGTCGAGCAGCACATTGCCGTTGCGGTCGTAGTCCGTCCCCGATCGAGGCACCACCCGCGGCAGCACGAGTTGGCATCGCACTCCGAGCCGAGCCGCCGCAGCAGCCGTCTGGCGGGCGTGATTCGACTGCACGCCACCGATCGTGATGACCGTGTCGATCCCTTCGGCCTGCGCCGCGCCGAGCAGGAACTCGAGCTTGCGCGCCTTGTTGCCCCCGGTCGCCAGGCCCGTGCAGTCGTCGCGCTTCACCCAGATCTCGATGCCGCCGAGCGCCTCGCCGAGCCGCGGCAGCGGTTCCAGCGGCGTCGGAAGGTGGGCGAGCGAGGCTCGCGGAAACGCGTCGAGGGGTCCGGGCATGACCCGACCTATCCGTCGTTCCAGACCGACGTCGGCGGATGTCGGTCCTTCCAGGGTCGCGCGGCCTCGAGCTCGTAGGCGAGGGACAAGAGCGTCGCTTCCTGCCCCACCCCGGCTGCGAAGTGGATCCCGATCGGCATGCCGTCGTCGGCCCAGTGGAGCGGCACGGACATCGCCGGATCCCCGGAGACGTTGAACACGGTCGTGTAGCTCACGTAGCCCTGGTTCCGCCCGAGCATCTCGTCGAAGGAGATGTCGCCCGCCGGCGACAGGTACCCGATCTTCACCGCCCGCGTCGCGAGCACCGGCGAGAGCAACACGTCGAAGTCCTCGAACATCGCCCGCGTATCCCGCGCCATCCCCTCGAGATAGGCGACGGACTCCGCATGCCGCTCGTCCGTGATGCCGCGCGCGTGCTCGATGATCTGGAGGGACCAGGGCTCGAACTCTCGTTCGTCGACGGGGCGGCCAAGACTCGCTTCGGCGCGCTTCGCGATCCCGAGGATGCGCCTCGAGGTCGCGTCCATCAGCCGATTCCCCATGCCATGAACGCTGTCGGGAAAGCGTGTCTCGACGACCGTGTGTCCCAGCCCTTCGCAGAGTCGTGCCGCAGAGACCACTCCCTCACGAACCTCGTCCGAGGGCGCCACGCCGCCGACCCCGTCGAAGACGAGCCCGATCGTCAAGCGACGCTGCGCAGGCCCGGTCACCAACGGCGTCGGCGGGAGATGCGCATTCGCTCCGGTCTGCTGTGTCACGTGAAGATGCAGCGCCGAGTCGCGCACGCTGCGACTGTTCGCGCCGCGCACGCTGAAGCTCGTCGACCCCGCGCCGGCACCGACGTTGCGTCCGCGGCTCACCTTGAGACCGAACACACCGCAGTTGCAGGCCGGGATCCGGATCGAGCCGCCGCCGTCCGAGGACAACGCGATCGGCACCATCCCGGACGCGACCGCTGCGCTGGAGCCACCCGAGGAACCACCCGCGCTGTACGCGAGGTTCCACGGATTGCGCGTCGGACCATGGACTAGGGGCTCCGTCGTCGGGAGCTGGCCGTATTCGGGAGTGCTCGACTTACCGAGCGGGATCAAGCCGCTGGCGACCGCGGCCGCGGCGACCGGCCCCGTCGTCGTCGACACGTTCTCCGCGCTCATCCGCGACCCGAAGGTCGTCCGGAAGCCGGCGTAGTCGGACAGGTCCTTGATCAGGTAGGGCACACCCGCGAAGGGCTGCGCCGCATCGGACTTCTCCGCGAGCTCGAAGGCGTGGTCGTAGAACTTCGTGACGACGGCATTGATCTTCGGATCGAGCCGCTCGATGGCGTCGCGCGCCGCGGCGACGAGATCGTGCGGATGGACTTCACCGGCTCGCACCAGCCGCGACATGTCGGCCGCATCGAGCTCTCGGAACGCGAAGGTCGATTCCGCGTGCGCCCGGAACGGCATCGGAACCGCGAGTGCGGCGCCGGTGGTCGCAGCGAGCGCGAGAAATCTTCGTCGATCGAGCTCCAGGCCAGCCACCGAGTCCCCTCCCGCGATCACGAGGCTAGTCGATTTCGAGCGCGCGTGACGCTCGAGGGGTGCGCGAGCTCCGCGCCTGCCCGATTCTCATCCCGGGACGTTGAAGGGAGGCTTCGAGTGGAGAGAGACGTTGAGCCCAGGGGTCGAAGCATCTTGATCGTCGGCGGGGGCACCTCGGGCGCCGTGCTCGCCGCGCGTCTGAGTGAAGACCCCGGAATCGCGGTGACGCTCCTCGAAGCGGGCCCCGACCACGACGCCTACGACGAAGCCATGTTCGACCCGATGCGCGCCGCGGAACGTTGGCCCGGCGAGGGCGAGCACATCGTGATGCAGCGGATCACGAGCGAGACCGGCCCTGTCTCGATGATCCAGGGCCGAATCCTCGGCGGCACGTCGGCGGTGAACGGCATGGCGACGCTTCGCGGACAACCGGCCGACTACGACGCATGGGCGAAGGCGGGTCTCGAGGGCTGGGGCTGGCGCGATGTCGAGAAGACCTTCGCCGCTGCGGAGCGCGATCTCGACTTCGGCGACGCGCGGATCCACGGCGCCGACGGTCCGCTCCCCGTCCGGCGTTGGCGCGAGGACGAACGGAGCCGAAGCCAGAACGCCTTCTACCAGGCGATGATCGAGACCGGCGCATCCGAAGCAGTGGACATCAACGACCCGAGCCAGCTGCCGGGGATCGGCCCCTTCCCCGTGACCATCGACGAACGAGCGCGAAGAGTCAGTACCAGCCTCGCCTATCTGAGTGACGACGTGCGCTCGCGCGCCAACCTGCAGATCCGCACGCGCGCCGAGGTCGCGCGGATCCAGATCGAGCGGGGACGCGCACGCGGCGTCGTGTTGGTCGGCGGCGAAGAGATCAAGGGAGACGAAGTCGTCGTGACTGCTGGAGCGATCTGGTCCCCGATCCTGCTGATGCGATCCGGCGTCGGCCCCCGCGAACACCTCGCTGAATACGACCTGCCGATCCACGTGGATCTCCCGGTCGGATCGGCGATGAGCGACCACCTGGGTCCGGGCCTTGCCTACACGCACGCGGGGCCCCGCGGCGGGATCGCCGGCCCCGCGCAGGTAGTCTACGTCGGCGCGTCCGATGGCACGACGGTCGACTACCACCTGATGCCGATCTCGCTCCACGATCCGGCGCGCAGCCCGCTCGATCTGTCGGGGCGAGTCGGCCTGCTCGGCACCTCGAGAGCCGGCGACCACCCGACGACCTTCCCCGGCTGGAGGGCGGCGATGGGCGCCTTGAAATTCCTGGTCACGCCGCGTCGCAAAGCGACGATCTTCGTGCTCGCCGTCTTCATGTTGCGGTCCAGCGGTCGCGGCAGCGTCCGACTCGGGGAAGCCGCGGACGATGCACCGCGCGTCGTCGCCCCGCCCTTTCCCGACGACGCTCCCGCCCGCTTTCGTCACGCGTTCGAGCGCGTCGCGCGGTGGGAGCGTTCCGCCGCATTCCGTGATCTCGGCGCGGCGCCGCTCGTCCCCCTCGATCTCGCAGCGCGCGATGCGGTCGACGTCGCGCTCGAACGCAACACGATCAGCTACGGCCACATGGTCGGCACGTGTCCGATGGGCCCCGTGCTCGACGCGGACTGCCGCGTCCACGGGATCCCGAATCTTCGGGTCGCCGACGCCTCGGTCATGCCGACGATCCCGGCCGGCAACACCTACCTCGGCTGCGTGATGGTGGCGGAGCGGATCGCACGGAAGATGGTCGGGGGCGGCTGATCGGGCATCGATCCCTCGATGCACGCGACGATGTGGTCCGCGATTGGACTACGCTCATCCTCGCCGAACGAATCCACCCCAGGAGACCCGATGAAACGAATCGCCCTCGCCCTCGTCGCACTCGTCGCCCTCTTTCTCGCGGTCGTCTACTGGATGGGCAGCGGTGCTGCGGGCGATTTCTGGGAAGAAGGCGAAGCCGTGGCGACCCCGAGATCCGCAGAGAGCGTGTCTGCCGGTGACGCCGCGCAGTCGGAAGCGGCCCTGGACGTCGGCGTCGCGCGCCCGAAGCAGATCCTCTTCGGCGACCTCCACGTCCACTCGACGTTCTCGCCGGACGCGTTCGGAATGGCGCTCCCGACGGCCGGCGGATCCGGTGCGAAGCCGATCAGCCACGCCTGCGACTACGCGCGCTACTGCTCCGCCCTCGACTTCTGGAGCATCAACGACCACGCGGTCGGACTCACGCCCTGGAAGTGGGAGCAGACGGTCGAAGCGATCCGGCAATGCGAGGCGATCTCGGGCGGCGGAAGCGGAGCAGATGTCACGCCCTTCCTCGGCTGGGAGTGGACCCAGATGGGCACGACCCCCGATAACCACTACGGCCACAAGAACGTCATCTTCCGCAACCTCGACGACGTGCCCGAGCGACCCATCGCCGCTGCGAGCCCGATCGCCGGCGACAGCCTCGACGCCCCCTCGCCGCTGCTCACCGGCCTGCTCGGCGTGATGGACCCGTCGAGCGCGACCTTCGACAACCTCAAGTTCATGCGGGACATCATGACCTTCCCGGACTGTCCGCCGGATCTGCCGGTCCGCGACCAGCCGCCCGGGTGTCGCGACGCGGTCAAGACTCCGGCCGAGCTCTACACGCGCCTCGACGATTGGGGCTTCGAGTCGATCGTGATCCCGCACGGCACGAGCTGGGGCATGTACACGCCCCAGGGCTCGTCGTGGGACAAGCAGCTCGTCGGCGAAATGCACGACCCCGAGCGACAGACGCTGATCGAGGTCTTCTCGGGGCATGGCAACTCCGAGGAGCACCGCGCGTGGCGCGCGGCCCTCGTCGACGCGGAAGGCATCGCCACGTGCCCGGAGCCTTCGCCCGGCTTCCTGCCGAGCTGCTGGCGGGCGGGCGAGATCATCGCCGAGCGCTGTCTCGCCGCAGGGGAGAGCGACGAAACCTGCGATGCTCGCGCGGAAGACGCGCGGGCGAACTACGTGGCAGCGAACGTCGGGGGCGCCGTGACCGTCCCGGGTGCGACGCTCGACGATTGGCTCGACGCCAATCAATGCACGGACTGCTTCCAGCCCTCCTTCAACCACCGACCCGGCGGCTCCGTCCAATACATCATGGCGATCCGCAACTTCGACGACCCTGCGAATCCGCGGCGCTTCGAGTTCGGATTCATGGCCTCGAGCGACAACCACACGAGTCGCCCGGGCACGGGCTACAAGGAATACGCTCGCCTCGAGATGACCGAGGCGCGCATCAGCCGTGCGTTCGAGAGCATCGGACTGCGCGCCGATCTCGAAAAGGAGAAGCTCCCGCGCTCGTTCACGATGGCCGAGGTCGAAGAGAGCGTTCCGATCTTCGCGCGCAACGAACAGGAGCGGTCGTCCTCCTTCTTTCTGACCGGCGGACTGATCGCGACCCACGCGGAAGGCCGCGGGCGCGACGCGATCTGGGAAGCGATGGACCGCAAGGAGGTCTACGGCACGAGCGGACCGCGGATCCTCCTGTGGTTCGACCTGCTGAATCCGCCGGGCGCGTCGTCGCGTACGGCGCCGATGGGTTCCAACGTCGCCCTCGCCGAGACGCCGATCTTCCAGGCCCGCGCGGTCGGTTCCTTCGAGCAGAAGCCCGGCTGCCCCGAGAGCAGCCACGCCGCCCTCGGCCCCGAAAACATCGAAGCGATCTGCGGCGGCGAATGCGATCACCCGAGCGACACGCGCCGCGCGATCACCCGGATCGAGGTCGTGCGCATCCGCCCACAGAACCGGCCGGAGGAGCCCGTCAGCGAGCTGATCGAAGACCCGTGGCGGGTCTTCCCCTGCGACGGGGACCTCGCCGGTTGCAGCGTGACCTTCGCCGACCCCGAGTTCGCGACGGCGGCCCGTGACACCCTCTACTACGTGCGCGCGATCGAAGCCCCGAGCGAAGCCGTGGGCGCGGATGCGCTCGGATGCACGCGCGGCGAGGACGGTCGTTGTCTTTCCCTCGATGCGTGCATCGACCGCCCCGAATCCGACGATTGTCTCGCGGAGACCGAGGAGCGGGCGTGGTCCTCGCCGATCTTCGTGGGGTTCGGACGGTCGTAGGCAGCGGACTCAGACGGATCGCCGGCGGCCCGTCGCACCGAACCACGTGGCGAGGGCCAGGAGCGTGACCGTGAGCAGCCCGCGCCCGAGCGGACCGAAGGCCGGGACCGGCGGCGGGCCCGCGACCGGTGGTCCGCAGGGCCCGATGACCTCGAGCGCCTGCTCGACCGGCGTCGGGCCGATCACCGTCGACGCGCCCGTGGTCGGATCGACGATCGCGAGTACCCCGTCCATCACGACGTAGAGCGTGTCGGTCGCGTCGTCGAACTCCATCCCGCCCAACGTGATGCCGGGCGGGAAGCCCGAGACCGGCACCATCTCGAGGACGCTCGCATCGCTCGGATCCAGCCGGTAGAGCTCCGGCGCCGTCTCCGTCTTGAGCGTCCAGAGCGTCCCCGCGGCATCGAAGGCCAACGCCGACGCATCGATCGCCTCGCCCGACTCGTCGAGGACCGGTCCGATGACCGTGGCTGCACCGTCGTCGTGTCGATCGTGAAGAGTCGGCTGTACCCGTCTCCGTTCACGCCGTAGAGCACGCCCGAGGTCGGGTGGAAGTCGAGTCCGCCTTCGATCTGCTCGATCAGGAGCGGGCCGACCCCGGTCACCTCACCCGTCGCGATGTCGACCTCGTAGAGCGCGCTGTTACCTGCATTGAGCGTCGCGTAGAGCGTGCCCGTCGACGGTGACATCGCGAGGCTGCCCAGGTTCCAGCCCGTCGCACGCGCGTTGGTCGACGTGCCGTCCGCTTCGTTCACGTCGTAGAGCGTCGCCATCGAGTCGAAGCCGATCAGGCACCCGCGGTCGGGACCGAACGAGAGTCCGGAGATCAGCTGGCCATGCGGGCCGATCGCCGTCGCCGTGCCCGTCGTCTCGTCGACCGTATGCAGGTCCACGCCGTCGCTCATGTAGTAGGTGCCGGAGTCGGGATCGAGGGGGACACCCCCGACCGAGCTGCCGGACGAGAATCCCGTCGGACCGATCACGGTCGCGGCGCCCGTCGTCGTATCGATCGAGAGCATCCGATCGGGGAGCGCGGACACGGCGTCCCACGCGAGCAGCGTCGTGGGGCCGAGCACCTCGAGGCCGCTCGGGTCCGCCTCGATCTCGACGAGCCCCATGTTCCCGATCACGCTCGCTGCGCCGGTCCCGGGGTCGATCTGGATCAGATCGACGAAGGGTCCGCCGCCGGAGATGGGATTCGATTTGCTGTAGAGCACGCCGGCGGCAGAGCTCCACGCGAGGGCGCCCTCGCCGGCGGTCGTCCCCGTCGTGCCGATCGCGGTCGTGGCACCGGTGCCGGGGTGCACGACGAAGAGCGTGGTCGAGCCGAAGTCCACGTCGATAGCAAAGAGCGTACCGTCGTCGTCGAAGGCGATCCCCGCCAAACCGCTCAGACCCGTCGGCCCGATCAGACTCGCCGCCCCGGTCCCCGTATCGATCTCGTAGAACTCGGAGACGCTGAAGTCGATTCCGTAGAGCGTCGCGGCCCTGGCCTACGGGGCCAGCGCGAAGAGCGCCAATGCGAGGATCGCGAGGGGGAATCGGATTCGCGTCATCCCGCGAATCCTATCAGGATCGCGTCGGCCTGTGTGGAAGGATGATGCGTTCGTCTTCGAACGGCGCATCGCCGCCTAGTGCAGCACGAACACTTCGGTGCCGGTCTCGAACGCGTCGTGCGTCCAGGCGCTGTAGACGAGCTCTGCGGTGTTGCAGATGTGGCTGCTCGCGGTCCTCAGGTCGCGCCAGTACCGCTCGAGGGGACGCGTGGTCCAGACGGCGGCCGAACCGGCGCGAGAGAAGAGCTTGTCGACGCCGAAGAGCACGCGCTGGACGGCGCGGACCTGATTGCGGCGGAACTCGAGCCGTTGGCCCTTCGTGATCGGCTCGCCCTTCTCGAGCTGCGCCATCCATTCGGCGACCATCGTATCGATGTGCAGGATGCCCGCCGCCAGATCGGCTTCGACTTCGCCGAGCGCTTCGTGCTGGAAGGGGTCGTGCTTGCCCACGACGCCCAGTGCCGAGACGCGCGTCTCGAGATACTCGCGATATCGCTGGATCGCACCGCCGGCGATCCCGAGCGCTGACGAGCCGATCGCGGCCGAGAAGATGGAGCCCCAGGGAAGGGCGTAGAGCGGGTTGTCGGATCTTCGCGCGGCGTATTCCCCCATCATCAGCGGGATCTGCCCGAGCGTGCGGTGCTCGGGCACGAAGGAGCCGTCGATCTGGATGTCCTTGCTGCCGGTCCCGCGAAGGCCCATCACGTTCCACGAATCGGGGACGATCTCGTAGTCACCGCGGGGCAGGAAGAAATGTCTCGGCTCGGGCGGCGCGCTCGGGTCGTCCGAGTCGAGGATCATTCCGCCGAGCACGACCCAGTCGCAGTGATCCGTGCCCGTCGAATACTGCCATCGGCCCGAGAAGCGGAAGCCGTCGCTTTCGCGCGTGGCCCGGCCCTCCGGCGCGTACGGCGACGCGACCCAGGCATCGGGATCGCTGCCGTAGATCTCGTCGAGGAGCTTGGGTTCGCAGAGCGCGATCTCCCACGGATGCACGCCGACGACGCCCCCCACCCAACACGCGGAGGCGTTGTAGCGACCGACGGCGCGGATCCACTCGAGGAAGTCCAGCGGGTCGGACTCGAATCCACCGTGGCTCGCGGGCTGCAGCAGGCGCATGCCCCCGGACGCCTTCAACACGTCGCGGACGGGATCCGAGAGCTGGCCGAGCTCGTCACAGGCGTCCTGCTCGTCGCGCAGCAGGTCCCCGTGCTCGTGGATGTACTCGACTGCCTGGTGCATGGCTCCTCCTTCTGACTCAGCGTAGTGCAGCCACTCCCCAGGCCTGGCCGTCCTGCATGCCGGGCCAGGGTTCCGGGGTCAGTCCGAGGGCGTGTCCTCGACATCGGCCCTGTCGACCCCGCCGATCCCGAGTGGCGCGCTCTGACCGCCCGCGCGCGCTTTCGCGACGACTTCGCGAAGCGTATAGGGCGCCTCGAGCTCCTCGCGCGACGAGTCCGGGCCGAGCTCGCCAACCCGCAGATACTCGCCGCGGTCCGCGGCGCGACGGAAGTCCACCAGTGCACCGGCCGCTTCACCGACCCGCGCCCGGGCACCGAACCCATGACCTTCGTTCGTCCCGCCGTAGGTCGCCGCCTGGAAGCCCATTCGATGGAGCAGCTTCGGGCTGGCCCGTTCGAGGACTTCGGGCCGAACCGACAGCATCCAGTTCTCCTGCTGCCGGAACCAGCCCATCTGCATGCCGTTCAGCATGACGATTCGCGGCGTCTGCGTCCGGTTGATGCCCGTGCCGTGCAGGATCCGCCCGTCCGTGATCACCATCGTGCCGGCCTCGGCGTCGAGGTTGATCGCGGGCGGAAGCTTCCCGACCGGCTCGCCCTTGCGAACGGCCTCGGAGATAGCGCGATGGCTGCCCGGGATCAGCAGCGTCCCGCCGTTGCGCTCGTCGACGTCGGTGATCGGCGTCAAGACATTGATCGTGAGTGGATGCCGGGAGTCCATCGCGATCCCCTGATCGTGATGCAGCGCCTGCGGCACCCCGCCTTCGAGCGAGATCGCCGCGATCAGCGACGTGCAGATCCAACTCTCGCCGAGCGCTTCGGTCACGAGCTGCTCGACCAGCGGTCCGCCGCGTACGACGGTCGGGTCCTGCTCGATCAGCGCCTCGAAACACCGCCCCTTGTTGACGCAGCAGTTGATGTTCTGCCCGCTCTGGGTCTTCTGCGCGATACCGGCGAGCCGCTCGCCTTCGGCTTGATCGAGCACGCGCTGTCGCAGGATTTCGACCTCGTCCGAGGCGATCGCGCCCTCGACCTTGCAGTAGCCCCACTCGACGAAGTCGCGGCGGAGACGCTCGATGTCCCGGGTCGCGATCGGGAGGTCGACGTCCTTCCAGTCCGGGTGCTTCGCGCCGGTCGTGGTGTCGTAGTAGGCGCCGGGCCGGTACTCCCACTGACCCCATTCGGCGCTGCGCTTGGGCGGGACGAAGTAGATCTCGGGATTGTTCGCGAGCACGGAGGCCATCGGCTCGCGCGACGAGACTTCCGCCTGGTACATCCGCGCCTCGGGTTCGGAATGCGCGCGCACGGAGTCAGGATCGAACTCCTGCGGGACGGACGAGGATCGCGACATGAAGCCAGTCTCCCGAAAGCCGCTATCGAGAGCAACCGGAGGCGGCTCGGGCCGATGCCCTCGAGGATCGCCCCCTCTTCCGCCGGTCGGATTGACGAGTGCCGTCAGGCGGGAATATAATGACACTCGACGTGCCAATACCAACACCAGGGAAGACCCAAGACATGAACGTCCAAAACGCCGTGAATCCGACCCCCGAACAGATCGCCGAGCTGGGCGCGGACGGTCACGACCGCCCCATCTACATGGTGAACCTGCTGAAGTTCAAGGAGCGGGCCGAGTACGCGGATGGCCGTGCAACCGAGATGACCGGACAGGAAGCGTACGCCGTGTACGGCCGCGAAGTCGTCGCGCACCTCGCGAAGGTGGGCGGCAAGCCCGTGATCGGCGGGCAGGTGACGGGACTGCGGCTGGGTGAAGTCGAGGAGCTCTGGGATTCGGTCGCGATCGCGATGTACCCGAATCGCAAGGCGATGCTCGAGATGGTCATGGATCCCGACTACCGGAAGAGCGCCGAGCATCGCGCGGCCGGACTCGCCGGTCAGCTCAACATCGAGATGGTGCTGCCCGAGCAGTGACGGACGCCTTTCGCCCGACTAACGCGTGTCGAGATAGCCGCGAATCCGTTCCTGCCGATCCTCCGTGAACACGGGCGCGAGACTCGCGATCGACACCGGCTTCCCGCCGTAGCCCCAGGCCCCTTCCGGCACTTCAGTGATCGTCATCCAGAAGTCCGCGCCGGGTTCGTTGCGCGGCATGTCGATCTCTTCGCGGATCACGCCCTCGATGTCGCGGAAGAGCTGGGCCTTCATCTCGTCGGTCCATGGCCCGGCCATCACCTGTGCCGTCACGACCGCGGCCCGGCCCGAGTCACCAGCGTCGGCCATGGGCTGGCCACCCATGTAGAGGTCATCGGGCGCGACGTCCTCGAAGTGCACGAGGAAGCCGGCGTGCGCGGCGGGCGCGTCCTGGCCGACCTCGACGAGGGAGAAAGCCGAGATCAGTCGTCCGGCCAGGTGCTGCTTCTTCTCGGACGTGAGCGAAGCGCCCACGAGGCTGACGCGCATGATCGTCATCCGATCCCTCCGGTGGCTGGCGCCCATGTGTCTGCCGACTCGCGAGCAGACCTCCGGGCGCCTCGTTCTCACGATTCTCGCAGAGTGGGGATCGAAATCAGGGCGGCGGCGGCTCCGAGCCGTCGGCTCGCTGTCGCGGACGAGTTTCTCACCAGGGCGGGACGGATATCACCACTACGCGCTCCGGCCGGCTGAACGAGCAATCAGAGACACGAGAGGGCTGATTTCCCAATTTTTTGACTTGTCACTCATTTTTGGGTACCAACTCAAAAACGTCCCGAGGCTCCCTCGTGAGTAGTGCCCCCCAGCCCCGCCTCCCCAAGGCCGAGCGCACGCGCCGCCAGATCCTGGCCGCGGCCGAGCTGCGCTTCGCGGCCGGCGGCTTCGACAAGACGCGACTCGACGATGTCGCGGAAGACATCGGGATGGTGGGATCCGCGATTCTCTACCACTACCCGGACAAGCGGGAGCTCTATCGCGCGGTCGTGGCGAATCTGACCGCCGACCTGCTCGGGGCGATCGAGGTCGCGATCGAGGAGCCCGCGCCGCCGCGGGAGCGACTCGTAGCGCTGGTGCGCGCCGCGGCGCGAAAGATCGCCGCCCGGCCGGCGATCGCGACGATCGCGCTCCGCGAGGCGGTCTCCGAGGACCAGGAGCTCACCGAAGGAACCGGGCCGATCCTCGAGCGTGTCATCACGCTCTTCGAAGAGGGCGCCGCCTCGGGCGAGATCCGTCCGGTTCACGCCGAGCCCTATCTCTTCTTCACGTCGCTGGCCGGCGCGATCCTCTACACGGTCGCGGTCCTGCCGACCATGGCCGACGACCACCCCGACGCGCCGAGCGCGCGCGACGCAGCGGACCGACTCGAACGTGACGCCGTCGCGATGGCCGGGCGACTGCTCGGTCTGAGCGAGCCCCGACCCGTATAGCCGACGCCTCGCGCGTCGCGAATCTGCGCCCACCCGAAAGGAACGACATGAGTGAAGCCGCGAACCTCGAGACGATGTTCCCCTCCAAAGGACAAGCCGGTGCCGACCCGTACTCGATTCCGCTCGAGAAGATCGACGTGACCGACAGCGAGCTCTGGGCCACCGACACGCACTGGGGCTACTTCGAGCGCCTGCGCAAGGAAGCGCCGGTCCACTACTGCGCGGACAGCGAATTCGGCTCCTACTGGTCGGTCACGACCTTCGACCACATCGTCGAGGTCGAGAAGGATCCGGAGACCTACTCGTCGGAGCCCACGATCACCGTCGGCGACATCCCCGAGGACTCGGTCACGCAGAACGCGGGCTTCATCACCATGGACGGCCCACGACACACGGCTCACCGAAAGGTGGCGCAGCCGGTCTCCTCGCCGCGCAACATCAAGGCGCTCGAGCCGCTCGTGCGCGAGCGCTCGATCGCGATCCTCGATTCGCTGCCGGTCGGCGAGACCTTCGACTGGGTCGACAAGGTCTCGATCGAACTGACGACCGCCATGCTCGCCACGATGTTCGACTTCGACTGGGAGACGCGACGCAATCTCACCTACTGGTCGGACATGGCGACGATCAGCGACGAGCAGCTCGCCGAAGAGGGGCTGACCAGTCAGGATCGCGAGGACGCGATGCTCGAATGTCTGCAGGCATTCACGAAGCTCTGGAACGAGCGACGCGGCAAGGAGACCGACACCCTCGACTTCGTGAGCGCCCTCGCGAACGCCGACGCGACCAGCGACATCGACCCCGCGGTCGATCCCGTCACCTACATCGGCACGCTGATGCTCCTGATCGTCGGCGGCAACGACACGACCCGCAACACGATCTCCGGCGGCGTCATGGCGCTCAACGAGTTCCCGGAGCAGTACGAGAAGCTCCGCAACGACCCGAGCCTGATCCCCACCTTCGTCGACGAGGTGATCCGCTGGCAGACGCCCCTCGCCCACATGCGGCGAACCGCGACGCGCGACACCGTCCTCGGCGGACAGCAGATCAAGAAGGGCGACAAGATCGTGATGTGGTACGTCGCGGCGAACCGCGACGAGACCGCCATCGAGCGCGCGAACGAGTTCCTCATCGACCGCGCGGATTCGAAGCGCCACCTCTCCTTCGGCTGGGGCGTGCACTTCTGCATGGGCAGCCGAATCGCCGAGATGCAGGTGCGGGTGCTCTGGGAAGAGATCCTCGCGCGATTCCGCAAGATCGAGGTCGTCGGCGACCCGCAGCGCGTGCGATCCTGCTTCGTGAAGGGCTACAAGTCGCTGCCGGTTCGGGTGCATCCCTGGTAGCGTCGCCCCGGCGACCACTGCGACGACTCCGGCCGACGCGTGACCCAGGAGGCCTGATCGATGGATCTTTCGGGCAAGAGACTGACACTCAGCTTCGACAACGGCCCGTTCCCGGACGTCACGCCCGGGGTGCTCGACGCGCTTCGCGAACGTGACCTTCGGGCGAGCTTCTTCGTCTGCGGCAAGGACGCGGCCGCGCCCGAACAGCGCGAACTCATCGAGCGGGCCCGCTCCGAGGGGCATCTCGTCGGCAACCACACGCTGACGCATACGATCGAGCTCGGGACCACGAACGACCCGAGCGTGGCGGAAGCCGAGATCGGCCAGGCCCAGGACGCGCTCGGAGACTTGTGCGAACCCGAACGTTGGTTCCGCCCCTACGGCGGCGGCGGCATCATCGGTCCCAAGCTGCTCAGCCGATCCGCCCTCGACTACGTCCGCGAGGGCGAATACTCCGTCGTTCTCTGGAACAGCGTGCCTCGCGACTGGGAGGAGCCCGACACCTGGCCCGAGCGAGCGATCGGAGACATCGCCGCGCAGGACTGGACGCTCGTGGTTCTCCACGATGCGCCGACCGGTGCGATGAAGGCGTTGCCGGGCCTCCTCGATGCGGCACTCGAGTCGGGTGTGGAGATCGTTCAGGAGTTTCCGCCCGAATGCGTCCCGGTACTTCGGGGCGTCGTACGGCAGGAGATGGCGGCCTTCGTCGCCGACGCGAACTGAGCGGCGATCTGCATCGACGGATCACGGATGCCGCCGCCCCCATGTAACTTCTTCGTCAGCGAGCTCCGGCGAACCTCCGACGAGGTCCCGCCGCAGCGAACGACGCATCAGCAAGGGGATGACGGATGAAGATGGCGCTACTCGTTCTCGCGATCGTGGTCGTCGGGGCCGCCGTCTGGCAGCACGCCCGATACCTCGACACGCGCCGGAACTCGGCCCACGACATGCAGCCCATGCTGTACGGCGGCGATGCCTTTCATCTGATCGTCTATCTGCGGACCGAAGAGGACTCCGACGAAGCCGTCCTCGACGCGCTCCGCAAGATCAAGGCGGAGACCGAAGCGGAGCTCACCTGGGTCTACGCCGGCCGCGTCGCCGCCAACGGCGGTCACTCGTCCCAGCTCGGCGACGTCCAGTGGACCGCCTGTCTGCTGCTGCAAGCGCCTTCTCGTGCGATCGCCGACAAGAGCCTCGCAGGCCCGCTCGGCGCCGCGCTCGCGTCCATTCCTCGAGTCCACGTCCATGGCTTCGACCGACCGGTCGTGCCCAACCTGGGGTTGCCGCAGATGCTGGGGCTGCGACGCCTCCTCTCGGTCGTGCGCCGCGAGCCCTCGAACTTCCCCTTCGTACCCCGGGAAGGCGACTTCGCGATGCCCGAGGCCCGCGAGCTGGGGAAGCGGATGCTCCGCGGCGAGAGCCTGAACCGGGACGCAGCGGTCGTCTTCAACATCTCGATCCCGGGCACGCCCGAGCAACAAGCGCAGGACGCGGCCTACGTCGGCACCATGCTCGGCTCGATGGCCGAGGGCGGCTACGGCCCCATCCACATGGGCCGCGCAGTGCGCGTCTCGGGTGAAGCCGAGTTCGAGAACGTCGCGATCGTCTACTACCCAGGCGTTCGCTTCTTCAGCGAGATGATCCAGAGCGACTTCTTCCAGCGCATCATCGGCCGCAAGCAGCTCGAGGAGTACCAGTCGACCATCACCGTGCCGGTGCTCGATCAGCTCTAGCACGCAGAAGACCGGGGCCCTCGCGCATCGCGCCCCGAGCCGGCGCTTCGATCTATCTCAGGCGCAACGGCAATTCGATCGGCCCGTTCACGAACCCCGTCCGCTTCCATCGCGTCTCGCCCGCGTGTTCGATCGACGTGAATCGCCCGCCCAAGACGCGCAAGGCCTCTTCGAGCTCCGCGGTCGCGAGGTTCGCCCCGAGACAGAACTTTTGTCCGAAGCCGAGCCCGAGATGATCGATCGGCTGGGGGCGGCCGAGATCGAACGTGTTCGGGTGGTCGTGGAGGGCGGGATCGCGGTGCGCGCCGCCGATGTCGAGGATCACCATCGTGCTGGCCGGCACGTCGACACCGGCGACCCGCGCATCCTCTTCCGAGATCCGGAGCAGGACGTGGGAGAGTGGGGAGAACCGCAGGATCTCGTGGGGGGCCGCCGCGAGGCGGGATTCGTCCGCGAGCGATTCCCACTGCGCCGGATGATCCGCAAAGAGATGCAACCCGATCGCGAGTTGGTTCCGGGTCGTGTCCGTCCCTGCGGTGATGACGGACACCGCAGTGTTCAGCACTTCCTCGGCGCTGAGCGTGCCCTCTTCGGTCTCGGCCTGAATCAGGTCGGTGATGAGGTCCGCTCCCGGACGCGCCCGCTTCTCCCCGATCAATTCGAGAACGAACGCATCGAGCTCATCGTGCGCCGCGAGGGCTTCGTCCATCACGCCCGCGACGCCGGTCATCGCGTTCAAGACGATCTCGACGAGCGCACTGAACTTCTCGATGTCGTCCTCGGACCCGCCGAGCACGTTGATGATCACGCGCGTCGGATATTCATGCGTCAGGACCGGCACGGCGTCGCAGATCCCGTCGCTCGGAACGCCATCCGCCAGCCGCTCCATGATCGACCGCATCATCGGCCGGAAGCGATCGCTCTTGTTCGGGCTGAAGCTCGACTTCGATGCGATCCGGCGCATGCGGAGATGATCCGGCCCGTCGCGCAGGAGCAGGCTCTTCTTGCGACGCGCGACGAAGCGCGGATCGAGGCCCGGCATGAGCTCCATGGCCTTCCGAGCGCCTTGCTGAAACGAGCGGTCGCCCAGCACCGACTTGATCGCGTCCAGGTTTCGAACGACGACGGCGCCACCGAAGCGGTACACCGGCGAATCGTGCTTGGCCCGCGCGTAGCGCTCCCAGGGGCGCTCGCCTTCCGGCAACTCGCCCGGGTTTTCGGTGAGGTCGGGCAGCTCGCTCACGCTTCGGGGGCGGTCGGGATCGTTCGATGCCATGGGCCGAGCGTAGCGGCGTGCGCGGTCGCCCGGCGAGGCCTCGACGGACGACCTCGGGACGCGGACTCGGGCCGAACCCGTTCCACGAATCGGCCTAGTCGCCCGCTTCGGTCGGCTCGATGTCGTCGTAGAGCGCGCGCTTCTCCGGCGGCATCGCTTCGACGTACGCCCGCGCTTCGTCGACGGGCATCGTCTCGATCGTGCCGTCCTCGCGCTGAATCGTCACGCCACCCTGCAGCCACATCTTCATCCGCTTCGCACGGACCTTCTTCTCCGGATGACACACGAGGTTGCAAGCGCTGCAGAGCGGGGCTGCCGCCATCCGGCCCGTCATCTCACCGTCGGGATAACCCGACGGCACCTCCGGTCTCGCCTCCAGGTCGCCGAAGAGCTCCGCCATCTTCGGCATCAGCGCGTCGTCGTCGTCGGGAAGCTGCTTGCGCGCCGGACCCCACGAACTGAACTCGCCGGTCCGGGAGAGCCCGGTCGCGCCCATCATGTGCGAGGCGCAGCGTGCATGATGTTGCCGGGCCGAGTACTTGTGGTGGTCGTGCTCGCCCATCTTCACGGTGGTGAACTCGGTGGTGCTCATGTACTTCGTCGGGCAGACGTTCCCGCACCAGTTGCATTCGTCGCAGTAGTTGACCTCGGGCGGAAGCACCGGCGTCGGCGGGAGATCCGCCGTCGTCACCAGTGCGCCGAGCGTCACCGTCGCGCCATGGCTCTCCGTCAGGATGTTGCCGGACATGCCGAAGAACCCGACGCCGGAGGCGGCCGCGAGGTGTCGCTGTGAGAGGAGCGGGAGCGCGCCCATCATGAGGTCGGACGGCGACGCCGGATGACGCTCGGCGGCCTTCGTCTGCCGCTCGTTCCGCGGCATCACGCCCTCCGCTCCGTCGGTGATCGTATTCGCCGGGTCGACGTTCTCCGACGTGTACCCGAGCGCGCTGAGCTCGGTCGCCATGTCCGCCAGGAGCGCGTTCACGAGCTTGTTCGTCCGCGTCGTATCCGACTTGAACGGATAGTGGTCGATCTTGCCCATGTAGAGGTCGATCGTCTCCTCGGCGATCGGATACGCGACGACGATCGCGGAGCGCGCACCATCGACCTGCCGCGTGAGGTCGGTGGAAGGGGGCCCGCCTTCGAGACCTTCCTGGTTGCAGACGCCGACCGCAATGCATCCGGCGCTCCGGGCGGAATCCAGGAGTCGGTCGCGTAGCGCCAGGAGGTCGTGTTCGTTGCTCATGTGCATTCCTCTCGACCGTGGCCGGCTCCTACGCGACGGCCAAGCTGTCGCCTACGCTAGCCGCCGGGGGCCATCGATCCCAGCCCCTCAGCCCGGCGTCGAAGCGCCCAGCTGCGGAAAGAGCCGCAGCGCGTTTCCTCGCCGCATAGCGTTCCTGGCGTCATCGTCGAGCTGCGGGAGCGTCTCGAGCCGCTCGGCGAGTCCGCCGATCGCGGGCGTCGGCGTGAAGGGCCAGTCGCTTCCGTAGAGGAGCTGGCTCGGCTCGACGAAGTCGAGGAGGCCACCCAGGGTGCCCTCCGTGACGAAGCCCGCGAGGTCGTAGTAGAGCTTCGCCAGCTCGGCGAGGGGGTCGATGCCCTGCCCGGCGGTCTGCGGGATGACGTGACTCATGACGTTGATGCGAGAGGCGACGGAAGGAAGGGCGCCGCCGCAGTGCGGCACGATCACCCTGAGATTCGGGAAGCGCTTCAGGGTCGCCGACAGAATGAGGTTCGTGACGGCACGCGTCGTGTCGAAGAGGAACTCGATCATCGGACGCGGATAGCCGAGCGCCGTCTCCTGATGGCACGCCGGCGAGGTCGGGTGGATGAAGACCGCAGCGCAGCGCCGGTCGAGCTCCTCGAAGACGGGATCGAGCGCGGCATCACCCAGGTAGACACCGCCGCTGTGGGTCAGCAGGACGACGCCGTCCGCATCCAGCTCGTCGAATGCGTAGCCGATCTCGGCGAGCGAACGGTCCACCGAAGGCATGGGCAGACTCGCGAAGAGTCCGAAGCGGCCCGGATGGTCCGACGCCAGCTGCGCGCCCTCCTCGTTCACATGTCGGGCGAGATCGGCGGCGCGAGCGTCATCGCCGAAGTGGACGCCCGGCGAAGAAACGGACAGCAGCGCGGTCTCGATCCCCGCCGAGTCCATCAGTGCGAGGGCAGCCTCCGGTTCCCACTCGGGGAATTGGGCAATCCCGTCCGGCTGTTCGTGGCCGCACGCGACGGCCTCGTCGCGGTAGCGCGGCGGAACGTAGTGATGATGCACGTCGATTCGGCCGAGCTGCGCCACGCGAGGTCTCCTGAGAGGGTTTCGAAGGCGCTTCCGAAGAGCGGCGCGGGCGGATCAGACGACGACGATCCGGTTGTCGACCCGCCCCACGCACGTCGTAAGCGGCACGGAAATCAGATCCGCAGCGACGCCTTCGCCCAACATCTCGAGGACGCCGGCCTTGTCGTCGTCACCGAGCGCCACGAAAGCCCGTTGCGCACGTTGAAGGATCCAGACGTGATAGAGGTTCGCGATCGCCTCTCTCTCCTTCCCGCGATACGAGACGGTTTCCGCAGGCAGGACGGCATCGATGTGCTTCGGATCGAACACATGCCCCTTCTCCGGAGCAAGCCGTTCCACCGCCTCGTTGAAGGCAAGTGCCCCCAGAACGAACCGTTCTCCGTAACGGTTCGCGATATGGAGCAGGATCTTCAGCGCGGTCTCGGGCACCTCGTCATCCGCGGGATATTCGATGGCGCGGTCATGAAACTCCGGAGACTGCACTTCGGGAACGAGCATGTGCTCCACCCACCGGAAGACCCTAGGCGCGTGGGCTTGCATCAGCTGCAACCCGGCAGGATCCCGACCCATGTGCGCGTGCAGCGCGCCCATGATCGCGTAGTCCGCGGCCGAGGGATGCCCGCCGAGGAACCAGGGGTGTTCGACCAGGTGCGCTTCCACGAGCGCGAGGAGATCGCGATATTCACGGTCGAGTCGCGCCTTGAGCTCGTCGCCGCCCGTGCCACCGACCGCCGCAGCGAATTCCTCGTACCCCCGATCACCGCCGACGACGCCCTTCACCTTCCCGCCGAGGATGCTGCCCCCGATGACGTCGCCGTATTTCATCAGCTCTTCGTCGGTGCCCTGCGGCGCGAACGAACGGCCGAAATCCATCAGAACGAAGAAGCGGTTCTCTTCGGGGAACACCCATCGATGCTGGAAGGCCAGGGACAGCAGGCCTTCGCTGGCGAGCAGCTCCATCAGATGAACGAAGATCTTCTGGCGCGGGGTCGTGGGGATCGCCGGCAGATCCGGAAAGCGCGCCTCGAGGTAGTCGAGAATCTCGACCGTGTCCTGAACGACCTCCCCTTCTGGCGTCAGGATCTGCGGAATCTTCGCGGTGCCGGACGCGGGCCTGACCCTGGCCCGAAAGTCAGGATGACTGGGCAGGCGTTCGACGAACGGGATGCCCTTCTTCCGCAGATAGCTCCGGGTCTTCGCGGTGAAGTAGGACGCATGAGAGCCGAAGAGCGTGTAGGGGTCGGTCATGGATGGTTCCGATTCATGGACGGCGGCGTCATTCTACGCCCTCGACGCACGCGTCGGCAGGGAAGTCTACGAAGCAGACGCTCGTTCCGCAGTCGTCCCGCAACGGCCCCCTGTCCGTGGGCGAAGGACCGCGCGCACGAGAAGGTCTCGGAGAAGTGCGCGCCGCTCCGACGCGCCCTCGTCGTCTCGCAGGAGCACGACCGCCTGCACCGTGACGATGAGTTCCATGATGCGCTCGTCGGCGAGGCCCGGTCACGCCGGTGATCTCGACGCAACGCCACCCGAGACCGGAACCCACCGCGCGCCTTCGGTCGCCTCAGGCGTCGATCCGGTAGTCGCTGATCTGCACCTCGGGTCCGACGTCCGCGTAGTCGCCGTCGGCTCGCCGGTCGCGGAACTCCTTCCAGGAGATCTCCCGGTAGCGCGGCGAGCCCTCCGCTCCGGGGAGCGGCGCGTAGCTCGCGGTGTAGCTCGGGTTGAGGAAATACGGCGCACTCGTGCGCGCGCGCCCCGCGCTGCACCGGACCCGGTGGACGGGAGCCGGGTAGCGATCGTTCGACCACACCTGAACGACGTCGCCGATGTTCACGACGAGGCTCTCGCTGGAGGCTGGGACCAGATGCCATCGCCCGTCGTGCAGCACCTCGAGGCCGGGTACGTCGTCCTGGATCAGCACGGTGAGGATGCCGGCATCGGTGTGATGGTTGACGCCCTGGGGCCCGTCCATTCCGGTCGGATAGTAGTTGAGCCGCAGGAAGCTCGCGTGCGACGGAGCGAGTGCATCGGTCAGCAACGCCGAAGGCACGTCGAGGCACGCCGCCAACGCGCCGACGAGGTCGACCGCGAGCGCTTCGCATCGAGCGCGGCACTCCGTGACCGCGTTCCGCAGACCAGGTCTGCCGTCGGGCCAGGGTATCGGGCGCCCGGACTCGTCTTCCGGGCCGCAGTCGAAGATCTCCTTGCAGTCGCGGATGTTCTTCGTGAGTTCGCGGTCGTAGAAGCCCCAGGGATTCTCCGCGGTCCGCGTCGACGCGAGCTTGGTCTCGAGCGGCAAGGCAAAGAACGCGTGCATCTCGTCGCGCAGTCGCGAAAGCGTCGCTGCGGGGATGCCGTGCCCGGCGACCTCGAACACGCCCCACTCACGGCAGGCGCGCTCGATCTCGGCCAGAGTGGCCGAGTCTGCGAGCGAAGAAGCATCGATGCGGGGCAGGCGGGGTCCAGCGGTCATGGGCTCTCCCGGAGCCTGAAGGTAGATCGCTCGCGCGGATCCGCAGCGGTGGATCTCAGATCAACGGGTGGGTCGGCTCCAGCCCGAGCCGACTCCGCCCGAGCTGCTCGCGACATGCGGGCCAGTCCCAGAAGGCGTGCGTCGCCAGCATGTTGAGATCGCGGAAGTGGCGCTGGATCGGCGAATCGGTCTTGAAGCTCGTCGTCCCCGCCTCGCTCATGATGTCGTTCACGGCGCGGCGGCAGTGGTCGATCAGGTGTCCGGCGTGGGCCTTCAATCGAATGCGGTCGGCCATCTCGAAGCCCGCTCCGCCCATGAGCTCCTCGGTCAGCCGGATCTGATCGCGCATGAGTCGCTCGGCCACGAGTGCTTTGGCTTCCGCCTCGCCGAGCTGGACATGCGAGTGCTGGCTGTCACGCACGGCCGCGCCCGAATGCGTTCGAACCCGCCCGCGCACGGTCTCCTCGAACGTCGCCGTCGCGCCGCGCAGCCCGCCCGAGAAGAGTCCAATGACCTCGCAATAGATGAAGGGCAGGAGCGGAAGACTGTAAAGGGGATTGTGGGCGTGGAGCGCGGCGCCGGCGCTCTGCCCGCTGCTGAACTCGCGGTGTTCGACCGTCCGATGCTCGGGAACGAAGACATTGTCGAGGGAGAGGTCGTTGCTCCCCGTCCCCGACATGCCGCTCATGTGCCAGACGTCGTGGACCTCGACGTCTTCGATGGGCACGTTGAAAAGGAAGCCGCCTTCGCCTTCGACGATTCCACCGACCATCACCCAATCGGCGTGCATGATGCCGGAGCCCCAACTCGCCTGACCGGTCACCTCGAATCCGCCCGCGACCTGCGTGGCGCGAAACGTCGGCGCCGTCGTCGCGGGAATGAGTCCGAACGGACGATCGGCGAAGATCTCGGCCTGCGCCTTCTCGCTCAGCCGCGTGGCCATCCAGTTGTGACCCATGTAGAACGCCGCGATCCAGGCCGTCGAGAGGCAGGCCTCCCCGAGGATCTCGACGATCTCCGCGTGGGTCGTCAGGTCGAGCTCGTGTCCTCCGAAGCGCTTCGGCACGAGCACCTGCATGAGTTCGGCGTCGATCAGCTCCTTGATCGTCTCGTCCATCGGCGCGCGCAGAGCTTCCGTCTCCTGCGCTCGCGCCGCGATTCCGGGCGCGATCGCGCGGGTGCGTTCGATCAGTTCTTCTCGAGTCGTCGTCATCAGACCTTCCCTCGCAGCCTCGCGTGCGGCGCACGCTTCATTCGTAAATGACCATCTGTTTATTTACAAATAGCCACTTGGCCATATAATGCAAGCGATGTCCATCGATCCGGTCCAGACACCGCCCCGCGGCCGCGGGCGCCCCCCGGCCGGCGAGGAGCCGATCGCCTCCAACGAAGCCCTCCTCGACCAGGCGCTCGAGATCTTCGCCGACCACGGCTACGAGGGCGCGTCGGTCCGGGAGCTCGCTCGCCGCCTCGGTGTGAGTCACGGGCTGCTCCATTCGAAGTTCGGGTCCAAGCGCAACCTCTGGGAGGCGGCCGTCGACCATGCGATCCAGAGGCTCGAACGCATCTCGACCGACGGTCTGCGTCGCATCGATCCCGACGCGGGTGTGGTCGAGCGTCTGCGAATCGTCTGCGTCGGATTCCTGCTCGGCGTCGCAGACGAGCCGTCGATCCTCCGGATCATGAATCACGAAGGCACGCGGGAGAGTGACCGCCTCGACTACATCGCGCGGAACTACTTCGAGGCCGGCGCCGTCCCCCTCGGAGAGCTGCTCGCCGAGGGCCGGCGCGAAGGCGTGCTCCGCCCCATTCCGATGGCGACGTTCTTCTTGCTCCTCGCCCACGGTGGCGGCGCCCTCTTCGGACTGCGGCCACTTGCGAAGCATCTCGGCACGCCGAGAGGCCGGAGCCAGGCGACGCTCCGCGCGCAAGCCGAGGAGGTGGTCGAGGTGCTGCTGAGAGGAATCGAAGTTCGCTAGGAACGGACACCCGGGCAGCGCGAACCGGGTACGCGACCGTCCCGCACTCGAGACCATGAAGTCTGCAACGCGAGGCCCCAATCGTGACATCGCAACCTCATCGAATCGACGTTCACCACCACATCATTCCCGAGCAGTACGCTGCGACCCTCGACACCGCACTATTCGAACGTCGCCGGAGTCGCGCGCCCTCGAAGCGTCGGCAGAGCTCGTCGCGAAGCATCCGGCGCGCTTCGGCGGATTCGCAGTCCTCCCGCTCCCCGATGTCGCGGGAGCGCTCGAAGAGCTCGAGTACGCGCTCGACACCGTCGAGCTGGACGGCATCGTCCTCTTCGCGTCACAGAGCGACGGCCGCTACCTCGGCGACCCGGACCTCGACGAGCTCCTCGCCGAGCTCGACCGGAGAAGCGCCGTCACCTTCATCCATCCCGCGATTCCGGCGAGCCTGCCGCACGTTCCCGTAGACATCCCGGTGTTCGCGATGGAGTTCACCTTCGATACCACGCGCGCCGTCTTCAATCTGGCCTACACCGGTGCACTCGAACGCTACCCGAACATTCGCTTCATCCTCTCGCATGCGGGCGGCACCGTGCCGTACCTCGCCAGGCGCTTCAGTCTGCTGTGGCTCACCGATCCGGAGCTCATGAAGCGAGCGCCCAAGGGAGGCATGCACTACCTCCAGCAGCTCTACTACGACACTGCGTTGTCCGCGAACCCGCACGCGCTCCGATCTCCCGAGCGGGTGCGGTCTCTCGTTCTCTGCAACTCGCCAGTCGGGATCGCAGAGCCCCTCGCCGTCGAGGGCGTGATCAAAGGAGCGAGCCGGATCGTCGAACTCGGCGCGGATGGAATCCGCGCGACCTTTGCCCCCGCCTCCCTGGAAGACGCGAAAATGATGCAGCTTTACGAGACGACAGCCTCGTTCCACCCGAGGTCATGCACCATTTCGCATCGTTGATCCCGGGTGCGAAGTGCGTCGAGTTCGAGCAGTCTGGCCACTCTCCGTACTTCGCGCTCGTAGAAGCGAACTGCGTCGATGCCGATGCTGGCGGCCTTTGCGACTTCGCCGATTTTCATGCCGCTTGCCTCCATGGAAGTAGGTTACACCCTGGAGTATGGTCCAGAGTCAAGAGTATCCGCACCGGTTGTTTCGATGACGAAAGCGCGCCGAGACGAGCGCACCCAGAACTGGCGCTGCGCCGGCGCGAGTGCCGCGCTTCCTATCCGGGTGTGCGCCTGGGTGTCTACCCGGCGTTAAGCGCCCGCGCCGTGTCTCACCCACTGCGCCTGCGCGAGCTCGAAGGCCTCAGCGAGACTAAGTGCTGAGACGGCGTTTCGGCCGCTCACCCACGCATCCGCCGCCTCACGGGCGCGGAAGAAGTGCATCTGGCTTCAGGTGGGGCTCGCTGGCCCGAGCTGCCGTGAAGACCGGCCGCCCGGAAGAAACACCGAAAGCCAAGTCGAGGAAGGTTCCACTGCCTCGATGCGGTCCGGCGAGACGGTGAGTCGGATGCGCTCCCCGCTACTTGGGCACGTCGATTCGATGTCGGCCGCCTCCCCGAGAAGCCCGGGGATGAACAGCGTGTCTAGCGCGCACCAAGCGTAGAGCCCCTTCCCCGCGACGCGAATCTTGTGCGGCGTTTCGCGGGTGGTAAGCGCAGCGCCGACCACGTTGCCGCTCTCATCGGTCTGCATACCGGCTGCCGAGAGTCCGTCTAGCATTTCGCTCGCGGCAGAGAGCCCGAGACCCGTTCGTTCCGCGAACCGCTGAGGAGTGACTACGCCATCCTCCGCGATGGCCCGGACCATCGCCGCGAACCCGCGAGCACGACGCGTGGCGTCTTCGGCAGAGAGCCCGTCGTACTCACCAGCCCAGGCACGTTTCGCGTCATCCAGTGCAGACATCGTGTCTGTCTTCCTTCGCCCCATCTCGGCGCCTGCGAACGACCGCGTATATGACCAGCCCCATAAAGAACGCCAGAGCTGGAAGGAGGACGTAGTCGAGCCACCCAACGACCGCCGAGAGGCCTACGGCGCCGAGCAAGACCACGAGAATCGGCGTGAAGCAGCAAAGAGCTGCAACGACAGCGCCGATGATTCCTACTCCAAGGAGACTTCGCTCATTCATCCGCTAGCTCCGCGCGGTATCGCCCGGCCGACTCGATGGCTTGCTTGACTGTGTCCGCATTCGTGCTCTGTCTAGCTGTGACCCGCGCTCTCTTCTCGCGCAAGCCGACTTCTGCTTCTGTCACGCCCTCAACACTCAGAGCGGCCTCACGGACCGCTTTAACACATCCCCCTCAGGTCATGCCCTCGACGCGAAAAACCCAAGTCTGAAGTGCGTCGGGCGCATCAAGAGATTGCGCGTTCACACCGAGCGATACCATGGCGACGACTAGGATTGCCGCAGCTGAGTGGATTAGGTTGCGCAACACGACAGCGACTCCACATCCTTGTCGAAGGACAGCATGGCGAGCTTCATTGCTTCACCTTGCGTTAGATACGGGTGGAAGTGCTTGGCGACTTCCGAGACTGGAAGCCCGAACCGAATCATGAGGCTCGCTTCCATGATTTGCTCCGAGCCTTCCGGAGCCACGATCCGAGCTCCGACAAGGCGGTCCGTTCCGCGCTCACGAAGCAGTTTGACGAATCCGCGCGTGTCGCGTGCGGCCAGGGAACGCGGAACGTGCTCCATCGGAAGGACCGAGACGTCTACCTCGATTCCGCAGTCATCGGCCTGGCGCTCCCCAAGGCCCACTCCCGAGACCTGTGGGTCAGTGAATACCACCCACGGAATCGCGGTGTAGTCACGCTTCTTGTCCGTTCCCAGTATTGCATTCTCGGCGGCAAGCGAGCCCTCATAAGCTGCCGCGTAGACGAAGGCGGGCTCACCGACGACATCGCCCGCCGCGTAGATACCGGCCTGGGTCGTCTCGAGACCGTCGCCCACACGAACGAAGCCGTGAGCGTCGAGCTCCACGCCAGCGGCATCGAGCTCGAGCGCTTCGGTATGGGCGCGACGTCCGAGCGCAGACACCACGGCATCCGCTGCGAACTCCTCGACCTCTGCATCTCCCGCCGAGCGCACGACGAAACCGTCACCCAGCCGCTCCACCGACTGAAGCTTCTGTCCCGTTCGAATCCCGATTCCCTCTTCACGCAGGAACCGCGTCACGCCCTCAGCGACGTCGCGATCTTCTCCCGAGAGCACATGCGCACTGCGTTGGAGAATCGTGACCTTGCTTCCGAGGCGGGAGAACATCTGACCGAGTTCGAGCGCGATATAGCTCCCGCCAAGCACGATGAGGCGTTCGGGAAGAAACGGAGCATCGAGCGCCTGGGTGCTGTCCCAGACACCCGCGTCGGCAAGGCCAGGGACATCCGGGAGAACGGGACGCGTGCCGGTGGCGATGATTATCTTCCTCGCCTCAAAGCGCTCGCCCGATACGTCGAGCTCCGCCGGTCCCGTGAGCTTCGCCTTGCCCTCTAGAAAGCGGACGCCAGAGAGGCCCGAGAGAACATCTTCATACTTGGCGGACCGAAGGCTTCCAACGAGCTCGTCCTTCTCTTCCATCAGCGAGTGAAAGTCGATGCTCCCCCGATTCGGCTTCACCCCCCGAAAGCGAGAAAGCTGATTCCAGTGGAAGTTCTCGGCAGCTCGAATGAGAGTCTTTGAGGGGACACAGCCAGTGTTCACGCAGGTACCACCGATGGTGCCCTCGTTCACGAGAAGCACAGTGCCTCCGAGTTCGGTAGCGCGAAGGGTTGCGGCAAACGCTGCGGAACCGCCGCCAATGACCGCTAAATCGAACGACTGCTCACCGGCAGCGTCGTTGTCGCAGCAATCGCTCATCCTTCATCCCTCCCAGCAGAAGCTGCGAGGACTGCGGAGTATCCGGCTCGGTGTACGGCTGCTAGAAGCGCATCGGCGCTCGGTGGGGCGTCGGTCTGAACCAATACGATTGCCTTGCCGGCCTCGAAGTCGACCTCCGAGCGAAGCACGCCGGGGACGGTGGCAAGTTCGTTCTGAACACTGACCGTGCACGCCTCACAAGTCATTCCGCTGACTTCGAGAACGAGCTCCTTGGACTCGATGGATTCAAAGCCAGAAACCGCAGGCGTCTTACTACCAGCGAACACAGACGCGTAGGACGGGAAGAAAGCGAATGCGGCGACGGCCAGGGTGGCGAGCCAGAGCATGGTCCTGCTCGTTCGTTGGGGACCGCGCCGCGGGGCCTCGCATGCGTCGCCAGGCTCACAGGAGGACTTTCGAAAATAGCTGTAGTAGAAACCGAGCCCGAGAAGAACGGCGGTGACGCCAAGCACGTAAGGGCGTGCGGATTCAAACGTGCCGGCGAGCGCGACTGTCGAGATTCCAGCAGCGCCGAAGACCAGGGGCAAGATGCAACACGACGAGGCCACTACAGCGGCCGCAATCGCCCCGCCTGTCGCCCATCGTCCACTGGGTTCCGGTTCGTTGTTCATTAGGTCCGTTCCTCTCTTCGCGCTGGCGTTGGCCAGACAGGCCCTCAGGCTGCCGCTTGTGGCTCCAGCACCGATTCCCGCCGCTCCCTTGGACTTTACGGCTTGAACGTGGGTGCAAGGTAAAGGGCTTTCTCGAAGAATCCGAAAAGTCAAGCGACTGCTCGCACTTACGGACTCGGCTGCTGCGCTAAAGCCGCGGCAGAGAGAAGAGCCAGGCAGCGTGGCCGAATTGGAGCCCGTACCGCTCTGAGGCGGTGTGCAGTATGGATAGGACGAGGACGACTAACATGCCGACCTTTGCCGCCTATATCGGCGCAGCCATCGCCGAAATCGCCGGATGCTTCGCATTCTGGGCGTGGCTTCGCCTGGACAAGCCAGTTTGGTGGCTACTTCCGGGAATGGCGTCACTGGCCTTGTTCGCGTACCTGCTCACCCTGGTCGACAGTGCCGCGGCCGGACGTGCATATGCCGCCTACGGAGGGGTCTATATCGCGAGTTCGCTCGCCTGGCTGCGGCTCGTCGAGGGTGTGAAACCGGACCGCTGGGACGTGGTCGGCGCTGCCGTCTGCCTGGTCGGAGCCGCCATCATTATCGCCGCGCCAAGGACGCCCAGCTGATTTTGTCCGCACGGCCTAGGAGTTTCGGCGATTGGACCCGGCAGCGGCACTTAGCGTCTCGATGACTCGGCAGCGCCCGCTTTCCTCGTGCTCGAGGCACTCAGCCAGAGCGCCTTTCAGAACACGCTGCACGCGCCGGAGCTCGGACATCCGCTCAGCAACCTGCTCGAGGCGCTGCTCGATTAAACCCTGGACCCTGCCGCAAGCTGCGGGCCGAAGAAGTGCCTTGATGTCGTCAAGAGTGAAGCCAGTCGCCTGTGCCGCGCGAATGAACCGCAGCCGCTCGAGCTCGGCCGCGGAGTAGACCCTGTAGTTCCCAGCGCTTCGTCCGCTTGGTCGAAGGATGCCCGCGCGCTCGTAGTAGCGAACGGTGGAGGTGGGCACGTCTGCTGCCTTGGCGAGCTCGCCGATTTTGAACTCAGTAGCCATGATCTGGTTCTACCCAACATTGAAGCTCAATTCAAGGTTGCGTTCCGGACGCTGTCCGCAACTCCACAACCTACAAACGCGCGAAAGAGCTCGACCACCGGTTTCGTCAGACGCGTCCGATGCGCTGGTCCCTGGCCTCTACGACCAGAGGTCGTCGCGCCTGGCGAATCGGAGGATTGTCCCGGGCCCAAGCGCAGCACTCACAACCTGTTGGATCTGCTTGGCTTGATCCTGGCGGATGCGGGTCTTCGAAGCACTGCAACTTCGGACGTAACTATTGGAAATTACTTCATAAATGGTGGAGGCGGCGGGAATCGAACCCGGCTCCGATCAAATGAAATCAGGGACTTACACGGAAAAATCGGTGCCCCTCGGGCACTCCGATCGTACCACCCATATTCGAGGTCATATAACCCAATACTTAGGTTATCGTGCGGATCTTCCGATGGGGTCGGTTCAACATGCTCGAAGGCATCTTCGGAAACGCCAGCGCAGAGAAGGTGCTGCTCTACCTCGAGCAGTACGAAGAGGGCTATGCGACCGCGATGGCCCGGACCTTCGACGACCTCTCCCTCAACATGGCGCAGCGGCAGCTCGAGCGATTCGAGCGGGCGGGCGCGCTGGTGAGTTCGCTTCGGGGCCGCACCCGCCTCTACACCTGGAATCCCCGCTATCCGTTCAGGCGCGAGCTGCGCGCCCTCCTCCGCAGGGCGCTCGAACAGCTGCCGGCATCTGAACGTAAGCGCTACTTCACCGAGCGCCGACGGCCGCGCCGAGCCGGCAAGCCGCTTTGAGCAAGAAGCCTCGGATCAGCGAGCGTACCTCTCTGGAAGATCTGGCCGCCCTCGTCTGCTCCACGCTCGAAGCGCACGGCATCTCGGTCGTTCTCTCCGGCGGAGCGGTCGTCTCGATCTACTCCGACGCGGAGTACGTCTCGTACGACCTCGACTTCATCCCGACCGGGCTCGCGCGAAAGGTCGATGCCGCCATGGAATCGCTCGGCTTCGAGAAGGCCCATCGCCATTGGACGCATCCCAAGAGCCGGTACTGGGTCGAGTTCCCACCCGGTCCCGTCGCGATCGGAGATGAAACGATCCGCGACTTCGCGGAACGCGAGACGCGGTTGGGAACGCTGCGGCTGCTGGCTCCGACCGAGTGCGTCATGGATCGGCTCGCCTGGTACTTCCACGACGCGGACACGCAGTGTCTCGAACAGGCGGTCCAAGTCGCAACGCGGCATCCCGTCGACCTGAAGCGCATCGCGAAGTGGGCGCGTGGTGAACGGCCTCATGGTGAGGCGCGCTACCCGGCGTTCGAGCGCCGGCTGCGCGAGGCCGCGGGGCGGTAGCCACTCTGCCTCGGAAGCCTTCGAACCCCCGACCCTCGGGTTCGCGGGCGAGCTTTGCTTGCCAAGCGCAAGGCCAGCTTCGGTGGCCGGAGATGCCCGGCTGAGGCGTAAGCGCAATCAATGAGTCGCGGCTGATGAACCTCGCAGCCGTATCGAGCCTTGCGTCGCGCGGCCGACCGCGAGATCCGGCGAGGGATTCGAAGGGCCAAGAGGCCTATCGATTTGGCGCGCCCTCGCGCCAGAGCGCTCGCCCGAGTCCGGCACAAACGGCCAGCAAGATCACGCAGAACGGGAGCCCCGTATTGATCGCGGCCGATTGAAGCGCGGCCAACCCCCCGGCCAGAAGAAGGACGGCAGCCACGACGCCTTCGCTCACCGCCCAGAAGACGCGTTGCCAGACCGGAGGGTCCGGGTGGCCGCCGGAGGTCAGCATGTCGACGACGAACGAGCCCGAGTCCGAGGACGTCACGAAGAAGATCGCCACGACGAGCGCCGCGAGCAGCGAGGTCCACTCGGCGGCGGGGAGGCGTTCGAGCAACGCATAGATCCCCATCGAGATATCGCCCTCGACGGCAGCTGCGAGTCCCGGGCTCTGTGCGTCGAGCGTGAGCGCCGACCAGCCGAAGACCGTGAACCACAGACAGCTGATCAGCGTCGGCACGATCAAGACCCCAAGGACGAACTCGCGGATCGTCCGACCCCGCGAGATGCGCGCGATGAACATCCCGACGAAGGGCGACCACGCGATCCACCAGGCCCAGTAGAAGAGGGTCCATCCCTTCTGCCACTCGACCGGGCCGAGGGTCTGGTAGCCGGTTCCGAGTGGGACGAGCGCTGCGACGTAGTCGAAGAGGCGCGCAGGAAAGGCCTCGAGCAATGCGCTCGTCGGGCCCGCGAAGACGACGAAGAGCAGGAGAAGGGTCGCGAGTGCGACGTTGAGCTCGGACAGCCGCCGGATCCCGCGATCGAGGCCGAGGACCACCGAAGTGGTCGCGCCCGCCGTGATCACGGCGATCACCCCGACTTGCACGCTGGACGACAAGGGGACGTCGTAGAGTCGAGCCAGGCCGGCGTTGATCTGCATGGCGCCGAGTCCGAGCGACGTGGCCAGCCCGAAGAGCGTGCCGAACACGGCGAACACGTCGACGCCGTGGCCGATCCATCCGTGGATCCGATCGCCCAGAAGCGGATGCAGCGTCGACCGGATCGCGAGTGGCAGCCCCTGTCTATGTCCGAAGTACGCGATCGCGAGCCCCATCACCGCGTAGACGCCCCAGGCGTGCAGACCCCAGTGGAAGAACGTGATCGTCATCGCCCGTCGCGCGGCTTCCGGGGTTCCGCCGACGAGGACGGGCGGGTTCGCGTAGTGCGTGACCGGCTCGGCAACGCCGAAGAACATGATGCCGATGCCCATGCCGGCGCTGAAGAGCATCGCGAACCAGGAGGGGAGCCCGAAGTCGGGGGGCTCGCCTTCGGGGCCGAGCCGCAATGCGCCCCGCTTGCCCAGCGCGCACCAGATCGAGAAAACCAAGAACAGCGCAGTCGAGCCGACGAAGAGCCAGCCCCAGGTGCCGACGATCCAGTCCTGGAGTCCGACGAAGACGTCTTTCGCCCGCTCCGGATCGGCGACGCCGAACGCGAGTACGGCCAGCACGACCGCAGCGGACGAGAAGAAGACCGCCGGCTCGATGCGCGACGTGTCCGCTCTCACTTCGACGCCTTCACCCGGGCGCTCAGCCGGCCTTCCGGAAGTGGAAGATCCCCCAGGTCAGGTGCCCTCGGTCGGCTCCGTCAACCCAATGCCCCAATCCCTCGAGCATCCGCGTCACGTAGTCGATGCCGCAATGCTCGATCATCTCATCGCGCCGGGCTCCGAGTACTTGTCGTACCCGGTCGTAGTGGTTGCGCAGCTGGATCGTCATTTCGGCGAACGCGACTTCGTCGAAGCCGAGTCCGTCCAGGTTCTTGCGGTAGAAGCCCGGCGAAGCGAGGGAGTCGAGATGGATGCGGTCGAGGACCGGCTGCAGTACATCGGGTGGACAGTCGTCCGTCTGCATCGGGTCCGTGAAGACGAGGTGGCCGCCCGGCTCGAGAACGCGCGCAACTTCGGCGAGGACACGCTCGCGCGCCCCGCTATGGAGGATCGCGTCCTGAGACCAGACCACGTCGTATCGAGCGTCGGGTCCCGGGACCGACTCGAAGTTCGCGTGCACTACATGAACGCGGTCGGACAGTCCGGCGTTCTCCGTGAGGATGCGGTTCCGTTCGTTCTGGACGTCGCTCAGGTTCAGGCAGTCGACCTGGCAGCCGAACTTCGTCGCGAGGTGCCGCCCGGCGCCGCCATAGCCCGCCCCGAGGTCGAGCACGCGATGTTCTGGCTTCAGGAAGTCGACGTGGCCCGCCATGGTCTCGACCGTTCGCGCACTCGCAGAGGCGACGTCCTCGTCCGATCGCTCGTAGACGCCGATGTGGATGTCTTCGCCGCCCCAGATCTCGGCGTAGAACGAATCCGCCTCGTCGCTGTCGTAGTAGGCCTCGGTCGTGGCCGTCACAGAGGCGGCGGCTTCATCAGGCATCGGGATGGTCCATGTGCTTCTCGGCGACGTGGACGAAGAAGTCCGGGTCGGCTTCCTGGTAGGTCTCCTGGAAGTCGCCGTAGGTCTTGACCGAAGCGAACCCCGCCTCGCGGATCAGCTGCCGCGTGTAGTTCTTGCGAAGCGGGAACATGTTGAGTCGGAACTCGGAGCCGTCCGGGAACGAGTACAGGAAACCGGCGAGGCCCTCGTCGACATGCTCCGGCTCGGCGCTGACGTCGTCACCGCAGTAGTAGTACCTGTGCTTCGACGAGAAGCCGTGATCCAGGATCGAGTCGTAGTTGCGCTGGTCGAGGATCAGGATGCCGTCGTGCTTCAGCGCGGCATAGAACTCGGCGAGGGCGCGCCGGCGGTCCTGCTCGTCGAAGAGATGGGTGAACGAGTTGCCGAGGCAGATGATCGCGTCGAACTTCCCGTGCACCTCGCGGTTCAGCCATCGCCAGTCGGCGTGGATCGTCTTGAGGATCAGGTGCCGGTCGGTCGCGTTCTGGAAGGCCTTCGCGAGCATGACGGCGTTGCCGTCGACGCTCGTCACCTCGAAGCCGGCGTCGGCGAGCTGGATCGAGTGGAAGCCGGTCCCGGTCGCGACGTCGAGGACCTTCATCTTGCCGCGGGCCTTGAGCTGCTCGATGAAGAAGCGCCCTTCGCTCTCCGCGCGGGATTCCCAGTCGATCAGCTCGTCCCACTTCTCGACGAAGGTCTGGACGTACTCGGCCTGGTAGTGATCGGTCTCTCGAATGGCGGTCGGGGCGTCACCGAAGTCCTGGCTGACCGCGCGCAACGATCGTTCGGCCTGCTCGCGGAGGATCTCGGTCGGATTCGACGACATGGGCCCCTCTTCTGACGAAGACTGCGGGGCCGAGCGCCGGCCCGCTGAAGGGCCGCACGGTAGTCATCTAATACATTCGATGCAATGAATTTTTCAAGTGAGCGCTATGTATTCTGAGGTCGATATTCGCGTTTCGTGGCCGTACAGGGCGGATAGGCCGAAAAATCGGTGAGAACACAATGAAGTCGATCGATAGTGTTCGACGCGATCAATCCCCTTCGGGGTCAAAGCTACCCGGCGTAGGCGACTCCTCGACGGGTTGCGCAACCGGGCCCGTCTCGAGAATCGGCGCGGCGTCGAGGTGCTCCGCGTCCATCATCGACGCGATCCGCTCGAGCGCGGACAGCATCCAGTGCCGCTCCCAGTCTTCGAGCCGCGCCAGCTCGGCGCGGAAGTCCTCCTGCAGGAGGGACGGCGCCTCGTCCAGAACGTCGAGCCCGTCCTTCGTGACCTCGATGCCCACGCTCCGTCGATCGCCCTCGGATCGCTTCCGTACGACCAGGCCTCGGCGCTCGAGGCGAGTGACGATGCCCGACACCGTGGGCTGGCTCAGATGGACGGCGCGGGCGAGCGCACTGATCGACGGCTGGCCGACGCGCTCTGCCTCGCGAAGGGTCGCGAGCTGGGGCCCCGTCAGCTTGTGACGATCCTGCAGGCGCCGGGACTGGAGATCGATCGCGCGGATGATTCGGCGGATCGACGCGACGATCTGGTCTTCGACTTCGCTGGGTGTGCTCATGGGTCTCGACGTCCGCTCGAAAACGCCGTGGCGGGTGCCACGCTTGCGATCGCCGGAATACTAGCGCGGTGTGTTCGCGAGATGATCCCGGCCAGTTTTGCGCCCCGATCAGGGGAGCCCAGCCGGGATCGTGCTTTCATTGACAAATTGGTGGAGGCGGCGGGAATCGAACCCGGGTCCAGAAAGCGTAAGTCCTCGAAATCTAGGAAGTCTCGTTCGTGACTTCTTGTCCCGCGTTTGTCCCGCGGAACCCGTCAGCGTCGTTCGATGTCGCTCCCAGTCTCGGCATAGTACCCGAGCGAAAACACTGAACAGGTCGCGGGGGCCCAAGGCGATCGGCCGCTTTTTCCCGCCCGAAACCGCAGCCAGGTTTCGCGGCTTCGGATACAGAAACGGGACCTATTCGAGGTCGCGACGCCCCAATAGCAAGGCTCCGTCAGATAGATCGAAACGCTGGAAATAAAACATACGTTTGGTATCCTTTTTCGATGCAATCAACCAGATGAGCCTTCCCTCATGTCCGAGCCCAATTTTCCTGCCCGGTCCGCACCTCCCGGCGTTTTCGCACCCAGACAGGAACGAAGCACCCGCACCCAGGCCGCCATTCTCGAAGCCGCGCGCGCATTGATGTCCGAGGGCGGAATCGAATCACTCACCATCTCGGAAGTCGCATCCCGCGTTGGCATGACGAAGGGCGCGTTCTATGCGCGATTCCGAAATAAGGACGCCCTACTCCATGCGCTCTTCGAGGAAACATTCGAGATCAATCGAAAGGCGATCGACGATCTGACGTCTCGCGTCCGAGCTGCTGACGCCGACCTCGCCGAAATGATCAAAACATTCGTTCCGCCCGCCCTGGGACTGGTCCGCGAGAGCAGCGCCCTCTTTCGCCTCTTCGGAAGCGACCACAGCGGGCCGCCAAACGACCAGGATCGCGCCGTACTGCTCCTCGAAGACGCAATCAAAGCAATGCGCAGCCTTCTGCGGGAACACGCGCATGAGATCCCGGGTCGGGAACCAGACACATGCGCGGCAATGCTTGTCGTGCTGGTTCAGGGAATGGTCGACTGGTCGATGCTGCTACGTCACTCGAAAAATCCCGTCGTACCCATAGACGACGACGCGCTCGCAGCCGAGATCACTTGCGCGGCGCTCGGCTACCTGGGACTCGAGTCCGCCCCACTGGCAACCAACGCCGATTCGACGTCAAGGTGAATCCTCGTCGCGTGCGCTCAACCCTGAACACTCAATCCAAAGACGGGCTCACCTCGGGCGCCTCGCGCCGAACGCCCACTCCCCAGGAATCAACACTCATGAAGCCTTTCTTTCTGTTTACATCGCCGATCCTCGCCACGCTTATCTTCGTGTTTAGCGTTCTCTCCCTATCAGCCAACCCAGCGTCGGCCTTCGAGCGCGTTGGTGAGTACGAAATCACCGGCGTCATCCTCGAGCAGGTCAAACACAAAGGTCGACCCGCGACGGCGATCGAATACGAATCGAGGGGCTTCACGGATTGGTGGGGCATGGCAAAGGGTGCGCTCGGTTTCCCCGAAGACCCGCCGAACCCGATTGCTCGCATTGTCGGTTCCGAATTCTCCGACGGAACCATCGAGGTCGAAGTTTCGAGCACGATCGTCGCGAGTGTTCTCGGGATGGCAAGAGGCTTTGCCGGCATCGCCTTCCGGACCTCTGACGAGTTGGAGACCTACGAGGTCGTTTACGTTCGGCCAGCCAACGGCCGCGTCGACTCCGAACTGCGCAGGTCCAGGGCGCTCCAGTATGCGGCTCATCCGGGCTTTCATTTCGATGTCTCCAGAAAAGAAGCGCCAGGCGTCTATGAGGCCGGAGCGGACATCGGCCTCGGCGAATGGATCAAGTTGCGCATCGAAGCGCAGGGCGAACACGCCCGGGTCTTCATCAACGACGAGCTCGCGCTGACCGTAGACGACTTGAAGTTAGGTGCAGGTCGCAGCGGCGGCGTGGCCCTCTGGGTCGGCATCGGCACCAAGGCCTATTTCTCGGACCTGAAGATCACGCCATCGACAGCGGAACGAATCACCCCCGAGAAGAAGGACTGACTATGGAACCGAAAATTCCCACTTGGATCATGGTTTGGACATTCATCATCGCGATGCTCCCGCTCGGCTTCGTCGTGCAAGGCTATCTCGACCCTGGAGCGCATTTTGGTGAGGAGGCTACGGCAGCCGGCACCGCAGTGTTTGCCGGCCCGATTGGCCTCTACCTGGCACGGAATGCCGCGTCCGTCGTCGTCACGCTCTTCGCGTTCCAGCAACGATCGGCGCCGATGCTGATCGTGATCCTGATGCTGCGCGCAATCACCGATGTCTTTGACGTCATCAACAACACTATCGCGGGAACCGTGGGGGCCGAGCTGATGATCTTCGCCACGCTCTGGATCACGGGCTCCTCGATTGCAATCCACAGACTATGGAACTGGCCGATCCCCTCGAAAGGAAGGCGAAATGAAGCGCTTTGAGATTGCAATGATGCTCGCGATTGCATCGTTCGTCTCGGCCACCATCGCACGACCAGTGGGAGCCGACGAAGCGAATCGAAAAGACCTGGGCGATCTCATCACCCTCGACCTCTATGGCTCGTATGAAGAAATGGGACGTCAATACGTCGAGCTGATGAGGCCCGAAGTCCAGGCGATCTACGACTTCGAGATTCCCGGGGTCCGGCGACTGAAGACGGGGCCGGCTGGCCAGGCATTGATTCAATATTCCGAGGCGTTCAGCGACAACAGCGGGCTGGCCGAGGAATACGCCGGCATGGCCGAGGTACTCAATGTCCCCAAGGAGAGCTTCATTCTCTCTCTGCTGGGCCAAGCAGGAGGATCGACCGTCTTCGCTTCGACGCGGAGTGCGACCGCAGATGGCCACGCCTTGATCGGGCGAAACGTCGATTGGGATGACGCGTTCGGACGCCGTCGGCCCGTCGTCACGATCTATCACCCTGACGGGGATGACCTGGACTACATGTCGGTCGGTTGGCCGCTGATGAACGCGCCGACAGCCGGTCTCAATGAAGCCGGCCTCGGGTTCTCGCTCAATTTCTTCTTTGCAAAACCACAGGTCGGCTTCGACTTGCCGGCGAACATCACCATGCGCCGCGTGTTGCAGCGGGCGAAGAACGTGAGCGAGGCGATCGAATTGATCACCTCCGCCAAGTCCCATTTCTTTGCGGCGTATTTTGTATTGGCAGATTCAGGAGGAGAAATCGCCTTGGTCGAGTTGACCGCCGAGAAGGTTGCCGTTCTTCGCCCCGAGGCCGATTGGTTTGCCCATGCGAATCACGCATTGATACCCGAGATGGTCGACGTGGACATGGCACGACAGCCCGATACGTACGATCGACAGACCTTCATGGAAGATGCGGTCCGTGAGAATCTCGGAAAGTTGACGCCCGAAGTCGCTGCCGAAACTCTTCGCAACCGCAGATCGGAGCTGCCCTTCGCGAATGAATGGAATGTCGCGAACCTACATGCGCTCAACTCGCTGGTGATTCATCCGAAAACACTGACGCTTTGGCATTCGACGACGATGATTCCACACGCACCGTTCGGCGAGTATGTCCCCTTCACTTTTGCGAAGGACGCGGCCCCTCCATCGATCCCTGCAAGCAGCCTGCTGACGGATGGCGGCCTGGATCTCGAGCGTCGAGAGATCCGCCAGGTGCGTAAGGCGCAGCGACTCCACCACGAGCAGAAGTACACGCAGGCTCAGGCCGCATGGGACGCCGCCTTCGCAATGGACCTGAAGACTCTGAATGTTCCGCGGCTCATGTTGGGTAAAGCGCTGACATCAACCCGTCTCGGAAACTTGGAACAGGCCTATGAAGAGCTGTCCGAGTCCTTGAATCCTGATGCCGAATACAGCGTACGACTGACCGCGCTTGCATTCCGAGCGATCCTCGCCGACGAACTCGGCCAACGAGCGAAAGCAATTTCTCTCTACAACAAGGCACTAGCCCTCCTCGAGCCGCATCCAGACTACTCGGGCTTCGCACGCATTCGTGCCACGGCAGAGGCAGGGCTCGCGAGCCCTCAGACCCTGGAGCAGATTCCTGAAATCCGGGTCGGCGTTTGACTGGACTCGATCTCGGGCGCTCGATCTGACGGGCAAGCCCCCCCCGTTGATCGAGCAGTCGATCAACGAGTGCGACTCTTCGGGGATCGGGTAGTTGCGAACCATCTCGTTGGAGCACGGTGTAGCGAGCCATCAGGAGGAGTCGAACCTGGGTTGTCTTGCGATCGGCCATGCCTCTCCCGATTTATCCCCGAGAAGCGAATTGCGAATCACCCTACTCCCATGGCACGCATTCCCGTGAGCGTCGACTAGGCTGTGCCGATGCCCATCGATTGTTCTCGATCTGTGTCCCCCCGAACGAGCCCGGACCTCGCAACGCGCGGTGCCGCCTTCCAGAACCATCGCGAACGAACCACCGGATCGATCGAAGCCCGTAAACTGGCTGAGCTGGCGGTGCTCGACCGAGATCTCTTCTCGGTGGCGGCGACCGAGATCAGCGAAACAAAGGTTCTGATGACCCTGATCCAAGGTGAGATCGTCTATCGATCCGACGAGCCGAGCCCATGACCGCGACACGAAATGGGACCCACGCAGGGCGGGGTTCAAGGAAGCCCCAAGCCCGAGGCCTCGCCACGCGAGCCAAGTTGCTCAGAGCCGCAGAGTGGCTGTTCGTTCGGCACGGCTACGCCGGGACTTCCCGCGCGGACATTGCCAGGCGGGCAGGCGTCGCGTTGAGCTCGGCCTATCACCACTTCCCCGACAAGCAGGATCTGCTGCTGGAACTCATCGATCGATGGGCGGAGCAGCGATCATTCGCGCAGCGCACCCGGATCGATCTCGAGCGAGCCACGTCAGGAGACCCGCGCGCCGCCACTCGGCAGTACCTGGCACGCTCGTTCGAGGATCACCAGAAGGGTCGGTCGTTGCAGCGGGTCTTCGTTGGTGAAGCGGACCGAAACGCCCGGGTTCGTCGTCGCTACGCCGAGGCACAAAGGCGGGTCACCGGTTGGGTACGCGATCTACTCGAAATCGGAATGGAACGGGGGCTGGTGGTTCCCATCGCCAGTACGGAGTCCGCCGCGTTCCTGATCCAGAGCCTGATCGAGAACGCGCTGACCGATTTGAGTGGGCGTGGCGCTCCGGATGCGGAGACAACACTCGACGAACTGACCGAGTTGATCTGCAGCTACGTGTTCGGCGCGCAGGCGGGGAAGCAGAAACGACGTTGAGCTTGGGACGACCTTTCAGCCGGGCAGGATGGGTTGGTAGAGCTCGATCCGGTTGTGGTCGGGATCCAAGCAGAGCGCGCTGCGATACCCAAAGCCCGCAAAGTCGGTCGGATCGAGGGCGATCCCCACATCTCGCTCGCGCAGTCCCGTGATCACCTTGTCGACGTCATCGACCCACACGGCCAGGATGAACAACGGCGACGTCGTCGCCGCGGGTTCGCGAAACTCGCCGAACAACTCCGGGCGCTTCGAGCGATCGAAGATCCCCAACCGGGCGTCGCCGGACGAGAAGACCGCCATCGGTCCCCCGCGATCACCCGTCACGACCTCGAAGTCGAGGCAGTCGGAGTAGAAGTTGAAGCTCGCTTCGAAATCCCGCACGAGCAGCACTGTGTGGGTCAAGGGCATATCGATCTCCGCGACCTACTAGCAATACAAATTGGAAGAATATTCCAATTAGTGTACGGTAGCCGCTGACCGCACGCCCGTCGACGTCGGGCGGATCGCACAAGGCCGGAGGCATCGCAATGACGAGCGAACCCGCACCCCCCACACGTGACTTCACGAAGACCCTTCGAGATGTGAAGGAGCGCAGCGCGAGCGAGATTCGAGCCCCCGGTGACGGGATCCGCGAGAAGCACGAAGCACTGCGAGCGCTCGGTCTCGAACGCCACTGCGCGGAACTCGACGCCCTCGGCTACACGGTGGTGCACAACGTGGCCCCACCCGCCTTCATCGAGAGCCTCGCCTCCGCGACGCTCGAAATTTTCGAGGAGGCTCGCGGTCGCCATGTCGACTTCGACACGGGCGAAGAGGGCCTCTTCCAGATCATCCCCTTGATGCTCGCGAAGGGGCACATCTTCGAGGAAGTGGCGATGAATCCCCGCGTGCTCGCGCTGATCGATCACCTGCTTGGTTCCAGCTGCCGCATCAGTGACTTTCACGCGATGCTCAAAGGTCGCGGCACAGCGAAGACCGACCTTCATTGCGACAGCGCGTTCATGCCCGACCCCTTGCCCCCCTACGCGCAGGTCGCCAACGCGAACTGGTTGCTGTCCGACTACTCGAGTGAGAACGGCGCGCTTTCTTTCGTCCCAGGCAGCCACAAGCTCTGCCGCCACCCCACCGCGGCGGATCGCGATCTCGAGACTGTTGCGATCGAGGCCCCGCGCGGTTCGGTGGTCGTTTTTCACGGCAATAGCTGGCACGGCACACATGCCCGAACCCAACCCGGACTGCGAATGAATCTCGTCTGCTACTTCGCGCGGATGTACGTGCAACCTCATGCCGATTACTCGCGGATCCTCTCGCGCGAGGTGATTGACCGCAATCCAGCGCGCTTCAATCAGCTGGTGGGCGGCCACGTTCCCTGGGGCTGGAGCAACCACGCTGAATTCACCGCTGGGATGTTGAAGCTGGCGGATGTCGGGGTGGCAGGTCGTTTTCAACACACATAAGGACTCGCTCGCTGATGCTCTCGCTGAACATGCTGCTCACTCGCACCGTTATCCTGATGTCCCTGGTCGTCCCGATTTCGACCGCGAACTTGGCTGCTGCCCAGACCCCGGGCACCGATGCGTTCATTTTTGCAACCATCGATGCGCACCGACCGATCGCCGAGGCGATCCTTGTCGACGGGCTGGCGGGGGATTGGAGTGGGCTTCCGGTCTACGGCGACGTTGATGGAGACGTCGGCAGCGCGCCTCTCGACATCGTCGGAACTGCGATCGCAGCGCTCGACCAGGAAGTGCTCGTCAGAATCGAGACCAGCGCCACCTCGAGTGTGACCCCCTATGCGTTTGGGATCCTGCTCGACCTCGGTGGCGATTCGCCGGCTCCGCAGATCCAGCTCGCGCTCGACCCCGTGGGTGGCGCCCATCTGCTGAACACGCTCGATGAGGAAACGTCCGCTGTCCTGTCGACGGACCCGATTCCCGGGCTCGTCGTCGCTCAGACCGGGACCACGATCGAAGTTTCGATTCCGTACAGTGTGCTCTCACCGCTGCTGCCGACGCCGCTCGCAAATGAGATTCAATCCGCAAGCCACCGTCCGTGGGTCAGGGCATTTACACTGAGCACCCTCTCGGGCGCCCCCTACGACCGGGGGCCGGCCGCGGCAACCTATCGCTTGCTTCCCACTCCCTATCCGCTCGACCCCGATCTTCCATCCGGTCTCCCCAATGCTGGGGATACACCGCTCGCGTTGAGTCTCCCGTTGGATGGCGAGTGGTTCCTCGCGCAGGGCGCGGACGGAACCTTCTCGCACAATGGTTGTTGGTGCTTCGACTTCATCCAGGTCGATTCGCAGTTCGCTCCGAGTGATCCACCGGAGAGCTCGAGCAATGCCGACTACTACGCCTGGGGGCAAGTCGTGCGCGCTCCGATCTCAGGGACGGTCACGACCGCGACCGATTCCCACCCCGATGCGACACCGGGAACACCAGCTGGCACCAACAACGTCGTCGCGATCTCGAGCAGTGGCTTCGTGATCAGCCTTTTTCACTTCATGCAAGGCGGTGTGTCGGTCTCACCGAGTGATGTCGTCTCGCGCCAGGACCCAGTCGGGCTGGTCGGCAATTCTGGCTTCTCCGTACAACCCCACCTCCACCTCCAAGCGCGAAGCGGCGGATCGTCTCGTCCGATCTCGTTGGACGTTGCGGTTCGGCTGAACGCCGAGCCGGATCTTTGGGAGAGGCAGATCTCGAGTTGGCAACCACGAGAGGGTTTCCTGATCGAGCGCCTCGATACAGCGACCGGTCCCCCGACCGTTCCGATGCTTTCGCCGCTCGCCATTGGCCTGCTCGCTGGCCTCGTCGCCGCAGTCGGCGGGCGCAAGGTTCGCGGGCGGGGCCCAATCACGGATGCCGTTCGACGGTGAGAGCCATACGCCTGGACGGCACGAGTTGCAGTGCCGGTTCGAGATCGCCCAAAACTTGTGTTTCACCCAATTGAGGATGAGCGCAGTGGAGTACGGACGCTAAACGCGTCCTCTGGCGCCCGCCGAACGCGATTTTCGCCGAGGCGGTCTGACGCTTTAGGGCTAGTCATGGACAAATTCGACCAGGGAGCCTCGCAACGGCTGGACCGCCCAGTTGCTGGGCCACTGTTCGAGGTTTCCGCGATCGATCACGGTTTAAGGCGTGCGTGTGATTCGCCGGTCCGCCTCAATTGCGCGACGCAGTGCGGAGAACGGAGTCCATGTGCCGCCCGACTCGTCATCGACGAACGGCTTGGCCATCCTCGGCACGATGTCGGCTGTGAGTCCGATGAACCCAACGCGCGCGCCACCCCGTTCGATCATCATCGTCGGTGGGAGCAGCGGTTCACCGATCACGACCGGGATGGTCTGTTTCATGTTGGCTGCAAGGTTCGGGAAGTCTGGCGAGCCGACATTTCCGATTCATTGCCAGAAGCTGGTTGCTGGATCGGGGGTTTACTCTCGACTGTCTCACGATGTTTCCTGTGATACATACGGAGACGTCTTCTGCAAAAAAAAGGGGACGCTCACGTGGGTGCAATCATGCGCCCAAGTCTCAGTCTCGTTGAGAAAACTCCTCCAAGCCAGGCTGAGACACCGAGTGTCTCCAGCTCCTCTTGTTGCCTGGGGCCGTGGTGCCGCGACCGGCGATACGGCCCCAGCGCGGGTCCGCCGCTGTCCTACGGCGAGCTTCTCGACGAATTTGTGTCTTTTACAAAATTTGCGTAGATTCTACAAAGTAGAACAAAGACGGATACGAGGATCCACGACCATGGCCCGAGCCGCCGAACCCAGGATCGATCGACGCGCCAAGATCGCGAAGGCCATGTACGCGTGTATCTGCCGTCAGGGCTACGCAGCAACCACGCTCACCGACATCGCGAACGAAGCAAAGATGTCGATCAGCCACGTTGGTTACTACTTCGACAACAAGGCCGCGATCCTCGAGTTCTACGCGACTGGCTTGTGCGAGCAGATCCTCGAAGGGCTCCCCGATCTAGAGGAACCCGATCTGGAGCGACTGACACAAGCCATCGCAAACTTCTGCTTTGGCGGCGGGCAGCAGAATCGTGCCTTCCTCGGTGTCATCCAGGAGATCACCGGGTTGGCGGTGCACGACCCGCGCATCAAGCGAATCAAGTCGTTTCATTCAAAGGCTTGGAAGCAGTACCTCGAGGCGTACTTCGAACGCGTGGGTCCTGCGGCGGGGATGGGCGTACGTGACTCGGCTCGAAGGGTGCACGCGATGTTGGTCGGGCTCGATACGAATCTGCTCTTCGATCGAACGATGCGGCGAGAAGACGCCCACCAGATCTTTCTAGACACCCTGCAAAGTGCTTCGGCCGACGCCACGGCTCGACCGACTGGCCGGCGGAAGACAAGTGGGCGGAGGTTCTCAAAGTGAAGTTCGGCGTTTTCTACGAACACCAGCTTCCGAGGCCGTGGCATGAACGGTCTGAGTACGATCTGCTTCAGAACTCACTCGAGCAGATCGAGCTGGCAGACCGGCTCGGCTACGACTACGCCTGGGAAGTCGAGCACCACTTTCTCGAAGAGTACTCCCACTCCTCCGCGCCCGAGGTTTTCCTCGGCGCCGCGAGCCAGCGGACAAAGCAGATCCGCCTGGCGCACGGGATCATTCAGCTCACGACCAATCATCCAGCGCGGGTCGCCGAGCGGGTGAGCACGCTGGACCTCCTGAGTCATGGGCGGGTCGAGCTGGGTATCGGCGAAGGCTCGAGTATCACTGAGCTTCACCCGTTCGACCGCAAGTTCCGCGACAAGCGGAGCGTATGGGAGGATGCGGTCCGCGCATTGATTCCCATGTTCGGCGACAAAGCTTGCGAGTATCACGGCGAGCACTTCGACTTCCCCCTTCGCAACGTTCTGCCCAAGCCGTATCAGAAACCGCATCCTCCCCTCTGGGTGGCCTGCTCTCAGCTCGACACGATCGAAATGGCCGGGCGCCGTGGCATGGGAGCGTTGGGTTTCCAGTTCCTCTCGGCAGGTGCCGCACACGCCTGGGTGAACGCCTACTACAACGCCTACGTGAAGCAGCTCGACCGCCTCGCGGACTACGACACGAACCCGAACATCTCCCTTGTCAGCGGCTTCATGTGTGCGGAGACAGACGAGGAAGCCCTTCGCAAGGCCGATGGTTGGACCTTCTTCCAGTTCGCGCTCCGGTTCTACGCTTCCCACGGCCCTGTCGAGCCAGAAAGCGTGGGCCTCTGGGACGAGTATCTGGGCTGGAAGGAGACGCCCAAAGCCCAGGAACAACTTCGCGGTGGCTTGATCGGATCTCCGGAGACGATTCGCCAGAAGCTTCGGAAGTTCGAGGAGTCGAACATCGACCAGGTGATCTTGCTCAATCAAGCCGGAAGGACCACGCACGAGGACATTTGCGCGAGCCTCGAGCTCTTCGCCCGTGAAGTCATGCCGGAGTTTCATGCGCGCGAACCCGAGCATCAGAAGTGGAAGCAGGCCGTTCTGTCCGGCGAGATCGAACTCGAAGAGATCGACACGGCGTCGCACCAGTACCGCAACGTGCCCGCCAACACGATTCCTCCGAACAAGGGCGAAGGCACAAACGCTTCCGGCAAACCCGAGACGGCCCGATGACCTCCGCCGTTCGCATTCCGGGCCACACATGAACACCGAGGCAAACCAACACCGCGTCAAGATGATCGTCGGTTGTAAACGCAAACCAGATATCTCTCTGGCGGCGTTTCAACAGTACTGGCGAAACGAACACGCCCCGATCGTCGCGCGCGCGAGTCGGGGTCGCGGTATGGTTCGCTATGTCCAGAACCACGTCGTTTCCGAAGCCGGAGCCGCATCGGAGCCTGCGTTTGACGGCGTGGCCGAGGCCTGGTTCGACAGTCCCAAAGCCGCCGGCTCCCTCGCCCGCTCCGCCGACTACGCCGCCGTACGCGAAGACGAGGCGTGCTTCGTCGACCGTTCGAGCTTATTCGCCTTCCTCACGGAAGAGGTCGTGAGCCATTCAGACGAGGCTTCGCATCCCGAGATCAAGCGCATCCAATTCTTCAAGAGACGGCCGGATACCAAGAGCGAGTACTTTCACTTTCATTGGCGTGAACTCCACGCTCCGCTCGTCGGAGCGCTCCCCGGTTTGATGTTGTATGTGCGCTGCCGTCCGTGTGTTCCCAAGGCGTCGAATGGCCAACAGCATCCGTACGACGGCGTCGAGATGATCGGCTACCGCGACCGAGAAGCGCTCGCTGCAAGTGAGCTCTCACCGGCCTTCATTCGGATACGCGAAGACCGCAGCCTTTTCCTGGATGAAGAGCGAGTCGCGAGCGTGCTCGCGCACCCGGTCGAGATCCCCCTCGAAGCCGCCCCCGCCGCGCATTCGATGCAAGCAAAGGAGATCACATGAAGATCAGTGTCCAGGTTGCATTCGACAGCACGACGCCACCTGACTTCATCGCGGCCACGGGTCGACTGGTCGAGGAGTACGACATCCATTCGATCTGGGCGCCCGAGCATGTGCTCTTCTTCGAGCGTTACGCCGCCCACTATCCAAGCTTCGGGGATCCGAGCGTCTCGGCCGCCACCACGGGGCTGATCGATCCGTTCGTCGCACTGACCTACCTCGCCGCACACACCTCCCGCGTGCGCCTGGGCACGGGCGTTTGCCTGGTTCCCCAACGCCATCCCGTTTACACAGCGAAGCAAGTCGCGGATCTAGACTATCTGTCGAACGGACGCTTCGACTTTGGAGTGGGCGTCGGGTGGCTCAAAGCAGAGTTCGAAGCCATCGAGATGCCTTGGAAGCGGAGGGGCGCGCGTACGAGCGATGCCTTGTCGCTGATGAAGTCCTTGTGGTGCGACGAAGTCTCGAACTATCGAGGTGAGTTCTACGAGCTGCCGGGCTCGCTGATGAACCCGAAACCGATTCAGGCTCCCCATCCTCCGATCTACGTGGGCGGCGACAGTGCCCCGGCCCTCAAGCGAGTCGCCGAGTTCGGTCAGGGTTGGTACGGATTCAATCTGAAGCGTGACGCGTTCGATGAGACGCTGGGGCGCCTCGACACCCAGCTGGCGCGGGTCGGCCGCAAGCGCGCGGACATCGAAATCGTTCTATCGCCGTATGGGCTGCGGTGCGACCGCGATGAAGCCCTTCGGCTTCGAGAGAGCGGTGTCGATCAGCTCGTCGTCGCGTTGGCGGCGGGAAACATCGACAAGATGAAGGCCTCGGTCGAAGCCGTCGCCGAACTGCGCTCTCTCGACTGATTCTCAACCACCTACCTCGAGCGATTCGAGCACAAGGAACCATCATGACCCATTCACACCCACGACCTGCCCGCGCGCGGAACCGCACCATGATCGCCTGCATCACCCTGTTCGCACTCGTGAGCTTGCAGGGTTGCGCCACCCAGGGCGCATCGCGCGACAAGGAGACTCAGCTGATGACAGAGAACAAGGAACTCGTGTCGACCTTCTTCAGACACTTCAGCGCTGGCGAAGTCGATCAGGCGTTCGCTGTTGTCGCGGACGACGTTCGATGGTGGGTGCCCGGCGACCTTCCGTTCTCAGGAACGAAGAACAAAGCGCAGTACATGCAGGTGGTGGGCAGTATCCAGCGCGGCTTTCCCGACGGCCTCAGCCTCGACGCCACCGCGATGATCGCCGAAGGCAACCAGGTGGCCGTCGAAGTCGCTTCGAACGGAAACCACGCGAACGGCAAGACCTACACCAACGAGTACCACTTCTTGATCACGATCGAGGATGGCAAGATGGTTGAGGTCAAGGAGTACATGGACACTCTTCACCTGTTTCAACTGATCTCGCCGTAAGCGGGCATCGCGCAGCTGATCTCAGGCAGGATCAGTGCCCGACCTCTACTACGAGATCCGACGCTGACGGCCTCCACGTTTTCGTGTTTCAGGACGCGCGGAGCTACTTTCCGCGCCCACAGGCTCACCGGAGCGCCCGTCTTCGTCGTTGTCCACTTCCCACTCTGTTCCAGCATCCTCGCCTTGGCCGGGAGCACCGTCGAGCGCTCTCGACGCCCGTCCCAAGCCAGGAGTTCCCGTCACGATTCTGATTCCGGCTCGACTTCTCAGCGCGTCGCCCACGGCCTCACCCGCTCCACCATCTCTCTCAGGAAGCGCTCGGGCTCTTCATACGGGACCAGGTGAGCCGATTGTTCGAACTCCACGAACTCCTTGTGGGGGGCTGCGATTCCATCGAAGTAGCGGCGAGTGAGCGCGGTCACTGTTTGCTGGTCGTATCTTCCTTGAAACATGAAGAGCGGTACTTCGAGGCTCGTGACCTCGCTCATCAGATTCCCCGCGAGCAGATCGTCCTCTAACGCGGCCATCGACCGCGACTCTGCCTCGAAGTAGTTCCACTTGTCCCGGAGGCGATACTCCCGGAACGTTGCGATCGGCCACCCAAAAACCAGCAGCGCGCCGAGATTTCCTTTCCTGTGAGCAGCCCCGCCGAACTCGCGAACCCAGCACCTTTGCACACCCAAACCCTGCAATCCCCCGCGGTAATTTCCGCCCACATCGGGAGGGCCCACCTCCTCCAGCTGGCGAACGGCATCGCTCCGCCCCCTCTGCTTTGCCTCTTCCAAGGCGTAGCGGAAGCTGAGCGCCTCGCTCTCCGGTTGATTCGAAACTTGACCCATTCCTACATACGCCGCGTAGTCCTCGGGGTGGCGGTAGGCAAGTCGCATTCCGAGATACGAGCCCCAGGAATGTCCCGCGAGAAGGACCCGGCGATCGCCGAAGCGTTCTCGGAGTAGGAGTGTCAGCTCGTGTGCGTCGGAAAGCAGCTGATTCTCAGTGAGCGCGCTCGTCTCCACCGCTGGGTCGAACGACCTCCCCGCTCCTCTTTGGTCCCAGTTGACTACGACGAAGTGGTCTTCGAGCGCAGAGTTGTAGTGTCGAAACAATGCGCTCTGCGCATCGCCGGGACCGCCGTGCAGGAACAGGACCACCGGGTTCGAGCGATCGCGACCACGAATGAGCACAAACTGTCTCACCCCGCCGACTTCCACCATAGAAGCTTCGGCGATGGACTCGGGAAGCGGGTTGCCGTTCTCATCGCTGAACGGTTTTGTGGTTCCCGGGCTCACTGCTACCGCCGCGGCCACGGTGAGGACAACACCGATGGCACTCAGTGTGCCAACGATCCGCGCGATCAGGAGTGCCCTACTCACGAACCAGAGATCCGGTCGCGCGTCCACCCATCCGGATAGCGTCCGAGATGCTCGATGGACTTCCCCCGGAATCGTGGACACCGGGAGGGCAAGCTTTGAGCTACCCGGAGGAGCCCCATGGGCCAGAAGAGATTCACTGCTGAATTCAAGGACGAATCCGTCTGCCTGGTGACCGAGAGAGGTCATCCGGTGACCGAGGTCGCCGCCCGACTCGGCGTTTCGAGCCACAGCCTCTCCTGCGGGACGAGTCGAACGGCTGTCCCGCGCGCGAACGCCCCGGCCCCATCTCGTTGAATTCGCTCGGTTTCGAGCCGGCGGATGCGGGTTTTCGGACGGACGCAATTCCAAAGGTAAGTCACTGAATTTGCAACAAAATTGGTGGAGGCGGCGGGAATCGAACCCGCGTCCGCTATTCCCGTTCCAGCCGGATGATCTCCAACTCCGCGATCGCTTCGAGATCCTTCGGCCGTCCCGCCGCCCGCTTCACCTCGATCAACTTGTCGAGCGAGAGGCATCGGCATCGCACTCCGAAGAGCTCGATCTCGAATGAATGCACCTCGAGATCCACGAAGCCCCCCCCCCCGGCGATCTCTCCGAGCAAATCGACTTCTCCGAGATTCGACGTGAGTGTGAAATTCAGGCCGGCGGCGAGCGACGCGGCGTCGAGTTCGAAAGGCAACCAGGCTGGCGCTCCGCGCAGGTAGGGCTCGTGAGGACCGAGAGCGGTCGCGAGACGATCGAGGTTCGCGGGATCGCGGGAATACACGACAGCGAGATCCTGGGTGAGTCGCGCCGAGCCGTGCGCGGTCGCGGCGGCGCCGCCGATGATGATGAAGTCGACGCCTCCGCCTACGAGGGCCCCGAGCAGCCCGGGGAAGTCGATCACGCGCTATCCCGCCGGCGACGAGATTCCTGGAGTTCGTCGGCGAGCCGCTGAAGCTCCATGAGCTGAAGGAACCGATCTTCTACGCTGAGCTCTAGATTTCGCGTGATCAACGTTCGATCGACGTCGGGAAGGTAGGCCGTCACCGGGTCCTGTCGATTCGCGCTCGCCATGATCTCTACTCTCGTTGTGTCAGCCATCCCGATTCGTACTCGAAGCGACCGATCGAGCGACACCTTTCGGCCGTGGAAAATTGGTGGAGGCGGCGGGAATCGAACCCGCGTCCGCATGGCGTCTTCTGGACGCGTCTACGTGCGTAGTCTCCGCTTGATTTCGGGGTTCGGCCGGCGTGGAGACGGGCCAACCGATCCCTAGCTCGACGTGGTTCTCGCTCCCGGGTACGGCCGAGCAGCGCTCGGGAGCCAGTCCTCGTATCGCTACCGCGACCCACTAGAGGACGTCATGGACGGTAGTCGCTAGTTCCTAAGGGTTAGTTAGGCAGCGAGAGCGTAGTTGTCATCGGCAGTTATTAGCTACCAGACTGCAGCTGTTTAACGAGGTGGCTACGACCTCGACACGCAACGCCCAGCCTCAACCACCCGTCGAAGCCAGATCGCCCCCTTAAAAAAGGCGCCCCCACCGGGGCCGACGCTCTGAAGCGCCGAACCGGGAAGGTATCGCCGATGGATCGGCGCTTCCAATCGGAGACATCGGCGCCCGAGAGCGCGCGTCAAGAGCCCTTCGGAACGCGCGGCGGCTGCGCAGCACCTTCCGCACGCTGCAGGCTCTCCAGGTACACGACGATCGGATCGAGGGTCGCGCCGACGAGCCGGTCGGGGCTCGTGTAGCGCCAGTACTCCGCGGACAGCCGGTTGCCCCAGACGGGCATCTCGCCCGTACCGTGCTCCGGCGGCGTCTCGCCGCCCTCGATCCGGCGTGCGATCTCCAGCCGGTCGAAGCGCCCGCCGCGACGCTGCGCGATTTCCGACAGGTCCGGCGCCCGCGGATGCGGGGCGGCGACGCCCGTCTCCGGCGCTCCGTGACAACCCGAGCAGAGCCGCCGGAACGTCCGCTGTCCCTCGGCGACGAGCCAGGGTTGCTGCAGCGGCTCTCGCACCAGGCACGGCTGACTCACCCGGACGGGTCGGTCGAGCGCGCAGTCGAGCTGGACGCGCCCGGTCAGATCGCGACGGGAGAACTCGGCGCGCCAGATCAGCTGATCCTGATCGCCGTCGCGATAGTGCAGGAACACGCGGTAGAACTTGCTGTACTCCTGCCCCGCGATCTCCATCGCGACGGGCTCGAAGTAGAAATGCCGGCCCTCGCTGAGTCCCACGCGCTGGACCTCGAAGAGCTCCGGGTTCTCGCGGTGCATCACGCTGAACACGAGCTCGACCGCCTCGGAGTCGGCCGGGATGTCGTCGAGCGTTCCGGTGATGGGCGGCGAGACGCGGTAGAGCTGACCGGGGATCGCACAGCTCGCGAGAGCGATCGCGAGACACGACACGAGGCCGATCCCCCATCGGACGCGGCCGCCTTTGCCGACGGATCCGTTCATTTCGTCGCTCGCCTGCATTCCGTTCCCTCCGATCGTCGCGTCGCCGCAGCGACCGAAAGTGCAGAACTCGTGCCGGTCGCGCTGCGACCAGAGGCCACGCGACGACCATCGCGGCGCCGCCACGCCGCATTCCGGGGCCGGACGCCACAAACCGTGCACCGTACGGCGTCCGTGGCGCGCGGCGCGGTCCGCCGCTTCGAGACCCTGCGAACGCAACGGCCCGCCGCCGATCAGGGCCCCACCGTCATGCAGCACGCTGGGGGCTCCGGCGCCGCGACCTCGGCGTTCAAATTCGGGAACACCGCCAGGTCCGTCAGATGCACGAACGTCGCGCCCGCCCCCTGCAGGTTCGAGACGACCGCCGGGAGCGCCGCGACGGTCGTCGGGTGGATGTCGTGCATCAACATGATCCCCCCGCCGTGCTGCTGGTACTCGACGAGGGCCTTCGCGGCGAGGTCGTTCACCACCCAGGGCTCGATGTCGGGGATCACTGAAGGCGGGCAAGAGCCGCCGTTCGCCGCATAGCACCAGTCGACGGTGTCCATGTTCACCCCGGCGACCGCCTGCCCGCGCCGACGGACGATCTCCATCGAGGTGCAATCGCTCGCGCCGAAGGGGAACCGGAAATAACGCGGGAACCAGCACGGGTCCCCGATCGCCGTGCGCAGTCGCGCCAGCCCTTCGTCGACCTGGTACTCGACGTCGACCGCGGACAGCCCCGTGAAGTCGGGGTGGTCGACGGAGTGGGACGCCACGCGAAAGAGCGGATCCTGATGGATCTCGAGGGCGAGGGCCTGCTCGGCCGCGGTGGTCAGGTTGTCGCCGACCATGAAGAAGGTCGCCGGGATCGAGTTCGCACGCAGGATCGCGAGGACCTGCGGCGTGGTCACGAGGTCGGGACCATCGTCGAAGGTGAGCGCGACCGGTCCCGCGAAGGGGCTCGGGTCGAGGGGCGGCCACATGAAGCAGCTGTAGCCGGTCCCGGGATCGACGAGCACCCAGTCGAGGCAGACCGGTGGACCGAACGCGACGTCGACGCGCAGCCAGAGCTCGCCACTCGTGGCATCGACCGCGGACGAGAGACCGAGCAGGTCGGCGCCCACCGGCGCATCCGCGGCGGGGTCGGAGGACACGAGCTCTTCAATGGACCACGCGCGGTGGACGCCCTCGCCGAGCAGCGCGCGGGCGATGTCGCTGGCCCCGAGGAAGCCCGCCGAGGTCACCAGGACGAGGGCGACCCCGCGACCGACGCGTGAGCGAACGACGAACACGGCCGCCGCAGTGAGGGCGAGGAGCCCGACCCCACCGAGGCCCGGCACGGTCAGGGGAACGAGGCCCAGCTCGAGCACGCCGCCGCCGCCGTTCGTGAGCAGCGCGTCCGCGGCCCCGCCGGAGTCGAGGGCGACGTAGACCCGCGCGCGGCGAGCCGGCCCGAACACCGAGAGGGGAACGTGCGACTCGACGAGGGTCGAGCCCTCGATGCCGTTTCCGGTTTCGACGCTCCAGCCCGGCACCGGGAGCGCCGAAACCGGGACGTCCGGGCCGAAGACTCCGAGGAGAGGATCGACGCACGGCGCGTGTTCGATCGACGAGACGACCTCGGTCGACAGGTCGACACGCGTGCGCAGCCGCAGGTCGACCCCGGACGCGACGCCTTCGACCGTGGCGACGTCACAGCCCGTCGCCCCGTCGCGATCCGTATCGAAGAGAACGTCGATCGTCGCGATCTGCGCGAACGCGAGCGACGGCAGGAGCGAGAGTGCCACGGCGAACGCCGCGCCCCGCGCGCCTCGGATCACGCCTCGTCCACCGGCCGCTTCGCCACGAGCACGGCGATCTTGTACCGCGCGATGATCGAGCCGTCGTCGCGCAGGACCTCGTTCTGCATCGTGACGACGCCACGATCCGGCCGACTCCCCGAGTCCCGCTTCTCCGCGACCCAGCTGCGCGCGCGCACGTGATCCCCCGCGAAGAGCGGACTCACGAGCCGGACCTCGTCCCATCCGAGACCGGACAGGACGGCCATGTCCATCTCCTCACCCTGCCCTTCGTGGGCCAGCTGGGAGCCGATTGCGAGGACGTGCACGCTCGACGCGCAGAGCCGACCGAGGACCGACGCCTTCGCCGCGGCCTCGTCGACGTGAAAGGGCATCGGGTCGAACTCGAGCGCGAAGCGCTTGATCTCCTCGGCGTCGACCACGCGACCCGGCCCGTGGTCCCGGATCTCGCCGATCTCGATGTCTTCGAAGTACTGCGACGGCATCGCTACGCCTGCTCCGCGCCGGCGCCGCGGCGTCCGGACCAGATTCGGAAGGGCTCGACCAACACGCGCGCCATCCCCGCGTCTCCCGGCAGGTCGTCGGCGCCGGTCGGCGGGAACTCGCCCTTCCCGGGGCGCGTGAACGAGCCGAAGACGCGATCGAGGCAGGGGAAGTACTGGGCGAAGTTCGTGTCGCGGTGGCCCGGGAGACGGGAGTGGTGGATGCGGTGGACCTGCGGACCGATCAACCAGGCGGTGAGCGGTCCCATCGAGAGGCGCAGGTTCGCGTGGGAGAAGATCAGGAAGAAGAGCGAGCACGCGAGGACGATCGTCGCGTGGCGCGTCCCGAGGCCGCCAAACACGACGAGGGTCGGCGTCGTCACGAGCATGGACTGGACCGGAATCTCGAGCCAGTACGTGCGGTAGCTCGACGTCGCGTTCAGCTCCGTGTCCGAATGATGCAGCTCGTGGATCGCCCAGAGGAACGGATAGCGATGCTGCGCGCGGTGGTACCAGTAGTAGAGGAAGTCGACCGCCAGGAGATTGACGACGACGAGCCCCGCGCTCGCGAGTGCGCTCGGCTCGAGCGCGATCGGATGAACGCGCGGGCCGTACATGAACCACAGGGCCAGCGCCGCCGTCCCGAGCAGCTTGAACTGCACGAGGATGAGCAGGTTCCGCCCCCTGCCCCGCCACGTCTGCCCCGACTCCGCCGGCTCCGCGAGCTCGAAGAACGTCAGCAACGCAATGCCCCCCAATCCCCAGGCCGTCACCTCGACGTCGGTTCGCAAGATCTGCTCCCAGATCCCGAGCCAGCGCTCCATCGCTCCGTCTCCACTCATCCATCGATCCGAACGAGAACGCCCCACTCACCAAAGGAGCAGGGCGTCCATCCAAAGAACCACGAAGGATTCGAACGAGCGAAAGCCCCTCGTCCTATCGGGCGCAGCGTTTCAGCCGGCAGCCCCAAGCCGCACGACTACGCCCCTTCCTCTCGGCTAGAAGTCGATGACGCTGCGGATCACCTCACCCGCTTCCATCGCGCGGAAGGCGTCGTTCACCTCTTCCAGCTTGATGCGGCGGGAGATCATGCTCTCGAGGTCGAGCTTGCCGGTCTTCCAGAGGCGCAGCAGCTCCGGCATGAACGTGCGCACGTTCGCCGAGCCGTACATCGAGCCCTTGAGCGTCTTGTTCGCATAGAAGAGCTCGAAGGCCGAGAACTGCACCATCTGCTCCATGCGGCCGACGCCGACGATGACCGCCGTGCCGCCGTTCCGGGCGGCGTCGTAGGTCGCGCGAATGGTCGCCGGGTTGCCGATGCACTCGAGGGCGAAGTCGAATCCGTCGCCACCGGTGATCTTGGCCTTCGCGTCGTCGAACCCGTCCGGGGTCGTGACGGAGGTCGCGCCGAAGTGCTTGGCCTGCTCGAGCTTCCCTTCCATCGTGTCGACGGCGAGGATCTCGGCCGCACCCGCGATGCGGGCGCCCTGGATCGCGGAGATACCGACGCCGCCACAGCCGAACACGACGACCGAGGAGCCGGGCGTAATCTGCGCGGTGTTGATCGAGGCGCCGACGCCGGTGGTGACACCGCAGCCGATCAGGGCCGCGATGTCGAGCGGAACGTCGTTGTCGATCTTCACGCAGGCGGCCTCGCCGATGATCAGCTCTTCCGCGAAGGTGCCGAGGCCGGTCATGCCGCCGATCGGGTTGCCATCGAGGCGGAAGTTCTGGCTCATCGCCTGCGGGCCCGCCTCGGCGCAGAGGTAGGACTGCTGGCGGAGGCACGGATTGCAGTGGCTACAGGCCGGGACGAACGAAAGGATCACGTGATCCCCGACCGTCAGACCGGACACGGCGTCGCCGACTTCTTGCACCACGCCGGCGCCCTCGTGACCGAGGACCGACGGCGGGGGCATCGGGATCGTGCCGTTCACCGCAGAGAGATCCGAGTGGCAAACGCCGCTCGAACCGATCTTCACACGCACGTCCTTGGGACCGACTTCACCGAGGGTGACGTCGTCGCGGATCACGAGGTCCGCGTTGTTCTCCATCATGATCGCAGCCTGCATGGGGGCTCCTTCTTCCGGTCGCCCGTCTCGCGCGACGGCGGACCGGGTGATCTCTTGAGTGGGTTGGAATCTGGCGAGCGGGAACGATAGCGCCGGGACCGGCGCCTGCCGCGTGCCCGTACGAGACCGCTAGGACAGGCTTTCGAGCTTTCCGCCCTCGAAGAACCGCCGCGGGTTCTCGGTCACGAGGCGGTCGAGCTGGCCCTGGGTGACGCCGCGCTCGAGGAGCTGCGGCACGATCTTGCGGTCGAAATGGGTCGGGTCGAACGCGTCCGGCACACTTTCCAGCATGCCCGGCGGAAACGGCTGGCCCTTCCAGCACCACACCGAGTCATGCGACACGACGCAGCGGTCGCCGGCGCCGGCCTGGATCACCTTCGCGAGCGACCCCACGCGCTTCTCGTCCGGGAACACGATGTCGAGGCCGAAGCGGTCGAAGCCCAGGTACGATCCGCCGCGCGCGATCTTCATGTGGTAGTCGTGATCATCGGTGCCGCAGGAGTGTCCGATGATGATGCGGTTCGCGGGCACGCCGTTCTCGGTCAGGATCTTCTGCTGCTCGTCGCCGACGGTGCCCTGGTCGGTATGCGTGTTGACCGGCGCGCCCGTCGCGACCGATGCCTTCGCCGCGGCGACGAGGACCTGGTTCTCGTAGTCCGTGATTTGTCCGGGGCCGCTCGCGACCTTGATGATGCCGGCCTTGATGCCCGTGTCGCCGATGCCCTCGGTCAGCTCGTGCACGAACTGCTCGGCCATCACCTCGGTCACGTCGCCGAAGTTCGAGCGGAAGTGCCAGTAGGGAACGCCGCCCTCTTCCTGCTTGTAGAGCCCGGTCGCCAGGACGATCTGGAACCCGGTCCGCTGCGCGACCTTCGCGGCCAGCTCGACGTCGCGACCGAGGTCCGAGGGACACGGATCGAGCATCGACGTGTATCCGAGCGCCTGGATCTCCTGGATCTTGTCGATGCAGATCGCGAGCTCGTCCGCGGACGACAGGGTCCCGACCTTCGTGTGGGACTCCCAGCCCGGGTAGCCGATCACGAGGTGCTCGTGCATCAGGGTGCGACCGAGGTTCTCGGTCGTGGTTTCGCCGCTCGCCGTCGCGATCGTCGTCTGGGTCATCGGGGGGCCTCCAGCATGCGGCGGACGTTCGCCGCGAAGGAGGCCAGTGTAACCCGATCCCGGCGCGCCTCAGCGCCCGATCGCGACCCGCGCGCGATCCGGCTGCGGCGAGTACAGAAAGCGCTCGAGCACCCCCTCGCCGTCGAAGACGAGCTCGAGGCGATGCCGCGTCACCGGCATCGTGCGCATCTTCGGCCCCGCCGGTTGACGCGGCGGGTAGTAGAGGAGCTGATCGAGGAACTCGCCGGTGGCCTTCAGGCCGTCGAGCACGCGCTCCTGGATGGTCAGCGGCGGGGCTTCGACCGGCCGGCCGTCGGCGGCGACCTGCGGGCGGTCGGGATCATTCGCCGCCCAGTGCACCTCGGAATAGGCATAACGCCAGGCGAGTCCGCCGCCGCGGTGTTGTTCGATCTCGATCGGCGCGCCGAACACCGCCTGGATCTCGGAGATCTCCGTGACGCCCGTCTCGAGATGCGAGACCCAGCGCGGGAACGGATGCGCGGGAACGGCTTCCGCTTGCACGGGCGGCTTCGTCGCGCAGCCGAGCAACACGAATGCGAGGCAGGCGCCAACGAGCGCCCCTCGACGAATCAACAGGGTCATGACGGAGGCTTCTCCGTCCGGGAAGCGTCGCCGCTCCCGGATTCGCGCGGCAGGACCACGGTCACCCGTGTCCCCGCTCGCGCCTGGTTCTCGATCCGCAGCGCGCCGCCGTGGCGCTCCGCGATTCGCAGGCAGACCGGCAGGCCGAAGCCGCCGCCGGCCCCCGGCGGACGATCCCCGAAGAAGGGGTCGAAGACTTCGTCGACCGCCGTCGATTCGATCCCGACGCCGCGATCCTCGACGGAGAGCTCGATGCCTGCGGGCGTCTCCCGCAGGCCGACGACGACCTCGGGCGTGGACGACAGCTCGACCGAGGCTTCGACGGCGTTCTTCACGAGCTGGACGACGACGTGTTCGATCTGGACGGGCTCGCAGGCGAGGGGCGCGAGGCCGGGCTCGCATGCGACGCTGATGCTCGCTTCGCCCGCGAGACCGGGACGCGCCGCCGCCACCGCGCGCTCGACGAGCCGCGACAGGTCGACCGGCATTCGCCAGGCCGTGCCTTCGACCTGCTCGGCGATCCGCGCGGACCATTCCCGGATGTCGCGCACCCGCCCGCGTTCGTCGCTCACCTGCGAGCCGAGACCGCGCTCCTTGTCGTGCGCGTCGAAGAAACACTCGAGGTCGCCCGCGGCGGCGTGGATCTCGTGCGCAGCGTGTCGTAGCGCGCGCTCGTCCTCTTCTGACCGACCGCCCGTCGCCGGTGCGTTCGACCGGACCGGGCTCGGTTCCGGGTCGGCATCGAGCTTCGCATCCGCGCGCGCGAGCGCGTCGAGCTTCGCGGCGAGGGCATCGTCCACCTGGTCGAAGAGCGCGAGGTGCCCGCGCCGCGCCCCGGCGACCGCTTCGAGCTGACGCCTCAGGTCGAGGGCCGCGCCGAGGCTCGGTGCGGTGAGCAGCGCACAGCCGGCGATCACGCCGATCGCCGTCACGCCGCTGCCGGCGACGAGGGGCAGCCCGCCGAGAAACGCCGAGGCAGCGACGGTTCCGAATGCAACTCCGGCGCCGATCACGGCGCCCGCGAACGCGCCACGCCGCGGCGTCACCTGCCATCGCACCGAATAGCGACACGCATCGTCTCCGCGCGCGAGGCACGTCTTCTCGTCGATCCCGGCCGGCAGCAATCCGTACAGGCCCGGAATCGCTTCGAGCATCCCGCGCCGAAGCGCGCAGAGGGCACGCGCCGCGCGCGCAGAGGCCGCGGCGTCGCAGCCCGCGTGGTAGGCGAGCTCAGCGCCCCGCTCTTCGATCGAATCCACTTCCCAGCGCGCGTGCATCGTCTCCCGAGGCAGTAGCGACTGCACCCGGCGATAGGCCTTCTCCGGCGTCGCGAGTCCGAGGCCGTAGAGCTCGAGGCCCGTCACGTCGGGCGCGACCAGTCGGTGACCGATCGCCCGCGCGAGCCCGGGCTCCACCTCCGCTGCACCGAAGAGCGCGGCGATCACGTCGTCGCCCAGCCAGGCGGAGGTGGCGGCGAGATCGGCGTCCGCTTCGGCGAGCGCGCGGGTGGCGCGGGTATGGACGGCGCTGCGCCCCCGAACCGCGAGCGCCTCGAGGAGCGTCGTCGCGATCACCTTGTTGCCGGGCCCGCTGGTCCCGTGCGCATGCCCCGTCGGCTCCGCCATCCGAACGATCTGCCCCCACCCCTGCGGCTCGGCGCGCGTCGCGGATCGCTCTTCGCACGCACGTCGGCTCCCCGTCCCTATCGGCAGATCGGGCGCAAAATGGAGGCAGTGGAATTCCAGTCCGACCGGAATCGTTCAGGTCGTGACCGGAGCGCGCTTGAGGTGTACGCCGGAGACGCCGGGCGACGGCGGACTAGGGGTAGGCCTCGCTCCACCGATCGGCTTCCGAGACCGCGTCGAGGCGGATCACGACGGACTCGTAGGGGTTGCGCAGATAGGCGAAGGCCAAGTCCGCGCGGCCGTACTTCGCACGCATGCCCTGATCGATCCGATCCTGCACGCCGTCGACGATGAGCGCCCGCCGCTGGGAGCGCTCGCCCTCGCGGATCAGGGTCACGTTGGGATCCTCTCGCAGTCGAGAGAGCCACATCGCATCCGGAAAGCTCGCCCGGATCCAGACGTCGCCGGACAGGTCCACGACCCAGACCGACGTCTGCAACGCGCCGCCCCGTACGTCGCGGGTCTCGACGGTGGCGACCTCGCTCGCGACGAAGCTCACACCGACGCTCCCGAGCACGTACACGACCAGCAGGGCCAGGGCCCATTTCGCGAACTGCATGTCCGACCTCGCTGATTCGAGAAGACGCCATTCCGGCGCCCCATGGCAGCCGGACCTACCTCGTGTGTCGTCGCATCGCGCGGCGCGCTTCGCGATCTCCCTCACGTCGCTTGATCGTTTCGCGCTTGTCGTGGCGGTGTTTGCCGCGCGCAAGTGCGAGCTCGACCTTCGCGCGCCCACGGCGGAAATACACCGTGAGTGGAATCAGGGTGAATCCCTTTTCGGTCACCCGGCTATCCATCCGGTCGATTTCGGTGCGGTGGAGCAGCAACTTGCGTCGGCGCTGCGGATCCGTGGGATTCGCGCGCGTCGCGGGCTCGTAGGGCGAGATGTGCAGCTTCTCGAGCCAGGCCTCGCCGCGATGCACCTGGGCGAAGGCGTCCCCCAGGTTCGCGCGACCGTCCCGGAGGCTCTTCACCTCGGGGCCCATCAGCTGGATCCCCGCCTCCCAGGTATCGACGATCTCGTAGTCGAAGCGCGCACGCCGGTTCGTCGCGACGACCAGCCTGCCTTCGGGATCGACCTTCTCCGCCTTCTTCTTCTTCTTCGCCGGGGCCATGGGGCCGGCAAAGTAGCGGATCCACCCGCCGGCGTTCGTCGAACGGCGAGGGAGCTCGAATCGACCGGCGATCGAAGTCTATTGGCTGTCGAATGCGCGGATGACGTTCTGGCCGTCGACGAAGACGCGCTTGGCGTCGTAGGTCGGGACCTCGCTGTCCGGAACGTCGGCCCAGCTCGCGATGATCACGAGGTCGCCGGGCTTCATCAGGTGGGCCGCGGCGCCGTTGATGCAGATCTGTCCCTCACCGCGCTCGCCCTCGATCACGTACGTGGTCAGGCGATTGCCGTTCGTGCAGTTCCAGATGTCGACGCGCTCGTACTCGACCATGTCGGCGGCATCGAGCAGGTTGCGATCGATCGTGACCGAGCCTTCGTACTCGATGTTCGCCTCGGTCACCGTCGCGCGGTGGATCTTGGACTTCAGCATGTGACGCATCATGGGTGGGGATCTCCTGGGTCGCAGCGTCTGCGTATGCGCCGCTCATGATCACTGTGAAAGCGACTGGACCAACGCATGTCCAGTACGCGGTGTCGTGGACTCGGCTTACGTGTTGGCGCCGAGAACGGTGTTGTCTATGAGTCGGACGTCGGCGCCCTGCCCGTCCGGGTCGGCCGTGAACTGCAGCGCGATCGCGAGCAGCGTGGGGCCTTCGAGGATGTCTCCGGCGAGCTCGAGCGTCGCCGGGTCGCGGAGCTCCGCGTAGTCGATGCGCGCCTGGGTCGCCTCGCCGAGCTTCTTCTCGACCGCTTCGAGCACGACGGCGCGGCTGCGCTCTCCGCCGCCGACGAGGTCCTCGGCGAGGGCGAGGCTCTCCGAGATCCGCAGCGCCTGCTTCCGCCCGACCGGCCCGAGATGGACGTTGCGACTGGACAGCGCCAGACCGTCGGACTCGCGAACGGTCTCGCCACCGACGATCTCGATCCCGAAGCCGAGGGCCTCGGTCATGCGCCGGATCACGGCGAGCTGCTGCCAGTCCTTCTGCCCGAAGACGGCCACGTGGGGCCGCGCGGCGAGGAAGAGCTTCGTCACGACCGTCGTCACGCCCCGGAAATGCCCGGGTCGGTTCTGGCCACAGAGCGGCTCGGAGATCTCCTCGACGTCGACCCAGACCGGCGCGCCATCGGGATAGAGCTCCTCGACCTGTGGCGTCCAGACGACGTCGACACCCGCCTCGCGGCAGGCCGCGAGGTCGTCCTCCATGACCCGGGGATAGCCCTCGAAATCCTTCGGATCGTTGAACTGGGTCGGGTTCACGAAGATCGACACGACGACGCGATCCGCGTTCGCGCGGGCCGCCTCGACGAGCGAGAGATGGCCCGCGTGCAGCGCGCCCATCGTCGGCACGAGGCCGACGCGCCGTCCGGCGGCACGTTCGGAATCCGACCACGCCTGGAGCTCGGCTCGGTGGGTGATGATCTGCATCAGGTTCTCCTCGAAGTGCGCTCGAGGCCCGCCTAGCGGTACGAGTGCTCCTCGTCGGGGAACTTGCGATTCACGACTTCGTCGACGTAGTTGCGGGCCGCCGTGGAGGCCTGCGCGCCGAGGTTGCCGTACTGCTTGACGAAGGACGGCGTCCAGTCGTTCAGTCCGAGCAGGTCGTGCATCACGAGCACCTGCGCGTCGCAGTGGACGCCGGCGCCGATACCGATCGTCGGGATCGAGAGCTGCTCGGTCACCGCGCGACCGAGATCGGCCGGGATGCCCTCGAGCACGACGGCGAAGGCGCCCGCCTCCTGGACCGCCAGGGCGTCGTCGATCACCTGGTGGCGCCCGTCGTCGCCGCGACCCTGGACGCGGAACCCGCCCATCTGGTTCACGCTCTGCGGGGTCAGGCCGACGTGGCCCATGACCGGGATCTGCGCCGCGACGATCCGGCGGATCGAGTCCTCGACGTCACGCCCGCCTTCGAGCTTGACCGCGTGTGCCCCGCCGTCCTTGACCAGCTGGACCGCGGATCGGACGGCCTCTTCCGAGGAGATCTGGAAGGAGCCGAAGGGCATGTCGGCCACGACCATCGCGCGGCGCACGCCGCGGGCGACCATCCGCGTGTGGTAGGTCACCTCGTCGAGGGTGACCGGCAGGGTCGTGTCGTGCCCCTGCACGACGTTGCCCATCGAATCGCCGACGAGCAGGACGTCGACCCCCGCCTCGTCGAAGATCCGGGCGAATGTAAAGTCGTAGGCCGTGAGCATCGTAAAGGGCTCGGCCTTGCGCTTGCGCGCGGCTAGGGAACGGACGGTGACTCGATGTTCTCGGGAGGCCGAAGCCGTGGTGACGGTGGACATGGGGGAATGTCTCCTGTCTCGAGCAGTCAGCGGTCTTTGTTCTGTCTGCTCTCCCGGTGGCCCGTGGTTCCGGCGGCTTTCGAGGGTGAACTCGGCGGCCTGGCTCTGGAAACGAAAAAACGCCTCTCGGATGGCATCCGGAGGCGTGTCGGGGGAGGTCCGGGGCGGCCACAAATGAGCGGGTCCGTCGCCGGTGGCGCTGCTCTCGATCGGAGCCCGTTACCTACCGCAGATGAAAAGAAGCGGATCGGAAACCAGGATCGTCTCGGAGGGCAGTGCTTCGTACCTTCCCGTCACCTCCGTCTCGGCCCCAGCGAAGGGATCCAAGCGAAATCGGATGACGTCGAGGAACGCTTTCCTGTCTCTGCGGGCCCCTACCGGAATCAGGTCGGGTACCCGGGCGGTTGATCGATGGAGCCCGCGACTTGCGGTGCCCCTCGGCGGCCATGATTCTAGGATCAACGTTCCTGGGGGTCAACGCGATCGATGAAGTCCCGTAAACCGGGGGGCACGAATCGCTCTTCGAGGAACTCCGAGCGGTGCTGAGCGAGGGCGTCGGCAAGCACCCGGGCCTGGTGGTCCGGCGGATCGTTCGGGGCAAGAACGACCCAGATTCGGGTACCTACGCGTGCAGCTGCACTCTGGGTCGGCGCGTTCTCCGCGGCAGCGGCCGAAGCGGAGAGGATCCGAACCTCGAGCTCGGCGTCGTGGGCGAGCTCGAGGAGTGCCTCGAGTCGCACTTTCGCAGGCATGCCGCCGTCAGCCATCGAGGTCGACCCCTGTCTCGGACGCGGCCACCTCCTGCCTGACGTCCGGAGCCGATACGTCGCCGTCCGAGAAGACCCGCGCGAGGGCGAGCCAGGCTTCGGGCTCGATCCGCTCGGGCCGCAGGCCGGGATCGATGCCCGCTTCCTTCAACGTCGCCTCGAGCGCCTCGCGCCGGCCCGGCTTGTCGAGGTCCGGAAAGGCGCGCTCGGCGATTCGGGCCAGCCCGTTGGTCACGCGCTTGCGGCGTTGGCCGAAGGCGGCGCGGGCGAGCCGTTCGACGCGCTCGAGCTCCCCGGCTTCCAGCGGGCTCGAACGTCGCGGCCACACGCGCACGAAGCTCGAGTCGACCTTCGGCTGCGGAAAGAACCGGCCGGGCGCGACCTTCGCGATCGTGTCGACGTCGGCGACGAGCGCGTGGAGCACCGTGAGCGAGCCGTAGGCCCGCTGGCCCGGCTGCGCGACCAGCCGCTCTGCGACCTCGGTCTGGATCATCACGCTCCAGTCCTCGAGCGCGTGACGCAGATCGAGGAGCGTCCGCAGCAGCGGGGTCGCGACCGAATACGGCAGGTTGGCGATCACGCGAACGGGCGCGCCGGCGGCCTCGATCCAGCCGGGCCAATCGATCTCCCGCGCGTCCGCGTGCACCAGGTCGACGTTTTCCGGCAGGAGGGACTCGGCTTCGAGGGCGCGCACGAGCCCCGAGTCGACCTCGACCGTTCGGACGCGATCCGCCAGCGAGGCGATCGCGCGCGTCAGGACGCCGAGACCGGTGCCGACCTCGATCACGAAGTCGCCCTCCCGCGCCCCTGCGCGCCGAGCCAGATCGAGGGCCAGATCGGCGTCGGTCAGGAAGTTCTGACCGAGGTCGCGGGAGAGATGGAGCCCGTGTCGGTCGAGGACTTCCCGGAGCGCGCCCGGGTTCACGAGGTCGCCTGCGCGGGAGCGCGCCAGGGCGCCTCGCCGATCGGGACCCGCGAGAAGGCTTCGAGGGAGAGGTCGTCCCGGACACCGCGGGCGAGCAGGCGGGTGCCCGCCGCAGCGATCATCACGGCGTTGTCGGTGCACAGGTCCATCGGCGGGAAGATCGCCTCGAAGCCCTCGCGCTCCCCCGCCGAGTGCATCTCCTGCCGGAGCCGGCGATTCGCCGCGACGCCGCCGACGACCGCGATCCGCCCGATCGACTCCTGACGAATCGCGCGGACGGAGCGCGCGACGAGACTCTCGGCGACCGCCGCCTCGAACGAAGCGGCGAGGTCCGCGCGCTCGGCATGAGACAGGGCATCGAGGCCGCCGCGGCGCTCGAGCTCGACCGAGACCGCCGTCTTGAGGCCGCTATAGGAGAAGTCGAGCCCCGGCCTCTTGCTCATCGGCCGCGGTAGATCGACCGCGGTCGGGTCGCCCTCGGCGGCGAGCTTCGAGATCGCCGGACCGCCCGGGTACGCCAGGTCGAGCAGCTTCGCGACCTTGTCGAAGGCCTCCCCGGCCGCGTCGTCGCGGGTCTCGCCGAGCAGCGCCGGCAGTCCCTCTTCGCCGACCCGGTAGAGGGCCGTGTGTCCGCCGGATACGACGAGCCCCACGTAAGGCGGCGCGAGGTCTTCTCCCGGGGCGTCTCCGGTTCCGCGCCCGGCGACCTCCGCGGCCACGAGGTGGCCCACGAGATGATGCACGCCGACGAAGGGCAGCCCGTTCGCGAAGGCGAACGCCTTGGCGAAGGACAGGCCGACCAGCAGCGAACCGACCAGGCCGGGCCCCGCCGTGACCGCGACGCCGTCGAGATCCGAAGGCGCGAGGTCCGCCTCGGCGAGCGCGGCTGCGACCACGCCCGACACCACGCGCACGTGATCACGACTGGCGAGCTCCGGCACGACCCCGCCATAGGGGGCGTGCACGCTCTCCTGACCGTGTACCGCGCTCGATACGATCTCGCGGCCGGAACGAAGCACCGCCGCCGCCATCTCGTCGCAGGAGCTCTCGATCCCGAGCACGCGCCCATCGCTCGGGAAGTCCGTGGCCCCGAGCACGCGCCCATCGCTCGGGAAGTCCGTGGCCCCGAGCACGCGCCCATCGCTCGGGAACGCCTCGGGCATCAGGCGTTGCGCCGTTCCAGCGCCTCTTGCTCGGCCTTGCAGTCGATGCAGAGCTCCGCGACCGGGCGCGCCTGGATGCGCTTGAGCGAGATCTGCTCGCCGCAGCTCTCGCACTCGCCGTAGACCCCGTCCTCGATCTTCTGCAGCGCCTGCTCGATCTTGCTGATCAGCCCGCGCTCGCGCTCCCGGAGGCGTCCCTGAAACGCGAGGTTCATCTCGGAAGAAGCCGCGTCGATCTCGTCCGGAAAATCGTCCGGATCGAGATGGATGTCCCCGGACAACGTCTTCTGGGCGTTGCCCATCAGCTCATCGCGCTGGCCCTCGAGGAGTTTCTTGAATTTCTGCATGTCACGCTTCTTCAACGCATCGCTCCATCGTCAGTCGTTATGCGGTTCCCAGTGGCGTGCGCGTGGCAAGCCTCCCGCAGATCGTTGGGGTTCGGGCCCTTCAGCCTGAACCGAGTCGTTCGAGCTGCTGCGCGGCCTCCGCGGAGCGCTCGGAATCCGGATAATCCCTCTGGACGGTCTTGAAGACGGTCCGGGCTGCTTCGTGAAATTTCGGTCCCAGCTTGAGCAGCGATTCGCCCTGCCGATACAACGCGTCGGGCGCCTTCGGGCTCCTGGGGTAGACGGTCACCACGGCGTTGAAGCGCACGACCGCACGCTTGAACTCGCCGTTCTTGTACGTGCAGTCCGCCAGCCAGTAGGCGGCATCGTCCGCGCGGCCGGACTCCGGCCAGCTCTGGAGGAAGCTCGTGAATCCCTCGATGCAGGCGGGGAAGTCGTCGCCGCGCCAGGAGTCGAGCGCGCCCTGATACGCCGCGAGCTCCTGATCGAGGCCGGTCTCGACGCTCGTCGCCTCGGCCGTCCCGGCGTCCTCGGGTTCGTCGGCGCCAGCCGACCCGGCTGCCTCGCCGTCGCCTCGCGCGATCACGGATCGCGTCTGGCGCGACGCCTCGAGGGCATCCGCGGCTTCCTTGCGGGCGAGCTCGAGCTCGCCCTGCAGGTCCCGCACTTCTTGACGGAGCGCGTCGACGTCGGCGGAGAGCTGCGCGATGCGCGCGAAGGGATCGGGCTCGTCACGCGTGGCTGCGTGGTGCTCCGACACGCGCTCCTGCAGGCGCAGGAAGTCGCCCTGGCTCACGCACCCGGAGAGGAGAAGGGAGGCGATCGCAAGCGCGATCGACGCGCATCGCAGCGCGCGGCTGCGGCGTGCCGCACTCGCGCCGCCCCGCCACTGCGCTTGCAGCCGCTGGCTCTTCGTCTGCCTCTGCATACCTTGTCGTCCCCCCGACTCGCACCCCCGCTCCCGGCCGGGCCGGTCCAGAGGGGCGCGGAGTCTAGCAGCCTCCCCGGCCCGTCACTCCCGCATTCGCCCCCGCCGGACGACGGGCGTCCGGGCCGCGCGAAAGCCGGCTCAGCGGAGCCTCGGGCCCCAATCCGGCTGGATGTTCTTCCCGGCCCGCATCGTCATCCGCTGCACGTTCTCCCCGTTCCAATCCATCACGTAGAGGTCGAAACGACCTCGCCGAGACGAGCTGAACGCGATCTTCCGGCCGTCGGGCGACCACGAGGGCGCCTCGTCGCTGCGCGCGTGCTGGACGATCGGAAAGTTGATCTGTCCGGACGGATCGATCAGCCAGATGTCGAATTGTCCGCGGACCCGGGTCTCGTATGCGATCCAACGCCCGTCCGGGGACCAGACCGGAGAGGCGTTGTAGGCGCCGGTGTAGGTCAGGCGGCGCAGGTTCCCGCCGTCGCGATCCATGATGTAGAGCTGCGGCGCGCCGCTCCGGTCGGAGCAGAAGACGATCTGGCGCCCGTCCGGCGACCAGCTCGGCGAGATGTCGATCGCGGGATGGTTCGTGAGTCGGCGGGGCTCGGTGCCCTTCCTCCGGACGCGGAAGATCTCCGCAGCGCCATCGACGCTCGACACCATCGCGAGCTCCTCCCCGCTCGGATCGAAGCGGCCGCGATATTTCGGGAGGCCGCCGAGGAGAGAGCGCAGGATCGGCCCGGCCTTGATGTCCGGGGAGCGCGAGATGATCGTGAAGCCCGGTGCCGCTGCGTCGTAGTTGGTGAAGAGGAGCGCGCGCCCGTCCGGCGTCCACTCCGGGAACATCTTGAGCGTGCGGCTCGCGGACGCCGGGCGCTGGTCGCGACCGTCCGCGCTCATCACGTAGATCTGGCGATCCCCCGTCCGGTCCGAGACGAACGCGATCTCCGTCGCCGCCACGCCCCGGATGCCGGTCAGCGCCTCGACGACCTCGTCCGCGATCGTGCGCCCCGCGGACGCCAGCTGGTCCCGATCCGCGAGGACGTTCCCGGTCTTGAGGTCGGTGCAGCGCGCGACGTCGACGATTCGCAGGTCCGCGCGAATCTGTTTGGCGTCGCGCTTCGCCTCGCCAATCACGAGCACGTCGGCCCCGCTCTGTCCCCAGGACGCGCAATCGAGGGGCTCACCCTCCTCCGGCGTCGTTTCGGGGCCCAGGTAGGCCGCGTGCGAGAGCGGCAGCACTTCGCTCGAGAAGGTGAGCCCGCGCTCGATCTCGTCGCGGAGGGTGTCGATCCGCTCGTCGCCGACCGGCGACCCCACCTGCCGGAAGCGCAGCACCGCGGCGCGATACGACTTCGCGCCGCCGGGCGTGATCTCGAGCGTCGGCAGCGGGCCCTGCTCATTCGACAGGTCCTTCGCTTGCGCCCCGCCGCCTCCGAACAACGCGACGGCGACAAGCAGGGAAGGAAGGAGACGATGCATGTGTCGAAACCTCATGAACGGGGAGCCGCGCCTAACGCGCGAAGTCCTCGGAAGAGAAGGAGAGATCCACCGGTCCCGGCTTCAGCGGCGGCGGATAGGGGCCTCCCAGAAACACGGCCGCGAGCGCCGAGCGATCGAAATCGAGATTCCCGGAAGTCTTCAGCAGCGAGGGTTCCCCGCGCACCGAACCGTCGGCGGCGACCACGATCCGAAAACGGACGTTGAGCCCCTGTCCCCGGTACCGAGGAAGGTCGACGAAGCGGCGTGACATCTGCTGCTCGACCTTTCGGTTCCAGGCGAGCTGCTCCGGAGACACCTGGATCCCGGGACGGGGCGCGCCGGCGGACTCCGCTTCGGCGTCTGCCGCGTCTTCGGGGCGCCGAAGCATCGAAGTAGCCTCGTCCGGGCCTGCTTCCGCGAGCAGATCCTCGAGGCTGACCTGCTCCTGGGGCTGGCCGCGACGCCGTCGCGGCGCCGGTTCGGACTTCTTCTCGGGCACCGCCTTCGACACTTCGGGCTCGGGCTTCGCCTCGCGGATCTTCCCGGGCGTCTCCTCCGGCAGGACCTGGACCGGCGCCTTGGCGATCGGCGGCGGGGGCGGCGCGGGCTCTGCGGCGGGCGGTGGTGCGGGGGCCGGAGCGGGCGCGGGCGCCTTCGGGCGCGGGGGCGCCGGGGCGGGCGCCGCGCGCGGAATGGCGACGAGGTCGACCGCCAGGACGGCCGGCGGCAAGGGCATCGGCGTCGGTGGCGCGGCCGCGAAGATCGCGAAGAGCAGGCCGTGGATCGCGAGCGACACGAACATCGCGGTGCGCAGTCGCCGCTTGTGATCGAGCAGGTGCTCGTCGTGCCACGACGCGAAATCCGCGGTCATCGTCCGGCTCCGCGCGTACTCATCGCGCCGCCTCGGTCACGATCATCGTTGTTCCTCGCTCACGATCATCGTTGTTCCTCGGTGACGATCCCGAGCCGGGTCGCGCCGGCGCGCCGCGCCGCGGCCATCGCCTCGACCACGACGCCATAGGGCGCGGCCTCGTCCGCGCGGAGGAAGACCTCCCTCGAGCCCCGGGCCTCGAAGACCGCTTCGAGCTTCGCCTCGAGCTCGTCGATCGGGACCGTCTTGCGGGCGAGCGAGTACTCGCCCTCCTTCGTGACCGTCAGCACGAGCGGCGCGTTCGGCATCCGGATCGGCTGCGTGGTCGTCTCGGGCAGGTTCACGTCCATGCCCTGCAACATCAGCGGCGCCGTCACCATGAAGATGATGAGGAGCACGAGCACGACGTCGACGAAGGGCGTGACGTTGATCTCGCCGTTGCCACGCCGGCCGTTCGCGCGGGTGAGCTGCACGCCCATGGAGCCGGCCCTCAGCCCTGCCCCGGCGCGGGCGGCGCGGCGGGACCGACCGAGGTGCGGGTCTGCACCATGCGGCCGATGTCGTCCTCGAACTGGCTCGTGAAGCGTTCGAGCATCTGGAGCAGACCGTCGATCCGGCCACCGAAGGCGTTGTAGGCGATCGTCGCCGGGATCGCGGCGAGCAGGCCGACCGCGGTCGCGACCAGCGCCTCGGCGATGCCCGGCCCGACGACGGCGAGGGAAGCCTGACCCGCTTCGCCGATCGACTGGAAGGCGGCGATGATGCCGACGACCGTGCCTAAGAGGCCGATGAAGGGGGTCGCGCTGCCGGTCGTCGCGAGGAAGGGCATGCCGCGCTCGAGGCGGCGCACCTGGGCGGTCGCGTTCCAGGCGATCGAACGCTCGAGCTGGGTCACCAGCCGGTCCCGGGACCGGTCTCCGCCGTCCCGCTCGCGGGCCTGCTGGAGCTCACCGCCGGTCGTCAGGAAGACCACCGCCAGCGGACTGCGGTCGAGATGGCGCGCCGCATCGAAGGCTTCGCCGAAACCCTCGCGTCGATAGACCTCGAGGAAGGCCTCGCTATCCTGATCCGCGGCTCGCAGCTCCCACCACTTCACGACGATGATCGTGAGCGAGGAAAGGGAGAACACGAATAGAACGAGAAGGACGAGCTTGACGATCAGACCGGCCTGCATGATCAGGCTGATCAGGTCGAAACTCATGGCGAAACCCCCCTAACGCCACGAAACGATTGACACCACGACCGCGCACCCTCGAAACGGGTCCAGGTCGATACGAATCCGTGCCACGCGACCCACTCGGGGTCACATGAATTGCGGGCCCGGAGCAGATCCAAAGGACACCGCCCGACCGCCGCGGTGCCGCGAAATTAGGGGAGAAGCGAATCCATGACCATGCGAATCCAGATCGACGCCGGCGGCGCCGGCGAGGTCAAGGCCGATACGGTGGTGATCCCGATCACGCGTCGGGGTGACAAGCCGAAGGCGCTGCCCCAGGGCCTCTCGGGGCTGGATCGACGCATGGGGGGCCGACTCTCCGACACCCTCGCCAGCGGCGACTTCGGCGCCGGGGTCGGCGACCGCCAGGTCGTCCACGGCCCGCGCAGCGGCGACCTCGTCCGGGTCGTCTTCATCGGGCTCGGCGAAGCGGACGGCGTGGACGAGGCGCGGCTCCGGGAGCTCGGCGGTCGCGTCGGGCGCGAAGCCGCCCGCGAGAGCAACGGACGCGTGGCTTTGGTGGTGCCGCCGGGGGCGGGTCTCGCGCCGGAGCGCGCGGTGCCGCTGCTGGCCGAGGGGGCGCTACTCGGAAGCTATCGCTTCGACCGCTACAAGAACCGCAACGGCAAGAAGCCGGCGGTGAAACGCCTCAAGATCGTGACGGTCCGCAAGGCGAAGAGCCTGGCCGGGCTGCGGGCCGAGACGAAGCGCGCCGGCCAGATCGCCGAGTGTCAGCTGATCGCCCGCGACCTCTCGAACGAGCCACCGAATTCGCTCTACCCCGAGACCCTGGCCCGCGAGGCCCGCAAGATGGCCCGAGCGAACGGACTCAAGTGCCAGGTCATGAACGTCGCCGAGATGGAGAAGCGCGGCATGGAGGCCATCCTCGCCGTCGGCCAGGGCAGCGAGCGACCGCCGCGGATGATCGTCCTCGAGCACGGCGCGACCGCCGTCCGCAAGCGCAAGGGCACGATCGCGATGATCGGCAAGGGCATCACCTTCGACTCCGGTGGCCTGTCGCTCAAGACCGCCGCCGGCATGATCGAGATGAAGCACGACATGTCCGGCGCGGCCGCGGTCTTCGGCGCGATGAAAGCGATCGCGATTCTCGACCTGCCGATCCATGTGGTCGGCATCCTCGCGGCCGCCGAGAACATGCCGAGCCACATGGCCTATCGCCCGAGCGACATCATCGGTTCCGGCTCGGGCCAGACGATCGAGATCATCAACACCGACGCCGAGGGCCGACTCGTGATGGCGGACGCCCTCGACCACGCGGTGAAGGCCTACAAGCCCGACGCGATGATCGACATCGCGACCCTGACCGGCGCGGCGATGCTCGCGTTCGGTGCCCATGCGACGGCGGGCCTCGGTAACGACGACGACGTCCTCGCCGAGCTGCGGGCCGCCGGGGACGTGGTCGGCGAGACCGTCTGGCCGATGCCGCTGCTCGAAGCGCATACCAAGGCCATGCGGTCGAAGGTCGCCGACTGGAAGAACTCGGGCGGACGCGACGGCGGCGTCTCGACCGCCGGTGCGTTCCTGCAGGGCTTCGTCGGCGACACACCCTGGGTCCACCTCGACATCGCCGGCTCCGGCATGACCGCGAGCCAGACGCCGCTACACATCGGCGGCGGGACGGGCGTCGGTGTCCGGATGCTGACCGAGTGGGTCCGGAGTCGCGCCGAGTAGCGACCCGTCGGGCCGACACTCCGGTTTCCTTCGGACGCGCGCTCCACGCTTTCCCCGATCGCGGCGCGTCGTCGTCGGGTCGATGCGTGTGCCGAATCGGGCGACACCCGCATTTGATGGGACATGCGGTCACGCGACGCGATTCGTCCGCGCGCCGTACCGACGCCCACGTACGCAACCTTCCGTTGCACCCCTCGACGATCCGCCCTTCCGGAACCATTCTCTCCCGCGCAACGACCCAGCGGACGACGCGACGCTTCGACCCTCCGGCCACGCGCCAGAGCCCCCCCCCCCCCCCCCCCCCCCCCCCCCCCCCCCCCCCCCCCCCCCCCCCCCCCCCCCCCGCCCACACCCCCCCCCCCCCCCAACCCCCCCCCCCCCCCCCACACCCCCCGGGGGCCCCCCCCGCCTCCCCCCCCCCCCCCCCCCCCCCAGGCCCCCCCCCCCCCCCCGACCGACGACTTCGCGCCCTTCCCTCGAACCGCGCCCACGACAAGTTCAACACCGATCCTCGAGATCGGCTGCGACCCGGATCCGGATGCGCTCTCGCACGAGCGCTGGACCGGGATCGCCGCAACAGGAGAAACCCATGCTTCGTATCCTCTCGATCGCGATCCTGCTCACCGCCCTCGTCCTCCCCGGCGTTTCCTTCGCCGGCGACGCCGCGGCCGGCAAAGCCAACTTCGGCATCTGCGTCGCCTGCCACGGCGAAGGCGGCAAGGGCGACGGCCCGACCGGCAAGGCGCTCGCGGCCGCGGGCCAGCCGGCGCCGCGCGACTTCACGGTCGGCGAATTCAAGTTCGACACGAACAAGGACGGAGAGGTCGGGACCGACGCGGATCTCGCCGAGGTGATCAGGAACGGCGCGGCGCCCTACGGCGGCAACCCCCTGATGGCCCCGAACCCGAGCTTCTCGGACGACGACATCGCGAACCTCATCGCGTTCATCCGCTCCCTGAAGGAGTAGCCCCGCGGCGCTCCCACCGAGAAGCCGGACGAGGCCCATCCGGTCCGATTTCGACGCGCGCGGCCGTTCCTTCTCGGGACGCCGCGCGTTTCGCTATTTTGGGGCCTGCGCGTCCCTGATCGGGGCCCACACGACCGCGCGCCCCGCCCCCGGCCGACGGCAGACTGGAGAACGTGAACGGTGAAGTCGAAGTCGAAGCGTCCGTTCCGAGCCCCGACGACCGCGCCGATCGCCGCGCTGCCGTGGATCGGGCTGGCGACACTCATCGGGCTGGCGACACTCATCGGGCTGGCGACACTCATCGGGCTGGCGACACTGCTCGCCGTTCCCGTCGCCTCGGCGGCCGACGCGGATCGAGGTGGCCGCCTCTACGTGAAGGCCGAATGCGGCAAGTGTCACGGTCCTTCCGGCCAGGGTGACGGCCCGGTCGGCAAGACCCTCGAGCAGCTCGGCAAGCCGCCGGGCGACTGGTCCGACCCGACATCGTTCAAGCTCGACACCGACAAGGACGGCCAGCCCGGCAGCGATCGCGATCTCGCGAACGTGATCACCCGGGGTGCGCTGGTCTTCGGCGGCTCACAGATGATGGGTCCGACCAGGGGGCTGACCGACGACGACGTCGCCGACATCGTCGCGTTCATCCGGTCCTTGTCTCGATAATCGGCGCGTGCGCGCCTCTCGACGCGCGCTCGGCGCGCGCGTCTTCCGCTGAGGGCTCGGCCCGCGCGCTATCCTCGTCCTCTGGAAGCCATGTCCCCTCGTCCCGTCGATCCCGATATCCCGTCGAACCCGTCCGATGAAGACGGCGTGTCCGATGACGCCGTGATCGAGGCGGAGGCGATCGAGATCGAGGCCCTCGCCCGTGAGCAGGCGGACGACGATTCGGACGAGCAGGACGGCGCGCAGACCCGCCAGGCCGTCCTCGTCTCGTCGGAGTCCTCCGAGGAACGCGACGACGATCCGGTGCCCACCGCGCCGAGCGGAAGCCTCCCGATTCCTGCGGATCCGAAGGCCCCCGGCGTCGCCCAGGCGAGCGCCCTCACCGCCTACATGTCCCAGCTCCGGCACCACGCGCCGATCACGCGCGAGGAAGAGCACGAGCTCGCGGTGCGCTGGACGGAAGAGGGGGACGTCGACGCGGCGAAGCAGCTGGTGCTCTCGAACCTGCGACTCGTCGTGAAGATCGCGATGGAATATCGGCGCGCCTGGACCAACACCCTCGACCTGATCCAGGAAGGCAACGTCGGCCTGATGGAGGCCGTCCAGCGCTTCGACCCCTACCAGGGCGTCAAACTTTCTTCGTACGCGGTCTATTGGATCCGCGCCTACATCCTCAAGTACATCCTCGACAACATGCGCAGCGTCCGGCTCGGAACCACGCGCGCATCGCGCAAGCTCTTCTTCCGCCTGAACAAGGAGAAGCGCGAGCTCGAGCGACAGGGCTACGAGGTCGAGCCCCGTCTGCTCGCCGAGCGGCTCGAGGTCTCCGAAGACGACGTGATCGACATGGAGGCGCGGCTCTCCCGTCCGGACGTGTCGTTCGATGCGCCCTTGCGCAGCGACGAGGCGGACGGCATGACCTTCGGCGATCGGATGGTCGCCCCCGGCATCAGCAGCGAAGCGACCGTCGGCGCGAGCGAGCTCCGAACGGTCTTTCTCGAGAAGATCGCGGAATTCGCGGAGAGCCTGCCCGAGCGTGACCGGCAGATCCTCGACGAACGCATCCTAGCGGAGGAGCCGCGCACCCTCGCCGACCTGGGCGAGGAGTTCGCCGTCTCCCGCGAGCGCGTGCGCCAGCTCGAGGCCAAGCTCGTGAAGCGCTTGCGCGCCTACATGGAAGAAAACCTCGTCGACTTCGAGTACTACGGACCCGGAGGCGGCGCATGAGCACGATCCGATTCGGCGCGCTCTGCCTCGGGCTCGTGTTCCTGCTCGGCTGTCCGGCGAGCCTCGACTCGCCGGCCGAAGAGCCGCCGGAAGGCTGGGTCACGATCGGTTCGAAGAAGATCGCGGTCGAGGTCGCCGACACGCCGGCCAAGCAAAACCGCGGGCTCGGATACCGCGACAGCCTCGACTGGGACACGGGCATGTACTTCCCGTATTCGCAGCCCGCGATTCCCTCCTTCTGGATGAAGGGCATGCGCTTCCCGATCGACATCATCTGGATTCGCGGCGGCCGGATCATCGACGTCCACCACGACGTCCCCTTCGAACCCGGTGGCAACGGCCCGACCGTGCGGCCGCGGGAGGCGGCGGACGCGGTGCTCGAAGTGCCGGCCGGGTACACGCGCGCGAGCGGGTGGCGAATCGGGGATCGGGTGGTGTTCGAGCGGGGGGGTTAGGGCGTCGGTCGATCGGAGCGCCGTACGGCCTTGCCGGGCGGTTGTGGATGGGGGGTGGTGGGCGAGCGGCCTTGGTCGATCGCAGCGCCCATTGATCCCGTTGGCCATGCCAGGCGGTTGTGGACAGGGGAGTGGTGGGCGGTGGGCTTGGATTGCTCTTGGCGCCGTTCGGGTGCGTTGGCCGTGCCGCGGGGCCGGACTAGCCCGGGACTTCCGAGAGGGAAATGCGGCCGTGCCGTCTCCATCCCTTTTCGAGCAGCCAGGTTCGTGGAGGCGCGACGTCTCTCGCCCGGTTCGCACGCGCTAGCCGCTCCTTCCAGCCATCGAAGAAGCCGCCGGACGAGCCCGGATCGGGGGATTCACTTCTCTCGAGACATTCGCCGCGCTGTCGCGCGTGCTTGCGACTGTTGAGCAGCACGTAGCGAATCGCGTTCCTCACCTGCCGTGGCGTCGAGAGCACCACCGAATGAAACCGCCCGTCCAGGACGGGTCCCTTCCTCTTGAAGACGCGGTTCACCGCCAGCGCTATGCGAGCGCCAATGCTCTTCATCCCCCGCGCCAGCGTCTTCTTGCCGTCCGCCTCCACGATCAGATGGACATGGTCCTTCTGAACCGAGTAGTGCACGACCCGGAAGCAACCCCGCTCGCTGCCGCGCGCAAGGGTCTGCCGAAACGCCACCAGCCACCGCTGATTCCGGAGCGACGGCACGTCCCGACGCATACGGAGCGTCACATGGACGGGCTGGCCCTTAGGCACCGCCGCGCGAAGCCGATGCCGCACTCGAGCACGCGCCGCGGGCTTCCGCCCGGGCTTCGCGCGCTTGCGCCGCCGGGCGACCGAAGCATCGGATCGGTGCACGAAACATCGATCGAATGACAACTGCTGGGGGATCGTCATCGCCTAACGAATATAGGGGCGATGGTCTACCCGAACAACCGCAAACCTAACATCTGATCGAAATCTGATCTTCGATCGGGCCCAACGGCAGAGCGCTCGCCTAACACACCACCACCCCCATCAACACCGAGGGCAAGGCCGGCGAACGAGCACCGCCCTACGGGGCGAGCTCCCCCTTCGCCGGCAGCTCCCACTCCGGGAACTCCCGCCGGATCTCCGCCTGGACCGCCGCGTCCAGCCCCTCGGTATCGACCCCCATCACTTCATGCAGCGCTTGATCGATGGAGAAGCCGCCTCCCAGGCGTTCGAGCAGTCTTCGGCGTTGGTCCACGGTGGTGTTCTCGTGGAGGTAGCCCACGGTCACGACCGACTGCAGATAGGCGTTGCGGGCTTCCTCGTCGTCGAGGCCGGCGAAGCTCTCGGCGATGGTGTCGAGGGGGATCCATGCGCCCATTTCGATGTTCGCGCGGAGGGCGGCTCGCTCGCTGCGGGTGGAGACGGCGCGGCGGCGGGAGGCGCGTTCGATCTGCTCGGCAAAGCCTTCGTTCAGCCAATAGGGACGGTCGCCGCCGGTGACGTCTCGGAAGACGGCGTGGGTGTACTCGTGAAAGAGGACGCCGCGGAGGGACTCCGTCGGGTGGGCGGAGGAGGCGACGTGGATCCGGCCGTCGAAGAAGCCGATCGTCTGGAACGAGAAGCGGTGGGCGTGGGCGCGTACGTAGGCCGCGCGCCCGTAGAGCACGACGCCGAGCGGCTCGAGGGGCTCGACACCGATCGAGCCGGACACGTCCTGGCGCGCCTCGCGCAGGAAGCCCATGACCTCGTCGGCGTAATCCCGGGAGACTTCGCCGAGGCGCGAGTCGACCTGCAGCCGGAAATGTTCTCCACGAACCGACCGCAGCTCGAGGGGTCCGTCGAGGGAATCGGGGTCCGCGAGCCGACGCTCGTCCTCGATCGCGGCGAGGCGGGCTCGCGCGCGGGCCCGCCAGGGCTCGAGCTCCGGCCCGGCGCCGTCGAGGAAGCGCCGCAGATGGCGCTCGGCCGTCGCGAAGCGGCCGCGTGCTCGCGCGAGGCCCGAGAGGTACCAGTGCGCCTCCGGGCGCCCGGGCGCAAGGCGCACGACGCCGCGCAGGGTCGAGTCCGCGCGGGCGACCTCCCCGCGGCGAAGGTCTTCGATCGCGCCTCGCAGCAGCCGATCGACCCGGTCGCCTCCGAAGCTCGATTCGCCTCCGCCGTCGACCGGCGGACCGATCAGGCCGTCGTCCCAGACGGACTGCAGCGTCTCGAGCGCGCCTTCCCCGAAGGCGGGGGTCGCGACGTCCGGGGCCGCTTCGGGGTCGTCACTGAAATGTGTGACGCCCTCCGCGTCGACCCAGACCCGGATCTCCGCCAGGGCCGGGCCCGCCACGAGCCCGAGGGCGAGCCCGACGGCGACGGCAGCCAGCGGGAACGGCGGGCGGACGGTCGGGGAAAGTCCACGTCGGGATCGGACCGGCAGGGGCCGGTGGCGGCGATGCATGTCTCTACATCGGACCGCGGGACGACCCGCTTGATGCCGCCCCACCCCGCCCGAGGGCGCTCAGCGGGTCTTGACGGCTTCGCCCGCGAGATGACCGAGCTCCGGCACGATCAACTTCTCCATCGCCAGGCGGACGGCGCCCCGGGAGCCCGGGATCACGAACACGACCTTGCCGGCGCGAAGCCCCGCCAGCGCGCGGGAGAGGATCGCCGCGGACCCGATGTCTTCGTAGGAGAGCATGCGGAAGAGCTCACCGAAGCCGGGCACGATCCGCTCGAGCTCGGGCTCGATCGTGTCGGGCGTGACGTCGCGCGGAGCCACCCCGGTGCCGCCGGTGAATACGATCGCCCGGCAGGCATCGTCGGCGAGGGCCTCCGCGAGGGCCGCTCGGATCGCGTCCGGCTCGTCCTTCACGATCTGCCGCCCGGAGATCGGCTGCCCCGCTTCGCCGAGCATCTCCTCGACGAGCGCACCGCCGGTGTCGGTCTCGAGGCTACGCGTGTCGCTGACCGTCACGATCGCGGTCGGGACCTTCTCGGGCGCGCCGGTGCGGTGGTGGTGCTTGTGATGGGACGGATCGTGTCCCGACTCTTCGCTCACGCGACGACTCCCTCGACGATGCCAGGCGTGACTGGATTCTTGCAGACGACGTCTGCGCTAGGCGTGGTCGTCGACCCAGTAGGCGCCGTCCGTCGCGACCTCGCGCTTCCAGATCGGCACGGTCACTTTCAGCGTGTCGATCGCGAAGCGGCACGCCTCGAAGGCCTCGCCGCGATGCGCAGAGGCGGCCACGACCACGACCGCCGCATCGCCGATCTCGAGCCGCCCCACCCGATGGGCGATCGCGACCCGCGTTCCAGGCCACTTCTCGGCGGCCGCGTCGACGATCTTCTCCATTTCGCGCTCCGCCATCGCGGGATACGCCTCGTATTCGAGATGCTCGATCGACTGGCCTCGGGCGTGGTTGCGCACGCGGCCGATGAAGGAGACGACACCGCCGGCGTCCGGCCCTTCCACCCGGGCGGCGACCTCCGCTTCGTCGAGGTCGTCCTCCGAGATCGTGCAGCGCTCGACCGCCCCGTCGCCGCCGGCGACCGGGGGCAGGAAGGCGACCTCGTCGCCGTCTTCCAGGACGTCGTCCGCGTCGGCGACCTCCATGTTGATGCTCGCCGCGAGGCGATCGCCGAGCTTCTCGACGATCTCGCTCCGCTCGGCGAGCCAGGTGCGCAGGGTGGCGACCGTGGCGCCGTCCGCGAGCTCGACTTCGAGCCGGGACTCGCCGACGGATTCGCGCAGGGAGCCGAAGAGGAGGAGTTGGATCTTCATGATGGGGCGGCGAAGCCTACCCCGAGGCGCAGCCCCCCTCAAACACCCGGGGCCGGCGCCGAGAATCGGGGGATTTCAGGCCCGATGTCGAGAATTTGACGTTCCTGAGCCCGGTTGTGATCAACGTCACATCGACTACGAGGGCGCTTTCCGACACTTCCTGAAAACGATGATCCACCACGCGGTTACAGCGTTCTGCGGGTTCGGACGTCGCTGCCTATCGGATACGTTCCAACGCCATCAGATCTTCTGAAATGGTGGAATCGATCCGAGCTGCCCGGCCTGTAATGGGGGGACCGTGCACTTCCGTCCGCTGCGCTCTGCGCACCACGTCACGCCTCCGACGTCGATCCCGACGCCGGATCGCACCCGCTCTCGAGGAGTGGGTGCCCGGCTGTTGCGTTGGGGGACATTCGCGCTCGTGCTGGTCGCGCTCACCGCGTGCGGCTCGACGGGCGGCGGAAGTGGCGCACCGGCTGCGGCGGCCGTCGCGGTCGACCCGGTCTATCTCACGCCCGGCCAGACGGTGGCTCAGCTGCAGTGGGAGCCCTCCGCGGGACCCGTCGACAACTACCTCGTCTTTCTGTCGCGCAACGGCGGACCCTACGCCTTCTCGGGCCTGTCGCTGACCCCGAGCATCGACGTCGTCGGCGATCCCGGCGACAGCGTGCGCATCACGGTGGTCGCGATCAGCCCGCTCGGTGAGATGAGCGAGAATTCTCCGGCTTCGCCGCCGATCATCTTCCAGGCGCCTGTGGCTGCGGCCGTCGCGCAGCGCGCGCCGGCCGGCCTGCCAGCTCCGACAGCGGCTCCCGCTCCGACACCGGAAAGCGTCACGCCCGACGAGCCCGTCACGGAACTCGCTGCCGGCGACGCGACGAGCGGCCCGACGAAACAGCCCGACGCGATGCCCGCGGACGACGGCGCCAATGAAGAAGCGCCGATGCTGACCCAGCTCGTCGAGTCCCTGCGCGCCCTGCTGCTCAGCGGCGACGCGCGCCTGCCCGAAGCGGGCCTCTCCACCCCTGCCGAGGATTGGCTCCAGGCGCAGGTGGACCACGAGATCGCGGCGGGCGTCGCCCTCGCCGGAACGGGCCAGGCCAACGGAGACGACCTCCGCGAGCTCGTCTGGCAGGACCCGGCCGGTCAGCTCTTCGTGTCCGACGGGGAGACCTTCCTGGGCGCCGACGACCTCCCGGCGACCCTGGCCGAGACGCTGCGCCTGAACGCCACCGAGCGCTTCGTGGGCCTCGACGACTTCGACGGGGACACCGTCGGCGACTGGCTCCTCGAGGACACGGCGACCGGTGAAGTCTGGATCGTGAGTGGTCTCGATGGCGCTGCTCAGCCGCCGGCCGCGGCCGTGGCCGGCGCGACCCTCGCCGGACACGGCGACTTCGACGGCGACGGCGTGGCCGAGCTGCTCTGGATCGACGGAGATCGCGTCCTCTCGCTCTCGAGCGCGAGCCTCGCCGCCCCGTCCCTCGGCGCCGGCACCGGGCAGCCGGACGACGTGACCCTGCTCGCGATCGCGGACCTCGACGGCAACGGCCGGGACGATCTCCTCGGCCTCGCGGACGACGGTCAGCTCGTGATGGCCCTCGCCCAGGACGGCCCCGACGGAGCGCCCGTCGACCTCGTCTGGCAGAACGGCGCCGGCGCGAGCGTCGATGGCCTCGACCTGGTGGCCACCGTCGACGTCGACGCCGATGGCGCGGCGGAGCTCGCGTGGCTGAACGGCGACGCCCTCGAGATCTGGACCGCCGCGGACGGGCTGCAGCAGCGGCTCTGATCTATTCGGCGCTATGCGCCTCTCGACGCGTCCTTTGATGGACGCGTCTTGCGCTGAGGGCTCGCTTGGTGCCCGACGCGCGCGCCTGTTGGTCGACCGACGCTCCAGCCGCCTTGGCGCTCGGCCGATGCTTGTTTCATGAGTGAAGCTTGGGATACGCCGCCGCCGGCGCTGGCGGCGATCGAGGCGTGGTTGGATCGGTTGCGGCCGGCGATCGTGGCCGATGGGGGCAACGTCGAGCTGCTCTCGATCGAGCGTGACGGGACGGTCCGGATCGCGCTCCAGGGCGCTTGTGTGGAGTGCCCGGCACGCCTGGCGACGTTGCGCGTGGCGATCGAGGAGCCGCTCAAGAAGGCGTTCTCGGGCGTGCGCGCCGTCGTCGCGCACTAGCCGCTCGCCCTTCGCGGGCGCCCCAAAAAGAGAGTGGCCCCGCCCCTCGCGTGCTGTACGCGAAAGACGGGGCCGGCCCCCCTAGCTCACTGCGCGCGTCTCGATCGACGCGACTGAATACTCTCTGCGGGCGCTAGCTGGACGCTCCGCCGCCGTCGGTCTCCGACCCGGCGTCGTCCTTCGCCTGCGGCGTGCTGGGCGCCTTGCTCGCGCCGCTCGCCGCCTTGCCCATCTTCACGCTGCCGTTCAGCTGCGCGCCTTCTTCCATGATCACGATCGGGCTCTCGAGGTCGCCGTTCACGACCGCGGTCTTGTGCAGCACGATCTGCTCACGCGCGATGATGTTGCCCTCGACGAGGCCGCTGATGACGACGCAGACCGAGTGGATCGTGGCCATGATCTGACCCGACTCACCGACGATCAGCGTGTTGTCGCTGGAGATTTCGCCGCTGAACGTGCCGTCGATCCGGACCGTGTCCTTGAAGGACAGCTTGCCTTCGAACTCGGAGCCCTGGTCGATGAAGGCGGTCAGGTTGCCGAAGCCGCCGGCGGCCGGTGCCGAGCTCGTGCTGCTGCTCGTGCTCGCCGACGCGCCGCCTTTGTCTCGCCCGAATCCGCTGATTGCCATCGCTGGGGTGCCTCCGTGAATCGCCCGACATGCGCGTTATCGACGCAGGCGACCGGCACCTTGAGTGCAAACCGGCGGAAAAATCGTGCCCCTCTCGTGGGTTGAAGCCGCCGCTGCGCGGCCGTGACGCACGTGAGAGCGGCCCGCTAGACTGAGCTGCGATGGAACGCACGGCCCACGGGGAAAACGATCCGGCGGAAATCCTCCGGCGATCGGCGGAGAACGGTCGAGTCCACTCGTCCTATCTCTTCACCGGCGGTGGCGACCTTCCCCGGACGACCGCTCGGGCCTTCGCCCGAGCCCTCGTGTGCGACGCGCCGAACGCCGGCGTCGCGTGCGAGGTGTGCAGCGCCTGTAAGCGCTCCTTCGAAGACGAGGAGAGCGAGCCGATCGTCCTCGACGGCAAGGGCAAGCGCGGCCCGACCCATCGCCACGTCGGCGACCACCCGGACCTGCTGTGGGTCGAACGCGGCCCGGACGACACCCGGATCACGATCGGCCAGATCCGCGACGTGCAGACCGCGCTGCGACTCGGCGCGAACGAAGGCGGCCGGCGCATCGCGATCATCGACGGCGCCGAGTGGCTGAACCCGCAGGCCCAGAATGCCCTGCTCCGGCTGCTCGAAGAGCCGCCGGCCGGCACGAGCCTCGTGCTCGTCGCGAGCCGCGCCTCGGCGATCATCGCGACCATCCGCTCGCGCAGCGTCCGCCTCCGCTTCCCGAGCGATGCCTCGACCGACCTGCGTGGCCACGGCGTGACCGACGAGGTGTCGGAGATCGTGGCGATGCTCGACGACCTGCGCGGCCGATCGGTCGGTGACATGCTCGACTTCGCGGAGCAGTACCGCGGGGCCCGGGCGGTCGCTGCGGAGCACGTGACCGAGCTGATCGACGTGTCGGCGGAGTGGCTGCGGGAGGACGTGAAGGCCCGCGTCGAGCGGGGCGAGACCCCGCCCGTTCGCACCCTCGATGCCCATCGCAGCCTCCAGCAGCTGCGTCGCGATCTGATCCAGCGGAACGCGAACCCACAGATGGTGGCCGAGCGCCTGCTCCTCGGCCTGCGCGACGCGACGGCCTGAATTCGTCCCGGCGCCGGAGGATCGATGCGTACGTTTCGCCGACTGGCCGCCGTCCTTCTGATCGCGCTCGCGGCGGGCCTGCTCTCCCAGCTCTACACGCGTCAGCGCGAAGCACGCGACCAGGAGGAGGCCGCCCAGGCGCCGCAAGGACGGCTGCCGGAGGGCGTCCGCCCGCTCCGCTACGACCTGACGCTCCGCGTCGACCCCGATCGCGACACGTTCAGCGGACGGGTCGCGATCGACATCGAACTCGACGCGCCCCAGCCCGAGCTCTTCCTCCACGGCGAGCGACTCGTCCCCGAACGCATCGAGGAGCTGCGCGCCGATGGGTCACGACGAACGCTCGACTACCACGAGATGGGCGGCTCCGGCGTGGTCCGACTGCGTGGCGACGGAGAGTTCGCTGCTGGCGGCACGCGACTGGAGATCGACTACGAAGCACCCTTCGACGAGACCCTGGAGGCGCTCTACCTCGTCACCGCCGACGGCGAGCGTTATGCGTTCACCCAGTTCGAGCCCCTCGATGCCCGCCAGGTCTTCCCCGGCTTCGACGAGCCGCGTTTCAAGGTTCCCTTCGACCTCACCCTCGAGGTCCGCAGCGATCACGCGGGCGTGACCGCGACCCCCGAAGCCACGCGCACCGCGATCGGCGACGGCTTCGATCGCCTCGAGTTCGAGACGACCCCGCCGATCCCGACCTACCTGCTCGCCTTCGCGGTCGGTCCCTTCGACATCGTCGAGGGCCCGCCGATCCCGCCTTCCGCGATCCGGGACCGCGCGATCCCGTTGCGCGGCATCACGACGCGCGGCAAGGGCGATCAGATCGCCTTCGCCCTCGAGAACACCGCGAACACGGTACTCGCCCTCGAAGCGTATTTCGGAGAGCCCTACCCGTACCGCAAGCTGGACCTCGCGGCGGTCCCCGACTTCGCCTTCGGCGCGATGGAGAACGTCGGGCTGATCACGTATCGCGAGACCCGGCTCCTGCTCGGCAACGATCCGGCCATCACCAGCCTGCGCGGCTTCGTGCACGTGCACGCCCACGAGCTCGCGCATCAGTGGTTCGGAAATCTGGTCACCATGCCGTGGTGGGACGACATCTGGCTGAACGAATCCTTCGCCACGTGGATGGGCAACGCGATCGCGGACGAGGTCCGGCCCGACCTCGAGTTCGGCCGCGAGACGAAGCGCAACGGTCACTACGTGATGGAGATCGACGTCTATTCCGAGTCGCGCCGGATTCGCGAGCAGGTCGAGGGGCGTGAGGAGATCGCGTCGAGCTTCGATTGGATCAGCTATGCGAAGGGCGGGGCCTTCCTGTCGATGCTCGAGTCGTGGCTCGGGCCGGAGCGATTCCGGGACGGTATTCGCGCACATCTCCTGCGACACGCCTGGGGCACCGCGACGGTCGACGACTTCATCGCCTCGCTCGAGAGCGTTGCTCCCGAAGAACCGATCGCCGAGGTGGCCCGGAGCTTCCTCGAACAGCGCGGCGTGCCCGAAGTCCGCCTCGCTTCGACCTGCGAGGACGGCAAGACGCGACTCGTTCTCCATCAGGTCCGCCACACCGAGATCGGCTCCCGGGTCGATCCGGACCAGCGCTGGACGCAGCCCCTCTGCCTGCGTCTGCTCGGAGCCGACGCGAGCAGCGGCTCGGAGGTCCACTGCGCCGTGCTGGACGCGCCGTGGACGGAGATCGAGCTGGCCACCCCGAGCTGTCCGGCCGCGATCCTCCCGAACGCCGAGGCCGCCGGCTACACGCGCTGGCAGCTCGACCTCGACGGCTGGACCGCCCTGGTCGCGCGTCTGGGAGAGCTCTCCCCCGCCGAGAAGTTCTCGGTCGCCAACAACCTGTCCGCCGCCTTCCGCGCCGGACACGTCGCTGTGTCGGCGTACCTCCGGCTCGTGCCCGCGGTGATCGAGCAGCCGGAGTGGGACGTCGCCACCCAACCGATCGGCACCCTGCGCTTGCTGTCGGACTACGTCGCGAACGAAGCAGAGCGCGCATCTCTCGCCCGCTTCGCGGCGGCGCACTATCGAAAGCGTATCCGGCAGGACGAGGCGTCGCCCGAGCGAAGGAAGTCTGCGGACGCGCGGCTGCTTCGCAGCGAGGTGATGCACCTCCTCGCGCTCACCCTCGAGGAGCCCGACGAGCGTGCGCGCATGGCCGAGCTCGGGGTCGCCGCGATCGGATTCGGCGGATCCGGCGAGATCGACCGTTCGGTCGTCCCCGGCGACCTGCTCGGGGTCGCGCTCGCCGCGGCGATCGCGGTCGAAGGGCGGCCCTACTTCGACGCGCTCCGGGACGCGGTGGACGGCTCGAACGACCTGACGTTCCGCGAGAAGGCGCTCTCGGCGATCGGCACGACGCGCGATCCGGATCTCGCGGAGGACGTGCGCAGCCTCACCTTCCTCACGTCGCTCCGGCTGAACGAGATCCCGATGATCTTCTACAATCAGGCGGCCCAGCGCGAGCAGCTCCCGGCCCTGCTCTCGATGATGGAGCGCTGGCTGCCGGTCTTCCGTCGGGTGGTGCCCGAGACGTACTTCGCGCGCTTGCCCGGGCTCTTTCGCGGTTTCTGCGACGATGCGAACCGCGACCGGGTGGAAGCGCTCTTCGACCTCTACGCGGGCGACACGCCGGGGCTCGCGCTCACCCTGTCCCAATCCCTCGAGCGGATCGAGCTCTGCCAACATCTCGTCGACGCGCAGACCGGGCTCGACGTCCCGACGACCGGTCTCTGATCCGCGACGCGTAGCCTCTTCGCCTCCCCGACCCCGGAAAGGTCCTTCCATGTGGCTCGACAGCCATTGCCACGTCACCGCCGACCGCTTCGCCGAAGATCGCGCCGCCGTGCTCGATCGCACGTTCGAGAGCGGCGTCGACGAGATCGTCAGCATCGGCTCCGGCTACGGGATCCGCGGCAACGCGGACGCGATCGCCCTCGCGGAGACCGACGAGCGGATCTGGGCGACGGTGGGCGTTCATCCGCACGAGGCCGCGCAGCTCGATGACGACAACCGGACCGCGATTCGCGAATGGCTCGCGCATCCGCGCGTCGTCGCGCTCGGGGAGTGTGGTCTCGACTACCACTACATGAACTCGCCGCGCGAGACCCAGCGCGCGGTCTTCGCGGAGCAGGTCGCCCTCGCCCGGGAGCTCGATGTGCCGGTCTCGATCCACGTGCGGGGGGACGAGCCGAACGCCTACGAGGAGCTCCTCGAGATCTGGATCGCAGAGGGACGCGACGCGCTCGAGGGCGTGCTCCACTGTTATTCGGGCACCCTCGACTTCGCGCGTCGCGCGATGGAGCACGGATTCTACGTCTCGTTCTCCGGGATCGTGACGTTCAAGAGGAGCGACGACCTGCGGGCGGCGGCCGCAGGCGTGCCCCTCGACCGCCTGATGGTCGAGACCGACGCGCCCTTCCTCGCGCCCCAGGGCCATCGCGGCCGACGGAACGAGCCCGCCTGGGTCGCCGTCGTGGGCGAGACCCTCGCGCAGGTCCACGACGTACCGGTCGAGACGATCGCCGAGCACACGACCGCGAACGCGCGCCGCTTCTACCGACTCCCGGCCGCGGCCTGACCCCGCCCGCCCGCTCCTCTCTACGTTTTTCGGAGACACCGATGCCCCTCGTCGCCCGCGACGCCACTCTCGCCGCGATCCTCGAACTCGCCCGCGACGTCGCGGGCCGCGCGGCCACGATCCAGCGCGAGCGATACGAGACGGGACTCACGATCGACACCAAGAGCGCCTCGATCGATCTCGTCACCGAGGTCGATCGCGCTTGCGAGGCCGCGATCGTCGAGGGAATCCAGGCCGCCCGGCCCGAGGACGCGATCCTCGCCGAGGAGGGCCACGGCGAGGACGGCGACGCCGAGTTTCGATGGATCATCGACCCCCTCGACGGCACCACCAACTTCGCCCACGGCTTCCCGCGCTTCTGCGTGTCGATCGGCGTCGAGCGGCGCGCGGACGACGGATCCTACGCACGCGTGGTCGGCGTCGTGCAGGATCCGCTGCTGGACGAGCGCTTCGAAGCGGTGGCGGGAGAAGGCGCCTGGCTCGGCGCGCGACGCCTCGCAGTCTCCGCCGAGGCCGAGTGGGGACGTGCGCTCGTCGCGACCGGCTTCGCCTACGACGTCCACCGGAGCGACGACGACAACCTGACCAGCTTTCGCAATGTCGTGAAGAGCGCCCGGGGCATCCGCCGCGACGGCAGCGCCGCCCTCGACCTCTGCTATGTCGCCGCCGGTCGCGTCGACGCCTACTGGGAGCTCAAGCTCCACCCCTGGGACGTCGCCGCCGGCATCCTGATCGTCGAAGAAGCAGGTGGCCGGGTCAGCGACTACCGCGGCGGCCCGCCGGACCGGAGCGGCCGCGAAGTCGCCTCCTCGAACGGGCACCTCCACGCGGCGCTGCTCGAACGAATCGAGCCTGCGAGCTGAGACCGGCCTACCGGCTCAGGGCGCGCCGGCGCCTCCCTGAGGATCGATCTCCGGGGGTGCGTCGGCGGCTTCCTCGGTCTCGAACTCGAACGCGAAGCGGTAGTGGTCCGCTGAATACGGGAGCGCCTCGGCCGCGTCTGGGTCGATCAGGAAGACCGTCGACTGGTCGGCACGTTGCACGAAGAGACCGCGCCCGGACACGAGCCGCCCGAAGCGGAGGTCCGCCAGGATCTCGACCGGACGCTCCGGGTCGTCGCCGCCCTCGACGCGCAGCCTCCCCCGCGGCGGCGAGAGACCGAGGCTCGCGAGCTCCGCCTCCCCCATCTCGTCGGCCACGATCGCGTCGGCGCCGAGGTTCGAGAGATCGCGCACGAGGCGCGTCGCCCGGTCCGGGTCGAGAGCGCGCCCGGCGCTCGACCAACCCGTCTCGCCGAGCTCCGCGACGACGTCGAGCACCGCGGTCTGGTCGGTCGCCGCCTCCACGAAGTGCAATTCGAGTCGCCGGGCCGAGGCCAGCTCGAAGTCGGCGAGGCGCTTGAACCGATAGTCGTCGACCTCGCTCGGAAACTCCGCGAGGCGCTCCTCGGCGATCCAGTAGAGCGCCCCGTCCGAGGGATCGATCAGGCGACCGCGATCGTCCCCACCCGCGATCCGCGCGCGCCGGTCGCTGTCCTCACCCGCGAGTCGGAACCCGATCTCGAGCGCGGTCTCCTGGCGCAGGCCCGCGTCGATCGCGTCCGGATCGTCGACGAAGTCGCGCACCCGCAGGTGCGCCAGATTCGAAGCGAGATCGCGCAACACCTCCGGGTCCGCCTGCGCATCGATCGGCGACGAGATCCGCCACGCACGATCTTCTTCGTCGTCGCCCGCGCGCTCGAGCGTGATCGCGAATCCGCTCGAGGGACGCGAGAGGTCGAGGCGTTCGAGGGCATCCGGGACGAAAGCGAAGAGGCTCCGGTCGCGCAGGTCGGCCAGGTTGCGCTCGAAGGCGTTCACGCGGTAGCTGGCGACGTAGGCGACCCTGTCGTCCGCGACGGTCGCGACGTATCGGTGGCCCCCGACCGGGCTCGTCCGCCCGACCCGCAGCCCCAGCCTCTCACCCGCGACCTCGAAGTGAATCAGCCGGCGTGCCGTCTCCCGGCCCAGCTCGAAGTCCTCGGCACGACGATCGCCCGTGACACGTCCCTCCGTCGGCAGGTTCGCGAGGGCGCTCGCCATCGCGTCGAGGGCGGACGCGTCCGCGCGCGCGAGCACCGGCGAGACGAGCCACCAGCGCCCCTCGCGTCGCTCGAAGCGCGCGTCGACGCCGTCGAGGGTCGTGAGCGAGAGCGCGTCGACGTCGGCTTCGGTGAATCCCGCGAAGACACGCTTGCCTGCGTCCTCCGCCGCGCGGTCCGCCTCGCCCTCCGTCTCGCCCCACCAGACGAAGGCGCCGAGCAGCAGCGCGACGACGGCGAGCACGCCGGTCGTGCGCGGATTCATGCAGCGCCCGCCTTCCGGCGCAGCCACCAGGTCAGCACGCCCGCGACCGCGATCGCTTCGGGCAGGACGAAGAGGGAGAGGAACTGGATGCGGCGGAACTCGTCCTGGGACATCTGGAAGCTCGACGAGCGGGACACGTTCGGGCGCACGGTGATCCCGGCCGCCTCTCCGGCCAGCCAGCTGATCGAGTTCACGAACAGGTCCTTGTTCCGGAGCGTGTCGAAGTACTGGTTCGTCGCGAAATCCGAATCCCCGACGAGCACCACGCGACCGGTCGGCGGTGGTGCCGCATCGCCGTGGGGATCGTGCGCGCCGGCTTCGGAGGCGCCGGGCGTGCCCGCGACGGCGATCGGGACCGGTCCGAGCAGATCGAGGTCGTCGTACTCGACGCGCCCGGACTCCCGGGACGCATCGAGGCTGCGCTCTGCCCAGGAGGCCTCCCCCGTTTGCACGAGCACCGTCAGGCCGGTCGCTTCCTCGGCGAGTTCGAGGCTCCGCGCCATCGGGAAGAGCGTGGGCTCGGCGAAGAGCGCCGTAATCGGGTGGCCCTCCGCGTAGTCGTCCGCGATCGGCGTCGTCGCCTGCCCGAAGAGCGCCGCCTGTCGGTCGATGATCGCATCGTCTCCGAACGTGACGCCCCAGCCCGAGGTCAAGTCGTAGAGGTTCGTCTGCGCCCGGGGGTCGATCGCGACGAAGAGCCCCCCACCCGAGGACACGTAGGCCTCGAGCGCAGCGAGCTCGTGGGGCAGGAAAGGACGCGTCGGCCCCGAGACCACGACGGCGGACGCATCCGCGGGCACGGACTCCATCGTCGCGAGCAGGAACGGCTCGACCGCGTAGGTCTCGTTCACGAGGGCCGCGGCAGCGCGGCCATAGCTCTCGGGACCTTCGTCGAAGGTGCCCTCGGTCGCGCCCGTGACGGTTCGTTCGTTGTGGCCGGTCAGGAAGTAGACCTTCTTGCCGGTGCTCTTCAGGAGCTTCATGAGCGCGTTGGTCACGTCGGGCTCGAAGTGCGCGCCGGTGAACTCCGAGAGGTTCGTCTGTTCCCCGGACGCCAGCTCGATGTGGATCACGCCCCGCGAGAGCGACTCGGTGTCGAGACCCAGCTCTTCGACGAGCAGCGGATCGTCGTTCGGATCTTTGTACCGGACCGAGACGCGCTCCGATTCGAACGCATAGCGATCGAGGAGCGCCGAGACTTCCGGCGACTGCATCTCGCTGAAGAAGCCGGTGATCGCCACGTCCTCATCGAGGTCTGCGAGGAGATCCGACGTCTGTTGCGAGAGGGTGTGCACGCCGGCTTCGCTGACGTCGAAGCGGTGGTGGTAGCGCGTCGACAGGAACCCGAGGAAGCCCAGGATGACGATCCCGAGCACGGTCCCCACGATCGCGGACGTGCCGTATTTACCGGCCCTTCGCCCGCCCCCGGACCGCATCCGCTCCCGGAGCGTGTCGAGGCTCATGAAGACGGCCGCGCCCAGCAGGACGAAGCCGACCACGAGGTTCGCGGCGATCCAGAGCGGATCGGTGAACGGCTGAAGGAGGGCCAACAAGGCGGACAGCAGCCCGAAGCCGATGGCGACGACGCCGAGGCCGGCGAGGAGAGCAGCGATGCCCTGCATCTATCGCCACCTCGCGGATTCGATCACGGTCTTGGACAAGAGCAGGAACACGGCGCTCGCAATCGCGAAGTAGGCGAGGTCCCCCGTGTCGACGAGGCCCTGGAGCATGCGGTCGACATGGCTCCCAGTCGCCATCCAGCCCACGACCTGCGCGACCGCGGAGTCGCGACCGACCCCGCTCCCGGCCAGGGTGATGTCGACGATGAACGGAAGCATCATGCCGAGCATCACGAGCAGGACGAGGGTCAGGACGAACGCGATCAGCTGGCTGCGGGTGACCGACGAAGCGAAGACCCCGACGGCGACGTAGGTGATGCTGACCATCAGCAGGCACACGACGCCGGAGAGCGTCTTGCCGACCTCCGGCTCGCCGTAGACGAAGAGGAGCGCCGGGAAGAAGGCGACGATGGCGGTCATCAGGCCGACGAAGCCGGCGCCGGCGAGCCACTTGCCGAGCACGATGTCCCAGATCGAGATCGGGCTGGTGAGTAGCAGCTCCTCGGTCCCGTTGGCCTTCTCACTCGAGACCAGACCCATCGTGACCGCGGGCAGGAGAAAGAGCAGGATCACCCACATCGAGCCAATGAAGGGCTCGATCAGCTGGTCGTTCAGGTTCGTCGCCTCGATCTCTTCGAACATCTGGAACTGCTGGAGCTGCAGCATGCGCTCCTGGAAGCCGATCAGGCTCGCCAGGAAGAAGGTCCCCGCGATCACGCTCCAGAGTGTCAGGACGACGTACGCGACCGGCGACACGAAGAGCGCGCGCAGCTCGCGGCCGGCGATGGTGAAGACGTGCATCAGGCCGCCTCCCCAGCGTCGTCGCGTGTGAGCACCCGGGTGAAGACCTCTTCGAGGGAGCCGCCGTCGGCGGTGATCTCGGCGATCGGCTGGTCGAGGACCTTGCGACCGCGGTCGAGCAGGATGACGCGCTGACAGATCGCCTCGACCTCGGCCAGGATGTGGGTCGAGAGCAGGACCGTCTGCTTGCCGCTCGCCGCCAGATCACGGATCAGCGTCCGGATCTCGCGGATCTGGATCGGATCGAGGCCGACGGTCGGCTCGTCGAGCACCAGGACGGCGGGCTCGTGCACGATCGCCTGGGCGAGACCGACGCGCTGGCGATAGCCCTTCGAGAGCTGACGGATCTCGCGGTCGCGGACGTCGTCGAGGCCGCACCGCTCGAGGGCGCGATCGACCGCCGCCGCCCGCTCGGCCCGGGGCACTTCCTTGATCTTCGCCACGAAGGCGACGTAGCTCGCCGGGGTCATCTCGGGATAGAGCGGCGGCGTCTCGGGCAGGTAGCCGATCGCGCGCCGGGCCGCGGTCGCGTCGTCGAAGATGTCGTGCCCCGCGATCGAGGCTTCGCCATCCGTCGCGGGCAGGAAGCCGGTCAACATGCGCATCGTCGTGGTCTTGCCCGCGCCGTTGGGGCCGAGAAAGCCCACGACTTCGCCCGCAGTGACCTCGAAGTCGAGACCCCGCACGGCCTCGAAATCACCATATCGCTTCGCGAGACCGGCGACGCGGATCGCCGGCTCGTTCGCTTCAGACAATGGATTCCCCCCTGGTCTCGATCGTCCAGTCGATGTCGTTCGGATCAGTCGCGTGCGCCGAAGGCGTCGGGCGCGGCCATGCCGCGGATGAAGAGTTCGACGACGGTGCGCGACAGGTGCTCGAAATGGGCCTTCTCGTCGGGCGGCCCGTCGTCCCCGCTCCGGATCATCGCAAGGACCCGGCTGGTGACGATGGTATCGATCCCGCCGACGAAGATGGTACTCGCGATCTCGGCATCGAGATCCGCCCGCAGCTCGCCGCGCTCCTGCCCCTCGCGCAGGATCCGCGCGATCAGCTCGAAGAGCTCGGCGACGATCTCCAATCGCTCGCGGTCGAGCATCCGCTGGCTGCGCTGGATCTCGGAGATCAGGATCTTCACCCACTCGGGGTCGTGCTGGCGGGCCGAGAGGACGGCCTCGGCCACGGCGACGAGCTTGTCCTCGACCGTGCGGTCGCCGTCGGCGATCGCGCGGACCGCCGCGATGAACTCGCCCCAACGTTCGAGGAAGATCGTGTCGAGGATCTCTTCCTTGTTCTTGAAGTAGTGGTAGACGAGGCCGTACGCGATCTCCGCGCGCTTGGCGATGTCCGAGATGCGCGTGTCGTGGTAGCCCTTCTCCGCGAAGACCCGGATCGAGGTCTCGAGGATGAGCTGTCGCTTCTCGGCGCTGGTGCCGCGACGCTCCCCGGCCGTCCCGCCGGCGCCCTTGGGCTTGCGACCCGACGCCGACGGCCGTCGCGCGCCCGAGCGGTCGGGAGCGGACTCGCTGCGCTCGGCGTCATTCGGACTGCGTTCGGTCTGGGCCATCGGTGCGTCGTTCCAGCGGGCTGCTTCGTTCGGATCTGGTTGGAGCACGGCGCGGAACCACGAGGAGTGTCCAGCCGGCCCGAAATTCTTGCGAATGCCCCGCCCGATCGCCACGCCTGCAAACCGACACCGCGAAGTTCCTTCGGTTCCTTCACCTCGGCCCTGCCGGAGCCTGGAATGCGCGCATTCGCTCCCCGATCGGCGGACCGATACCCTCTGAACCCCAGCGGAGGCGCTCGCCTCCCGCGCCGCGGCCTCCGGCCCCGCCGCGACGAGGAGGCGCCCTTGCGCATCGCGATCGTGATCGAACGCTTCGTGCCCGGCGTCGGCGGTGTGGAGAACGTGGCCTGGCAGGTGGCGCACGAGCTCGCGCGTCAAGGCGAGGACGTGACCGTGCTCGCGCGCGAGATCGATCCCACCGCCGCCGTCGCGACCGAGGCGATTCCCGCACCCCGCGCCTGGCAGCCGATCCGGATCGAGACCTTCTCCCGCCGGGCGGCACGACGCCTCGCGCGACGGGACTTCGACGTGGTGCACGGCTTCTCCCACACCCGCACGCAGGACCTCTTCCGCGCCGGCGGCGGGAGCCATCGCGATTGGCTCCGCCGCACCCACGCGGGTTTCGGATACCGAGCGCGCCTGCTCTCGCCCCGCTACCGCGTGCGCTTCGCGATCGAGCGAGACGTGTTCGAAGGCAGCCGCCAGCGCATCCAGTGCAGCTCGCGGCTCGTGGCCGACGTGCTCGAGCGGGACCACGGCGTGAGCCCGGATCGAATCTTCCTGCTCCCCAACGGAGTCGACGCCGAGCGCTTCGACCCGGGCCTCCTCGCGGACGAAGCTCGCGGGTTGCGACGCGCGCATGCGCCGCACGCGAGCCAGGTATGGTTGCTCCCGGGCTCCGGGTGGCATCGCAAGGGTCTCGACACTGCCCTCCGCGCCCTCGCTCGGGGCGACGCGGGCGCGTGCCTGTGGGTGGCAGGGCGGGACGACCCGACCCGCTGGATCGAGCGCGCCCGCGATCTCGGCATCGCGGATCGTGTGGACTTCCTCGGCGCGCGGGACGACCTGCCGGCGGTGTACGCCGCCGCGGACGCGGTCGTGCTGCCGACGCGATACGACCCCTTCGCGAACGTGACGATCGAGGCGGCGGCGGCCGCGCGACCGGTCGTGACGACGCGCGCGAACGGGGCGAGCGAGTGGCTCGGGGACGACCTGATCGCCCTCGACGACGCGAACGACGACGTCGCTCTCGCCGCGGCGCTCGCGGCGCTCACGCAGCTCGACGAGCGGCGACGCCGGGGCGAATCGCTCGCCGCCCGGGCCCGCACCCTCGACTGGTCGAGTCACGCGAAGGCGCTGCGCGGTGAGTACGAGGCGATCGTGGCGCGCCGGGCGGAGGCGCGGTCGTGAGCGACTCGGGCGCGGTGAGCGCGGTGAGCACGGTGCGATGGATCGAAGGCGCCACCGAAGAGCGCGACCGGATCGATCGCGCGCTCGCGACGGGGGGCGAAGCGCTGCACGCGAGCGCGCACCGCTCCGTGGTCGCCTACGACGGAGGCGACGCCCTCGCTCCTCGAATCGTGGTCAAGCACTACCATCCCCCGGCCTCGCGGATGCGCGCGCTCCGCGACCGCGTCTTCGATCGAGCGCCAGCCTGGCGCGAGTGGCGCGCCCTGCGCACGCTCCACGTGCGGGGCCTGCCGGTCGCGCGGCCGCTCGCGTTCGGCATCGACGCCGCGGGGCGAGCACTCGTCGCGATGCAGCGCGTCGAAGGCCCGGACTTCGCGACCGCCCTCGATCGAGCCGACGCCGACGAGCGCGCCCGACTCGTCGAGCGACTCGCCGCGTGTGTCGCCCGCCTGCACGAGGCCGGATTCGTTCATGGCGACCTCCACCTGGGCAACCTTCGGATCAACGAGGACGACGACCGTGTGATCCTGCTCGACGTGCAGGACGCCCGCGGAACGACGAGCCCGGCGGCTCGGCGGCGCGACCTCGCGCGGCTGCTCTTTGCGCTCGAGCGCGCCACCGGTGATTCTGCGACGGGGGCCCTGCTCCTCGCTGCGCTCCCCGACGACCCCGGGCTCGACCGCGCGCGATGCGCGTTCCTGCGCGACCACGCACGCGGGCGCCAGCGCCGACATCTGCGACCCGGCGCAGACTGGCGCGCCCTCGAGACCGGCCCACCGCCGCGGCGGGGCCTCGGGGTCGCGGGAATCGAGGCGAGTCTGCTGGACGAGGCGCTGCGGGATGCGAAGCCGCTCCGCTCGCTTGCGCCGCGGCGGAGCGGCCGCGTCCAGATCGACGTGATCGAGCTCGGAGGCAGGCAACAGGTTCGAAAGCGCGTCGCCGCGGGCAACCTGCGACGCGGGGTCGCCGACCGGCTGCGCGGCTCGCCCGCGGCCCGCGCGTTCCGTCGCGGCCAGCGTGACCGCCTCGTCTCCGACCGAAGCGCGCCGGCCCTCGCCTTCCTCGAGCATCGCGCATGGGGTCGCCGCCCCGAGAGCACCCTGCTGCTCGAACACGTGGGCGAGATCGACCTCGACGCCTGGCGCCCGGCTTCGCCCGAAGCGGCGCGCGACGTCGCGATCGCCGTCGCGACCTGGCTCGCCGAGCAGCACGCGGTCGGTCTCGGACATCGCGACGCCAAGGCGGGCAACATCCGTATGACCTGGCGAGCCGGCAACGCGCGGTTCTGGTGGGTCGATCTCGAAGACCTGACCGGCCCGAGGCCCCTGCGCGAATCGAAGCGACTGCACGCGCTCGTGCAACTCAACGCGTCTCTTGCCGATGAAGCGTTCGATGCCGACGTACGGCGCGCGGCGCTCGACGCCTATCACGCGCGCCTACCCTTCCGGCGCGCGATCGACGCGGTCGCGTGCGAGATCCACGAACGGAGCATCGCGCGGGACCACCGCTACCGCGGTCGCCCCACCGGTCCGGTCACCGCCCGCCAGACACCGTGAGCCACTGGTAGTAGCTCGAGGAGCCGGGGACGCTCCCGCTCTCTCCCGGCTCGTAGCCCAGCACCGCCGGGCTCGGGGACGAGCCCGCGATCTTCTGGAACGCCTGGATCTTCTTCTGCGGATCCTCGGGATTCAGTCCGTGGAACACGATCTCGACCTTGTCCTTGGTCGCCAGGACGTTCAGGACCAGGGTCGCGAGGGTGAAGAGCTTGCCGATCCCTTCGACCGCTTCGACGGCGAAGCGTGGGATCTCGCATTCCTGGAGTTCGAAGCCGTATTCGAGGCGCATGGGGTCTCCCGGGCCCGAATCGGGCCACGTATGGACGGAAGAGGCGCCGCAGATTGGCCTGCGCCCCTCCGAAAGTCAAGCTGGATGGGTTCTCGAAAGCGCTGGGCGCTCAGCCGTCGAGGGGTTCGAGGTCGTCGACGTCGCCGTCGTCCTCGCTCGTGGCCTTGAGCAACGCGATCTGCGCCTGCAACTCTTCGAGACCGAGCACGCCCTTCTCGACGAGCAGGGTCGCGATCGCCTTCGCGACGATGCGCGTGCGCTCGGTCTCGTCGACGGCGCACGCGACGTCTTCGAGCAGGCCGTCCGGAATCACCGGCGCAGGCGGCGGGGCCGCTTCGACCGGAGCCGGCGCGGGCGGCGGAGTGGTCTCGACCGGAGCGGGCACGGGCGCGGGCGCCTCGGCCGGCGCTTCGCTCGCGGGCGCTTCGACGACGGTCGCTGCCGGCTCGACGACGGCGGTCGTCGCGTCGGGCTCGACCGGCTCGTCGAGCTCGATCGACGCCGGGGCCGCCGGGCGCGGCGCGGCCGCGGCCTCGATCTCGTGCTCGATCGAGGGCTCGATCGGTGCGGTGCCGGGCTGCGGGGAATCGTCGGTGACGATGCGCAGGCTCTCCGGGTTCATCGTGTCGCCGCCCTTGAAGGGATCCTGCTGCGGCGCGCCCCCGTTGCGGGCGTGGTAGTAGCGGTCGATCGCTTCGCCGAGCTCCGTCGGCCCGACCATCACCGGGTGGATCTCCATCCCGGTGCGGAAGCTGAGGTCGTCGAGGACGGCCAGGTTGGAGGGATCCTCCATCCCGAGGAAGAGCTGACCGTTCGGACCGTCCTGCTTCGTGAAGAGCGGGATGACGCCGTGCTCCGACGCCACGCGGGCGGGCACGAGCGCGATGACTTCGTCGGGGATGCGCTTGCCGGCGAGGCTCGCGACGGGCAGGTCGAGCTGCTTCGCGAGCGCGCGGATGAGATGGCCCTCTTCGACCATGCCGAGCTTGATCAACGTGACGCCGAGCCGGCGTCCCCACTGCTGCTGCTCTCCGAGCGCGGCCTGAAGCTGCATTTCGTCGATGATGCCGGCGGCGACGAGGATTTCGCCGACTCTGGGTCGATTCTGCATGGGTCCCCCACTGGGATGCCACATCGACCGATCCTCCGAGCAACCTGAGCGCCAACTCCCCGGAACCGCTCGGGGTCCGCGAATCGGAAACCGCTTCCCCTCGACGAAAACGAGGAGCTGCGCTGGGAGGATCACCGGATCGTCGCGCACCGACGGTCGCGGGGTCTCAGCCGCCCTCGCCTTCGGCCGACAGGAAGCAACGACTCGCGCCCCCCTCGATCGACACGAGCGTCGGCGCCTCGGCGCGACAGCGATCCATCACGCGATTGCAGCGGGTGTGGAAATGGCAGCCCGGCGGCGGATTCGAGGGCGACGGCACGTCGCCGAGCACCGGCGGCGCGGCCCCCCGGCGCGTCGGATCGATCGACGGGATCGCCGCCAGCAGGCCCTGCGTGTACGGATGGGCCGGCGCCTCGAAGATCCGTTCGGTCGGTCCCTGCTCGACGATCTCGCCGAGGTACATCACGGCGACCTCGTGAGCGAGGTACTTCACGACCGACAGGTCGTGGGTGATGAACAAGTAGGAGAGGCCGAACTCGTCCTGCAGCTCGCGCAGCAGGTTCAGGATCTGCGCCTGGATCGAGACGTCGAGGGCCGAGACCGATTCGTCGCACACGATCAGCCGCGGTTCGACCGCGAGGGCGCGGGCGATGCAGATGCGCTGACGCTGGACCCCGGAGAACTCGTGCGGGTAGCGATCCATCGCGGCGGCATCGAGCTGCACGCGTTCGAGCAGCGCGGCCACCCGGTCGGTCCGCTCCCCCTCGTCCGCACCGATCCCGAAGCTCTGCATGCCCTCGGCGATCTGGTCGCGGATGCGCATGCGCGGGTCGAGGCTCGCCATCGGATCCTGGAAGATGATCTGGATGCGCTGGCGCACCGCCCGAACGGCGTCCGCGTCGAGGGCCAGCAGGTCGCGCCCCTCGAACAGGACCTCGCCTTCCTGGGGCTGCTCGAGGCGCAGGATCGATCGGCCGACGGTGCTCTTGCCGCAGCCGGATTCGCCGACGAGCGCGAGGGTCTCGCCGGGGGCGATCGTGAAGCCGACGTCGGTCGCGGCCTGCACCCAGCCGACGGTGCGCTGCATCAGGCCCTGTTGGATCGGGTACCAGGTGCGCAAGCCCGACACGCGCAGCAGCGGTTCCGTGTCGTTCATGCGCCCTCTCCCGTCGCCGGCGCGTCCTGCACGTGACACCACACGCGTCGCCCCTCGCCCGGCGCCGTCTCTTCCGGGAAGTCGGCGGCGCAGCGCTCGATCCGCTTGGGACAGCGCGTGGAGAACCGGCAGCCGGCCGGCCACTGCTCGGGCGACGGCACCACACCGGCGATCTCGGGCAACGGTTCGCCAGGGGTGGCGAGGGCCGGAATCGATCGCAGGAGCCCCTGCGTGTACGGATGACGCGGGTCGGACAGGAGCGCCTCGCGATCCGCGACCTCGACGAGTCGGCCCGCGTACATGACGGCAACCCGATCGGCGAGCTCGTTCACGATGCCCAGATCGTGGGTGATGAGCAGGATCGCCGCGTCGAGACGCTGCTGGAGGTCGCGCAGGAGCGACAGGATCTGCGCCTGGACCGTGACGTCGAGGGCGGTCGTCGGCTCGTCGGCAATCAGGATCTCCGGTCGCGTCGAGAGCGCCATCGCGATCATCACGCGCTGCTTGAGACCGCCGGAGAGTTGGTGCGGATACGCGTCGAGGCGCTGGTCCGGATCCGGGATACCCACCTCGGCGAAGAGCTCGAGTGCCCGCGCCCGAGCGTCCGCGGTCGAGACCGGCTCGTGGAGCTGGATCGCCTCGATCACCTGCGTGCCGACCCGGACGACCGGATTGAGACACGTCATGGGCTCCTGGAAGATCATGCCCATGCGCCCGCCGCGGACCTTGCGCATCTCGGTCACCGGCAGGTCGAGCAGCTCTTCGCCGTCGAGCTTGACGCTCCCCGCGACCACGCGGCCGGGCTTCGGCACGAGCCGCATCGCCGACAGCGCCGACATCGACTTGCCCGACCCGGACTCGCCGACGAGAGCCAGCACCTCGCCCCGGTTCAGATCGAAGGACACGCCATCGACGACCGGGAGCGGCCCGCTTGCGGACGGGAACGCCGTCCGGAGGCCACGCACTTCGAGCAGCGCCGTCATTCGGAGGTCCTCGCCGTGCGCGGGTCGAGCACGTCGCGGATCGCGTCCCCGACCGAGTTCACCGCCAGGATCAGGCCGAAGAGCGCCGCGCCGGCGGCGCCGATGTTCCACCAGATGATCGGGTCGCGAGAGAGCTCGTTCCGGGCGCCGTCGATCATCTGTCCCCAGCTCCCGTCGACGCCGATGCCGAGCCACGAGAGCACCGCTTCGGACAACACGAGGGCGGAGAAGGTCAACACGAACGTGATCACGATCAGGTGCGCGAGGTTCGGCAGCACGTGGCGGAAGATGATCCGGACCTCGGACACGCCGAGGGCACGCGCCGCCTCGACGTAGTCGAGCTCGCGCAGCTTGAGCGTCTCCGCTCGTGACAGACGACAGAAGCCGACCCAACCCGTCACGCCAAGCGCCAGACAGACCGAGAACGTCCCCTTCCCGAGCGCCATGATCAGCGCGATCAGGAGCAGCAACCCGGGCATCGAGGCGAGGGTCGAGATCAGGAAGAACACGAAGTCGTCGAAGCGTCCGCCGAAGTAGCCCGCGGTCACCCCGAAGAGCAGCGCGAGGGGAATCGAGATCAGGCTCGTGAGCCCGCCGATCAGCAGCGCCACTCGTGCGCCCTTGAGCGCGAGGTAGAGCACGTCCCGGCCGAGGATGTCCGTCCCGAGCACGTGGCTTCCCGGATGGCGGAGCGCCTCGCCGCCCGTCCACTCGAAGTCCGCGAAGGGCGCGGAGTAGCTCGCCTCGCGCGTGTCGAGAAAGAGCCGATCGAGCACCGAGAGGGACTGGTTCGGCAGCACGTCCGCGACGCCTTCGGGCACGCCGCCGACCCACGCCACCGAGTCGAGCAGGGCGATGGAGAGGTAGGCCGCGATCACGACGATCGCGAGGCGCCGGCGCTGCCAGATGGCCTGCGCCGATTCGAGCCAGATCCGGCGTCGACGCACCCAGCGGCTGAGCCCGAGCAGCCCGACGAGCAACGCCAGGACCACGAGATTCGAGAGCATGTGCGGCGCGAGTCCCATCATTCGAAGCGCACCCGCGGATCGACGAAACCGTACGAGAGGTCGGTCGCGAGCTGGCCGAGCACGAAGAGCAGCGACCCGATGAAGACCATCGTACGAAGCGTCGAGAAGTCGTTGGCGCGGATCGCGTCCACGGTGATCGAGCCGAGGCCGGGGATCCCGAAGAAGGCCTCGAGCAGGATCGACCCGGTAAAGAGGAAGGGAATCGCGAGCACCACCCGGGTCAGGATCGGGATCAGCGCGTTGCGCAGCACGTGGTGGCTCATGATCCGCGCCTCACCCGCTCCCTTGGCGCGCGCGGTTCGGACGAAGTCCCGGGCGCTCTCCTCCAGGAACACCGTCCGGTAGAAGCGCACGTCACCGCCGATGCCCGACATCAGACCGACGATGATCGGCAGCGCGAGGAAGCGCGGCAGGAGCAGCGGATCCGCGTCGAAGCCCGAGATCGGATACCAGCGCAGGATCTTCCCGATCAGGAACTGTGCCCCGATGATGTAGAGGAGCGTCGAGACGCTCATCGCGAGCACGCAGATGAACACGCCCATCCGGTCGATGTAGGTCTCGCGAAAGAACGCGACCAGGAGCGAGATCGGGATCGCGACGATCAGCCCGAGGAAGAGCAGCGGCACGGTGAGCGAGAGACTCGGACCCATCCCGGCCTGGATCCGATCCATGATCGGCGCATCGTCTGCGTCGGAGAGCCCGAAGTCGAAGGTCAGCATCTTCGTGTAGTGATCGAAGAGCAGGTTGTCGTCCCAGTCCTGCCAGGGCCAGAGCGGCCGGTCGTAGCCGTGGTTCGCCTTCCATTGCTCGACGGCGACCTGGGGGGCCTTCTCACCGAGCGCCTTGCGCGCGATGTCGTCCGGCGCTGTGACCGTGAAAAAGAGCACGAAGAGCAGGAAGAGCACGCCGAGGGCGACACCCACGCCGTACCCGAGTCTGCGTAGTACGTAGGCGCCCATCTATTGACGCTCCTTCCAGTAGGTGACGATGCCCGGTGCGACGACGGCGACGAACGCGAACAGGAGCAACCAGGCCGGCCAGGTGATCGGCGCGTTCCAATCCGCCCGCTTCTCCGTTCGGAGCGCGGGATCGACGCTCCGGAACTGATAGGTCGGAATCGAAATTCCGTAGTCCAAGCTCTGCCCGATCCAGCCGTGGTAGAGCGCATAGGTCTCCCGGTGGAAGATCGGGATCCAGACCGCCTCCTCCTCGACGATCTCGATCAGGCGGCGAATCTCCGCGAGGCGCTCGGGACCGTTCGGTCGGGTCTTCATCGAGACGAAGAGCCGGTCGAACTCCTCGTTCGAGAAGTTCGTCTCGTTCGGACCACCGTGGCGAACGCGACTCATCTCGGACCAGAACAGGAAGAGAAAGTTCTCGGGATCCGGGTAGTCGGCGCCCCATCCGAACTCGAACACCTGGAGGGCGCCGCGCCGCACCTTCTCCTGGAACTGGTTGTAGTTGGTGGCCTCGATCTCGACGTCGATGCCGAGCTGACGCCAGGCCTGCGTGTACCACTGGTACTGCAGCAGCCCCGCGGTCGTCGTGTTGTAGGAGCTGAACACCAGACGAAGCGCCTCGCCGGTCGAGGGATCCAGGCCGCCGGGATACCCTGCCTCGACCATCAACTGCTTCGCCCGCTCGACGTCGACCCGTCGGTAGGCGTTCTCGTAGTCGGCGTCGTAGCCGTAGATCGCCGGTGGGAGCGGCGACTGCGCCGCCATCCCACGACCGTTGGTGAAGATCCGCAGGAACTCCTCGCCGTCGATCACCAGCGACATCGCCTGTCGGAGCTTGCGGGACTTCTCGCCGTCCGCGCTCCCGACGATCTCGTCGTCCATGTTGAAGCCCAGGTAGAAGACGACCGGCTCGATCGTGCGAGAGAGAAAGACACCCTTGTCGACCATGTCCGGCGAGAGGGCGCCGTCCTGGATCACCTGGTCGAACGACTCCTTGGCGATCCCGGAGCCGTCGTAGTAGCCCTGCAGGAACTTCGTGAAGCGCGGAATGCTCTCCTTCTCGCGCCGCACCTCGACGCGGTCGATGAGGGGCAGCGGCTCACCGGCGCGATCCAGCAGCCCGAGCGCGCGCTGCTCGTCGGTGCCGTCGGAGGGATAGACCGCGGCCGGGGCACGCCATTCGGGGTGACGCACGCCGTACCAGTTTTCCGACTTCTCGAGCACCCAGCGCGCCTGCTTGTCGTAGACGGTGAGCTGGAAGGGTCCGCAGCCGACCGGGTGATCGGCGAAGCGCGGCCGCCCCTCCTCTCCGTCGTAGTACTCGATCGCCTCCCAGGGCACGGGCGTCGTGAACTCCATCGCGAACCAGTAGACGATCTGCGGATAGGGCCGCGCGAGCTCGATCTCGAGCGCGTACCGATCCGGCGTGCGAACCCCGGCCATCCCACCGATCGCCGCGTACTGCTCATGCGCACGAAGCGCCGCGAACTCCGGATCCGCCCCGCGGCGCTCGGCGAGCGCCTCCGCGAAATCCATGAAGCCCAGTACGTTCGAGAAGGGTTCGATCACCGGGCTGCCGACCTCGGGGTCGGCGAGGCGCGCGATCTGGTAGGCGACGTCCGCGGACTCGATCTCGCGCGTCCGCCGCCCCTCGCCGCCGAGCTCGAAGCAGGGGTCGTCGTGAAAGAGCAGGTCTTCACGCAAGCGGAAGCGGTAGAGCGAACGCCCTTCCCCGAGATCGACGACCTCCGGGAGCGACTCCACGAGCCCAGGGATCAGCTCCAGAGGCCGCTTGAGGTAGTGGTACTTGAGGAGCGTGTCGTAGACCGCGCCCGTGACGGCATGGGCCCGAGACGAATAGGCGGTCGCAGGATCGAGGGTGCGCGGCGGGTCCACGAACGAGCTGTAGTAGACGAGCGCGCCTTCGTCGCCCGGCGGGTAGGGATCATTCGAGCACGCGACGAGCGCGCACACGACCGCCGCGAGCACCGCGGCGCCGCGCCCTCTCCTGGCTTCGAGATGCCCCCCCGACATCCGTTCCCCCGTCTCTTTCCTATGCTCGCCGGGGCGCGCTCACGACCTGCGCGGCTCCGGCAGCTGGAACACTCCATCGGCCATTTCGTTCGCGAACCGGACCCGCTTCCAGTCGAATCTCGCCTCGGAGGCGTTCAGGGGCGACTCGAACGTCACGCGCCTCGGGAAACGCGGGCCGGCTTCGCCGTCGATCGCGGCGTACTCCTCGAAGCGCACCCGGTAACGGATCACGCCCCCGCGCTCGAGCCCGCGCACCTCGACGAGGTCGACATCACCGTCGCCGTCGCCCGCGAAGAAATACACTTCGCCGCCCATCCCGTAGAGCGCGCTCTCCGCCGAGTGACAGTCGGACCCGACGCCTGAGACGAGCGGATCCAGCAGAACGCATCTGTCAGGGGCGTGACCACCGGGCCCCGCGAACGCAACGGCGACGCGGCCCGAAGGCTCGAGCCAGGCCGCGGCGCGCAGGCTCCCGAGCTCCGGGCGTGGCGCCGCGAGCAGGAGCCCGACGAGCTCCTCGGGCGAGAGGTCGATCTTCGCGAGGTTCCAGAGCAGCGCGCTCGACACGCGGCCGCGCGCGACCTCGCCGGTCGATGCGTCGAAGAAGGCGTATTGCGCGCGGTCCGTCACGAGGATCGCGGCGAGCTGGTCGAAGAGGCCGAGGATCTCGAAACGCAATCGCGCGGGTCGTTCGAGGGCGATGCGTTGCGGGCGGTCGAGCTTGAAATCGGGACCGGAGAGGGCCACGCGCGCGGTGCCCTGAAGCCCCTGACGTCCCGCTACGCGCGCGCCGTGGGCTTCGAGGATGCGCTCGACACGCTCGTCGACGAGGGACAGCGGCTGCCCCTGCGACACGACGGGGATCGGCGGCGACCGGTCGAGGCAGCCCGCGGTCGCGATCAGGATCCCACACGCGACGACGACGTCCAATGTGCCGCGACGCGCTCGCGTCCGGGTCACGGCGATCCGCCACCCGCGCGGCCGAGATCACGGCGCAGGGACTCGAGCTTGTCGAGGAGGTTCGGCTGCTCCTCTTCGCGAACTTCGAGGGTGACGGCCTCTTCGTAGTAGTCGAGGGCCCCCCGCTTGTCTCCGCGCAGCAGCCGCACGTCTCCGAGATGCTCGGAGATGACGGCATCACCGCCGGTGAGCTCCGCGGCCTGGGTCAGCTGCTCCTGCGCCTCTTCGAGGAGGCGCAGCGCCTCCTCCTTGCGCGAATCCGCGAAGAGCTGCTCGGCCATCTTGTAGTAGACCCAGCCGAGGGAGTCCGTGATGTAGCCGTCGTCGGGAGAGAGCTCGATCGCGCGGCGGATGAGCCGCTCCGCCTCCTCCAGGTTCTCGCCCCGCTCGGCCCAGGAATATCCGATGTAGTTGAGGGCATTCGCATTGTCGGGGTCCAGGGCGAGGACGCGCTGCATCATCCCGATGGAGCGATCGACGTCGCCCGCGACCCCGTACTGCACGCCGAGCTGATAGAGGACGTCGCGATCCTCGTCGCTGCCGTCGAGCAGGCCCTCGAGGAGGGCCACGCCGCCCTCGAAGTCGCCGAGCTCGATTCGCAACGCGGCAGCGTGATAGTCGAGCTGCCGGTTCGGCCGGATCGCGCGCAACCGCTCGATCTCGGCGAGGGACTCGTCGAGACGGTCTGCCTGCTCGTGGATGGCCGCGATCTGCAGCCGCGCGTCGACGTAGTTGGGCGCGGTCGGGTCGATCCGCTCGAAGACGTCGAACGCGCCGTCGGCATCGCCGAGCGCGCGCTTGATCTGGCCGAGTGCGAAGATCAGCTCGGGCTGATTCGGGTCGCGGTCGAGCACCGCTTCGAGGCGCTTGGCCGCGGACTCGTAGCGGCCCGCGGAGAACTCGATCGACGCGAGGCGGCGGAGCGAGTTCACGTCCTCGGGATAGTGGTCGACGATGAGCGAGAACGTGCCGATCGCGGCGTCGACGTCGTTCTCTTCGAGCTGCGCCTGTCCGAGGCGTTGCAGGATGCCGTAGTGGTTGGGATGGGCCTCGAGGACCTCGCGGTAGACGCCGATCTCCGCCGCGCGGTCGCCGCGCTGGCGCTCGATCTGGACGAGCCGCATGTAGAGAAGGAAGTGGTCGGGGAAGTCTTCGAGGGCCCGGCGCACCACGTCGGTCGCGGCGTCGAAGTCGCGGCGCTGCTCGTAGACCGTCGCGAGACTGAGCACACCGCGAAGCTGCTCCGGCTCCATCTCGGCGACCTGATGCGCGAGGTTCTCCGCTTCTAAGAGGTCGCCGCGTTCGAGCGCGACCTGGAAGAGCGCAGCAGCCGAGTCGGCATCGAGGGGTCGCCCGTCGCTGTCCCGCAGCACCCGATCGAGGCCGTCGAAGTCCTGTCGCAGGCGATAGAGCCGCCCGAGAAAGAGCCGAACGTCGACATCGTCGGGCGCGAGTTCGAAGGCCCGCTCGGCCTCGCGGACCGCGCCATCGACGTCTTCGAGCTGCCAGAGCAGACGCGCGAGGCGGTCCGCGATGAAGGCGGAGTCGGGATCCTTCTCGGCGGCCCGGGCGTAGGCTTCGCGCGCGACGACGAACTCGCCGTCGGCCTTCGCGAACTCGGCCACGAGCACGTCGTAGTCGGCGGCCCGTTCCGACCGCACTTCGCGCAGCTCGGGGACCGGCCGCTCCTTGCGGACCTCGGCGTCGGAGGACCAGGGGGGCGTCGAGAAGGAGGCGCACCCGGTCGCCAGGAAGAGGAGAAGGAAGAGGCACCCGCCGCGCGGGCCCGGACCCGCCGCCACGGTTCGCGCCTTCGGCGCGGCCATCGCCTCCGATCCGCTCACATCACCCCCTTGGCCACGGCGCGCGGATTCGCGCGCCGTGCGCTTCCCGGAGGAAACCCGCCAAAGGGCCCTCCGTTCCCGAGAGAGTCACCCTTCGACCCTCCGCTGTCGAGCGGGCCGCAGGGAATCCGAGGCGCGGGGGTTCGCCCCTGCCCCAGCCCCGTGGCCCGATCCCTTCCATCATCGACGGAATCGAGCCACGACTGGAGTCACGCTGCCAGGCAGAGCCTTCAGCGCAAGAAGCGGACCGAGAAGGGCCGCTTCGAGAGGCGCGCAGCGCCGACTATCCGAGATAACCAGCCTTCTCGAGGAACTCGACCAGCTGCGCGACGCTCTGGTCGACGGACTGACCGTTCGTGTCCAGACAGATCTCGGCGTTCTCGGGCTCCTCGTAGGGCGCGGAGATACCGGTGAACTCCGGGATCTCGCCCGCGCGGGCCTTCTTGTAGAGACCCTTCACGTCGCGGCCCTCGCAGGTCTCGACGGTGGCCTGCACCCAGGCCTCGACGAAGTCGCCTTCGCCCATGATCTCGCGGACCTGGTCGCGGTCAGCACGGTAGGGCGAGATGAAGGACGTGAAGCAGATGATGCCGGCGTCGGTGAAGAGCTTCGACACTTCGCCGATCCGGCGAATGTTCTCCGTCCTGTCCTCGGGCGTGAAGCCGAGGTTCGAGTTCAGTCCCATCCGGATGTTGTCGCCGTCGAGGATGTAGGTGAGGTGTCCGCGCTCGGCGAGCGCCTTCTCGGCGGCGACGGCGATGGTCGACTTGCCGGAGCCGGAGAGGCCGGTGAGCCAGATCGTGCAGCCCTTCTGTCCGAGCTTCTTTTCGCGGTCGTCACGACTGACCTGACCTTCGTGCCACGTGAGATTCTTTCCCTTGGGTTCCGCCACTTGTTTCTTCCTTTTTGCGTTCGGTCGGTTGATTCAGACGGGACCGCGCGCCAACCACCGCGGGGATCGGGGCTCGGACTCGGTCGCTGCGTCTGGTGCGATCGTCGGGGCGCGCGCTGCGCCGACCCGACCCGCGCGCGACGGCCCTCTCGGACGGGCGCCCCTGCGCGACGCGCCGGCGGGAGCCGCAGGGCGTCGAATGCGCGGGGGGCGCCGAGGCTGACCGGGGGTCGCGCTGCGGCGGCGGCACTATAGCGGACCGGATGCCGCCGGCTGAGCAGCAGGGCGAAGCACACCCCGCGGGCAGCCACCCGGCGCGCAGCGGCCTCAGGCGCCCGTCCGCTGCCCCTCGACCGCGGCCACGATCCGGTCGACCGCGAGGGTGACGTCTTCCTGTGTATTGCCCCGGCCGAGGCCGACGCGGAGCGAGGCCTTCGCCAGAGCCGGACCCAGCCCGAGGGCCAGGAGCACGTGGCTCGGCTCGGACGTCGCGGAGCTGCATGCGGAGCCCGACGACACCGCCAGGCCACCGAGGTCCGCGAGCAGGCGATCTGCGTCGATGCCGTCGAAGGACACGTTCAGGTTCCCCGGCAACCGGGGCGCTCGCGCGCCGTTCGAGCGGACGCCGCCGGCGAGCCGCGCCTCGAGCTCCTTCCACATGCCGTCCCGGAGCGCCGCGAGTCGCATGGCTTCCGACTCGCGCTCGTCGGCTGCGATCTCGAGCGCCTTCCCGAGGCCGACCACGAGCGCGACGGGCAGCGTGCCGGACCGCAGCCCGCCTTCGTGGCCGCCCCCGAACTGCCGCGGCTCGAGTCGCACCCGCGGCATTCCACGCCGTCGCACGCGCAGCACGCCGACGCCCTTCGGCCCGTAGACCTTGTGACCCGACACGCTCAGCAGGTCGAGTCCCTGCGCCGCGCAGTCGAGCGCGATCTTGCCCGCGGCCTGCGCGGCGTCGGTGTGGAACACGACAGCCCGCGCGTGGCAGCGTTCGGCGATCGCCTCGATCGGCGCGAGCACCCCGATCTCGTTGTTGGCGGCCATCACGGTGACCAGCCGGGTGTCGTCCCGGAGCGCGGCGTCGACTTCGTCGGGGGTGATCCGCCCCTCGGCGTCGACCGGCAGCTCCGTCACGGCCCAACCGCGGCGCGCGAGCGCACGACACGGATCGAGCACCGACGGGTGCTCGGTCGCGACGGTCACGACGTGGCCGGGCTCGCTCGCCGCGTCGGCGAGGCCGAGGATCGCGAGGTTGTTGCTCTCGGTGGCGCCGCTCGTGAAGACGATCTCTGACGGGTCCGCAGCGAGCTGCTCGGCGATCGACTCCCGCGCGAGTTCGACCGCCGCTTCCGCGCGCCAACCATAGGCGTGGGTCGCGCTCGCAGCGTTGCCGAACTCCGCGCCGAGATACGGCGCCATCGCCTCGCGCACGCGGTCGTCGAGGGGCGTCGTCGCGTGATGGTCGAGGTAGGGAGCGCGTGCCGAGGCTTCGGAGGTCTCCGAGGTCACGACGCCTCCGCGGCTCAGGCCGCGAACGACTGTCCGCAGCCGCAGGTGTTCGACGCGTTCGGGTTCTCGATCTTGAACCCGGACTCCTGCAGGGTGTCGACGAAGTCGAGCACCGAGCCGACGAGATAGAGCGCGCTCTTCTCGTCGACGATCACCTTGACGCCCTCGATCTCGATCTCGGCGTCGATCTCGCGCACGACGTCGTCGAAGGAGAGCTGGTACTGCAGGCCGGAGCAACCGCCTCCGACGACCTTCATCCGCAGGCCGTGGGAGTCGAGCTTGCCGTCCTCGGACAGGAGGGCATGGATCCGCTCCGCTGCTTCCGACGTGACCTCGATCATCCTTCGTCTTCCTTCACTGGGCCAGCCCCGGGCAGGGCGGCTCGCAGGCCGGGAACGTAGCAGCCCCGCCCCTGCCCTTCCTATTCGTCCCCCGAGCCCGAAATCCACAGGAAGATCTCGCGGTTTCCCTTCGGGCCCACGACCGCGCTGTCGACGCGCCCGCGCTCCGAGCGCCCGAGGGCCGCCGCCGCCGCCGCGACGTCCTCCACGGCCTGCTCGCGCAGGGCGTCGTCGCGCACGACGCCGCCCTTCCCCACCTGCTCGCGCCCCACCTCGAATTGCGGCTTCACGAGCAGCAATCCGTCGGCAGCCGGCGCGCAGGCGTGGAGCGCGGGCAGCACCAGTGTGAGGGAGATGAACGAGACGTCGACCACGAAGAGGTCCCAGGGGCCGGGATAGTCCGCGGGCTCGAGGTGGCGTGCGTTCACGCGCTCGCGCACGTCGACCCGCGGATCGAGTCGCAACCGCGAATGCATCTGGGAATGGCCGACGTCGATGGCGCAGACGCTCTCGGCGCCGCGCTGGAGCAGGCAGTCGGTGAAGCCGCCGGTCGAGGCGCCGACGTCGAGACAGCGCAGGCCGCTCGGATCGAAGTCGAAGGCATCGAGGGCCGAGGCGAGCTTGTCGCCGCCGCGAGACACGAAGGCCCGCGCGCCGCCCTTCAGGCGCACCTCCTTGTCGGCGCCGATCCGCGTGCCCGCCTTGTCGACGGGCGCATCGTCGACCAGCACCCGGCCCGCCAGGATCAGCGCCTGCGCGGCGCTCCGGCTCTCCGCGAGTCCTTCGCGTACGACGCGTTCGTCGAGGCGTTCAGCGCTCTTCACGCCGCGGGTCTCGATCCGCGCTCGGGCCGCGACACCCGGGCTGGCTCAGTCCGCGCTGCGGGCGAGCGCGCGCGCCGCGGCGGCGATGTCCGGGGCAGCGAGGCCGAGGGTCGCCGCGGACTCGCCGTGCTCGATCAAGCGATCGGGCACACCGAGGGTCCGCACGGGCGTCGACACGCCCTCTTCCGAGAGCAGCTCGAGCACCGCGCCCCCGAATCCGCCCATCGCGCTGTGCTCCTCGATCGTGACGACCGCGCGGCAGCGCGTGGCCAGGTCGATGATGCGTTCGCGGTCGAGGGGCTTCACGAACCGCGCGTTCAGGACCGCGCAGGAGAGTCCGTCGTTGGCGAGCTCGCCGGCGGCTTCGACGGCGGGATGCACGGTGTTCCCGACTGCGATCAGCGCCACGTCGTCGCCGTCGCGCAACAGCTCCGCTTCGCCGAGCGGGATCTCCTTCACGTCGGGATCGAGGTTCGCGCCGATGCCGGCGCCGCGCGGGAAACGGATGGCCGCCGGGCCGGGATAGTTGACCGCCGTCGCGAGCAGGTGCTGCAGCTCGTTCTCGTCCTTCGGCGCCATCACGACCGCGTTCGGCAACGTCCGCAGGTACGCGTAGTCGAAGAGGCCTTGATGGGTCGCACCATCGGCGCCGACGAGACCGCCGCGGTCGAGGGCGAAGGTCACGTCCAGATTCTGCAAGCAGACGTCGTGTACGACCTGATCGAAGGCGCGCTGCAGGAACGTCGAGTAGATCGCGGCGACGGGCTTCATCCCCTCGGCGGCGAGGCCCGCGGCGAAGGTCACCGCGTGCTGCTCGGCGATCCCCACGTCGTAGAAGCGCTTCGGGAGCTTGCGCTGGAACTTGTCGAGGCCGGTTCCGGACGCCATCGCCGCGGTGATCGCGACGATCCGCTCGTCCTCCCGGGCGAGACGGATCAGCGTGTCGGAGAAGACGTTCGTGTAGGTCGGCGGCGCCGCCTTCTTGGGCGCGAACTTCCCGCTCTCGACGTCGAACTGTCCGACCCCGTGGTACTTGAGCGGATCCGCCTCGGCTGGCGCGTAGCCGTGACCCTTCTCGGTCATCGCGTGGATGAGCACGGGCCCGCCGCCGTTCGCGACCAGCTCCTTCACGTTGTCGAGGGTCTCGAGCAGGACGTCCATGCGATGGCCCTGGATCGGACCGACATAACGGAAACCGAGGGCCTCGAAGAGCATGCCGGGCGTGAAGAAGACCTTGACCGACTCCTCGGCCTTGCGGGCCCAGTGGAGCATGTCGCCGGGCATGCCGGTCAGGAACTCCCGTGCCCAGCCCTTCATGCGCCGCACCATCGGCGCCGACAGCTTCCGCGACAGATAGGAGGAGAGCGCGCCGACGTTCGGGTCGATCGACATCTCGTTGTCGTTCAGCACGACGATCAGGTTCTGCTCGCCGAGGTCGCCCGCGTGGTTCAGCGCCTCGAAGGCCATCCCGGCGGTCATCGACCCGTCGCCGATCATCGCGATCACGACGCCGTCCTCGCCCTGATGGAACTTCGCGCGCGCCATGCCGAGGGCCGCGGAGATCGACGTCCCCGCGTGGCCGGCTCCGAAGTGGTCGTACTCGGACTCGGTCCGGCGCAGGAACTTCGACATGCCGTCGCGCTGGCCGATCGTGTCGAAGTCCTCGCGGCGGCCGGTCAGCATCTTGTGCGGATAGCCCTGATGGCCGACGTCGAGGACGAGACGATCGTTAGGCGTGTCGAAGGTGTAGTGGATGGCCGTGATCAGCTCGACCGCGCCGAGGCTCGACGCGAGATGGCCGCCGGTCTGCGACACCCGGGAGAGGATCTCGTGTCGGATCTCTTCCGCGACCTGCTCGACCTTCTCGCGAGGCAGCTTCCGGAGATCGGAAGGACGCTCGATCCCGTGCAGCAGCGGGCGCGACTGGCTCTCGTCACTCATCGTCGCACTCCATCCGCTGCCGTCGCCGCATGTCCCGCACTCATCGTTCTCTCCGGATCGCGAACCGCGCCAGGCTGCGCAGCGGCTCCGCCGCCTCGCCCCAGCCACCGACCTGCTCGAGGGCACGGTCGAGCAGCGCTTCCGCGCCGTGCTTCGCGTCGTCGATCCCCTGCAGTCGAAGGATACTCGCTGCTTCGCCGGAGTCCGCGTCGAGTACGTCGTCGGCGATCTGGAAGCCGATCCCGACGTCCCGGGCGAAGGCATCGAGGGCCTCGCGCTGGGTCGGGTTGGCACCGGCGAGGAGCGCCCCGCCAACGATCGATGCCCGGAAGAGCGCCGCCGTCTTTCGCGCATGGATGGACGCGAGAAGGACCGTGTCGGTTCCGTGAGCGGTACCGCCGCCACCCGCGGCCTCGAACGCGAGGTCGTCGACCTGTCCCCCGACGAGCCCGAGCGCGCCGGCGGATCGCGACAGCAGCGCGACGACTTCGACGCGCGCCTGCGCATCGGTTGCCGACGCATCGTCCGCGAGCACGGCGAAGGCCTCGGTCAGCAGCGCGTCCCCAGCGAGCACCGCGGTCGCTTCGTCGAACGCCTGGTGCACCGTCGGTCGTCCGCGGCGAAGATCGTCATCGTCCATGCAGGGGAGATCGTCGTGGATCAGCGAGTACGTGTGGATCAGCTCGACAGCCACGCCGAGGGGCAGCGCCGCCTCCGGCGGTCCGCCCACCGCCTCCGCCGCCGCGAACGCCATCACCGGCCGCAGCCGCTTGCCGCCGGGAAAGAGCAGGTGGCGCATCGCGCCAGCCAGCGGCGCCGGAATCGCGTCATCGCCCCGCGCGAGCGTGTCGAGTCGCGCCTCGATCGCGCGATCGACCAGCGGAATCCGTTCCGCCATGTACGCCGCGACATCCACCGAGATCCGCTCCTTCGGTCCGCGCACACGGACCCTCTCTGACGACGCTCCGACGGAGCTCCTACGGAGTTAGTCGTCGAGCTCGTCTGCCTCTTCGTCTTCGTCGATTTCATCGAAGGGCGCGCTCGCCCAGTCGTCGTCCTGTCCGTCGGATTCGTCCGCGACGAGGACTTCGATCCGCTTCTCCGCGGCCTCGAGGGTCTGCGAGCAACGGCGCGACAGCGCGACACCCTTCTCGAAGAGCTCGAGGGCCTCTTCGAGGGGCATCTCCCCCTCTTCGAGGCGACCGACCGTGGTCTCCAGCTGCTCGAGCGCGCCTTCGAAGGAGAGCGCGTCGTCTCCACCCTCCGCGCCGTCCGGAGCCGCCGGTGCCTTCTTCGCAGCAGCGCCTTTCCTGCTCTTGGCCATGAGACCTCGTCCGATCGGGATCGACTCTACCCGTGGCCGCCCTTTGCGTCAACGCGCCACAGGCTCCGAACCCCGCGGTTTCGAAAAGGTTTTTGCCGCAGCGATTGGTTTCGCCCCGGCCTCGCGGGGGAACTCAGCGCTCGTCGGAGGTCGCCCCGAGCCGCGTCACCCGCGCCGCGATCCGGCCCTCGGCGAGCTGCAGGTCCAGCTCGTCGTCGAGGGCGACATCCGCCTCCCGGCGCACGATCCGACCATCCTCGACCCGGCGCGCGAGGGCGTAGCCGCGGCCGAGCACGGCCAGCGGGCTCAGCGCATCGAGCCGCGCTGCGAGCTCGCCGACGCGCCGCCGACGACGCTCGACGACCCGCTGGATCGCCGAGAACGCCGAGGTCCGCGCTCGCGCTTCCCGCGTACGCGCCAGCGCCACCCGCGCCTGGGGACTGCGCGCGTGTAGCACCTGTTCGAGGCGCGCGAGCCGATGCCGCGCACCGTCGAGCGCTCCTTCCATCGCCCCCGCGAGCCGCCGCACGTCGCGGTCGACGATCCGGGCCAGTCCCTCTCCGTCCGGCAGCGCGACCATCGCCGCGGCCGAGGGCGTCGGCGCACGCACGTCGGCGACGAGGTCGGCGATCGTGACGTCGGTCTCGTGTCCTACACCGGACACCACGGGCACGGGACAGTCGGCGATCGCGTGCGCGACCGCCTCGGTGTTGAAGGCCCAGAGATCTTCGAGGGAACCGCCGCCGCGCACGACGATGACGACGTCGACCTCGGGCGCCCCCGCGACGCGACGGATCGCCTGCGCCACCTGCTCCGGGGCGTCGTCGCCCTGCACGAGGGTGGGCGCGATCAGGATCGGCGTGCCCGGAAATCGGCGCCCCGCGACCTTGAGCACGTCGCGCACCGCGGCGCTCGTCGGCGAGGTCACGAGTCCGATCCGTCGCGGAAATTCCGGGAGCGGTCGCTTGCGCTCCTCGTCGAAGAACCCTGCGGCCTGCAGGCGCTTGCGCAGCTGCTCGAAGGCGAGCTGGAGGGCACCGACGCCCCGCGGCTCGAGCCCGCGCACGATGAGCTGGAGATCGCCGCGCGCGGCGTAGATCGACACCTCTCCCTCGGCGACGACCTCGAGTCCCTCTTCGAGCTCGAAGCGGACGTTGCGCGCGTTGCCGCGGAAGAGCGCCGCGCGGATCTGCGCGTCTGCGTCCTTGAGCGTGAAATAGACGTGCCCGGAGGGCGCTTGATGCAGGTTGCTGATCTCGCCGACGACGAAGACCTTGCCGACCCGCTGTTCGATGAGCCCCTGGAGTCCGGCGATCAGCTGGCCGACGCCGAGCACCCGCGGCTCGCGACGGCGCGGCGGCGGCGATCCGAGATCGCTCGTCATGCGCGCGGCGATCCCGGCGTCACGCGCCGTCAGCCTCCGCAGCCGCGACGGTCGCGCCCTCGGCGCCCGTGCCCTGGTGCTGCTCCCGCAGCTCCCGCAGATCCTCGAAGTAGGTCCAGCTCTTCAGGACTTCGACCGCGCGCGCGAGCTGCACGTCGACGTCGTCTTCGACGATCGCGGACTCGGCCTCGGGCGGACCCGGCGAACCGTCCTCCTGCTGCTCGTGTTCGAGGATGCGTCTGGGCACCTCGCCGCCTTCGATCTCGGTCGCATCCCGCTGCGTGAAGTGCCCCTGCAGATCCTTCTCGCGCACGCGGCGGCGATTGGGCAGGCCCGCGCCCGCGGCGTCCCCGCGGCGGACGACGAGGTCCGGCCGGATCCCGACCTCCTGGATCGAGCGGCCCGCCGGCGTGTAGTAGAGGGCAGTGGTGAGCCGGAGTCCGGCCCCGCCGTCGAGGGGATAGACGGTCTGGACGGAGCCCTTCCCGAAGGTCGTGACACCCACGACGATCGCGCGGTGATGGTCCTGCAGCGCGCCGGCCACGATCTCGGAAGCGCTGGCGCTCCCTTCGTTCACGAGCACGACGATCGGATAGTCCGGCTCGAGCACGTTGGCGGCGGAGTTGTACTCCGTGCGTTCGCGTTCGTCGCGGCCTTGCGTGTAGACGACGAGCCCGTCCGCGAGCCAGTGGTCCGCCACCTCGACGGCCTGGTTCAGCAGGCCGCCGGGGTTGTCGCGCAGGTCGAGCACGAGCCCTTCGATCGGGCCCTCGTTCTCCTCGCGCAAGTCGTCGAGACGGGCGCGCACGTCACGACCGGTGCGCTCCTGGAAGGAGGTGATGCGCAGATGGCCGATTCCGGGCTCGACGAGCTCACTGCGTACCGAGGCGACCTTCACCGTGTCGCGCTTGATCTCGAATGCCTGCGGCTCGCTCCAACCCTCGCGCAGGATGTAGATCGTAATCGACGTGCCGCGCTTGCCGCGCATCAGGGACACCGCTTCGAAGAGGGTCATCTCCGTCGTGCCGCGACAGTCCTCGGTCCACTCCTCGGGCTTGTCGGTCGGACAGATCGAAGTGATGCGATCGCGCGCCTCGATCCCGGCGCGGGACGCGGGCGTGCCGTCGATCGGCGACACGACCTCGATGAATGCACCGGTCTGCTTCGAGATCTCGATGCCGAGGCCGTGAAACTCGCCGCGGGTCTCGACCTGCATGTCCTCGAAGGCTTCTGGGTTCATGAACGCAGAGTGGGGGTCGAGGTCCTCGAGGATCCCGCGCATCGCCGACAAGAGCAGCGCGTGCTCGTCGACGTCTTCGACGTAGTTGCTGCGAACGAGTTCGAGGACGCTCGTGAAGACCGCGAGGTCCTCGTAGCGCTGGGCGCGGCGGTCACTCTCTTCGTCCGCGACCGCGCTGGACGCGACGACGAGCAGACCAGCGACGGCGCCCGCGAAGGCGCGGAAGAACGACGATCGTTCGGTCACGGAATTTCCTCTCGACACCGAGCTCTGCACAGTGGGCAGAGGTCGAGTCGCTGCGGGGGGTGGCCAGAAGGCCAGACAGGGGAAGCTAGCAGCTCCCGATTTCGGACCCGGTCACGCGCGCGGGTCGAGGAGCCACGGTTCCGGGTCCAGAGGATCGCCGTTCTCGCGCAGCTCGAAGTAGAGACTCGGCCCGTAGAGTGAGCCGGTCTCGCCGACGGTGCCGAGGGACTCGCCCTCTTCCACCGGCGTCCCGACCGTCACGTGGATCTCGTCGAGGTGGCCGGAAATCGTGTGGTAACCGTCGCCGTGGTCGACGATCACGATCCGCCCGTAGCCGCGGAACCAGCCCGCGAAGCGCACCAGACCGGTCGCCACCGAGCGGACCGTGTCGCCCGCTTTCGCGCCGAAGTCGACGCCGCTCCGGAACGTCGTCGTCTGGAACTCCGGATCGACGACCTTGCCGAAGCGCGTCGTCACCCGAGCGTTCACCGGAGGGGCGAGCTGACCGCGGCGCTCCTTGAATCCACCGGACACGCCGCCGCTCGAGGCCTGCGCGCCGAGGGTCCGAATCGTCTCCTCGAGGGCCTGCGCGGCCTGCTCGAGCTCGAGCAGCAGCCGCCGCTCCGCGGTCCGATCCTCACGCACGCGCACGAGGATCACGTCCTTCTCGACACGCTCCGCCGCGAGGCGTTTCGCCTGCGCGCCGAGCCGATCGTCGGCCAGGCGACGTTCGTCGAGGGCGACGCGCTCCTGCGCCTCGACCGCCTCGAGCCGATCGCGCTCCTCCCCGAAACGCTCGACGAGCTCCGCGTCGTGCCGGACGAGCACCCGGAGCGCGCTCGCCCGCGTGAGCATCTCGGGCAGCGATTCCGAAGAGAAGAGCACGCGCACCGGTCCCAGCTCGCCCCCGCGATACAGCGCGACCGCCCGCGCCGAGAGCGCCCGTTGCGTGCCCGCCAGCGCGCGACGTGCCTCGCGGAGATCCGGCCCGAGCGCGTCGACCCGCACCTGCGCCTGCTTCACGTCCCGGCGGGCCGCGTCGCGTTCGCGGATCACGTCGGTCAGTCGCCGATCGACGTCCTCGAGCTGCTCGAGCAGCGCGCGCTCGTCGGCTTCGTGGGTCGTCACCTTCTCGCGGCTGTCCTGGATGCGCTCCCGCAGGTCCTCGAGCTCTTCTTCGCGGTCCTGGGCAAGCGCGGGCCCGAACGCGAGCGTGAGCCACGCGACCGACGCAATCGACCCGACCAGGCGACCCGCGGCGCGGCGGCGCCGGGCGGTCCAGCGCTCGCGCGCGATCACGATTCGCTGCGCCATCCGGCGAGCGCCGTCATCGCGCCGAGCAGCCCGAGCCCCGCTCCTGCGCCGACCAGCGCTGCCGACTCGCTCGCCGAGAAGAAGTGAAGCTCGGCGCGGCCGACCAGCAGCTCGAGCCCGTACCGAACTTGCGGCAGGAGCAGCTCGTAGGCGCCGAATACGATCACCAGGGCGACGAGCCCACCGAGCACGCCCTGCAGCGTGCCCTCGAGCAGGAAGGGCACGCGCACGAAGGTTCGACTCGCGCCGACCAGGGCGAGGATGTCGAGCTCGTCGCGCCGGGCGTAGAAGGCCAGGCGGATCGTGTTGGCGACGATCAACAGGGCGGCGAGGCCGAGCACCAGGCCGATGCCCCAGGCGCCGCCGCGGATCAGCGACACCGCGCGCATGTAGCCGCCGATCCATTCCTCACCGTGGGCCAGCTCGTCGATCCCGGGCAGGCCGTCCAGCGACGCGCGCAGCGTCTCGAGGCTCGCGGCGTTTCGTGCGTCGGGCTGCAGCTCGATCTCGACGGAGGCGGGCAGCGGGTTGTCGTCGAGGCCGACGAGCAGCTCCGCCCCTCCGGCGATCCGCTCGAAGCGTTCGAGGGCGGCCTCTTTCGTCACCAACTCGACACCCGCGACACCCGGCGCCGCGGCGACGCTGTCCGTCAGGCTCGCGAGGTCGGAATCCGACAGATCGTCTTCGAGGTAGGCCGTGAGCTGCAGCTCGGCACCGAAGTCGTCGAGGATGCCGCTCATGTTCTCGACGAGCAGCGAAGCGCTTCCCACGAGCACCAGCACGACCGCGATCGTCAGCACCGCGAGCAGGCTCGTGGCGCTGGCCTGGCGCACGCCGCGCAGCGCATTGGCGAACATCACCCGGATCAGGACCAGGACGCGGCTCACGTACTGGCTCCGAGCGCGGCGGTCGCGGCGGGGTGGTCCTCGGCGATGCGGCCGTCCTCGAGGCGCAGCATCCGCTTGCCGTAGCGATCGATCAGCGAGAGATCATGAGTCGCGACGATCACCGTCGTGCCCCGGGTCGCCGCCGCCATGATCAGGTCCATGATCTCGATCGTGAGCTCGGGATCGAGATTTCCCGTCGGCTCGTCGGCGAGCAGGATCTCGGGCTCGTTCACGAGCGCACGCGCGAGCGCGACGCGCTGCTGTTCGCCGCCGGACAGCGACTTCGGATGATGGAAGCGACGGTGTTGCAGGCCGACGGACTTGAGCAGCTGGAACACGCGCGAGCGCGCCTCGCGTCGGGGCGTGCCGATCACGTCGAGGGCGAGCCGCACGTTCTCTTCGACGGTCCGGTCGTCGAGCAGCTTGAAGTCCTGGAAGACGACGCCGACCCGGCGGCGCAGCGCCGGGATCGCGCTCGCGCCGAGTCGCGCGACGTTTCGCCCGAGCACGAGGATCTGCCCCTCGGAGGGTTCGGTCGCCGCGAAGATGAGCTCGAGCAGCGTCGTCTTCCCGGCGCCGGACGCGCCGGTCAGGAACACGAACTCGCCGCGACGCACCTCGAGCGACACGTCGTGCAGCGCGTACCGCCCCGCCATGTACGACTTCGATACGTGGTACATGCGGACCGGCGGCTCGCCGGCCGGATTGGTCACCCTGCGTCTCAAGAAGCGCTCGCGTGGCTGGTCTGCGGGGGGCGGGGCGGGGGTCCGGGACCGGATGCGGGACGGATCCCCCACGCTTCCGGATGCGGACCGGGAATGTATCACGGCCGCCCGCGCCGAGCGCGAGGGGCCGGGTTACTTGCTCGTGCGCTTTCGCTTGCGCGCGTTCTCGACCAGGTAGTCGAGCACGACCTCGTCGAGGGGCTTTTCGGAGACCACCCGGTCTCCGAACACCCGGGACAACCCCGAGCCGGCTGAGCCATCCTCGGGCGCGGGCGGCGCGGCAGCCTCGGCGGGGCGGGCCTCGGCGGCGGGCGGTGGCGACGTGTTCACGGTCGGCGCGTCCTCGACGACGGCGGGCGGCAGCTCCTCCTCCGTGATCGACGGCGTCTCCAACTCGACGGCGGGCGGGTCGGCGCGGAAGACGTCGGCGCCCATGCGCGCTTCGATCGCCGTGTCGTGCTCGCCGCGCGAGAGCTGCTTGAGCATCGACTTGTGGAGGCCTTCCATCAGCTTGCGGATGGCGTCTTCGAGGTCCTCGCCGTCTTTGGCGCCGACGAACTCGGAGTAGTCGCGCTTCTCGCTGGCCATGATGTTCCCACCGTGGAAGAGGTGGGTGATCACGTGAGGGTTCTCCAGGCCGGAATCTTCGGTCTGAACGTGGAAGAGCACGCCCCGGTATCGAAAATTCGTGTTGAAGCCCGACAACATCGCGAAACCGAAGCCCCCATTAGCGATCGCGCCCGCAACCGGCACCGCGGACGCAGGTCCCTTCACTATCGGGTCATCGCGCCCGAATCTGAAAGGCCCGGACCGGTCCAGCCCGCAGCCCTCACTGTTCGGGTGGTTTTACCCTCGAATCAGCCGAATCGCCCGGCGATCGCGACGCATCCGCGCAGCATCCCCATCGGCGTCGCCAAACGAGCACACCCGTCGACCTCGAGCAGAGACGCCCAAAGCCGCATCAAAAGGCCCGGCGTCGCCCAACGAGCACACCGGTCGACCTCGAGCAGAGACGCCCAAAGCCGCATCAAAGAAGAACGTCCGAGAACGTGTCCTCGTTGAACCCGACCACCGTCGTCTTTCCGACGCGCATCGTGGGCGCTCTGAGATTCCCGGTCGGACCGAGCATCTTCTCGACGACCTCGCCGATCCTGGCGCTCTTCATCTCGAAGAGATCGAGCTTCTTGCCCTTCGCGACGTAGACCCTGGAAGATTCCTTGGCGATCGCCTTGGCGTCGCTCGCGCCGAGCTTGCGGCTCGCCGGGATCTCTTCCTTCACCGTGATCTTCTTGGCGTCCAGAAACTTGGACGCTCGCGTGCAGCTCGTTCAACCCTTGCGGAAGTAGTACCAGTCGACCTTCTTGGCCATCTCGTCCCCCAATGGGCGGCGCTGCGCCGAATCGGACAGCGCGCTCGCCCTCGTGCATCGGCGCGCGACCGGGGGCCGTCCTCCGGTCGCGCGCGCAGAGACTAGCAGGCGTCGCGTTTCCGCCCGGCGACCGCGAGGCCGACGAGGCCGAGCCCGGTCAGGAGCGCCGAGCCCGGCTCGGGCACGACGGCGAAGGGCGCCTCGCCCGGTGTCGGCGTCGACCGGAGCGCCCAGTCCGCCGCGTTGTCGTCGGTGTCCACGTCGGCGAAGTGACGCGCGAGGCTCTCGCCCGCTGCGCCATCCGGGGCGGCGACGCCCTCCCCCGCGAACACGTCGCCGGCGCCGAAGACGCCGTAGCCGAGGGCATCGGCGATCGCGACGTCGTCGCGGAGCACCACGCTGTCCGGGCCGTTCTGGAAGTCGAAGTTCGCCAGCTGGTCCGCGTTGGCGACCGAGGTCGTGCCGTCCGAGCGGCGATCTGCGAGCACGAAGAGCCCGTCGGCGCCGATCGTGCCGCTGAGATCGATCGATGGGCCGATCCCACCGCCGCTCCCGTTCACGCCTTCGACGCGGAAGCCGTCGAGGGCGAAGCCCGCCGGGCCGGCGAGCTCGATGAAGACCTGACCATCGTCGCTTCCCGGCGCGTCGTAGTAGACCTCGGAAAGGATCGGCATCGCCTCCGCGGCGTTCGCCGCCAGCAACGCGGCCACGAACGACCACACACACAAGAAGCAGGCCCGCGCACCAGCGGACCGTCGGATTCGAAACATCATTCGATCGGTTGACCTCGAGGGTCGGGACCGGGGGACGGGGATGAAATCGAAAGAGCGGCACGAGGTGCGAACGAAGACTCGCGCCATTCGCTGAGCCAGCCGCCGGTCCACGCGTCCAGGCCCGCGGCGAGCTCGTCCGCGCGCACGCGGAGCTTCGCCGCTTCGCCGGGCTCGAAGGGGCCACCCGCCGCCAAGCGCTCGCGGATCCGCGCGCGCTCGAAGTAGAGCTGATGGATCTCGTCACTCACGTCGTCTCGCAGGGAGAGCACCTGTCGCAGCTCACGGGAGAGGTCGACGCTGTCGTCCGGGTAGGCGATCTCGCCGAGGGTCCAGTCGAACTCGAGCATCGCTTCGAAACGCGTGCCGCGCTCGCGGGTGCGATCGAAGAGCGCGCGGTAGTCGCCGGACACGAAGGCCTGGTCCGCGAAGCGGCGATCCCCGCGGTCGTAGTCCGCGCCGAGTTGGAGGCCGACCTCCGGCCACCAGCCCCGGCGCGCGAGCCCCTCTCGCAGCGCGCGGTCACGATCGACCCCGAGACCGGCGCGAGCCAGGGCACGGGAGCGGATCGCTGCGACCGGCGGATCGGGTGGGATCGGCGCCGGGCGTAGGCGGTCTGGCGAGATCCCGATCGACGGTCGAGGTACACGCGCGACGGCCGCTCCGCCGAGCACGTGAAGGCCCGACTGGCAGAGCGCGACGCCGTCGCTGCGTGACACGCCCGCGTCGAGATCGAAGCAGGGCTGCGCGCCGGGATCCGGTCCGATGCGTCGCCAGTCGGCGGTCGCTTCCGCCGCTTCGAAGAGCCCGCGGTCGGTCGCGAGCAGCAGCCCCGAGTGCGTCCATCGCAATCGTCGCGCCTGCGCGCCCGGCGCGAGGACGGGCCGGACACGTCGCCACTCGGGCGCTTCCGGGGAGCCAACCCCAACGGCGATCGCATCCCGATACAGCACGAGGAGCGGGCCGCCGTCCGCCGCGGCCGCGAGATCCACGGGCCAGGCGTCGCTTCGCGGACGCGGCAGGGGGACCCGGTCCCGCCGGAGCAATCTCAGCCCGGAGGGCGTCGCCAATCCTACGAGACGTTCGAGACCGTCATCGCCGAAGAGCCAGAGCTCGCGGGTGTCGCGTCGATCTGCGCTCGGGTCGATCATGCGAGAAGCGACCTGCGTCACCGAAGCACCGACCCGACCCGCCGCGAGCGGCTGGAAGAGGCGCCCATTCGTCGACCAGTAGGCGCCGGCGCGCGTCGCGACGAGCAAGCCCGCGTGGTCTCCGACCAGGCGCGCGACGTCCGAGGCCCCCGCATCCCCGCGCAACGGCCTTCGCTCCGGCCGCCCGTCGCGCGTCCAGCGCCAGAGTCCGCTCGCCCCGCCGATCCAGAGCGCATCGTCCGGGCCGAAGGCGAGATCGCGCACGCCCTCGAGCGCCGCCCGCTCCGGCGCGACGAACAGGCCGTCCCGCCACCAGCGCACGACCCCACCTGCTGCGATCGCGACGTCGCCCTGCCCGGTCCGCGCGACTGCGACGAGGGGATCCGCAGGACGACCGCCGGCGTCGATGCGCTGCCAGGTCGAGTCGGCCGCGAGGGACACGCATGCAAAAAGGACGAGCCCGACCGATCTGAGCGCGACCGACCCGACGCGCAGGGCGGTCCGCTGGGGTCGCCGCGCGCCGCGGCGACATCGCGGAGGACGAATCGACGTCGACATGCCCCGGTCCAACGCAAGCCGCGTGCCCGCGTGCCGTGGCCGTGAGCGCGACCTCGACGCCGTTCGTGAAGGATCGTTCCCGACGCCGCCGTGGACAGAATTTCACGTTTGACGACGCGCACTTGACGCGAGCCCGGGGGACCCGGAGAATCGCCGGACATGACCTTCCGTGGACAACGAGATCGGCCGCCCCGCAGGCGGCCCGGCGCCGCGCGCGCGACCGTCGCCCGCGTGATCGCGGCAGCGCTGCTCGGCGCCCTGGGCTGCGCGTCGGGCGGCGCGGACGGAGGCGCGTTGCCGACCCATGCCGTGGCGCGCGCCGAAGAGATCGCGCGGCTCGAAGCACGGGTCGAGCGCGACCGTGCGTCGCTCGCCCGCATGGTCACGTCCGAGCGCGACCTCGAACGAGAGCCTTTCCACGAGAACTTCGAGTTGCGCGCGATCGCCGAGCGGCTGACCGCGGATACCGAGCGACTCGAACGCCTGCGCGCGATGCCCGCGACCGGAGCCGAGGCCGGATGAGCGACGCGCCCACGAATCCCGTCGTCGTCCTCGCGGGCGGTGTCGGCGCCGCGCGGTACCTCCGCGGGGTCGTGCGCGCGCTCCCGCCGGAGGAAGTGACCGTCGTCGTGAACACTGGCGACGACCGCGCCTTCTACGGCGTGCACGTCTCCCCCGATCTCGACATCGTGACCTACACCCTCGCCGACCGGATCGATCCCGAGCGCGGCTTCGGACTCGCCGGCGACACGTATCGCCTCGTCGACCGCCTCGCGGAGCTCGGCCATGAAGCCTGGTTCCGGCTCGGGGACGCGGACTACGCCAATTGTCTCCACCGCACGCTCCGTCTGGCGGAGGGCGCGGGATTGCACGAAGTCGTGGACGAGCTGCGCCGCGACCTCGGCCTCGCGCTGCGTCTGCTGCCGATGTCGAACGACCCTTGCCCGACCCGCGTCGAGCTCATGGGTGGCACCTCGATCCACTTCGAGGAGTACCTCGTGCGCGATGGTGCACCGACCGACGTGGAAGCCGTCGATCTCTCTGCTGCGCAAGGCGCAACACCGGCGCCGGGCGTCCTCGAAGCGATCGCTTCGGCGAACACGATCCTCGTCTGCCCGAGCAACCCGATGGTGTCGATCGGGCCGATCCTCGCGGTGCGGGGCGTTCGCGAAGCCCTCGAGGCCTCGACCGCGCCGATCGTGGCGGTCTCGCCGATCGTGAGCGGCGCCCCGATCAAGGGTCCCGCCCACACGCTCTTGCGAGCGCTCGGAATCGACGTGTCCGCGGTCGGCGTGGCGCGCTTCTATGCCGACTGGATCGACGGCTTCGTATTCGACGAGCGGGACGCGGAGCTGCTCCCTTCGGTCGAGGCGCTCGGGCTCGCAGCGAGCGCCGTCGACACGATCATGGTCGATGCGAGCGTGTCCGAAGCGGTCGCGCGCGCGGCCCTCGGCGTGGCGGATCGTCTCCGATGACGATCGCGCTGATCCCGGTCAAGAACCTCGAGGACAGCAAGACCCGGCTGCTGTCGCGCCTGCCCGACGGGCTGCGGCGACGGCTGACCCTCGCAATGCTGGAAGACCTGATCGAAGCGTTGACCGCGACGCCTGGAATCGAACGCATCGCCGTCACGACACCGGACGAGACCGTCGCCGCGCACGCACGCGCCGGCGGTGCGGAAGTGCTGCTGCGACCGGAGCCCGGCTTGAATGCGGCGCTCGAAGACGGGCGCGAGCGACTCTGTGCCGACGGAGGGGATCTCCTCTTCGTGTTGGGCGACGTGGCGGGCGCCCTCGCGAGCGACTTCGCCCAGCTGCTCGAGACCGCGAGCGGCGAAGCGCCCGGCGTCTGGCTCGCGCCGTCAGCGGACGGCGGCACGTCCGCGCTCCTGCATCATCCGGCCGGGCTCATCCCCTGCTGCTTCGGACCCGACAGCGCCAAGCGGCATGGCGAGGCGGCGGCGGCGGCGGGCGTGCCGATCTTCGAGCTCGCCCTGCCCTCCCTCGCGATCGACCTCGACCAGCCCGAGGATCTCGACGCGTTCCTCGAGACCGAAGGCGGCGGCAAGCGCACACGCGCCCTGCTCCTCGAAGCGGCCGATGGAGAGGAAGATGTCTGACGTTCCGGGGCCCCTGCGCCTCGTCCCGCTCCCCGGCCTCCCGGAGGTCGAACCCGGCACCAACCTCGCCGCAATGATCCGCGAAGCCGCGGACGCCGCGGGCGTCGCCCTCGACGGCAACGTCGTGGTGATCGCCCAGAAAATCGTGTCCAAGGCCGAGGGGCGCCTCGTCCGACTCGAAGACGTCACCCCGAGCGACGAAGCGAAGGAGATCGCGGCCGACCACGAGCGCGATCCGCGCCAGGTCCAGATCGTGCTCGACGAGAGCACGCGCATCGTCCGACGCGGCAACAACGTCCTCATCTGCGAGACCAAGCACGGCTTCGTGTGCGCCAACGCCGGCGTCGACCTGTCGAACGCGCCCGACGAGGACATCGCCGTCCTGCTCCCCCTCGACCCGGACGCGTCCGCGCGGCGCCTGCACGAAGCGCTCTCCGAGGACGGCACGCACACGCCGGTCGTCATCACCGACACCTTCGGCCGCCCCTGGCGCGACGGGCTCGTCGACGTGGCCCTCGGATCCGCCGGTCTCGCCCCGATCAAGGACGATCGAGGATCGCGGGACCGGATCGGGCGCGAGCTGCTCGTGACGCAACCGGCGACGTCGGATCAGCTCGCGGCAGCGGCCGGGCTGCTGATGCTCAAGAGCGCGGGGATCCCGGTCGTGCTGGTCGAGGGGTTCCCGATCGAGGGGGATGGCGGGGTGGGCGACATCCTGCGGGATCCGTCGATGGATCTCTTTCGTTAGGCGGGCGGCGACTCGCCGTCCGGGACGGCGAAACGTTCGGGATACGCGAACTCGAAACAAGTTCGCCAGACGACGTCGAGCCCGTCGCCCTTTTGCGAAGACGTCGCGATCGGCTTGCCCCAGCCTTCGCCGATCTGCGCGCGGAGCTTCTTGACCGCTTCCTTGCGCTTCATCTGCTTCAGCTTGTCGGTCTTCGTGAGGATGACGCGCCCGGGGACGTCACGTTCCGCGAGCCACTGGAGCAGCAGATCCTCGTCCTCGCTCCAGGTCCGCCGCACGTCCTGCAGCAGCATCGCGAGACACAGCGACTCCCGCTGCGCGAGGTAGCCCTCCGCGAGACGTTGCCAGCTCTTGCGCTCCTGGCGGGAGACCTTGGCCCAGCCGTAGCCCGGCAGGTCGACGAGGCCGATCTCGCCGCGATCGGTCCGGATGCGAAAGAGCACGAGCTCGCGCGTCTTGCCCGGCGTGCTGCTCGTGCGCGCGAGCTTCTTGCGGCGCGCGAGGCCGTTCAACAGGCTCGACTTGCCGACGTTCGAGCGGCCGAGGAACGCGACCTCGGGCAGCCCCGATTCGGGCAGCTTCTCGACGCGGGGCGCCGACGCGATCAACTCTGCCTCGAGGATCTTCACGGCGCCGCTCCTCCGCGCCCGCGTCGAGCCTCGAGAAAAGGCGCCATCCGCTCGAGCGCGGTCTCGATCGTCTCCTGCGCCAACGCATAACAGAAGCGCAGCCGCCCCTCGGCGGCCTCGCCGAAATCGATGCCCGGGGTGCAGCCGACGTGGGCCTCCTCGAGCAGCGCGAAGGCCAAGGCGCGCGAGTCCTCCCCGAACGCACGCGCGTCCGCGAGGACGTAGAATGCGCCTTCGGGATCCCTCTCGATGCCGAATCCGAGGGCGCGCAGACCATCGACGAGTAATCGGCGCCGCGAAGCACATGCGTCGAGGAGTGATGCACTCATCTCTGCGCCCTCGGCGAGGGCCGCGACGCCCGCGGCCTGGACGAAGCTGCTCGCGGAGATGAAGAGGTTCTGCTGCAGGATCTGGAGCCGGCGCGCGGCGCTCTCCGGCGCCACGACCCAGCCCAGCCGGAACCCGGTCATCGCATAACGCTTCGAGAAGCCGTCCAACACGAAGGCGTCGTCGCCCAGGGTGAGGGCCGACGTCGTCGCGGCCCCGTCGTAGACCAGCCCGTCGTAGATCTCGTCCGAGACGAGGGTCGGCCCGAGCTCAGCGACGGCCTCCATCACGGCGCGGGGCTGAACCGCGCCCGTCGGGTTCGCTGGGGAACCCACGACGATCGCCTTCGTGCGCGGCGTGATCGCTGCGCGCACGCGATCGGGGTCGATGTGCCAACCGTCGGCCGCCTCGGTCTCGACGAAGACCGGCTCGCCCCCGCAGAAGCGAACGAAATTCGGGTAGCAGGGGTAGTGGGGCGTCGGCAGGATCACCTCGTCGCCTGGCTCGACGAGGCACGCGAAGACCAGGGTCATCGCGCTCGACGTGCCCTGGGTCACCAGCACTCGACCCGGATCGACCGATACTCCTGCGAAGCGTCGGCCGAGGTCCGTAGCGATTGCCTCACGCAGCTCGAGCCGCCCGCGGCTGTCGGTGTAGTTCGTGTCGTCCCGAGCCAGGGCCTGGCTCACGGCGCGGTTGGCCGCGGGCGGAGGGGCGAATTCCGGCTCCCCGAGCTCGAGGTGGGCCACGGAGATTCCGTCCCGCTCGAGCTCCGCGGCGCGCTCGAGCACCTCCATGGCCAGGAAGGGCGCGAGGGACTCGGCGCGGGCGCTCCAGGTACGATCCCGGGGCTTCTGCAGACTCGGCGCGGACATGCTCCCCGGTTAGCCCGGCGGGTTCGGGGCGTCAAGGCATCCAATCGTCCAAGTATCCGAAATCAAAGCAATTTTCAGCCATGCGCACTTTGACACGCCTCCGGGCGACCGCTAATCTCGGCGCCGTTCGAGTAAACGGACGCGCACCCACCCAACCCTCCAACTCTTCCCGACCGCTCGCGAACCGCGCGCACACGCACCGGTGCGGCTCCACGGTCTCGGCGAGCCTCGGGAAACGGGACCCATCGACATGTCCAAGGGTGTACAGATCGCCATCGGCGCCGCGGCCATCGCCGCGCTGCTCGGCTGGTGGGGCTCGACGCAGATGGAGGCGGGACTCTCGTTCCAGTACTTCCAGGAGCTCGACCAGTTCCAGGCCAACGCAGGCGACATGGTCGGCCGCAGCGCGCGCGTCCACGGCTATGTCGCGAACTCCTCGATCGAGCGTGACGTCGAGGGCAAGCGCGTGCTCTTCTCCGTCCAGAACGACCCACCCCATGGCGGCGGACCCGTCGGTCAGACCCTGGCCGTCGTGTACGAGAGCCTCGAGACGCCGGACCTCTTCCAGGACGGCGCCGAGGTCGTCGTCGAAGGCCAGCTCGTGCTGAACCGCGGCGCCCGGGTCTTCGTCGCCGACAACGTCCTCGCGAAGTGTCCGTCGAAGTTCGAGGCGCAGGCCGGGCCCGCCGAGAAGTCGAGCATCGAGCTGTAGATGACCGACCTCGGACTCTACGCGCTCCGCCTGGGGCTGCTGATCTGCGCCCTCGGTATCGGCGCCGGGATCTTCGCCGGCCTCGCGCACCGTGAGGACTGGACGCGGGTGACCGAGCGCGCGGTGATTCTGGTCTTCGCCGCGACCTCTCTCGCGATGCTCGCGCTCTTCTGGGCCCTCGGCACGAACGACTTCTCCCTCGAATACGTCGCGGCGCACTCCGCGCGCACGATGCCGCTTCATTATCGGCTCGGTGCATTGTGGGGTGGGCAGGCTGGCTCGCTGCTCTTGTGGGGCTGGATGCTGACCGCCTACGCCGCGGTCGCGATCGCCGGCAACCGCACCCAGAACCGCAAGCTGATGCCCTGGGTCTGCGTGGCGATGCTCTCGAACGTCGCGTTCTTCCTGTACCTCGTGAACTTCGAGACCCCGCCCTTCGCCGAGGTGCCGCACACGAACCGGCTCTCGGACGGCAACGGGTTGAACCCGCTGCTGCAGCACCCGGTCATGATGATCCACCCGGTGATGCTCTACACCGGCTTCACGGGCTTCGCCCTGCCCTTTTCGTTTGCTTTCGCGGCACTCGTGACCGGCGAGTTGGGAACGACGTGGTTCCGCACGACCCGCCGCTGGACCCTCTTCGCCTGGAGCGTGCTCTCGGTCGGGATCATGCTAGGCGGACGCTGGGCCTACGAAGTGCTCGGCTGGGGCGGCTACTGGGCCTGGGACCCGGTCGAGAACGCCTCGCTCATGCCCTGGATCGCGGGCACCGCCTACATCCACTCGGTCATGATCCAGGAAAAGCGCGACATGCTGAAGACCTGGAACCTGGTGCTGATCGGGCTGACCTACGGTCTCTGTCTCTTCGGCACGTTCCTGACGCGCTCGGGCGTCGTGCAGTCGGTCCACGCCTTCGCGAACAGCGACAGCTTCGGCCGGCTCTTCCTCTTCTACGTGTCGATCATGCTCGTCGCCTTCATCGCCGCCCTGCTCTTCCGACTTCCCAATCTGCGCAGCGGCAACAAGCTGGAGAGCATCCTCTCCCGCGAGGCGAGCTTCATCATCAACAACTGGATCTTCATGGCGATTCTCTTCGTCGTGTTCGTCGGCACGATGTTCCCGGTCTTCACCGAGGCGCTCGGCGGCGTGCGACGGATCCTCGGCCCGCCCTACTTCAACACGTTCGCGGGCATCCTCGCGTTGCTGCTGCTCGTGCTGACGGGTGTCGGCCCGTTGATCGCGTGGCGCAAGGCGAGCGTCGCGAGCCTGCGTCGGCAATTCGTCGTCCCCGCCACCGTCGGTGCAGCGACCGCGATCGGCGTGATCGTGCTCTTCGGCTTCTCCCCCGGCTACTGGGCGATCTCCGCCTGGGGGCTCGGCGCGTTCGTGCTCACCACGATCGGGCAGGAGTACACGCGGGCGATCTCCGCGCGCACCCAGCGTCGCGGCGAGAGCGTCGGGACCGCGCTGGCGACACTCCTGCGCCGCAACCAGCGCCGCTATGGCGGTTACATCGTGCACGCCGGCGTCGTGATCCTGCTGCTCGGGATCTCCGGCGCCGCGTTCAACACGGAGAAGCTCGAGAACATCCGCCCCGGCGACTCGACGACGATCAGCGACTTCCGGCTCCACTACCTCACGGCCGACCCGATCCCGGCGCAGCACTACGGCGGAGCCAAGGCGCGGCTCGCGCTCTATCGCCGGGGCGACCGCGACGGACACAGCGGAACCCCGCTCGCGGTCATGACGCCGGAGAAGCGGTTCTACTGGCTCGAGCAGCAGCCGAACTCGATCCCGGCCATCTATTCGAGCTGGCGCGAAGATCTCTACGTGATCCTGACCCAGCTCGAACCCGACGGCTCCGGCACGTTCAAGATCTATCACAACCCGCTGGTCAACTGGGGTTGGAGCGGCGGCGTGATCTTCGTGATCGGTTGCCTGATCGTGCTCTGGCCGCACCCGACGGGCGAGGCGGGCTCGGAGACGAGCGCGTGAACCTCCCCGCCCGAAGGCGGTCCCGCACGGCCTCGCGCGCGTTCGTCGCGATCGCCGCGCTGCTCGTCATTCCCGTCGTCGCGCTCGCGCAACACGGCGAGGACATCGGCCAGGCCCCGCCGCCTCCGCCCGGACCGGGACAGCTGACCGTGACCCTCGTCTCGGCCGAGCCGAACGCCGACCTCGGCGGTCGCGAGCTCGCGCTCTACGCGCTCGGCCCCGACGGCATGCCCGGTCTCGCGAACGGCGTGACCGACGCCACCGGGCGACACGTCTTCGCCGGCATCTCGAACGACCCGGGAATCGTCTACCTGGTCGGCGCGCGCTTCGCGGAGATCCCCTTCGGCGAGCGCGTCACGTTCGTCGCTGGAGAGACGGAAGCCGGCGTCTCGATTCGCGTCTCGACGCCGACGACGGAGGTCGCGGGCGTCGCGGTCGACGAGCTACGCGTGCGCGTCGATTGGATGGGCGACCGCATCGTGGTCGCCGAGATCCTCCGCCTGACGAGTGCAGGCACGCGCGTGATCCAGCTCCCCGCGAACGCCGAGGGCCCTGCGATCTTCGAACGCCCGTTGCCGGCAGCGGCCCAGGACTTCAACGCCGGGCCGAGCTCGATCGGTGACGAGCTGGTGCTCAGCGAGGGCGTGGTCCGCTTCTTCGGCCCGCTCTACTCGGGCGAGCAGGCGGTCGAGTATCAGTGGAGCCTCCCCCTCGGTCGGTCGATCCGGACCGTCGACGTGCCCGTCGAGCTGCGCGCGGACGCCTCTCGGGTCGTTGCCGTCGCCGGCACCAGCGGGATGGAGATCGAGGGCACCGGGCTCGTCGCCTCGCGCGGCCTCGTCGACGATGACACGAGCCCGCTCGCGAGCTGGGCCCGCGCGGGGCTGCGGGCCGGGGAACGGATCGCGCTCGCGATCACGCTGCCCGAGAGCCGCATGGATCCCGCCGCGGTCACGATTCCGCGCACGGACGTCTGGGTCGACCTCGACGACACGCGACTCGAAGCGAACGTCGACCTGCAGGTCGTCGTGTCGCCGGGCGCGCCGGTCACCGGGACCCCCGAAGCGCCGCTGATGCACGTGTCGGTCCCGACGGGCGCCGCGCTCCAGGGCGTGTCCCAGGACGCCGAAGCGTTCGGGTTGACGCCCACCGACGACGGCGGCTTCGACGTGATCGGACCGATCGGCCCGGGCGAACATTCGATCGGCTACGCCCTTCGCATGCCGAGCCGACCCGACGGCGTCACCCTCGACCTGCGCTTCCCGCGCGAGGTACAGACCCTGAACGTCCTGGTCGCGGACACCGGGCTCGCCCTCGACAGCAAGCGGCTCCACCGCCGACGCCCCTTCCGCAACCGCACCCGGAACTACCTCCACCGCGAGGCCTACAACGTGGGCATGCACGAGGTCGTCGACCTGCACCTCGAGCCCCTCAGCGGCGCCGGCCTGCCCCAGGAGGCGAGCCTCGCGCTCACGCTGCTCGCTGCCGCCGGCGGCGCGTGGTTCCTCGTCGCCCCGCTGCTGCGCAGACGGAATCGCGCACCGGCAGTCGACACCGAGCTCGAGCGGCTCCGCGAAGAACGCGAGGGCGTCTACTCGGACATCGCGGACCTGGAGCACGACTTCGAGACCGGCAAGCTCGACGAAGCGGACTACGAGGCGATGCGGCGCGAGCTGCGCGGACAGGCGATCTCGCTCCTGCGGGAGGAGCGAACCCACGCGGGCGTGTCGACCGGATCCGCGTCGACCAGCGCGCCCGAAGTTCCGACACCGCGAGATCCCGCGCCCGTTACGCCCGCGGCAGTCGCGACCGGTCGCTTCTGTCCGTCCTGCGGTGATCGGGTCGACGCGAAGTGGCGCTTCTGTTCCCACTGCGGCGGCACTCTCGAACCGGGCGAAGCCAGCGGAGCGCAGGGGTGAGCTCGCTCCGGCTCCGCGGAGCCGCGGTCGAGAAGCGCTACGGCCGCGTCGCCGCGCTCCGCGGAATCGACTTCGCCCTCGCCCCGGGTGAGGCGATCGCGATCCTGGGCGCGAATGGCGCGGGCAAGAGCAGTCTGCTCAAGATCCTTGCCGGCCTCTCCCGGCCGAGCGGCGGCAGCCTCGAAGCGACCCTCGGCGAGGGGGCCGAGGCGCCGCTGGCGCGTGAGGCGCTACGCGCGCGGGTCGGATACGTCGGCCACGCCACGCTTCTCTACGGCGAGTTGAGCGCACGCGAGAACCTCTCCTTCGCCGCGCGACTGCACGGGCAGAACCCGGGCCGCGACGCGCTCGACGCCCTGCTCGACGACTTCGCGCTACTCGACGTCGCCGACCGGCGCGCGGACACCTTCTCCCGCGGCATGGCGCAGCGCCTCGCGATCACCCGCGCGATCGTGCACCAGCCCTCGCTCGTGCTGCTCGACGAGCCCTTCACCGGACTCGACGAAGCGTCCGGGGAGCGCCTGGCCGCGCGGCTCGATGCGCTTCGCGCGGGGGACTCCGCCGCGACGCGGTCGCTCGTGCTGGTGACCCACGACCCCAGGCGCGCGGTCGCCCTGGCGGACCGCGCGTGGGTGCTGCACCAGGGCGCGCTTCGGGCCGCGCCGAGGCGCGGCGACGAGACCTTCGAGGTCGACGCGCTGCGCCAGCTCCTGGTCGGGCTCGCACGTGGCGAGGTCGCCGCATGAACGTCGCGCTCACGCTGCTCTGGAAGGACCTGGTGACCGAGTGGCGTTCGCGCGACCGTGTCGTCGCGATGACGATCTTCGCGTTCCTGGTCGTCGTCGTGTTCCAGTTCGCGTGGCCGGGCATGGATCGCGAAGAGATCGCGCGCCTCGCGCCCGGTGTCCTGTGGGTGACCTACGTGTTCGCCGCCGTGATCGGCCTCGGGCGAACCTTCGCGACCGAGCTCGAGAACGAGGCGATGACCGCCCTGGCCCTCGCCCCGGGCACCCGCGGCTGGATCTTCCTCGGCAAGGCGGCGGCCACCTGGGTGCTGATCACCCTCGTGCAGGTCCTGACCGCACTCGTCTTCGCCCTCTTCATGCGGGTCGACGTGTCCGTCGGCCTCGCCGGCAGCGCCGCCATCGCCGCCCTCGCGAACGTCGCGATCTGCAGCGTCGGCACCCTGCTCTCCGCGATGAGCGTGCGTAGTCGCTTCCGTGAGGTGCTGCTCCCGGTGCTGCTGATCCCGACGCTGGTCCCGGTCCTCGCCGCAGCGGTTCGGGCGACGACCGCGACCCTCGGCGGCGATCCCCTCGGCCTCTCCCTCGTGCAGCCGCTGATCGTGATCGGCGGGATCTACCTCGTCCTCTCGTTCCTGCTCTTCGACTACGTGCTCGACGAGTAGCCCTCTGCCACGCGCGCCGTCTGCAGCGATCTGCGACTCGACGCGCAGCCGCGCCCCAGGCACCCTCCCCTCACGGATCGAATCCAAAGGATCAGCGACATGACCCGACCCGCCGCCGACGACGACCGCCTCGCCGTATCGCTCCGCGTGCTCGGTTGGTGCGTCGCCGTGCTGCTGCCCGTCTATGCGTGGACCGTGATCCAGGCGCCCCTCGACTCGGTCCAGGGCGTCATGCAGAAGATCCTCTACGTGCATCCGCCGCTCGCCTACGGCGCCTATCTCGGCTTCGTCGCGACGGCGATCGCGGGCGGCCTCTTCCTGTGGCGCGGCCGCGAGGTGCACGACCAGCTCGCGATCGCGGGCGCCGAGGTGGGCACCCTCTTTTGCTCGTTGATGCTGATCACCGGACCGATCTGGGCCCGCGGCGCCTGGGGTCCCGGCAACTGGTGGGTATGGGATGCGCGGCTGACGCTCACGCTCCTGCTCTGGTTCGTGTACCTCGCCTACCTGCTACTGCGCAGCTTCACCGAGGGCGACGAACGCGCGGCGCGCTTCGCGTCGATCTACGGAATCCTCGGCGTCGTGCTGATCCCGCTCAACTACTGGATCATCGATCTCGTGGGCGGCGCGATGCACCCCGACAATCTCGCCAATGAGAGCTCGGGTCTGGGTGAGGGGATGGGCCTCCCCTTCCTCGTCGGAAATTTGACGCTCTTCTTCGTGTTCGTCTTCCTGCTCGTCCTGCGCTGGCGAATCGGTGTCCTGCGCGCCGAAACGGACCGCGTGGAGAGCGACGCCGCGCATCCCGTCCGAGGCTCTCGGCCGTCCACGGTCGACGACACCTGACGCGTCGCGGCAGGGCGACGAAGAGAACACGGTCCAAAATCAAATCGCGGTTGACAACGACCGGGTCTCCGGAAACATTGTGGCGATCGGGTTCACCCGGCACGCGTTTGAAGCCCCCTAGACTCGAAGGAGACTGCGCTCCCCACGCCCCTCTCGCGTCGCTTGCAGCGCCACGCAAGCGACCGCAGAAGCCCCCGCCACCCCCTGGCGACGTGCGGCGTGCCCGGACTCCTCCGGAAGCCGCGCCTTCGCCCCGTCGGTGCCCTCCGACCGGGACGCGACTGCGACAGGAATTGCGCACTGCGTGAGCAGCGGAAGTCTTCTTCCACTTTTGGGCCCGAACGCGTCCCACGGCGACCCCGCAAGCAGCCCCGCGGCGCGGTGTTCGGTTTCACGAGCACGGCGCTCGGGGGAACGAAAGCGGGCGTGAGAGCGTCCTGATCACGATCCGGAGACGAGCCCTCACCTTCGGAGGCGGATTCGAAGCGGATCGAAGGCAATCGACCGGCAGGGAATTCGGGTAACATCGGCAAGCTCGCTCCGGGACGGAACGCCCCCCAGCCAATCCCGTCCATGGCACACGGCTTGCTCTTCTACGAAAGCGAATCAGACGGAACGTGCGGCGCCCTGGATCACTGGTGGGGAACCGGGAGAGACGCACGAACCGAAGGAGGCATCCACCAGGATGGCCAGCATGAAGCGCGGCGTTGGATATTGCGAGAACACGGATTGCGAGGACTACGCCAAGGGCGTCTTCCTCCTCAATCACGGCGACACCTTCTATTGCCCCCGCTGCCGCCAACTCGGTAAGGTCGAGAAGGAGCGCGGGTTCTACACCGGCAACTCGGACATCTTCAAGGAGGTCCGCGTCGAGTACAACTTCGATCCGATCAACGGCGTCTACCGCGAGATCGCGATCGTCCGCGACGAGAGTCTCTGGGGACGCAACAACGTCTACACGCTCCAGTCGCCCCTGATCAAGACGGAGAAGCGCGCCCTGAAGGTCGCCGAGGCGATCCTCGCGAACCTGAATCGCTACCGCGGTCTGCTCAACGGCGACGACATCCCGCGCACGACGGAGATCATCCTCTCCTTCGACGATCCCTTCGAAGAGTTCTCGCGAAAGCTGAAGCAGCTCTCGAAGGAGTGGGAAGCCAGCGGCCTCCGCGAGCAGCGACGCTAGGCACCGCGCGCGAGCGAAATCAGATGCCCTCGGATCCGACCGGAACCGGGGGCGTTTCTCATTTCGAGGGCGTTCGCGCCTCACGCGGCCGGGGGCGGGATCAGGAAGCGCGCGCTTCGGCGGGGATGCCGAGACCGTCGTCGATCACCTCGACCACCGCTTGATCGCCGGACACCCGGGTCCGGAGCTCGATGTGCGCGCCGTCGGCGCTCGACTCCGCCGCGTTCCGGACGAGGTTCACGAGCATCTGCTCGAGCTCGATCGGACGCATTGCCATCGGCGTCGACTCGCCGGTGACCGGGAGCGCGAGGGAGCCCCCGCGCGCGGCGACGTAGGGGCGCACGATCTCCGCCATGCGGCGCACGAGCCCGCCGAGATCTTCGGACCACATGGGGGTATCGGAGGCCTTCGCGAAGCCGATGCTGCTGCGGACGATGCGCCCCGCGCGCTTCGCCTCGTCTACGATCCGCTCGAGCGCTTCGTCCGCCACCGCCCGCGCGTCCCGTTCTCCGCGCGCGCAGCGCGAACTCGGCTGCCGTCGAGATGGCCCCGATCGGATTGTTGAGCTGGTGGGCGAGCCCGGACGCGAGGGTGCCCATCGTCGCGAGGCGTTCCTGCTCGCGCACCCGGTCGACGAACCCCCGGAGCTCCGACGCCGTCTCGTCGATGCGCTGCTCGAGTTCGCGCTCGCGCTCGTCGCGACGGTCCGCGTCGCGCCGACGCTCCGTCACGTCCGGGCAGATCACGAGCAAGCGGGCTTCGCAGGGGAACGCGTAGTCCGAAACGGTGCACTCGAGATAGATGCGCGTTCCGTACGCCGTCTCCATGGGAACGACGACGGGTTCCTTCGTTCCGCCGCGAGCGCGATGAAGAGTCCGCCGATCACGCGGCGGTACTGCACCGCGGCTGGCGCCGTCCAGACATAGCGTGCGGCACCGAACAGGAACGCGGGTCCGAGGACCGCGCACATGATCGCGCAGGCGAGCGGGAAACCGGTCTCCATCAGGGCGACCCGCGCGAGCCCAGCGGCGACCCCGACCCCGAGCGGCCAGTGAGGCGCCGAACGGCGCGGATGCAGCTCGATCGCCCCCATCAACATGAGGGGCGGAAAGAGCCCGACCGCCACGAAGGCAACGTGTCGAGTGAACGGGTAACCCGCATCCGCGGCCAGGAAGAATCCCGCCGTGAGCAGTAGCGCCGTCCAGCCGAGCATCCACAAGCCGCCTGCGAGTTCGCGGCCGACGGACGTGAGTGCGCCCAGGAGGAGGACGCCCCGGACGAAGACACCGAGTCCCTGGAGCAGGGACTCCCACGCGAGGGTGAAGACTTGATCCATGGCGGGGGGAGCTCCGGATCATGCGCGCGCCTCGACACCTCGGAGCCGCCCGGCCCGGACGTGCGCGCGACGTCGTGGCAAGGTGGCCGATCTCCCCTCCCCCGTCGCTGGGGATCTACCCCCGTTCCGCGGCATGGGTAAGCCCGACACCGACCCGCGAGGGCGAGAACGGCGCGGTACGCCCGCTACGCGCGCCTGCGGACCGGGATCTCGATGGTGACGGTCGTGCCGCGGCGCGGCGCGCTGTCGATCGCGATCGTGCCTCCGTGGTCTTCGACGATCCCGTGCGCGACCGACAGGCCGAGGCCCGAGCCGCCCTCCTGGATCCGTGTCGTGTAGAACGGGTCGAAGACCTCGGCGATCGCGGTCGATGGGACCCCGTCCCCGTCGTCGCGGACGCGAATCCTCGCGTGCCGCGAATCGGACTGGTCGACCTCGACCTGCACGCGCGCGCCGGTCGACCTCGACTCCGCCGCGTTGTGGACGAGATTGACGACCAACTGCTCGATCTCGATCGGACTCATCAGAACCCGGAGTTCCTCGAGCGTCACCGCGAGCTCCAGGACCCCGCCGCGATCTCGGACGTAGTCGCGGCACAGCTCCGCCGAGCGACGAACGACCGGGCCGAGATCGTCGAGCCATTTCGGGGTCGCGCCGTGCCGCGCGAATCGCAGGATGCTCTTCACGATCCGACCCGCGCGCTTGGTCTCCGAGGCGATCCGCGCGAGCGCGTCTCTCATCACGTCTTCGCGCCTGGCGACGTCCGGCTCGAGCAGCGCGAAGTCGGCCGCCGCGAGGATCGCTCCGAGGGGATTGTTGATCTGGTGCGCGATGCCCGAAGCGAGGGTGCCCACGACCGCGAGTCGCTCCTGGTCTTCGAGCCGAAGTCGGGACGCGCGGAGCTCGTCTCGGCTCCGCGCGATGCTCGCCTCGAGCTCCTGCTGCCGCGCTTCGAGCCGCTCGGCGGTCTCGTGCCGCCCCGTCACGTCGCGCGCGAGCACGAGGTAGCGGCGCTGCCCGTCCAACATCTGCTCCGACACGGTGATCTCGAGGAAGACCTGGCCCGAGCCGTCGGCGCGCGGCACACCGAAGGTGATCGGACGCTCGAGTCCTCCGGACTTGGCCTGTTTGCGCCAGAGCTCTTCCGCCTCGAAGCGAGTCGCAGGGTCGACGTAGTCGAGCGCGCGGGTGCCGATCAGCGCATCGACGTCGAGGCCGAGCAGGTCCCGGACCCGACGGTTGACGAAGATGATTCGGGTATCGACTTCGAGCTCGGCGACGAGCTCCTTCATCGCGTCGAAGAGCCCGTGGAAATGCGTGCGCTCGAGGTCGCGTCTTCGCTCGGCGGCGTCGGGCGCGGCTTGCGCCGTCACCATTCCCTGGCGGAGCGCGTCGACACGCTACGCGATCTGGATCGCCGCGAGAGGCAGTCCGAGCGCGGCGAAGAGCTCGTACTGGACGCAGTTCTCCGATCGCGTCGCGTCGATGATCGCATCCGCGAGCTCGACCGCGACGAGGACCCCGAAGAAAGCCGCGATCGTGCGACCGAAGCGAACCTGACCGGGCGCTTGCCACATCATCCAAGCGGACGCGGCGAGGAAAGCGGGCGCCACCAGGGAAATCAGGACGACCAGCGCGTCGAGGGACTGCGACGTCGCAAAGACGCGCAGCAGACCGGCCGCGAAGCCGACCACGAGCGGCCACCAGGCGGGGGCGCCGCCGCGCAGGATCGAGACGCTGCCGAGCCACATGAGGGGCGCGAAGAGCCCGTCGATCAACATCCGAGCACCGAGGCGCCCTGCCAACCGTTCGCTTCGCTCCCGTAGAACCCGCCCGTCAGGAGCAGCGCGGCCCAGCCGAACAGCCAGAATCCGCCGGGCCGCTCGTCGCTCGACAGGCACAGCACACCAGCGAGAACGGCAGCCATGCCCACGGCGAAGAGCACGCTCGCGAGCATCTCGATGGCGACGGGATCGCTGGGACCGAACACGCGCGCTCCCCTGATCTCCCGAAGCCAGCCGATCGGCGGCGGGAGAAGACGTCACCAAGGTATCGCGGAAGACGTCGAAAGGGTCCCGCGAGCGACAAACGCCCGCCCTTCGTCGCCTAATGCTTCTGGGCTTCGGAAGCGGGGATCCCCGCCCAGCTGCGCGGATCGAGCGGCCCGTCCGCGGGCCCGACGTCGACGGGAATCGCGGTCAGGCGCGACATGCCCGACAACGGCTCCACCGCCCCCGGCCCCGATCTCGCCAACACGTTCACGTTCACCCCGGTCGTCTTTCGCGCCGTCGACAGCCCTTCCGCGTGCTGATGTCCCCAGCCGTGCGGAATCGCGACCGTCCCGGGCTGCAGGTCGGCCAGGAGCTGGACCGGCAACCGGATGCGACCCGTCTCGGACCGGACGTCCGCGAGATCGCCTCCTGTCAGCCCCGCCGCCTTCGCGTCCTCGGGGTGCATGTAGACGTGATTCGTCGTGAAGGTGCCGGTCATGAAGCTCGGCTCGTTGTGCGTCCACGAGTTGTGGGTCTTCACGTGCCGCTTCGTGATCAGCTTGAGCCTCCCGGGCTCGCGCCGCTCCGACTCGAACGCGTCTTCGAGGCCGGTGGCGCGCGCCATCAGCGCCTCGGGCGCGAGCGCGATCCGGCCGTCCTCGTGCGCGACCTGCTTGCCGAGATAACTGTTCGCCTGTTGCGGCGCGAGACGCCTGCCGTGGCGATCGCCGAGGAGTCGACGGAAGCTGCCGTGGCCGGTGACACGCAGGAGCAGGCTCATCAAGCCGGCCTGCGGCAGGGACGCCGGCAGACCCGACCTCGAGGGGCCGAAGCGCCGAGCGACCCACTCGAGCACGCGCTGCGCGATTCGTGACCCGAAGAGCGGGCTGTCGCACGCGCGCGCGAGGTCCAGGTAGATGCTCGCCTCGTCGCGCTGCTCCGCGTCGGCGGGGATCACCGCCTCCGTGGCCTGCAGGTAGGGATGCGACTGCATGCCCATCAGGAGCGGAAACGCGAAGGGCAGATCCGGCCGCTCGAAGGGGGTCGTCGCCGGCAGCATGTAGTCCGCGATCTGCCCGGTCTCGTTCGGCAGGATGTCGATCGTGACGAGCAGCTCGAGCTCCTCGAAGGCGTCGCGCAGGCGATTGGCGCCGGCCATCGTGATCAGCGGGTTCCCGCCGGTCACGAAGAGCGCGCGGAGCTGCCCCTCGCCCGGCGTCAGGATCTCGTCGGCGAGGATGCCACCGGGATAGGCATCGTTCACCGACGCGAAGCCGCCGACCCGCGAGCGGTCCTCTCGCAGACCGAAGCCCGACTTCGCGCCGAAGCGCGCGAAGTCGACGATCCCGCGTCCCAGCAGGAGGCCACCCGGCCGGTCCAGGTTGCCGGAGACGGCGTTGATGACCTCCTGGATCCAGAAGGCGAGCGCGCCCTGCCCGCCCATGTTGACGCCGGTCGAGCAGTAGAGCGCGGCCCCGTCCGCCTCGCGATAGCTCCGCACCATCGCACGCAGGATCTCCGCCGGAATACGCGTCACCTCTGCGGTCCGCTCCGCCGGCCACTCGGCCGCGAGGGCGCGGATCGTGTCGAACCCGCTCGTGTGTTCGCGCAGCAGGGCTTCGTCGATGCCACGGGTCTCGATCAGCTCGTGCAGGAAGCTCAGGTAGAAAAAGACGTCCGTGCCGGGACGGATCGGCACGTGTTCGCCAGCGACCTTCGCGGTCTCGGTGCGCCGCGGATCGACGATCCAGACGTCGCCGCCCCGGGCTTCGATCTCCCGCAACCGCTTCCCGGGATTGGGGACCTGCAGGAAGCTCCACTTCGAGACGAGGGGATTCGCGCCGACGATGATCAGGCAGCGCACGTGGTCGAGGTCCGGGAAGGGCTGCGTGAAGGGGAAGCCGTAGACCTCCCGGGCGACCGCGAACTTGTTGCTGCAGTCCTGGGTCGAAGACGCGTACATGCTCTTCGAGCCCACACCGTTCATGAACCCCTGCGCGAAGATCGGATGCAAGAGGCTGAAGCCGGCGGCGGTGCCCACGTACATGCCGATCGAGTCGGCGCCCTGCTCGGCCCGCAGCGCCTGCACCTTCGCGCCGATTTCCGCGAGGGCCTGCTCCCAGGAGATCCGCTCGAAGCGGTCGCCGACCCGCTTCATCGGATGGCGGAGCCGGTCGGGGGTGTCGTAGAGCCTGTGCTGCTTCAGGCCCTTCACACAAGCGAAGCCAGCGGTCTCGACGTGCGCCTCGTCGGGCCGGATCGCCTGGACGCGGCCCGCCTCGTCGACGTCGACCTCGAGCCCGCAGAGCGATTCGCAGATGCGGCAGAAGGTGTGGCGGGTCTCGACGGTGGACACGCGTGGGCTCCTCGGGGTGGGACGTGGGGCACCGGCAAGGGCCGGGCGCGGCGCGAGCGTAGCCATGGCGACGCGCCGTCCGGCGCGGGATCAGACGCGATCGGCGGGGGCGTCGGACGGTCTGGTCGGATCGAGCGGGCTCATGGGAAATCGGATGCCCACGCGGGTGCCCCGGTCCGGTTCGCTCTCGATCTCGATCTCGCCCGCGTGCTCGGACACGATCCCGTGCACGACCGATAGGCCGAGCCCCGATCCGCCATCGCGCAAGCGGGTCGTGAAGAAGGGATCGAAGACCTGCGCGCGGGTGTCCGCGTCCATACCGCGCCCCTGGTCGATCACCTCGACGAGCGCCGAGCCGCCCGCCGCCTCGGTGCGGACCATCACCCGGCCGCCCTCGCGCAGCGACTCCGCCGCGTTGCGGACGAGGTTCACCATCATCTGCTCGATCTCGATCGGACTCATCACGACGGGCATCGCTGTCTCGCTTCCCTCGAAGTCGAGGTGTCCGCCCCGCTCGTCGACGTAGGGACGCATGAGCTCGACCGACCGGCGCACGACCGCGCCGAGATCGTCGACCCATTTGTTCGTCGTCCCGTGCCGCGCGAACCGGAGGATGCTCTTCACGATCCGCCCGGCACGCGCCGACTCCTCGACGATCCGGTTGAGAGACGCCTCGCGGATCTTCTCTGCGTCCGGTTCGGAGGCAGAGAGGAGCGCGAACTCCGCCGCCGCGGAGATCGCGCCGACCGGGTTGTTGATCTGATGCGCGATGCCCGAGGCCAGCGTCCCGACCGCGGCGAGTCTCTCCTGCTCGCGCAACCGATCGAGGGACGCGCGCAGCACGTGGGTCTGCTCTTCGACGCGCTGTACGAGGACGTCGCGTCGAGCGCCATCGCCCGCTCGGTCTCGACCCGCGCCGTCACGTCCCGCGCGACCACGAGCAGCCGACGCCCGCCCGCGTCCCCGTAGCGCGAGATCGTGACCTCGAGAAAGACCGTCTCGCCGTCCGCCCGCGGCACGGGCACGAGATGGGGCTCCCCGAGCTCGCCGCGCGCGAGCAGGCGCCGGAACTCGGCGATGGTGTCGTCGCGCCGGTCCTCGGGAACGAAGTCGAGGCCGAAGCGACCGATCAGGATCTCTGGATCGATGCCGAGGACTTCGGTCGCGCGGCCGTTCACGAAGAGGATCCGCGTGTCCTCGTCGACCTCGGCGATCAGCTCCTGCACCTGCGAGAAGACCAGCTCGACGCGGTCGCGCTCGTGGCGTCGCGCGCGAACTGCCTCGTCGTGCGCACGCTGGGCCTCGGCAGCGCCCTCCCCGAGCTGCAGCAGACGCGAGGCCATCTGTACCGCGAAGAGCGGAAGCGCGAAGGTGAGCTGCAGCCGCCAGGGCGCGACGTTGTGGCCCGCCTGCCAGTCGAAATACGCGTCGGCGAGCTCGACGCAGAGATAGCCGACGACGAGGACCACGATCGGCACGCGGAACGCCACCGGTTCGGGCGCGCGATACACGACGATCGCGGTTGCGAGCAGGAACGCCGGCGCGATCGTGGCGCTGTGGATCGGATCGAGCATTTGCAGACCGGGCATCGCCGACTGCCCGAAGTAGTCGATCGCTGCGCGCGACGAACCCGCGAGCAACCCGACCAGGATCGGCCATTGATGCCGCGGCTGACGATTCGCGAGCGCGAGCGCGCCCGTGAAGAGCAGCGGGGCCATCCAGGCCTCGCCGACGTAGGCCGCATAACGCGCCGGCGGGAAGAGCCCGGCCGCGACGATCAGGAGCGCTCCACCGACGAGTAACGCTGCCCATGCGAGGATCCAGTAGAAGGCCGCGAGATCCCGGATGCGAGACAGCACGAACGACAGTGCGACGAGCAGCATCGCGAGCGAGACCACGCCCTGAAGCACGGCGTCCCAGGCGAGTGTGGCGCACGATTCCATCGATGGACTTCCGGCCAGACAGGTTCCGGGGGGAGCGATGGGGGGAATCGCTGTCGAGAAACTGTATCTCAGGTTACACCTGACGCGCGGGGCGCGGCAGCGCCGATGCCGCCGGGTCCGACTCTACGTAGTGTCGCGTCGGGTATCGGCAGGCGGGTCCGGGAGGCCACGCCAACGCATCGCGAGATCGATCCGCATCGCCGCGAGGATCGATCCGATGCCTTGAAATTCACTCACCGAAATGAAATCTCGCCCACCGTTCAACACCCGATCGATCGGTCCGTCGTACCAGGGGAAGAGTTCGTCCGGAAGCGACGTGACGGGGAACCATCCTGCTCGCGGCGTCTCGTGCGACGGGCGCAGATGTCCGCCGACGGCCCGCGCGAGGAAGACGTGCGCCGTGTGCGGACGGAACCCCTTACGGATCCAGTCGCCGACGGGTCGAATCAATTCGATCTCGAGGCCCGTCTCTTCCCGCACTTCCCGGACGAGCGCTTCGGGCGGCGTCTCGCCGCGTTCGATCGTCCCGCCCGGCAGCTCCCACCCGAAGAGATCCGCGCGCAGGGTGAGCAACAGCTCGCGCGCGTCGCCCTCCCCGCGCAACACGACCGCCTGGGAGATCGCGAGCGGTCGTCGCTCGGTAACCCGCGGCGAGACGAGCCCCCACCAGGCAGTTCGCACGTAGTCGCTCAGTCCACCGACGAAGCGGCCGAGTCGCCCCCGTGCATGGACGGCGCGATCCCGACGCGGCCTGGGCACGTCAGTCGATGATCTTGTTGAGCGGGTTCTCGACGATTCCGCGCGCGCCCGCTTCGTGCAGCTTGGGCAGCAGGTCGCGCACGAAGGACTCCTCGACGATCACGAAGATGTCGACCCAGGCGGGGTCGGCGAGCGGCGAGATCGTCGGCTTGCCCGCGTCCGGCAGGAGAGCGAGTACGCCTTCCATCTTGTCCTTCGGCACGTTCATCGAGAGACCGACCCGCGTCGCTGCGGCGATGGCACCCATCAGCAGCATCTTCACGCGCTCGAGCTTGCCGCGCTTCCACGGGTCCTGGAGCGACGCCCGGTGGGCAATCAGGCGCGGGGTGCTCTCGTGCAGCAGATCGATCACGCGCAGGTTGTTCGCGCGCAGGCTCGAGCCGGTCTCGGTGACGTCGACGATCGCATCGGCGAGGACCGGAGGCTTGACCTCGGTCGCGCCCCACGAGAACTCGAGCTTGGCCTGGATGCCCTGCTCCGCGAAGTAACGCTCCGTCATGCCCATCACTTCGGTCGCGATCCGCTTGCCTTCGAGATCCTTGGGCGTCTGGAAGGGCGAGTCGTTCTTGACCGCGAGGATCCAGCGCACGGGCCCATAGTTCGGCCAGGGCGCACGCAGGTCCGCGAGCTCTTCGACGTCGGCACCGGACTCGATGACCCAGTCGAGGCCCGTGATCGCGCAGTCGAGCACGCCCTGCCCGACGTAGCGCGCCATCTCCTGCGGCCGGATCAAGATGCATTCGATCTCGGCATCATCGATGGATGGATAGTAGGAGCGACCCGAAATCCGGACGTCGTAGCCCGCCTTCGCGAAGAGCGAGACGGTCGTCTCCTGGAGGCTGCCCTTGGGCAGGCCGAGTCGGATCTTGGGCCCCTCGTCGGCGTCCGGCGTCAATACACTCACTTCTTGTAGACCTCGTCCGGATCGAAGACCTGCACGCCCACGTCCTCGATCTGCCCGCCGTCGATCCGACGGAAGAAACAGTTGCGCTTGCCGGTGTGGCAGGCGGCGCCGCCGACCTGTTCGACTCGCACGACGAGCGCGTCCCCATCGCAGTCCACGTACAGGCCCTTCAGCTTCTGCACGTTCCCGCTCTCCTCGCCCTTGTGCCAGTACTTCTTGCGGCTGCGGCTCCAGTACACGACCTCGCCGAGCTCGAGGGTCCGCCGCAGCGATTCCTCGTTCATGTACGCGACCATCAGGACCTCGCCGGTGGCGTCGTCCTGCGCGATCGCGGCGACGAGTCCGCCGCCCTTCTCGAAGTCGATGATGGAGGCAGGGTCGATCTGCTCGGCGGCCATGGGGTCCTCGGAGGCGCAACTGCGCGCGGGCGCTGGGAAATGGCGGGTCCCGAGCGGGCCGCCTGAAAGGGCGCCGAGGCTACCCGTCCCGGAGAGCGGACGCCAGAACCGCGGCGATCCCCTCGATCTCGGGCCACTTCTCCCCACGGGCAAAGCGGGTGTCCCGGGCGCCGCGTTTGCCGGTCGCGATCGACTCGCTCTCGAGGATGTCGCGATTCGTGAGGAACGCGAGGGTGTTGTCGAAGGTCGTGTCGCTGAGGGCCTCCGTCCGCCGTGCGGCGCCGAGCAGCTGCGCGCCCTCGAAGTCGAGCTGCGCCTCCTTGATGAGCCCGCTTCGGAGCACGCCTTCGTCCGCGGAGTCCATCCATCCCACCAGGACCCGGACGATCGAGTCGTAACACTCGACGACGCCCCGCGTCTGCTCCGCGAGCATCGAGAGCGGACGTCGACCCGCGGCCGTCGCGCGCCAGACCTCGCCGTCCTCGCGCTCGACCCAGCCCTCGCTCTCGAAGTGCTCGAGCACGGCTTCGCCGCGGGTCAGGTAGAGCTCACGCGACGCGTAGTACTCGCGATAGAGAAGCTCGACCCAGGTCTCGAGCTCCTGGTGCACCCGACCGCGCTCGAGGCCCGCGAGTGCCCCGCGCGCGAGCACGCTCGGGATCACGAGGAAGTGCGCGATCGAGTTGCGATAGATGTCGAGCGCGCGGCGGTGGCTCTCCTCGAAGTGCAGGATCTCGCCGCGGTGGTCGAGCCGGGAGGAGATCAGGTCGGCACGTTCGAGGAACGTGATCGACTCGCGCAGATCGGGCAGGTCGTGTTCCAGGGCCGGCGTGAGCCGGACACCCTGTAGCCGGAGCAGCCCCGCCACGTCCTGCATCCCGCTCACGAGGTCCTCGCGCAGCACGCCACGATACGGGCTGCCCATCAGGACGACCGCCGCGACCGAGGTCGCGTTCGCCACCATGGCCCAGCCGATCCGCTCGACGAGGGAATGTCCGAGCTGGTTCACGAACTCGCGCTTGTGCTCCTCGAGCACCTCGCGAACCTCGGGCGACGAGACCTGACCGCGCTGCAGCGCCTCGAAGCGCTCGCGCTGTCCGCCGAGCGCTCCGGCGAGGGAGATCGGCTCGCCGAAGGAGACGTGCACCGAACCGAAGCGCCGCTGGAGATACTTCCGCGCGCGCAGGAGTCCGAGCACGCTCTCCTCGGTCTTCTTGCCGCCGTCGAGCTCGTCGACCATCCCCGACTCCTCGACCAGCCGCTCGTAGCTGACCGCGATCGGGACGAAAAAGAGGTCTTTTCGGCTGGTTTCGAGGAACGCGTCGACGTCCCACGAGAGCATGCCCAGACGCGGGGCGAGGGTCTTGCCGGTGCGGGAGCGACCGCCCTCGATGAAGAACTCCTGGGTGAAGCCCTCGCGCACGAGATATCCGACGTAGGCCCGGAAGACCTCCTTGTAGAGGGGATCGTCGAAGGATTTGCGCAGGAAGAACGCGCCCATGTTCCGGAACAGGTATCCGAAGGGGCCGAAGGCCATGTTCTCGCGGGCCGCGATGTGGGGCGGCACGAGGTAGTTCTGGTAGAAGAGCCAGGACAGGATCAGAAAGTCGAAGTACGAGCGGTGGCTCGGGACGAGCACGATCGGGTGCCGCTTCGCGTCCTCGGCGATGTCCTTCAGGCGGTGGACCTCGATCGATGCGAAGAGGCGCTTGAAGATGCCGCCAACGGTGGCGGCGCCGATGGCGAGCCACGTCGAGTTCATGTTCGCGGAGATCTCCTTGAAGATCTTCTCGACCTCGCGCTCCGCCTTCTCCGCGGAGCCGCCGTCGGCGCTCGCCCGCACGGCCATCGCCGCGCGCACGCCTGCGTCCCCGAGCACTTCCTTCAGCACGCGCCAACGCGGCCGCAGCGACGGCCCCTCGACGACCTTCTCCTCGCGATAGAGATGGATCAGCACCGCGCGCCGGATCTTGCGCGCGAGCCGATTCGAGTCGTCGTCCGCGTTCGCCAGACCGTAGAGCCGAACGGGGATCTCGTCCCCGACCTTGATCGTGAGGCTGCGATACGTGGAGAGGAAGCGCGCGACCTTCGCGAAGTCCGAGGGTCGGGTCAGCGCGCCGTAGTCGACGTTCAGGAAGCGGTTCTCGGTCCGCGGCCCCTTCCGCCAGAAGAGCGCCAGCGGGACGACGAAGACCTCGCGCTCCGCGTCGACCTCGCGGACCTGCCGCACGACCTCGCCGAGCAGCTCGAGCTCGTCGCGCCGACGCTCGTGCTTTCGACCGCGCAAGAAGGTCTTCAGACGCTGGGTGCGCAAGAAGAGGAAGAGGCTGTGCCCCGCGGCGACGTGCTCGCGGACGATCTCGCAGTCCTCGGCGTGCTCGACCTCCCGCGGCCGCGCGCGCTTCAGACGGAGCATGATCGGCAGCAGCTGGTGGAGCGGTCGGTAGTAGTAGAAGTGGATCGCGTTGGCGAAGCCCGAGAGCCGCAGGCCGTGTCGCAGGAAGAGCGTGTTGAACAGGAAGTAGTCGAGCCGGCTCGAGTAGCGCATCACGTAGACGACGCTGCCCCGGGACTCGAGGGCCTTGAGGCGCTCGACCACCGACTCTTCGAGCTCGAAGTGCTTGAAGAAGCGGTTCGCGAACGTACGGAAGAACAGGTTGAAGCGCGCCGTCATCGACGAGCGTGCAGCATGCTTCGTGATGCCCGCCGGAAGCTGCGCGGGCTCACGGTCCTTCGTAGCGTCCGCGACCTCTGCGACGTCCACGTCTTCTGCAACGTCTACGACGTCACCGTCGGGCGTTCGCCCGCTCGTCTCTGGATGGTCCGACATCGTGCGGCAGGGTACCGGCGCCCCCTCGGGCCGCCAAATTCGGGCGCGCGTGGCCCGACGAAAATGCCCGGAGCGAATCGGGTTCGCTCCGGGCGTTTCGTGTCCGAAAGGACGGGATCAGATCACTCCGGCAGGAGGATCTCACCGGCGGCCATCTTCGCGCCGATCTCCTTGGCGTTCCAGAGTCCGCCGTCCGCGTCCTTCGTGATGCCATCGGCGGTCACGACACGCATCTCCGCGATCCGGCCGCCTCCGGCGAGGAAGGTCTTGCCGGTCAGGTCCTTCGCGTCGTCGGACGCGAGGTAGACCATCAGCGGCGAGACGAGCTTCGGGTCGTACTGGTTCGCGGCGGCGTCGTTGTCGAAGCCGGGCAGATCCTCGGTCAGGCGCGTGTGCGCGACCGGCGCCAGGATGTGACAACGGATGCCGGCCTTCTTGCCCTCGAGCGCGAGGCAGCGCGTGAAGCCCGCGATCCCTGCCTTCGCCGCACCGTAGTTGCACTGACCGAAGTTGCCGTTCAGGCCGGAGGTCGAGCTCGTATTGATGATCGTGCCGCCCTCGCCCTGCTCCTTCATGTGATTGAAGACCGGACGGGTCACGCAATAGGTGCCCTTCAGGTGGACCGCGATCACCGGATCCCAGAGATCCTCGGTGGTCTTCGCGAGGCTCTTGTCCCGGAGAATGCCCGCGTTGTTGATCAGGATGTCGACCCGTCCGAACGCGTCGATCGCCGACTTCAGGATCGACTCGCCGCCCTCGACGGTCGCCACGTTGTCGTAGTTCGGCGCCGCCTCGCCGCGCGCGGCCTTGATGTCCGCGACGACCTGGTCCGCCATCGCGGAGCCGGAGCCCGAGCCGTCTCGCGCACCGCCGAGATCGTTCACTACCACCGCGGCGCCTTCCGCCGCCAGCGCGAGCGCGTGCTCGCGACCCAATCCGCCACCCGCGCCGGTCACGATCGCGACCTTTCCGTCCAACAGGCCCATCGGGAGTCCTCCTCTTTCCTCGTGTGAATTCGAGGGGGCGCACGGTAGCCCGCCGACGGGCCGCGATTCAACGCATCCGACGAAGGGTCGCGCTACCGTGGGTCCGCGCCCGTAAGGAAGATTCGATGTCTCCGTCTCGTCGACAGCTCCTCGCCGGCGGCGCCGCGATCGCCGGCGCTGGCCTCTTCGGCGTGGTGAGCCGCGGCCTGCTTCCGCCCGAGCCGAGCGCGGTGCTCGCTCCTGCGGACGAGCTCGCCCGCGCCCTCGCCGCGCGCCTGCGCGCCCGTGGCGTGGACGACGCCTTCGTCGATTACGACCACCCGCGCCGGCAGTACCACAATCGCGGCGTCGCGAGCGGAGGCGCGCACACCGCCTTTCTCCGGCGCGTCGAGCAGTCGCTGCTGATCGATCTGATCCACGCATCGCTCTCGCCTTCCGGACGCACGCATCTCTTCGATCAGTTCTTCGTCGGCCTCGCCGGGCTGAACTACGGCGCGCTGCTCTTCGCCGGCGACCCCGGGGACGGGCCGTACCAGGTCCTCTTCTCCGACGCGCACCTCTTCCTGCGGATGGGCGGGAAGAACCGCGAGGGCGATCCCTTCGGCGGTCCCCAGGTCTACGGCGACCAGACGGGCAACGGCGAGCCGGGCGTGCCCGGCAACGCGTACCTCGATCAGCTCCACGCGGGACAGGCGTTGATCGCGAGCCTCTCGCCCGCCGCGCAGAAGCAAGCCCGCTGCCCGAAGGCGCCCGTCCAGACCGCGGTCGCCGCCAAGGGCAGAGACGGGCGATTCGACGGCGTCCCGGTCGCGGAGCTCACGACGGCCCAGCGCGCCGCCGCGCGCGACGTGATCGGCCGCATCCTCGGCAACTACGCCGAGGAAGATGCCGCGTACGCCTGGAAATGCATCGACCGCAACGGCGGTATCGAAGCCTTCCACCTCGCCGACTACGACGTCGACCATCAGGAAGGCATGCGCTTCGACGGCAAACCGAGCCAGATCTACCGGCTCGAATCCCCGTCGGCCGCCTTCCACTTCCGCGCCGTTCCCCATCTCCACGCGTTCTTCAACGTGGCCCGCGACGGCGATTGGCCCCTCTCCACCGGCGAGGTCGTCGGCGTCGCGGAGGCGCCGCTCGACACGATCGCCATGCGCAGGCTCTTCGAGGCGGTGATGCTCGGAGAGACCGGCGCCGACGTCGCCTACTACCCGAGCGAAGCTGTCGCTGGCTTCTTCCGCGCGGGCCCGATCCGGACCGGGGACGTCTGGACCGCGGAGAGCTGGGAGGACCGGATCGCGGTCGTCGAGATCGCCTTGGACGACATCGCCCCGCGCGCGCTCGAGGACTGGCAGCGCACCTGGCCCGACATCGGGACGGCGCAGGGAGGCGCCAGAACGATTCGCACGGCGATGCCGGCCGGCGTCGCCACGTGGCACGAGAGCTACGGCTTCGCCGCGGTCGAGGTAGTCGAGACCGGGCGACTGCTCAGGGACGCGACGATCGATCGCCTGCGCGCGACGGAGCTCGGGGACCTCGCCTAGCAAGCTCCGCGAAGGCCTAGTGGAAGAGCACCGTCCGCAGCTCCGCGAAGGCCTCGAAGCCAAGATGCTCGTAGAGCTTCGCGGCGCGTTCGTTCCCGGCGACGACGGCGAGCTGCACGTGCGCCGCGCCGCACGCGAAGGCTTCGCGGACGACCGAATCCATGCCGCGCTGGGCGAATCCCTGCCGGCGATATTCGGGCCAGGTGTAGACGCCCTGGACGAGCCAGCCTTCGTCGCGCCGCACGTCCGCGTACGCGACGAAGACGGTGCGGCCGCGCTCGGAGACGATGCGCGCCCGCGGCAGCCGCCCTCGCACCCAGCGCTCGAACCCGACCGGGTCGCCCTCGGCGGGATCCGGTCGGTCCTCTTCCCACAGGCTCGCGCGCGCCGCGAAGACGAGCTCGTCCAGGTCCTCTTCCCGAGCGGGGCGCGCCACGCCGGGGAGCGTCGGGTCGGCGGCGATCATCGCATCAGGCCGCAAGCGATACCCGACCTCGATCCGGTCGATGACCGACACGCGCCCGGCCTCCTCGAGCGCCTTCCACATCGGACCGACCAGTCGCTGGTCGCATTTCACGAGGCCGCTCGGCACGCGCAACACCAGGGGCAGGAACGCGTCGAGCGCGGCCTCCGAAGCGCCGGCGGACACGACGACGCTCGGCCGGAGCGCGATCGCTGCGACGAGCGTCGCATCGTCCCACGCTCCGTAGATCTGCGGCGGGACCTCCCCCGGACCGAGGGAACGCCCGAGCCGGTCGACGAGATCGATCAGGACGAGGTTCTCGTCTGCGGTCGCGGCGAGGAACGCGAGGGTCGTCTCGCGATCTTCCGGAGCGAGCCTTCGCGCGCGTAGTCCACCGTCCATCGCGCGAGTTCGGGCCGGCCTAGGCTTCGAGGACGACCAGGACGTCCCCTTCCTCGATGGCCTGCCCCTCGGCGACCTTGATCTCGAGGACCTTGCCGTCTTCCGGTGCCTCGACCGGGATCTCCATCTTCATCGATTCGATGATGAGGAGCACGTCGTCCTCCTCGACCTCGGCGCCCACCGCGGTCTCGATCTTCCACACGTTGCCGGTGATCTGGGCTTCGACCTCGATGCTCACGCCGCTCTTCTCCTCGATGGGCGACGGTCAGAAGCCGTCGCGGGGGACCAAGCATGCCGACCCCGCGCGAGCGGGGCAAGCGGATATCCGACCCGATCGGCCCCGGATCGCCCCCCTCCCGCGCGCTGCTGCTAACCTCGGCGCCCGTCGGAGGACCCCGTGCTCGAGACCGTCACACAGGGCTTCAAGAACGCCACGGATCGACTGAAGGGCGTTCGCGAGCTCAACGAAGAGAGTATCGACGAAGCGCTGCGCGACGTGCGCATGTCGCTGCTCGAGGCCGACGTCGACCTGAAGGTGACGCGCTCGTTCCTCGATCGCGTGAAGGAGCGCGGCCTCGGCGAGAAGGTCAAGACCCGCGTCAAGGATCGCTCCGGCAAGAAGATCAAGGTCACCCCCGGCCAGCACTTCGTGAAGATCTGCGAGGAAGAGCTGATCGACCTGATGGGACCGGTCGACACGACCCTCGAGAAGGACCGCGGCGTCACTTCGATCATGCTCGCAGGGCTCCAGGGCGTCGGCAAGACGACGATCTCGGCGAAGCTCGCGGTCCACCTGCGCAAGCTCGGCCTGAAGCCGCTGCTCGTCGCGGCGGACATCTACCGGCCCGCGGCGGTCGACCAGCTGAAGACCCTCGGCGCCCAGATCGACGTCCCGGTCCACCACGGCGTCGAAGGCGACCTCCCGCCCGCGATCTGCGCCGCCGCCTGGGAACGCGCGAAGCGCGAGGGCCACAACGCGATCATCTACGACACCGCCGGCCGCCTGGCCGTCGACGACGACCTGATGGCGGAGCTCGAGGAGATCGTCGGCCGCGTCTCGCCCGCGAACAAGCTGCTCGTGTGCGACGCGCTGATGGGGCGCGACGCCGTGAACGTCGCCGGGGCCTTCGCGGAGAAGATCGCCCTCGACGGCGTGATCCTGACGAAGCTCGACGGCGATGCCCGCGGCGGTGCGGCGCTCGCCGTGAAGGCCGTCACCGGCGTCCCGATCAAGTTCCTCGGCACCGGCGAGACGGTCGACCGTCTCGAGGAGTTCCGGCCCGAAGGACTCGCGAGCCGCATCCTGGGCATGGGCGACATCGTCGGCCTGGTGAAGGACTTCGAGGAGGTCGTCGACGAGAAGGAAGCCGAGGAAGACGCGGAACGGATCCTCAAAGGCGCGTTCGGCCTCGACGACCTGCTCAAGCAGATGCGGATGATCCAGAAGCTCGGCCCGCTCAAGGAAGTCTTCTCGAAGATGCCAGGCGTCGGCGGCCTCGCCGACCAGGTGGACGAGGGCGAGCTCTCGAAGGTCGAGTCGATGATCCAATCGATGACGAAGGCCGAAAAGGCAGAGCCGAAGATCATCGACAAGAGCCGCGCCGCTCGGATCGCGAAGGGCTGTGGCCGCTCGGTCGCCGACATCGAAGGGCTCGTCGAACGCTTCGGCCAGATGCGCCAGATGATGGGCATGCTCGGCAAGCAGGGTGGCCTGCTCGGCGGCGGCGGCCTCGGCGGCGGAATGCCGGCGATGGGCGGGCCCGGTGGCATGATGCCTCCCGGCGGCATGAGCGGCTTCGACCCGATGGCCATGATGGGCGGTGGCGGCGGTGGGGGGCGTGGCGCCACCAAGAAGCGTCAGGACCCGAAGGCGAAAAAGAACAAGCGAAAGCAGCAGCGGGCCTCGCGCAGGAAGAAGCGAAAGAAGTAGTCTCTGCCTCGCCCACTCGCAGCGGTTCGCTGGGAGCGGGAACCGGGCGAGCCGGAGAGGCACCTGAACCAATCCAGGGGCCCGCTTCGGCTGCCTCGCGGCGGTCCCCCTGCGCCGCGTCGACAATCGAATCCCACCCCCCTCGCACACAACCGAAGGACGCTGGACGGCGGCTTCTGAGGACGATTGCGTCCGCAGATCCCCACGACTCCCAGCGGGGATACGACTCTTTCTGCTCCGATTCTGCCGGTGAGTTGCCGATGGATGAGGAAGAGAGGGAGTCCATGAAGCGATTGCTGGAATTTCGCCCCACCTACCACGGCCCGATCCTCGCCGTCGACCTCGACCGCGTCGTCTCGGCCGCCGTCCTCACCCTCTCCGGCCTCGCGCTGGTCGCGCTGATCTTCATCGCGCCCCCGGCTCTGTCGGCGCCGAAGGATTTCCCGAGACCCGCTGCGCTCGAGAAGGACGTCGCCTTCTGGAAGCGGATCTACAGCGAGGTCGGGACCGATGCCGGACTGATCCACGACAGCCGGGACCTCGGCGTCGTGTACGAGGTCGCGCCGATCCCGACCGGCCTCTCGTACCGCGCCCGCGAGCGACGCACCGAGAAGCGAAAGAAGATCTACAAGCAGATCCTGCTGAAGCTGGCCAAGGGCAAGCGCTCGGGTCTGTCGCGAGAAGAGAAGCGCGTGCTCGCCCTCTTCCCGAAGGACGTGGCCAACTCGACGCTCAAGAAGAGCGCGTCACGCGTGCGCTTCCAACTCGGACAGGCGAACAAGTTCCGCGCGGGCGTGATCCGCTCGGGCGCCTACAAGCCGCACATCCTCGCGACGTTGCGGGACATGAACCTGCCCCTCGAGATCGCCAACCTGCCCCACGTCGAGTCGTCCTACACGCCGAACGTCTATTCGCGCGTCGGCGCGGCCGGTCTCTGGCAGTTCACCCGATCGACCGGCCGTCGCTTCATGCGCGTCGACCATGTCGTCGACGAGCGCCTCGACCCATACCACGCGTCGATCGCCGCCGCGCGACTCCTCGAACAGAACCGTCGCGTGACCGGCGCCTGGCCCCTCGCGATCACCGCCTACAACCACGGCGCCGCGGGCATGCGCCGCGCCGCGCGCAAGCTCGGCACCAAGGACATCACCACGATCGTCCGCAAGTACAAGTCCCGGACCTTTGGCTTCGCGAGTCGCAACTTCTACGTCGAGTTCCTGGCGGCCAGCGCGATCGCGAGCAACCCCGAGTTCTACTTCGGACCGCTCGTCCTCGACCAGTCGATCGATTTCGATACGATCGACCTGCCCTACTACGCCAAGGCCGACGACCTCGCGCGATCGATCGGCATCGATCGCAAGACCCTCGAGCAGGCGAATCCCGGGCTGCGCCCCACCGTCTGGAAGGGCGCCAAGCGCGTTCCGAAGGGCTTCTCGCTCCGTGTACCGCGGGCCGCGCTCCCGAAGCCCCTCTCCCAGGGCATCACGAGCCTGCCGAAGGAACAGCGATACGCGCGGCAGACCCGCGACACGACCTACACCGTCCGCCGGGGCGACACGCTCTCCACGATCGCGCGCCGACGCGGCGTGCGGATGTCGGAGCTCGTCGCGCTGAACGGTCTGCGGAGTCGCCATCGCATTCGCGTCGGTCAGAAGCTCCGCCTGCCGGACGACGGCCGCTCGTCCTCGTCGACGCGCACCGCGTCGTTCACACCTTCGAAGAAGAGCGCGAACGCACCGGCCGCCCTCCCCGACACCGGGTACTACACGGTCCGTCGCGGCGACAACCTGTCGAAGATCGCCGGGAACTTCGGCATGACCGTCGCCGAGCTCGTCGCGATGAACGAGCTGCGCAGCGTGCATCGCATCCACGCCGGTCAACGGATCCGCGTGTCGCGCGGCGCGCCCGCGTCCTCCGCCGAGACCGACATCTACACCGTGCAACGGGGTGACAACCTGACGGAAATCGCGAAGCGCTTCGGAACGGACCTCGCGGACCTGGTCGCCATGAACGACCTCCGCAGTCGAAACCGGATCCATCCGGGCCAGAAGCTCCGCGTGCCGAGCCAGACCACGGTGATCGCGAAGGCGGACACCCCGAAGGCGCACCCGGATGCGGCCGCGGCGCTGTCTCCCGCTCGAAGCGCCGAGCTCGCTCCGGACGAGAGCGATTACGCCGCCATTCCGACCGAGGAGCCGGCTGTCGACGAGACCGCCGTCCTCGCCGAGGAAGCCTCGCCGAACGACGAGAGCGCGACCGAGCCCTCCCCGGGCCTCCTCGCCGATCCGACCGACTACACGGTCGCCAGCAACGGCACGATCGTCGTCCAGACCGGCGAGACCCTCGGCCATTACGCCGAATGGCTGGGCCTCCGCGCGAGCCGCCTGCGCAAGATCAACGGCCTGCGCTTCGGCGAGCCGGTCGTCGTGCAACAGCGCCTCCGCCTCGACTTCTCCGACATCTCCCCGGACGCCTTCGAACGCATCCGCGTCGAGCACCACCGCTCGCTCCAGGAAGCATTCTTCGCCGAGTGGGAGATCGAAGGCACGGTGACCCATCGCGTCGGCCCGGGCGACTCGCTCTGGGTCCTGTCCACCCGCCGCTACGACGTCCCGATCTGGCTGCTCCGGCAGTACAACCCGGACATCGACCTCGACGCGCTCTCCGCCGGCATGAAGCTGACGGTGCCGAAGCTCCGCCAGCGGAATGCGGAAGCGAGCGCGGTGGCGGCGGCGGCGGCGGCGAAGGGGTAGTTCTCGGCGGGAAAGCGGGTGTCTTGCGACGGACGTGCCATGGGCTCGCGCATCACCGGCGGCAGGGGCTCGCCTCGCAGGCGGTCGTGCAGTCGGTTGTGGATGGGGGATGGTGTTTCGGGCGTTCGCGCGCGTGAGCGGCGCTTTCGAGGCGTGTAGGCCGTGCCGCGGGGCCTCGTCAGCCCGGGACTTCCGAGAGGGAGATCGGATTGCCGCCCCTCCTCCAGCCTCTCGTGAGTAGCCAGGAGCGGGGGCGGGCGACTTCGGTTGGCACGGCGGCTTTGAGCCTCTCCTTCCAGCCGTCGAAGAAGCGGCCGGACGAGGCCGGGTCGGCGGTCGTACTCTTGCTGAGTCGTTCGCCTCTCTGGCGGCGGTGCTTGCGTTCGTTGAGCAGGACGTACCGCAGCGCTCGGTGCACTTGCGTGGGCGTCCCGAGCACGACCGAGTGGAAGCGCCCGTCCAGGACGCGCCCCTTCCTATGGAACACACGATTCACGGCCAAAGCGACCCTCGAGCCGATGCTCTTCATCCCCGAGGCGAGCGCCTGCTTGCCGGCGGCCTCCACGATCATGTGGATGTGATCGCGCTGGACCGAGTAGTGGACCACGCGGAAGTCCCCGCGCTCACAGCCACGTCCGAGCGTCTCGCGAAACGCGCGCAGCCAGCGCGGGTTGCGAAGAGACGGCACGTCCCGACGCATCCGAAGGGTCACATGAACCGGGTGCTCCTTCCGAACCGCCACCCGCTTTCGGTGCAACACGCGCGCTCGCGGCGCGGGCTTTCGTCCGGGCTTCTTGCGTCGGCGCGAAGGCGCGCGGCGATGCACGAAACACTGATCGATCGAGAGCTGCCGGGGGATCTCGTCCACCTAACAAGTATAGAGGCGATGGTTCGCCGACTCAATGTGGCAGACGTCGATTGACCGGAATTTGATCAATGACGCCTAACATATCGGACCACGGCACGGCGCCCGAACACCCTCACGCCCAATCGAGCACGACAAGACACCCACCACCACCCATCAAAACCAAGGGCAAGGCGCCGCTACGAGCAAAGCGCCCGAGCGACTCCGGCTACGCCTGGAAGATCGACTCGTCCGGCAGCCGGATCGCGGTCAGCGGGCCGCCGTAGACTGCGCCCGTGTCCACGCCGATCGAGAACGGCGAGTTCCAGCGCACGCCGAAGTCTTCGTTCGGGGTGTGGCCGTAGACCATGGTGATGCCGAGGTCGTGGGGCAGCTCGCCGGAGGTGCGGTTCCAGAGGATGTCTTCGGGGCGGCTCTTGCGGAGCGCGTAGGACAGATCGCCGGATCGCAGGTGGTCCTGGGAGACGCCGGCGTGCACGAAGAGGTAGTCGCCGTCGACGTGGGAGAGGCGCAGTCCGAGCAGGAAGTCCTCGTGTGCCTTGGGGAGACGGAAGCTCTCGCGGCTCGTCTCCTCGCGGTCGAAGTAGCCGTAGCCGGCGAGGGTGCGGTCGCCGCCGTTCAGCAGGAAGGCGTCGCCTCCGAAGTAGGCGTCGTCCGTCCAACCGAGGAAGTCGAGGAACATCGACTCGTGGTTGCCGAGCAGGAATACGCACTCGTAGTTCTTCGAGAGCGAGATCAGCCGATCGATCACGCCCGGGGAATCGGGACCGCGATCGATGTAGTCACCGAGGAAGACGAGGTGGTCCCCGGACTGCAGCGGCGTCACGTCGAGCAGCTCGTCGAGCTTCTCGAGCTCGCCGTGGATGTCCCCGAATGCGTAGAGCATGTCCCCTCACGCGGGCGGCGCGCGCGGGCACCCGTCCGGTCGCGCGTGCACTGCCGCCCTCCTCGCCCCATCGGCGCACCCGGGGGTGCGCTTGATGCGATTCGCACCCGGGCGGGCGCGACGGCTCGAGGCGGGCACGAACCCCTGGAGGGCGGGCACGACCCCCTAGGAGAGTGGGTCCCCGCCCCACGCGAGGAGGGACCGCCCTAGCCGGGATCCGGTGATGCCCCCGCGCTGCCGCCGGGCCGCCGATTGGCGAGCTGGCCACAGGCGGCATCGATGTCCCGCCCGCGGTCTCGGCGCAGCGTGACGCGGACGCCCCCGTCGTGGAGCGCCGCGGTGAAGCGATCGACCGTGTCGCTGCTCGGCGGCTGGTACGGCGCGTCCGCATGCGGATTCATCGGAATCACGTTCACCTTGGACGGGATGCCGCGCAGCAGCGCGGGCAGCCGCTTCGCATCTGCGACCGAGTCGTTGACGCCCTCCATCAGCGTGTACTCGAAGAACACGGGCCGCCGGCGATGGATGCGCGGCTCTTCGCGCAAGGTCTCCAGCAGCTCCGCGATCGGGAAGCGCTTGTTGAGGGGGACGAGCACGTCGCGCACTTCATCGGTCGTCGCGTGCAGACTCACGGCGAGGTGGATCGGCGCGACTTCGAGGAGCGGCGCGATCTGCGGCAGGACGCCGGCGGTCGAGACGGTCACGCGCCGGGGCGCCAGGGCGAAGGCCTTCGGGTCGGTCAGGATCCGGATCGCTTCGGAGACCGCCGGCAGATTCAGGAGCGGCTCGCCCATGCCCATGAACACGAGGTTCGTGAGGCTCGAGCCCGGCTCCATGTGTCTCTGCGCCTGCAGGACCTGGTCGACGATCTCCGCGGTCGTGAGATTGCGGGTGAAGCCGAGCGCGCCGGTCGCGCAGAAATCACACGTGAGTGGGCAGCCGACCTGGGTCGAAACGCAGAGCGTGTTGCGGCGCTCCTCCGGGATCAGCACCGCCTCGATCTTCGCCCCGTCGAACGCGCCGAGCAGGAGCTTCTGCGTGCCGTCGACCGAGCGCTGGGTCTCGACGACCTCGAGCGAGCGGGTGTCGAACTCGTCCGCGAGCGCGTCGCGGATCGCCGCCGGCACGTTCGTCATCGATGCGAGGTCGTCCACGTCCTGCTGATAGAGCCACGTCGCGACCTGGTCGGCGCGGTAGCTCGGCCAACCGCGCTCCGCGAAGAGCGCGCGCAGGCGGTCCCGGGCGTGATCCTTCAGGTTCGGTCGACGCGTCGCGTGACGAGGCGCGTTCTCGATCGTTGAGGAGTCGCTCATCCGCGCCACCGACTCGAGTGCTCGCGTTCAGGCGCGGGCCGCACGCTCCCTGGCGCGCTCCCTTCCGCGGGCACGTTCAGGCGTTGATAGGCGAAGAAGTGCATCGGTCGCCCCTCCTCCCGCCACTGGGACTCGTACCCGGTCTGGCGCCGCCCCTCGACGTCGCCGACGAAGGGCCACGGCGCGTACGCATTCCGGAGCGCCGGCTCCGCCGAGAGCACCTCGTTCATCTGATGCGCGTAGGGCACGTCATCGGTCGCCACGTAGAGGTGGCCCCCCGGCGCGAGGGCGCGCGCGGCATCCGCCACGAAGGCGGGCTGAATCACGCGGCGGTGTGCGTGCCGGGTCTTGGGCCACGGATCGGAGAAGTTGATCCAGATGGCGTCGAGGCTGCCCGGCGCGGGCAGCGCCCGGATCGCGTCCTCGGCACGTGCCTCCACGAGCCGCACGTTCGCGAGGGCCGCGCGCGCGACCTTGCGCGCCATCTTGAGCGTGCGCTTGAAGGAGACCTCCACACCGAGGAACTGCACGTCCCGCGCGCTGGTCGCGAGATCCAGCAGGAACTCGCCGCGTCCGAAGCCGATCTCGAGCACGCGAGAGCGCGCCTCGCCGTCGGCGGCGGCGCCGAAGACACCGCTCCACCCCTTCTCGACCCAATCGTCGGGAGCGACGCGCGGATCCACACCGGGGATCTCGTATTTGAGGGATCGACCCATCTCGTCGGTACTCGTGGGAGGGGGCGGACGACGCGCGACGCGGGGTGCGCCGGGGCCCGCAGGAGCCGGACTCTACTGGAGGCGCGGATCGCGCGCTCCGCTCGAGGCGCCGACCGCGCGCTCCGCTCGAGGCGCCGATCGCGCGCTCCGCTCGAGGCGCCGACCGCGCGCTCCGTGGCTAGCCGCGCTCGGCCGCGCGGCGCTCTCCGAGACGGTCCACGATGTGCTTCACCACCCGCCGCGCCGCGCCGTCGAGATCCTGCACGTCGACGACCGGGATCCCCGAATCAGCGGCGCGTTGCAGCAGGTCCGACTGGATCGTGAAGATGCCCTGGAAGTTGCGCACGTAGCGCTCCGAGGCCCGCGCGCCCTTGCCGTGGGCCCGGGCGATCAGGTGGCTGTGGAGGGACTCGCGGTCCTCGTCCGCCGCCAGCAGGAAGAACACGTGGGCGCGATCACGCCACTCGGCGGGATCGAAGAGGCCGGGGACGAGACTGACGCCGTCGAGGACGGTGCTCGTGCCTTCGACGATCGCGCGCTCGATCACGGCCCGAACGCCGACCGAGACCGTCCGAGACTGTTCGAGGAAGCCCTCGATGACCCGGTCTTCACCGTGCTCGACGGGGTTCACGAGTCGGCTGTGCGCCTCGAAGGACGACACGTGCAGGGTCGGGACCAGGTCGTCGGAGAGCATCACGCGCATCACGTCGCGGATCGAGTCGGTCGAGAGCAGCCGACCGATCGCGAGGCGGCGCGCGACCTCGAGAGCGAGGGTCGACTTGCCGACGCCGGTCGTGCCGCCGAGCAGGAGGATCAGCGGCCGTTCGTCCTCCGCGTGAAAGGAGCGCCAGGCCAGGTAGCGATCGGCCGCCGTCGTCGAGACCTGCTCGCGCAGGATTTCTGCCACCTGATCGCGCAACGCATCGCGGGTGACGTTCGCGTCGCCGCTCTCGCGCAGCTCCCGCTCGATCTCGAGCACCGCGGCGAAGGCCTGGCTCGGTTTGAGGCCCGCCGCGAGCAGGCTCTGCTGGAGTCGCCCTTGATTGAAGGGCCAGCGACCGTCCTTCCCGAGCACGTCGAGGACGGGCTCGGCGGCGGAGGTCGGGCGCCGGTATCCCGGGCGCGCGCTGGCGTCGATGATCTCGTCGACGAGGGCCGCGAGCTCTGACTTCTCGACCAGGCTTCGACCGCGCAGCCGGCGCCAGACCGCCTGCGCGACTTCGTAGGCGTCCTCGAAGGCGAGACCCCGTTCGGTCAGCGAGGCGACCATGATCCCGCGCATGAAAGGACGCTGTTCGTCACCGGCGGCGACGCGCAACCGCGTGAGGCTGGCCGCGATCTCTTCGGCGTCGTCGTCGTCACCGAGGGGATCGCCGACGTGCGTCACGAAGCGGGACAAGGTACCCCCAGGGGCATCTGCCTCTTCACCACCGCCCGTCGTCGCGTCTTCGGAGGCGCTTCCATTCTGATCGGGATCTCCAGCCACGGCGCGACCTTACAGCCATGGGTCGGTGTCGGCACGAGGCTGGACCACAACGGTCACACTCGCGGCGCGAGTGTCTAGGGCACAGTCCGGAGGACAGAAATGTTTTTCACCCTCATCGCGACAATTCCCCCGGGTTTTGGCTTGACTTGAGACGAAGCCCCTCATTTACTCTGGATGTTCTCGCTGACACCCGGGTGAACCCCGGGGGCCAGTGGCGACGGTGACCCCCCGAAACGATCCATGCGACCGCGACGCGCCGCCGTTGTCGTGGGCCCCGCCTGACCGGGCAAGCCGGGTCGAAGGTTCGGGGCGCGACCGCGGTCCGAGCGTTCGACAGGGCAACGAGCGTCGGGCGCGCCAGGCGGTGCGACGCCATCACAGAGCAGGACGGTCCGGGTGCCCGCGACGGCAGTCGGACAGCTGAGGGGGGCCGGTGTCGCAGTCGAGTCGAGCGGGGGAGTCGTCGGAAGTGGTGCGAGCGCAGTTCAAGACGCGAGAAGTCGTCGATCTGCTGGATCTGTCGAGACGGCAGCTCCAATACTGGGCCAAGACCGGCCTGATCGAGCCGTCGGAGCGGACGCCCGGCGGTCACCACCGCTACAGCTTCGACGACCTCGTCGCCCTGAAGGCGACCAAACGACTGATCGACGCGGGCGTGTCCGTCCAGAAGATCCGCAAGAGCGTCCGCGCGCTCCAGGAGCTGCTTCCGCAGGTCGGACGACCGCTCTCCGAGCTGGTTCTCGTCGCGACCGGTGACGTCGTCCTCGTCTTCCAGGACGACACCGTCTTCGAAGCGATCACAGGCCAGGAATGGGTCTTCGAGGTCGCGGATTTCGAGCGCGAAGTCTCGGCCTACCGTGCCGGGAGTCGCGCCGATGCAGCGTCCGGCTTTGGCCCGGTGGCGATCGGCGCAGATTCGCTGGATGATGTCGAGAACGCGGCCGGGGCTTCGGGCTTGCCCGAGAAGCCCGGACCGCGTGGAGCACGTCCGGAACGGAAGGACCGGATCAAGGATTGGAGTCGGACCGGCTGACCGAAGGCCAGCCCCTCTGACGTGTCGCGTCGGGTCGGGGGGATCCGGCGCGAAGCCGGGTCTCGAGCCCGGCGCCACAGATCGCAGGCCGAGCCCATCCGGGCGTCGGTGAAACGTTTCGGGGGGGACGTGATGCGGATCATCGCCATCGTGAATCAGAAGGGCGGCTGCGGGAAGACCACCACCACGGTCAACCTGGCAGGCGCCCTGGCTGCAGACGGCAACCGGGTCCTGATCGTCGACATGGACCCGCAGGCCCATGCGACGCTCGCCGTCGGCCTCGAGCCGGACGACCTCGACGCGAACCTCTACGAGGTGCTCGTCGAACCCTCGGGCGCGAGTCGGATGGACTCGGTCATCATCGACGTCTCCGACCAGATCGACATCGCGCCGTCGAGCATCGTGCTCTCGGCCCTCGAGCAGAAGCTCGCCACCGAGCGGCACGATGCGCGCACCGAGCGTCTGGCCGCGGCGATCGACACGCTGCCGCCGCTCTACGACTACGTGCTGATCGACTGTCCGCCGAACGTCGGGCTGCTCACCTTCAACGCGCTGCGCGCTGCGACCGAAGTGGTCGTCCCCCTCGAGACGAGCTTCTTCGCGATCGACGGCGTTCAGAAGCTGCTCGAGACGATCAGCCTGCTCTCGGATCGGATCGGCCACGAGCTTCACGTCCGCGTGCTGCCCACGCTCTACGATGGCCGGACGCGTTATGCACGGCAGACCCTGGGCGACATCCGCGAGCTCTTCAAGGAGCTCTGCTTCGACTCGGTCATCCGACTGAACGTGAAGCTGCGCGAAGCCGCCCGGCAGGGGGTCCCGATCTCACTCTACGCCCCGTCGGCGAACGGCGCGCTCGACTACGCGTCGGTCGCGCTCGAGCTCGCGGCGTCGCCGCCGGACCAGCTCTCGTCACGACCGCCCGGCCTCGAGGAGGGGGAGGACGAAGACTTCGCGATCGGCGGACCGCCCCGGGAAGTCGTCGTGCGCTTCAAGGACTCGATCGCGGGGGACGTGCGGATCGCGGGCGACTTCAACGGCTGGGTCCCGGATCGGGGCGTCCGATCGCTGATCGCATCGGAGGGTCAGGAGAGAGTCTGGACCAAGGTCCTCACCCTCGAGCCCGGCACCTATCAGTACCGATACGTCGTCGACGGCGAGTGGCGAGAAGATCCGGCCAATCCACAGACGGCCCCCGGCCCGACCGGCCAACCGAATTCCATCCTGCACGTCCGCTAGCCGACCTCACGCTGCGCCCCTCCCGGTCGGGCGCAGCGCGCCTGCCGGACTGACTGCCGCTCCGACCGGTTCCACTCTCGAGGGACGACGCCTTGCCGCGCGATCTCGCTGACGTCTTGCACTACTTCCTCCCGGAGCTCGAAGAGACTCCGGACGCGGATCCCACCGACACGCCCCGTGCGGACCGCGAGGACGCAACGACCTCGCCCGCGCCGTCCGTCGAGGTGCCGGTCGACGATCCGACGACGACCGCAGGCCGCGGTCGAAGCGCTTCCCGGAACGACGCGAGAACCGGACCCGCCGCCGGCCCGCCGTTGCCGGTGCTCGGCCTGCCGATCGGCGATCGGGACGTGGTCCGGGCCGCGCTCGCCTGGAACCTCGCCGTGGAGACGGCGCGGCTCGGGGCGTCGACGATCCTGCTCGCGCCCGAAACCGATCGCGGCTCGCCGCTCTGGCCAGAGCCCGGGGTCGGTCCCCTCGGATGCGAGCTGCTCTTCTGCCCGGCCAAGGACCTGGCGAGCCTCTACGAGACCGCCTCGGAGCTGGCCACGCGCATGGCGACGGACGCCCGCCGTGGCGGCATCGTCTTCGTGCGCGTCCCGCCCGATTGGCTCGTCGAGGGCGACGGCCCGGTCGAGCCCATCCGCTGGCTGCTGCTGCTCTCCGGCGCCCGGGCGCGGGATCTCGAGGAGACCGCGTCCCTCGCCCGCACGCTCTACGCGCGGCACTCCGTCCTCGAGCTGGGTGTCACGCTGCACGGGGTCGAGTCGATCGGCGAGGCGCGGGACGCCTACGACGCCCTCGCCCGCCGAACGGAGGCCGAGTCGGCACGAACGTTGATCTCGTACGGCCTGCTCGTGGACGACCTCCACGTCTACCGCGCGATCGCAGCGCAGCGGCCGGTCGGCCTCGCTCACCCGCAATCGCCCGCCGCCCGGGCGCTGATGGACGTCGCGCGATTGTTGTACGAGGACGCCCGGAGCCGGGTCCTTGGCTGAGCTCGAGTGGCGGGGCCCGATCGAGCCGGCGTCGCTACGACGCGCGCTCCGGCTCGCGCTGCGACGACTCGCGCCCGGCTGGCGGGTGATCGCCGAGGGCTTCCTGGGCCAGTCGACGCCGATCGACCTGCTCGCGATCGGTGAGGCCGGCGAGCTGATCTGCATCCGAGCGCAGCCGCCGATCGAGGGCGGCCAACGCGACGAGGGCGGCGCGCGATTGCTCGCCCAGGGCCTCTCGGACCTCGGCTGGATCGCACCGCGGGTCGCCGACCTGCGAAAGCTCGCGCCGGAGCTCGGCATGAGCGAGCTCGCCCAGCCGCGCTGCCAGCTCCTGGCGCCGACCTTCGATGCCGAGGTGGTCGCCGCCGCCGATCAGGTCGGTTCGGTCCTCGGTGAGGGCCGGCTCGCGCTGACCCGGTACCGCCCCGCTCGTCAGCAGGGGCAGCTCGCGCTCCTGCTCGAGCCGCGCAAGTCGGGCCCCTCGCCCTGGGCGCCCGGCGCGACCTCTTCCGCCGCGGTCGCGGACCTCGACGCATCGCCGCTCACCGACCCGCCCAGCCCTTCCGCCTTTCGGACCGGGCTCCGGGAGGTGGACCTGCGGACGGAGCCGCCGCTCAGCCACGGCTGGGACGCGCCCGGAGCCCCGGTCGCCTCGTGACGGAACCTCGTCGCGAACCGCTGGAGGTCACCCGACGTGCGCCGCCGGCCCGTCCAGCTGAGTCCCCGTCACAATCGCGGACACCGGTACCCCTGCGGGAACGAGTGACGATTTCCGGTAAATCCGCGGTGTGGGTGACAAATTCTGACACCCCGCCATGTCTGCGGGCAACAAGCTAAATGGGGGGAAACTCCGGACGGGACTGGGCCATCCGGGGCAATGAGGACAGGAGAACCGTTCGAAATAGCCGCGGCGGCGAGCCGCGGACACCAAGGGTCCCATGAGTAGGGGATGGGGACCCGGCTTCGCACCCCCCAAAGAGGTTTCCGGCGAGCGAGTCGGAGACGCGGTGAGGATCGGCGGAGCCCGAAGGAATCGGCTTTTGAGCACCAGCAGCAGTACAAGCGGAGCCAGCGAGGCGGTAGAGGCGCGAGAGGGAATCCGACATTCGTCGGATCTCGACGCAGCCCCGTCTTCGGTCACCAGTGCGCGTCGCGTCCCCCGCGACCCGAACCCGGTCTCCGACGAGGAGCTGGTCGATCAGATCCGCGCCGGCGATCGCGCGGCCTTCGACGAGATCTACCAGCGCTATTTCAAACGCGTCTACGCGTTCCTGGACAAGCGCCTGCGCAACCGCGCCGACACCGAAGAGACGACCCAGGAGGTGTTCATCAACATCTTCTCGTCGATCGACGGTTTCCGCGGCGACGCGCCCTTCGCCGCGTGGATCTTCGGACTCACCCGCCGAACCCTGGCAGCGCGGTTCCGCAAGAAGCGCCACCCCACCGTCCCGCTCTTCGAGGAGGACGAGGACGTCGCGTACACGAGCCTGACCGCGGGCAGCGCCCCGGAAGCCACCCCGCTCGAGAACTACGAGATGGTCGAGCGCGCCTCGCGTCTGGACCGCGTGCTCGAAAGCGAGATCACGCCCGAGCAGCGACGGCTCTTCGAGATGCACCACCTCGAGTCGATGCCGATCGCGGAAATCGCTCGGACGCTCTCGAAGTCGGAAGACGCGGTCAAGTCGACGCTCTACCGCACGCGCAAGCTGCTGCTCAAGTAGCGCGCCCTCGAGACCGCTCGGCGCCGTCTTGAGACTGGCGGGGCCCTGCTAAGGTTCCGCGCGATGTCGTCCGCGCCGTCCTCGCTCCACCGTCCCTTCGACGAAGCGCCCGCCCGCGTGACCCTGCGCGGTCGCGGCCCTGGCCCGCTCGCCTTCGACTTCGTCTCCCGCGGTGACTTCGTGTCGGGACGCCTCGACGCGCCTGACGCGTCGGGCGATTCCGAGGCCCCGCTCGTGCTCGTGCTGCACGACACCGCCTCCGGTGCGGATGCGCCCGGCCTCGATTTCGCTTCCGACTGGCGAGCCGAAGGCTTCGCGGTCGCCCGGATCGACCTGCCGCTCCACGGACGCCGACAGAGCCCGAAGCTCTCGGAGCGCCTCGTGAACGGCTACCGCGGCCTCGCCCGCGGCGAGCCCCTCGACGCGGACACCCGAGCCCTGGTGGAAGAGTTCGCACGCCAGTCCGTCTCCGACATCGTGCGCGCCTGCCAGGCCCTCGGCGCGACGGACGGGATCGACGCGACGCGCACCGCGCTCGTCGGGCTCGGGATCGGTGCCTGCGCTTGTGCCTGGGCGGCGCCCCACGTGCCGTCGCTGGTCGCCTGCGTCCTGGCCGGCGGTGTCGGTGCGTTCGAAGATGCCGCGCTCGATCCCGCGCGTCGAATCGCAGCGGGGGACGGCAGCGACCCGGCCTATCGCCTCCATGCCCGCGACGATGACGTCCCGCCTGCGGCGGTCGCCGCCCTCGCGAAGGCGCTGCCCGGTGGCGCCGAAGCCGCGTACCTGCGGGCGGCGGACGTCGAGGGGGGCCTCGCCCCGGCGGACGCCGACGACGTCCGCGCGTTCCTCGCCTCCGCGCTCTCCCGCTGATCGGGCGCTGCCGCCGAGCGGTGCGTCAGTCGATCGCTCGCCCGGGTTCGGTTCGAACCACGAGCAGGGTCCCGGCCGTCACGAGCGTCGGCAGCAAGACCAGGTTCAGTCCGGGCACGAGGCAGGCGGCGAATGCGAGCCCTCCGAAGCCAAGCATCGTCGGGCGATGCGCCGCCAGCCAGCGACGACGGTCCGCGAACGAGAGCGCGCGACGATCGAGGGCGAATCCGGCGTAGTCGAGCGGCAGGAACGCGACCGTGATCGCGACGAGCAGCGGCGCGGTCAGAAGGTGCGCACCCGGCACCAGGAACCCGACGAGGGTGAGGCCGAGCCAGATCCCGCCGAGGAAGGCCACGCGTCCGAGCTCGGAGACGAAGCTCGAGAGCGCGCCCGCGAGCACCCGCTGGCCCGACTCGCCGGAGGGATCCCGACCGGTCGCGATCCCCTCGACCCGCTCCGAGAGCGAGTCGAGGAACGGCGCGCTCGCCAGGTTCGCGGTGAGCAGCGCAGCCACGAGCGTGACCGCGAAGCTCCCGAGCACGCCGAGCCAGCCCGCCAGGAAGAGCACCGCCTTGGCGGGCCCGATCCAGAGCCACGTCCACCACGCGCCTGGCTCGACGCTCGGCAGCAGCGCGACGAAGAATGCGTGCACTTCCGTCAAGTGGAGCCAGAACGCGGTCGCGGCGCCGCCGACGGCGAGCAGGGCGAACAGGACCGGCACCCAGGCGAGCCCCCACAACCTCGGATGGGCGCGCAGGAAGGCGAAGCCCTCCCCGAAGAGCAGGACGCCACCGCGGAGCCGACCCACGAAGCCGGCGGCCGGTGCCTCGGTCATCGACCTTCGCCAAGCGCCTCGATCCGACCGAGGATCTCGTCCCGACGCCGCTCCATCTCCTCGGCGGTGTCCGCCTCGAGATTCAGACGCAGGACCGGCTCGGTGTTCGAGGCGCGGATGTTGAACCACCAGGTCGGGTAGCGGACGAGCAGGCCATCGAGACGCGAGGTCTCGGGCGCCTCGGCGTATTCACCCGCGATCGTCTCGATCACGTGATCGGTGTCTGCGACGCGCCGATTGATCTCACCGCTCGCCGAATAACATCGAAGCGGCGCCACGAGTTCCGCGAGCGATCGACCCTCGGCACCGAGCACGTCGAGCAACGCGACCAGGGCCGCCGTACCGTCGTCGGCGATCAGGTCCTTCGAGAACCGGAAGTAGAGATGCCCCGAGAGCTCGCCCGCGAAGATCGCGCCCTCTTCCCGCATCTGCGCCTTCACGAACGAGTGACCGACGCGGCACATTCCGGCGACGCCCCCGGCGCGTTCGACCTCTTCAGCGACGACGCGACTCGACCGCAGGTCGTAGAGCACGCGCGCGCCCGGCTCCCGGGAGAGCATGCGTCGGGCGATGAGGGCCGTCGCGAGGTCGGCGGAGACGGGCTCGCCCGTTCCGTCGACGAAGACCGCTCGATCACCGTCGCCGTCGAATGCGACGCCGAGATCGGCCCCTTCGCGGCGCACGGCCTCGGCGACGTCCTTCAGGTTCTCGACCTTCAGCGGGTCGGCCTCGTGGTTCGGGAAGGTGCCGTCCGGCTCGAAGTAGAGCTCGACGACGTCGATCGGCAGCCCATCGAGTACCGGGCGCAGCCCGACGCTCGCCATGCCGTTGCCGCAATCGATCGCGACCTTGAGGGGCGGACGATGCTCGCCGACCGCGAGCGCGTGATCGCGGTAACCCTCGATCACGTCGTGATCGGAAATGGAACCGCGTGAAGCCGCTGCCGGCGCCTTCGCGCGCGATTCGACGAGCGCTTCGATCTCCTTGAGCCCGCTGTCCTCGCCGACCGGGACCGCGTGCGCACGGCAGATCTTGAACCCGTTGTACTCGCCGGGATTATGCGAGGCGGTCACCATCACACCGGCCGCTGAGCCCAACTGGTCGACACCGAAGTAGAGCATCGGCGTCGCGACGAGGCCGAGGTCCTGGACGTCGATGCCCTCGTCCCGGATCCCGTCGACGAGGGCGCCGGCGATCTCCGGCGAGTGCACCCGCGCGTCGCGACCGACCGCGATCGGGCCCTCGCCCAGCCACGCGCCGATGGCGCGGCCGATGGCGTAAGCCTTGTTGTGATCCAGGTCATCCGGGACGACGCCCCGGATGTCGTAGGCCTTGAAGATTGCCATGGCGGTCAGTCTAGCCTTCGCAGATTGGAGGAGTCCGTGGCGCGTCGATTCGTGGCGTGAGTCACCGGGCGGCGCGGGCCGGGTCCCGGGCGCTGCAATCGGCTGCGCTTGACCCCGGCTGGCCCCGGCGGCACCATCCCGCGAAATCGGCCGGGCTGCAGCCCGACGAGGAGGACACGATGTTCGGAATGGGTCCGATGGAGCTGACGATCATCCTGGTGATCGTCGTCGTGCTCTTCGGTGCGCGACGACTTCCGGAGATCGGCTCGGGGTTCGGGCAGGCGATCAAGAACTTCAAGTCCGGCATCTCCGCCGACGACGAGATCGACGTCACGCCCGACAATGAGAAGGTGGATCAGGGCGAGGATCGCTCGGCCTGAGTTTCCGGCTCGGCGTCGGCTTCGATCGTCGCCCCGAACCCGGTGGGTCCCGAAGCGGGCTCCGGCGTGGATGCGTGGATCGGTGCCGCGACGGGCGCCGGCGCGGGTCGCGCCTCTCCCACCTCGAGCAGCGCACGCGCCGCCCCTTCCGGCAGGTCACCCGCCGGCAGCAGGGCCTCGAAGCCGATCGCTTCCCCGGGCGCGAGCGGCGTTCGCGCGAAGCGGCGTGCGGCGGCGGCCGCGCGCTCGGCGAGAATCTCGGGCGCGGCCTCGCGCAGGGTCTCGGTGGCGAGCGGGAAGCCCGCGCGAAGGGGCGCCGCCGGTAGGCGAGCGCCCTGGGCGTCGAGCAGCGTGATCTGGACCGCCGACGGATAGACGGCCTGTCCCGCGGTGTTTTGCACTTCGCCTTCGAAGCGCAGTACGGCGCCGGCGCGCGCGGTCTCGACCCAGCCCGCGGTGGTCGTCTGGGCGGCGATCGGACCGACCGCGACGCTCTGCGGCGAAGGCGAGAAGCGCGCCCACTCGGCCTGCCCGGCCAGCACGATCACCGCGACGCTCGCGGCTGCGGCGACCGCCCAGCCCGCGGCGCGCAGCGCCTGCCCGACCGGACCGGTCATCAGCGGCGTCGAAGCGAGATCGATCTCCGCGGGCGCGTCCTCGAACGCGTCGTCATTGAAGAACTCACCGGCATCGACCGGCAGAGCCAGGACGTCCGCCGTCGGCGCCGTCGCGTTCGCGGGCACGGCGTATTCGTCGTGGCCGACGAGGTCCCAGCTCTCCGGGTCCCCGAGATCGTCGGACTGGCCGCCGCTCGCGTAGAGCCCTGCCTCCGCTTCCTCGGCCGCGAGCTCGGAAGCGATCTCGCTCGCCAGGCTCGCGGCGGCATCGGACGGAGCAGAGTCCTCGTCCTCCATCAGGGAAGAGAAGTCGTCGACGGAGCCGAAGCTCGACTCGTCGCGCACGGGCGCATCGCTCGTCGCGGCCGCGGCCGGTGCATCGCTTTCGATGCCGGACGAGGTCGCGGCCTCCTCCGCGGCGAGGGTCGCGATCTCGGGCTCGTCCGTCGGCGGCAAGTCGACCGAGGGGTCGCCGAGCTCGGCCGACAGCGTCGACTCGTCGAAGCCCTCGGAGAAATCCTGGCCGGCGCCGAAGTCGAGCTCGGCGCCGCTCGCGCCCCCGCCCATCGTCTCCGCCGCATCCGCGCCGAAATCCTCGCCGAGGTCGTCGCCGAGCCCAGCCTCCAGATCGTCGTCGAGGTCGTCGCCTTCGACGCGCACCTCCTCACTGAACTGCCAATCCTCTTCGTCGTCGAGCTCGGGCTCGGGTGCGGGCTCCGGCGTGGGCTCGGGTGTCGACTCCGGGACGGGCTCGGTCGCCGCCGTCTGGGAAGCACCTTCGCCGATGTCGACCGGTGCGCCCCCCAGACCGTCCCAGGTGTCGCCGTTCAGATCCGACGCGGGTTGCGGCGTCCCGACCGAGGGATCCGCCGCGGCGTCCTCGGCGATCGAGTGCACCGCCTCGGGCTGGCTCTCGTTGGGATTGGGCAGGAAGAAGGCGTGCTTGCAGCGCGAGCAACGGACGCGGGCACCGCCGGGCGGAATGCGCGCCTCGTCGAGCTGGAAGCTGGTCGTACATTCCTCGCAGGTGACGATCAAGGCGATTCCCCGGGTCGGCCGCGCCGCCGGCGGGTCGGGTCGTTCCCTCGACCGGACCGGGCGCGAAAAACACTTTGTCCTCCGGATTCTTCGGCTCCTTTCGCACACGACTTGAGGACGCCCCCGGGCCCGGAGAGCTAGACTCGAGGGCCCGATGACGGGTTTTCCCTACCGACGACCCCCGAACGCGCCGAGGACCCCATGACGGCCCCTGTCCGGCCCCTGCTCGACCACCGGCTGATCATCGTGACTGGCAAGGGCGGCGTCGGGAAGACCACCGTCGCCTGCCTGCTCGCGGAGGCCGCCCGACGCGAGGGCCAGCGCGTCCTGCTCGCCGAGACCGACCCGATCGAGTCCGCCGCCGCGCGCTTCGAGCGCGACCCGGATCTGCTCGGATACGAGGGCCGAACGCTGCGGCCGGACCTCGACGCGATTCGCATCGACCCGCACGAGGCCCTCGCCCACTACGTGCGTCTCCAGACCCGCCTCGGCCTCGTCACCGACCGCATCCTCGGCAGCGAGACCTTCCGCCAGCTGCTCGAGGCCGCCCCGGGATGGCGCGAGCTGATCCTGCTCGGAAAGCTCTGGCACGTAGAGCAGAGCACGGATCGGCGCGGGCGACCGACCTACGACCTGATCGTCGTCGATGCGCCCGCGACCGGACACGGCCTCACCTTCCTGGACGTGCCGCGGGTCGCGCAGCAGACCGTCCGCGCAGGACCGCTCGCGCGGCACGCCGGTTGGGTCGAAGCGCTGGTGCACGACCGCGAGCGGACGGTGCTGCTGCCGGTCACGCTGCCTGAAGAGCTGCCGGTCCGGGAGACGATCGAGCTCGTCGCGCGCGCCCGCAGCGACATCGACATCGGCGTCGATCGCATCGTCGTGAACCGCTGCCCGCCCGCCCCGACCGACGCGCTTCGCGACGTCCTCGCGAACCCGTCCGCCGATCTCGACTTCGAGGCCTGGCCGTCGCGCACCGCGCTCTCCGGCCTCGTCGAACATGCCCACGCCCGCGCCACCCTCGCCGCGCGGGAACGCGAACGGGTGTCGGCCGCCTGCGATCTCCCGGTCGTCGACCTGCCCGTCCTCGCGCTCGGCGCCGAAGCGGGCAGCGGCTGGGAGACCGAGGCGCACCGCGTGCTCGACGAACCCGTCTGGCCCGAAGCGGATCGCGCGGGAGCGAGTGCCGCATGAGCCGAGCGAACAAGGGCGCGCGCGGGAATCGACGGGACGGCGTCGGACTCGAGGAAGCCCTCGAATCCGCGCGGGTCCTGATCTGCGCCGGAACCGGTGGCGTCGGCAAGACGACCGTCGCGGCGGCCCTCGCGCTGCGCGCGGCGCGCGCGGGCCGGCGCACCCTCGTCCTCACGATCGATCCGGCGCGCCGCCTCGCCGACGCGCTCGGACTCGAGGGTCTCGGCTCCGATCCGGCACCGGTCGTGATCGCGGGAACCGACGGCCAGACCGGGTCGATCCCCCTCGACGCGATGATGCTCGACCCCAAGCCGACCTTCGACGGTCTCGTCGAACGGCTCGCGCCGGACGCGGCCACGCGCGCCCGGGTGCTCGAGAACCGCATCTATCGCCACCTCTCCGAGGCGCTCGCCGGAAGCGCCGAATACGCCGCCCTCGAGCAGGTGCGCGAAGCCGTCGAGTCGGGCCGCTACGACCTCGTCGTCGTCGACACGCCCCCCGCGAGCCACGCTCTCGACTTCCTGTCCGCGCCGCGACGATTGCGCGAATTCCTCGAGGGTCGCTTCGTGCAGGCGCTCGTCCGCCCGGCGATGTCCGCGAGCCGCTTCGGCTTCAAGGTCTTCGGGCAGTCGCTCCATCGCATGATGGGGCTGGTCGAACGGATCGCCGGCGTCGGCTTCCTCGACGACCTCTCGGAGTTCCTCTCCGCGGTGTCGAGCCTGACCGACGGGTTCCAGGCGGGCACGTCCCGGGTCGAGGAGATCCTCGTCGGCGACGACACGCGCTTCGTCCTGGTGGGCGGCGCGCGATCGGGACAGGAGCCCGGCACCCTCGAGTTCCTCGACGCCCTCGACGAGCTCGGCGCGCCGCTGTCGGCCGTCGTCCTCAATCGCATCCGTCCGTGGCCCGACGAAGTCGATGCGACCGAGTGGCTCTCGCCCGGGGACGATCAAGCGATCGCTCGGGATCGCGCGCGACTCGCGGACGCCCTCGCCCGGACCGGCGGCGACGACGCAGAGCGCGATGCGGCGATGCTCGACGAGATCGTGCGCGAAGCGGCGACGGCGCGACGCGACGCCGAGGAGACGCGGCGGCGGATCGCCCGGCGCGTCGCCGGACGCGACGTCGGCTTCCATCTCGTCGCCGAGCGGGATCGGGACATCGATGGACTCGCCGGGCTCCAGCGCATCGGCGAAGAGCTCTTCGACGGAGCGCAGGCGTGAGCGGCGATCGGGACGCGAAGAGATGAGCGACGACTTCGATCGCGCGATCGCACGCGCCCGCGTGCATTTCGGGAACGCGACGCGCGAGGCGCTCGCCGCGGTCGTCGCCGTGCTGGAGGCCGGGGGCCGCGCGAGCGGCCTCGACCCCGAACAGACCGAGCGCCTCGCCGCCTCCTTCGCGCGCCGCTTCGAAGCACAGTTCGAACGCCTCAAAGACGGCGCGCTCCTGCCGGGCGCCATCCTCGTCCCCCTCGAAGAAGCCCTGGCCCGGGAGATCACGCGCTGGGAGGAGCGGTCGAAGCACGATCCGGATGCGCGCGCCGTTCTGCGAGCCTTTCTGGGGCTCCGGGAGCTGCTCTGGGAGCTCGGGCTGCGAGGCGAGACGACGGAAGACGCCGGACCGGATCGGGCGGACGATCGCGCGTCCCGCGGCACGCCGCCGAAGCCTGCCGCCTCGGCCGGACGCGAACGCGTGCAGCGATTCGAGGTCGAAGACTGAGGCCGCGACACGCGGCGGCTCGGCACCCGGCGCCCGCGGTTCGCGCGCTCCATCCGGAAGGAAGTCGGGGATCGCGCGCTAGACTGCCCCCATCATGGCGATCCTCATCAAGCGGTATGCCAACCGTAAGCTCTACAACACCGAGACGAGCCGCTACATCACGCTGAAGGGGATTGCGAAGCTCCTCGACGAAGGCGAGGAGGTCCGCGTCGTCGACAAGGAGACGGGCGAGGACATCACGCGCGTGGCGCTCTCCCAGATCCTCGTCGGCAACCAGCGCGACAAGGAAGATCCGTCCGACACGCTCCTGACGCAGATCCTCTCCCGCGGCGGCGACGCGCTCTACGGTGCGATCAAGAAGAGCGTCGACGAGGCGACGGATGGACTCGGCGAGTTCCAGGATCGCTTCAAGCAATTCGTCGACAACCCGCCCGGGGTCGGTCGCGGATTCGGCTGGGACGAAGCAGAGGGACACGAACGTCGCTCGCCCTTCGCGCGTCGTGACGACGAGCGCGATGAGGACGCCGAGACCGACGAAGAGCGCGAAAACGCCCGGCGACGCCCCTTCTCGGGACTCCCGGACCTGCGCGAGTCGATCCAGTCCGCGATCTCGAACGCGATCGAACGCAGCGACCTTCGCAACCTCTCCGACATTCCGCGCAAGCGCGACCTCGATGCCTTGAACGAGAACCTCGAGCGCGTAGCGACGGCGATGGAGCGACTCGAAGAGGCGCTTCGCGACAAGGACGCGCCCTGAACGGTCGCGAGCGCCACCCCCGACCCTGGCTCCGATCCCCAGACGACCCCAGACGCCGCACGACGGCCCGGCGAGACTCCCATGACCGAGGCAACCCCCGAAGCTCCCACGCCCACGGTCGAGGTCGTCGAAGACGCCCGCTACCAGAGCCACCGCGGCCCCGACGGTCACCCCGAGCGTCCCGAGCGGTTGATCGCCTTCTCGGAAGCGCTCGACCCCTTCCGCGAAGACGTCACGCTCGTGTCGCCGCGCGAAGCCGAGCCCGACGAGATCCTGCGCGCCCACGACGCGCGCATGCTCCAGGCGCTCGAGACCACGCGCGAGCTGCCGCCGGGCCGGATCGACGCGGACACCTATCACACGCCCTCGAGCTTCGACGTCGCTCGCCTCGCCGCGGGCGGGACGATCGATCTCGCCCGACGGGTGCTCGAAGGCGACGTCGCACGGGGCATCGCCGCGGTCCGACCCCCGGGCCACCACGCCGAAGCCGCGCGCTCCATGGGCTTCTGTCTCTTCAACAACGTGGCGGTCGCCGTGCGTGCCCTCCAGGCAGAGTGCGGAGCGCCGCGCATCTTCGTCTTCGATTGGGACGTGCATCATGGCAACGGAACCCAGCACATTCTCCAGGACGATCCGAGCGTCCTCTACGCGTCCACGCACCAGTTCCCGTTCTACCCGGGAACCGGCGACTTCGGCGAAGAAGGCGAAGGTCGCGGACTGGGCACGACGCTGAACATCCCTATGCCGCCGGGCTGCGGCGACGTGGAGTACATCGGCGTCGTGGAGCGCTTGATCGTCCCCGCCGCGATGGGCTTCGCACCGGACCTGATCGTCGTCTCCTGCGGCTTCGACGCCCATCGCGACGATCCCCTCGCCTCGATGGAGATCAGCCTCGACGGCTATCGCACGATGTCCGCGATCCTCCGTTCCCTCGCCGATACCCTCTGCGAAGGCCGGATCGTCCACGTCCTCGAAGGCGGTTACGCCCTCTCGGGCGTCCGCGAGGGCACCACCGCCGTGCTCGAATCCCTCCTCGCCGACGAGAAGCGCCTGGCGTACGGGACCGAAGACGGTCGCGGAAACCTGGAATCCGGCTCCGTGCTCAAGTCGATCGTCGACGGGGTCTTCGAGGTGCACGGGCGGCGGATCCCGAACCTCGGAGCGCGGTAGGCGCCGCGGTCTCGAAGCCTCGAACCGACGCCCGCTACTTGTTAGGCGTGCGAAGCCAGCGCTGGCCGGTGGCATTCGGGGAACCACTTCGGCGCGCCTGCGATCACGGGAGCTTTCGGGTCGTGCACGACTCGGTGCAGATGGATCACATCCGCATGCTCGTCGAGGCGGACGGATAGGACGCGCTGGCTCGCTGGGACGCGCCGGCCGACCCCAGCCCTGCGCCCGACTCCCACCTCCCCAGCCGCCCGGCACGACCCGTGCGATTCGAAGACGCCGCGCGTGTTATGCGGCCGACGCGATCGCCGGCCCTACGCCCAGATTCGCGCCGCCACCGGCTCCGGCGAGCCCTCCGACCCGGGTGGGATGACGCCCCAACACCCAGCCCTCGGCTTTCGCCTCGTCTTCGACTCGGCGGTACAAGGCTTGGGGTGAATTGTGCGATGCGCGAAAAAAAACACGCATCGGGCGGATTTTGCCTTGCGTGGGTGGGACAAGGTGGGATAGAAAGTCAGTCGAGTGGGGCACGGTGGGATCAAACGACGTCCTCTTGGGAAAGAGTGGAGCCGGAAGGCCTCTCGCAGAACGCCTTCCGGATCGACCCGAACGGATGAATCCATCGAACCTGGCCAGAGCATAGCCGCAACGGCCGTCGAGACCGACAAGACGAAAAGCGAGGCATTTGTAGAACGATGTTTCGTGGACGTCACGACCACACGATCGACGCCAAGGGGCGACTCAGCATTCCGCGGGTGTTCCGAGGCGAGCTGGTAGGTGCGGGGGAAAGTCCACCGATGTTGGTTAACGAGAAGGATCATCTGGCCCTCTTCCCGGCCGAGACCTGGGCCGCCGAAGAGCAGCGACTGATGGAGATGTCCAGCCTCGATCCCGACGCCCAGCGCCTGCGTCGCTTCTACGCGACCGGCTCCACGCCCTGCCCGGTGGATACCCAGGGCCGAATCCTGGTTCCGGCCTTTCTCCGCGACCACGCCGGGCTCGAGAAGAACGTCATCGTCGCGGGGGTGCTCGAGCGAATCGAGATCTGGAGCCCCTCGCGTTATGAAGCAGGCCAGACCGAGACGGTGATGGGCCTGGAAGACATCAAACGAACCCTGCACCAGGGAAATTCAGGGTCGTAGCTTTTTGGGGGGACTGGAGAGCCTTCTTCAGGGAAGCGCTCTCCAGGAGAGAGGTTGGGGTGTTCCCGGGGCACATAGGGTCTCCGGCGCGGTTACTGGGGGGTACGTGCCGAAGATACGTGTCCCGGGACGCCCCAACATCTTCTCTCACACTGCTCTCGCCCCCGCACCTAACGGTGCGGGTCCCACCTCCGGCGCGAGCCATTCTCCTCTCCCCTGCCCCTGAGCCCGACGCGGGAGAGGCGAACCGAGGAGACCTGACGGTCCACATCGACGAGGGGCGCCCGGAGTGGTGACCACGGCCTACCACGAACCCGTCCTTCTCGCCGAAACCCTCGGACTGCTCGATCTACAGCCTGGCGCCGTCGTCCTCGACGGCACCCTCGGCGGCGGCGGCCATGCGCACGCCATCCTCGAGCGAACGGGCCCGGACGGTATCCTGCTCGGACTCGACCTCGACGCGGAAGCGCTCCGGGAGGCCGGAAACCGCCTCGAGAAGGCCGGATTCGGCGAACGCGTTCGCCTTGTCCAGTCCTCGTTCCGCCGCCTCGACGACGTCGCCGCGGATTTCGCGCCGGACGGGATCGACGCCATCGTCCTCGACCTCGGCGTCTCCTCGCATCAGCTCGACGAGCCCACCCGCGGCTTCCGGTTCGGTGACGCGCCGGACGAGAGCCCGCTCGACATGCGGATGGACAGCGACGGCGATCGCGCCCCGGCTTCAGCACTCCTCGCCAGCCTCGACACCCAGGCGCTCGAGAAGATCTTCTCGGAGTACGGCCAGCTCCCGGGTTCTCGCAGGCTCGCGAAGGCGATCGTCGCGCGGCGCGAGGCAGCGCCCTTCGAGACCGCGGCGGATCTCGTGGACCTGATCGGAGAGCTCGGCATCGGCCGCGGCCGCCGGCACAACCCGGCGACGCTGGTCTTCCAGGCGCTCCGGATCGCCGTGAACGACGAGCTCGGCGCGCTCGAAGACGGGCTGCAGGCCGCGATTCGCGTGCTGCGTCCGGGCGGACGCCTCGCCGCCATCGCCTATCACAGCCTCGAGGATCGCCTCGTCAAGCAGACCTTCCGGAGCGAGGCCAAGGGCTGCTCCTGCCCGCCGTCGTTTCCGGAATGCCGCTGCGGCCGCGTGCCGACCCTCGAGATCCTGACACGCCGCCCGGTCGTGCCGAACGACGACGAGACCGAGCGCAACCCGCGCGCCCGCTCCGCGCGTCTGCGCGCAGCGCGCAGGCGGGAGGCGGCATGAGCGCCTCGACCTACGATCGCCGGGAACGCGCGCGCCTCCATCGCGCCGGCCGCGCGGCGCAGAAGGCGTCGCGCCGCAGGGAGCCGGAAGAACCGATCGAGCGACACACCTGGATCGGCGTCGACCTCGCGCGCTTCCGGGGCGCGCCCCGGTCGCGCACGCTCGTGCCCCTGGTCGCCCTCGCCCTCGTGGTCGCCCTCTGCGTCGCGTCCCTGCGCATCGACCTGATCCGCACGCGTTATGCCGTAGCGGCGAGCCTCGGCCAGGAACAGGCCCTGATCGAAGAACAGCGCGCGTTGATCGTGCGTCTGCGCGCGTTGCGCGATCCCTCGGTGCTCGCCGCGCTCGCGCGGGAGCGCGGCTACCGGCCGGCGGAGCGTGTGATCGCGCTCGTGGACCCGATGCCGGGACCGCGCGCGACGACCGACCCGGCGGGCGACGTCCCCCTCACGCGCGGCTTCGCACGCGCGGCGCTCAGCGAAGAAGGCGCCCTCCCGTTGCCCGCGGTCGCCGCGCCGCCGCCGGGCTTGCGCACCCCGGCGCCGAACGCGGAGGGCGGGCGATGAGGTCGCAGGCGCTCGACCGCGCATCGGGCCGGATCGTCTGGATCCGCCTCACCGGTCTCGCCGTCGTCCTGCTTCTCGCCGGTCGCGCGGCACATCTCACGGTCGCCCACACCCGGGCGCGCGAGCTCTACGATCAACAGATCCAGACCGAACAGCGACTCTCGGCCGCGCGCGGGACCATCTTCGATCGCCATGGCCGCGAGCTGGCGATCACGACCGAAGCGGCTTCGATCTACGCGCTGCCGCGCGAGATGGACGACCGCGCCGCGACCGCGCACGCCCTCGCGGAGGTGCTCGACGTCGATCTGACCGCGATCGCCCGCCGCATCGCGAACCGCCAGGGCTTCACCTACATCGCGCGCTGGGTCGAACCGAGGCAGGCGGAGCGCATCCGCGCCCTCGAGCTTCCGGGCGTCGGGATCGACCGCGAGCCGCGGCGCTCCTACCCGGCCGGCACCTTCGCCGCGCCGCTCCTGGGCTTCGCGAACATCGATGGTCAAGGCGTCCGCGGGATCGAGCAGCTCGAGAACGACTGGCTGACGGGACAGCCGCGACGGGTGCGCATCGAACGCGACGCGAAGGGGCGCGCCCTGGCGCTGCACGGGGCGGACCTGCGCGAGGTCGAAGGCGGCGACGTCGCCCTCACGATCGATGCCGCGATGCAGGGCGCCGCCGAAGCCGCGCTCGCGGACGTGGTCGACGCGAGCGAGGCGGAAGGCGGGCTCGTGCTGACCCTCGACCCGAAGAGCGGGGACGTGCTCGCCCTCGCCGAAGCGCCGGGCTTCGATCCGAACGCGTTCCGCACCCTCGACTATCGCGAGACGCGCGCGCGGACCTTCACGGATGCGGTCGAGGCGGGCTCGACGATGAAGGCCTTCCTGGTCGCCTCCGCGATCGATGCACGCGCGGTCGATCCCGCGCAACTCTTCGACACCGGCGACGAAGGTCGGCTCCGCGTGCGCGGCAAGACGATCAAGGATCGCAAGCCCTTCGGCGTGTTGGCCCCCGCCGACGTGCTGCGCGTGTCGAGCAACGTCGGTGCGGTCCTGATCGCCCAGGCGATGGGACGCGAGGCACAGTATCAGGGCCTCGAGCGATTCGGGTTCGGCACCCGAACACGGTCGCGCTTCCCCTTCGAGTCCTCGGGCATCCTCCGCGACTGGCGAGGCTGGCAGCCGGTCGACCAGGCCGCGATCTCCTACGGTCAGGGCCTGTCGATCACCGGCATCCAGCTCGCCTCGGCCCTCGGTGCCCTCGCGAACGACGGCATGCGCATGGAGCCGCGTCTCGTCCTCGCGCGCCGCCGCGGCGAAGAGGGTTGGCGAACCACCGACGTGCGCCCACACGGACGCGCCGTCTCCCCGCGCGCTGCGCGCCTCACCCTCGACATGCTGCAGACCGTGGTGTCCGCCGAGGGCACCGGCCGACTCGCCGCCCTCGAAGGCGTCCGCGTCGCCGGCAAGACGGGCACCGCGCAGAAGCTCGACGTCGAGGCCGGACGCTATTCGAAGAGTCGATACATCGCGTGGTTCATCGGCGTCGTGCCCGCCGACGATCCCGAGCTCGCGATCGTCGTGGCGGTCGACGAGCCGAAGGGACCGCTCCACAGCGGTGGCGGCATCGCCGCGCCGCTCTTCGCGCGCGTCGCCGCCGCCCAGCTCGGCCGGCGCGGCATCACGACGCGACCCGCCCCGATCCCGGCGGCGCCCTTCCCGACCCTGCTCGCCGACAGCGAATCGACGGACGAGTCGACGGATCAGACGGCGCCGCAGCTGGCCGCGGTCTCCACGCCGCCGCCCGAGCGCCTCCGGCCTCGCGCGGTGAAGAAGCCCACACGAAAAGAGCCGCCTCGCGCGGCTGTCGCGGCCCCCCCGGCCCGTCCCGCCGCCACCCTCGAGGTGGCGGCGGGACCTTCTGACTTGCGACGCCCGGCGCCAGCGACACGGCGACTGGAAGCGTCACGCGAGCGGACAGCCCGCTCGGGTGAATCGTTCGACCTCGTCTTCGTGCCGGACTTCGAGGGGACGACGATGGCCCGGGCGCGACGCCTCGCGGCCAGTGAGTCCCTCGACATCACGACCCTGGGAGCCATCGAGGGTCGGGTGGTGTCCCAACATCCCATCCCGGGAACGGTGCTCGAGGGCGGCGACCGCACGGTGCGGCTCCGCTTCGAGCAACGCAGGCCCCGCTCGCGAACCGGCCGCCGGGAGGAGGGATGATGCGACTCTCTTCGCTGCTCGACGCCCTGCCGGAAGCCCTCGCGCCGACCGCTCTCGCCCGGGCCCGGGCGAGCGACGACCCGACGATCCGCGGCGTCCGTTACGACTCACGCCAGGTCTCGCCCGGCGACCTCTTCGTCGCCCTGCGCGGCGCGAACTCCGACGGTCACGACTTCATCGAGCGCGCGGTCGCCGCCGGCGCCGCGGCCCTGCTCGTCGAGGAGATGCCGTCGGACGCCCTGCGCGGCGGACTCCCGACCGCCGTCGTGCCCGATGCCCGGCGCGCCCTCGCGCCGATCTCCGCGCGTTTCTTCGGACACCCGGCGAGCGAGATGAACCTCGTGGGCGTCACCGGCACGAACGGCAAGACGAGCACGACCTATCTCGTGGAGTCGATCCTCTCGAACGCCGGCCAACGCGTCGGTCTCGTCGGCACCGTCGAGATCCGGTACGCGGGCACCCGCGAAGTCGCGGTCAACACGACCCCCGAGAGCCTCGACCTGCAGCGCACCCTGCGCGCGATGCGGACCGAACAGGTCGACGCGACGGTGATGGAGGTCTCCTCGCACGGTCTCGAGCTCGGCCGGGTCGAGGGCTGCGCGTTCAAGGTCGCGGCCTTCACGAACCTCTCCCAGGACCACCTCGATTTCCACGGCAGCATGGACGCCTACCTGGCCTCGAAGGCGCGGCTCTTCCGCGATCATCTGGCGCCCGGCGCGGTCGCGGTCGTGAACGTCGACGATCCCGCCGGCGAGAAGATGCTCGGCATCGCCAGAGACGCGGGGGCCGAGCTCTTGCGGGTCGGCCGCGGCGCCGACGGAGCGGCGGATCTCCGGCTGGTCGATGCGTCGACGAGTCTCGAAGGCACGCGCGCGACCCTCGAGGACGCGGGGGGTCGCTTCGACGTCGCGCTCCCGCTGCTCGGCGACTTCAACCTCGAGAATCTGCTGGTCGCCGTCGGCATCGGCCGCGCCCTCGGCATGGACGCCGACGCGATCGCCGCCGGCGTCGCGGCCTGCCCGCAGGTGCCCGGACGGATGGAGCGCGTCGAAGGCCTCGGTCGCGACGAACCCACCGTGTTGGTCGACTACGCGCACACCCCGGACGCGGTCGAGAAGCTGTTGCGCGCGGTACGCCCGCTCGGTGAAGGACGACTCGTCGCGGTGTTCGGCTGCGGCGGAGATCGCGATCGCGCGAAGCGGCCCCTGATGGCCGAGGCGGTCGCGGCCCACGCGGACCTCGCGATCGCCACGAGCGACAACCCGCGGACGGAAGACCCGGTCGCGATCCTCGTGGACGTCGAAGAGGGGCTGCGCAGCCTCGAGCGCGTCGAGCCGGAAGCGCTCTACGCGGGCGGTCGTGGGCGTTATGCGGTGCTGGTCGACCGGCGCGAGGCGATTACCCGCGCGATCGGCGACGCCGCGGCGACGGACACCGTCGTCCTCGCGGGCAAGGGACACGAGGACTATCAGATCCTCGGTCGCGAGAAGTTCCCCTTCGACGATCGCGTCGAGGCGCGGCGTGCGCTCCTCGCGCGGTCCGGAGGCGACGCATGAGTGCGACGGCCTCCCTCGATCAGCTCCTCGCCTGGACGGGCGGACAGCTCGTCCGTGGTCGGGGCGACCAGACCTTCTCCGGGACGAAGATCGACAGCCGCGAAGTCGTCGCGGGCGACCTCTTCGTCGCGATCGTCGGGCCGAACCACGATGCCCATCGGTTCCTGGGCGACGTCCTCGTCGGCGGCGCCGCGGGCGCCCTCGTGCAGATGGACCGGATCGAGGAGACCGTCGCGCGAACCGACGGCTTCATGGTCCACGTCGACGACACGACCGCCGCCCTCGCCGCCCTCGCTCGCGGCCACCGCGAAGGCTTCGACGGTCCGCTCATCGGGATCACCGGCAGCAACGGCAAGACCACCACCAAAGAGCTCTGCGCTGGCATCCTCGAAGTCGCAGAGCCGACGCTCGCGACCCGCGGCAACCTGAACAACGAGTTCGGCGTCCCGCTCACGCTCATGCGACGCGAGGCCAGCGATCGCTTCGCGGTGATCGAGATGGGCATGAACCATCGCGGCGAGATCGCGGCCCTCGCGGAGATCGCGCAGCCGACGATCGGAGTCCTCACGAACATCGGTACGGCCCACATCGAGTTCCTCGGCTCCCGCGAGAACATCGCCCTCGAGAAGGGCGACCTGCTCGTCGCGCTCCCGCCCGACGGCACCGCCGTCGTCGACCGCGACGAAGACCGTGCCTTCGCCCAGGCCGACCGCACGGAAGCGAGCGTCCTGACCTTCGGACGCAGCACGAACGCGGATCTCAGAGCGAGCGATACGTGCTTCCTCGACGAGGGCGCGTTCGCGTTCCAGCTCGACACGCCGACGGGTGCGGGCGAAGTCCGCGTCTCCGGCCTCGCGGAGACGATCGTCGACAACGCCCTCGCCGCCGCCGGCGGCGCGATCGCCGCGGGCGTGTCCTTCGAGACCGTCGCCGAGGGTCTCGCGAACCATCGCGGCGTCGCCGGGCGCATGCAGCCGCGGCCCTTTCCGAACGACGTGCTCGTGATCGACGACGCCTACAACGCGAATCCGCAATCGATGCGGAACGCGCTCGAGACCCTCGCCCGCCTCGGCGCATCGGGGGCGCGACACGCGGTGCTCGGACAGATGGGCGAGCTCGGAGACGCGTCGGACGCAGCACACGAAGCGCTCGGTCGACTGGCCGCGCAGCTCGGGCTCGACGGTCTCTTCCTGCTCGGCGACGCCGCGGAGCGCACCGCGGGCGCAGCGCGCGAAGCCGGACTCGACGCCGACCGGGTCGTCGTCGGCGCCGACCACGATGCTCTGGCGCGCGCGCTGCACGCGAAGCTCGGCAAGGGCGACCGCGTCCTCGTAAAGGGCTCCCGCGCGGCCCGCATGGAACGCGTCATCGAGCTCCTCGAAGAGGTGAGTCACTGATGTCGGACCACGGTCTCTAGGAGAAGCGAGTCACCGATGCTCTACCACTGGCTCTACCCACTGGCCGACACCTTCGGCGGACTGAACGTCGTGCGGTACATCACGTTCCGAACGGCGGCCGCCACGCTGACCGCACTCTTCATCTCGTTCATCGTCGGCCCCTGGCTGATCCGCCGACTCGCGGCCCTGCGCGTCGGACAGCCGATCCGCGAGATTGGTCCGGACCACCAGGCGAAGGCGGGCACGCCCACGATGGGCGGCCTCCTGATCCTGCTCTCGCTCGGAATCTCGGTCCTCCTGTGGACGGACCTGACGAACGGCTTCGTCTGGATCGTGCTCGGCCTCACGACCGGCTACGGGATCCTCGGCTTCATCGACGACTACCGGAAGGTGAGCCAGCGCAGCTCCGACGGGATCTCCGCGCGCATGAAGATCTTCTGGCAGGTGTTGATGGCGTTCGGCGTGGCGATCGCGATCTACTCGAGCCCGAACTTCGACTCGGAGCTCGCAGTCCCCTTCTTCAAGAACTTCACGCCCAATCTCGGGATCTTCTACATCCCCCTCGCGACCTTCATCATCGTCGCCGCTAGCAACAGCGTGAACCTGACGGACGGCCTCGACGGCCTCGCGATCGGCCCGGTGATGATCTCCGCCGGCACCTTCCTGCTGCTTGCCTACGCCGCCGGTCACGCCGGCATCGCGGAGTACCTGCAGATCAAGAGCGTCCCCGGCGCGGGCCAGCTCGCGATCATCTGCGGCGCCCTCGTCGGGGGCGGCCTCGGCTTCCTGTGGTTCAACGCGTCCCCGGCCGAGCTCTTCATGGGCGACGTCGGATCCCTCGCCCTCGGAGGCGCGCTCGGCACGATCGCCGTCCTGATCCGCCAGGAGATCCTTCTCGCGGTGGTCGGCGGGATCTTCGTGATCGAGACCCTGAGCGTGATCATCCAGGTGGCCTCGTTCAAGCTGACCGGCCGGCGCGTCTTCAGGATGGCGCCGGTCCATCACCATTTCGAGCAGCTCGGCTGGCCTGAGCAGAAGATCGTCGTCCGCTTCTGGATCGTGTCGATCATTCTCGGTCTCGTCGCCCTCTCGTCGTTGAAGCTGCGCTGAAAACCTTCTCAGGGGCTCCCCTTACAGGACCCCGTACCAGACACGTGGTCACCCGGGACGCCGGACCGGCCGCGGTGGGAATGTGATGACGGAGTTCGAAGGACAGAGCGTCCTCGTCCTCGGCCTCGGCGTGTCCGGAATCTCCGCGACACGCTACCTGGCCGAGCGAGGCGGACGCGTCGTGGCGGCGGACGAACGCGCGCTGGACGAGATCGCGGGGCTCGAGGAGCTGCCGGCGCAGGCGGAGATCCGCGTCGGCGAGGCCTTCCCGGACCTCGACGCGTTCGACCTCGTCGTGCCGAGCCCCGGCGTGCCGGCGGCGCGCTATGCGGGATGCCGCCCGCCGGTCCGCGGTGACATCGAGCTCTGCTTCCGCGCCCTGCCCGTCCCGATCGTCGCGGTCACCGGGACCAACGGGAAGTCGACCGTCGTCCGGCTCATCGAAGCCATGGCCCGCGGCGCCGGCGTGCGCGCGCGCGCCGCCGGCAACGTCGGCCTCCCGGCCCTCGAGCTCGTCGGTCAGCCCCTCGACCTCGCCGTGCTCGAGGTCTCGTCCTTCCAGCTCGAGAGCGTCGAGGACTTCGCGCCTCGGACGGGTGTCCTCCTCAACATCACGCCCGACCACCTCGATCGGCACGGCGACCTCGACGGCTATCGCGCCGCGAAGGCCCGACTCTTCGCGCGCCAGGGCCCGGGCCAGAGCGCGATCGTGAATGGCGACGACCCCCTCTGCGCTGATCTCGCGCTCCCGGCCGAGGTCGAACGCCTCGAGTTCCGGCGGCGCACGCCGGTCACGTCCGGGGCCTGGCTCGACGGCACGAACGCGATCGTGCGGCGCGGCGGAGCGCAGCGGTCCGTCTCCCTCGAAGGCGCGCCGTCCCTCGCCTCGGAAGCCGACAACGTGCTCGCCGCGCTCCTGGCCTTGGCGACCGTCGACGTCGACCTCGACGCCGCGGCGACCGCCCTCGCCGGATTCGAATCGCTGCCCCATCGCTGCGAAGACGTGGCGCTTCTCCGGGGCGTGCGCTTCGTCGACGACTCCAAGGCGACCAACGTCGGCGCCGCCGCCCGCTCGCTCGCGACCTTCGACGCGCGGATCGTCTGGATCGCCGGTGGCCGACACAAGGGCGGCGCGCTCGACGCGCTGGGCGCCGCCGCGCGCGGACGCGTGCGCCGCGCGCTGTTGATCGGCGAGGCCGCCGCAGAGTTCGAGGCGGCGCTCGGTCACGACGTGCCCTGCGAGATCGCGGGCGACCTCGCGAAGGCGGTCGAACGTGCCGCCGCGATCGCGCACGAGGGGGACGTCGTCCTGCTCGCGCCGGCCTGCGCGAGCTTCGACCAGTTCGATTCCTTCGAAGCCCGCGGCCGCGCCTTCCAGGGCGCCGTTCGCGCGCTGGACCCGGGGCGCGTCGCCAACAGGGGGAACGCTTCGTGAGTTCGAACGGGCGCGACGAACAACCGCCGGGCCTCGATCCCGGGATCGCGATCACGACCCTCCTGCTGATCGGACTCGGGGTCGTCACGAGCTACAGCGCGACCGCGGCGCTCGCTCTCGAGTCGGCGATCCCGCCGCTCTTCTTCGATCACCTGGTCGGGTTGCTGATCGGCGGGGCCGCGGCGTTCGGGGCCTACCATCTGCCGGCGAAGGTCGTGCGCCACGGTGCGCTGCCGCTCTGGGGCCTGTCGGTCGCGCTCCTGGTCGCGACGCTCGTCGCCGGCGTCGAAGTGAACGGCGCCCAGCGCTGGCTGTCGCTGCCAGGCCTGCGCTTCCAGCCCGGCGAGCTCGCGAAGTGCGCGACCCTGATCGCGGTCGCGGCCTGGCTCTCGCGACAGCACGAGCGGCGCGAGCTCTCCTACGAGCCGACGCTCCAGGCGGCAGGTCTCGCCCTCGTCCCGGCGGCGCTGCTGCTGATGCAACCGGATCTCGGCAACGCCGTCGTGCTCGTGGTGCTCGCCGCGGGCCTCCTCTTCATCGCAGGAACGCCGTGGCCGCGCTTCGTGCTGCCCGGAATCGCCGGGGTGCTCCTCGTCGGCGTCTACATCGTGAACAACGACTACGCCTGGCGACGCGTGATGGGTTTCCTCGACCCCTTCGAAGCGGCACGCGGAGCAGGCTGGCAGCTGGTGCAGTCCTACGTGGCGTTCGGACAGGGCGGCTTCTTCGGCCAGGGTCTCGGCAACGGACGCCAGAAGCTCGAGTACCTGCCGGAGGTCCACACCGACTTCGTGCTCGCCCTCGTCGCCGAGGAGCTCGGCCTCGTCGGCGTGCTCTTCGTGCTCGGCGCGTTCGCGGCCCTGTGGGTCGCGGGGACGCGGGCCGCGCGCCGCGCCACCGATCGCTTCGACCTCTACCTCGCGTTCGGCATGGTCACCCTCCTCACGGTGCCCGCGTTCCTGAACGCGTCGGTCGTGATGGGGCTCGTGCCGACCAAGGGCCTCACGCTCCCCTTCCTCTCCTACGGACGCACGTCCCTCGTCGTGAGCTGTCTCGCCCTCGGGCTACTGCTGGGCGTCGCGCGACGCCATCCGGCGCGCCCCGCACCGACCGCGCCGGAGGACGAGTCGTGGTAGGCGACGTGCGCAGGCGCTGGGTGATCGCGGGCGGCGGAACCGGCGGCCACGTGACGCCTGCGCTCGCCCTCGGCGAGGCGCTCCGGCGCCAGGGCGACGAAGTGCTCTTCATCGGATCCCAGCGCGGGCTCGAGGCGAAGCTCGTCCCGGACGCCGGCTTCGACCTCGAGACGCTCCCCTCCGAGCAGGTGATGGGTCGGGGTCCGATCGGCCGACTGCGCGGCGCGGTGTCGATTCTGCGCAGCACCTGGATCGCCCGCCGCGCCCTGAAGCGCTTCGGTGCCGACGCGGTGATCTCCGTCGGGGGCTACGCCGCGATGCCCGCGGCCCTCGCGGCGCGGCTTCGGGGCACACCGCTCTTCCTCGTCGAGCCGAACGCGATCCCCGGGCGGGTGAATCGGCTCACCGCTCGCTTCGCGCGCCTCGTCTTCGTCGGCTTCGAGTCGACCCGCGGCAGCCTGCCGGCGAAGACCGAGAGCCTCTGCGTCGGCGTCCCGCTGCGGCGCGCGCTCTACGAAGCGTTCGCGGAACGTGCGGACAAGGAGGTGCCGGGCTCGCCGCTCAAGGTCTTCGTGTTCGGCGGCAGCCAGGGCGCGCGGCAACTGAACGAGACGATGCCGGAAGCCGCGAGCCGCCTCCGCAAGAAATCGGTCGAGATCTTCCATCAGACCGGGGAAGCCGAACGCGAGCTGGTGGCGGCGCGTTATGCCGAGCTCGACCTGCCGGCGGAGGTCGTCGCGTTCGAGCACGACATGCCCGGCCGCTATGCGTGGGCCGACGTCGCGATCTGTCGCGCCGGTGCGCTGACCGTCGCGGAGCTCGCCCTCGCGGGCATGCCGGCGCTGCTCGTGCCCTACCCCTTCGCCGCGGACGACCACCAGGCCGCCAATGCCCGGGCCCTCGAAGAAGCGGGCGCGGCGCGCTGCCTCGATGCGCGTCCCCTCGACGTGAATGTCCTCGCGCAGTCGATCGCCGAGTTCGTGACGACGCCCGGTCGGCTCGTGCTCATGCGCGAGGCCGCGGAGCGTCTCGCGCGACCGAACGCCGCGGAGGACATCCTCGAACATTGCCGGGCACAGCTCGAAGGACGCGCGCCGCGCGTCGCCGAAGAGGCATCCGAGGGAGAGGAGGCGACGTGCAGCGCAAGCTGAGTCCGCTCCACTTCGTCGGCATCGGCGGGATCGGCATGGCCGCCCTCGCGGAGCTCTTCCACGCCCGTGGCCACGTCGTCACGGGATCGGATCTCGTCGCGAGTCCGACCTTCGAGCGACTGCGCGCGCTCGGGGTCGATGCGCGGATCGGGCACGAGGCGGCCGCGGTCGAGGGAGCGGCGACGGTCGTGCGGTCGTCCGCGATCGCGGAGGACAACCCCGAGCTGGTCGCAGCGCGCGCGGCGGGGACGCCGATCGTCGGGCGCGGGGCGCTGCTCGCGGAAGTGCTGCGTACCCACGACGCGATCGCGATCGGCGGCTCCCACGGAAAGACGACGACGTCTGCGATGACCGCCCATCTGCTCGAGGCAGCGGGCCTCGATCCGACTGCGCTGATCGGCGGGCGTGTGCCGCGCGCGAGCGGCGGCGCGAGCCCGGTCAAGCTCGGACAGGGCGACCTGATCGTCGCGGAGGTCGACGAGAGCGACGGCTCCTTCCTCCTGACGCGCCCGGTCCTCGCCGTCATTGGCAACGTCGACCCCGAACACCTCGATCACTACGGCACGCGCGACGCCCTCCTCGACGCCTTCGTCGCCTTCGCGAACAGCGTGCCCTTCTTCGGCGCCTGCCTGCTCGGCATCGATCACCCCGGCGTGCAGGAGATCGTCCCGCGCATCACCGCCCGGTCCGTCACGTTCGGCTTCGCGGCCGAGGCCGAAGTGCGCGCCGATACGACCGAAGCGATCCCCGGCGGCCAACGCGTTTCCGCGACGCTCCGGGACCGCGGCACGATCCGCTTCGACGTCCCGATGCCCGGCCGACACAACGTGCTGAACGCACTGGCCGCGATCGCCGTCGGGCTCGAGCAGGACCTCGCCCCGGAGATCCTCGCCGAATCGATGGCGAGCTTCGGCGGCGTGTCCCGCCGCTTCGAACGCAAGGGCGCGGCCGCGGGCGTCGCGGTCGTCGACGACTACGCCCATCACCCGACGGAAATCCGCGCCGCCCTCGCCGGCGCGCGTAGTCTCCACGCGGGCCCGATCACCGCAATCTTCCAGCCCCACCGCTACACGCGTACCCGCGACTGCTGGGACGAGTTCCTCACCGCATTCGGCGACGCGAACCGGGTCGTCCTCGCGGACGTCTACGCGGCGAGCGAGGCGCCGATCGAAGGCATCGACGCCGCCCACCTCACGCGGGCCATCCGCGCCGCCGGGCACTCCGGTGTCGAGCACGGAGGGAGCCTCGACGCGATCGCGGACGCGCTGCCCGCGCGACTCGAAGCCGGCGAGCTGGTGCTCACCCTCGGTGCCGGCGACGTCGTCTCCCTCGGCCGGCGCCTTCTGGCTGCCCTCGAGTCCGGGGGGCGCGCATGATCGACGAACACGCGCGACAGGCGCTCGACGCGCTGCTCGGGGACCGGGTCGAGTTCGACGCCCCGCTCTCGCGGCACACATCGCTGCGGATCGGCGGCCCGGCGGATGCCCTCGCGACGCCCGCGGACCGCGCCGAGCTCGGCCGACTGCTCGCGCTCTGTGCGGAGCACGGGCTCCCGACCCGCGTCCTCGGCGCCGGGTTCAACGTCCTGGTCGCGGACGACGGCCTCGACGGCGTCGCGCTGCGCCTCAAGAAGCTGCGCGGGATCGATCGCGTCGCCGACGACACGATCGCGGTCGAGGCAGGCGCGTCCCACGCGACGATCACGCGTTACTGCATCGACCACGGGCTCGCCGGGCTCGAGTTCGGTGCGGGCATCCCCGGCACCCTCGGCGGCTGGCTCGCGATGAACGCAGGGATCGGGGTGCGCGAGATGAAGGACGTCGTGCGCAGCGTGACGTTGATGGATGCCCGCGGCGAGCTCGAGCCGACCCAGCCCCGCGAACGCCTCGACTTCGGCTACCGCGAGCTGTCCGGCCTGCCCGAAGGTTGCGTCCTCGTCGGCGCCGAGCTCCAGGTGACGCCGAGCGAAAGCGAGAAGGTCCAGAGCGAGATCGATCGGCTGCTCGCCCATCGCACGGCGACGCAGCCGACGGACATCCCGAGCTGCGGCTCGGTCTTCCGCAACCCGGGAGGCGACTTCGCCGGCCGGTTGATCGAGGCCGCGGGCCTGAAGGGTACGCGCGTCGGCGGGGCCGAGATCTCGACGGTACACGCGAACTTCATCGTGAACCACGGCGGCGCGACCGCGCAGGACGTACTCACGCTGATCGAGCGCGCGAAAGAGACCGTCGCCGCAGAGACCGGCGTCGAGCTCGAGACCGAGGTCCAGATGATCGGACGAGCGCGCAAGGACGCGCCCGCCGCGAGCGAAGGAGGTGCCCCCCGATGAATCCCCTGCGACGTCTTCTCTGTCGAATCAACGGACGGCCGCAACTGCGGGCGCCCGAGGTCGAGGCCGCCGCGCGGGCGAAGCGCGCGCGCGACCACCTCGCACGGAAGAGGGAACGCGAACGCCATCGCCTCTCGCGCGAGCGCACCCGGCACGAGATCGAAGTCCAGCGACTCCGCCTCTTCCGCATTGCGTCGCCGATCGCGTTCATCCTGGCCGCGTGGCTTGGGGCGACCTTCTCGGCCCCGGTCTCGCAGTTCGCTTTGCTAGGTGACGTCGCGACCGAGCGCGTGGCGGTCCAGGGCGCCGACACCCTCTCGGCCGCGGCGATCGCAGCGGCGACCGGGCTCACCGCGGGCGTTCCGCTCGAGGCCGTCGACCCGGTGGACGTCGAGGCCAGCCTGGTCGCGCATCCTTGGATCGAGGAGGCTCGCGCGATCCGGTTGCCGACCGGGACGCTCGTCGTCGGGGTGGTCGAGCAGGACGCGATCGCGCGCTGGCGTGGGGCGGAGGACCTCGCCTGGGTGGATCCGGGCGGCAGCCGCTTCGCGAACGCCACGCCGGAACCGCAGGCGAGCGCGCGCTTCGATCCGGGCGCGCTGCCCATGATCGAAGGCGAGCCCGAAGACGGCGACGTGCTGCCCGAGGACGCGCTCCTGATCCTGCGCGAGGTGCGCAAGCACGCAGCCCTCGCCGCGGACCCGGAGGCGATCACGCTGCATCTGCCCGGGCTCGAGACCGGCGCCGAGGGCGTCCTGCGCGCGAGCCCCTCCGGCTTCGTCCTCCAGGTCGGTCAGGAGGGGCCCCGCGCCCTCCTCGGCCGTCGATTGCTTTCCCAGCGCGTGGCGCGTCTGGCTGCGCTCCTCGAACACGACGAGGAGACGGCCCGGGCCGCCCGGCTGATCGATCTCAGGTACGCGGACCGTGCGGTCCTTCGTACCGCGCCTGCTTCTGGGTAGGAGCAGGCAACCAGTGGCGGCCGATCCCGGATGGGCGACGTCGTCCGACACAGAGTGGCTCTGGATGGAGTCGTTCGGAGCTCGCGTGACACGGAACGCGCGAGCGGGGGGTGAAACATGTCCAGAAAGGACGAGCTGATCGTCGGTCTCGATATCGGGACCACCAAGATCTGCGCGATCGTCGCAGAAGAGACGGAGAACGGGATCGACATCGTCGGCATCGGGACGCACCCGAGTCGCGGTCTCCGCAAGGGGGTCGTCGTCGACATCGACGCGACCGTCGACTCGATCAAGCACGCGGTCGAAGAGGCCGAGCTGATGGCGGACTGTGAGATCACGTCCGTCTACGCCGGAGTCGCGGGCGGACACATCCGCGCCTTCAACTCGCACGGCGTCGTCGCGGTCAAGGACCGCGAGGTCCGCGACGGGGACGTGAAGCGGGTGATCGATGCGGCGAAGGCCGTCGCCATCCCGATGGACCGGGAGGTGATCCACGTGATCCCCCAGGAGTTCATCATCGACGACCAGGATGGGATCCGGGAGCCCCTCGGCATGAGCGGCGTCCGCCTCGAAGCGAAGATCCACATCGTGACTGCCGCCGTGACCAGCGCACAGAACATCGTGAAGTGCTGCAACAAGGCCGGCCTGAACGTGATGGACATCGTCCTCGAGCCCCTCGCCTCGGCGGCGGCGGTGCTGGCGGACGACGAGCGTGACCTCGGCGTGTGCATGATCGACATCGGCGGCGGCACGACCGACATCGCGGTCTTCGGCGACGGGTCGATCAAGAACACGTCGGTCCTGGGTCTCGGTGGCTACCACTTCTCCAACGACATCGCGGTCGGATTACGAACGCCGTTTGACGAGGCCGAGCGGATCAAGAAGAAGTTCGGCGTCGCCTCGGCGCGGTTCCTGGGCTCCGACGATCACATTTCTGTGCCCTCCGTCGGCGGTCGCCGGCCTCGGGAGATCTCCCGGAAGGTCCTCTGCGAGATCATCGAGCCGCGCGTGGAGGAGATCCTGTCGCTCGCGCGCCAGGAGCTGGTCCGAGCGGAGCTGATCGACAAGATCCCGTCCGGCCTCGTGCTGACCGGCGGCGCTTCGGCGCTCGCGGGCATCGCGGAGCTGGCGGAGGAAGTCTTCGAGGCACCGGTCCGACACGGGCTGCCGTCCTCGATCGGCGGCCTCCAGGACGTGGTCAAGAGCCCCATGTACTCGACCGGAGTCGGGCTCGTGCTCTTCGGCCTCGTCCAGCAGCGGTCGAGCCGTAGTAGTCGGTTCCGGATCCGCGACGAGTCGATCTTCGGCCGCGTGAAGCAGCGCATGCGCGACTGGTTCTACGCGGAGTTCGACTGATCGAGGAATCCGGGCGGGTGACCCGCCGTGGCGTGCCGCATCCACGTCGTGCCACGGCAGGTCTCCGAAGATCAACGAGAAAATCGCGCCTCCAGAGGCGCCCGAAAGCGCACAAAACACACGTTTTCGTGTTACATTCCGCGGTGCTGCCAGGCATCGTCGGGGGGTGAAAGCATGGCTAAGAAGAAGAACGATCGCTCTGAGTCCGGAAAGACCGAGAAGGACGCTGTAGACCTTCTCGAGCTCGGGCCCGATGACGGCCAGGAGCTGCTCGAATTCGAGGGCTCCTCTCATCAGGAAGCCGTCATCAAGGTGATCGGTGTCGGTGGCGGTGGCGGCAACGCCCTCAACACCATGATCGAGTCGGGTCTCGGCGGTGTCGAGTTCATCGCCGCGAACACCGACGCCCAGGCGCTCACGCATAACAAGGCGGCCACCAAGGTCCAGCTCGGTGCGGAGATCACCCGTGGCCTCGGCTGCGGCGCGAATCCGGATCGTGGACGCGCTTCGGCGCTCGAGGCCCGCGACCGATTGCGCGAGCTGCTCGAGGGCTCGGACATGGTCTTCGTGACCGCCGGCATGGGCGGCGGCACGGGAACCGGCGCTGCGCCGATCGTGGCCGAAGTGGCGCGCGAAGTCGGCGCACTTACTGTTGGCGTCGTCACTAAACCGTTCCCCTTCGAGGGACGCGTGCGGATGAAGCACGCGGGGCATGGTCTCGAAGAGCTGCACGGTGTCGTCGACACGCTGATCACGATTCCGAATCAGCGACTCCTCGCCCTCGCGGGCAAGGGCACCGCCATGAAGGACGCGTTCAGCATCGCCGACCAGGTGCTGCTCAACGCCGTTCGCGGCATCTCGGACCTGATCACGATCCACGGCCTCATCAACCTCGACTTTGCCGACGTTCGAACGGTGATGAACGAAGCGGGGACGGCGTTGATGGGCACCGGCATCGGCCAGGGCGACACCCGCGCGATCGACGCGGCCGCCGCGGCGATCTCGAGCCCGCTCCTCGAAGACCTCTCGATCGATGGTGCCCGCGGTGTGCTGATCAACATCACCGGTGGCTCGGAGATGACGCTCTTCGAGGTGAACGAGGCTTCGTCACTGGTGCACGAGGCGGCCCACGAGGACGCGAACATCATCGTCGGTGCCGTCATCGACGACACCCTCGGCGAGGACGAGCTGCGGGTGACGGTGATCGCGACCGGCCTCGACAGCGAGGAGGCTCGGCGAACGCCGCCGCAGCCTCCGGAGCCGCGACGGCGCGTGCCGGACCCGGTGGAGGAGATCGAGCGCGAGCGCGCGATGGTCGACGCCCCGAACGTCACGCCGATCCGCGATCCCGAGCCGATCCCGGCGCAGGCCTCCGCGGAGACCGCACCGCCGCAGAAGCAGCAGCAGCTCGCCGCCGGCGGCGGTCAGAGCGCCGAAGAGATGGCCCGGTCCGGGTTCGAGTCGCCCTTCGAGGACGAGCTCGACACGCCCGCGTTCCTGCGAAAGCGGACGACGGGTGGGGATGACTCGGACTCGCCGCCGTTTATGCGGCGCGGGGGGAACTGAGCTGGAGGCGGCTTGCGGGGCCCTTGGCGACTCACAGTCGTGGCGGGGTCCTGGCTGAGCCGAACGCTTCATTCACGTTGGCGGGCCGCTCTGCGTTGCAGAGCGGCCCGTTTTCGTTTCAGGTCGGGATGCCCAGCGCGTTCGTGAGCTCGAACGGATCGGAGATGAAGCGGGTGGTGCCTTCGTCTTCGAGCTCTTCGCGGGAGCCGTAGCCGTAGAGGACGCCGAGGAAGTCGATGGCGTTGTGGACGGCGCCGATCGCGTCGTGGGCGCGGTCGCCGATCATCGTCGCGTCGTGGGGCGCGGTCGCGGTTCTGGCGAGGGCGACGGCCAGGAGGTCGCGCTTGTCCGTGTTCGTGCCGTCGAGCTCGCTGCCGTAGACGCCGGCGAAGAAGCGCGTGAGATCGAAGTGGTCGAGGATGCGGTCGACGTAGACCTTGGGCTTGCTCGATGCGACGTGGAGGACGGCGTCTGTGGACGCGAGCGCGTCGAGGACGTCCGGAATACCGGCGTAGACCTCGTTCTCGAAGAGGCCGACCTCGCCATAGCGTTCCCGGTAGAGCTCGACGCCGCGCCAGGCGAGGTCCGGCCCCGCGAGCTTCGTGAAGTTCTCCTGGAGCGGCGGGCCGATGCACCACTCGAGCTCGTCCTTCGAGGGAACCGGCAGGTCGAGGCGCTCGAGCGCGTATTGGATACAACCCGTGATGCCGGGCTTGGGGTCGGTCAGGGTTCCGTCGAGGTCGAAGAAGAGCGCAGGAGACGACATGGCGCGCGCAACGATAGGGTCCTTTCGCAGCGCAACCATCCCGCGCCCCGCCGGTTCTCCCAGGACCGGAAGAGAGGTCGGAACGTCGAGAGGACCCGAACATGCGGAACTTCACGGATGCGCACTTTCGGCGCGCAGGGTTGGGCCTGATGACCCTCCTCGCGGCCGTCGTCCTCGCCGACGACGGCAGGGCGCAGACCTGCGTGCACCACACGCCCGAGCGGCAACCCTTCTTCGGCGACGTGCACGTCCACAGCGTGCTCTCCTTCGACGCCTACCTCTTCGACACCCGGAACGGCCCCCGGGACGCCTATCGCTTCGCGCGCGGCGAGGCGGTCGGCCTGCCGCCCCTCGACGCGTTCAGTGAGCCGACCCGAACCCATCAGCTCCGCGCGCCCCTCGACTTCGCCGCCGTCACCGACCACGCCGAGATGCTAGGCGAGACGACGCTATGCGCATTCCTCGGACTCGACGTGCCCTCGTGCAACATCGTCTTCGGACCGAGCGGGGGCTTCACGCAGGCGATCGCGGTCTTCGGCGGGCAGTTCTCCGATCCCGATCCGACGCGCCAACAGTTCTGCGGCGAGAACGGCGCGAACTGCCTCTTTGTGGCGTCCTCGGTCTGGGCCGAGATCGGCCTCGCAGCGGAAGAGTTCGACGACCCCGACGGCGACTGTTCGTTCACGACCTTTCCCGCGTACGAATGGACCGCGGCCCCGGGCAACGTGAACCTCCACCGCAACGTGCTCTTCCGGTCGGGCGCGATTCCGTCGCTTCCCCTCTCGTACGTCGAGGTGCAGTCCCCCGGCGAGCTCTGGGCCGGACTCCAGAGCCAATGCGCGACGGTCGGCGGCGACTGCCAGGCCATCACGATTCCGCACAACTCGAACCAGAGCGAAGGCGAGACCTTCCAGCTGACCGAGGACGATGGTTCGCCGATGACACTCTCGACCGCGCTCCTGCGACAGGAGATGGAGCCCCTCGTCGAGCTCACCCAGCACAAGGGGGATTCCGAGTGCCGGAACGGCGTCGACTCGAGCGATCCGAAATGCGACTTCGAGAAGATTCCCCAGGCCCCCATCGGCACCGACGCGCCGCTCGCCTACGTGCGCAACGTCCTGAAGGCCGGGCTCGAGCTCGACACCGGCCTCGGCGTCAATCCATTCTCCCTCGGGCTGATCGGCTCGAGCGACACGCATAACGGCACGCCGGGAGCGACCCTCGAGGACGACTTCCCCGGCCACGTCGGCAGCCTCGACGCCGATGCGGTCGCGAAGTTGACCAACGGCTCCCAGCTCCAGAACCCCGGCGGGTTGATGGTCGTGTGGGCCGAGGAGAATTCCCGGGACGCGCTCTTCGACGCGATGCTGCGCCGCGAGACCTACGCGACGAGCGGCACGCGGCCGGAGGTGCGCTTCTTCGGCGGATTCGGACTGCCCGCAGGACTGTGCAGCGCACCGGACCTGGTGACCCAGGGTTATGCGAACGGCGTCCCGATGGGCGGACTCCTGGCAGCAGAGCCCGCCGCCGCGGCGCCCCGCTTCGTCGTCGACGCGCTCCAGGACGCGGGCACCCCCGGCTTCCCCGGGACACCGCTGGCCGAGATCGAGATCGTGAAGGGCTGGGTCGACGCAGCGGGCACGTCCCACGAGACCGTCTACTCGATCGGAGGTGGCGCGCCGCCTCCCGGCGCCGTCGACCTGCTCACCTGTACGCCGGACGGAAGTGGCGTCGCGAGTCTCTGCGCCGAATGGGTGGATCCCGACTTCGATCCCGCGGAGCACGCCTTCTACTCCGCCCGCGCGCTGGAGAGTCCGGTCTGCCGCTGGTCCGCCCGGATCTGCCGTGACAACGGCGTCGACTGCACGACCCCCGCACCCGCCGGGTTCGAGGCCTGCTGCGACGGCTCGGTCCCCGAGACGATCCAGGAGCGCGCGACGACGTCGCCGATCTGGACGAAGCCGTTGCCGGAGCCGGGATTCGGGGTGGCGCTCGCGTGGAGCGGGCTCGCGCTGGCGGCCGCGTCACGATACCTAACGCACCGGCGACAGCTGCGCCCCCTCGCACATCCCGAGCGCCCCTTCCATCAACTTGCATCGACCGGCGCCAGCGCGAATTCCCTCGAGGACCGAGCGACCGACGGCGGCCGGCAAGCAGGTACCCATGACCGCCGAGATGCACCGCCGAAGCGACGGAAGCTGGGTCATCGCCAAGCTCAGCGAGACGCCCTCACTCGAGCCGATGAACACCGCCCTCGAGGAGCATCCCGAGCTCCTCGCGACCTTCGATCGCTACCGCCGCGCGTTTTCTCGCGGCGACGTCGACATGCTCTCTTCGGTCTGGATCATGAATCCAGCGGACCGAAAGCAGGTCTCGCGAACTGTGCGCAGGGGCAAGGCGATCTCAGTCCGCATTTCGGATGCGAGCCTCGAGATCGACGGAGACCGCGCGACGGTCGCGTTCCTACAAGAGCAGTCGCTGTCAGCGACTCGCCCCGCCGCGAAGAGCCGAACCTCGCGCCGCGGCATGGCTGCCTTCGACTCCGCGGGTGCGTGGGATAGCGTCACGACTCGCTGAGTCCGCAACGTGCTCCCGACTCCCGACCTGAAGCGCGGACTCACGGCGCGGGGTTGATCTCCGCTCGCCGGTTGAGCCGCCAGACGGCCTCGCCTGTTCCGCCCACGGCAGGGCGCGATTCGCCGTAGCTGATGATCTGCATTTGTCCGTCGCCGACGCCGATGTTGTAGAGGTAGACACGAACGGCATTCGCGCGCCGTTCGCCTAGCGCGAGGTTGTACTCGTCCGAGCCAACTTCGTCGGCGTGGCCCGCGATCATGATCGTCTGACCGCTGTCTCGGATGTCGGCGCCCGCGCTGTCGAGAACCACTCGCGCATCCTGATTGATCGTGGCCTTGTCGAAGTCGAAGTAGACGGTGCCAAGCGAGAATCCGACCTCGTTGCGGACGTTCGTGTTCGACACATTCGTCGCGGGCGGCCCCTCCCGAAATTCACTGTCGGGAGCGACCGTGGTCGAGTCATCCGGCCCCGCGCCGGTGGTCGAGCAACCCGCCAACGACACGGCCATCACGAGCGCGAGTGCCAGCAGCGAGGCGGTCCGCAGGGGTCGTCCTGAATCGATCATCTCTCGTTCACTCCACTTGTCGTTCGCCATTCAGGCCTGTCCTGGAAGATCCCAACCGAAATCGTTCGCACGCGAGGCTCCACTCGGCGAGCGGAGGGCGAACGCACCGACGGTCATCTGCCGACGCGAGGAGGATCAGAGGAATTCGAAAGATGCATCCTATCAAGGCCGGACGCAACACGGACGCTGGACCCGACATGGCCCGTGGGTGTTTCGGTCCAGCGCGCGTGCCGCGCCGGGGGCGGTGGTCTCGGTATCGGGCTCCCGAGGCGGACGCGACGTCGAAGCCGCCATGAGCTCACCGGGGTGAGGTCGGTTGGCGCGGGGGTTGCGATCATTCCCTGACGCAACCCGGCGTCACGGTACCTAACGCACCGGCGACAGCTGCGCCCCCTCGCACATCCCGAGCGCCCCTTCCATCAACATCTCCTCCCGCCGCGCGTGGCGGTAGAAGTAGCGGATGAACGCTTCGTCGCGGTCCGGCCCGGAGTCGAGCACGAGCTGATGCATCGCGCGATGGCCCTCGGTCACGCCGGTCGGGCGCTTCCCGAGCAGCTCGGCCATGTCGTCGAGCTCCTGCTCGTCGAAAGCCACGCCGAGGCGGTCGCCATGCCGTAGATGACGCGCGAGACGCGACGCGAACCACATCCGGTTCTTCAGGAACGGGTCCGTGATCGCGGGAGACTGCTCCTCTTCGAGGTTCTCGATGAGCATGTCGTAGTAATGCGAGAAGCGCGTGAACCGCGGCGCCGGGAGCGCCGGCTCCTCGAGAGCCAGGCCCGTCGCCTCGGCGAGGCTCTGAGCCGTCGTCCGCAGGTAGAACACGTGCTGTGCGATCCACTCGGCGTGCTCGGTCCCGGCGTGGAGGTTCTCCATGACCGGCGCGAGGGCCATCGGCACGAGGGCCTGGGTCTTGACGTTGTAGAAGCTGAGCGAGTCGAAGTCGATCTCGCGACCGGAGAGCTCACCGTAGCGCTGCACTCGCTCGGCGAAGCGATCGACGGGCGTGTAGAGGTCGCGGGACCGGACACACGCGATGTCGGTCATCGGATCCGACACGTGTGCCAGCTCGAAGTCCACGAGCGCGGTCACGCGACCGCCCTCGAAGAGCAGATTGCCTGGACCGGTGTCGCCCTGACACAGCACCGGGTCGACGTTCTTCCGCGGTACGTTCCGCCGCAGCCATTGGCACGCGAAGGTCAGGATCGGGAGCGGCTCCCGCACGCCCTTCTCGTAGGTCGACTGCCAGACGTCGAGGTCGTTGAGCGCGACTTCTTCGGGTGTCTTCGGAATCAGCACACCGGCCTTCTCGAAGAGCGAGACATCGACCGCGTGGAGCTGCGCCAGGATCTCGAGAAAATGCTCCATGACCGAGTCCCGCTCGACCGGATCGGTGCAGAGATTGAAGTTGTCCTCGCCATCGACGTGGGCGAGGACCGCCGCCTGGGGATCGTCATGGAAGGCGAGGACCTCGGGGACGGGCACACCTTCGGCATGGAGCACCCGCAGGATCTCCGCTTCGCGCCGGGTCGAGTAGACGTCGACATAGGAGAAGGAGTCGTCGCGTGTGCCGCGCACGTAGGTCTTGCGGACCTCGCCGCCGAGCTCGACGTCCACATACCAGGCATAGCGTCCGCCGGACTCGCGACCCTGTCGGTCGCGCCGCACGATCCGCCCGCCGAGCTGGGACTCGATCCACGGAAAGAGCGGCTCCCAACGTTCGAGGTGTTCGTCGCTCATGTGGCCTCCGGGTTCCTCATCTCGCACCTCGACCTTGGCCCAACCACACGCAGCGTGCCATGCGAGCCCTCGGCGAAGCTCCTATCCTGCGCGCCGGCCCGACCCCGGCGCCGACCCTCCCGAGAGTCCAGAGATGATCCGGCCCAGCCAGTCCTGCGCGACGCCGCGACGCGGCCCGCGACCCCCCCCTTGCGCGAGGAGCGCGAGGGAGACCGTCGCGTTCGAGCTCGCGCGCTTGGCGCTCGCGGCGCTCGCCGCCCTGGCCTCCTCGTCGGCTGCCGCTCAGCCGGCCGAAGCCCCCGCCGAGCTCCAGCCCGCGCCGATCGAGACCCTGCCGGGCCCCGCCGACTTCCGCGTGCAGCTCGGATGGACCCACCAGCCCCCCGTGATCGACGGCGTGATGGACGACCCGGGCTGGATGGACGGCGGCCTCGTCGACCAGCTCACCCAGGTCCTGCCGGTTCCGGGCGACACGCCCTCCCAGAAGACCGAGATCCGGGTCGTCACCGACGGCAGGACCCTCTACGTCGGCTTCCGTTGTTGGGACACGAACCCCGACGAGATCGTCCGAAACCGCAAGCAGCGCGACAGCTTCCCGTTCTGGGACGACCGCGTCGGCTTCTCCCTCGACACGTTCAACACCAGGCGCAACGGCTACTTCTTCCAGACCAACCCGAACGCGATGCGCCACGACGTCCTCCTCGAGGCGGAGAACTTCGAGATCAGCTGGGACACCATCTGGTACGTCGAGACGTCGATCGACGAGAAGGGTTGGACCGCGGAGTTCGCGATCCCGTTCTCCTCGATCGGCTTCGACCCCGAGGTCGACGCCTGGGGCATCAACTTCGAGCGCGGCATCCGGCGCAACGACGAGAGCGCGCGCTGGTCGGACTGGCAGCCCCAGAATTTCATCAGCTCGATGGGCGTCGCAGGGACCCTCGAAGGCATTCGGGGGTTGGACCAGGGCCTCGGCTTCGAGCTGACCCCCGGCATGACGATCCGCCGCCGCGACGAGCGCGGCGTAGAGGATCGCTTCGAGTTCGACCCGACCTTCGACGGCTACTACAAGGTCCTTCCCTCGGTGACCGCGTCGGTCACCGCGAACACCGACTTCGGCCAGGTCGAGGTCGACGACATCCAGATCCAGGACGACCGCTTCGCCCTCTTCTTCCCGGAGAAGCGCGACTTCTTCCTGGAAGACGGGCTGATCTTCGACTTCGGCGACATCAGCCAGAACGGCCGCCCCTTCTTCTCCCGAAAGATCGGGTTCAACGCCGGGAACCGCACCGCCGGCGGCGGCCCTGCGCGGATCCTAGGCGGCGGAAAGCTGACCGGGCGCGCCGGCCCCGTGAAATTCGGCCTCCTCAACACGTACATCGAGGACGCCAACGACATCGACGCGCGCAACCTCTTCGTGGGCCGCGCTGCGCTCAACGTCCTCGGCGAATCGACCCTCGGTGTGATCGTGACCCGCGGCAATCCCGACGGAAGCGGCGCCAACAACCCGAGTCGCGGCCGCGCCTACGACGAGACGACGATGACCGGCGGCGGCCGCAACTCGACGACGGTCGGCACGGACTTCCTCTACCGCAACACGAATTTTCGCGGCAGCGGCCAGACCGTGCGCGCCAGCCTCTGGTGGGCGAAGAGCATCGACGACAACCACCTGAGTGCGGGTCGCACCAACGGCTACGGCATCAAGCTCGAGTACCCGAACGACCGGTTCAACATTCTGGTCGGCTTCGAGGAGCTCCAGGAGGACTACGCGCCTCGGGTCGGTTTCGTGAACCGCAACGACATCCGTCACTGGTTCAATTCGTTCCGCTATCGCGTTCGCCCCGAGAACGGCCCGTTCCGCACCATCGACAGCGAAGTCTTCGCGCAGGTCCTCGTCGATTCCGGCAACCAGCTCGAGACGGTGAACGTCCGCTTCGTCCCGCTCGAGTTCACCACACCCATCGACGACGGGTTCGATGTCCGGTTCCGCGTCCGGCACGAGCTCGTGCGGCCCACCGACCGGATTCCGAACGTGACCGTCCCCTCCGGCACGTACACGTTCTACGAAGCGGCGGCGCGCTTCTTCACGAGCCGGAACCGCCCGCTCCAGCTCGAGGTGGAGGTCGGCTGGGGCACCTTCTTCGACGGCACGCGCACGCGCGTCGACGTCGACTTCGAGTTCCGCCCCTCCCACTTCTTCTTCTTCGAAGTCGAGTACGAATTCCGCGACATCGACGTGCCCAAGCGCCGCGCGATCGCAGGCGGCGATCCCGATCGAAACGACCGCGACACCCAGCTGGTCCGGATCAAGGCCGATATCCTCTTCTCGCCGAACGTCGTCTGGTCCAATTTCATCCAGTACGACAACCGCAGCGACTCCGCGGGCGTGAACAGCCGCTTCCGCTACATCCTCCGCGACGGCCGGGAATTCTTCGTCGTCGTGAACCAGAACGTCGACACCGGCAATGACCGCCCGAACCTCGCCCGGAGCGAATTCCTCGTGAAGGGCGTCTGGACCCTCACCTTCTGAGTCCCCACCCCTTCCCTGTCTCGACACCGCCCAGGAGCCGCACATGTCCGACCTGATCCTCGAATCCCGCGACGGCGACGTCGTCACCCTCCAGTTCAACGATCCCGACAAGCTGAACGCGATGAGTCGCGAGATGGGCCTCGCGTTCCGCGACGTGGTCGGCCGCCTGGCCCTCGACGAGTCGATCCGGGCCGTCGTCCTGACGGGCGTCGGCCGCGCCTTCTCGGCGGGCGGCGACCTCGACATGCTTCAGGCCCAGGCGGACGCCGGCGCCGCGGCCCCCGGCCAGGCCTGGCGGAGCATCCGGGACGAGATGAGCAGCTTCTATCGCCTCTTCCTGTCGATCCGGGACCTGTCGTGTCCCACGATCGCAGCCCTGAACGGCGCGGCGATCGGCGCGGGCTTCTGCGTCGCCCTCGGCTGCGACTTCCGATACGCAGCGCACGAAGCGAAGCTCGGCCTCAACTTCACCCGGGTCGGCGTCCATCCGGGGATGGCAGCGACCTGGAGCCTGCCTCGATTGGTCGGGCCCGCGCTCGCGGCGGAGCTTCTCTACACGAGCCGCCTGGTAGACGGCGACGAGGCGGTCCGGGTCGGGCTGGCGAACCGGGCGATGGCCCGGGAAGAGGTGCTCGACGCCGCGCAGGCCGCAGCGGCCGAGATCGCCGCCAACGCGCCCCTCGCGGTCCGTGCGGTCAAGCAGGCCCTCCGCCGGAGCGAGGCCACCTCCCTGGAGGACCAGCTGCAGTTCGAGGCCACTGAACAGGCCCGCAACTTCGAATCCCGGGACGCGCACGAGGGCCTGGCGGCGATTCGCGAGAAGCGCGCCCCCCGATTCGAGGGCCGATAGAGTGCGAGATCGTCCGATCCAGTGACTTTCGACACAGACGTCTGCCCCGGAACCAGCGAACCTCCGCGCGGGTCTCAAGTCCCGCGCCTCCCGTTCGATGTACAGAGAGGGCCCGGCGAAGTCCCGAGTCCCCGCCCCCCCGATCGAGCGCCCGATTCCACGAAACGGAAGAACCGAATGACCCGCGCCTTGCGCTCCCACCAGCTCTGGCTCACTGTCACCTACTTCGGACTGCTGGTGTTGATGGCGAAGGGCTTGAGCTCCTAGCTCAGCCACCGCTTTTGCGGCCGGGGGCCGCCCGGGCGCATTCGTCGCGCCAAGCCCCTTCCGCGACGCCCATTGCGAAGAATCGCCTTCGAGCTCAGGGACGCCGTTCAGGGCGACCGCCGCGAAGCCCGAGCGCCAGCGGTCTCCAGCTACGGAGCCTTCAGCGCAAGAAGCGTCCCCGAGTAAGGGACGCTTCGAGAGGAAGCGCTACAGCGCTTCCGACGGAGAGAGGATCTCGCTGGCGTTGAAGAAGTAGGTGGTCTCGAGCTTGGCGGTCTCGGGGGCGTCGGAGCCGTGGGTGGCGTTCTGCTCGACGTCGGTGCCGAAGTCGCCGCGCATGGTGCCGGCGGGGGCTTCGTTGGAGTTGGTCGGTCCCATCAGGTCGCGCCACTGCTTGATCGCCCCCTCGCCTTCGAGGATCAGCGCGACGACCGGGCCGGAGGTCATGAAGGCGACCAGGTCGTTGAAGAAGGGGCGCTCCTTGTGCACGGCGTAGAAGCCCTGCGCACCCTGCTCCGTCAGCTGCATCTTCTTCATCGCGACGATCTCGAGACCCGCCTCTTCGATGCGGTTGAGGATCTGGCCGGCGACCTTCTTGCGGACGGCGTCGGGCTTGATGATGGCGAAGGTGCGTTCCACGGCCATGATGGCTCTCCTGTCTTGATCGCTTCTCGATCGCTTGATCGGGCTGACTTCCGAGCGAGCGTTGGGCCCGGGTCCTCGGGGCGGCCGAGCGTAGCGGAGAATCCGCGCAAGTCGCGGCCACAGCGGCGGAAAACGCGCTTTCCATCGTGCGGATTGGCCGCCGCGCCGCCGACCTGCGACCCTCCCGTCGCCCCCGCCCACGAGCGATCGGCGACGCAGGCCCGGACCTCGCGCCCGACCGACGGGAACCCACGCCGCAGGTGCCGACCTCCATGACTCCCTCCGCCGCCGACGCGTCCGAGAAGCCGTCCGCCGGGCGCTCGTTGCGCCGGCTCCTCGCCTTGTCGCGGGAGGACGGAGGGCAGGTGCTGCTCGTCGTCGTGTTCGGCGCACTCGTGGCCGGAGCGGCCTTCGTGCGGGTCTCCCTGGCCGAACCGCTGCTCGACGACGTCCTGCTGCCCTTCCTCCGCGGCGAGATCGGCCTCGAGGAAGTGACGGCCGGGCTCGGCCCGATCGCCTGGTTGGTGGCCCTGACCCTGATCGTCTCGCCGCTCGCCGTCCTCGGGCGCAGCTACCTGGCGGAGTGGGTGGCCGCGCGGGTTCGCCAGCGAGTCGACATCGCGATCGCCCGCAAGCTGCTGCGCGTACCGCTGCAGACCTTTCGCGAGGGCTCGAGCGGCGACTTCCTGTCCCGCTCGATGGCCGATGCGCAGATCGCCTGCCAGGTGGTCACCCTCTTCTACAAGGACGTGATCCTGCACGTCGAGATGATCGTGATCGCGGTCGCCATGATGCTGTGGATCAACGTCTCGCTCACGCTGGTCGTGCTGCTGGCGGTGCCGCCCTTCTACCTGCTCGTGTCGCTCTTCATGGGTCGCATCCTCGACGTCGCGACCCGACGCCAGGAGACCCAGGGCCAGCTCTCGGATCACCTGATCGCGATCCTCTCCGGCATCAAGGTGATCAAGGCGTTCCGCGGCGAGGACGTCGAGCGAGCGGCCTACGATCGCGAGACCGACAAGTACTTTCGCCGCCACATGAAGGTGGTCAAGAACGGCGCGTTGGTGAAGGCCACGGGCGAGGCGCTGTGGCCGATCGTCGCCGCGATCGTGCTCGGCGTCGGCGGTTGGGCCGTCATCAACGACATCGACGGACTGACCCCGGGTAGCCTCATCGCTTTCAGCGCGGTGCTCTTGCTCGCCTTCAAGCCCCTCAAGACCCTGATCCAGGCCGTTCCCCGCATGCTCGAGGCGGCGGGGAGTGCCGGGCGACTCTTCGACGTGCTCGACCTGAACGAAGAGCTCGCGGATCGCCCCGAGGCGCGACCGATGACCGGCCTCGCCGACACCATCCGCTTTCGGGACGTCGCCTTCGACTACGGGGGTGCGCCTGTCCTCGACGGCATCGACCTCGAGGTCGCGCGCGGCGAGGTCGTCGCGATCGTCGGCCGCACGGGCACGGGCAAATCGACCCTCGTCGACCTCGTGCTGAGGTTCCACGATCCGACACGCGGCGCGATCGAGATCGACGGCACGGACGTGCGCGACCTCGAGCGGGCGTCGTTCCTCGAACACGTCGCGCTCGTCACCCAGGAGCCCTTCCTCTTCGACGTCTCGCTCATGGAGAACATCCGCTACGGACGGCCGGACGCGACGGACGACGAGGTGCGTGCAGCCGCGCGGGCGGCTTCCGCGGCCGAGTTCATCGAGGACCTGCCCGAGGGCTACGACACCCTCGCCGGCGAGTTCGGCCTTCGCCTCTCCGGAGGCCAGCGCCAGCGGGTCACGATCGCCCGGGCGATCCTGGCCGACGCTTCCATCCTGGTGTTCGACGAAGCGACGAGCGCCCTCGACGCCCGGACCGAACGCGCGGTCCAGGCCGCGATCGACGGTCTGCGGGGCGAGCGCACGATCTTCCTCGTCGCGCATCGTCTCTCGACCATCCAACAGGCCGACCGAATCGTCGTGCTCGAGGACGGACGCATCGCCGAGACCGGCACCCACGCGGATCTGCTCGCGCGCGGCGGTGTCTATGCGGAGCTGATCGGCGCGCAGACCGCGATCGCGAGCTGAGCCCGCACGAGGCCCCCCCGCCTAACGAACGGCCAGCACCAACTTGCCGAAATGCGTGCTCGCCTGGAGTGTGCGATGGGCCTCGGGCGCTTTCGCCAGCGGGAACACCTGGTGCAGGATCGGCCGGATCTTTCCGTCCGCGAGATCCGCCCCGAAGCGCTCCAGGAAGTCGCGCACGATGGCGGCCTTCTCCTCGTTGCTGCGCGTGCGGAGGGTCGAGCCGAAGACCTTGAGTCGCCGAGAGAGCAGCGCGCCGAGATTCAGCTCCGCCTTGGCGCCGCCCATCAGGCCGATGAGCACGAGGGCGCCATCGTTCGCCAGGGCGTTCAGGTTGCCCTCGAGATAGGCCGCGCCGATCGAGTCGAGTACGACGTCCACTCCACGCCCATCGGTCGCTTCCTTCGCGACGGCGACCCAGTCGTCTTCGCGATAGTTCGCGACGGCGTCCGCGCCGACCTCGAGGCAGCGATTGCACTTGTCCGCGCTGCCCGCGGTCGCGATCACCTTTCCGCCGGCGCGCTTCACGAGGTCGATCGTCGTGGTGCCGATCCCGCTGCCCCCGCCGTGCACGAGGACGCTGCCCCCGCCGGGCAGGCCGCCGAGGCGCCACACGTTCAGGTAGACCGTGAGCAGCGTCTCCGTCAGTCCGGCGCCTTCGTGGAACGAGAGTGCGTCGGGCAGCGCGATCGCGGAGCCGGCGTCGACGACGACGTCCTCCGCGTACCCTCCGCCGGGCAGGAGCGCCATCACGCGATCGCCGGGCGCGAAGCCGGTCACGCCCTCGCCCAGCTCGGTCACGACCCCGGCGCACTCGAGACCGAGCAGCGGCGAGCTCCCGGGCGGCGGCGGGTAGAGGCCACGCCGCTGCATCAGGTCCGCGCGATTGACCCCCGCCGCATGGTTCTCGATCCGCAGCGCACCGGGCCGGATCTCCGGCAAAGGTGCGTCACCGAGCTGCATGCAGTCCTCGTCCCCGGGCTCTTCGATCAGGATGGCTTTCATGGCCGGCAAGTCTAGGGCGTAGACTGCAGAGCGCACTTGACGCGCGCCCGCTTCCCGGGCGCCGGGCAGCAACACGCCCGCAGCCGACCCGTGCCATGCCAGCAGAGTGCGCCGGTGCCGCTCACGACCACGGCGAGCTGATGCCGATCACTCAGGCGTTCTCCCCATCCGCCCGAAGAGCCGCCTGATGTCCCGCTCCCCCCGCTCGACATCGACCGCCGGCGCCGTGCGTCGTGGGGTCGCCGTGCTCTGCCTGACGTTCTTCGCCGCCACCGCGGCGATGGGCGAGGAGCCGACCTTCGAGCCCGCCGACCGCTTCCTCGAGCTGATCCGTCAGCCCTTCGAGGGGCCGCTCTTCCAGCCGAATCACGACTGGCGGGCGCAGGGGCTCGCGTTCATCGACTTCCCGTTCCGGATCCGCGCGCGCTTCGACGCGAACTACAGCCACTTCCGGACCCGGCCCGACCACCTCGCGGCCCCGCACGTGGCGCACGCGGGTCCGGGGCTCCGCTTCGACCGGCACATCGATAGCCGGGTCGCGCTGACCCGGCCGCTGACCGAGGGCGTCGAGTTCGAGGTCGTGTGGGAGACCCGGAATCGCATCGAGGCCGGGGATCCGATGGCGTTCGGGCGCCAGGTCGTCGGCGCGATGATCCGCATCACTCCCTGAGCGGACCGGCTCCGGGCGCTCCCCCGTCCCCGCCCTCGCCACGCACAGTTTTTTAGCTTGCCAGAAAGCTATCGATGCAGCTAGTCTCGGACCGAGCCTCCTCGGAGCCCCCGACCATGGACTGGTTCGACGACTTCACGCGCGGCTGGGAAACGGAGTACGGCGACCTCGACGTCGCGAACCTCCCGCTCCTCGTGCGCCTCGCGCGGCTCGGCGTCCTCCTCGATGCCTTCCAGCACGACGTACTCGAGCCCTTCGACCTGACCCCCTCGGGCTACGGCGTGCTCGCGGCGCTCCGCCGTGGCGGCCCGCCCTACACGCTCAAGCCGAGCCAGCTCTACAGTCGGCTGCGTCGCTCCTCGGGCGGCATGACGAAGATCCTGAAGCGCCTCGAAGAATCTGGCTACGTGACGCGTTCGCCCGACCCGGACGACGGTCGCGGGATGCGCGTGACGCTCACGGACCGCGGCCGCTCGCTCCAGGACCGCGTCTTCCATGCCTTTCTGGCCGGAACGACGAGCCTGATGGCACCCCTCACCGCGCACCAGGTCACCGCCGCCGACAAGAGCCTCGGCGAGCTGCTCGAGCTCTTCGAGCGTCGCGTCGCCGAGCGGAGCGCCGCGGCCGGCGGGCGTTAGGCCCACCTCGATCGATCGGGCGCTCGCCCGGCAGGAGAAGACGGATGCGACGAAATGAACACGTAGGACGGGAGGTGTCGTCGTGACTCGGCTCGCGATCCGACCGGTGACGACGACGATCGGCGCGAAGGTCGAGGGCGTCGACCTGCGCGAGCCCCTCGGCGAGGAGGTGCGCGACGCGATCCTCGACGCCCTCCTCCGGCACCACGTGCTCTTCTTCCGCGACCAGGACATCACGCCGGAGCAGCAGGTTGCGTTCGCCAAGCAGTTCGGCCCGATCAGCTATCCACCCTTCGCCCCTAAATACGGCACGAACCCCGAGTACATCGTCCTCGATCAGACCCATCCCCGCGGCGAAGGCGCGGACGAGTGGCACTCCGACAACACGTTCATGGCCGAGCCGCCGATGGGCTCGATCCTGCGCGCGGTGCAGATTCCGGAGGTCGGCGGCGACACCTGCTTCGCGAGCGCCGTCGCCGCCTACGAAGCACTCTCCCCCCCGATCCAGCGCCTCGTCGAGGGATTGACCGCAGTCCACGACATCACGAAGCCGCTCGTGAAGGGGATCGCGGCGGGCCACGCGGATGTCGATCTGGCCGAGATCCAGGCGAAGTGGCCTCCGGTCGAGCATCCGGTCGTGCGCACGCATCCGGTCACGAGCGCCAAGGCGCTCTTCGTGAACCGCAACTCGACGACGCACATCGTCGGCCTCAGCGAGCGGGAGAACGATGCGCTGCTGCCGATGCTGATGGATCACATCCGGTCGCCGGAGTTCCAGTGTCGGTTCACCTGGGACACGCACTCGGTCGCGTTCTGGGACAACCGGACCGCGCAGCACTTCGCCGTCCCCGACTATCACACCCGACGCGTGATGAATCGCGTCACCATCGCCGGCGAAAAGGTCGCCTGAACCGCCGGAGCCCCTCAGGAGGAGTCATGTCCGAAGAATCCAACGAGCCCCGCGTGAAGTTCCGCCACCTCGACGACGAGAAGTGGCAGAGTGTCCGCGCGATCGAACTCCCGACAGGCCCGGTCTACGTGCGTGAGAAGTGGCTCGAGTTCAGCGACAAGTGCCTTTCCCTCTACGCCAAGTGGGACCCGGGCATGATGATCCACGAGCACGGGCACAACAGCGAGCACGTGGTCTACGTGATCGCGGGCTCGATGACCTGCGGCGACGTCGAGTGCACGCCCGGCATGCACATCACCCTCGAGCAGGGCGCCGCGTTCGGTCCCTTCGTGGCCGGCCCCGACGGCGTCGAGCTCTTCGAAGTCATGATGGGCGATCCGCGCTCGTTCCCGGCGGACACCGAAGGCTTCGAGAAGCTCCTCGCCGAGAAGAACGCGAAGCGTCTGCCGAACCCGCCGATCGACATGCCCGATTGGCTCGAGGACACCCGAAATTGAGCGACTCCACCCCGGCGCCCGCGAAGATCCTCACGTATTCGGAGGTCGAGTGGGACAAGCCGCTCGAGACGTCGGCGCCGGGTACGGCACCGCCGAAGGAGCTGGTCGAGGAGGCGAAGAAGGTCGGCGCGCGCAGGAAGAGGATCGTGCGCGGCGAAGGCGGCTTCTTCATGAACCGGTCGCAGCTGCCCGCCGGCTACCGCGTCCCGCCCCACCACCACAATCATGACGAGATGCTGATCGTCCTCGCCGGCGGCTGCGTCTTCGACGACGACTTCGGCAAGGCCTCCGCCGACGACACGATCGTGATCCCGGCGAAGAACCGCTACGGCTTCACCTGCGGACCGGAGGGCATGGAGTTCCTCACGATCCGGCTCGGCGAAGCGACGACCGAGCTCTGAGCCCGCGACCTTGGCGTCCGAACCGACCGACGTTCCGATCGTCGATTGCCATACGCACGTCGTCTCCCCGGACGAGGACCGCTACCCGCTGAACCCGCGTGACCTGCCGGGGGAGTGGTACCGGGAGGGACCCGCGAGCGCGGACGACCTCGCGCGCGAGATGGACGCGAGCGGGGTCGCGCAGGCGATCCTCGTGCAGGGCGTCGGGGCCTACACCTGGGACAACGACTACGCCGCAGATGCCGCCGCGGCCAACGCAGGCCGCTTCGTGTCCGCGTGCGCGATCGACGCCGAAGCCGCCGACGCCCCGTCGACCCTCGCCTATTGGCTCGACGAGCGCGCGATGCAGGGCGTGCGGCTCTTCGCGCTGTCCCGATTGGGTCCGTCCTGGCTGACGGCGAGCGCGACCGATCGCCTCTGGGAGGTCGCGCGCGAGCGCGGCGCCCACGTGATCGTCACGATCCTGCCCCACCAGCTCGAGGAGCTCGAGCACGTGCTCGAGCGCTTCCCGGACACCCCGGTCTCCCTCGACCACTGCGCCTTCGCGCTCGGCGATCCGGGCGCGCGCGAACGGCTCTTCGCCCTGGCCCGCTTCGACGCGCTCCATCTCAAAGTCTCGACCCACAACCTGGACGAGGGCGACCCCGCAGCGACGGTGCGCGCGCTGGTCGGTGGGTTCGGAGCCGAGCGACTGATGTGGGGCTCGGACTATTGCCAGACCCACGACCGGCCGTACGCCGCGCTGGTCGACCTCGCCCGCCGCGCCTTCGGATCGCTCTCCGACGCCGACGCCGAGACATGCCTCTCGGAGACGCCACGCCGACTCTGGCCGGCGTTGCGCTGACTCGGGACCTCAGCCGTCGAACGTCCGAGAGCGTTCGAGGTCGGCGGCCACACGGCTCGCCCCGGCGAGGCAGATGACGCCGCTGATCATCGGGATGAGTGTCGGGAAGAGCAGCGCATAACGAAGCGCGTCGGTCCCGTATTCGGGCGCGAGCGCGTCAGCGAGCGCGCCGACGACCAGCGGACCGCCAGCGAGCCCGATCAGCGTCGAGAGCAGCGTCGAGATCGCCGCGGCGAAGGCGCGCATGCGGAGCGGCACGACGCCCTGGGTCGTGGACATGAACGGCGCCGTGAACCAACCACCGAGGACCGAGCCGACCACGCTCCACAAGAGTGCGACCGGCATCACCGCGAACATCGTTCCCGCCAGGAACCCGGGCATCTGGATCATGTGCGTCGTCGGCCAGAGCAGGAAGGCCACGAGGATCGGCGGACTGATCAGGAGGCCCAACGCAGGCACCCAGAGATACCAGCGCTTGTCGTTGGCGCCGAAGCGATCCGCGAAGTACCCGCCCAGGAAGATGCCCAGCATGGACGGCAGCGGGCTCGTCAGAAAATACCATGTGCCGGCGTGGAACTGCCCCATCTCGTAGGTCCGCATCAGGAACGCCGGCTCCCAGAGGTTCCGACCCATGGACGCGAACAGCGTGAAGGCGTTGGCCGACAGGATGAAGAGGTAGGTGCGGGTCCCGAAGAGCGCCTTGAGATTCGGCAGGAAATCGCCCGCCTCCGAGCTGGTGCGTCCCTCGCTCCCGCCGCGCGGCGGTTCCCTGACCGTCAGGCGGAACACGATCGCAAGGACGATTCCCGGGATGCCGGCGGCGATGAACGACCCCCGCCACCCGAAGGACTGGGAGATCCACCCTCCGGCCATCATGCCGATCCCCATTCCGATCACTGCACCCATCGAGATGACGGACATGCCCCGCGCGCGACGCTCGGGCGGCAGATAGTCCGACAGCATCGAGACCGCCGGCGCGGTCGCACCCGCCTCGCCGACGCCGACGCCGACGCCCATTCGCATCAGCGCGAGCTGCGCGTACGACGAGACGAATCCCGTCGCGAGGGTGAACAAGCTCCATAGAAAGAGACACGTCGAGATGATGCTCCGACGGGCGCCGACCGTGTCCGCATAACGCCCGACCGGAAGAACCAGGAACACGTAGACGATCGCGAAGGCCGGACCGAGCAGGAACCCGATCTCGGTGTCGGACAGCTGGAACTCCGACTTCACGTCCTCGACGACGATCGACAACATCGTGCGATCGATGTTGTTGAAGACCATCGTGAGCAGGACGAGAACGAGAACGTAGAGCGTGTAGCGGGGCGAGAAGGTCTGCGATTCGGCGGCGGGCGGGACGCTCGGATCCGGGGACGACACGTGGACTCCGCGGGTCGGCGACCCGGTGGGGAAAGTGGCGTCGCCACGATAACCCAGCGGCGCCACCGGAAACTGAGCGGCACCCCGCTTGCATCCATCGTCTTCGACCGGAACGAAACCGCCTCTCGCGGCCGCAGGATTGCGGAGGCGGAGGCCGGTGCACGCCCGCATTTCAGATCGAAACGCCGCCCGTTTCACGCTGAACACCGACCGCGAAGGGAGTTCCATGTCTCCGACCACGATCCCTGCGACGCGCCCGCGACGGCTCGCCCGCGAGCGCGCTCCCGGTGCCCGCATCGAGGGCATCGACGGCCCCGTCGAGCTCCTTCGCGCTCCCGGCGGCTATCTCCAGGTCTGGCCGCGCCCGGCGCCGGAGTCATTGAAGCAGCTCTACTCCGAGCAGTTCTACGAAGAGGACAAGTCGACCTATCTCAGCGACATGCAGGCGGAGCGCCCGTACTGGGACGCGATCTGGACCCTGCGGCGCGAGATGATGGAGGCAGCGCTACCAGCGGACCGTCGCCGGCTCCTCGACGTGGGCTGCTCCGGCGGGTTCCTCCTCGATCACTTCCACCAGCACGGCTGGGACGCCCGCGGCATCGAGCCCTCGCCGCGCGCCGCGGGCTTCGGCCGCGAGCACTACGGCCTCGAGATCTTCTGCGGTGACCTGCTCGACTACCCGCCGGCCGACGCGCCGCGGTTCGACGCGATCCACAGCGCCCAGGTCCTCGAGCACGTGCTCGACCCCGAGGCCTGCGTCGCGAAGATCGCCGAGCTGCTGGCGCCCGGCGGCGTCGTCTTCATCGAGGTCCCGAACGACTTCAACGCCTTCCAGGAGGCCGCGCGCGAGTACCTCGACAAGCCGGCCTGGTGGATCGCTCCGGATCACCACCTCAACTACTTCGACTACGAGAGCCTGGCGGGCGTGCTCGCGCGGCACGGACTCGTGGAGCTCGATCGAGTCGCCTCGTTCCCGATGGAGATGTTCCTGCTGATGGGCGACGACTACGTCGGACGCCCGGACGTGGGCAAGGCCGCGCACGGTCGTCGCATGCACTTCGAGCGCACGTTGATCGATGCGGGACGACTCGCGGAGCTCGGCGACCTCTACCGCGCCCTCGCGCAGGCATCGCTCGGGCGAACCTGCGGGATCCTCGCGCGCCGAGCCTGAATCGCGGAGCGATTCAGAACGCCGGGCGCTCTTCGTCGCCCGGTGCGTCGGGCTCGTCGGATCCGCCGGCGAGTCGCTTGAACATCGCTTCGAGGTTCCGGACGCCGATCAGGATCACGACCACGCTCAACGAGAAGCCGCCCGCTTCGAGCGGGCGCCCCGCACCGATCGTGCTGCCGATCGCAGCGAGCATCCAGACGACGGCCGCCGAAGTCACGCCGACGATCGCACCGCCCTTCGCGAGGATGACACCCGCGCCGAGGAAGCCGACGCCGGTCACGACCTGCCCGAGGACGCGGGTCGGATCCGCGAGCCCGTGGTCCGCGGAGAGGTCCGCGCCCAGGCGGATGAACGCCATCGTCGCGAGGCAGATCAGGATGCTCGTGCGAATCCCGATCGCCTTGTTCCGGAGCTGGCGCTCGACGCCGACGATCGCCCCACAGATCACCGACGCGGCGATCTGTAGCGCGAAGTGGTGACGACTGGCCTCGATCCAGGTCGTGAGGGACGCGAGCTGCTCCATGGGCGGCGTATCGGTGGGACGGGGGCGCCGCTTGATCCGGCATCGGATGCCCCTCTCACGCGTGGCCCAACGAAGAGGGCCCCGCCCGGAAGTCCGGACGGGGCCCATCGTCGGAGCCGAGGCACAGACGCGCCTACTTGAGGTCCTGCCGAGTGTAGTCGAGCAGACCGCGCGCGATGATCAGGCGCTGGATCTCGCCCGTGCCCTCGTAGATGTCGGTGATGCGGCTGTCGCGCATCCACTTCTCGAGGAGCAACTCGCGACTCGCGCCGATCGATCCGAGGATCTCGATGCAGCCCTGGGTGATCTGCCGGACCGCGCCGCCCGCATGGGCCTTGCAGACCGACGACTCCATGTTGTTCGGCAGGCCCTTGCCGGCCATCCATCCACACTGGAGCGTGGCGAGCTTCGACGCCTCGAATAGCGCCTCGAGCCGCATGAACTTCTCCGCCGCGGCGGAGAGTCGACCGAGGCCGCCGGGGCCGGCCGTGTAGTCCACCACGACGCCCGCCTCCTCGAGGGCTTCACGCGTGAGGTCGATCGCCGCCCACGCGCAGCCGAGACCCATCGCTGCCGTCGCCGGCCGCGTCATGTTGAAGGTCTTCATCACGCCGCGGAAGCCGCCGGAGCTGGCCTTCGGGATCGACTCGTCGAGGCCGAGCAGGTTCTCGCGCGGGATGCGGCAGTCGCTGAAGACGTACGCCGCCGTGTCGTCCGCGCGAATGCCGAGCTTCTTCTCCTTGTGCGGGACGTCGAAGCCGGGCGTGCCCTTCTCGACGAGGAACGACTTGATGCCGGCACGGCCCGCGCTCTTGTCGATCGTCGCCCAGATCACCACGCCTTCCGCGCGGATGCCCGTCGTCACGAAGATCTTCTCTCCGTTGATGATCCACTCGTTCGTCTCTTCGTCGAGCACGGCGGTCGTCGACACGCGGGAGGGATCGGAGCCGCAGCCCGGCTCGGTGATCGCCATCGAGAGGAGCATGCCGCCCCACTTCGCCTTCTGGTCGTCGTTGCCCGCGGCGGAGAGCGCCGCGTTACCGAGACCGCCGCTCGTGTTGCGGCGCAGGCGAACCGAGTAGTCGCCCCAGTTCCCGGCCATGATCTGCAGCAGCATCATCACCGGCCCCTGGGTGTCCTCGGCGCCCACCTCGGGCAGCGCGGGTGCGTTCGCGTAGAACTCTTCCGCCTCCGGCAACACCATCGGCGGCATCTCCGCCTCGTTTTCGTCCACTTCGCGCGCATAGCGGCGAATGATCTCGCCCTCGGCGAAGGTCCGCGCAAGATGGGCTTCGTCCGTCTCTGTCAGTCGAAAATCGATCATGTCATTCTCCATCGCCCGGCTCGTCGGCCGCCGGCGAGCAGTTCTCGTTAGGCGTCGGTGCCGAGAGGAGCCCTCAGCGCAAGACGCGTCCCGCCAGGGATCGCGTCGAGAGGTGCGCAAGCACCGACCGAAAGAGGCGCGCGGCGCCGCCTCGCTAGAGGCAAACAAGTCCTTCCATGACGCCGAGGGTCCGCGCGTTGCGGAACCACATCTCGACGGGGTGCTCACGGATGAAGCCGTGGCCGCCCAGGATCTGGACGCCATTGTCGGCGATCCACATGCTCTTCTCCGCCGCGTACGAACGCGCCTGCCAGGCCGCCTTCGTCGCGTCCTCGTCGTGCTCGAGCAGGCTCGCGCCCTGCCAGACCAGCTGGCGCAGCGCATGTTGCTCGACGTGCATCTCGGCGAGCCGGAACGCGATCGACTGCTTCTTCGAAATCGGCTCGTCGAAGGCCACGCGGTCCTTGGTGTAGGGCACGCAGTATTCGAGCACGGCGCGGGACATGCCGAGCATGACCGTCGCGAGACCGACGCGCGATGCATTCAGGATCGCCTGCACGTCCGCGCCTTCGGGTCCACCGAGGAGCGCTTCGGGGCCGACCTCGACACGCTCGAGGTCGATGCCGGTCGTGGGCAGCGCGTGCAGTCCCATCTTCCGCTCGACGTCGGTGACCGTGAGGCCTGCCGCGTCGCGAGGGACTACGAAGGCGGCGACGTCTTCACCGAGGCACGCCGTCACCAGAAAATGACTCGCGCGATCGCCCATGGCGACGAAGGTCTTGCGACCCGAGAGGATGAAGTTCTCCCCCTTCTGCTCCGCTTCCGTGCGCGGACGCGCGGCGTCGGAGAGGGGGCCGGCTTCGGTCAGGGCGACGGCGCCCGTCGCATAGGACTCACCGCAGAAGAGCGGCAGCAGCGCCTGCTTCTGGTCATCGGTGCCGTGATCGACGACCGCATTCGCGAAGAGCGACGGAGCGACCGCCGCGATCGCCAGGGACGCGTCGCCGTGAGCGAGCTCCTCGAGCAGGATGGCGTTCGTGACGAGGGATCGCTCCTCGCCGGCGCCGCCGAACCGTTCGGGAATCTGGGTGCTCGTGAGGCCCAGGGTCCAGGCCGTCTCGAGGAAGTCGGCGGGGACTTCCGCCGCCTCGTCGCTATCTCGCGCGATCGGTCGGATCGCGTCGGCAGCGAACTCGCGCATCGCATCGCGCACGAGCTCCTGCTCTTCGGACATTCCAAATGAGATCACGGGGGATTCTCCTTTTCGTGGCCGCCCTCGCGGGTCGACCCGGGTTGTTCGGTCTCTCTGCCTCGCCCGTCTGCGCGGGCGTCGAATCAATCGTCGGTCGCGATCTGGATCGCTCGCGGTCGCCCGACCTGGAAGAAGAACTCGTCCATCGCCTGCGGACCGCCCTCCTTGTGGAGGAGACCCTGCTTCACGGCTTCCTTCGCGTCGAGCAGACCGATCGCGACGGCGCACCAGTCGCGCGCCGTCGCCGTGTATCGCACGTCGGCGCCGGCGGCGAATTCCTCGCGCACGCTGCACTCGCCGTCGTCGATCTCGACCGTCCACACACCACCGCCCTCACCCGACAGTCGGATCTCGAACACGACGCGCGCGCCGCGGGCCCGCTCTTCGCGCAGCAGGTTGGGCAGCGCCTCCAGGACGGAGAGCGCGGAGGTCTCGGTGAACTGGACGGCGTCGACTTCGCGGACACCCATGCCTTCCCGCACCCACCAGCTCGCGATCGCCGAGATGATCGGCGCGAGGGTCCGACCCTTGTCGGTCGCGCGATAGAGCGAGCGACTACCCTTTTCCTCGGTGTCGACGAAGCCGTCGGAGCGGAGCTGACGCAGCCGACTGGACAGCACCTTCGGCGCGATGCCCGTCCGAACGCGCAGCTCCTGGAAGCCCTTGGGACCCCCGAGCAGCTGGCGCACCAGGACCAGGGTCCAGCGGTCGCCGAGCAGGTCGAGGGCGCGGGCCACGGGGTCGAAGATCTGCGCCGGACGCAGGATCTCGCCGCGGCGCGTGCTCGCCCCGGCCTCGCCGCCCACGGCGGCACGATTCTCGGAAACCATTTCGGGCATCGAGATCAGTATCTAATGGATACTGAATCCAGTTGCCACGAAAAACCGGGAGTCACGAGAGACCTCGGAGTCAGTCCTCCTCGCGACCGAGCTGGCGGCGGGCCGTTCCCAGCCCGACCGCCACGAGTGCGATCAGGCCCCAGAGCCCGAGCCCGGGCACCTGCGGCATCGGGCCGCTCAGCACCCAGCCCGCGGCGACCGGGTCGAAGCCGGTCGCCCCGAAATCGGTCCCGGCGTCATAGAGCGCCGCCCCGGTCGTGAGCGAGAGGTCGATCGTGCCCGCGAGGCTCGCCCCCAGGAAGAGCGTGCCGGACACGTCGGCGCCCACCAGGATCCCGGCCATCAGGTCGACACCCGTGAGATCCGCCCCCGAAAGGTCGACGCCGGAAAAGTCCACGCTCGTCAGGTCCAGGCCGCTCAGGTCTGCGCCCGAGAGATCGGCGAAGGGGATCTGCACTCCAGCCCCGACGATGTGGCCGTTCCACACGACGTAGCCGGGAGGCATCGCGAGCGGCGCACCGACCAATCCGGTCGACGTGGCCTCGTCAAAGGTGGCCCCCGTGAAGTCCGTCCCGGCGATCACCGTCGCGTTCAGCGTCGTGTTGTTCAGACTGGCACCGGTCGCGACGGCGTTCGTCAGATCGGCGTTCGCGAGGTTCGCGCCGGACAGGAGCAGGCCCGAGAGGTTCGCGCCGACGAGACTCGCCCCGACCAGATCACCGCCGACCAGGAACGTGTCGGTCAAGTCGACGCCGGCGAGATTCGATCCCGTGAAGAGCACGCCGGTCAGATCCGCGTTCGACAGATCGAAGCCTGCCAGGTTCGCGCTCGAGAGATCGGCGCCGACCAGCGAGACGCTGGGTCCAACGAGATATCCGTTCACCACCGCGTAGCTCGCCGGCAATGCGAGCGGTACGCCTACCAGACCGCTCGAAGTCGTGGCCGCGAACGAGGCGCCGGTGAAATCCGTTCCCGCGACGACCGTCCCGGTGAGTGCGGAGACGTTGAAGATCGCGCCGGTCGCGACCGCGTTCGTGAGGTCGGCGCTGGTGAGATCGGCCACGGCCACCAACGCACCGGTCAGGTCCGCTCCCACGAGACCCGTGCCGATGAGATCGGCGCCGAGGAGGAAAGAGCCCGACAGATCGGCACCATCGAGATTCGCGCCGTCGAAGACGACATCCGTGAGGTCGGCCTCAGAGAGGTCGAATCCTGCGAGATTCGCGCCCGTCAGGTCGGCGCCCATGATGCTCACGCCGGCTCCGACGATATGCCCGTTGATCAGGGCGAAGGCCGACGGGAACGCCAGCGGCGCGCCGACGAGGCCCGACGACGTCGTGCGGACGAGGGTCGCGTTCGTGAAGTCCGCGCCGGCGATCGTCGAGCCGATCAGCACGGCATCCGCGAGGTCGGCGTTCGTGAGCACGGCGTTCGTCAGATCTGCGTTGGTGAGCGTGGACCCGCCCATCGTCGTCGCCGTCAGGTCCGCACCGTTCAGGTTCGCGCCCGTCAGGTTCGCGACCACCAGGATCGCGCCGGTGAGATCCGCGCCGGACAGATCGGCGCCCGACAGATTCGCATTGGCGAACGACGCGCTCGTCAAATCGAAGCCCGACAAGTTGGCTCCAGAGAGGTCGGCACCGACGAGCGAAACGCCCGGCCCGACCAGATGTCCGCCGAGCGCGGCGTAGCCGGCGGGCAGCGCGACGGGCGTCCCGACCAGACCACTCGACGCCGTCGCCTGGAAGGTCGCACCGGTGAAGTCGGCCCCGGCGACCGTCGTGCCCACGAGGGTGGCCGAGTTCAGATCGGCCCCCGTGAGATCGGCGTTCGTCAGGTCGGCGCCGTTCAGGTTCGCGCTCGCCAGATGCGCGAGCGGGAGGTCCGCGCCCGAGAGGTCCGCGCCGGAGGCGTCGACGCCGAGCATCAGCGCGCCCGTAAACGGATGCGAACCGCCGCCCTGGGCCGCCGTGTAGAGGATCGGGTCGACGACCGCGCCGCCGAGCTGCACGTACGACCCCGCGTTCGCCGATGCGGCGGCGACGAGCAGGGTCAGGAACAGCAGGGGGGAGAGACGGGGCATGGGGTGACGGCTTTCGGGACGGGACGGGAACGCGATGCGGCCTTCGAGACCGCGCACGCGCGCAAACCCCGCGAACCCTCGTCGCGGCGCTATTCCCGCCAGATGGGGAGTACCCGATCAGAGGGGGGCGGCGTCGCGACTTGCGTGTTCAATGCACTCGGGAGCGGGGTCGGCACGGCGAATTCCGCCGACTCGTGGCAGGACGTCTCGTATGGCGTCCCGGTCCGGCGGAAACCGTCGAACGCAGCGCCCAGTCTACGCGACCCGGTCCCCGTCGAACGCAGCGCCCAGTCTACGCGACCCGGTCCCCGTCGAACGCAGCGCCCAGTCTACCCGACCCGGTCCCCGGCGGCCGGCGGTCCGAGTTCGCTCCGGGCGGCCGGGTGCCGCCGGCCGGGCCCCGCGATACGATGCGCGCGCCCGCCGAAGGCGGCCGGGAGGTCGCCGGTGAACACTCCTCCGATTTCCGGAGGCTCCCTCACGGGAGGCACCGTTCACGGGAGGAAAGTCCGGGCTCCGCAGGACAGGGAGGTCGGTAACGCCGACCCGGGGTGACCCGAGGGAAAGCGCCGCAGAAACGACACCGCCGATGGTTTTGTCACCTTCGGGTGAGACGGGACACAGGTAAGGGTGAAATCGTGAGGTAAGAGCTCACGCGCGACAGCCGGGTGACCGGCGGCGGGGCAAGCCCCTCCCGGAGCAAGCTCGAATAGGGACATCGTCGAGGGCGGTCCGCCCGATCGTCCGGCCTCGGTCGGACGCGGTGTCCGGGTGAGAGTGCTCGAGCCGTCCAGCAATGGCCGGCCTAGAGGAATGACCTTCTCCCGCGCCGGGGCAACCCGGCGTGGAGACAGAACCCGGCTTACAGGCCGCTCCGGCTTCGGCCGGACCTCCGGGAGGAAGCGCAAGCAAGCCCCGGAGCGCTTCGACGGGCATCGTCGATCGCGCGCCTCCGGGCGCGCGCAGCATCAATCGAGATCGAATCGCAGACAGCGCACCCGCGAGAGTCGCGTCGGGTCGTAGTCGTCCCATTTCTGCTTGGGCACGTCTTCGGGCTCGACCCGGCGAAAGCCGTGCCGTTCGAAGAAGCCTTCGACCCGCTCGCTCGTCGTGCAGCTGAAGAGATAGTCGAGGCCGTGCTCGCGAGCGCGGTCGATCGCATAGCGGACGATCTGCCCCCCGGCGCCCTCGCCGACATAACGCGTGAGCGCGAAGAGGGAGGCGAGCTCGGCCGCGTTCGCGGAGGCGTGCGGCAGGATCGCGCCGATTCCGGCGAGGTAGCGGCCTTCGATGAAGACGCCGACGCCGTGGGCGAGGACGGCGTCGCGGGCGGCCCGGGCGCGAGGCGCCAGGAACCCGTCGGCTTCGCCGCGCTCGATCAGGTCGTTCGCCAGGTCGTAGTCGTCGATCGCGAGGGGCCGCACCTCCGCATAACGATCCCGGGTGAAGAACGTGCCGGCGCCGGCGTAGGTGAAGAGCTCCCGCGCGAGATCCGCCGCGGCGCACACGTTCACCGACGGCACGCCGCCTTCGATCAGGCGCCGGATCGCGAGGAGCAGCTCGTGCGCGCCCTCCCCTGCGCGATGGATCGACTCGCCTCCGAGCGCCTCCGCCTCCGAATCGAGCAGCGGAGACAGGTGCGCGAGATCGACGACCGAGACGCGCCCTTCGCCCGCCACGCGCTCGACGGGCGGACTCGACTGGATCCACACGACCTTCGCCAACCGGAGCGTCGGCGCGATGCCCGCGCAGGCCGCGGCGAAGTCGTGCTCGTCGAGGCGCAGACCGGCGCTGCCCCGTTCCCGAAGGTCGCGCCAGAGCGCCGGCGCGAAGGCAGTCGCCCCGGCGTCGACCGGCGCGCCGGTCCCCGCCAGTACGAAGATCTCCTCGACCGGACTCAGCACCACGACCCGGGACCCGTTCGCCACGAGCTCCGCGACGACGGCCGCGAGCGGCTGCTCCGCCGGCGGCTCCCCGGGCGGCCAAGCGATACCGATCGTCCGACCCCGAAACTCGCCCAGGTAGAACTCGCGCTCGCTGAAGGTGCGGACGACGGTGGTCATGACGGCGGGAGTGTGACGGATCAGAATGCAGGGCGCTTTCGGGTCGGGGGTGGGTTCTCGCGGGGACCGATGGGGTAACTTGCCCCGCGGATGGACTGGCAGATCGTCTTCACGCTCGCCCTCGTGGCGCTGGCGCTCGCCGCGATGGTCCGCGAGCTCGCGGCACCCGACCTCGTATTGATGGCAGCGCTGATCTGCTTCGGCGTGTTCGGGATCCTGAGCCCGGTCGAGACCTTCGCAGGCTTCGCCAACCCGGTGGTCGCCGCGATCGGCGCCCTCTTCATCGTCTCCGCCGCTCTGCGCGAAACCGGCGCCCTCGAGATGACCCTCGGCCGGGTGCTCGGGCGCTTCGCCGGCACGCGACGATCGCTGACCCGCATGACCCTGCCCGTCGCCGGGCTCTCGGCCGTCCTCAACAATGCGCCGATCGTGGCGATGATGACGCCGACCGTGATCGACTGGGCGAAGCGCCACCAGCGCCCGGCGACCAAGTACCTGATCCCCCTCTCCTACGCCTCCATCCTCGGCAGCGTCTGCACCATCATCGGCACGAGTACGATCCTCACGATCGTCGGCCTCGTCGACGACGCCGGACTCCCACGCTGGAGCTTCTTCGAGCCGGCTCCGGTCGGGATCCTGATCCTGGCCGTCGGCCTCGTGTTCCTCGTCTTCGTCGCGCCGTCGCTCCTACCGAGCCACCTCGAGGCGGCGGAAGAGCTCGACGATCGCACCCGCGAGTACACCGCGGCGATGCGCGTGACCCCCGACAGTCCCCTCCACGGTCAGACCGTCGAGGAAGCCAACCTACGCAACCTGCCCGGGCTCTTCCTGGTCGAGATCGACCGCGGCGATCGGCTGATCACGCCGGTCTCCCCGGATCAGATCCTCCAGAGCGGCGACATCCTGGTCTTCGCCGGGGTCGTCTCGACGATCCTGGACCTGCAGCGCACGCGCGGCCTCGAGCCCGCCGCCAAAGAGGAGCTGCTGCGAAGCCTCCCGGGCGGGCGCCATCGCCCGATGGTCGAAGCGGTCGTCTCGGCGTCGTCGCCGCTGATCGGCCAATCTGTCAAGCAGAGCAACTTCCGCGCCGTCTATGACGCGGTCGTGATCGCCGTCCATCGGAATGCCGAGCGCGTGCAGGGCAAGATCGGTGACATCGTCCTTCGTCCGGGCGACACGCTGCTCATGCAATGCGCGCCGGAGTTCATGGAGCTCCACCGCAACAGCCGTGACTTCTACCTGGCGAGCGAGCTCCCCGGCACGCCGCCGCCGGCGTTCGAGCACGCCCGCACGGCGCTGGGCATCCTGGTCGTGATGGTGCTCGCAGTGAGCCTCGGCGGCATCCACATCTCGATCGCCGCCTTCGTCGCGGTCGCGGCGCTGATCGGCACGCGCTGCATCACGGCCACCGAAGCTCGCGACGCGGTCGACTGGTCGGTGCTGATCACGATCGGCTGCGGCCTCGGGATCGCGAACGCCATGGACAAGTCCGGCGCGGCGCATTTCGTGGCGGCCGGGCTCGTGTCGCTGGTGGGCCAGATCGGACCGATGGCGACCCTGGTTGCGATCTACGTGCTCTGCCTCGTGATGGCGGAGACGCTCCATCACAACGCCGCCGTCGCGATCATGTTCCCGATCGCGCTCGCGGCGTCGCGGCAGCTCGGCGTCGACCCGGCGCCCTTCGTGATGACCGTCGCGATCGGCTCGGCCTGCGCCTTCGCGTTCCCGATCAGCTACCAGACCCACCTGATCGTCTGGGGCGCCGGCGCCTATCGCTTCGGCGACTTCCTGCGAATCGGCATCCCCCTGGACCTGCTCTGCATGGCCGTCGCGCTGACGGCGATTCCGCGAATCTGGCCGTTCTAGTCCATCGGCGCGCTGCGCGCCTCTCGAAGCGCCCCTCAGAGGGGGCGCTTCTTGCGCTGAAGGCTCCGGGGGGCTCGTGGCGCGGGCGCTTCTTGCGCTGAAGGCTCCGGCGGGTGTGCGCGGGGCTTTTTTTGCGCGATCGGGGTCCCCGAATGGCGGTTTGGGACGGAACCGTTGCCGGTTCGGCTCCGACTGATGCAGAGAGGCCGCAGCGGGTGCGCATCGCGCCTGCAGCCGGGGCCGATTCGGCGGGGAATCCGCCACATCCCGGATGGGGGAACCACACCGAATCAAAGGAAAAGTCCGTCTCGCCGGGAGCGGCGGACGGAATCGTGGGTCGAGTCCATCACCTGTGTGCTGCTCGTGCGCACTGACGAAGGACGACCCCCAGATCGGTTTCGAGATCGGCCGCCGAAGAGGCGGGGCTCGCCCCCCGCAATTCGACGATCGAACGAATCAATCCGGATCCAGACAGGAAATTCGCTGGCTAAATAGGTGAAATTCAATCAATATCAGGCTAAATGAACATCCCTTCGGAATGACCCGTTCGGCGAGTCGGTACTCCAGCTGGCCGGTCGGCACGTTCTGAAGACCTGGTCGGGCGGCTCCCGACCGATGCCACCCCGCCTCCCCAACGACCCGAACGTTTCGCTCCTCCGAGCGACCCGCTCTCGACGGTCCACTCGATTCTCCCGGCGCGACGACATCGACCGCGCGGAGACGAGGACCCGGAGCACTGACTCGGGACTGCCGGTGGGCAGACACCTTCCAGATCACGTGCGCGACTTCCCTGCCCGAGCGGGCACGAATCGCATTCAAAATTGCAGAAAGTGCGCCGGGGTCGGCGCCGGAATGCCAGAATGGCACCACGCGCTCAGCCTGATGACAGAAATGACGAACCCTGCCCCTCCGGGTGACATCTGAAAAGAGTCACACCGGGGACCGAGAGGATTCAACGTTGGCAACCCAGAAGAAGACCACGACCGCTTCGAAGTCTTCGGCCCGTCCGGCCAAGCCGGCCCCGAAGGCGAAGGCTTCCAAGTCGGCGTCAAGACCCGCGTCCAAGCCCACGGCCAAGCCCACGGCCAAGGCCAAGGCAGCACCGAAGGCGAAGGCCTCGGCGGACAAGGCTGCGGCGAAGGCCGGCGGCGCGAAGGCGTCTGCCAAGAAGGCGACGACGAAGAAGGAAGAGGTCGACAAGAAGAAGGTGGCCGCTGCCGCGGACGAGAAGGCCGACGGCAAGGGCAAGGACAAGGCCTCGCAGACCGCGATGGGCGCGCAGGCGGTCGTCTCGGCCGAGGAGCTCGATCCCGGTCGCGAGCGTCGCCCGCTGGAGTCCTACTTCCAGGAGATCGGCGGCACCCGCACGCTCAAGCGTGAAGAAGAGGTCGTGCTCGCCAAGGATCTCGAGGCGGCAACGGCCGCGTTGCGCGATGCGCTCTACGCAATCCCGATCTCGGCCAAGCACGTGGTCGCTCGGTGGGATGCGCTGCGTGCGCTCTCGCATACCGGCGCGAAGCTCTCCGAATCCGTCGGCGACGAGGAGACTGGCGAGATCGCGGCGCGCGTCGAGCGGGCGGTGAAGAAGCTGCGGACCCAGCTGAACGATCGCGAGAAGAAGATCGACAAGTCGGGCCTCGCCTACACCGCGACCCTCGAGAAGATCGACGTCAAGATCGCCAAGGAGATGCACTCCGCGCAGCTCTCGCTCGCGGTGCTCCACGAGCTCCGCGAGAAGAGCATCGACCTGACGCGCGAGATGCGGCGCGCCCGCAAGCGGACGAAGAAGCTCGCGGAGCTCGAGATCGAGGCCGGTGTCGAGAAGAAGCGGATGATCGACCTGACGAACGCGGTCCAGGATGCCCAGGACCAGATGTCGACGGTCAAGAATCGCTTCATCGAGCACAACCTCAAGCTCGTCGTCGCGATCGCGAAGGACTACCGGAACCTGGGCCTGTCGTTCCCCGACCTGATCCAGGAAGGCAACCTGGGCCTGATCCGCGCGGTCGAGAAGTTCGACCATCGGCGCGGCTTCAAGTTCTCGACCTACGCGGTCTGGTGGATCCGGCAGGCGCTCGTCCGCGCGATCCAGAACCACTCGCGCACGATCCGGCTTCCCTCGCATGTGCACGACCGGCTCCAGCGGAGCCAGCGCGTGCGCGCAGAGCTGACGGGCAAGCTCGGTCGCGAGCCCACCCCGGCGGAGCTCGCTCCGGCGCTGGGCACGGACACGGACTCGCTCGAGGCCCTCGATCGACTCTCGAGAGAGGCGATCTCCCTCGAGTCGAACGTGGCCGGGACCGAGAAGCGGCTCGAGGACTTCGTCCCCGACGCGACCGCGGATCGACCCGACGGCGACATCGACGGTGACCGGATGCGAATGGGCGTCGGCTCCCTGATCGGCAGCCTCACGCCGCGTGAGCAGCTGATCCTCCGCCTGCGCTACGGCCTCGGCGGCGAGGAGGAGCACACCCTCGAACAGATCGGCCAGTCTCTCGGACTTTCTCGTGAGCGCGTAAGGCAGCTCGAAGCGCGGGCGCTCAAGAAGCTGCGCGAGACGCAGCCGGCCCAGCGGCTGCATCCGATTTTGGAACCCTAACGGGTTCGTCGGCGCTGCGCGCCTCTCGAAGCGCCGCTTCGCGGCGGCGCTTCTTGCGCTGAGGGCTCTGGTGCCAGAACGTAGGAACACCCCTTCTTCTGCGATGGAGAAGGGGCGTTCTTCGTTTCGGGCACGAGGGCAGCGGCCCGCCGCTCACGCGAGGGTCGTCAGCGAGCGGCTGCGCTCGTCGCGCGCGCGGATCGGAGTGTGGCGAGAAGGAGCGCGCCGAGGGCGAGCGGGATAGCGCCCCCGGGCTCCGGCAGGCCGATCGCGGCCATCTCCGGCTTCAGCGTCCCGGCGCTGTCCTGGATACCCGAGCAAGGCCAGATGTTGATGAGCCGCTGGGTCTCGGCCGTTGCGACGCCCTCTTCGACGAGCCACGGGCCGACCGGTGGGTAGTCGCGTAGGAACGAGTGCGCGAAGAAGAGATAGTCGTTCGCGATCGCGGTGCCGAGCATGCGAGACGTCCATTCGGCTTGCAGGTCGGGACCGCCCGCGACCTCTACGACGAGCTCGATCGGGTCCGGATTCGGCGGATTCGGCAGGTCGAAGCGCATCGGTGAATAACACGAGCGGGACGAGACCTCGGCGAAGGCGATCGGTCCCGTCCACCCGAGCGTGTCGATCGCAGCGAGCGGATCCACCACGTCCGGCCAGTCGAGGCGGGTCGTACAGGCCCCTCCGGTGTCCCAATCCGGCAGGAGATAGGCGTCGCTCGAAGCGCCCGAGCCGGCCAGCGGGTTCATCTCGAGGCTGTCCGGATAGAACGAGAGCGCGAGGACGTCGAGTCGGCCGCCGAGGGAGAGCTCGGCGATCGCGCCCGTCTCGAGCGGAAAGCAGGCGGCGGGGCCGGCGTCCGGAAAGGACGCACCGGGCGGTGTCGCGCACGGCACGAAGCCGCTCGTCGGGTAACAGGACGCGCGGGCGTAGTCGAGCAGGTGCTGCAGCCCGAGCGTGGCGAAGATCATCGGCCCCGCGCCGAGCTCGGCGCGCACGTCGTCATGAAGCGATCGATAGAGCGCGTAGAGACTGGCTGACTGCGACGGGCAGGAGAGCTCGATCAGGTTCGCCTCGACGAGCAGCCCCAGGTAGTCGGGCGACAGCTTCTCGGCGAGGTAGAGGATGAAGTTCCGATAGCTGCGTTCGAGGTCGACGATGACGGGCCCGGTCCCGGGATCGACCGATATCAACGTGCCCGGCGTGAAGTCGGGGCAGGTCGTCGTGAAGGGCACGCTCGTATCCGGGTCGAGGTAGAGCGGCGCCAGTCGATCCCGCTCTCCGGAGAGGATCGACACCGAGACGTAGCCGCGGCCGAGCGTCGCGAAGTGGGCCTCGAACGCGTTCAAGTGGACGAGGGTGCCTGCATCGATTCGCGCGTCGTAGAACGAAACACGATCGGCGCCCGGCGGCGGATCCGGATCGAATGCGAGCCACGGGATGCCCCGGTCCCAGTGCAGGACGGCCAGGTTCGAGGCGCCGCGAATTTCGCTGAGCCAGGCGCTGGGGTCGCCCTTCTCTTCGAAGTCGATGAAGCAGGTACCCGCGGCGAGGCACGCATCGGTCTCGAGGTTGTGTTCGACCTTGAACTGCAGATAGCCGATCTCTGGAAAACCCTGGGCGGGGATCGCGAACGCCATGCAGAACGTCGCGGCGAGCCAGGAGAGCGCGCCTCGAAGCTGGATCGGGCGGAAGCTCGGGTCAGGAGTCGCTCGCGGTTTCAGCATTGGAATCCGTCGCTGGGACGCGCCGCTCTCGGCACCGCGTGGGTCGATTGTACGCCCATTCGAGGGACCGAAGGTTCGAAATCCATCCGTGCCAAGGAGCGTTTCAGGAGTTCCGCTTCAGCCGGCGGCAGCACGTGCGCAAGCACGAACGCCCCCTCTCCGATGCGAAGGAGAGGGGGCGTTCTTCATTCGGGGCTCGGTTCCGGCGAGCCCCGGACTCAGGGTGAGAGTGCCACCAGGAGCGACGGCGGCGCTTCCGGGAGCGCGACCAGCTCGAGGGTCGTGCGGTCCGCATAACGCACGATCCGCCGTGACGGCGTCAGCACGAAGAGCGGTCGACCGCGCGGGTCGAGCTCGTCGACGATGCGGCGCTGGCTCGCGTTCGGTCGTTCGTTCGCGCGATCGATGCGCGACGATCCCGACGGTGGATGCACGACGTAGCTCGCGACGTCGATCGATCGCAGCGCATAACGCAGCACCGGCGGGCGGCTGGCCCAAACGGTCTGCTGCGAGCGCATCGGCTCCGTGTAGCTGTAGGCGTCCCCGAACCGGTAGATCGTGCCGAGCAGGAGGCGGCCTCGGTCCCCGGTCCGGAGCGTGTGGTGCGCGTGCGCCAGAGCGTCGACGGCAGCGGCTTCGACGGTCTCGAAGAGCGCGCCGGGCTCCGCGTGGGGCGCGGCGTCGACGAGACAGCCGCGCTCGTCGGCGGCGGCGATGCCCGTCATCAGCAACGCCAGAGCCAGCGTCGCGAGACGGAGGTCGCGGATCCGGGCGGGATTGCGCTTCGGATAGCGCAGGCGGCCAGATCGCAGAGCAAATCGGAGTTCGCGTTCGGTGTTCATGGGGTCCCCTTGAATCAAGGGGCGCGTGGAAGAGACAATCGGTTTAATCTGGTACGAAGACAATGTGCCCACAAGGACAAGGTTGTTTCCATTGAGCAACAATATGAACGGTGCCGAGCCTGTAGCCAACGTCGCGGGAATGCTGGTGTTTTCGAGTGTCGTCGAGGAGGGCAGCTTCACGGCGGCGGCCAAACGCCTCGGCATGTCCAAGGCGTCTGTCAGCCGGGAGATCTCGAGTCTCGAGGCGCGCCTGGGCGCGCAGCTGCTCCGGCGGACGACCCGGACGATGAGCCTGACCGAGGTCGGGGAGATCTTCCACGGCCACTGTCAGCGGGTGGTCGAGGAGGCCGAAGCGGCGGAGCTGTCGATCCGGCGCCTCGAAGCCGAGCCCTCCGGCGTGATCCGGCTGGCGGCCCCCATGTCCTTCGGCCACATGGTCGTCGCGCCCAGGCTCCACCGCTTCCTCGCGCGACACCCCGCAGTGCAGGTCCAGCTCGAGCTGACCGACCGGAGCGTCGACCTCGTCCACGAACGAATCGACCTCTCGATCCGGATCGGACGGCCCAGCACGCCGAGCTACGTGCTGAGGGAGATCAGTCCGCTGCGGGCGTTGCTGACCGCCTCGCCCGGCTACCTCGAGTCCGCCGCGCCGGTCGTGCGCCCCGAGGATCTCGTCCACCACAACTGCATGGGGTACCGCGGCCCGACCGAGACCTGGACATTCCGCGGCGGCAAACGTATCGAGACCCGCGGCACGTTCCACGCGGACAACGGCGACGCCCTCCGCCACGCCGCCCTCGCCGATCTCGGTGTCGTGTACCTACCGACCTTCCTCACCGCCGAGGACGTGCGAGAGGGCCGCCTCGTGCCCGTGCTCCCCGCCGAGACGACCCGCACCAGCGCCATCTACACCGTCTACCCCGAGAGCCGGCACCTCTCGCCGAAGGTGCGCGCGATGATCGACTGGCTGGTCGAGGAGTTCGCGGGGGAGCCGGCGTGGGACGTCGGGCTGCCGACGCAGGGCCAAGCGGCCGAGACGCAGTATCTCGGGCGTTAGGCCGGCGAGACCGGGGTCAGATCTCTTCTTCGCGCTGACCGAAGAACCCCTTGCGCTTGGTGACGATCAGATCACCCAGAACGTTGACCTGACAAGCCAGGCGCAGCCCCGCGTCCGGATCATGCGGCCGGCGCGAGAGGCGTTTCTTCTCGGCCTCCGTGGGCTCCGAGACCGGCCCCTCGACCTGCACGGCGCAGGTGCCACAGCTCCCGCGTCCGCGACAGTTGATCGCCTTGGCTGCGCTGTTGTAGAGGGGCAACCGCGCGCGGGTCAGGACCAGCCGGAGGTTCGCGCCCTCTGGACATTCGAGGGTCTGGTCCTGGAATCGAATCGTGGGCATCGGCGGGGCTCCTGGCGACGGGCCGCCGAGCTTAGTTCATCGTCCCGGGCCTTCAGGTCGAGGCCCACCACAGGAACGCCCCACCCACGCCCCAGCAGTACCAGGCCCAGTGGTGGAAGAGACTGCGGTCGAGCATCCGTACGAAGAGCCAGATCGCGACCAATCCGGACGCGAGCGCCGCCGCGCCGCCGATCGCGAGGTCGGTCATCGCGGAGAGGTCGGCGCTCTGGAGGTCCGGGATCATCAGCACCGCTGCGCCGGCGATCGCGATGATCCCGAGCAGGAAGGCAAACTCGGCGGCGGCGAGCGGCGCAACTCCGAGAAGAAGCGCCATCGCCACAGTCGACCCGCTCCGCGAGATGCCGGGCAAGATCGCGAAGGCCTGCGCGCAGCCGATGAGGAGCGCCGCGCCCCAGCCCGGGACCCGCGCGCTCGCCTTCGGCGCCGTCCAGCGCGTACTCATCACGATCACGCCGGTCGTGAGCAGGAGCCCCCCGACCATGACCGGGTTCCCGAACTGCGTCTCGATGAAGTCCTTCGCGCCGAGGCCGATCACGACGGCGGGGATCGTCGCGACCGCCAGCTTGCCCACGTACTCGAGGGTCTCGCGTTCGCGACCGAAGAGGCCGCGCAGCAGCTCCGCGATCCGCGCGCGGTAGTAGAAGGCGATCGCGAAGAGGGTCGCCACGTGGACCCCGACCTCGAAGAGCAGCCCGCCGGACTCGCGGCCGCCGAAGAGCGACTGCAGCATGGCGAGGTGGCCCGAGCTCGAGACGGGGAAGAACTCGGTCAGTCCCTGCGCGAGGCCGAGCAGCAGGGCTTCGATCGGATCCACGGTGCACTCCCCTTCCGGACGACGGGGGGCATCGCGACCGGGAGCCTACCGAATCGGGTGGTCTGCCGGGATTCTCAAGCGGGATCCACGCCGGATTGCTAAACCCACGCCCATGGAAATCGCCTGTCTCGATCTCGAGGGGGTCCTGATCCCCGAAGTCTGGGTCAACTTTTCACAGCGGACAGGAATCGACGCCTTGTCTGCGACCACCCGGGACATCCCCGACTACGACCAGCTGATGACCCAGCGGCTCGAGATCCTTCGCGAGCACAAGCTCGGGCTGAACCAGATCCAGGAAGTCATCGACGGAATGGATCCGCTTCCTGGAGCGGACACGGCCCTCGACTGGCTGCGCGAGCGCTTCCAGGTCGTAATCCTGTCAGACACGTTCTACGAGTTCGCCGAACCCTTCATGGGCAAGCTCGGCTGGCCGACGATCCTCTGCCACAAGCTCGAGGTCGATGGCGACGGAATGATCACCGACTACAAGATCCGCCAGCCGGATCCGAAGCGGGCCTCGGTCAAGGCGTTCCATTCCCTCAACTTCCGCTGCATCGCGACCGGCGACTCCTACAACGACACGACGATGCTCTCCGAGGCCGACGCCGGGATCCTGTTTCGCCCGCCGCAGAACGTCATCGACGAGTTCCCGCAGTTCCCAGTCGCGCGCGAATACGCGGAGCTGCAGGCCGAGTTCGCGAAGGCGTCGCTCCGGGACGTCTGAGCTCGGTCCGCCGCGATCGACCGCGGCTCAGCCGCGCGCGAAGTTCTTGACGCCCTCGAGCTTGAACATCGGCTCGTCCGCGGGCTGATAGGTCAGCACGATCGCGCGACGCGAGCGGTCGGACGCGTTCGGCTGGCTGCCGTGCACCGTGTGCGCACTGAAGACGACGAAGCTCCCGGCGGGCAGCTCCGCGAGCCACTCGTCGGACTCGTCGAAGGCGCTCGGATCGGTGAAGAGCGGACCGAGGGCGGAGCCGTCGTCGATGCCCGGAAGGAATCCATTCGCGTGACTGCCGCGAATCACGCGAAAGCAGCCGTTGTCCCGGTCCGCGTCGTCGAGGGTGATCATCACGTTCGGGAGCTGGTCACAGTGGGAGCATGCGTGGCTCCAGTAGGGTGAGTCCTGATGCCAACGGAACTGCGAGCCTTCACGTGGACGCTTCAAGTTGATCTTGTCGGTCCAGAGCGCGATCCGCTCGGCGTCGAGCACCCCGCACAAGGGCACGACGAGTCGCGGGTCCGCAACGAACTCTTCGAAGACGGGATCGAGGTGGTGGAAGGGCTCGATCACGCGGATCGTCTCGCTGCCCGCCGCGTGCTCGTACTGGACCGTCGCGTGCGCCGCCTCGACGTAGCGGTTGCCGTCGATCGAGTAGTCGTCGTCGCCCGGTGCCTCCGCGCGATCGACGGCGTCGCTCTTGGCCACAGCCGCGCGCTTCGCCTTCGCGGCCACGCGCTCGGCGGCCATGCGGAGCCGATCGAGGTCCTCGGGACCGAAGACGGCGTGGCGGGCGAAGAAGCCGTCTTCTTCGTAGCGCGCACGCTCTTCGGCGGTCAGCTCGAGGGCGGGGATGTGGTCGAGGTCCAAGGTCGGCTCCGGTCGCGGCGGCTGAGTGAACCGCGGCGCTCGGTTTCGGTCAAGCCGAGCGATCCGCCGTCGACCCATCGCATCTGAGGTATCATCAGATGGCGTGCCCCGTCGGGGAGGGAACGACCATGGTGTCCTATTCACGCTTCAGGCGCCTCGGGTGCCTGGCGCCGGTCCTGCTGGCAGCGATGACCGCGTGTCTCTCTACGGCACCGACGGACCCCGCTTCCCCGCCGCCCTACGTCGAGGACCCGACCGCCGCGATCCCGTCGGGCTCGGCGGCCGAGTTCACCTCGGACGGTCTCGTGCGGGTGCCTAGTGACGAGCTGCGCGGTGCCCGGCTCTATGTCCGTCCTCCGCGCCCGCATCTTCAGCGCTTCGACAAGATGATCCTCGAGCGTCCGGTGATCGAATACAAGAAGGGCGTTCGCGACTGGACCGGCCGGAAGGAGGACGACCTCCGGGGTCGCTTCCGCCGCGAGCTCCTCACGACGCTCTCGTCGGAGGACTTCTGGGTCGAATCGAGGGAGCTCTCGCCATCGACCGTGATCATTCGCGCGACGATCGCCGATTTTGACCCACATGAGACCGGTGACGATTCGACGGGCTCGTCGACGAGCTTCGTGAATGCGGGCGGCGGCGCCGTCCTGGGCTTCGAGTTGTTCGACCCCGAGAGCCGGAAACCGCTGATGCGTTATGTCGAGCGCTATCAGCTTCCGGGTGGCGTCTATTCAGGCACCAATGTCGACGAACAACGAGTGCAGGTGGTGATGGCGCGATTCGCCCGGCGCATCGGCACGGTGCTCCGGCTCCAGTACCGGGTCGTGAAGGACATCGGCGAGCGCGAGCGGTCGACGACGCGAGAGTGAGTCACGCCCGGGCGATCCGCCCCTATCTCTTTCGGAAGCTCTGGGACAGCACGCGCTTGCGCAGGCGAAGCTCGACCGGCGTCACCTCGAGGAGCTCGTCGTCCTCGATCCAGCCGAGGGCCGCTTCGATCGTGAGCTTCTTGTGGGGCGTGATGATGACGTTCTCGTCCCGACCCGAGGCGCGCATGTTGTCGAGCTTCTTGGCACGCGTGAGGTTCACGTTCAGGTCCCCGGCACGCCGGCTCTCTCCGACGATCTGGCCTTCGTAGACGTCGACGCCGGGAGCCACGAAGAGCGTCGCGCGCTCCTGGATCTTGAAGATCGCGTGGGGCGTCGTCTTGCCGAGGTCGGTGCACACGACTGGACCCACGGTGCGGCCCGGCAGGTCACCGGCGAAGGGTTCGAAGCCCTGGACCGTGCGGTAGAGGATGCCCTCGCCGCGGGTGTCGGTCAGGAACTCGCCGCGGTAGCCGAAGAGGCCGCGGCTCGGGACGATGAAGCGCATCTGCACGCGGTCGCCGTGATGCTCCATCGTGTCCATGCGACCCTTGCGCTGGGACAGCTTCTCCATGACCGAGCCGGCGGCGGTCTCGGGCACGTCCGCCACGACTTCCTCGACGGGCTCGCAGCGCTTGCCCGCGACCTCCTGCACGATGATCTCGGGTCGGGAGACCGCGAACTCGTATTTCTCGCGGCGGAGCGTCTCGATCAGGACCGCGAGCTGGAGCTCGCCCCGGCCGGAGACGGCGAAGGTGTCCTGCTTGTCCGTCCGCTCGATGACGATCGAGATGTTCGACATCGCCTCGCGCTCGAGGCGCTCGCCGATCTGCCGGCTCGTGACGAACTTGCCGTCGCGGCCGGCGAAGGGCGAGTTGTTCACTGAGAGATGGACGCGGATCGTCGGCGGGTCGATCGCGATACGGGGCAGCGGGTCGAGCTGACCGGGCTCGCAGACCGTGTCGCCGACGTCGATGTGGTCGACGCCCGCGACGATCACGATGTCACCGGCGCGGGCTTCTTCGATGTCGACGCGCTCGGTGCCCAGTGTGCCGAAGAGCTTGGTGATCCTGAACGCGTCCTGCTGACCGTCCTCACCGACGCGCACGACCGGTGCGCCGCGCTTCATCTTTCCGCGCACGACACGACCGATCACGAGCCGGCCGACGAAGGCGTCGTAACCGAGGGTCACCGCCTGGAACTGGAGCGGCGCGTCCTCTTCGACGCGCGGCGCCGGGGCGTGTTCGAGGATCGTCTCGAGCACCGGAACGAGATCCTTCATCTCGCCGCCGTAGGTCGTCGTGGCGACGCCCTGCTTCGCGGAGGCGTAGACGACGGGGAACTCGAGCTGCGTGTCGTCGGCACCGAGCTCGACGAGCAGGTCGAAGACCTCGTCCACCACCTGCTCCGCCCGCTCTTCGGGGCGGTCGATCTTGTTCACGACCAGGATCGGCCGCAGGCCGTGGTCGAGGGCCTTGCGCAGCACGAAACGCGTCTGCGGCATCACGCCTTCGTAGGCGTCGCAGAGCAGCAGCGCCGCGTCCGCCATCCCGAGCACGCGCTCGACCTCTCCACCGAAATCCGCATGTCCGGGGGTGTCCACGAGCTGGATGCGCACGCCTTCGTAGTCGACGGCGGTGCTCTTGCTCTGGATCGTGATGCCCCGCTCCTTCTCGAGGTCACCGGAATCCATCACGCGCTCTTCCACCGACTCGTTGGCGCGGAATGCACCGCAGCTCTTCAGCAGCCCGTCGACCAGGGTCGTCTTGCCGTGGTCGACGTGGGCGATGATCGCGACGTTGCGGAGGTCCTCTCGGACGCCGGACTCGGACATGGATGGATCTCGTCGATGCCTGATCCGCGTCTCGGGTGGAATCCCGAGGGCCGCGCGATCCGGTCCGTACCGATTCGCCGAGGCGTATCGGATTCCTGGACAGGCGTGTTGGGGTGGGCCTCGTCCCCCCGGTCGAGGCGCGCGCAAATTAGCGCAAACGCTGGGGAAAGCCCGTTTTGACCGAACTTTCACAGCGTCGGCCGTGCCGCGTTCCGAAGGGGTTCGTAGGTTCTGCTCGCCCCCAGAGGAGACTCTTTTGAGCGAATCCGTCATCGCGTCCGCCCCGCTCGTGGGCCAGGAAGAGCTGCCCCGCGTGCAGACGCGTGTCGAGGGCGACGTCGAGACCGAGGGTGTCTGGGCGCGCCTCGGCGCCGTTCCTTCGATCGTCTATTGGACGATCCACGCCGGCTGCCTCGTCGGCTTCTACACTGGCGTCGGCGCGTTCGAGATCGCCCTCTGCATGATCTTCTTCTGGGCACGCCTCTTCGGCATCACCGCCGGCTACCACCGCTACTTCGCCCACAAGACCTACAAGACGAGCCGCGCCTTCCAGTTCCTGCTCGCGCTGCTCGGCTGCGCCGCAGTCCAGAAGGGCCCCCTCTGGTGGGCCGGCGGCCATCGCCGTCACCACCGCTACTCGGACGAGGACGAAGACCTCCACTCCCCGCGCAAGGGCTTCTGGTGGTCGCACCAGGCGTGGATCTTCTCCGGCGAATTCGAGGAGACCGAGGTCGATCGCATCCGCGACTTCGCCGCCTACCCCGAACTCGTGTGGCTGAACCGCTGGCACATCGTCGTGCCGATCTCCCTCGCCGTCTTCTGTCATGCGATCGACGGCCTGGCCGGTCTCGTCTGGGGCTTCTGCGTCTCGACCGTCCTGCTCTGGCACTCGACGTACTCGATCAACTCCCTCGCCCATCGCTGGGGCAGCCAGCGCTACGACACTGGCGACGACAGCCGCAACAACCTCTGGCTCGCGCTGCTCACCCTCGGCGAGGGCTGGCACAACAACCACCACCACTACATGGCGTCGTGTCGCCAGGGCTTCTTCTGGTGGGAGATCGACCTGACCTACTACGGCCTCCGCGCGCTCCAGCGCATCGGCCTCGTCTGGGAGATCCGCGAGCCGCCCCAGAGCGTCGTGCACCCGAAGAAGAAGGCGTCGGGGGAAGCGCTCGCGGCGTAGGGTTGCGCTCGTCCGAGGCGATTCGGGGGACTCGTACGCCATGCTGCCTGGTGTTGACGGGGGAGGTGGTTCCTTCGGCTTTCGCACGTGGGCGGCGCTTCGGGCAGGCGTACGCCGTGCCGTGGGGCCGAGCTAGCCCGGGACTTCTGAGAGAGAAATCGGGCCGCCGCCTCTCTGCCAGCCTTTGGCCAGGAGCCACGACCTCGGCCGTGCGACTTCGATCTTTGGGATCGCATTGATCCGCTCCTTCCAGCCTTCGAAGAAGCGACCGGAAGAGTGAGAATCCGGCGCGCTGCTCCGCTCGAGCCCCTCGCCTCGCTGACGACGGTGTTTCCGGTCGTTGAGCAGCACGTAGCGGAGCGCGTTTCGGACCTGGCGAGGCGTCCCGAGCACGACCGAATGAAAACGCCCGTCCAGAACGCGTCCCTTCCGCCTGAAGACGCGGTTCACCGCCAAAGCGATCCGAGAGCCGATGCTCTTCATGCCGGACGCGAGCGCCTTCTTGTCCGTCGCCTCCACGATCATGTTCACGTGATCTCGCTGAACCGAGTAGCGAGCCACTCGGAAGTCGCCCCGCTCGCATCCACGCTCGAGCGTCTCGCGAAACCCGCGAAGCCACTTCCGATTCCGAAGCGACGGAACGTCCCGACGCATGCGGAGCGTCACGTGGACAGGATGTTCCTTCCGAACCGCCACACGCTCGCGATGACGAACCCGCGCACGCGAAGCAGGCTTCCGCCCGGGCTTCTTCTTCCGGCGGGACGGCGCACGGCGATGCACGAAGCACTGTTCGATCGAGAGTTGCCGGGGATCTGCCATCACCTAACAAGGATAAGGGCGATGGTTCACCGAATCGAGCACGGAACCAGCGTTCACGCCGAATCTGATCCGCGACCAGGCCCCAAGGCAGAGCGTCCGCCTAACACCCTACCACCCCCATCAAAACCGAATGCACGGCGCTCGACAACCAACGACTGCGCGATCAAGCCAACCGACCGCAGCCCCGCATCACCCCAGCGGAAACACCAGCGTCACCGTCGTCCGCCCATCGGCCTCCTGCGTCTCGACCGACCCGGCGATCCGCTCCAGGAGTTCCCTCGCGATCGCGACCGCGAGGGGGCGACCACACCGGGCCGCCTCGACCGAGAGATCCTCGGGATCTCCATCGTCCTCGACGGCAAGGCGAACGCCTCCATCGTCCTCGGAGAGCAACAGCCGCACATTCGCGGAAGCGCCCCGCCCGGCCACGTGCGCGAGGGTCGACTCGACGAGGACGATCAGGAGCGGATGAACCCAATCGAAGTCCGGCGCGGCTACGGTCGTGTCGAGATCGCCCGTGACCTCGAAGCCGACGCCACGGGTGCCCTCGTCCTCGATCTGCTGCGCGACGCGGCCCAGGACGCCGGACCAGCTGGCGCCGCCGGCGTGGCGCCAATCGTCGGACAGGAGGGGACGCAAGAGCGCAAGCAACGGTCCCGAGCGACCGGCCAGGCCGTCGATCAGGACGGAGGCCTCTGCCATCTCCCGCGCATCGAGCTCGTCGTCGAGCAGGTGCGCTTGCAGGCGGATCCCGCCGAGGTGGTTGCCGACCTCGTGGGCGATCGCGAACGCGAGCTGGATTCCAGACTCGACCGAGCCTCCCATAAGGCCTGCTCCTCGATGGCGCGTAGCGCGGCACGCGCTTCGCGAAGATATCGGATGGAGCGCCCGTCGCGCGATCCCAATCGTCGCGGGACGCACTAACCTCCGGGTCGCAAACGGTCGGGAACGACCTGGACCCGAGCGACGCATCGAAAGTGTCAGCGCTTCTCGCAACCGACATCCGTTCGAAAGGACACACCCGCACGATGCAGACCGCCTTTCTTCGCGGACGTGACCATCAGCAGGTCGGGCGGCTCGAGCTCGAGGGGCTGGGACACGCCGCGGTCGCGCTCTCGCGCGGCGGTGCGCGCAAGACCTACTCGTACACGGATCCCAACGAGGACTGCGTCGCGTTCGCGCTCGGGGAAGGCGGCACCCTCGCGATCGCGGCGGACGGTCACCACGGCGAGCTCGGCTCCGAAGCGGCCGTCCAGGTCCTGCTCGAAGAGTTCGCCGCGACCTGGACCGCGCCGCATGCGCCGTCTACGAGTGAGACCGAATGGCACTCGCTGGGACTCGACGCCCTGATGGCGGCGAACCGGGCGATCCTCGAAGTCGCGGGTCGCAACCAGTTGCCGCCGGCGCCGACGACCTTCGTCGCCGCCCTCGTGCGTCCCGGCGACGACTTGATGCTCCACATGTCGGTCGGCGACAGCCACCTCTTCGCGGTCGACGCGGGCTATGCCACCGAGCTCGGGGGCCGCGACCCTTCGTGGAAGTTCACGCCCTTCCTCGGTTACGAGGAGGCGCGCCCGGAGCTTCTCCAGCAATACGCGAAGGTCGGCGTGCGGCACGTGTCGGACCTGCGCGCCGTCGTGCTCGCGACGGATGGACTCTCGGAGCCCGGGATCGGCGTCGCCGATCCGGCCCATGCGGTCCAGGGCGCCGTCGGTCGCGCGTCGATCGACGCACCGCCGGACCGGCGCGCGGTGGACACCTGCCGCTCGGTCGTGGAGGCGGCGATGCGCTCCCACCGCGACCAGAAGGCCGGAGACAACATGGGTTGTTCCGTGCTCTGGCTGGAGCGCTAGGCGAGTCGACCAGCGAGAAGGCCCGCCACCCGTTCGGCGATCGCGAGGGCCGAAGTGAGGCCCGGCGACTCGATGCCGAGGCAGCCGACGAAGCCCGGAGCGCCCCACGCGCTTCCCTCCTCGACGACGAAGTCGCGGAACGCCTCGCCTGGACCGGCGAGCTTCGGTCGGATTCCGGCATAGTCCGGAACGAGCGTGGCCCCGGCCGCTGAAGGCAGGTAGCGCGCGATCGCGTCGGAGAAGGCTGCGCCCTTCGCCGGATCGACGTCGAAGTCGTCGCGCCGATCGACGTAGTCCGCGTCTGGCCCGAATCGCGTGCGGCCGGCGAGGTCGAGGGTCAGGTGGATCCCGAGCCCGGCCTGTTGCGGCACGGGATAGATCAAGTGCTCCGCCGAAACCGAAACGCCCGGCGCCAACCTGAAGTAGTCGCCCTTGCAAGGATGGTGGCGGAGTCCGTGCGCGTCGATGTCGACTCCGGCCAGAGCGGCGATCCGATCCGCATCGAGCCCCGCGGCGTCGACGACGATCGCAGCCGAGATCCGTTCGACGGCATCGCCCTCCCCGACCGCCTCGATCCGCCAGTCGTCGCCCGCGCGCTCGAGCGAGATCACCTCGCGGGCCTGGGCGAGCACGGCACCCTGGCGCTCCGCCTCGGCCAGCAGGCTCGTCGAGAACGCATGGGTGTCGACGATCCCGGTGTCCGGCGAGTGCAGCGCGGCGACGGCGGACACATCGTTTTCGAGCGCGCGACACGCCGCGGTGTCGATCAGGTCGAGGCGTGCCACGCCGTTCGCCCGTCCCCGCGCCTGGAGATGCTCGAGGATCGCGACCTCGGCCTCGGCGGTCGCCACGATCAGCTTGCCGACGCGCCGATGCGGAACCCGGCGCTCGGCGCACCACGCGTAGAGCCGCTCGCGCCCGGCCACGCAGGTCGTCGCCTTGAGCGAGTCCGCAGGATGGTAGATCCCGGCGTGGATCACCTCGCTGTTGCGACTCGTCACGCCGCGGGCGATCCCGGTCTCTCGTTCGAGGACGAGGACCGAACGATCGTCCCGCGCGAGGCGAGCCGCGATCGCCAGCCCGATCACACCGGCGCCGATCACGACGACGTCGAACCCGTCCGCTGCCATCGACATGGACATGGACTCGATCCCCTCCGATTCGGCCGAGAAGGGAAGCGCTGGCCGCTAGAAGTCCTCGCCGAAGACCTGCTGATAGCGCCCGCGGATCCCGTCGAGGTCGAGCTCGATTCCCTGCGGCCCGCTGCGCGCGACCTTGATCGACCCCATCAGGCTGCCGAGCTTCGTGCCGGTCTCGAGCGAGAGCCCGTTCGCGATCGCATAGAGGAGCCCGGCGCGATAGGCGTCGCCGCAGCCCGTCGGATCGACGACTTCTTCGGCTTCGACGGGCGCGATCTCGCTCCGAGCGTTCTCGACGGTGATCCCGCAGTCGAGACCACCTCGACGAAGCAGGGAGCCGTCCTCGCCCCGCGTGACGATCAGCGCGCCGACGCGCTCCGCGATCGCGTCCTCGTCGAGGCCGGTCTTCTCCCGAGTGAGCTCCCACTCGTATTCGTTCACGATGTAGACCGCGGCGCCCGAGAGCGCGGTCAGCAGGTCGTCCTTGTCGAGGATCGGCAGGCCCTGGCCGGGATCGACGACGGTCTGCACGCCGCGGTCCTTCAGGTCCCGCGCGTATTCGATCATCGCCTGCCGTCCGTTCGGCGACACGATCCCGACCGAGAAGTCTTCGGTCACGTCCGCGATCTTCCGCTCGTGCGCGCGATCCATTGCGCCGGGATGGAACGAGATCAGCTGGTTGTTCGCGGCGTCCGTCGTGATGAAGCACGCCGACGTGTACTCGTCGTCGATCACGTAGAGGTGGTCACGATGCACCCCGCTCTGGTCCATCCACTCGCCGTAGGCGCCGAGGTCGGGGCCCACCGCGGCGAGCAGGATCGGATCGATCCCCAGTCGGGCGAGGTTGTACGCGATGTTGCCGCCGGTGCCGCCGTACTTCTTCGTCATCTGCGGCACGTGGAAGGCCACGTTCAGCTTCTCGAGCTTGTCGCTCACGAAGTGGTTCGAAAAATGATCCTCGAAGACCATGATGTGATCGACGGCGACGGAGCCGGTGACGAGAACGGACATGTGGCGAGACTCCCTGGCGCGCCGGCCATGCGGGCCTCGACGCGAGCGGCTCGCAGTCTCGCCGGTGGCAGGCAGGGCGTCAACCAGCGGATCCCGGCCCCCTCGCGGTGCTACGCTGCCCGTATGGGGATCACCGACATCTACGCGGACGCGGACGGACCCGTCCTGTCCTACGAGTTCTTCCCGCCCAAGACCGACGTGGGCTACCGCACGCTTCGCCGCACGATCGAAGACCTGAAGCAGATCGATCCGGCCTTCGTGTCCGTGACGATGGGCGCCGGCGGTACGACGCGCGAGAAGACCGTCGACCTGACGATCGAGATCACCCGGGACGTCGGCATGCTCACGATGTGCCACCTACCCTGCACCGGCTATCGGCCGGCGCAGGTGACCACGATCCTCGATCAGCTCGAGAGCGGCGGGATCCGCGACATCCTGGCGCTGCGCGGCGATCCGCCGAAGGACGATCCGGACTTCGTGAACCCGCCCGAGGCGTTCGACTACGCCAACGAGCTCGTCGAGTTCATCGCCGCCCGCGGTGGATTCTCGATCGGCGGTGCCTGCTCGCCGGAGGTCCATCCCGATGCGCCGGACCTCGCGACCGACCTCGTCAACCTGAAGCGCAAGGTCGACGCGGGCTGCGAGTTCCTGATCAGCAACCTCTTCCTGGACAACCAGAAGTTCTTCGAGTTCGAGATCGCCGCGCGCGACGCGGGGATCGATGTCCCGATCGTGCCGGGGATCATGCCGATCGCGAGCGTCGCGGGCATCCGCCGCATGGCCGGGGTGAACGACACGTCCTTCCCGGCCGAGCTCGACGTCGAGCTCGACCGCGTCGAGGGCGACGACGACGCGACCTACCAGCTCGGCGTGCGATGGGCGACGGATCAGTGTCGCGAGCTGCTCGAGCACGGCGTGCCGGGCATCCATCTCTTCACGCTCAACCGGTCTCCCGCCTCGCGAGAGATCCACCAGAATCTCTTCGGCTAGCCCCTTGGCCGCGACCCGCCCCATTCGCGTCGCCGTCCTGCTCTCCGGGAGCGGCACGAGCCTGGAGAACCTCTTCGAGCACATCGACGGCGGACTCCCGGCGGAGGTCGTCTGCGTCGTCGCGTCGAAGAAGAGTGCGTTCGGTCTGGAGCGCGCGGAGCGACGCGGGGTGCCCGCGATCGCCGTGCCGCGTCGCGAGTACGCGGACTCGGCCGCGTTCAACGACGCGCTCCACGAAGCCCTCGAGCCCTTCGCCCCCGACCTCGTGTGCCTGCTCGGGTTCCTCTCGATCTTCGAGCTGCGCGGACGCTACGAAGGGAAGACCCTGAACGTGCATCCGGCGCTGGTCCCGGCCTTCTCGGGCAAGGGCTTCTACGGCCACCACGTGCACGAAGCCGTGCTCGCGAAGGGCGTGAAGCTGACCGGCGCGACCGTCCATTACGCGAGCGAGGAGTACGACGAAGGGCCGATCCTGCTCCAGGACACGGTCGAGGTCCGCGACGACGACACACCGGACAGCCTCGCCGCCCGCGTCCAGGCCCTCGAGCGCGAGCTCGTCCCGAAGGCGATCCAGCTGATCGCGGAGGGACGGGTCACGATCGAGGACGGACGGACGCGGATCGCGTGACCTCCAGGCGGTCGGAGCCCCGAATCGGCCGACCAGCTATCCTTGGCCAGCCCCGGAATCGCGCGAGGACATCCGATGAAGGTCGCGATCGAACTCACCGAGCAACAGGCGGAGCGCCTCCGTGAGGGGGCCGCTCGTCTCGGCGTCGAACCCGAGCAGCTCGTCCTCGCTGCAGTTGCCGATCTGATCGAATCCGAAGGTCCCGACTTCGATGCAGCGGCCTCGCGCGTTCTCGAGAAGAACGAGGAGCTGTATCGGCGTCTCGCGTGACACGCTACCTCTCGATCCGGGAGGTGCTGGCGCTTCACGAGCGACTCGCGGCGCAGTCGGGCGGTGGGATCGGCCTGCGTGACCTGGGTCTTCTCGAGTCGGCGCTGGCTCAGCCACGCCAGAGCTTCGCTGGTGGCGATCTCTACCCGACGCTCGTCGAGAGGCGGGCGCCGTGGGCTTCTCGCTGATCGCCAACCACGCGTTCGTCGATGGCAACAAGCGCATCGGTCACGCGGTGATGGAAGTGCTTCTCGTCCTGAACGGGTACGAGATCGAAGCGGACGTAGATGAGCAGGAACGCGTGGTACTCGCTGTCGCGGCCGGAGAGACGTCGCGAGGCGAGCTCACGGCCTGGCTGAGAGAGCGCATCTGCTCGTCGTAGCGCCCGCGAACCCGGATCGTTTTCGCCCCTTGACGAAGGCGAAAACAAGGCGAATATCGGGACATGCCCCCCGCGCCCTCCGACTCCCCGGTCGGACGGGTCAGAGGTCCCGAAGGCTCCCCCCGTAGCCGGAGTGCACACAGGTCCCGACTGCCCTCGTCTCCCCGGATCGGCCCCTCGTTTCCCGAGCACCGGCCCCGTCCGCTGAGACGTGCTCCTCGAGCAGCCGAGCCCCCCGTGCTCCCCGGACGCAGCGAGGCCCTCGAGGCCCTGCTCGTCGACCTCGGTTCCCAGATCCAGAAAGGCTCCGCTCGCGCGGTCGCCGACGCCCCCCGCTGGCACCCGACCGGCGTCCACGCCCTGGACCGGCTCCTCGGAGGGGGCTTCCCGATCGGACGCCTGTCGGAGATCTGCGGCCCGGCCGAAGCCACGCTCCATCCGGGCCAGAGCGCCGGCCGGACCGCCGTCGCTCAGGGACTCCTCGCCGAGACCCTGGCGGGCGGTGTGCTCGCCGCCTGGATCGACCTGGCGGACGCCTTCGACCCGGGCTCGGCCCTCGGCGCGATCCGGGCGCGGGGAGGCGAGGACCGCGACCTCGACCGGCTGCTCTGGGTCCGAGCCCGGGACGCGGACGAGGCCCTTCGATGCTGCGAACGCGTCATGCGGACGGAGGGCTTCGAGCTCGTCGTGTTCGATCTCTTCCGACTCTCCTCCCCCTCCGAGAACGGCTTCCGCCTCCGCCTGAAGGACGTGACCTGGCTGCGCCTCGCTCGCCTCGCCGCGGGTACGCGCACGACCCTCGTCGTTGTGGCGGACACGCCGGTGACGGGCTCCCGGGCGGAGCTCGTGCTCGAGATGCGCCCTGGCGACGTGCGCTTCCACTCGGCCCCTCCGCTGCTCGAGTCGATCGGAACCGAAGCCGTCCTGCGTCGCCATCGCAGCCGACCGACCGGCGAGAAGGTCCAGCTTCGTTCGAGTCTCGAGGTCGACGCGATGCGCAAAGAGCCGGGACGTTAGGCGTGCGGGTCGGCTGTCTGCTCGTCCCGGACCTCCCTCTCCAGGCGACGCTCCGCGCAGAGCCCGAGCTGCGCGCGCAGCCCCTCGCCATCACGAGCGGGCCGGGCAATCGGGCGGAGATCGTCGCCGTCTCGGAGGAAGCGGCGCGGGAGGCGGTGCGCCCCGGGCAGACCCTGCCCCAGGCCCGCGCCGTGTGTCCGCGGATCGAGGTGCGCGTGGCCTCGCCGGTGCTCGAACGTACGACCCGGGAGACCCTGCTCGACGTCGCCCTGTCCCTGTCGCCGCGAGCCGAGCTCGCACCCCGGGGTTCGGGGTTCTTCGCCTCCGAAGGCGTCGTGTTCGTCGATGCGAGCGGGATCCGGGCCCTGCACGGCGACGAGTCGACCTTCGCCTCGGTCTTCCACGCCCGAGCCGAACGCGCCGGAACCCCCGGCTTCATCGCGATCGCCTCGAGCCGCGGCGTCTCGCGTCTCGCCGCCCGACATCTTGCGCTCGCTTCTCTGCATCATCGCGCGAGCACGCCCGACCGAGCGATCGACGACTTCCCCACGACCCGCATCCTCCCCCGCGAGCGCGAGGTCGCGTTCCTCGAGCCGCTGCCGATCGACCTGCTCGACCCGGACGATCGGACCGCCGAGTCGCTGACACGCTTCGGTGTACGTCGCATCCGCGAGCTGTTGCGCCTGCCGCGCCGGGACCTCGCCGCGCGTCTCGGCCCGGGCCTCCTCGAGCTCGTCGCCCGGGCTCGCGGCGAAGAGGACGAGCCGCCGATCCCCGAGCCGCGCACGACGACCCTCGAAGAAGGCCAGGACCTCGAAGCCCCGATCGCCGCCCTCGAGCCCCTGACCTTCGTGCTGCGCGGGCTCGTCTCTCGCCTCGGAGAGCGCCTCGCGCTGCGAGGCCTCGGCTGTATCGAGCTCCGCCTCGGCCTCCTGCTCGAGAACGGTGCGCGCCAGAGCCGACGCATCGGCGTCGCCACCCCCACCCAGGACGAACGCGTGTTGCTGCGACTGCTGCGGCTCACCGTCGAGCGCGCGCCGCCGATGGCGCCGATCGAGAGCGTGACCCTCGCGTGCGAAGGGCTGGCGCTGCGGCGCGAACAGCTCGACCTCTTCCTGCCCCGGGGCCCGAGTCCGAGCGACCTCGACCAGACCCTGGCCGAGCTCGCTTCGATCTGCGGCGAAGACCGGGTCGGCGCACCCGAGATCGTCGACACCCATCGTCCGGACGCCTTCGGGTTGAAGCCCTTCCGAAGACCGCGTACTGCGACACCCAGGCGGAAGACGTCGGGTAGGAAGAGAACGAACGCCCCGAGTGTGCCGGTCTCTGCGCGGCCGCAGGCGCCAGCTAGGCCGCAGGCGCCAACACGACCGCCGTCCCGCCGTGGACCGCGCCTCTCGATCCGGGCCCTTCGCCCCCCGCTCCGCGCCGAGGTCCGCCTCGTGAACGGACGTCCCGCGCACCTGCGATCCGCGCTCGGTCGAGGCGAGATCGTGACCGCGGCCGGGCCATGGCGAACGACCGGGCACTGGTGGTCGAAGGCCGCACACTTCGCCGTCGATCACTACGACGTGCAGCTCGCGGACGGCACCGTGCTTCGATTGGCATTCGATTGGAAGAGGAAGTGCTGGCAGGTCGACGGCCTCTATGATTGACTCGAAGTCCGGTTTTGCGACACCTCGCGAAACCCTCGAGGAGAGTCCGTTGCCCGAGATTCGTCGGTCCGAGAGGGCCGAGTCCCCGCGCCCCCTGATCCCCAACCCCGACCACCCGATCGCCTTCCTAAAGGGCTTCCTCGACCGACCGAAGGAAGTCGGGTCGATCCTCCCCAGCTCCCGCTGGATGGAGCGGCGGATCACCCGGACGGCGGAGATCGACCACGCCGACGTCGTCGTCGAGCTCGGCCCCGGAACCGGCGGCACGACCAAGGCGCTGCTCCAGGCGATGCGCCCGGACGCCACGCTCCTCGCGATCGAGATCAACCCCGACTTCTGCGAGCTGCTGCGCTCGACGATCGACGACCCGCGCCTGATCGTGCACCACGGCAGCGCGGCCGAGATCCCCGAGGCGCTCGAGAAGAACGGACTCGGCGCGCCGGACGCGGTCCTCTCGGGCATCCCCTTCTCGACGATGCCGAAGGACGTCGGCCTCGCGATCCTGCGCTCGGTCCAGGAGAGCCTCGCCCCCGGCGGCCGCTTCGTCGCCTATCAGTTCCGCGACGTCGTCCACACGCTCGGACGTCGTGTCTTCGGCAAGGCCACCATCCAGCTCGAGCTGCTCAACGTGCCGCCCATGCGCGTCTATCGCTGGGACGTCTGAACCGCCCCGCCTACTGGGCCCAGCCGCCGCTGAACGGGATCGACTGACCGACGAAGAAGTCGCTCTCGTCCGATGCCAGGAAGAGCGCGAAGAGCGCGTCTTCGCGGCCCGTCGCCAGGCGACCGATCGGGACGCCCTGAGCGAGCAGCTGCTTGAAGGCGTCCGTCTCCTGGAACGCCTCCGGAAAGTACGCCGGGTTCTCGACGAAGTTCTGCGCGATCAGGTTGATCTGCACGTTGTGTCGCGCGGCCTCGGCACCGACGGTCCGTACGTAGCCGACCTGCGCCGAGCGCGCGGTGCTGTACGCCGACAGGCCTTCGAGGGCCTTCACACCGGTCGCGCTCCCGAACACCACGACCTTGCCCCGACGTCGCGCGTACATCTGGGGAAGCACGGCGCGGCAGACGCGGTGGAGCGGGTGGACCATCACGTCGAACATCTGGTGCCAGGTGGCGTCGTCCATGTCGACGGCCATCTTGCCCAGGTTCGCGGGCGCCGCAAAGTTCGCGACGAGCGCGTCGATCTCGCCCGCGCGTCCCACGACCTCGGCCGCGGCCTCCGGACGCGACAGATCGGTCCGGTCATCGATCACCTCGGCACCGTGCTCCCGGAAGAGCTCGACCGTCGGCGGCCCCATGTAGTCGTCCGCGTGGGTCACGAGGACGCGCTTGCCCTCGAGTCGCTTCTCACCGCTCATCGATCGTCTCCTCGTCGCCGGCGTCGGGCCGATCCGTATCCCGACTGCCGCGCTTCCATTGTCCAGACAGCGTCGCGTGTCGCGCCTCGCCCTGGCTCGCGCGCCGGACGGTGTCGTCGCCGAAGCGGTCCGCCAGCGCGTCGAGCGCGCGGTTGAGGTTCCGCTTGCGCGGCGTCGCCTGCATCGACCGCAGGTCCTCGCTCTCCGCATCGAAGAGCGAGAGCTGCGCGGCGCCCCCCGCTTCGTCGATCAGCCCGGACACGCCGACCCCGAGCAGCCGGACCGGCTCGGCCAACGCATCGGTCAGCAGCGACTTGGCGACCTGTGCGATCACCTCGCCGTCGTCAGTGGGCTCGGCGAGGGTCAGCTGGCGCGTGCGGGCCGGATAGCCGCGCGGACCTTCCTTCGTGCGCCGCGCGAGGCGCCACTTGAGCACGACCGTTCGCGCGAAGAGCTGCTGCCGGCGCAGACGTCGCGCGACGGATTCGGCGTGGGTCAGGATCGTCGCTTCGAGGACACTGCGATCGGTGACGTCCCGATCGAAGGTGTTCTCCTCCGAAAGCGAGACGGCGTCGCGATGGGGCTCGACCTCGCGCAGGTCTTCGCCCCGCGCGAGCCGGCCGATCGACTCGCCCCAGTCGCCCAGGTGGGTCCTGAGCTGCGCGGGATCCGCGCGCGCCAGGTCGCCGATGGTGCGGTAGCCGAAGCCTTCGAGGCGCTCCCCCGCGACCGGGCCGACGCCCCAGATCTTGCGCGCGGAGAGCGGCTCGAGGAAGCGCTGGACGGCGTCCGGCGGTACTTCGAGCAGGCCGTCCGGTTTCGCCGCGCCGCTCGCGATCTTCGCGACCATCTTGATCGGGCCGATGCCGACGGAGATCGGCAGCCCTGTCTCCTCGCGAACTTCACGGCGCAGGCGCTCGCCCACGTCGGCGGCTTTCCCGAGCAGCCGCTCGGTTCCCGTCAGATCGAGGAAGGCTTCGTCGAGGGAGAGCCCCTCGACGCTCGGCGAAAAGCGCCGGAAGATCTCGAAGATGCGCCGGGACTCCGTCGCATAACGCTTCATGTTCCCGGAGACGAAGACGAGATCGGGGCACAGGCGCTTCGCCTCCACCGACGGCATCGCGGAGTAGACGCCGTACTCCCGCGCCTCGTAGCTCGCCGCGGCGACCACGCCGCGCGGGCCGGCGCCTCCGACGACGATCGGGCGCCCGCGCAGCTCGGGATCGTCCCGCTGCTCGACCGACGCATAGAACGCGTCCATGTCCGCGTGGAGCAGGCAGCGCGCGCGATCTTCGGCCGACATCGATCAGCCCGTCGCCGTCAGCGGTCCCGATCCATCGCTTGCCTCGACCGTGCTCGGACAGGCATCGAGCGACGCGATCGCGTCCGCCGCCGCCCGCATGCCGATCGTGACGCGGCCCTCGAGATCGGGCGTCGTGAGGGCGCTGGTCGCGAAGGTGAGCCGGGGCGAACGCTCGCTCCGGGCCACGAAGCGATCGCGACGGGCGAGCGCGCCGCGCCCTTGAACGGAGATGATCTCGGGAAGGCGTTCGACCCGTGAGGCGCCGTCCGGCAGCGCGCCGAGGGACGAGCCACGGAACGAGGCATCCACGCGTCGCACGATCTCAGTATCCGAACGGTTCCAGTAGTCGTCGACGGCGCCGACTTCGAGGGAGATGCGGATCCAGAACGGATCCGAGGCGTAGGGCGTAGCCGGCGGGCCGAGGATGCGCAGGTCACGCATGTCGGGCAACTCCCCGGGCACGAAGGTCACGCCCGCGAGACCGCGCAGCAGCCACGCGTCGTCGGCGACCCGGCGATGGATCACGATCGAACGCCGCGGCGGGATCGACTCGAAGTGGCCGCGCTCCGCCGGGGCGAGCTTCGGACAGATGCGGAGGATCTCGCTCGGCGGCAGCGCGATCACCGCCGCATCCGCGATCGCGCCCCCGGACCGCCCGCCGGCCCGGTAGCGAACGCGCACGCCATCGACCGTGGGCTCGAGGGCCTCGACGCGGGTCGCCAGGCGAAGGCGCAACGGCTCCGCGAGGGCTTCGACGACCGCGACGAGGCCGCCCTGGAGCGGGACGGATCGGCCGCGGCCCGCCAGCAGCCGCGCGAGCATCGGCACGACGACCGCCGCGGATTCTGCCGAGAGATCGACGCCGGTCCGTGCGAGCAGCGCGGGCGCGAGACGTGTCGTCACCCAACGCGTGCCGAACGCGCGGATCGACGCGCGCTGCCAGGGCACGTCGTCGAGGGCGCGAACGGACTCGGGCGCATCGAGTCGCGGGGAGCCGAGCGAGTCCCAGATGGCGCGAACCAGCGGCCGGCGATCCCGCCAACGGGGCGGCCGCCGGAACACCGCGTCGATCGGACGGTCCATCCGCGGCGAGAAGCTCGGAAAGACGAACTCGCTCCGCCGGAGCGCCGGGGGGCGATGGAGCCGACCGCCTAACACGAGGGCGTGCTTGCGCTCGAGGAAGGCGTCACCGGCGGGCTCGAGTCCGAGCCCTGCGACGAGCGCCCGCAGGTTCGCGTCGCCCCAACCGATCTCGCCGACCGCGGGTTCGAGCAGACCGTGCTCGGTCTCGATCGGACGCAGGCGCCCTCCGACGGAAGCGCCCGCCTCGATCACCTCGACGTCGTGGCCCGCCGCGACCAGGCGATGGCCGCAGACGAGTCCGGCGAGTCCGCCGCCGACGACGACGATCGAGGCCATCTAGGCTGGTCCCGGGATCTGCGCGGAGGCGTTCGCAGGCGACCCGCCGGCGGGCGCCGCGACGAGCCGGAGCAGCTCCTTCGGCACGAAGGGCTTGCGGAGGAAGGACCCGCCGATCCGCGTGAGCTCCTCGGCGAGGGCGGTCGGGGGCTCGTCACCGCTCGTGACGATCGCGACCACGGTCGGCCTGCGCGCGACGAACTCGGGCAGCAGCTGCTCGGCCCCTTCGCCGTCGGGCAGGGTCACGTCGAGCAGGAGCAGATCGATCTCGGACTCGTGGGTCTCGAAGAGCGAACGCGCCTCGCTGGCACTCTCGGCGACCAGGGCCCGGATCCCGGCCTTCTCGAGCACGCGGCTCATCAGTCGGCGGAGTTGGTCCTCGTCGTCCACGATCAGGGCGGTCCGCGCGGGCTCGGCGGTCGTCATCTCTGGAAATGCCTCGTGGAGAACGGGAAATGGGGCGGGGACACCGAGGCCCCGGGCGCGGGAAGAATGAGGCAAGTATACGATTGATCAATGGCGAAAATAAGACGAAACTGAGGCATGGCCTCCCCCCGTGACTACGTCGAGCTCCGCGCCCGAAGCGCCTTCTCCTTCCTGGAGGCCTGCAGCAACCCCGAGGACCTGATCGAGGCCGCCGCGGAGCGCGGTCACGAGACCCTCGCCCTGGCGGACCGGGACGGCGTCTCCGGCGCCCCCCGCTTCCACAAGGCGGCCCGGCAGGCGGGGCTGCGCGCGCTCACGGGCAGCACGCTTTCCGTTTCAGTCGGCGCGGACGCGCCTCTCGACGGGTCCTTTCGGGACCCGTCTCGCGCTGAGAGCTCGGGTGCCGGCTGGTTGGACTCGCCGGATCGCGTGACGCTGCTCTGCGAGTCACCGGAGGGCTGGCGGCGACTCTGCCGGATGATCACGAAGGCCCATTCGCGACGGGACAAGGCCCTCGAAGCCCGGGACACCCGGGCGCGCAACCTGATCCGCGTCGGCTGGGACGAACTCGAAGCCGAGGCGGGACACTGGAGTGTGTTGCTGCGCGGGGACGAGCGACTGAACCCCGCCCTGCTCGACCGCGCCCATCGCACCTTCGGCGACCGCCTCGCCGTCGACGTCTCCCACTCTCTCCTCCGCCGAACCGCGCAGCTCAGTCGTTACGCTGCAGCACTCGCGGAGGACCGTCGGATCCCCGTCGTGGCTTCGGGAGACGTGCGGTGTGCCTGGCCCGCGGATCGGCGGTTGCTCGATGCACTGATCTGTCTGCGGGAACGGAAGACCCTCGACACGGCGGGTCGCCACCTGCCGCCCAACGGCGAGGGCTATCTCCACACCCGGGAGGAGATCGTGCGGCGGTTCCGCGACCGTCCGGAGTGGATCCTCGGCACGCGGGCGATCGCGGAGCGCTGCGAGTTCACCCTCGAGAACCTCGACTACCGCTTCCCGTCTTTTCCCTTGAGCTCCGGCGGCCCCCTCAGTCCCGGCGAGACGCAGATGAGCCGCCTGCGCGAGCTCACGCGGATCGGCGCGCGCACCCGCTACGGTGCGCGTCCCGGCTCTCGCGTCCTGAAGCAGCTCGCCACCGAGCTCGACGTCATCGAGAAGCTCGACCTCGCCGGCTATTTCCTGATCGTCGAGGACATCTCGTCGTATGCCCGGGCCCATCGGATCCTCTGCCAGGGCCGCGGCTCCGCCGCCAACAGCGCCGTGTGTTATGCGCTGGGCATCACGGCGGTCGATCCGGTCGGGATGGACCTGCTCTTCGAGCGTTTCCTCTCGGAGGAGCGCGGCGAGTGGCCGGACATCGACATCGACCTGCCCTCCGGCGACCAGCGCGAGAAGGTGATCCAGTACGTCTTCTCGAAGTACGGAATCGCGGGGTCCGCGATGACCGCGAACGTGATCACCTACCGGATCAAGATGGCGGTCCGGGAGATGGGTAAGGTCCTCGGTCAAGATCCCGAGGCGATCGGGCGACTCTCGAAGCTGGTCGCGCGACTCGACTTCCCTGCGATGCCGCGAGGAAGCGCCGGTGAGCGGCGCGCGAACGACGCGGACGCCGAGGCCCGCGGCGAGGACCCCCAGGCCCTTCCTCATCATGAAGAGGTCCAGCGCGAGTTCCTGGCGCGACTGCGCGAGGCGAAGCTCGATCCGGAGTCGCCGGACGTCCAGCACTGGGTCGACCTCGTGCGCGCCGTCCAGGGCCTGCCCCGCCACCTCGGACAACACAGCGGCGGGATCGTGATCGCCGCCGGACGCCTCGACGAGGTCGTGCCGATCGAGCCCGCGACGATGGTCGATCGGCGGATCGTGCAGTGGGACAAGGACGACTGCGCGGACATGGGGATCATCAAGATCGATCTCTTGGGTTTGGGCATGTTGGCGGCGTTGGAGGAGACGCTCCCACTCATTCAAAGGTACGAAGATGTCGAGATCGACCTCGCGCAGCTACCTGCCGACGACCCGAAGACCTACGCGATGATGCGTCGGGCGGACACGATCGGGGTGTTCCAGATCGAGAGCCGCGCCCAGATGGCGACGCTCCCGAGGCTCAAGCCCAAGACCTTCTACGACCTCGTGGTCGAGATCGCGATCATCCGCCCGGGTCCGATCGTCGGACAGATGGTCCACCCCTACCTCAATCGCCGCGCGGGACGCGAGCCGGTCGAGTATCCGCATCCGAGCCTCGAGCCGATCCTCGAACGCACCCTCGGCGTGCCGCTCTTCCAGGAACAGCTGCTGCGGATCGCGATGGTCGCGGCGGGCTTCACCGGGGGCGAGGCCGAGGAGCTCCGCCGCGCGATGGGCTTCAAACGCTCGATGGAGCGGATGGAGAAGATCGAGGAGCGGCTGCGCGCGGGCATGCGGCGCCAGGGCTTCTCGCGCGAAGCCGAGGACCAGATCGTGCTCCACATCTCGTCGTTCGCGCTCTACGGCTTCCCCGAGTCGCACTCGGCGTCGTTCGCGCTGATCGCCTACGCCTCGTCCTACCTGAAGTGCCACCACCCGGCGGCCTTCCTGGTCGGCCTGCTGCGTGCCCAGCCGATGGGCTTCTACAGCGCGGCCACCCTCGTGAAGGACGTCCAGCGCCACGGCGTCGAGGTCCGCCCGGTCGACGTGCTCTTCTCGAACGAGAAGGCAGACCTCGAGGAGGGGAGCCCGACCCGGACCCGCCACCGAGGCCCGCCCGCGGTCCGCCTCGGCCTCGACGCGGTCGGTCGCCTCAAGGCGGCGACCGCCGAGCGGATCGTCGCGGCCCGGCAAGACGGCGGCTTCGAGGATCTCGGGGACTTCGTGCGGCGAACCGCGCCGGATCGTGGCGAGCTCGAGGCCCTGGCCGAGCTCGGCGCCCTGGCGCGCCTTCGCGATGCGCCGAAGGGCCGGCGCGACGCTCTCTGGCAGGTCGCCGCCCTCGAGCGCGACCCGCAGAGCCTCTTCGCCGGCCGAGAGATCGCGCGACCGAGCCGACGCGACGGAGAACGGGCGCGCCCGGCCTCACGCCAGAAGAACGGTCCGACCTCCCCGCTCGCACCGATGGACGCCCTCGACGAGACCCTCGCCGACTATCGCCTGTCGGGACTGACGACCGACGTGCACCTGATGGGCCACCTGCGCGAGTCCCTCGAGCGACGCGGCGTCCTCTCGGCGATGCAATTGCGCGAGACGCCCGACGGCGCCTGGGTCCGGGTCGCCGGACACGCGATCGTGCGCCAGCGGCCAGGCTCGGCGAAGGGCTTCTGCTTCGTGACCCTCGAGGACGAGACCGGCCTCTCGAACGCCGTCCTCACCCCGGACATCTCGGCCCGCTTCCGCGTGCCGCTCCACCAGGCCTCGCTCCTCGAGATCGCGGGGCCCCTGCAACGGGTCGACGGTGTGATCCACGTCCGCGCACGAGAAATCGTCCCGGTCGATCTCAGCGAAGCGCGCGTCCCCGCGCCCGGCGGACCCCGTCGGCCCGGCCCGGAC